>Ga0268264_10000119_pt1 | contig 192507 bp, 151 predicted proteins | sample KBSSwiS32_FD_190357 | JGI IMG/M metagenome (GOLD analysis project Ga0268264, IMG submission 190357) | Switchgrass rhizosphere microbial communities from Kellogg Biological Station, Michigan, USA - KBS Switchgrass S3-2 (SPAdes) (version 2) | ecosystem: Host-associated > Plants > Roots >... | reverse complement strand
CCACGGTGGGGTGAGCGAACATCTGCTTGGGCGTGAGCCGCAACCCGGCCTCGCGCGCCCGCGCGATCACCTGCAGGCTCAGGATCGAATCCCCGCCCAGCGCAAAGAAATTGTCCATCACCCCGATCTCGTCGCGCTTGAGCACCCCGTGCCATACCGCGAGCAGCGCGTCCTCCGCGGCGTTGCGCGGCGCCACCGGCGCGGTACTGAGGCGCGCCTCCGGCTCCGGCAGCGCGGCGCGGTCCACCTTGCCGTTCGGCATCAGCGGCAGCGATGCAAGGCTCACGATCTCCGACGGCACCATGTGCTCCGGCAGCTGCCGCGCCAGCGCCTCGCGCAGGTCAGTGATGTCCACGTCGCCGACCACATAGCCGATCAGGCGCCGGCTCTCCCCCTCGCCCATCACCGCCGCCACCGCGTCGGTCACCCCGGCGCCACGACGCAGCGCCGTCTCGATCTCGCCCAGCTCGATGCGAAAGCCGCGCAGCTTGATCTGCTGGTCGAGCCGGCCGAGGAATTCCACCGTGCCGTCATCGCGCTGGCGGCACAGGTCGCCGGAGCGATAGAGCCGCCCACCCGGCGCGCCATCCGGATCGGGGACGAACCGCTCCGCCGTCAGGCCGGGGCGGCCGAGATAGCCGCGCGCCAGGCTGGCGCCGCCAATGCACAACTCGCCGAAGCCGCCCGCCGGCACCACGTTGCCGTCGGCATCGCGCACCGCGGCGCTGCGTCCCGGATAGGTCCTGCCGATCGGAACGATCACCTCGTCGGCATCGTCAGCGCTGGTCTGCCGGTACAGCGCCGCGATCGTCGTCTCGGTCGGCCCGTAGAGATTGTCGAGAGCGATGTGCGACAGCGGCCCGGCCTGCCAGCGCCTGAGCGCGTCGCCCGGCAGCGCCTCGCCACCCACCGTCACCTGCCGCAAATGCGGCAGCGCAGACGCTGCCGGCAGACGCTGCAGCCACTGCTGCCAATACGCCGTCGGAATACGCGAGAACGTCACCGCCTCGTCGATCAGCGCCTGGGTCAGGCGATCGAGGTCCCACATCTGCGGGCCGCGCATCACCACCCGCCCGCCCATCGAAAGCGCCGGCAACAGCTCGTGCAGCGCCACGTCGAAATTGATGGTGGATGAATGCAGCACGCTATCAGCCGCAGTGATGCGATAGGTGCCGACGAAGTCGTCGACATGCAGGCTGAGCGCACGATGACTGACCGCGACGCCCTTGGGCCGTCCGGTCGAGCCCGAGGTGTAGATGATATAGGCGAGTTGGTCGGGGTGAATCACGATATGCAAGGCATCAGAGGATTCGTCGTCCACCTCCGACACGATCACGAGTTCGCAGCCGGACAACACCTCGGACAATTGGCCGGCGCTGGCCCGGTCCGTCACCACGCGGCGAACGCCCGCATCCTCCAGCATGTCGGCCAGCCGCGCCGCCGGATAGGCCGGATCGAGCGGCACGAAGGCCGCACCTGCGTTGAGCACGCCGAGCAGCCCCGCCACCAGGCCGGGCGAGCGTTCGACGCACAGCCCGACCCGCTCGTCGGCTGTGACGCCGAGCCGTCGCAGCCGCCGCGCGATCCGGTTCGCCCACGCGGCGAGTTCGCCGTAGCGCAGCCGCGCGCCTTCGCAACCGATCGCCTCCGCGTCCGGCTTCACCGCGGCCTGCGCGGCGATCCGATCCACCACCGGCCGGAACGGATACGTCACCGGCGCGTTCGCAACAGGCACGCCAAGCTCGATCTCGCCCAGCTGAATATCACCGTCGCGCGACAGCGCGGCGAGCACATCCAGATAACAAGCCGATAATCGCGCGATGCTGTCGCGATCGACGCGCTCGCCGTCCCATTCCCATTCGAGCACCAGCCCGTTCCGCGGCAGCACCGCGAGCGCGAGCGGGTAATGCGTTCGATCGAGGGCGTCACTGCCGGTCACCTGCAGTCCACCGGCACCTGCGAGCGCCGGCTCGACCGGATAATTCTCGAACACGATGAGACTGTCGAACAAGGCGTCGCCGGACTTGCCGGCCCATTGCTGCAGCTGCGACAGCGGCGTGTGCTCGTACTGGCGCATCTCGCTCGCCAGATCCTGCAACTGTCGAAGCCACGGCGTCGCCAGACTATCGCCCGCCACCTCGACCCACACCGGCAGGCTGTTGATGAACAGCCCGAGCATCCGCTCGACGCCCGACAGCTCGGCCGGACGCCCCGAGACCGTGGTGCCGAACACCACCTGACGACGGCCGCCGAACCGCGCCAGCACGATCGCCCAGGCGCCCTGCATCAACGTGTTCAGCGTCACCTCGCGCCGCTGCGCCGCCTGACGCAGCCGCTCGGCCAGGCCGGTGTCGAGCGGCTGGCGCAGCCGGTGCGTGCCCGGCTCGATCCGCCGCGGCCGCCCAAGGCTCGCCGTCAACCCGACCGCCTCGCTGGAGAGCCGCGATCGCCACCACGCCTCCGCGCTCGGCTGCTGCCGCAACCATGCGACGTAGTCGCGATAGGGCCGCTGCGCCGGCAACGCTACAGCCGCACCCGCGCGTCGCGCCCGATAATCAGCGCTGATCTCGTTGAGCAGCTGGGAAGCGCTCCAGCCATCCATCAAGGCGTGGTGAAGCGTCCACACCAAGTCATGTCCGCCATCCGGCCGCGCGAACAGATTCACCCGCATCAGCGGCGCTGTCGCCAGATCGAAATCACCCGCCAGATCGCCGGCCCGCCACTCCGACAGCCCCGCCGCGTAGTCATCGGCACCCCGCGTCGACCAGTCGTGTTCCGTGTAGGCCAGCTGCGCCTGCCGGTGCACCACCTGCAGCGCCTCGCCGCCATGACGCCACTCGAAGCTGGTCCGCAGCACCTCGTGGCGGGCGAACGCCGCCTCCCAGGCGCCGCGCAGGGCCGCGCGATCGAGCGCGCCGGCGAGCGTGAACCGCAACTGGTTGAGGTACACGCCCTGCCCGGGCGACAGCAGGCCGTGAAAGATCAGTCCCTGCTGCAACGGCGTCGCCGGATAAATGTCCTGCACCGTATCAAGCCGAAGCCCAAGACGTTCAAGCTCCGCCTGCGTCAATCCAGCAAGCCCAAAGTCCGCAACCGCCACCTGATCGCTGTCGGTCTCGGAGCCGATCAGCTGCGCGATGGCGGCGGCGCCGGCCACGGTGGGGTGAGCGAATATCTGCTTGGGTGTCAGCTTGAGCCCGGCCTCGCGCGCCCGCGCGATCACCTGCAGGCTCAGGATCGAATCCCCGCCCAGCGCAAAGAAATTGTCCATCACCCCGATGTCGTCGCGCTTGAGCACCCCGCACCATACCGCGAGCAGCGCCTCCTCCGCGGCATTGCGCGGCGCCACCGGTGCGGTGGCAATGCGGGCCTCGGGCTCCGGCAGCGCAGCGCGGTCCACCTTGCCGTTCGGCATCAGCGGCAGCGACGCGAGAGTCACGATCTCCGACGGCACCATGTGCTCCGGCAGCTGCCGCGCCAGCACCTCGCGCAGGTCAGTGACATCCACGTCACCCACCACATAGCCGATCAGCCGCCGGCCTTCGCCCTCGCCCATCACCGCCGCCACCGCGTCGCTTACCCCGGCGCCGCGACGCAGCGCCGTCTCGATCTCGCCAAGCTCGATGCGAAAGCCGCGCAGCTTGATCTGCTGGTCGAGCCGGCCGAGAAACTCCGTTGTGCCATCGTCGCGCTGGCGACACAGGTCGCCGGAGCGATAGAGCCGCCCGCCCGGCCCGCCATCAGGATCGGGCACGAACCGCTCCGCCGTCAGGCCGGGACGGCCGAGATAACCGCGCGCCAGGCTGGCGCCGCCGATGCACAACTCGCCGAAGCCGCCCGCCGGCACCACATTGCCGTCGGCATCGCGCACCGCGGCGCTGCGCCCCGGATAGGTCCTGCCGATCGGAACGATCACCTCGTCGGCATCGTCGGCGCCGGTCTCCCGGTACAGCGCCGCAATCGTCGTCTCGGTGGGCCCGTAGAGATTGTCGAGAGCGATGTGCGACAGCGGCCCGGCCTGCCAGCGCTTCAGGGCGTCGCCCGGCAGCGCCTCGCCACCCACCGTCACCTGCCGCAAATGCGGCAGCGCCGATGCCTCCGGAAGGCGCTGCAGCCACTGCTGCCAATACGCCGTCGGAATACGCGAGAACGTCACCGCATCGTCGATCAGCGCCTGGGTCAGCCGATCGAGATCCCACATCTGCGGACCACGCATCACCACCCGCCCGCCCATCGCCAGCGCCGGCAACAGCTCGTGCAGCGCCACGTCGAAATTGATCGTCGACGAATGCAGCACGCTATCAGCCGCATTGATGCGGTAGGTGCCGACGAAATCATCGACATGCAGGCTGAGCGCGCGGTGGCTGACCGCGACGCCCTTGGGCCGTCCGGTCGAGCCCGAGGTGTAGATGACATAGGCGAGTTGGTCGGGGTGGATCAGCGTATCCAGTGGATCGGACGATTCGTCGTCCACCTCCGACACCAGCACCAGCTCGCAGCCTGCAAGCACCTCCGACAATTGTCCGGCGCTGGCCCGATCGGTGACCACCCGGCGAACGCCGGCGTCCTCCAGCATGTCGGCCAGCCGCGCCGCCGGATAGGCTGGATCGAGCGGCACGAAGGCGGCGCCGGCCGTGAGCACGCCGAGCAGCCCCGCCACCAGGCCGGGCGAGCGTTCGACGCACAGCCCGACCCGCTCATCGGCTGTGACGCCAAGCCGCCGCAGCCGCCGCGCGATCCGGTTCGACCACCTGGCGAGTTCGCCGTAGCGCAGCCGCGCGCCTTCGCAGCCGATCGCCTCCGCGTCCGGCCGCGCCGCGGCCTGCGCGGCGATCCGCTCCACCACCGGCCGGAATGGATACGCCACCGGCGCATTCGCATCAGGAACGCCAAACACGATCTCGCCCAGACGCACATCGCCGTCGCGGCAGACGGCGCGCAGGATCTCGACATAATGCGTCGCGATCCGCTCGATCGTCGCGACATCGAAAATATCGTGCGCGTAGTCGAACGCGAGCTGCAACGCCCCCGGCTTCGCCTGCACATTGAGGGTCAGATCAAACTGAGCCGCGACGACTTCAGCCGGAATTCCGCTGACTTTCAGGCCGGGCAGATCCATCGAGGCACCACCGCCGCCCTGCTCGAAATTGAACATCACCTGGAACAGCGGCGTCCGGCTCAGATCGCGCTCGGGCTGCAGCGTCTCCACGAGCCGCGTGAACGGCACATCCTGGTTGGCCTGGGCTTCCAGCACGCGCTCGCGCACCTGCGCGAGCAGCGCACCGAACGGCATCGCGCCGTCGAGTTCGCCGCGGATCACCACGGTGTTGACGAAAAAGCCGATCAGGCCGGCGGTTTCCGCGCGCTGACGGCCGGCCATCGGCACACCGATGCGAATGTCGCGCTGGTCGCCGTAGCGCGCCAGCAGCACGTCGAAGGCGGCGAGCAGCGTCGTGAACAGCGTCACCCGACGCGCAAGCGACAGCCGGCCGAGCGCTTCTGCGAGATCGACCGGCAGGTCGCGCACAAGGCGTCCACCCGCGGTGCCGCGCGGCCCGCGCCGCTCTCGATCCACCGGCAGCCGCAGCGCCGGCTGCTCTGAGCCGAGCCGGTTGCGCCAATAGTCGAGTTGTGCGCCTAGCGACGCGTCGTCGAGCCATTCGCGCTGCCACAGGGCGTAGTCGCCATACTGCATCGGCAGGCTTGGCAGTTTGGCGACACGGTTCTCGCACGCCGCGGCGTAGAACGCGGAAAGCTCCTGCAGAAGGACGGAAATCGACCAGCCGTCCGACACGATATGGTGCATGGCCAGCGCCAACACATGCGTGCGCGCGTCAAGACGAAACAGGTTGGCACGCAACAACGGCCCGCGCGTGAGATCGAACGGTTCGGCCGCGAACTCCCGGAGGCGCTGCGCGAGCCGCGGCTCCCGCTCCGGCTCCGGCGCGATGCTCAGGTCCCATGTCGCGAAATCAAAAGCCGGTTCTGACGCGATCACCTGCCAACCGACCCCGTCGACCTCCTCGACCCGCATGCGCAAGCTCTCGTGACGCTCGACCACGCCGCGAAGCGACGCGCGCAAGGCCGCCTCATCGATGTCGCCTTCCAGCCGCACCGCGCCGGACACATTGTTCATGCCGCTCTGCGGCTCGAGCCGCCACAGGAACCACAATCTCTCCTGGCCGTGCGACAGCGGAAAGCGATCGGCACGAACGCGGAACGGGGACATTCGCAGGTGCGCCAGGCCGATGCCGTTCTGCTGCAGGCGCGTCTTGAGAATCAAACGCTTGTCGAGCGACAGCGCGGCATATTTCTCGGCGATCTGCAGCATGTCTCGCTGAGGCTGGTTCATGTCTTACCTTGCATGGGGTTGTTTTGCGTTTTTATTCGAGTCCGTCGAGCAGACTGCTCAACGAGATGGCCGATCGCCCATCAGCCAAAGCACCCGAGGCGTCGAGATGACCCGCCAGGGCCGCGACGGTCGGATGAGCAAACAGCGCGGCCAGCGCGACGTCGCGACCGAGTTCCTCGGACAGCCGAAATGAAGCCCGCACCGCCGAAAGTGAATGCCCACCGAGCGCGAAGAAATTGTCCTCTGCTCCCACCGCCGGCACCTCAAGGACATCAGCCCAGATACGGCACAGCGCGCGTTCCGTGTCGGTCCGCGGCTCGACGTGGGCCGTCTCGGTCTGGACCGGGCGCGGCAGCGCCTTGCGGTCAAGCTTGCCGTTGACGGTCAGCGGCAAGCCAGCGAGGAACGTGAAGGTGGAGGGCACCATGTGGGCCGGCAGCCGCTGCTCGATCTCGAACCGCAGCGCGTGCGCATCGATCTTCGCGGTTTGGTCCGCCACCACATAGGCCGCCAGCCGTTTGCCGCCATGCTCGTCGTCGAGCGCCACCACCGCCGCCTCGCGCAGGTCCGGATGCCCGAGCAGCACAGCCTCGATCTCGCCGAGCTCAACGCGGAAGCCGCGGATCTTCACCTGGCCGTCGTTGCGGCCGATGTACTCGATCTCGCCGTTCGGCAGCCGGCGCGCGAGGTCGCCGGAGCGATAGAGCCGGGCGCCGGGCGGTCCATACGGATCAGGCACGAACCGCTCCGCCGTCAGCTCGGCGCGATCGAGATAGCCGCGCGCGAGACCGGCGCCGCCGACATGAAGCTCGCCGAGGCCACCGGCCGGCACCGGATTCATGTCGGGACCCAGCACGTGCAGCGTGAGATCGGGAATCGGAACGCCGATGACGCTGAGCGGCGCCTCGCCATCGATATCGCTGCGCGCCAAGGGGCGGTAGGTGACGTGCACCGTCGTTTCGGTGATGCCGTACATGTTGATCAGCGTCGGCGCGCTCGGCCCGCGCGCAGCGTGCCAGCGCGCGAGCGCCGCCGGCTCGAGCTTCTCGCCGCCGAAGATCACGGCGCGCAGCGTGTCGGCCGGCTGATCCGCCGTGCCGTCCACGTGCATCAGCGCCATGAACGCCGAAGGCGTCTGGTTGAGCACGGTGACCCGCTCGCGCCGCAGCAGCGCGTGGAACGCCTTGGCGTCACGCGCCACCGCCTGGGGCACCACGACGAGGCGGCCGCCATGCACCAGGGCGCCGAACAATTCCCAGACCGAAAAATCAAACGCATAGGAATGAAACAACGTCCAGACGTCATCGGGGCCGAAGACAAACCAATCCTCGGTCGCATCGAACAGACGAGCGAGATTGCGGTGCGTGACACCAACGCCCTTGGGCTGGCCGGTCGAACCCGACGTATAGATGACGTAGGCGAGTTGCTCGGGATGGATCGGCTCCCGCAGGGCCTCGGACGATTCGTCCGACGTCTCCGACACGATCACAAGCTGGCGCTCGCCGAGCAGGCCGCGCAGACGCTCGGCACTGGTGCGATCCGCCACCACCTGCCGAATGCCGGCGTCTTCGAGCATGTAGCGCAGCCGCTCGGCCGGATAGGCCGGATCGAGCGGCACGTAGGCGCCGCCCGCCTTGAGCACACCAAGAACTCCCGCCACCAGATCGAACGATCGCTCGACGCAGAGACCGACGCGCTGATCGCACCCGACGCCGAGGCGTTTCAGCCGTCGCGCGATCCGGTTCGACCACGCGTCGATCTCGCCATAGGTCAGCGACATCCCGTCATGGGTCACAGCCTCGCGTTCCGGACCCGCGGCGGCTTGCGCGGCCACACGTTCCATCACCGACCGGAATGGATATGACACAAGCGGCGCTGGTGCCGGCATCCGGGGTACGATCTCGGCGATCCTGCGTTCGCCGGCCTCTGCCAGCGCCTCGAGCACGCCGACATAGTCCTCCGACAGGCACGCGACGCTGTCGCGATCGACGCGATCACCGTCCCATTCCCATGCCAGCCTCAAGCCGCCGCGCGGCATGACGGTCAGCGTGAGCGGATAATGCGTCCGTTCATGGATCTCCACATGGCTGACCGGCAAGCCGCCAGCCTCGGTGTTCAGCAGGTCATCGACCGGATAATTCTCGAACACGACGAGGCTGTCGAACAGGGCGTCACCGGACTTGCCGGTCCATTGCTGCAAGTGTGACAGCGGCGTGTGCTCGTACTGGCGCATCTCGCTGGCCAGATCCTGCAGCTGACGTAGCCAGGGCGTCACCAGGCTCTCGCCCGCCACCTCGACCCACACCGGCAGGCTGTTGATGAACAGCCCGAGCATCCGCTCGACGCCCGCAAGCTCTGCCGGACGTCCCGAGACCGTGGTGCCGAACACCACTTGCCGGCGGCCGCCGAACCGCGCCAGCACGATCGCCCAGGCCCCCTGCATCAGCGTGTTCAGCGTCACCTCACGCCGCTGCGCCGCCTGACGGAGCCGTTCGGCCAGGCCGGCATCGAGCGGCTGGCGCATCCGGTGCGTGCCCGGCTCGATCCGCCGTGGCCGCCCAAGGCTCGCCGTCAGGCCGACGGAATCACCAGCGCCCGCAAGCCGCGACCGCCACCATGCCTCCGCGCTCGGCTGCTGCCGCAACCATGAGACGTAGTCGCGATAGGGTCGCTGCGCCGGCAACGCCGTGATCGTCCCCGCGCGGCGCCCCCGATAGTCCGCACCGATCTCGTTGAGCAGCTGCGCGCCGCTCCAGCCGTCCATCAAGGCGTGATGAAGCGTCCACACCAGGTCATGCCCGCCATCCGGCCGCGCGAACAGATTCACCCGCATCAAGGGCGCCATCGCCAAGTCGAAATCACACGCCAGATCGGCGGCCCGCCACTCCGACAGCGCCGCCACGTACTCATCCGTGCTTCGCGTCGACCAGTCGTGCTCCACGTAAGTCAGCCGCGCCTGCCGGTGCACCACCTGCAAGGCCTCACCGCCATGACGCCACTCAAAGCCTGTCCGCAGCACCTCGTGGCGAGCCACCGCCGCTTCCCAGGCAGCGCGCAGGGCCGCGCGATCGAGCGCACCGGCGAGCGTGAACCGCAACTGGTTGAGGTACACGCCCTGTCCCGGCGACAGCAGGCCGTGAAAGATCAGCCCCTGCTGCAGCGGCGTCGCCGGATAAATGTCCTGCACCGTCTCGAGCCGAAGCCCGAGACGTGCGAGTTCAGTTTGCGTCAATCCGGCAAGTCCAAAGTCCGAGGCCGTGACAGCCGGCTTGGCCGCCGCGCAGTGCGCAATCATGGCATCGACTCGCACGGCGAAGTCGTCGACCAGACGGCGCACCGTCGCCTCCGTGAGGACGCCCGGACTGTAACGCCAGGTGAGTGATAACTTGCCGTCGACGATCATCCCGTTGAGGTCGAGCAGGTGCGCCATCGGGATCGATGCGCTGACCGAGCGTCCGGACGATTCCGGGACGAAGCCGAAGCGTCCGTCGCCGTCAAAGTTGCGGTCGAACTGGCCGAGATAGTTGAAGCTGACGGCCGGCTGCGGCAGCGCGCGGATCGCCGCGGCGATTGTGGCGTCGCATGACTGCGCCAGCAATCCGAAGTGCAGGCCCTTGTGCGGAACTGCGCGCAGTTGCTCCTTCACGGCCACGAGCGCGGCGCCGGCCTCGGCGGACGCATCAATCCACACCGGATAGCGCGTGGTGAACCAGCCGACGGTCTGGCTCAGATCGACGTCTTCGATCACGTCCTCGCGGCCATGGCCTTCGAGATCGATCAGCGCGCCGGCATGGCCGCTCCAGGCGGCGAGCGTCTGCGCCAGTGCGGTGAGCAGCACGTCGTCGGGGCGCATGCGATAGGCGCGCGAGGGCTGCTCCAGTAGGCGCCGGGTTGCGGCGGCATCGAGCCGGAATGTGATCTCGCGGCTCGCACCCATCGTGCGGTCACCCTCGCCGTCGACCGGCAGCGTTGCACCGCTGGCCGGCGCCAGCGCCGCGCGCCACCAGTCGAGTTCGGCCGCGACCACGGGGCCCTGCGCATAGGCGGCGAGCTTCGTCACCCACACGCTCCACGGGGTGCCGCCGGACGGCAGCGCGATCGTCTCGCCACGCTCGGCCTGTCCCAGCGCCTGCTGCAATTCGGGCAGCAGAATCCGCCATGACACCCCGTCAACCGCGAGATGATGAATCGCAATCAGCAAACGGCCCTCGCCGCCGCTCAGGCGGAAATATCCGGCCCGCAGCAGCGGACCGGCGCCGAGATCGAGGCTCTGCTGCAGCCGGGTGCCTTCGGCAGCAAGACGCTGCGGCCAGTCGGCCGCGTCGCCGAGGTCGATCACCTCGAGCAGCCGGTGGGTGTCCTGCGCCGCGACCCGCTGCTGCCAAACCCCGTCGGTGCGCCAGAACCGCAGCCGCAGCGCGTCGTGGCGCGCTACCAGCGCCTGCAACGCCGTCTCCAGCGCCACCGCACCGAGCGCGCCGGTGACCCGCAACAAGACCGCCTGGTTCCAGTGCGCCGGACCGTCAGGATGGCGGGCAAAGAACCGCGCCTGGATCGGGGTCAGCGGCAGCGTGCCTGTGATCGCGGATTCGGTCCCGATGCTGCCGACCATCTGCGCCACGGCGGCAGCGCCGGCCACGGTGGGGTGAGCGAACATCTGCTTGGGCGTGAGCCGCAACCCGGCCTCGCGCGCCCGCGCGATCACCTGCAGGCTCAGGATCGAATCCCCGCCCAGCGCAAAGAAATTGTCCATCACCCCGATGTCGTCGCGCTTGAGCACCCCGCGCCACACCGCGAGCAGCGCGTCCTCCGCGGCATTGCGCGGCGCCACAGGCGCGCTGCTAACGCGCGCCTCCGGCTCCGGCAGCGCGGCGCGGTCGACCTTGCCGTTCGGCATCAGCGGCAGCGACGAAAGACTCACGATCTCCGACGGCACCATGTGCTCCGGCAGCTGCAACGCCAGCGCCTCGCGCAACGCCGCGATGTCCACCGCGCCAACCACATAGCCGATCAGGCGCCGGCTCTCGCCCTCGCCCATCACCGCCGCTACCGCGTCGCTGACCCCGGCGCCGCGACGCAGCGCCGTCTCGATCTCGCCAAGCTCGATGCGGAAGCCGCGCAGCTTGATCTGCTGGTCGAGCCGGCCGAGAAACTCCGTTGTGCCATCGCCGCGCTGGCGGCACAGGTCGCCCGAGCGATAAAGCCGTCCACCCGGCGCGCCATCCGGATCCGGCACGAACCGTTCCGCCGTCAAACCCGGTCGGCCGAGATAACCCCGCGCCAGGCTGGCGCCGCCGATGCACAACTCGCCGTAGCCGCCCGCCGGCACCACATTGCCGTCGGCATCGCGCACCGCGGCGCTGCGCCCCGGAAAGGTTCTGCCGATCGGGACGATCACTTCGTCGGCATCCTCCGCGCCGGTCTGGCGGTACAGCGCCGCAATCGTCGTCTCGGTCGGCCCGTAGAGATTGTCGAGACGAATGTGCGACAGCGGCCCGGACTGCCAGCGCTTCAGGGCATCGCTCGGAAGCGCCTCGCCGCCCACCGTCACCTGACGCAGATGCGGCAGCGCAGATGCCTTCGGCAGACGATGCAGCCATTGCTGCCAATACGCCGTCGGAAGAAAAGCCAAGGCAACCTGTTGTTCGATCAGATGCCGGTTGAGCGTGTCGGCGTCCCACATCTCGGGACCGCGCATGATCGTGCAGCCGCCGATGCACAGCGGCGGCAACAGTTCGTGCGTGGCAATGTCGAAGTTGATGGTCGAGAACTGCAGCACCCGATCGGATGACGTGATCTCGTACCGGCCCATGAAGTCGTCGACATGCAGGCTGAGCGCGCGGTGGCTGACCGCGACACCCTTTGGCCGTCCGCTCGATCCTGATGTGTAGATGACATAGGCGAGCTGGTCGGGGAGGACCCGAATCTGCAAGGCATCGGAGGATTCGTCGTCCACCTCCGACACGATCACCAGCTCGCAGCCTGCGAGCACGTCCGACAATTGCCCGGCGCTGGCGCGATCCGTCACCACCCGGCGAACGCCGGCGTCCTCCAGCATGTCGCGCAGCCGCGCCGCCGGGTAGGCCGGATCGAGCGGCACGAAGGCGGCACCGGCCGTGAGCACGCCGAGCAGTCCCGCCACCATGCCGGGCGAACGTTCGACGCACAGCCCGACCCGCTCGTCGGCCGCGACGCCGAGCCGTTGCAGCCGCCGCGCGATCCTGTTCGACCACGTGGCGAGCTCGCCGTAGCGCAGCCGCGCGCCTTCGCAACCGATCGCCTCCGCCTCCGGCCGCATCGCGGCCTGCGCGGCGAACCGCTCCACCACTGGTCGGAACGGATATGTGATCGGCACATTCGCAGACCGAACCCCAAGCTCGATCTCGCCGACACGCAAATCGGCATCGCGCGAGACCCCACGCAGGATCTCCACATAGTGCGCCGCGATCCGCTCGATCGTCGAAACATCAAAAATGTCGTGCGCGTAACCAAACGACAGCTGCAATCCTGCCGGCGTCTCCCGTACCGTCAAGGTCAGGTCGAACTGCGTGGCCCCGGTCTCGCTGGCCAGCCGCGACACCTTCAGGCCAGGGAAATCCGGCATGCGGTCGTCAGCCGGATCAAGGCTGAACATTGTCTGGAACAATGGCGTATGGCTGACATGCCGCTCTGGCTGCAGCATCTCGACAAGCCGCGTGAACGGAACATCCTGGTTGGCCTGCGCCTCCAGCACACGCTCGCGCACCTGCGCAAGCAGCGTACCGAACGGCGTCATGCCGTCGAACTCGGCGCGAATCACCAGCGTATTGACGAAGAAGCCGATCAGCCCCTCGGTCTCGAGTTGGCGGCGGCCGGCCACCGGCACGCCGATGCGAATGTCGCGCTGTCCGCTGTAGCGCGCCAGCAGCACGTCGAAGGCGGCGAGCATCGTGGTGAACAGCGTCACCCGATGGGCCTGCGACAGCCGGCCGAGCGCTGCAGCGATATCGCGCGGCAGGTCGTGCACGAGGCGTCCGCCGGCCGTGCCGCGCGGGCCGCGTCGCGCCCGATCCACCGGCAAGGCGAGCACCGGATGCGCAGACCCGAGCCGCTCGCGCCAGTAGGCGAGCTGTGCGGACTGTTCCACATGGTTGAGGCTCGCGCGCTGCCATAGCGCGTAATCACCGTACTGGACTGGCAAAGCCGGCAAATTGACCGCCCTGCTGGCGCTCGCCGCGGCATAAAGCTCTGCAAGCTCGCGGAGCAGGACCGCAATCGACCAGCCGTCGGAGACGATGTGATGCATCGCGATCGCCAGCACATGCTCGCGCTCGCTCAATTTGATCAGCCTGGCGCGAAGCAGCTTGCCGCGCCGGAGATCGAACGGCGCCGCAGCGGCTTCCTCAAGCTGTTGTGTGAGTTTTGCCGGACGCCGGGGCGCCGGCAGAGTGCTGAGGTTGCACGTCGCCCATCCGAATCCAGGCTCCGCGTCGACCACCTGCCAGGCAGCGCCATCGCGCTCCTCGACGTGCACGCGCAGGCTCTCGTGGCGTTCGACCAATCCCTGCAGCGCTGCACGCAGCGCAGCCGCATCGAGCTCGCCGTCGAGCTGCAGCGCGCCCGAAATATTGTAGGCCGGGCTTTCGGGCTCCAGACACCACAGGAACCACAGCCGCTCCTGTCCCGGCGACAGCGGCAACCAGTCCTGGCCGGCGGGACGGGGAGCGATCACGGGCCCGGACGGTGCGAGCACCTGGCGATCGATCGCGGCTGCGAGATCGGCCAATATCGGATGCGTAAACAGGGTCTGCAAGGATATCGCCCGGGCGAACGCGCGGCCGATGCGCGACACCACCCGCACGGCGAGCAACGAATGCCCACCCAGTAAATAGAAATCATCCTGAGCGCCAACCTGCTCGACACCGAGGACATCGGCCCAGATGGCGGCAAGGGCCTTCTCGGTCGGGGTCCGCGGCGCCACATACGCCACTGCCTCGACAGCCGTCTCCGGGGCCGGCAATGCCCGCCGGTCGATCTTGCCGTTTGGCGTGAGCGGCAGGGCATCGAGCACCACCACTGCGGACGGGACCATATGGTCCGGCAAGTGTGTCTTGAGCTGCTCGCGCAACTGCGACGCAAGCAACGGCGCCGGAGCGGCAGCAGCGTCGACCACAACATAGGCCACGAGCCGCATCTCGCCGCGCGCGTCCTTCCGCCCCGCCACGACCGCCTGACTCACACCATCCTGCGATCGCAACAACGCCTCGATCTCGCCGGGTTCGATGCGGAATCCGCGCAGCTTGATCTGCTGGTCGAGCCGGCCGAGAAACTCGATGGTGCCGTCGCTACGCAGGCGGCACAGGTCGCCGGTGCGGTAGAGGCGCTCGCCTGGCGCGCCATAAGCGCTTGGCACGAAACGTTCCGCCGTCAGGCCCGGTCGGTTGAGATAGCCGCGCGCCAGGTTGGCACCGCCAATGCACAATTCGCCGACGCCGCCCATGGGTACGGCCAACCCGCTGTCATCGACGACGCAGAGCTGCGTGTCGTGAATGGCTTCGCCCAGCGTGATGAACTGGTTATCGTCAACGCGCCCGGCCGCCGACCAGATCGTGGTCTCGGTTGGACCGTACATGTTCCAGAGTTCGACCCCGCACGCCTTGAGCGCTGCCGCGAGATCGGCTGGCATCGCCTCGCCGCCGCACAAGGCTTTCAGGCCGGGGCGCCCGCTCCAGCCACCCTCCAGCAGCAAGGTCCAGCCGGCCGGCGTCGCCTGCATGATCGAGGCGCCACAGCGAGCGACCAAATCAGAGAGCTTGCGCCCGTCAGCGACCACATCGCGCGAGGCAATTTCGACGCGCGCGCCGGTCGTCAACGGAAGCAGCAGCTCCAGGGCGGAGATATCGAACGACAGCGACGTGACACTCAACCAGACGTCGTCGACCGCGATGCCCGGTCGCTCGGCCATGCTGGCCAGGAAGCGGTCGAGCGCGCCGTGGCTAATGCCGACGCCTTTCGGCCGCCCGGTCGAGCCCGACGTGTAGATGACGTAGGCGAGCTGGTCGGGATGAATCGCCGCGTCGACGCGGTCAGACGACTCGTCGGGGACCTCCGAGGCGATCACCAGTTCGCGGTCCGCAAACAGGTCCCGCAGGCGTTCGGCGGTTTCGCGATCCGTCACCACGCGGCGCGCGCCGGAATCCTCCAGCATGAGACGCAGCCGCTCCTCCGGATAGGAGGGATCGAGCGGCACATAGCAGCCACCCGACTTGAGCACGCCGACGACGCCCGCGACCAATTCCACCGATCGCGCGACGCACAGTCCGACCCGCTCGTCAGCTGTGACGCCGAGGCGCCGCAGCCGATGGGCGATCCGGTTCGACCACGCATCTAGCTCGCCGAAAGTGAGCCGGACATCGTCATGACCGACGGCGTCACGGGCCGGATGCGCAGCCGCCTGCGCGGCGATCCGTTCAGCGACCGGGCGGAACGCATATCCAGCGAGCAGCCGCGCCGGCTGAACCTCGTCGCCGAGGGCGACGTCACCCACATGCATGTCCGCGTCAGAGGACAGTTGCTCCAGCACATCGACGTAATGCCGCATCAGGCGTTCGCCGCTTTCGCCATCGACACGCTCACCGTCCCAGGCCCACGACAGGGTCAGCCCATCATGCGTGAACACCGTCAGCGTCAGCGGAAAGTTCGTCCGCTCGCCGGTCTCGACGGCAGTGATCGGCAATCCACTGGCCTGCTTCAGCACGACCTCGATCGGGAAATTCTGGAATACGATCACGCTGTCGAACAGGGCATCGCCGGACACGCCTGCAAAACGCTGCAGATCCGATGCCGAGGTGTGTTCGTACTGCCGCAATTCACTGTTGTGCTGCTGCAGATTCGCGAGCCAGGCCGCGACGTTTGCGTCGCCGGGAACATCGATCGCCACCGGCAGGGTGTTGATGAAGAGTCCGACCATCCGCTCGACACCCGCGAGGTCCGCTGGACGACCCGAGACGGCGGTGCCGAACGCGACCCTGCGGCGACCGCTGAGGCGGCCCAGCACGATCGCCCATGCGCCCTGCATCAGCGTGTTCAAGGTGACCCGCCGATGCCTTGCGGCCTCGCGAAGTCGCGCGACCAGGCTGGCATCGAGCCCCTGCCGCCGATGTTGCGTGCCCGGCTCGCTCTGCCGCGGCCGGCCAAGACATTCCGTCAGGAGCGCGGCATCGGCGAGCCCGGCCAGACGATCCCGCCACCACGCCTCGGCGCTCGGCTGCTGACGCAGCCAGGTCACGTAATTCCGATACGGCGTCGGAGCCGGCAACGCCGCCGACGCTCCCCGCCGACGTGCCGCATAGTCCAGGCTCATGTCATCGAGCAGCCGGGCATTGCTCCAGCCGTCGGTCAACGCGTGATGGCGCGTCCAGATCAAGTCGTAGCCGCCGCCGGGCCGCGCGAACAGGTTGATGCGCATGGCGGGTGCGACGCCGAGATCTATTCCTCGCGTCAAATCCTCCGCACACCAGGCGCTGAGCCGGGCCTCATAGGTCGCGGAATCTTCGCCGGACCAGTCATGCTCGGCATAGGGCAAGGTCACCTGCCGATGCACGATCTGCAGCACGTCGCCGCCATGCCGCCATTCGAAACTGGTGCGCAGGACGTCATGGCGCGCCACCGCCGCGTCCCAGACGGCGCGCAACGCCGCTGGGTCGAGGCCTGCCGACAGGGTGAGGCGCAAGTGGTTGACGTAGGCGCCCTGCTGCTGCCCCAGCAGGACGTGATAGATCATTCCCTGCTGCAGCGGCGTCGCCGGGTAGATGTCCTGGATCTGGTCGAGTGGCAGGTCGAGGCGCGCCAGCTCCGCCGGCGTCATGCCGGCAAGATCGAAGTCCCGCACCGGGGCCGTCTTGGTCGGCCGCGACGGATCAGTCGGCGGCGGCTCGATCAGGATCGCGACACGGGCGGCCGCCTCGATGGTGGGATGCTCGAACGCCTGCTTCGGTGTCAGCTTGAGGCCGCCACGACGGGCCTTGGCGATCACCTGCAAAGTGAGGATCGAGTCGCCGCCGAGCGCGAAGAAATTATCGGTCACGCTGACGCGCTCGCGCTTGAGCGTGCTCTGCCACGCCCGCGCCAGGATCGCTTCCTTGCGGTCACGCGGTGCCACATGTCCGCCTGCTGCCATATCGTCCGGCTCCGGCAGCGAAGCACGGTCGAGCTTGCCGTTGGAGGTCAACGGCAATGCATCGAGGATCACGATCGCCGGCATCATGTGGTCCGGCAGATCCGTCGCCAGGGCATCACGCATGGTCGCGACATCGAGACTCGTTCCGGTGACATAGCCGAGCAGTCTCAGCCGTCCGCTCTGATCGGCACGCGCCACCACGGCCGCGTCGCGCACGCCGGCAAGCGCGCGCAGCCGCGCGGCAACCTCGCCGGGCTCGACCCGGTGGCCGCGGATCTTGACCTGATCATCGAGCCGGCCGAGAAACTCGAATTCCCCCGATGCAAGTTGGCGTCCGCAATCGCCGGTCCGATACAGCCGGCTACCCGGAGCGCTGCTTGTATCCGGCAGGAAACGGTCAGCGGTGAGCCCCGGCCGATTGAGGTAGCCGCGCGCCACGCTGGCGCCACCTACGCAGATCTCGCCGGGCACCCCGAACGGCGCTGGATTGCCATCAACGTCCAGCAGATGAATCCGCGCATGCGCCAGCGGTCGCCCCAGTGGCAGCGCGGCGCCAGGCGTGTCAGTGCCGGCCCGCGTGATGACACCCACTGTCGTCTCGGTCGGCCCGTAGTGGTTGATCACCCGACAACGGGGCTTGAGGGAAGCGATCCGTGCCGCCAACTCCGCCGAGGTCGCCTCGCCGCCGACAAACAGGCATCGTCCCGGCAGGACATCCTGCGGTGTCGCGGCCTGCAGCAACGCGCCGAGGTGACTCGGTACGATCTTCAACGCGTCGACATTGTGCTCGCGCATGTAGGCTGCGAAGCCGTCAGGGTCGAAGACGAGTTCGTCGCCCATCAAGTGCAGGGTCCAGCCTGACCACAGCGCGCCCAGCAACACCGTGTGTCCGAGATCCGCCGAAGGCGTCGACACGTAGGCGGCGCTGGCGATTCCGGCCGGCACCCGGTCGAGCAGGGACTGCAGATAGGAGGTCACCGCGCCGTGGCTGACGACAACGCCCTTGGGTCGGCCAGTCGAGCCGGACGTATAGATAATGTAGGCGGCCTGGTCGGCCAGCGCTGCCGGGACGTCACTCGACGTCGCCGCGACATCCGCCGGGTCCACCCGAACGATGCCGGCCGAATGCCAAGCGGCGGTCTCGCCGGTGACCATGCAGCGCGCGCCACTGTCTTTAAGCTGCCAGGCCGACCGCTCACCGGGCTGGGCAGGGTCCAGGGGCACATAGATGCCGCCGGCGCGCCAGATCGCCAGCAGGCTCGCCACCAGGGCCGGAGATCGCCGCAGACATACGGCGACAGGCGTTTCCGCTGACACGCCGAGCTCGCGCAGGCGGGTCGCGAGTTGGCCCGACCAGGCCCACAGGCTCGCCCAATCCATCTCGGCGCCGTCGTGGACGAGCGCAATGTCACTGCCGCGCTCGGCCGCGAGCGTGGCAACCCTGGCCAGAATGCCGGGACCGGAGCGCGGCGCTTCGAGCAGCTCCGCAAGCACGGGAGCCAACGGGATCTCCCCGACGCGGAGATCGGCATTGCCAACGATCCGGCTTGCGAACTCGACATAGCCTTGCGCGAAGCGCTCGATGAAGGCGTGCTCGAACAGATCCGCGGCATAGCTGAAGCGGCATTCGAGGCCGGCCTTGGTTTCAAGGACGTCGAGAGCGATATCGAAACGGGCGGCGTCATGTCCGATGTCGACGGGCTCGCATGTCAATCCCGGGAAATCCTTCGCCGCGCTCCAATCCTGCTGCAGCAGGAACTTCGCCTGGACCAGCGGGTTGCGGCCGGCCTGACGCTCGGGCTGCAGGTCGGCGACGAGCTTGTCGAACGGCAGGTCCTGGTTGGCTTGCGCCTCGAGGATGCGCTCGCGCACCTGGGAGAGCAGCGCGGTGAACCGCATCGCGCCCGACAGTTCGGCGCGGATCACCAGCGTGTTGACGAAGAAGCCGATCAGCCCCTCGGTCTCCATGCGCTGGCGGCCCGCCACGGGAACCGCCACCCGCACATCCTGCTGGCCGCTGTAACGCGTCAGCAGGACATCGAACGCCGCCAGCAGCGTCATGAACAGCGTCGCGCCCTGCGCGCGCGACAGCTGCCGCAACCCGGCCGACACGTTGCCGGGAATGGTGCGCACGACCCGCCCGGCCGTCGTACTCCGCGGGGCGCCCGGCTTTGCGGCGCGCGCGGGGATGACCGGCAGGCGCAGCACCGGATGCTCGCTGCCGAGCGTCTCGCGCCAGTAAGCGAGTTGTGCCGACAGCACCGTCCCATCGAGTCGATCGCGCTGCCAGCGCGCGTAGTCGCCGTATTGGATCGGCAGCGGAGCCAGTTCCACGGCCCCTTCCTGTCGCTCCGCCGCGTAGCTGGCCGCAAGCTCCTTGAGCAGGACCGCAATCGACCAGCCATCCGAAACGATATGATGCGTCACGAGGGCGAGCACGTGAGTGCGCGCATCGGGCCGGATCAGTTCAGCGCGCAACAAAGGCCCCCGCTCCAGATCGAACGGGGCTGCCGCCAGTTCGCGCAGCCGTTGACCGAGCACGCTGTCTCGGCCGGTCTCGGCCAACACAGTAAGATCAAGCTCCGACCAGCCGAACTCCGGCTCGGCGCCGACCACCTGTCGGGCAACGCCGTCGATTTCTTCAAAGCGGGTGCGCAGTGTGTCGTGGCGCGTCACCACGCGTCGCAGAGCAGCCGCCAGAGCCTCGACATCGAGTTCTCCCGTGAGCCGCTGAGCGACGGCGACATTGTAGGCGTCGCTCGCGGGTTCGAGCCGCCACAGGAACCACAGCCCCTCCTGGGCATGCGACAGCGGAAATCCGCTCTCGGCCGGATCGGCCGCGGCACCGGTGAGGGGCCGCCACGGCAAACCTCCGCTGTTTCCCCGGAGCTGTGCCGCCTGCGCGGCGACGGTCCTTGCCTCGAACACGAAGCGAAGCGGAAGCTCGACCTCGAAGCGGGTCGCGATTCGCGCCGTCAGCTGTCCAGCGGCGAGAGACTGCCCGCCGAGCGCAAAGAAATCGTCGTTCAGACCCACCGCTGGGACCGCGAGGACCTCCTCCCACATCCGCGCAAGCTGTCGCTCGATGTCGGCGGCGGGTACCGCGTGAGAGCCGCGCAAGGCGTCAGCCTCCGCCTCTCCGCCGCGGATATAGGTGGCGAGTGTATTGAGCGAGCCGTCCTTCCAGCCTTGTGCGCAGGCCGAGCGCCGGAGCTTGCCGCTCGAGGTGCGCGGCAGGCCGCCCGACTTGAGCAGCAAAATGACGCCGACCGGCTCCTGGAGATTCGCGATGACCGCCTCGGAGATCGCGCGAAACAGGTTGTCCTGACCGCTCTGACGCAGCTTTCCGGCCGAGACTTCGGCCGCGAGGCCGATCGTTTCGACGCCACCGATCACGGCGGAAAACGCCGCAATCCTGCCCTTGCGCAGTTCGGGGACCCGCTCCGACACAACGAGCTCGATATCCTGCGGATAAAGGTTCTGGCCGCGGATGATGATCAGATCCTTGAGGCGGCCGCTGACGAACAGGTGTCCGCCGCGCAGGAACCCGAGATCACCGGTGCGCATGTATCGCTCGGACGGCGCATCCGCGAGGCTGGCCCGAAAGGTTTCATCGGTCGCGGCCTTGTTTCCCCAATATCCGGTGCCGACGCTCGGACCACCGAACCAGATCTCACCGACGCGTCCTTCGGGACATTCGGTCAGGGTCGACGGATCGACGACGCGGATCCGATGACCAGGCTGGGTCATTCCGCAATCCACCAGCGCTACGCCATCGGCAGCCGGGACAGCGTCACCACGCAACAGTCCCTCGGCGCTGAACCGCTCCGCCCGGACGCCGGTGCCCGGGGGGCTCCCCGACACCATCAAGGTCGCCTCGGCGAGCCCATAGGCCGGGCACAAGGCGCTCGCACGCAGCCCGCGGGACGCAAAGCGGGCCGCAAATGCCTCCATGGTCTTGAGCCGTATCGGCTCTGCTCCGCACCAGGCGAGCCGCAGGGAGCTGAGGTCGAGCTGCTTGATCTGCTCGTCACCGACGCGATCGACACAGAGCTGATAGGCGAAGTCGGGCGCGCCGATCACCGTGCCGCGATGATGCGAAATTGCCTTCAGCCAGCGCAAGGGACCGCCGACGAAGTGCTGCGGCGTCATCAGAACGACCGGGAAGCCGCCATGGATTGGCGCCAGCAATCCGGCGATCAGTCCCATATCGTGATGGAGAGGCAGCCAGCTCACCATGACGTCGCGATTGACGAAGGCGAATCCATCACGCAACACGGCCTGGTTCGCCATGAGATTGGCGTGGCTGACCATCACGCCCTTGGGGGAGGACGTTGAGCCGGACGTGTATTGCAGGAACGCGATGGCCGTATCGGCCATCTCGCCTGGCTGCCAATCGGTTTCGCCGGCCTGATCGCGGACCACCAGCATGGTGTCGCACGCTACGGGCGCGCCGTGATCGGACAGGTTGCTCACGAGATGTTCATGGCTCGCATCGGTCAGGAGCAAGCGCGGCGTGCAATCACGCAGCATCGCGCGCAGCCGCAGCAGGTGCTGCTCGTTCGACGCTTCGGCCGGATAGGCCGGAACCGCGACCACGCCGGCATAGAGGCAGGCGAAGAACGCGACCACATAATCGAGCCCGGTGGGCAGCAATAGCATGGCGCGGTCGCCGGGCGCCGTCTGCCGGCGAATGGCTGCAGCGAAACAGCAAGCCTGCCGGTCGAGTTCGGCGTAGGTGAGATCAAGCTCGCGACTGTCGCCATCGGCCAGGAACCGGACGGCGAGCCGGTCGGGTTGTGTCGATGCGCGATGCCGAAGCAGCGCGACCATGTCGGGGAGTTCCCGCGTGCCGTCATCGTCGGCGACAATGGACGGAGACAGGTCGATCGACGTCAGTTGGGGTACCTTCCCGACGAACGGACACACGCCTGCGACCGGCTTGTCGTCATCGGGCAGGAAGTACTGCTTCCATTCATGATTGTCCTCGTCACCGAATACGCCGAGTGCCGAATGATGCGGAACGCCATCCCAGGCGAGCAGGCGCCGTCTCACCTGGCCCCGCGAGGTCGGTCCAATCGCCCGCTTGGTCACCAGGTCGACGAAGACCGATCGCGGCTGGAACAGCATGACCATGCCGGGGCCGAGATTCCGGCTGCGGCGATTGCGATAGGAGGGCGTGCAGCCGACCACGAACATCTGTGTGCCCGAGAACGTAAACTCCCAGGCGGGGAGCGACGGATCGAGCGCCTCCGGATCGCCGGATGGGAGGGGATCATGGTCATGCAGGTACTGCAATGTGCGCCAGAACGCCGCCCGATAAGCATCATGCGTGAGCGGCTCCGGATCCGGCTCGAAGAACAGCGCGAAATTGTTCTTCTCCGCGGCGTGCGCCGCGGACTGCGTGAGAAACGTCGTCATCGTGGACGGCAGCTGCTCGACATCGCTTCCGGCAACGAAGGAGTAGAACATCTCGCCGTTGCGCTCGGCCTGGGTGCCGAAAAAGCAGGGATAGGCACTGTCCGTCACCTGGGTACGGAAATTCAGGTAGGACGGCGTGAGCCAGGCAGGCAGCTCTTCGATGCCGGTGCGATTGCCGAAGATGATGCGCGACGTCCACGGACTCACGCTCGCGCGCCTCTCGTTCTCCTTCGCCGCGTCCCGATCGGGGAGCATCGTCATGAAGTGTCTCCTGTCCCAGCCAATTCAACGTGAGAAAATTCGGATCGGCGACGTTCGGTTCCGCGAGCGTCGCCCGGCGCGGCTCAGGCGCCCACGGCGGGCTCGAGCCCGTCGATCAGCGGACGGACCCAGGCATCGGGAATGATCGGCTGATGATAGGTGCACTCATCCGACTCGATCGTCGAACCGTGCAGGCGCCCCTCCGGGACCAGCACCATCTCGCCGGGAGCGAGCCGCAGCGTCATGCCGAGGTTGCCCCAGAACACCATGTTGCCGGACTCGATGACGACCAGCCGGTGATCATCATGAACATGGGTGGTCGAGCACATCTCGCGCGGCTCGACGAAGGTCTCGCGGTCGATATCGGGGCACTCCACCGCGATCCGCGCGCTGATCGTCTGGGCAATGTCACGATACTTGTCCACCGAGGCCAACCACCGCAGCTGATCTCCCAGGTTGCCGCGCGACGACGCAGCAAGCGCGCACATGGCGGCAAGGCCATTGCCGACTTCCTGCACGCCCCGCGCCCCGAACCGCCCCGCGATTGCCGCCAGTGCCCGTTCGAACCGGGCCAGCAGATTGGCTTTGACCGCCACCGATTCCGCCGACGTTGCGCTCCCGGTCGCCTGGGTGTGTGCAAGCGCGGCGCCGAACGCCATCCACAATGCTTCCGCGGCGAAGGCCGCGCCGCAAAGCGCCAGCGCACGATCGGGCCGCGAGGCCAGCGCATGCAGCAGATTGCATTCCGCGAGGCTGGTCGAGAGGTAGAATTGCCAGTACGAATGCTCGCGCTTGGTGATGTCGCAACGCGCGGCGATCTGCGCAGCAAGGCGCGCAGTCGAATCATCGCCCGAGAGGCGCGGCCAGTCCGACGGCGCCACCGCGTCGAAATAACCGAGCGCCGCCGCCTTTGCGACGGCCACCCGCTTTGACGGAAACAGGCTCCACTTCTGAACCAGAGCGAAGCGCAGCCCGTCGTCGAGGTATCCGGCGCTCGCCAGACGATCGAACGCCTCGACGCCAAACGTGATCTCGGTCTGCAGCAGGTCGCCGAGCCGCGCCACCAGGCTGCCCGCATCGCCGCTCGAACCGCCATCCCGGCACAGGAAGTCGAAGGCAAAATTCTCCAGGAATGGCCGGATGCGCGCGCCCAGCACCTGGCTGTCATCGCCATAGAAGCGGGAGAATTCGTCAAAACTCCTGGTACTGTTATCGCGAGGCAAACGGGTGATCTGCAGCTCGTTGATGCAGAGCAGCATCCTCTGTGTCGCCAGGAACGGCAGTCGCGCGACGGTGTCCGCGCTGACCCGCTCGGTGAACCTGATGAAGGAGAGGTCTTCCGGCCGCAGCGGGCGACGGTAGAAATCCTCGTCGAGTTCGAGCTCCTCGACCATGGCGCTGCGGAACGCATCGTGCGCGGCGAATTGCCGTACGAGTTCTCGGTTCTGATCGATCGCGGTGGCGAAGCGATCGAAATCGAACAAGCGGGTGTGATCAGTCGTCATGAACCATCTCCAATGGATTGGCGAAAAACTGCACGGGCAAGCCGCGCGGCGGGGAAGCAAGAGGCATCAGGCCGACCAGGGCTGGGCCATCGACACCAGGACGCGGCGCGGCCCCTCGAACGGCGCCCGGCCGTGTGATGTCAGCATGTTATCGAGCATGAGGATGTCCGACTCCTGCCACGTGAAGCGGAGCATCAGTTCGTCATAGAGGCCCCGGATCTCGTCGAGGATCGTGTCTTCGATCGGCGTTCCGTCGCCGTAATAGGTGTTGCGCGGCAGGTCGATCTCGTCATCGACGGCATCGAGGAGCGCTTCGCGCAACTCCGGCTCGAGGCTCGAGACGTGAAACAGGTGGGCCTGGTTGAACCAGACGGCCTCACCGCTCACCGGATGACGCGCCTCGGACTGGCAGACCTGGCGCGTGCGCAGCCGGTCGCCTTCGAGCCACTCGCATTCGATCCGCTCGCGCCGGCAGAACGCCTCGACCTCAGACCGATCCGAGGTATGGAACACCTTCTCCCAGGGAAGATCGAGGCCGTTGCCGTAATTGCGGACGTACATCAGCCGCTTGTCGGCGAAGCGCCTGCGAATCGCCGGATCGAGCCGCTGGTACAGCACGCGGCTGTCGGCGATCGGTGTTTCGCCGCCCTGCTGAGCCGGCAGATCGCAGTAGAACCAGATCTTCATCGGCCACCGCGTCGTGTAGGACTGCTCGTTGTGCTGCGGAATCCATTGATGCGCCGGATATTCCGTCGACGAATAGACGCCTTCCTCAACCCGGCTGCGCGGCGTCGATCCGAAATCGTAGCCCAGCATCTCGTGGCCGAAGCTTGCGGCAAACGCGCGAAAGCCGCCGGAGGTGACCTTCCGGAAGCCGCGGAACATCACGGCCCCCTCATCGGCGAGGTGCCGATCAACGAGTTCACGAAGCGCATCCGGCCGCTCCGCTATTGCGGCGGGTTGACGCGGCGAGACCACGGCGAGGCGCGTTCCGTTGCACCGCCAGACCTCGACCGCAAAAGCGGATTGATCGACGGAAGCAAGTCGCTCCGTAATAATGAGAGTCATGACAACACCTGTCTGGTCAGCGCGCAACGGCCTGACCCGAATCCGGGACGACTGCGGAACGGCACTTTTCGGCAAACACGTCCGGCTGCGATCGCCCCGGAGCGGAGAAAGGCCTTGTGGGCGGCGACCGAACCGCCCCCGCGACACTGGAGAGCGACGCGACGACCCGTTCGAGCACCGCATCGGCCTGTTCGTGGATGAAGAAATGATCCCCCTCGATCATCGCGACGTCGCACCGCCCGAGCGTCTCCACCGACCATGCGGCAAGATTGTCGGATGGGTCCGATATGCTGTCCCGCGTTCCGCCGAGCACCAGCATCGGGCAGCGGAGCCGCTCCCGTTGCGGCGGGCGGTAGCTTCCGCATAGGTGAAAATCCGCCCGCAACGCCGGCAGCAGAAGCTCCAGAAGATCTCGATTCTCCAGCAACTCCGGCGGCGTGCCACCAAGGGAGCGCAGTTCCTCGCACACAGCCTCGTCGTCGCAGGTGAGCCATTTCAGGTCGAGCTTGCGCCGGGCCGGGGCCTGGCAACCGGAAACGCCGAGCCAAATCGGACTCCCGCCGTGACGGGCATGAATGGCGTGGGCGAGCTCAAGTGCGACGAGCGCGCCCATGCTGTGCCCGAAGATCGCAAATGGCCCGGCAACGTGGGGTTGCGCATCGGCCACGACGACGTCGATCAACCGACGCCAGTCGTTGAGGGGCGGCTCGCCGTGCCGGATACCCCGGCCGGGCAAGTCGAATGCAACGAGATCGATGCAGGGCGGCAGACGTTGGCGCCAGGCACGATAGACCGCCGCACCGGCCCCGGCGTAGGGCAGGCACAACAATTTGAGCTTTGGCGTCACCGGCTCTGCTCCGCCTCGACCGACACAAGGTCCTGCGCGAGCGCACGGCGAAGACTCAACGGTCGCATATCCGTCCACACCTCATCGATGTGAGCGAGACATTCGGACTTCGGGCCACGCTTGCCCTCGAGGCGCCATCCGGCCGGGACCGACTTGTAGCTCGGCCAGATCGAGTACTGCTCTTCATCATTGATCACGACCACGAACTCGGTGTCTTCACTTCCCCAGCTCATTGCTGCGGCCTCCCTTCGACGATTGGACCAAACATGTTTCGCATCGCAGCTTCGCTGTGTGCTGTTGTTTGAAGAGACGGAGTTCGTCGGATTTTTTTCACGAGAGGCGGCCGATTATTTTTTAGAAGCATTTTTTTATGCTTCGTCTTTTGTATTCATACTCATGCCACGATGCAGACGCTTGTCGCATCGACGAAGCAATGGTGACCTTGAAAGTCGAATGCAGCGGCAAGTTGCGTCAATATGTGGTGATCGACGTCGCCATCGTATCTGCGATGTTGCGGTCGAACCGATCACGACCGATCACGCGATATTCACCAAGGTCGGCGCCAACCGACGACTATGCATACGCGCAATGATCGCCAAGGTTGTACTCGCCAAGGGTTGACGGCACCGATCGACGATCAGAAGGCCGAGGCATGGAGAAGTAGCCCTCGACGAGGCCGAACCAGGAACCGTGTTTGGGAGTGAAGATGAATTCGGGCCCGCGGGCTGTTCGGCAGGCCGGTCATGGTCTCCGTGGAGATATGCGCGGAATGATTGTCGAGAATGAGATGGCGACGTTCAACCAGGACGCGAACCATGCCGGTCAGGCTCCCGAATGCCCAATCATGCCCATCGGACACCAGCCATTCGAAGCCCGTGTCAGCTCAGTTGGTCGAAAAAATGAACATGAAGCGTGCGACATTGACGCACGGCGGGCAGGAAAAAGACCGTGAGTGATAGGGCGAGGCTATCAGCGATCTGCCCTAACCAAACGCCTGACTGGCTAACGCATACGTTACCGGCTGGCCGGTGTTTCGCCGATTGGGATCGATAAACCCGGCACGCAACGACAGGGTCGTGACGGTGTCGTGGACCGGCAGACCCGCGCGATCAATGAATGTCCTGAACTGCCCCGCCTCAAGATGGGTATCGAGTCTCAGGAAATGCCGTTCATGCGCGGCAACGTGCGGTGCGACGACAGCGATCGCGTCCTCGTCGCAAGACGCCACGACGGGCCCGACGACGTGCCCACGTCCGAAACGCCGGCACAGCGCGAAGGCCTCGAGCTGACCCGATCGAAACAGGCCGTAGCTGGTCGATTGCTGGAAGAGTCCGGTGATCAGGTTCGTCCTGGGCACGCCATAGGCCTTGGCGTCGCGGTCGATGACGCGCGCCAGATCCGCCTCAACCAGCGGCCGCAGGTCTGCGGTCTCCGAGGGACACGGCCAGGACTCCGACAAGGACTCCCGCAAGTTCGCCTCGCCTTGACATTGGAACACCGTCTTCTGCCGGTTGAAATCGAGCGACAGGTAAAGTCGGCGAGCCGCCCGCGTGGCATTGAGCCGAAAGGCCTGACCTTCGCATTCCGTCAAGATCCGCTTCATCAGCCATTGGCCAGTGCCAAGGGCTTGTAGACGGGGCGACGTAATCACCATGCCGACGGCCGTCAAGGTGTCGGTGTAGGGAAACCACATCGCCGAACCGAGGGCCCGATTGATTTCGTCGAGAGCCACAATTCCGCGCCCGATGCCGCGCATGAACTGCCAATCCTCCGCCCGGTGCGGCCAGCCGACGGCGATCGACAACGCGTGCAGCTGCGCAAGCTCGACAGTATTGATGTCGACCAGGCGCATCTCGAACACATCAATCGCCAGAGACTCGGAAGCGGGGCTATCCATGCTTGTTTCCCTGCTGCTTGCACCCCTCCCGTATCACGCAGATGAGGAACTGGTCCAAGGCCTTAGCGCAGTTCAGATATGCCCATGCCGCGGACAACACACCTGCAAGTGAGCCTCCATGCCCTCACCTGATCCGATCCAACATCCCGTAATACGCGCCCACAAACGGCAGAAACCAAGGCTTGCCGAAATGGCCGGGGACGGCGGGCCAGTCAACGCCCTTCATCGGGTTGCGATCGGCGCGTCCGAGCATGGCATCGGCGATGATCATCCCGAGGTGAGTCGAGAGCTGCGCGCCATGGCCGGAATAGCCCATCGCGTACCAGACGCCGTCGTGATAGCCGGCCCGCGGATAGCGATCCCGGGTCAGATCGACCAGGCCGCCCCAACAATAGTCGATCTCCACGCCGGCAAGCTGTGGGAAGACGCGGACAAGGCTCTGCTTCAGGATGACAGCGCTCTTGGCGTCCGACTGCTGATCGGACGTTGCGGAGAAACGCGCGCGGCCGCCGAAGATCAGGCGCTGATCCGGGGACAACCGGAAGTAGTTCCCGATATTCATCGACGTGACGCAGGTGCGGTTGCCCGGCATGACGGAAGCAACCTCAGAGTCGGTCAACGGCCGCGTCGCGATGATGAAGCTGCCGACGGGGATGATGCGCCGGCGGAAATAACCAAAATTGGACGTGGTATAGGCGCCTGTGGCGAGCAGGACCTGATCGGCGGAGAGCGAGCCGCTCGCGGTTCGCAGCCGATGGGTCTTTCCGTCCCGAGCCTGCTCGGTCACCGCCGCCTGCTCGAAGATGGTCGCGCCGTGCCGTGCCGCGGCCTGTGCCAATCCGGTCGCAAAGCGGCCCATATGCATCATGGCGCTTTTCCTGGAGAGCATGGCGCCGAAGAACGGCGAACCGATTTCCGAGTTCAAATCCGCGGCGGAGAGAAGCGCCGTATCCGGATCGACCTCACGGTTGACCGCCTCGAAATTTCGAGCGATCGCGTCGAAGTGCGCGGGCTTGGAGGCAAGCTTCAGCTTTCCGGCACGACGGAAATCGCACGCGATCCCCTCTTCCGCGATCAGAGCCTCCAGCGCGTCGATCGATGCATCGAGCGCCTTGTAGAGGGCCATCGCCCGCTCTCGTCCGAGTTCCGCCTTCGCGCTCAGATAGCTATGGGCAAGACCGTTGTTGAGATGCCCGCCATTGCGGCCCGAGGCGCCCGAGCAAACCCGCTCCGCCTCGAGCACGACCACCTTGGCCCCCGCCTTGGCCAATTGAAGCGCCGCGCCGAGCCCGGTAAAGCCTCCGCCGATCACCGCGACATCGACGTGTCCCTGCACAGGGCCCTGTGCCCCGCCGGCAAAAGCTGTCGCGGTCTGGTGCCAATAGGAGGCGTATTTCATCGCGGGAGCCGCTCCTTCAGAGACCGAACACACCCGGCAGGTCGGAAATGGCCTTGATCTCCACATAGCCGTAATAGGGATTGGCAGGCTCGTGGCGGCGATTGACCCAGACCTTGTTGGTGATGCCGAGATCATGGGCGGTCATGAGGTCGTAACGAAACGACGAGGAGCAATGTGTCACGTCTTCCGGTCCGCAACCAAGCATGTCGAACATATATTCGAATGCGCGCATGCGAGGTTTGTAGGCTTGTGCCTGTTCGGCCGTGTAGACCGCATGGAAGGGCGCGCCCAGCCTGTCCACGTTCGACTGGATCTGTGCCATCATCGCATTGGAGAGAATGACGAGCGGAATTTCCTTCGCCACCTTGGCCAGACCGGCCGGCACGTCCGGATGCGGTCCCCAGGTCGGCACGCGCCGATAGATCATGTCGGCGTCCTCTGCCCTGAACGCAACGCCGGTTTTCCTGCAGCTACGCTCCAGCGCGTTGCCGACGACCTCCGCGTAGGGTTTCCAGGCGCCCAGGACCTCGTCGAGTCGATAGGCGGAGAAGATCCGGATGAACTCGGCCATGGCGGCATCCGAGAGAGTCGCACCGTAGAGATCGCACGCGGCCTCGGCCATCTCGAAGTTGGTCAGTGTGCCGTAGCAGTCGAAGGTCACGTATTTGGGGCGGAAATAGCTCATGGTCCTCATCCCGGCAGGGGTGGCGCTTGGGTTCGCCTCCGATGATAGGCCGATGCGCCAGCATAAGATGCGGCTTTGCTCCGATGTTACGGTGGAAGATGTCGTCGGTGCGCGGGCCTTCAGACGATCTGCCGCGAATGGCTCCCTAAAACTGCATACCGAACAAGGGAGCCGCTCATGACGTCGGAAGCGATCGCGCTCGTCGCCTTCAGCCCGGACCATTTGGAGGGCGCCGTCCAGCTGTCGCAACAGGCCGGTTGGCCGCACCGGCCCGAGGACTGGCGTATGGCGCTCGCCCTGAGCCAAGGATGTGTCGCCGTATCACGCCGCGATAATCGCGTCGTCGGCACCGCTCTCATGACCCCCTATGGACCTGAGGCGGCCACCATCAACATGGTGATCGTGGACGCTTCGTTGCGCGGGCGCGGGACGGGCCGCGGGCTGATGGAGAGGGTACTGTCGCTTGCCGGCGATCGGTCGCTGCGACTCGTCGCGACCGAAAGCGGACTGCCACTCTATGAGAAACTGGACTTTCGCAGCAGCGGCGGCGTCGCCCAGCATCAAGGGCATGTTATAAAGTCGATCACGGCTCCGCCCGGCGTCCGTGCAGCCCGGCCCGACGACATTGCCGCGATCGCCGAGCTGGACCGCGCAGCGTATGGCGCCGAACGGCGGCGCCTGATCGCTCTGCTTGCCGATGTCGGCAGCCTTGCCGTCCTCGAACACATGGACCGCCTCGCTGGCTTCGCGGCGCTGCGCCCATTCGGACACGGTGAGGTGATCGGTCCGGTCGTTGCCGCGAACTCCGACGACGCCAGGCTTCTCGTTTCACACTTCCTGGCCGCACGCGCCGGCGCGTTCGTGCGCATCGACACCGCTGTGACGACCGGGCTCGGCCCTTGGCTTGCCGGCATCGGACTCGCCCATGTTGGCGGCGGCATCGCCATGCGTCGCCCGATCGTCGCCGCGCCGGTCAAGACTGCCTTTCACACCTTCGCGCTCGCCAATCAGGCGTTCGGCTAACCGGAGACGACCATGCTGAGCAATTCGCTCGTCGAACTCGACCGCGCCCACCTGGTCCATCCCGTCGCCTCCTATCGCGGCCACGAAGCATCGGGTGTCCGGGTTCTCAAATCAGGCCGCGGCGCGACAGTCACGGATGCGTCGGGCCACCAGTTGATCGACGGCTTCGCCGGCCTCTGGTGTGTCAATGCCGGCTACGGCCACGAGAGCATCGTCGAGGCGGCCGCGCGACAGATGCGCGAATTGCCCTATGCCACCGGCTATTTCAGCCTCGGCTCGGAACCGGCCATCCGGCTCGCGGCAGCGCTGGCCGAGCGCGCGCCCGGTGACCTCAACCACGTCTACTTTACCCTTGGCGGCTCCGACGCCATCGACAGCACGGTGCGGTTCATCCGCTACTACTGGCATGCAAAAGGCCAGCCGCACCGTGATCAGTTCATCTCACTGGAACAGGGCTATCACGGCTCGTCGTCAGTCGGCGCGGGCCTGACTGCCCTGCCCGCATTCCACGCCAATTTCGGCGTGCCGCTCGACTGGCAGCACAAGATCCCCTCTCATTACTCTTACCGCAATCCCGCGGGCGCCGATGCGGATGCCATCATCACAGCCTCGCTGGCTGCGCTCGATGCCAAGATCGCCGAGATCGGGGGCATGGAGCGGGTCGCCGCCTTTTATGCCGAACCGATCCAGGGCTCGGGCGGCGTCCTCGTGCCGCCGCATGGCTGGATGAAGGCGATGCGCGACCGCTGCCGCGAGTACGGCATCCTGTTTGTCGCCGATGAAGTCATCACCGGTTTCGGCCGGACCGGACCGCTCTTCGCCTGTTCCGAGGACGACATCGTCCCGGATTTCATGACCGTGGCCAAGGGATTGACTTCGGGTTACGTCCCCATGGGCGCCGTGCTCATGTCGGATCATGTGTACGCGACCATCGCCGACGGCGCCGGACCGTCCGCGGTGGGACACGGCTACACCTATTCGGCCCATCCGGTCAGTGCGGCGGTCGGACTCGCGGTGCTGCGCCTATATGAAGACGGCATGCTGGATAATGGCGTCAGGGCCGGCGCGCGGCTGATGGCGGGCTTGCGGTCGCTGCAGAATCATCCTCTCGTCGGCGAAGTGCGCGGACGCGGAATGCTGGCGGCCATCGAACTTGTCGTCGACAAGGAACGCAAGATACCCTTGCCGGCATCCGCAGAACCGGCACACCGCATCTTCGATCGCGCCTGGAGCAACGGACTCGTCATCCGCGCCTTCCCGACCGGCGTACTTGGCTACGCTCCGCCGCTGTGCTGCACGGACGCCGAGATCGACGCCATCCTCGAACGCACCGTGCGCACGCTGGACCAGACCTTGGCGGACCCGGACGTCCGGCGGGCCATGCCCTGAAAAGAGGCATGCCGAGAGAAGCGGCTGAGCAGCAACTCTGAAATAGCGTGAACGGCGGTCTATTCGCAATTTTGTGCCGCCGCACCGTTCTTTTCGAAAACTTCCGCCGGGGTCTCCTGCGAAACTGAAGGTCGGAAGGCCTGCACGATCTGGACGTTATTTCCGGGCCGGATCGAGCGAACAGCGAGGACAGCACGTTGGAGAACAGCCTCGGCCGGTTCAAATACCTGACGTTCGACGTTGTCGGCACGCTGATCGACTTCGAGGGCGGGCTCAAGGCTTGTCTGGCCGAGATCGCCGCCGAGGCCGGCTGTGCAGTGGACGGAGAACAGGCGCTCAGCCTTTATCGTGCTGCACGATATTCTGCCGACGCCGACCTCTTTCCCGACGATCTGGTCCGGGTCTACGGGATCATCGCACCGAAGCTCGGCCTGCCGGCCGGCCAACGCTTGGGCGAACGCCTCCGGGATTCGGCCAAGACCTGGAGAGGCTTTTCCGACAGTGCTGCGGCACTTGCTCGCCTCGCCAACCGTTACAAGCTGATCGCGATGACAAATGCCCGGCGTTGGGCGCTGGATCATTTCGAGCGCGAACTGGGCATGCCGTTCTATGCAACATTCACGGTCGACGATACCGCCACCGAGAAGCCGGACCCCGCCTTCTTCCATCAGGTGATCGAGTTCGTCGTCCGCGACGGCGGATCGAAGCCCGACATCCTGCATGTGGCGCAGAGCCAGTATCACGACATCGGCATATCGCGGCAGCTCGGGCTGACCAATTGCTGGATCGAGCGCCGCCATGCCCAGCAGGGCTACGGCGGAACCATCGAACCCGCCGAATTCACGCAGCCGGATTTCCATTTCCATTCCCTGGCAAACCTCGCTGACGCCGTGGAGTTCGAGACCAGATCCGTCGCGTCATGACTCACACACCGCACACCATCGATTTTTCCGGACGATAAACAGGGGACGATGACATGAGCGACATGATCACCAACTGGGTTCCGGGCGATGACGTGATGGTTGAAACCGCGATTCGCCGCGGGGCATCCCGCCGCGACCTGCTGAAGATGATGCTGGCCAACGGCGTCGCCCTTGCCGCCGGCGGCGCCATTCTGGGCCGCGCCGACCGGGCAATCGCAGCGACCCCGGTCAGGGGTGGCGCCCTGAAAGCGGCGGGATGGTCGACGTCGACCGCCGACACGCTCGATCCGGCCAAAGCCTCGCTCTCGACCGACTATGTCCGCTGCTGCTCGTTCTACAATCGTTTGACCGTCCTTGATAAATCCGGCGCGCCGCAAATGGAGCTGGCGGAATCGATTGAATCGAAGGATGCGCAGACCTGGACGGTGACACTCAGGAAGGGCGTGACCTTCCACGACGGCAAGCCGCTGACGGCCGACGACGTCATCTTCTCGCTGAAGCGTCATCTCGACGGCGCCGTGGGCTCGAAGGTCGCCAAGATCGCCGCGCAGATGACGGGCTTCAAGGCCGTCGACAAGACGACCGTGGAGATCACGTTGGCGAGCCCCAACGCCGACCTGCCGACCATCCTCGCTTTGCATCATTTCATGATCGTGGCCGACGGCACCACCGACTTCTCCAAAGGCAACGGCACCGGCGCCTTCGTGCGTGAACTGTTCGAGCCCGGCGTCCGCTCCGTCGGCGTGCGCAACAGGAACTACTGGAAAGCCGGCCCGAACCTCGATTCGTTCGAATTCCTCGCCATCACGGAAGACAATGCGCGCGTCAACGCGCTGCTCTCCGGCGATATCCAGCTCGCCGCCGCCGTCAACCCGCGCTCTATCCGATTGATCGAGGGCAAGACCGGCTTCGAGCTGTCGAAATCCACAGCCGGCAACTACACCGACCTGAATATTCGCCTGGACATGGCTCCGGGCAACAAGAAAGACTTCGTTGACGGCATGAAATATCTCGTCAACCGCGAGCAGATCGTCAAATCGGCGCTGCGCGGCTTCGGTATTGCCGGCAACGACCAGCCGGTGTCGCCGGCCAATCTGTTCCACAATGCCGACCTGAAACCGAAGGCCTTCGATCCGGAGAAGGCCAAGTTTCTGTTCCAGAAGGCGGGCGTGCTCGGCCAGACGATTCCCGTCGTGGCTTCCGAAGCCGCAGGATCCTCGATCGACATGGCCCTCATCATCCAGGCGGCCGGAGCGGAGATCGGCATGAAGCTGGATATCCAGCGTGTTCCCTCCGACGGCTACTGGAACAATTATTGGCTGAAGGCGCCGATCCACTTCGGCAACATCAATCCGCGCCCGACGCCCGACATCCTGTTCTCGCTGCTCTACGCGTCCGAAGCGCCCTGGAACGAGAGCAAGTTCAAGTCGGAGAAGTTCGACAAGATGCTGGTCGAGGCGCGCGGCCTGCTGGACCCGACCAGGCGCAAGCAGATCTACAACGACATGCAGGTCATGATCGCAGAGGAAGCCGGCACCATCATTCCCGCCTATATTTCCAGCGTCGATGCGATCACCTCCAGGCTGAAGGGCCTGGAGGCCAATCCGCTCGGCGGCATGATGGGCTATGCCTTCGCCGAACATGTCTGGCTCGAAGCCTGACATGCCGATGGTGCTGAGCGGATTGCAGCAGCCGATCCCCGGTTAGCTGCAATGGACGTCGTCAGGAGGCCATAGTGTGAGAAAGCGGATCGCCTCACTTGTCCTTGGTCGGCTCGTCATCGCACTGATCACCGCGATCATCGTGTCTTTCGTCGTGTTCTTCGCCACGGCGCTGCTGCCGGGCGACACCGCCTCGATCCTGCTCGGTCAGGCGGCGACGCCGGAGGCGGTCGAAGGCCTGCGCAAGGCCATGCATCTGGATGATCCCGCAATCTTCCGATTCCTGCGCTGGATCCTCGGCCTGCTGCAGGGCGATCTCGGCACCTCCTACGCCAACAACATGCCGGTCGCCCGGCTCATCGGCGGACGCCTCGTCAACACCCTCAAACTCGCCGGACTGACGGCGATCATTTCGGTACCGCTCGCCCTGACGCTCGGTATCACCGCGGCCATGTTGCGCGGCACGCTCTACGATCGAAGCGTGACCATCGCCACCATCGGGATCGTCTCGGTCCCCGAATTCATGATCGCGACCTTGGCGGTGTTGCTGTTTGCGGTCTACCTGCAATGGCTTCCGGCGGTCTCCTTCACCAACGAGATCAAATCGCTCTACGACTTCGCGCGGACCTACACGATGCCGGTCGTGACCCTCACGGTCGGGGTATCGGCACAGATGATCCGCATGAGCCGGGCGGCGGTGGTGGAAACTCTGAGCACGCCCTATGTCGAGATGGCGTTGTTGAAGGGGGCTTCCCGTCCTCGGCTCGTGCTCCGGCACGCGTTGCCGAATGCACTTGGCCCAATCGTGAATGCCGTGGCGCTGTCGCTCTCTTATCTGCTCGGCGGCGTCATCATCGTCGAGACCATCTTCAACTATCCCGGAATCGCGAAGCTGATGGTGGATGCCGTCGCGACCCGCGATCTTCCGTTGATCCAGACCTGCACCATCATCTTCTGCCTCGGCTATCTGGCACTGATCACGACAGCGGACATCATCGCCATCCTCTCCAATCCGAGGCTCCGATGACGAAGAGTACCGTCTCGACCGCGCTTGGCGCCCGTCTCGGTTATCGCATCAACGCGGTCGGCCTTGCCGGGGCGCTTGTGGTGATGTTCTGGGGTGTCGTCGCCCTGTTTGCTCCCTACCTGCTGCCGCATTCGATCGGCGAAATCATCGACGCCGACTATTTCGGCCCGATGAGCCGCGAGTTATGGCTGGGCTCCGACTATCTCGGCCGCGACATGTTCTCGCGTATTCTGATGGGTACGCGCTATACCGTCGGCATCTCCTTTGCGGCCGTTGCCATCGCCTGCTTCTCGGGCGTCACGCTTGGCATGATCGCAGCGATCACCGGCGGGGTGCCGGACATGATCCTCAGTCGGTTTCTTGACGCGTTGAGCTCGATTCCGAGCAAGCTCTTCAGTCTCGTCGTGGTCGCCGCCGTCGGCTCGTCCATCCCGGTCCTGATTGCCACATTGTCGGTGATCTATATTCCGGGAGCCTATCGCTTTGCACGTGCCCTGGCGGTCAACATCAACACCATGGACTTCGTGATGGTGGCCCGGATCCGCGGCGAAAGCCTGGGCTATCTGATCCGTGCCGAGATCCTGCCCAATATCATCGGCCCGGTCCTCGTGGACCTCGGCTTGCGCTTCGTGTTCATCGTATTGCTGCTGTCGGGTCTTTCATTCCTCGGGCTCGGCGTGCAACCGCCCTACGCCGATTGGGGCGCGCTGGTGCGCGAGAACATCGGCGGCCTGCCCTACGGCGCGCCGGCGGTGATCTTGCCGTCGTTTGCGATCGCCAGCCTGACGATCGCCATCAACCTCCTGATCGATAACCTGCCGACCAAGATCCGCGATCGGGGCGTCTCATGAGGCCGGGTGCAGTTCAGATCCGCGGCCTGACGGTCGAGGCCACCACCGATTCGGGCCGGAACGTGGAAATCATCAAGGGGATCGACCTCGACATCGCCGAAGGCGAGATTGTCGCGCTCATCGGCGAGAGCGGCTCGGGCAAGACCACCGTCGCGATGACCCTGATGGGTTACGCCCGGTCCGGCTGCAGGATCTCTGGCGGAACCGTCCTTGTCGACGGCGCCGACATCCTCGCCATGTCCGAAACCGAGAAGGCAGCGGTGCGGGGTGCGAAGATCGCCTATGTGCCGCAGAGCGCCGCGGCGGCGTTCAATCCGGCGATCAGGATCATGGATCAGGTGACGGAGGTGGTCCGCATCCACCGGCTGATGTCGCCGGCAGACGCGGTCGCGAAGGCGATCGCGCTGTTCCGGGCGCTGTCGCTGCCCGATCCCGAGACCATCGGCGATCGCTATCCCCACCAGGTTTCTGGCGGACAGTTGCAACGGCTCGCCGCCGCCATGGCACTGATCGGCAGTCCGAAAGTGCTCATTTTCGACGAGCCGACGACGGCGCTCGACGTGACCACACAGGTGGAAGTGTTGCGTGCTTTCAAGGCCGTGATCGGCCAGCAGCGCATCGCCGGCATTTATGTCTCTCACGATCTCGCAGTCGTCGCCCAGATTGCCGACAGGATCGTGGTCCTCAGGGGTGGCGAGGTGCAGGAGGTCGGGACAACGGCCGACATCCTCAGCCACGCGCAGCACCCGTACACACAACAACTCCTGGCCGCCTTCACACCCCGCCACCACGTGGCGCTCGCGGCCGACGCGGCGGAGGCCAAACCGATGCTCGATGTCCACGAGCTGTCAGTCGGCTACGGACCGCGACGGCTGAACGAAGCGCCTGCGATCGTCGCGGTCGAGTCCGTCAGTCTGAAGGTGGCGCAGGGGCGCAATCTCGGCATCATCGGCGAATCCGGCTGCGGCAAGTCGACGCTCGCACGCGCCATCGCGGGAATCCTCCCGGCCCATGCTGGCGGCATCGTCTTCGACGGGCGCGAACTCGGGCGTAGCGCCCGCGAACGCAGCCGCGACCAGCTGCGCGAGTTGCAGATCGTCTTCCAGCATGCCGACACGGCCCTGAATCCGGCCAAATCGGTTGAGGACATTCTCGATCGCCCGCTGGCCTTCTACCACGGAATGAACAGCAAGCTACGGCACGCGCGTATCGATCAGCTGCTCGATATGGTGCGATTGCCGCGTGCCTTGCGGCAGCGGCGCCCGGCAGAGCTGTCCGGCGGCCAGAAGCAGCGGGTGAATTTCGCGCGTGCGCTCGCCGCCGATCCCAGGCTCATCGTCTGCGACGAAGTGACTTCCGCGCTCGACACCGTCGTGGCCGCGGCGGTCATCGACCTGCTCAAGGAATTGCAGCGCGAACTCGGCCTCTCCTACATCTTCATCAGCCACGATCTGTCGATGGTCGAAGCGATCTGCGACGACATCATCGTGATGTATCGCGGACGGAAGCTCGAGGAGATCGCCCCCGCGACGCTGGCGACGCCAAAGCACCCCTATACGCAGTTGCTGGTGTCCTCGGTGCCGAAACTCGATCCGGCCTGGCTCGACACCTTGCGCCAGGACCCCGAACAGGTCCGGGCCTACAGCCGGCGCTGATCCTGCCGCGACACGACGCTCACATCTGAAACAGGCTGGTCAGCGGCAGATAGGGTTTGACGATCGGCGATTTCAGCACCACGAAGCTGAAATACTTTTCGATGCCGATGTCCATGTCGGTGAGCCGTTCCATGATCGTTTGATATTCGCCGATGCCGGCCGTGACGAACTTCATCATGTAGTCGTAGCCGCCGGAAACGAGATGGCATTCGATCACCTGGTCGACCTTCTCGACCGCGGCGAGGAAGCGGGCGAAATCGATCTGCCTGTGGTTCTTCAGCGTGACCTCGGTAAAGACCGTGAGCGTCTGACCGAGCTTGGCAATGCTGATCTGTGCCGAATAGCCCTCGATATAGCCTTCGGCCTGGAGCTTCTTCACCCGCATCAGGCAAGGGCTTGGAGAGAGGTTGACCAGTTCGGCAAGTTCGACATTGGTGACGCGGCCGTTCTTCTGCAGTTCGTGAAGGATCTTGATGTCGATGCGATCGAGCTTCATGGCAAATCCCCAAACCGGCTGACAAACATCCCCGCCCTCGCAGCAGAAAATGCTGCGCTCCGCCATCGAGATCTCTTCTCTAGCAAAAATGGGGCCGGTCGGCTCTGGATTCTTTCATGCGAAACAATACGCCGTAACCATCAACGCGCGCAGAATGATATGCTGGCGAGTGGCCCCAATCCGGCGTCGATCGAGCGTGCTTCTCCCGTAGCGTCCGGGATTGAAGCTCGGAGAGACCTGCATGCCCGCACCGCTCGCGCGTGTCGAAACCACCCCCACCATTCCCGAGAGTGCCGATGCGGTGGTGATCGGCGGCGGTATCGTCGGCGTCTTCACGGCCTATTACCTGTCGCGCCGCGGGCTCAAGGTTGCGCTGGTGGAGAAGGGGCTGATCGGCGCCGAGCAGTCCAGTCGAAACTGGGGTTGGTGCCGCCAGCAGAACCGGGATGCCCGCGAACTGCCGATCGCAACCAGGAGCCTCGAACTCTGGGACCACTTCGCCGCGCAAAGCGGCGAGACAACCGGCTTTTCGCGTTGCGGGCTTTTCTATCTGAGCAACGACGACGCCGAACTGGATCGGTGGGCGTGCTGGGGCGAATTTGCAAGGTCGCTCGGCGTCACCACGCAGATGCTGGACAGCACCGAAGCCACCCGTCGTGGCGCGGCGACGGGGCGCCGCTGGAAGGGCGGCGTTTTCTCCCCGAGCGATGGGACCGCCAGCCCCGCGGACGCCGCCCCAGCGGTCGCCCGCGCCATCCTCAAGCAAGGCGGGACGGTCCACCAGATGTGCGCCGTCCGCGGCCTGGAAACGAGCGGCGGCCGCGTCAGCGGCGTCGTGACCGAGCAAGGCGTCATTCGCGCACCGGTCGCGATCCTGGCGGCGGGAGCATGGGCGTCGTCCTTTTGCCACCAGCTCGGCATCAGCTTTCCGGTCGCATCGATCCGCTCCTCGGTTGTTGCGCTGTCGGCCGGCGCGGAGGGACTGCCGGCTGCACTGCATACGGCCGAAATTTCCATCACGCGGCGCGCTGACGGTGGCCATACACTCGCGATCAGCGGGCGCGGCCGGGTCGACCCGACCTTTCAGCAACTGCGCTTTGCCCCGCAATTCCTGCCGATGTTCGCACGACGATGGCGCAACCTCCTGCCCGGAGGTCTCGAAGGGCTACGGTCCGGCCACGAAACACTGCAACGCTGGCGGCTCGATCAACCCACGCCCATGGAGCGCATGCGGATTCTCGATCCCGCACCCGATCAGGTCACCCTCCGGCTCACCCACCGGCGCGCGCTCGATCTCCTCCCCGAATTGAACAAGACGACGGTGACCGCGACCTGGGCCGGCTATGTCGATTCCACGCCCGACGGTGTTCCGGCAATCGGGGAAGCAGCAGCACTGCCCGGCTTGATCCTGGCGGCCGGCTTCAGCGGCCACGGCTTTGGCATCGGCCCCGGCGCGGGCCATCTCATCGCCGATCTCGCGACCGGCGCATCGCCGATCGTCGATCCCGGGCCATACTCACCCAGCCGCTTCGCCAAGGGGCGGGCCGGCAAGGTCGCCGATTTCTAGCGAACTCGAAGGCGGCGCTGAATATGTCAACTAGCTGCTTGGTTGCATCCAGCCGCGGATCGTGACTGTCTGTCTCAACCTAGCGAAGCCCAAGCAACGAGCGGCGGAAACCGCTGCTGCGCGCCTCGCCCTGACAGATGAAACTTCCAGTGATGCCCCGTCCGTATCGCCGTTGTTTCTTGAAATAGTAAATCTCTTTCTTGAAATCGAGCCAGACCACGACGTCGTGGGGGCAATGCCGTTGCGCCTGGGCCTCATAGCGGAACGGGGTCAACGGCATGGCCGCCACATCGGACGCATCGCCAGCGATCATCACCGCGGTCAGGAGAAAGACGACCCGCACAAGGGCAGTCGCAAGGGGCAGACGTTGAGGACGAATCGAAATCACTGTCTCCGGCATAAGATCGACTCTCCAAATCCACATCGGCTGGGAAATGCCGCGTCCGGTCTCAAGACTCGAATCGCGATCGTTCCTTTCACGGGATCTTCGTGTCTACCTTCTTCCAGGTCTGGTCGGGATCGAACCAGGTCATTTGCGTCACGAGCCTCAACGTGTTGTTCCCGAGATCCTTCTGATAGACCGTGCCGGCATGATTGACCAGGAAGGTCATGACGCCGGAATTGCCGTACTCGGCAGGATAGGCGACGAGCGCAAAGCCACCGATCATCTTGCCTTTGACGACGTAGTTGAGCGTTCCGCCCGGTGCGTTCGGGCCCTGCTGCTTCAAAATCCGATAGTAGTAGCCATGATACGGCACGGAACCCGAACCGACCTCGTATCCTTCGGCCGAGGCCCGCGCAGCCAGTTCGCCAAGCGGACTCTGATCTGCATCCGGCGACGGCCAGTAGAGACCGTCCCTCTTCCCGGAAGCGCTGACGATGCGCTGGGCATAGACACCGGCGCCTACTCCTGTCCGGTCCTTCTCGGCATACTCGTTCTGCGCGTCGACATAGGCAAGACAAGTCTGGATCGTGTCCAGCTCGTTACGCCCGATGCGTCGATACAGAATTTCGAGGCGGCCTGCCGCGGTATCAAACTCCCAGCCAGCCTTCTTTCGGATCAGCGGTATCGGAAATGGATAATCGTCGGCGCCGAGGATGAGCGCGGCCTTCTTGTCGCCTTCGAACCTGATCGCATGCTTGGTATCGTAGGCGCCTGTAAACCGCTGTTCTGCCTCGGCGTCGGCGACATCATCGCCGGAGGAAACGATATCCGCCCCCCAAAAGCCAAGCACTTTCAGGATATCCTTCGGGGATCCGGATCGGACGGCGACAGCAAGCGCACTGGCGGCTTCGTCCGGCGTCGTGAACGTCTGTTGCGCATTTGCGGACGTCGTCAGCATGAGGACCATGGCTGCGACCGCCGCCACTGCAAAACGCCTGTTGCGACAGGGGTGGATCGGAGGAAGCATGATCATCGTGAATCTCCCGACCTCGTGGGGATCTGCGAGCCGTCCGCGAGCCAATCGCGGTATGTGCGGAACATCAGCCCGAGTTTGTGATAATAGACTCTGAGGTAGCCGTCGCGGCCGCGTATCACCGCCTCCGGCATCACAGCCTGCACTTCCTGCGCGATGACGCCGACATAGGCTTTGCCGCTTCCGATATAGCTGAAACGATAATAGCCAAGGCCGTTGTCGAGATAGCCGAGAAGGACCACGTCATGCTTCAGCGCAAGATCGGAGCGCCGGCCGCCACCACCGCCGCCACGCCCTCCACCGCCTCCACCGCGGAATCCTCCACCACCCCCGCCGCCATGGAAACCTCCGCCACCCCCGCCCCGGCTGGCAAAGCCGCCACCGGCAGGGCCACCGCCCCGTCCACCGAGGCTTGCCTGACCTCGCGCTGATTGCACGCTGGCTGCTTTGCCCGACGAAATGTTGCGGAGCGCGCCGTCGCCCCCACCCCGCTTTCCCGCGGAAGACCCGGCGCCACGATTGGCCGTCTTGGCGCGGTCACCACCGCTTTTGCTGCGGTTCGCAGTGGTCGGACGCTTGCCTCGATCGCTTCCGGCACCGGCACGATCGCCTCCCGGGCGGTCACGCGTGCCCGCACGATCACCGACGCGATCTCCGCTCCGATCGCCCGCCGGACGATCCTGTCCCGGGCGGAGCCCCTGCTGGCCATCGCGGCCGCGGTAATCCATTCGATTTCCGGCGCCTGCCCTGAGATCGTTGTTGCCGAAGCGCTGTGCGACGTTGGCATTGGCGTATTTGACGCCCTGACGGTGCGCCGGATTGTGCTGCCAGTTGTTGCCGACGTTATTGATGATGTTCGAGCGGTTGATGAAGAAATTGTTGTTGCCCCAGTTGCAGCCGCCGCCCCAGTAGTTGCCCCAGCGCGCGATGGCAAAGGCGGTCCCGAACGCGATGCCGGCCGCGACCACGCCGGCACCGATATAGGGTGGGGCTGCGAAATAATAGGGCGGATAGTCCGCGTATGGCCACGTCCCATAGACCACCGCGGGATCATAGTACGGAACGTAGATCTCATCCGGAACGGCGGGCTCGATGACGATCGCCTGCCTGGTCTCCTGCTGCTGAACACTCACCTTCTGCTGTTTCGTCGTAGTCAGCTTGTTATTGGCTTGCGCTTTCGACCGCAGCCTCTGGATCGCATCCATCACGTCCGCCTGCTGCGCCAACACCGCATCTCCCAGGCCTTTGCTCCAGTCGAGCTTTTCGCTCATCATCGACAGGACCGACGCCGTGCTGGCCAATGCCTTGACGCTCTCATCCCATGCCTGCTTGTCGACTTCGGTCTTGAGCTGATCGCCCTTGAGATTCTTCCGCGCGGCAAGCCAGCGATCCGCCTGCACCACTTCGAGCGGATAGGTCGATGCGGCCAGCACATTGGCGAGCAATGGATCGGGATAGAGCGCAATCGGCGCCACCAGCGCGTCAAGCTGCTCCGGCTTGAGCAACGGTGCGGCCGGCTCCGGCTGGGACTGCGCGGGTGGATTGATCGGGGGATCCGCCGCTTGTCCGGCCGCGACGATCGGCGTCGCGACAAGGAGAGCGACTGCAAGCAGGGCTTGGCCGCAGCTAAACATCACAACCTCCATCGGTGTCGATACGACAGCCTTGTGCCCGTGAGGGTGGGGTTGCTTGATCGAGATCAATGAAACTGGCTGGCTCGGACCGTCCGCGCGCTGCCTTGCTGCAACGCAAGCGCACAATAGATCGCGGATCGGGTTCTTGAAGGGGCCGCCCGACAGGAGGACCGTCGTGCCGCCGGCTCGATGCAGGTCAGACCGATGTGCCGCGGTTACCGAGCCTCCGGTGCTCGGCTGTTCTTTCAGACCGGGCATGTCCTTCCTGGGGAGTGCCTTGCTGCCCTGATCGCCGCCTGCGGCGAGGCTCCCGTTAGACGGCATCCATTGACATAGATCAACGAAGAGTAAGGCCACACGTCGAACACCATAGTTGCATCAAAGAAGGAGATTGTCATGAAACACGGCTTCAAACGGGCGTTGTTGGTAGCGACCATCATTGTGGGCGGCGCCAGCTTGGTCGACTGGTCGAGCGACGGCATCTCGTTTTCCATTGGTAGCGCGCAAGCGCGGGTGGGACGACCGTTGACCCCCGTGAGCGTCGCGGGCGTTGCACGTCGAACGACGCGGCGGGCCGTTGTAGGTGGAGCGGTGGTAGGTGGCGCGGCCGCCGCCTGCGTGCGGGTGCAGGTCAATGGAAGCTACGTCTGCCGCTAGCACGGGTCGGCAGCATGTCGACGAAGCCAGCATGATTATGGTCGGCGCTTCCGCGCAAACGCCGGCGATACCCGCAGGCGCCGCCTGCCGAGGAGTCTACGATGACTGAAAACAATTAGCCTTTCGTCGGAACGTCGCTCGATTGGCCGCAGAATGAGACTGCGCCAACCATCGGCTCCGGATGACAACGGCTTTTGCAGAATCAGGCGGCAACTCTTTTCCAGCTTCGTCAAGTATCCTGCTCTCGTGCCAGGGATCAGTCGAGGCGCCAACCAGGCTCAGCCAATTTCGGGCATGTCCGGTTGGCGGTCAAAGCGGTGTGTCCGACTCTGCAACCAGGTCCGGCATCGCAGCCAAAAGTCACTCGGCCACTGACACTTGGCCACTTTGGAGCGCCGATCATTCCCAATACTCTCACTTTTCAGAACCTGAAGAAATTCTCCGGATCGATGATCAGGCAGTCGATCAGAAGGCGAATTGTCGCCATCACGGTCGGATTGATCGTCCTCATGGTGGCGACATCTGTCCTGTCGATGGTGATGGTCGAACGTGTCGGCAATCTGCTCGATGAACTGACGACAAGGTACATTCCGGCTAACGCGCATTTGACGCGAGTCAATCTGCTGACGCTCGAACGGGCCCTGGCGGTGCGCCGCATGGTGATCGCAAAATTGCAGGAGCCGCCCGATGAGATGGGATACAAGCGTCGCAGGCTGGCCTATGACGCGAAGGACGCCGAAATCGACGGCGAAGCCCTGGGTGCACGCAAGCTCATCAATGCGATCATTGACGACACGGGTACGCCCTCGGACAATGCGGGACTAGCGCGCATCGACAGCCGGCTCGACAGTTTAATGATCGAATCCCGGCGTCATCTGAATCAGGAATCGGGCGAGCTGCTGTCGGAGCTCGATGTACGAGATTTCGCGGCCGTCAGACGCGGCCTTGCGCGGATCGACTCCCTCCGCGACGAATTTAATGAGAAGATTGACGCCGTTCGCACCGAGATGCTGACGCTCAGCTATGGCGCCATCGCAACGGTCAGGTCGGAGCAGACCAGGGCAGTCCTGATCTCCGCGATCGTGACGGCACTTGCCGCGATCGTCGGATTGATTTTCGCCAACCTCGTCAGCGGCGGCATCATTCGCTCTGTCCGGCAGTTGCTGGAGGGTACGCGAGCGGTCGAGGCGGGCCAGCTCGATCGATCTATCGATGTAACGACGACCGACGAAATCGGCCAACTGGCCGCGGCGTTCAACCGGATGGTCATGCAACTACGTGACAACCAGCGCGTCAGGGAGACTTTTGGCAAATATATCGATCCGCGCGTGGCGGAAGGGCTGATCGACCGTCCGGCCTTGACCGCAGCGGAAGGACAGCGCCGGGTGATGTCGGTGCTGTTCTGCGACATGAAGGGCTTCACAGCCCTGAGCGAAGGCATGACGCCGCAAGGCCTGGTCAAGGTCATGAACCGTTACCTTTCGACCATGTCGGAACCGATCCGGACCAACCGTGGGATCATCGACAAGTACATCGGCGACGGCATCATGGCCTATTGGGGGCCACCATTCGTCGACGAGGCGGATCACGCCCGCTTCTCCTGTCTCGCCGCGCTGGAAATGATCGAACGCATCCCGACGCTGCGCCGGGAACTCCTCGATCTGCTTGGCGTGCGCGGCACCCCCATCGAGAGCTGCGATTTGCGGATTGGTGTCGCGACCGGCGAAGCACTGGTCGGCAGCATCGGCTCCGATATCATGATGAGCTATACCGTAATGGGAGACGTGGTAAATCTCGCCTCGCGGCTCGAGGGCGCGAACAAGGTGTATGGCACCCGCAACCTGATCGCCGAGAGAACCGTTGCCGGGCTGGATGCCGCGGTCGAGGTTCGGGAGATCGATCGGATCGAGGTCGCGGGTCACACCCATTCTGAAGTCGTTTTCGAAATCCTCGGACGCAAGGGCGAGCTCACGCCCCAACAACTGTCATCGCGGGATAAATACCTGGAAGGGCTCGCGGCTTATCGCGCGCAGCGATGGGATGATGCGTTTCGCGCGTTTGACGCGTCGCTCCAGGAGATGCCCGGCGACGGACCTTCAACAGTCCTGCTCAAGCGCGTCGAAAGCCTCAAGGCAAACCCGCCGTCCAAGGACTGGGACGGGACGTGGCACATCGATAAATAGCTGAGCGGCGGCTTTCTCGCCTGAACCCACCGTTTTGACCGACGGCCGGTCACGGCCTTCCGCGCCTGGCGATGTCCGGTTCGCCGACGATCCCTCCAAGTCCCACGATAATGTCAAACCCGCTCGCGCGGGAGAACCCACCGGCTGCGGTTCGCGATTTGCCAGCAGCCATCAACTGCTCTCCCGGCCGGATGCTTCCGGCCTTGCTCGACGACGGCGCCGACGAGGTGACTTGACCGTTCGCTGCCGGCGTCCAGACCGCGTTACGCTGCCGTCCAGTGGAGATGGCAACACCATGTGACGGCTGCAGGCCGCTCGGGCATGCAACCGCAGGGACCGGCCGGACCGGCTATCCGCTCAGCATTGCGTATAGATCCGACCGTAGGCATCAACGACCTGCGCGCAGGCCGGCACTGCATAGGCACCAGCCGCAACCGCACCGCCGACGACTGCGCCGCCGACGACGGCCCGACGCGTCGTCCTGCGGGCGACGCCCGCGTAGCTCATGGGCGTCAGGGGCCGTCCGACGCGCGCCTCGGCTTCCGAAACCAATCCACCGTCAATGCTCCTGTTGCCGTTCCAAAGCAACCCTGCGGCAAAGCCGGCAACGGTCGCGGTGAGCAGGATCGTTCTGCGTGGTGACATGGTCATTTCTTGGCTCCTGCGGGTATGCCGGGTGGAAGTTCGTCGAATTCCGCCATGGCGCTCGAATCCAGGCTGACCTTGGTCGCACCGGTCGGCGGCTTGAACACGAATGCGTCCGCATCCGCGACCGCATCCGTCTTCCAGTCCTTGATCCTCAGCGTATATTGCGGCGCGCCAGCCAGCGTCTTGCTGGTGATCACGTATTTGCGTGGAATCGGGCGAGCTCCCGCCTCGATCCATATCTGCCAGTCCGTGTCGATTCCGCGAAATGCGAGATGCTCGCATTCGACGCCATCGACGACACCGAGGCCGATATGCTCGCCAGCGACCACGTTCGCCATCAACTCATCGTAGGAATGGCTCAGCAACAGATCGGTACCCGGCATCCCCGCGCCCGTATGCGCCTGAAGCGTATCGATGACCTCATCGACGGTCCCGGCGGCGTCCGCCTGGACATAGGATTTGGCGTTGTTGCCGTAAAGCGAAAGCGTCTTGCCGTCAAAGACCAGTTCAACGTCGGCATAGCCGCCGGTGCGCCTGATCCGCAACTTGTCGGGCCGATTGAGTTTGATCTGCCCAGAACTGGAGAACTGGATCTTCTGAAGCTCCGGCGAGATGATGACCTCGATATCGCTGTCGAATGCCGCCGAAATCGATTTCTGCGCACCCGTATAGTCCGTCATCGCTCTCAGAATCTGCGCGGCGTCGTCAGCTCGCGCGGTCTGGCTGGCTGCTGTGACGAGAATCGCGACCGAGGCGACCGTCGTCGAAATTCGAATCAATGCTCGAAGGGGATTTCCCGTGTCCATGTGACTCCTCCACTGTCGATCATGGCATCTCGTGCCGCATCGGCCTCGTACACCTTGACCTGAATCAAGCCGCGCACCGACCCGCGCGAGGCATCCCGCTAGATCGCACACCGGGAATATTTGAGCGTCATTCCCGGAATCTCCGGAAACAACCTGGACACAGTGTTGTCGTCGATGACTTTCAAGCTGAATTGCACGCTCTGGTTCATGATGGTGGTCGCGCAGGCCGCCGACAGCGCCAGATCATCACCCTCCTGCTTTCGCGATTTGATGGTGCAACGGACACTCCTTCCCCTGATCCGGCTGCCGTCAACGATAAAGCCGGAGCCGTAAAGATCGGAGAGCTCGGCAAAGACCACCAGATTGCCCTTCTTCGCGAACACCAGCTTGCAAAGATCCGTCTGCGATGCCCACGCCCCCGTCAGCTCGAACGCCTGGGCTTCCGCCAACTGCAGGACTCCGAGACCGAGCAACACGACGGCCATCGCCAAGCGGCATGCGTTGGGCATTCTCTCTTCCTTTCCTGAACCAGATCCAATCTCGAGCAAGACGGACTCGCCCCACATCGCAGTCCGATACCTAGTGCCCTCCAAATACCAACGCCTTGAGTGGCAAAACGATTGCCTGCATGCGAAGCACCAGCGCGTGCACGAGGGCCACCGTATCGACGATGTGCAGATAGGTTTTCTTCAGAGAACCGATGTCCTTCGATTCAAGCAATGCGTGGTGATTGGAATAGACATTTGCGATGCAGCTGCTTCCCGGCGGGACGTCGTCCAATCCGCCGTCGTAGAGCGGCTCCAGAAAAGCCAGGACAGTACCGGGCGGACCGATCTTTTGCATCTCGGTAAGCAGGTTTGATCCGGTAATCTGCCCGGCAGCGATTACACTCTGTACCTTGGTGACGACGAGAGGGATAATCGTCATTGGTTTGCTGATACAGGTCGCCTCGGCAACCATGCCCGCCTCGAGCACCTGGGCCTCGATCTGATTGAAGCCGGCGAAAAGCCTGTTCTCGCCGGCGCCCTCCGGAATGAGAATACCGGCTGCCCTGGTCACTGGCGCCGGCTGGACGATGTCTCCGACGCGTAGCACGAACTGGTCGACCCGTCCGTCAACACCGGCATAAGTAGTCATCTTGTCCAGTTCGACCTGAGCTGCCGCAAGGTCCGCTTCGGCGCTTGCTCTCTGCGCGGGCAAGACGTTGGTAATCTTGGTTTGCGTCGACTCCTTGGCGGCCGCGGCCGCGTCGACGGCCCCTTGCCGTGTCGTCACCAGAGTTTGAAGCTTCTCGATCTCGCGCGCCGCAACGACATCCGCATTGCGCTGCTGCAACGTCGACTTGGTGCGCAGCTCATCCTGTGCCTGTTCAAGGGATCCCTTCGCTTCCTGAAGCTTGCCCTCGCTGGTCAGCACGTCCGCCTTTGCCGTCGCCATCGACGCGTCCACCTCGACGACGCGAAGGCGCGCCCGCTCGAGCGCGGCTTCCTGTCTCGTGCTGTCCATCTTGAACAGCGGATCGCCCTTTTTTACCTTTTGATTGTAGTCGACGTAGACCATCGAGACGCGACCGCCGACTTCGGGAAACAACGAAATGGTCCGGAACAGTGAGGTGACATTCGTGGACGACGGATGATTGTAAAGCACCACCGTGATCAGGAGGACGGTCAGTATCAGGCAAAGCGTGATGCCCCAGCGCAGCTCGTACCAGATCGAGAACAAGGTGATTTCGCGGCCGAGACGCTTGCCCTGTACAAAGCGGCGAATCAGAAAATCCGGAAGCAACGTCAGCATGGAGCACAGCATGAGCTCAAGCATGAACGGCCTCCCTGTGCGGACCGGGTTGGCCCGCGGTCGCGGCTTCCGGCAATGCGGAACGATCCTCCGGATTGTCGCCAACTTCCTGCCCTGCCATGGTCTCCACTGACTTCGCAATGCGATTCACCGGGGTGAGGAAATCCGGAATATCAATGAAGGCAAGCACGATCGCTACGAACCAGAAGAAGTGCTCGTGCGTGAGGAGCGCGAGCAGACAGAGCAAGGCGATAAGGTCGAGCAGGACCTTCTTCGACTTGTGCGCCATTCGCTCCGGCAGCGAATGAATAGTCAGAAACACCACGCCCGTGAGAATGATGCAGGCGACGACGAACACCAATGTCATGTTGTAGAGAATGTCGGTGTCCCCCGGCGCTGTTATGAAGAACGGTAGATGAGTTGTCGCCGCCGGATTTGGTGAAGCTGTCAAGGGCGATCTCCTCTCCGATGGCGGGACAAGCCCAAATTTTCGTCCCATCAGTCCGCACGCCCGTCTGCGCGACCTTGATTTAGATCAAGCAAGTCATGTCGGGCCACGCCGTAGCCTGCCGTAGATCGAGAGGGATGAACTCGTGTTTTGCGCGGCTTGATCCGAATCAGGCTTGCCGAAGATCCACCAACCTGGCTGTAGCCAAACGTCATTGAGGAGCGCTGCCATGCCCGAGAAGATCGACGATCTGCTGCCCACCGCGAGGGAAATCCAGAAGCAGGCGGCACTCAAGGAGGCCGAAAAGATCGACGAGTATGCGCGCCTCCAGGCGGCCGCCGAGGCCGAGAAGCGCGCGCTGATCGACAAGCTCAGCCAGCCGTCGGGTCTCTCGGAAGACGAAAAGGTCAAACTCGCCTCGACCGTCATCCAGCGCGCGGTGCGGAACGGCCTGAGCGAGGTTCAGGTCTACCGCTTTCCGAATTCCCTTTGCACCGATCGCGGCCGCGCCATCAATCAGATGGAACCAGGCTGGGACAAGACACTGACGGGCATGGCGAAGGAGATTTACCAGCTCTGGGCTGACTATTTGCAACCGCGCGGCTACCGCATTCGCTATCAAATCATCGATTTTCCGGGCGGCGTTCCGGGCGACATCGGCATAACACTGAGCTGGGGAGATTGACCGTCCTCCTCCAGACCCGTCGGACCGGCAAGGCGACCCACATGGCACGAGATGATCCATCCGCGTCCCGGATGAAGCGCAAGGCCTATGAGAAGGAATTGCGCAAGCTCCAGGTCCAGCTTTGTCACCTCCAGGAATGGGCGCAGTCACAAAAACTGCGGGTGATCATCCTGTTCGAAGGCAGGGATGCCGCCGGCAAGGGCGGGACCATCAAGGCCCTGACGGAGAAGGTGAGTCCGCGCGTCTTCCGTGTCGTGGCGCTGCCGGCGCCTTCCGATCGCGAAAAGAGCCAGATGTTCATCCAGCGCTACATGCAGCATTTTCCCGCAGCGGGCGAAATCGTGATCTTCGATCGGAGCTGGTACAATCGCGCTGGCGTCGAATACGTCATGGGCTTTTGCACCCCGGCCGAGCACAAACGCTTCCTCTCGCTTTGTCCGCAGGTCGAGAAATACATCGTCGACGGCGGAATCATCCTGATCAAGCTTTGGCTCGAGGTCGGCATGGATGAACAGGAACGCCGGTTCCGGGCCCGCATCGAAGATCCACTCCGGCAATGGAAGCTCAGCCCCATGGATACCGAATCCTACCGGCTCTGGTACGCCTATTCGCGGGCGCGCGATCTGATGCTCAAGGCGACAGATTCGGCGCACGCGCCCTGGCACATCATTCGCTCAGACGACAAGCGACGCGCCCGCCTCAATTGCATTTCACACGTGTTGAAGTCGATACCCTACAAACGGGTGACCCACCAGCTGGTCAGCCTGCCGAAGCGCTCGGACAAGACACGCTATGACGACCAAAGATCCCTGCGAGGAATGAAATTCGTCGCGGAGCGGTATTGAAAGCTGAGAGGTTGAGATACGGCTAATCGCGGACGCTGCACCGTCTTCGGGGGTGACAGCTCGCCGGACGCTCGACCCTGCGACTGCAGTCAAACGTACACGGCTCCGACGGACCATTGCAGGTTGAGTTGCCCCTGACGTGGCACGCATAATCCGGAACACTGACCGTGCAATGGCCGCCACTTGCCGTCGTGCAAGCACAATAACAAGCCGCACGTGCTTCGGACGTGGCAAATGCCGCCGACAGCACCAGGAGCATGAACAAACGAGGCGCTCTCAAAACATATCTCCAGGATGATTACCGCAGACGGCCAGATAGGGGCCGCTACAACGACCTGGCCGTGCCGCGCGGAATGAAGTTCGTCTCTGAACGCGATCAGGCTTCATTCCGCGCAGAAGAGGTCACGCTCACTCGAGCGTAATCGTGACTCCACCCACTGCTGCCGACAATTCGACGCCGACCTTGCCGCCGGCGAGCTGCAGGATCACGCCCTTCTCGTTCTGCAACTGCACGCCGCCGGCGCCGGCTGCCAGGGCGCCACCGGCGCCGATCGTGCCGTAGGTCCCCTGGATATCGGCCGCACTGCGCAGGTTGAGCGCGTGTCCCTGGAGCTGGGTGGTCGACGCGCCGATCGTGAAGCCGACACTCATGCCGCCGACCCGGAACGGGTAGCGATGGCCCTTGAAGACCAGCACGCCGTGTCCGCCGCCGACGCCGACGATGAACCCGCCCTTGGTAAAGACGACGCGTACCGCTCCGGTGTCGGCTCGCGCTGGCCACGCAACGCCGCACACGAATATCACGACCAGCACAGCTCCAAGAAATCGCAATCCATGGTTTCTCATAGGTACTTTCTCCTTTGCCGTAGATCAATCAGGGGTCGAACGGGATGGGTCGAGGGTGATCACAACGGTGCTGATGTTGGCGGACGCTTCGACGCCTATCTTGGCACCCTGCAGGGTAATGATCACGCCCTTGTCGTTCTTGAGCTGCACGCCGCTGACGCCGCCGACCAGCGCGGCGCCAGCACCGACCATCGAATAGGCGCCGCTGAAGTCGCTGAGCTCGTTGATGTGGTCCGCACGGCCGGCCAGCCGGTTAATCGAAGCACCGGCGGTCACGCCGAGGCTCAACCCTTGTACCGTGAAGGGATACTTGCGGTGGCGGAAGGTCAGAACGCCGCGGCCACTGCCTGCGCCGACGACGAGGGCGGCCTTGGCGACCGTGACGCGAACACTGCCGCTGACTGCGTGCGAAGGACTTGCGGCACAGGTGGAGGCGACTAGCGCCATCAAGACGGTGCGAAAGATATAATGCGCGTTCATTGGGCCGTTCCTTCGTCGGACCGACAGGTCAGCGACCTGAAGATTTTTCCTCCCGCGCCGGCCGACTTCGCGAGCAGCATCGCGAAATAGCCGAACACGGTGAGCAGGTTTCTTCGCTCACTTTGCCGGAACGGCCTCCGACGCCTCGTACATGTCCCTGTAGCCACGGGCTATCAAGCGTACGCCTCGCCCGATTTGCTCGTATGCCTCGTCGGGAAGATTCGCCAAGGATACGCGAAGCGACCAGTTGGGTGCTTCGAAACCGCCACCGTTCAGGAGAACGATTCCGTACGCCTCGGCGAGGCGGAAGGCGAGATCGAGCGGATGGATGTGCTTCTTCAGGTATTCAACCGCCTCGTCGCCGATATTCTTTCGCGCCCAGAACTCGAAGTCGATCAGACCGTAGTAGGCGTCGTAATTCGCATTCGGCGTGAGTTGAAGGCCGATGCTGTCGATCAGCGCCCAGATACGCCGATTGACGATCTCCTTGCAGGCCGCCTGGTAATGCTTCTCCGTGTCCATCATCTCGGAGAGCGAGAACAGACTCATCATGACCTGCTGCGGCAGCGACAGTCCGGCGGTGTGGTTCAGTGCCACGTCGCGACTGTCGGCGACAATGCGATCGATGAACTTGATCTTGCGCGGCTCAAGCGTCAAGGCGCCATAGCGCTTGTCGAGCGCCTGGACGTCGGCGGCAGGCAGATCGGCAATCATCTTGTCAAAAATGTTGTCCTCGTGCACCGCGATGACACCGAGCCGCCAGCCGGTGCAGCCAAAATACTTCGAGTAGGAATAGACGCCGATCGTGTGCTGCGGCAATTCGCCGAGCAGAGAGCGGAAATCGTCGACGAAGGTTCCGTAGACATCGTCAGTCAGCAACATCAGGTCGGGACGCTTGGTCTTCACCAGTTTCGTGATCTTGCCGATGGTTTCCTTGCTCATCGCCATGCCGGTCGGATTGCCGGGATTGACGACGAAAAAGGCCTTGATCTTGGGATCCTCCAGCTTCCTGATTTCCTCGTCTGTGTACTGGAAGCGGTTCTCCTGGGGAGCTCTGACATGCACGACCTTGAGATCGTAATCCTCGAGGTGGGTCATCTCGAGATAAGGCGTGAAGATCGGCGTGCCGAGCGCAATCGTGTCGCCGGGATGCAGCAGCCGGTTGGCCTTCAGCGATTTGAAGATGTAGCACATCGCGGCCGTTCCGCCTTCGACCGCGTAAAGATCGAACTTGCCGGCCGGACGAGGTTGACCGCACATCGCCCACATCAGATACTCTTGCACAATCCGTTCGTTGTGGACCAACATGCGGTCCGGGACCGGATAGTTGTCGCCTATGATCGAGTCGACGAGTTCGTGAACGAAAGCGTCTCCGTCGAAGCCGTACGTCTTGAGGGCAAACGCCGTCATCGCGGACAGGAAACTGGCCCCCGGCATATCCGAATGTTGACCGAGCCAAGCCTCGAATCGGGCGGCAATGCCGCTGGCCTGCGGCATTCCGCCGATCCCGGCAGCATGCTCCATCACACGCTTGCTCTCGGTCAGTGCGAACTGTCCGAGCAGGAAAAATCCCTCGCGAGGCGTCGTCGCGATCCAATTGGGATTTCCGCGGCCGGCATTCAGGAAGGCGGATTGGGTCGTCTTGGATGTTGCTTTCGCGAGATTGATGAGTTCGTCCTTGATCTCGAAAGGGCTCAGAGCCTCGAACTTCCGTAGCGTCATAATGTCGGCCATGACTCACTCCTCTTTTCTTCGGGATTCCGTCGACGGGTCGTGACAGAGGAAAGTTGACGAGCACGGCCATGTCGATGCGTGCTCATGAAGATTTCTCGCCGCTACGTCAGCAGTATTACGAGCACCATTCCCCAGACCGTCAGCAGCGTGTTTCCAACTGCGTAGGTGACGGTGTAACCCAGGCCCGGAATCTGGCTCCTGGCACGGTCATTGATCATGCCGAGGGAAGCCGTTGTAGTGCGCGCACCTGAGCAACATCCGAGCACAATGGCGTCGTCGAACCGGAACAGGTATTTGCCAACGTACATCGCCAGTATCAGCGGCACCGACGTGACAACGACACCCCAGAGAAACAGACTGAAGCCGAGCTGTTGCAGCCCCGCGACAAAGCCCGGTCCGGACGAGATGCCGACCACCGCGATGAACACGTTCAGGCCGACCGAGTTCATGAACCACACCGTCGGCGACGGAATCCGACCGAAGGTCGGGCGCACGGAACGCAGCCAGCCGAAGAAGAGGCCGGCGATCAGGACACCGCCGGACGTGGACAACGTAAGCGGCACACTACCGACCTTGTAGACCAGGGCGCCAAGCAAGGCTCCGATGGTGATCGCGGCACCGATGAACGCCACATCCGCCACATCGGTCGCTCGATCCGGATGACCCAGCATCCTGGTGCCGGCCGCGACATCAGGGGTTCGTCCGACGATGGTGACGACATCCCCGCGCTGCAACTGCGTGTTCGCCAGAATCGGGATGTTAGTCGCGGTCGCACCACGGACAATCTTTCGCAGGAACACGCCGCGCGCGGCTGGCGAACTGGCGAGTTCGGCCAGGGTTTTTCCGTCGACGTCCTTGTTGGTGACATAGACGTCGACGCCTTCGACCGGCACCGCCAGCAGTTCGCGGTCGTTGACCTCCTCCGCAGCAGGGCCGATCAAATCCACCAGAACCTCGCGTCGGCCGGCCAGCGCCACGATATCCCCCTCGCGAAACACGGTATCGGCCGTCGCATCCATGAAGGTGTCGCCACGGCGTATCCGCTGGATGAAGACCCGATGCTCGGGAAGCAGTGCCTCGGCTTGCTGCACCGTCTTGCCGACAATCTTGCCGCCCGTCCGTACCCGGTAGGCGCGCAGCTCGAACTGATACCAGGCGGTGCCGGGACCGCCGGATTCCTTCTTGCCCCCGTGCTTCTCCTCGTACCGCTTGCACGCGGCCTCGAGGTCGATGCCCAGCAGCGCCGGGCCAATCAGCGCCAGGACGATTGCGGATCCGATGGTTCCGAAAATGTAGGTGACGGCGTAGGCCACCGGCATTGCATCCAGTAATTTCTTCGCTTCCTCGGGCGCCAGACCAAGGCGGTTGATCGCATCGGTCGCCAGGCCCAGTGACGCGGAGATCGTCTGCGATCCGGCATAGAGCCCCGCGGCCGAACCGACGCTATAGCCCGCCAGCTTCGCGCCCAAATAGGCCGCCCCCAGACAGAACAGGCACACCACCACGGCGAACAACGCCTGCGGGAGTCCATCCTTCGCGACGCCGCGCACGAATTGTGGTCCAACGCCGTAACCGATCGCGAACAGGAACATCAGGAAGAAGGTCGGCTTGAGGGGACTACCAATCGTGATCCCAAGCTGGCCGATGATCACCGCCGCAATCAGGGTCGCGGTGACCGCTCCCAGGCCGAGGCCCTTGTAGGTGAACGAGCCGAAGTAATACCCGAGCGCCAGCGACAGGAAGATGGCGATCTCCGGATAGCTACGAAGCGTCTGCACGAACCAGTCACTCATGGCGTCACCTCCCTCTCACGCCCTCGCTATTCCGCGGCAGCTTTGATCCCATGCGTCCGCGAATGGCTGTCGCCGAGTTTCGCCAACGCCTCCGGTCGCACGAGCTTCAATCCCTCGGCGGCGTCGTAGCCGTGGATCTCCTTGACATCGAGCTTGCGCATGAAATCGATGGTCTCCTGCGTGATGACCTGGCCCGGCACCATGATCGGGAAGCCCGGCGGGTACGGGATGACGAAATTGGCGGATACCAGCTCCGGTCCGCTCTTCAGGCGACGGTCGATCTCGGCGTCAGCAAGGCGGATGTATTCGCATCCCGCCGCGTTATAGGCGGCATAGAAACCGCCCCGAATATCGCCCTCGTTCGTCTTCATGCCAGCATCGCCGCGGAAGCTGTCATGGAAATGAGAAAAGTTCGGCAGATCAGGAACGTCGGTCATCAGGCTCCTGACCCGCGCCTCGAACGTCTTTCGCGCGTTGGCGCCGCCATGGCTCAGACTCCGGTCGATCTCGCCGCTGATCTCGGCCAGCACTCGGATGAGATGCGCGACATCGCTGCGGGTATTGTTGATGTTGGACTGGAGCAGCACGGAATTGCGCGATGTCTTGTTGAGCTGAATGCCATAGCGGTTGGCGAGAATGCCCTTGAACTGCGTGCCGTCGAAGCCGGCGGTGCCACAGACCAGGGTCATTCGCGTCGGGTCGAGGCAGAACTCGTCTTCCCGCAGGCTGCGCAGCGCCGTCGCCCAGTTCGCGCCCGGCACCAGAAAGTCGACGAAACCGCTCTCGCGATACTGCCTCGGCACCATCGTGTCGGCGCCGAGGATGCGGAAATATTTCGAGATCAGCGGGTTTGCGGCGACCGCCTCACGGATCGCGAACGCGATCTCCATCGCGTTTTCGACCAAGCCATAGCCCTCCAGTTCCATCTGGCGGCGGGCCACGTCGAGGCTGGCGATCAGCTGCTGGTTGGGGCTTGTCGACGCATGGGTGAAGACGGCTTCGTGAAACTGCGCCTCGACGGTGTGGAAATCGACGTCCCTCACGAGCAGCATCGAGCCCTGCCGCAACGCCGACATCGACTTGTGTGTCGAGTTGGTCTGGTAGACGCGCAACCGGACCTGACGCGGGTCAGGAATGAGGCGGGTCTCGAGCAACACCTCATCCGAAGGATTCGCGCCGAGTTCGGCGTGCTGCTTTTCATACGCCGTGATCGATCCCGGATCATGCAACCAATCGTCGATGTCGTTGGCGGCACCCATGGCGGTGCGCGGACGAAGGAACGGCGAGAACCGCGCGAACCCGAACCATGCCTCGTCCCACAGGAAGATCAGGTCGGGCTTGATGGCGAGGCATTCCTCCATCACTCGTCGCGTGTTGTAGATATGGCCGTCGAACGTGCAGTTGGTCAGGTCCAGCATCTTGACCCGATCCAGCCTGTTTTCGGCCTTCAGGTTCAACAGCGCCTGCTTGATCGTTCGCAGCGGCACCGCGCCGTACATCGAATATTCCGTCATCGGGAACGCCTCGACGTAGAGCGGCTGCGCGCCCGAGAGCACCATGCCGTAATGATGCGACTTGTGGCAGTTGCGATCGACGATCGCGATGTCGCCGGGTCCGAGCAGCGCCTGCACCGCCATCTTGTTGGATGTCGAGGTCCCGTTGGTGACGAAGAAGACGTGGTCCGCGCCGAAGGCCCGTGCGGCCTTGTCCTGCGCTTTCTTGATGTTGCCGGTCGGTTCGAGCAGGCTGTCCAGGCCGCCGGTGGTGGCGCTGCTCTCGGCCAGGAACAAATTGGGTCCGTAGAATTCGCCCATGTCGCGGATCCAATCCGATCTGAAGACGGACTTTCCGCGCGCAATCGGCAGAGCATGGAAGGTCCCGATCGGACGCTGCGCATATTTCTTCAGATTGTCGAAGAACGGCGTGTCGAAGCGATCCTGTACCCCTTCCAGCACGGCGAGGTGCAATTCCAGCAACTCCTCCACCGAATAGAAGATCCGGCGAACGACATCGGCCTCGGGATTTCCGGCCAGTTGCTCGACCCGGCGGTTCGAGATCATGTAAAGATCAAGTTCGGGCCGGACGCGTTTCAGCACGTGCGCCAGCTTCAGCGCCGAGACGTCGGAGTCCTCGTGCTGATCCATAGAGGCCGTCAAGCTCCGCAACACCGGGGCATCGTGGCGCGAGCGGAACGTAAATCCCTCGTTGATCACGACGGCCGCGATGTCCGGATTGAGGATGGCGGCGCAGAATGCGTCCTCGAAGCTGCCGACGAACACCGGTTCATAGATGAACGAGTCGATCGGACGTCGCAGTCTCCGCCATTCGGCACAAAGCGTCGGCCAATTCGTCGCGGCAACGCCGGTCACGATCAGTGTCTCGAAATAGGGCCGATGCGCCTCGGTCCGGCCGAAGGAGGGCGGCAGGAGGTCGGGCGCCGTACCTTCACCTTCATCGTGAAGATTCCAATCGCCGGCATGCTGGCGGAACGATCGCGTTTGCAGCGCCTGCGTGATCCGCGCTGCCAGCGACAACGTGCCTGCAGCGTCATCCGACGATGCACTCTCCTTCAGCGCGGCCATCAGATGAGGGCCCGGATAGCCGTGGTATTCCTCGGTCACCGCCAGTTGAGCGAGCAGTTCGTCAAATCTGGCGTGGTCTCCCGGACTCCTCGACCATGCCTTTGCTGCATCCACGAGATCGCGCCAGTTGTCCGCCCGTGCCCCGGGTCCGGAAAAAAACCGATCGATCCGGCCATCCTGATTCCTCGCACCCTTCGACATGAACCTCTCCCGACGTGGTGATTGTTATTCTTGGTCGCATTGGGCTCCATTCGCGGAGTATCGAGTGTTGATCTAAGTCAAGCGTCGAGACTGCTTTCGGCAGGCTGCTATCGGACGAGACTGTCGTTCGCAATGCCGCGACGCAATCAAGAGCAACATCACGGGGATATCGAGGATCGGCGCAGCAATTTGCGCGGTCTCAGGCCAGTTGCGCGACACCGGCGAGGTCGTTGCGGGACGGAGAAAACTCAACCACGGCTTCGGGGCTCGCGGCCGTGACGCACGTCGACGACGGGCACGGCTTCGGACACGCTGTCGCAGTTGGAGGGGTCGGATGTCGCGCTGAAGACCCGCAGGCGGACATCACCGCGGGATGACCTGATGCTGCGATTCAGCGCAGCAGGCGCGGTCCCGCGCGCCAAAGGTGACTATTCGAAAAGGACGTAGCAGGGAGACCTATTTTGTCGGCGGGGGCGGACGGAACAGGACAGTATAGTCGACGATGAAACGAAACTCCGGCTGGCTGTCCCGGACGTTACCCTGCTGCCAGACATTGGCGTATTGCGTCTTGAGCCGGAAACCTTTCAGCGGGCCCTCCGTGGGACGGTATTGAATCCAGAGGTCAAGTTCATTCCGATCGGGGATACCGAGGTTCGTGCTGGTGTTGATGGCGTCCCAGCCATGCGTGTACCACGCTCCTGTGCTAACTCCCGAAAGGCCAACCGAACCGAAGTCATACGCCACGCTGCCACCAATGGCCTTTTCATTGGCGTTGTCGAACGACGACTGCTGCATGTCGGTGTAGTTCGGCTTGCTGCCGTATTGCGAAAATATCTTGGATTGGTCGCCCGTAATCGAACCCGCAACGAACAACGTCCAACCGGCATAAAGCATCTGCGCTTTCGCGGAAGCCTGATAGGTCTCGAACGCTGCTCCGGCGAGCAGGTTATCTCCAATGCTCCCTTGACCGATCACATTGGCGCCGATGATGAAGTTTGGAACCCCCTTCGGCTGCCTGAAGTCATACTCTGCCTGGCCGAAGCCCGTGTTGACGACGTCCTGAACGTTGTAGTCCATCGCGACCAGCGACAGCCCCGAAAACGGTCGGTACTTCACCATCCCGAAGGCCGCGCCATGATTGAAGACGTCTCTGCCCGCCAGGCCGTCCGACATCGGAATGAAGTCGTTCGAGTCGCGCTGCTTTATGTTCCAGAGATAGCCGACCGAGTAATCATAGTTTCGATCCTTGTCCGGCAGCGCGACCAGAGTCGCGCCTTCAAAGGTGTTTGGCACCATCCGATTGTCTTGTGGGTTGATGAGAGGGGTGTCCACCAATTGGCGACCGCCGCGAATTTCCTGATCGCCGATTTGTACGCGCCCATAGACCTGCCCCAGTACGCCGATCGAGTTCTGGCCGGGTGACAGCAGCTTCGTGCCATCCTGATCGGGCGGAGCGAAAATCGGCTGCGAGGTATAGGCGGCCAGATGCACCCCGAACACATCGCCGATCAGGCCCGATCGAAAGGCCAGCCAGCCTCCGGCCGCCCAAGCCTGCGACTTCGATCCATCGGAATTGTCACGCGTCAAATAGTAGGTTCGGGCCACGAACTGCAGCAGCGAATCGCGAAAAAACGCAGGGGTATCGCTGCTGTACTGCTTCCAATAGATTTCGTTCATGTAGGGCTGCGGCGGAAACTTGCTCAGAGTCCACGACAGGCGCTCCTCATCTGCGATCTCCTGGCGATCAGCAGGCAGAAGTTGCTGCGCCTGGGATCGCGTAGCCGTGCCGATCGATCCCACGCAGGCTCCGATCCAACCAGCGACGACGACAGTTCTGGCAAGTTCACGTCGACCGGAAATTCGCTTGGCATTGGATGATGGCATACCGAGTCCCCCTACACACCCGCCACTACGGTCCGCGTTTGATTCAGCTCCTCGGATTACACAGCAACACTGACGCTACCGATCTGGACGGGATGCAAGCCGTTCTTTTTCATAGCGTAACCGAAAGCTGATGAGCGGCCACCCTTGATGCTTGATCTGAATCAACTGCGGCAGTACATGGCAACAACCTGTGATAGAAGTATCACACATCCGTAAGCCACACTGACCCACTCTACTTGGGATTTACTTCTGGAGTTGCCGCAACTTGGCAAGGGAGCGAAGCCTGTCGAGCCAACGTTTAAAACTGGTGTCAGCCGGGTCGCCGGCCCCAACATCCCCGCGCTGCCGCTCAATTCAATTCGCTGCCACCACGGCGCCCCGACTCAGATGCTCGATCAAGCCATCCAGGAATGATCCCTACGCCGAAGCGGCCGAAGCCATTTCAAGCGGTTCGATCAGCGCTTTCGCCGGGAATGGCTTTACCAGATAGGCGATGCATCCGGACTGCAGCGCGGCCATCCGTACCGTATCGTTATCACTGCCGGTGATGTATATGACGGGCAGCAGGATACCCGTCGCCTTGAGCTGGTTTCGCAGATCAATGCCGGACCCGTCGCCCAGATTGATGTCGAGAATGATGCAGCAAGCGTCGAAATCGTCATGGCTCCGCAGCGCCTGCGCGGAGTCGAACAGAATGGCTCTGAAGCCGTATTCCCTCAGGAGTCGCTGCACGCCTCGTAGCGTGGATGGATCGTCGTCGACAACGAGAACGGCTTTTCGATTCGTCGGCAAGTTAGCGACCTCTGAATTCTGTCCGCGGGCATTTCAGACAGGAATTGAAGGAAACGACTAAAACGCCGCTGGCGAAGCGGCAAATATCAATCTGGCTAACCTACTCGCGCAGCAACACGGCAATAGCCAAAGGTACGCGTTCCCGGCCGGCCCGCATATTGTCCCTTGGGACAGGCCGCGGTATGAGGGGTATTCGGGCGCCTGCTCAGCCGCGATCGTCCGCGAGCAGGCCGAGGCGCTCCGCAATCGACACAAGCTCTGCCAGAGACTGTACCCTTGCTTTCTCCATGACCTGCTGGCGGTGCGCCTTGACCGTTCGCTCCGTCGTCCCCAGTTCATGCGCGATCTGCTTGTTGATCTTGCCTCGAACGATAAGGTCGAAGACCTGCCGCTCCCGCGGGGTCAATTTTGCGATTTGTGAGCGTGCGGTGTCCATTTGGTGCCGCCTGCTAAGCACGACCTCATGGTGCGACAGCGCCCGCTCGACCGCATTGAGCAGATGTTCTGACGACACCGGCTTCGTGAGAAAATCCTCAGCGCCGGCCTTGATGGTTTTGACCGTGGTCTGGATGTCGGCATGGCCGGTCAGAAACACGATTGGCAAGGTTGAGCCAAGCTGGCCGAGGCGCTCTTGCAGTTCGGGACCGCTCAGACCCGGTATCCAAACATCCAGGAGGATGCACCCGGGCTCGTTTCCCCCCGGCAGACGATCCAGCAATTGCTGGGCGGACGGATAGGTCAGGACTTGATAGCCGGCCTTCCTCAAGCGGCGTTCAATCGCCGTTCTGAATGACGTATCGTCGTCGACGACATGAACGATGCCGTGCATTTGTGTCACTCCTCCCTCGCTTCAAGCTGCCGACAGCGGGAGGGAAACGTGGAACTCCGCCCCACCTTCAGCGTCGTTTTCGACCCAGATGCGACCTTCGTGAGCCAGGATGATCGTTCGCGCGATTGAGAGCCCGATGCCCATGCCCTGCTCCTTGGTGGTAAAAAACGGATCGAAAACTTCGTCAAGCTTGTCCTCTGGAATACCCGGGCCGGAATCGGCGATCGATATGACAGCCGACTTTCCGCCATTCGTTTCCGTACGGCCGATCACGGTCCGCCCGTACGGGATCGCGGCCATCGCGTCCATGCTGTTGACGATCAGATTGATCATCACCTGCTGCAATTGAACGGGATCTCCCTTCACCCGTAGCACCTCAGGGGACGTTCTCAAGTATAGCGAAACGTTGCGATCCGACGCCTGCATCGAAAGAAACTCGAATGCCTCGCGAACGAGCTGGTTCAGATCGATGTCCCTGGTCTCGAACGTCGTCCGTTTCATGAAGCTGCGCAAGCGGCGAATGACTTCGTTGGCGCGCAGGTCGTCCCGCCTGATGTCGGCGAGGATTTCCCTGACTTCCCCGAGATCGGGAGATGGGCCGCTCAGGATCAGTTCGGCCGTCTCGGTATTGGTCAGGATCGCTCCCAAAGGCTGATTGAGTTCGTGAGCGATCGATGAGGACAACTCGCCGGCAGTTGCGCTGCGATTGACATGGGCCAGCTCCGACATCCGGTGTCGGGATTCGATCTCTGCATCGTGCCGCCGTTTCCTCTCGTAAAGCAGAATCGCGATCAGCCCCGTCTGCAGCAGAAGGATGGAGAAGGCGGTCAGGCTCTGCCATCGATACTTTTCCCATAGGCCGGGTTCGCGGAACCGGATTTCGCTGCCGGCGGGAAGACTGGATTCGCTGACCTGCCAGCGCTGCATTTGACCCCAATTGAAGATCGGTTTCACTCCGCCCATCGCCGGCGCAATGTTTGCGGGGGCTTCGCCGTCGAGAATTCGGAGCGCCAGCCTCGCCGCATCGGCGCCGATCGAATCAGGGACCAAGACGAATCCGCCGATCCCTCCCGGAGCCAGAAATGTCTCGGCGCCCACCACGATGGGCCGGTTGGCCTCCTGCGCGATGAGAGCAAGCGCGGTAGCAGGCGGATAGAATGTGCCTTCCCCATCCGAATACATCGCCGAATAGATGATGACACTACCCTCAGGCAGTTCGGCAACCTTCTTGCGGGTCTCGGCCATCGTCAGGCCGACGATTTCGACCACGTTGAGACCGTTGGCGGCTGTCGAGATTTCGTCGTGCCAGTTGCGAAAAACCACCTGCCGATCCCAGGAGTCGCCGACAAAGACGATCGTCGTGAGGTCTGGCACCACGGCACGCGCCGCTGCGATCGCATCTGCGAGAGCCAATTTGACAATCCCGCCGGTCACGTCGGGCGGAAGCTTCAGCCGCGCATGATCCAACTCGTCGACCAATGCGAACACGATCGGGATTCCCGGCCATAATTCTGCGCGCCGACGCAACACCAGTTCGAGGGCCGCAGCGCCCACGGTGACGATGACGCCAATCTGCCTGTCACGGTATTTCTCCTTGAGATACCGTTGCAGGCCCTCCTCGTAGGCTGGCCCTTCGAAGCGGCTCAAGTCGAGATTCTCGGCGTAGAGCGTGGTGTGCTCGCGGGTATCGGTCGTCACCACGCCGCGCAGTCCCGAGAATACTTCGTAGTAAAACGGCCCACGCAGATCCGATTGATCGAGGACCAGGATTGACCGCGGACGCAACTCCTGCGCCGGCGAACAAGCCGGCGCCAGCATCGCGGCAAGAAAGACAATAAGCTCTCCGGCACGAATAAGTCTGGTCATGACGTTCGAACGCTCTCGACGCCGCGCTAACGGTAGCACCGTATTATGACGATGAGAACGTCATCGGATACGAGGCCAAACGGACTCGACGGTGCTTCACCCGCACACTGTCCTTTAGGACAATGTCCCTTAAGCCAATGGCATCGGGGTAGCCCCCTGTCATACACCACCTTGGGTGGAGACTGAAGATTGCCACCATCTGGATACCGCGCATAGCCCAAGACTGCGAATTCGATCAAACAGGGTTGATGCATGCTTTCTCTTTTTCGCGCCGCCCCAGCCAACGCCCCTCCAATTCTGGGGCTGGATGCCACCTCCGCGCCTCAAGCCCGGGTCGCCGCGGGCGAATTCAGCTACAATAAAGGCGTTGAAATCTATGGAGAAAAGGAGCCGGCGACCTACGTGTATCAGGTCACTTCGGGCGCGGTGCGCTCCTACAAGCTGTTATCGGATGGACGTCGCCAGATCGGCGCTTTTCATCTGGTTGGCGATATCTTCGGCCTCGAGAATAGCGAGGTCCATCGGTTCACGGCTGAAGCGATCATCGATACGACGCTCCGGTTGCTCAAGCGGCGCAGCCTCGAAAGCATGGCGGAACGCGACGTGCTGGTCGCCAACAATCTGCTCAGTCTGACCACCAGGAACCTGCAGCACGCCGAGGACCACATGCTGCTCCTGGGCCGCAAGACCGCGCTGGAGCGCGTCGCCACCTTCCTGCTCGAGATGGACCGTCGCCTGACGCCGACCGACATCATCGCGCTGCCGATGTGCCGCCGCGATATCGCTGACTATCTGGGTCTGACGCTGGAGACGGTTTCGCGCGCACTCTCCAGCCTCCACGACCGGGGTATTCTGGGTTTCCTCGGCCCAAGTCAGCGCCAGATCGTGCTGTTGGACCGGCCGCAGCTCGTTAGTCTGGATCTGCAGAATTGAAGGGCCGTTCGGCTGGAACGAGCAATGCGAGATGCTCGATTGTCTTTCGCAGCACCTCGAATAGCACCGCTGTCGACCAGCCAAACATCAGGATGCCGTTCATCGCGGTCATCGGCCCGATCAGCCGCCACTCCTTCAGCGGCGTTACATCGCCATAGCCCAGCGTCGTGTAATTCACGAACGCAAAATCCAGGAGATCGCTGCCAGCAGGCGCCGCGCCGACCGCGGCGTAGGCCAGAGACCAGACCATGATCTCGGCCGTATGCGCGATCATGAGCACCAGCGCAGTGACGACCATCACGGTCATCAGGTGCAACCGCAGCCGCGACCTGCGCCGCAGGCCGGCGCGACGCGCAATCCCTATGGCAACCAGCGTAATCGGCGCATGGATCATGATATTGATCACGCTGACGCTGCACCCGACCAGAAATTGACGCGGCATCAACCGCCTCCGAACCACGCACCGAACAATTCCGCATAGAGCGACGGCATCTCGAGGTTCATCGAGTATCCCACGCCGGCATGATGGCGAGACAACAGTGCGGCGTAGTCACCTCCATCACGCTTGCTTCGCCTTATCACACTTGCCCTTCCACCTTTTCGGGACCCTTGATGCAGATCAAAGCGAAGGGTGGTTGGCCGGCACCTGATGGCCAGAAGGCTCGACCTTTCCCCGGCTGCCGATCGGAGCCCATCATGAAGGCCGTTTCCGCAGAAGAAGCCGTCGCGATGATCCCCAACGGCGCCACGGTCATGGTTGGCGGATTCATGGGGGTGGGAGCGCCCGAACGGCTGCTCGACGAATTGGTGAGACAGCGGAAGTCCGATCTCACTCTCATCAGTAACGATGCAACGCTGCCGGGGAAAGGCATCGGCAAACTGATCGATGCCAGACTGGTTTCGCGCATGATCGCCAGCCATATCGGGCTCAACCCGAAGGCGCAGCAGCAGATGCTGGCGAACCAGATCGCCGTCGACCTCATTCCGCAGGGCACGCTGGCAGAACGGATACGCGCCGGCGGATGCGGCCTCGGCGGTGTGCTGACGCCGACCGGGATCGGCACGACCGTCAGCGAAGGCAAGCGTCAGATCGAGATCGATGGCAAGCAATTCCTGCTGGAGACGGCGCTGCGCGCCGAATTCGCGCTCGTTCACGCCTTCCTCGCGGATTATTCCGGTAACCTGACCTACGCACTCACCGCGCGCAACTTCAATCCGATCATGGCGATGGCCGCAGACACCGTCATCGTCAGCGCGGACAACATCGTTCCGATCGGCGTGATCGCGCCCGACCACGTCATGACGCCGGCGCCGCTGGTCGACTATCTCATCGCGAACGGGTGACCTATGGACGCACAGATCATCATCGCCCGCCGCGTTGCACGAGAACTCAGGTCCGGAAATCTCGTCAATCTCGGCATCGGCATCCCAAGCCTTGTGTCGAACTACGTTCCGGCCGGGCTCAAGGTCTTCTTCCAGTCGGAGAACGGATTGATCGGCACCGGACCGATCCCGGAGCAAGGCTTGTCCCACCCCCTGCTGACCGATGCCGGCGGAAAGCCGATCAGCGCCCTTCCCGGCGCCTCCACGTTCGACAGCGCGATGTCGTTCGGCCTGATCCGCGGTGGCCATGTCGACGTCACCGTGCTCGGCGGCCTCCAGGTCGATGCAGCGGGCCATCTCGCGAACTGGACCATCCCGGGCAAGATGGTGCCGGGAATGGGCGGCGCCATGGATCTGGTCACCGGTGCCAAGCGCGTAATCGTCGCCATGCAGCATGCGGCCAAGGGCAAGTCCAAGATCGTCGCCAAATGCACCCTGCCTTTGACCTCGGCCCGGCCGGTCGATCTGGTCGTGACCGATATGGCCGTGATCGGTTTTCCCGGTGGCAAGGCGACCTTGCTGGAGATCGCGCCGGAGACCAGCGTCGCCGAGGTCATGGCCGTGACGGAAGCCGAACTCGTCATTCCCGATCGTGTTCCGACCATGACGCTCTGACGATCCCAACAAAGGCCAGGGTGAGCCAAGATGCGGATATTCGACGGTTTCGATGAGATCAAATCCGCAGTCGGCACCGAGGTCGGCGTCAGCGACTGGATCGAGGTGGCCCAGGATCGTATCAGCCGGTTCGCGGAAGCGACCTGCGACGAGCAATGGATCCACGTCGATCAGGAGCGTGCCAGGCGCGAGCTTCCCGGCGGCACGACCATCGCGCACGGACTGCTGTCGCTGAGCCTGACGCCGATGTTCATCCGCTCGGTGATGGCCCTCAAGGGCATGAAGAACACGTTGAACTATGGCGCGGACCGCATCCGCTATCTGGCGCCCGTGCCGGCGGGGTCACGGCTGCGAGGCCGCATCAGCATCGCCGAAGCCGAGGAAGCGCCGTCCAACGGGTTGCGGGTCAATTACCGCGTCGTCATCGAGATCGAGGGTGGCCCGCGACCAGCCTGCGTCGCCGAGGTGATCGCCCTGCATTATCGCTGAGTCCGCTCCGACTCGCTGCCGTCTCAATCGACGATGTGGTATCCACCGTCGACATAGGTCACGCCGCCGGTGATCAGCTTGGCTCCATCCAGCGCCAGGAAGGCGGTCGCTCGTCCGACGTCATCGATGCTGACCAGGCTGCGCGTCGGCGCCTCGGACTGCGCCTTGTCCATCAATTCGTCGAATTCAGGAATTCCAGAAGCAGCCCGTGTCGCAAGTGGACCCGGCGAGATCGCGTGAACGCGAATGCCTTTTGGGCCGAGTTCGGCCGCGATGTAGCGGACTGCGGCTTCCAGCGCGGCCTTCGCCACCCCCATCACGTTGTAGTTCTTCACCACCATCTGGCTGCCGTAATACGTCATCGTGAACAGCGTGCCGCCGTTCTTCATCAATGGCTCGGCCAGATGGGCCATCCGCATGAATGACCAGCAGGACACATCCATTGTCTTGAGGAAGCCGTCGCGGCCGACATCGACCACGCGCCCATGCAGGGCCTCCTTCGGCGAAAACGCGATGGAATGAAGCAGGAAATCGAGCTGACCCCACTCCTTCTCGATCCGCTCGAAAACCTGCTCGAGCTGTCCTTCGGTATTGACGTCGAGCGGTATGAAGATCGGTGCTTCGAGCTCCCTGGCGAGCGGCTCGACGTGCTTTCTGGCCCGCTCGTTCAGGTAGGTGACGGCGAGATCCGCGCCCAGGGCCCGAAACGCCTTCGCGCAGCCCCAGGCGATGGATTGGTCATTGGCGATCCCCACGATCAGGCCCTTGCGGCCCTTCAACGCGACCTTGGTGTCAGGATAGACCGGGATTGTCATGATACCCTCGCCTGTTTCTGGCCGGAAGACTTGCTGTTCATCAGCAGCGACAAGGTGTGTTGCGCAATCATCAGTTCTTCGTCGGTCGGCACGACGTAGACCGGCACCTTGCTGTCGGGCCGGGAGATTTTCAGCGCATGAATGGAATTCTCGGCCGGGTCGAGTGTAACGCCAAGCCACGCGAGCTTCTCGGCGATCCTTTCGCGGATACCGATCGAATTCTCGCCGATGCCGGCGGTGAACACGAATGCGTCGATGCCCTGCAAGGCAGCAGCGAGCATTCCCGCATTGAGTCCCGCGCGGTAGACAAAATAATCGACAGCAAACGCCGCCTGCGGATCCTTGCTCGCTTCCAGTTCCCGCATGTCGTTGCTGACGCCGGACAGGCCCTTCAATCCGCATTCGCGGTAGAGGAAGTTCTGCACGCTCGAAGCCGACATTCCCCTTTCGGACATGAGAAACAGCAAGACGCCGGGGTCGATCTGTCCCGGCCGGGTTCCCATCGCGAGTCCGTCGAGCGCCGAAAAACCCATCGTGCTCTCGACGCTATGTCCGCCTTTGAGGGCGCACATCGAAGCGCCGCTGCCAAGATGGGCGACGATGACCCGTCCGCTTGCGACATCCGGCGCGACATCGGGCAAGGTCCTGGCAATGTATTCGTAGGATAGACCGTGAAAGCCGTAACGCCTGACGCCCTCGGTATGGAGCTGGCGAGGAATTGCATAATAGTCCGCCAAGTCACCGTGACCGCGGTGAAACGCGGTATCGAAACAGGCCACCTGCGGAAGCGTCGGGAAATTGGCCAATAGCGAACGGATCGGCGCCAGATTGTACGGCTGGTGCAACGGCGCCAACGAACTGAACCGCTCCAGCCGCGTCACCACGGCATGATCGACCAGAATCGGTCGATCGTAATCCGGTCCGCCGTGAACGACCCGATGCCCGACGGCCAGAGGCCTGACTCCAAGTTCGTCGCGCAGCCATTCGCCAGCGACAGCCAATGCAGCCGTCACATCCGGGATCTTATCGATCGCATAAGCCCGGTCGGCCAGTGGATCGCCATCGCTTCCGGTCGCACGCAGGCGTGGACGGCTTCCTATGCCGTCCATCTGGCCCTTGACCTGCCGCCGCAGCCGTCCATCGCCGCAGACCGCATGAATCTGAAACTTGACGCTCGAGGATCCGGCATTGACGACGAGGATGCTGTCCATGGCGGTCACGCAGCGGCAATCGACGCGCGCCGGCGTCGTGCATCGGCATAGAGCGACGCTATGGCGCAGGAGGCCATGCGCGCCCGCGGCGAGTCCGCGCGTGAGGTCAGCACGATCGGTACGCGAGCGCCCAGCACGATCCCCGCGCCATCCGCTTTGGCGAAATACGCAAGGTTCTTCGCCAGCATGTTGCCCGCCTCGAGATCCGGCACGACCAGGATCTGGGCCCGGCCCGCTACTTCCGACTTGATGCCCTTGATCCTTGCCGCCTCTACGTCGATCGCGTTGTCGAAGGCAAGCGGTCCATCAAGGATCCCGCCGGTGATCTGTCCTCGATCTGCCATCTTGCAGAGCGCCGCCGCCTCGATCGTGGAGGGAATCTTGGACGTCACGGTCTCGACCGCCGACAGGATCGCGACCCGGGGCAAGGTTCCGAATCCCGCCTGGGTGTAGAGGTCGATGGCATTCTGGATGATGTCCAGCTTGCCATCGAGATCCGGGAAAATGTTGATCGCGGCATCCGTGACGAACAGCGTGTCGGCGTAAGCCGGCACATCCATGACGAACACGTGGCTGATCCGGCGCTGGGTACGCAATCCCGTTGCCTTTGCGGTGACGCTGCGCATCAGCTCGTCGGTGTGCAGACTACCCTTCATCAGCATTTCGCCCTTGGCCGCATGGATCAGCTCCACGGCCTTGGCGGCGGCGGCTTCGCTGTGCGGGACATCGACGATCGCGAAGTCAGTGATGTCGAGGCCGTGTTTGGTCGCAGTGTCCCTGATCTTCGCTGCCGGCCCGACAAGGATCGGCTTGATGATGCCGGCTTGCGCGGCCTCGACGGCGCCGCGCAGCGAACTCTCGTCGCAGGGATGCACGACGATCGTCGACACCGCCTGAATGGCCTTGGCGGCCACGATCAGGCGTTCATACTTGGCGCCGGGCCGTCTCTCGTTCACATCTGCTGGCATGACATTCACCCCGTCACTCCGGTTTTCCCGAGAATCGCGCTAAGACGCCTTGGCTTTTGAATCGAAAGGGAGGATGCCCGTCTGCCCTTCCGAAACCGACGACGTGTCGCCGCTGAATAGCTGACCGATCTGCTTCAAACGCCTGGCGACTTCCCCGGAGATTTCGGCGCTGGCGGACAGGACTTCACGGATCGCAACGAGACCCGCGCGGCGTTCGTCCGCGCTTTCGGGAAGCAGCTTCGGAATGGCCAGCAGCGCGGCGTCCCGGTCGAGCAGCAGCATGAAGAACTGCTCGCGCACCATCGCCTTGAACTGCGCGAGCGTGAGGCGCGTCCCGCTGTCGCTCCTTCGCACCCGGCGCAATGCCTCGAGGCTTCGTTCATCCACCATTCCCCGCGCCATGCCGACATACAGCAGACCTCGAATGGTCGCCTCCCGCAGTCCGCCATGGCCGATCTGTGATTTCAACTCCGCGATCCGCGCCTGCAGGCGCTCGCGATAATGCGCGGACATCTCCAGCTTTCGCGACGCCGTCGACTGCGGATCGACCCCGACTGCCGCCTGAAGCGCCGGCGATCCGTACACCGAAAGGAACAGCGCTTCGCTGAAAGCCTCCTGCGAGTCGCGCCACTTATCGAGCGCAGTGACGATTTGCTCCGAAACCTTCTCCTGGAAAGCGACGAACGGATTGTCGGACACGGCTGGCTTGCGGCGCTCTCGGACCTTCTCCGCCGCCGACGCCACCGTCTTCATCAGGGGATTTCGGCCGCTGAAGGCTTCGTATTGCACACGCAGTGGATGCATGTTGCGCATCAAGTCAGCCATCTGGGGCGTCACCATTGACTTGATCCAGGGCTGCATGAATTTCTGGTACGCCGCGAGATTCATTTCAGATACGCGCGCGGCGGCCGCGAAACGGCGCTCGTCTTCCGGCGAATTGCCGCCCATGGCACGAATGTCATCGAGCGTTCGCTGTTCGCAGCGCATCACCCACTGCCCGACGACAAGGTCGGCGTTTGCGGTATCCGCACTTCTCGCCTCGAACGTTGCTTCATAGAGCCCCGGAGGTAGGACATCGATCAGATCGATGTTGCTGGAGAATTCGCTGTGCTCCTTCTTCGCCACCCCCCCCGATACGAAGATTCCGAGATGTCCCACGGTTTCGTGGACGGTGTACACGATCGTTTGCCCGTGGGCCCTGATCTCGTCGACATCGGCGTAGAGGTCGAGAAGCCAGCCCAGCGCCTGCTGCGGCGGGGTGATGTTGTCACCCTTGGAGCAGAACACTACGATCGGGGACTTGATGTTGCGGAGATCGACCACGGTGCCGTCGGACATCTCGATGCGGCCGGCTGCAAGATTGTTGCCGACAAACAGTTCATCGACGATGAACTGGATTTCCTCGGCATTGAGATTGACGTGCCCGCCCCACCAGCGCTCGAATTCGAGATAGCGATCGGCTTCGGTGTCCACCTTGGAGAATACATTGTACTGTTTGCTCCAAAGCGTATTCGCGGGATTCTGGCTCTCGAAGTTCTGCACCAGCCACGCACCGTCGAACTTGCCGCCTCCGAGATCGCTGGTCAGCGCGGTCAACCAGCTGCCGCCGAGCAGGCCGCCCGCATAGCGCATGGGGTTTTTGCCGTGGACTCCCGCCCAATATGCCAGCGGGGCGCCGGCGACGATGATCGGGCCGAACAGCTCCGGTCGCAGCGACGCCAGGATCATCACCGCCCAGCCCGCCTGGCAGTTGCCGATCACGCACGGCTTGCCGTCGGCGTCGGGATGCAGGGCGGTGACCTTCTCGATGAACTGCGCCTCGGCCCGCGCGATGCGTTCGATGGTCTGGCCAGGCATCGGCTCCGGCAGGAAGCCGATGAAATAGCAGGGGTGACCGGCCTTCATGGCGACGCCGATTTCGCTGTCGGACTTGAACCCGCCAATCCCGGGGCCATGACCCGCGCGGGGATCGATGACGATGAACGGCCGCCGATTGAGATCAATTTCCACGCCCGGTGGCGGAATGACGCGCACCAGGGCGTAATTGACGGGCTGTTCCAGCTTTCTCCCGTCCGTGATCAGTTCGACCGCATAGTTCAGGACATTCGGCGCGGTCTCGGCGAGGTGCTCGCGATACTGGTCGCCTCGCCGGCGCATGACGTCGAGGAACAGCACGGTGCGCTGGCCGCTATCGATCATGTATTCCATGGCCGAGGCAACCATCCCGGACATCGCATCACCTGACACAAATAGCTTGTCCATGGGCATATCCCGATCTGTGTTGTCTGCTGGTAGGGAAGTCGGTGCCCGTCCAGGGGACCTTGATCTAAGTCAAGCCTCCGATGAGTTGAATCGAACGCACTGCATTGGCCATCGGCAACCGTCGCCGCGTCGGCCGCTCCTATTCGGCTTTGGCGCGGAGCGCACCGTCGAGCGTGAGAGTTCGGTCAAGTCCCCCGACCTTTCTTTCCACGCCATCAGCCCGCAGCAAGTCGCGGGCTGACCCGTGTGCGCCTATGATGCGCAAGGTAATGCCGCGGCTGATCAATTCAGCGTGCAGTTCATGCAGCATGCGGGAGCCCGCGAGGTCGACATACGGCGCGGCGGAGAGATCGCAGACGGCGAGACCGACGCCAGAGGGAGCAATTCTTCCAATTCGATTCAGCACAGCCTCGAGGATGGCGTCGGCATTGACGTAAATCAGCGAAGCCTCGGGACGAAAGACGATCGCGTCGGATAACGGCTCATTCTCGGGATGGCGATCCAGGTCGGAATAGCTGTCGGTTCCGGGTACACGGCCGAGGAAGGCGACGTGCGGACTCGAGACTCGGGCGAGCAGCAGCAAGATCGAGGCGATGGCTGCGAGCAGGATGCCTTGAAGTATTCCAAGAAGCAGCACGGCGACGAGCGCAATCGTCGCAGCGAGGAAGTCCAACCGGCTTATCCGCCACATCCGCAACAGCGCCGGAAAGTCCAGCAAGCCGGACACCGCGGTCAGGACGACGGCGGCCAGCACCGCCTTCGGGAGATTTTCCAGCAGGCCGGTCAGAAACAGCAGACAAAGCGCCAGCGTCATCGAGGCAACGACGAGTGCGAACGGCGTGCGGGCACCAGCCTTGTCATTCACGGCCGACTGCGACAGACCGCCGGCCACGGGATAGCCGTGCGCCATTCCCGCAGCAAGATTGGCAGCGCCGACGGCGAGAAGCTCTTGCCGGGGATCAAGAGCGTACCCGTGCTTTGCAGCAAAGGTGCGCGCGGCAGACACACCCTCGATATACGCCAGCAGCAGACAGCCGGCCGCCAGCGGAACGATCCCCTCGACATCGCGCAGCCTGAGAGCCGGGCCTGCAAGGCTTGGCAAGCCGTCCGGGATTCTCCCCGTCGTTGGCACTCCGAGGGCGGGGAATCCCAGCAGCGTAGAGGCAATGATCGCCAGCGCGACCACCCCGAGCGCGACCGGCTTTCCAGGAAGCCCACGCTCGCCCAGCATGATCAAGCTGACCGCGACGACACCGACCACAAGAACGAGATAGTGGATCTGGCCGAGTTGTCCGAGCAGCAGCCATGTCCGGTCAAAGAAATTGTGTCCGCCGCCTGCGACCCCAAAAAGACTCGGCAACTGCGTCATGCTGATGGTCAGGCCGGCGCCGGCCTTGAAGCCCACGAGAATGCTGTCGCTGATGAGCTTTACCAGCACGCTCAATCGCAGCAACCAGGCAAACAGGCAAAACATGGCGACGGTAAACGCCGTCAGGCTCGCGATCTGCGCGTACCGCGGCGCATCCCCCTCGGCCATTGCGCCGACCGTTCCGGCGATCATGAGCGAAATGGCGGACGTCGGCCCGATCGCCAACTGGCGCGAGGATCCGAGCAGGGCGTAGCCCAAGCCGCCCAGCAGATAGCCGTAGATGCCGACCTGCGGCGGCAAGCCTGCAAGTCCGGCATAGGCGAGCGAAACCGGAATGGCGTAGGCCGCCAAGGTGATCCCAGCCACGATGTCGCCGCACAGCCACGACGGCCGGTATTCACTCAACCAGCCGGCTGGCGGAAACCACCAGAGCCGTAACACGCCCGTTCTACTTTCCGTCGAACCAACCATTGCGATGCTGCGTGCCCCCGATGCTCCAATCGTGGGTACGGCGCACTTCGCCGGTTCGCTTGATTCAGGTCAACGTATCCGGACTCGCTCATCCAAAGAGTGGTCGTTGCGCGGAAGCAAGCAGTACCTCTGCCGACTTCGCACGTTGCGTTGAATTGTTCGCCCCAGACGTCACGCCCAGAGAGCACTCCGATGAACTGGAGCACATTCTACCGTCTCAGGAGCCATCTCAGATCGTCCCTATGGGTCGTGCCCTTCATTGCCATCCCATCCGAACTGATGATCGCGCGACCGCTGCACTGGCTTGATGCCTGGCTCGGATGGAATCTCCTGGGCTTCGCCATGCCGGGGGTACAAGCCCTGCTTCAGGTCGCTGTCACAGCAACGCTGTCCTTCCTGGTCTTCACGTTCGGCTCGCTGCTGGTGGCGATACAGGTCGCGGGCGCGCAACTCACGTCCCGGATTATCGCCACCACGTTGTTGCGGAATGACGTGATCAAATACGCCGTTGGACTATTCATGTTCACGCTGATGTTCGCCCTCAGCGCGCAAAATCAGATGGAAAAGGACGTCCACCAGTTCGTCGCATTCATTGCCGCCCTGCTCGTCATCCTGTCGTTCGCGGCTTTCCTCTACCTGATCGACTACGCGTCTCGACTGCTGCGTCCGATCACCATTTTGGCGCACGTCGGCAGTGCCGGTCTCGCGGTTATCGAGAGCGTGTATCCGGATGCCGATACCGGCCTTCGCGGCCCCGCCGGCGACACTGTCAGCCTTGTTCCACCAGATCGCGTCATTCGGCATCTAGGAACATCGGGCATCATTCTTGCCGTCAATATCGAGCTGCTCAAGGCCGCGGCCGAGCGGGCAATCGGTTGCATCGAACTCGTTCCGCAGGTTGGCGATTTTGTCGCTGTGGACGAACCATTGTTCAACCTCTATGGCGGCGCACAGTCGATCGACGAGACCACACTGCATGCCGCGATCGCGTTTGGGTCAGAACGCACCCTGGAGCAGGATCCCACATTCGCATTCCGAATCGTCGTCGACATTGCGCTCAGAGCACTATCGCCTGCGATCAACGATCCGACCACCGCCGTTCTCGCGATCGACCAGCTCCATCGCCTGCTGCGAATGGTCGGCACGCATCACTTGCGCACGGACGAAATATTGGACAGATCCGGGCAACTGCGAGTGATTTTCCGGACTCCGAACTGGGAAGACTATGTGCATCTGGCATTCAGCGAGATACGCTCGTGCGGCTCGAACAACCTGCAGATCGTGCGACGGCTGCGAGCCATGATCGACAACCTGGTTCAGACGCTGCCCGCTCAGTGTCACCGGGCATTGCAGCAGGAACTGAGTCTGCTCGATCGAGAAATCGTACGGAATTTCGTCTATCCGGAGGAGCTCGCGCTTGCCCGTATTGCGGACTCCCAGGGTTTGGGAGGACGCTCCGGCAAGAGCAACCTCGACCCCCGCGTTGCGCAATAAATGCGCGTGGGTCGTCGTGCAATGGACGCCCGAGTTCGAAGGTCGCTACATCAATTCTGACCGAAAATGGAGCTGGGTGATGGCAGGGAAGGCTTTTCGCACTCGGGCTCGCCTGAAAACGCCGAAAGCCGCCGCGATCGCCGGCATCGCATTTTCAGTCCTTCTCATTGCAATCCTTTGGCTGCTCCGACGCTCCGTTCCGGCCGACCCGCTGGATACTGGAGCCTGGATCGCAACGGATTCCGACACGGTGGTCGTTGCACTCAATCTGGTTCCGTTTGCCGGAGTTGCCTTCCTGTGGTTCATCGGCGTGCTGCGGGATCGGCTCGGTGAACAGGAAGATCGCTTCTTTGCCACTGTATTCTTCGGCAGCTCCTTGTTGTTTCTAGCCATGCTGTTCGCCGCAGCCGCAATAGCCGGCGCCGTCATGCTGTTGGCTGCCAACGCCTCCGAACCGAATCAGCTGATCGACTCCCCCATCTTCCATTTCGCGCGCGCCACCGTCTACATCATCGCCAATGCCTACGCGACCAAAATGGCGTGCGTATTCATGATCTCGACATCGACGGTCGTGATCCGTACCGAGATAGCCCCGCGCTGGATCGCCATTCTGGGGTTCGTCCTCGCATGCGTTCTGCTGGTTGGCAGCTACTACATGAGCTGGAGTATTGCCGTTTTTCCGGTTTGGGTGTTCCTGCTCAGCATTCACATCTTGATCCACAATCTGCGCGGACAGCATGGAGATGATCATGCCCAAGGCTCGTGACTATCACGCAATCGAACCGCTCCGCGATGGAGGCCAGATTGAGGTCCGGGCGCTTTCCGCGGATGACGAAGCCGACATGCTGGCGGCGATCGGTCGCACCAGTCCAGAGTCGCTGCGGCGGCGTTTTTTCGTCACGAAGCGCGGGTTTTCACAGCAGGAAATCGACTTCTTCATGAAGATCGACTTCCGCAATCATGTTGCCCTCGTCGCGCTGGCCGACAAGGACGGCAGCCCCACCATCGTGGGCGGTGGTCGTTACGTCGTCGTCGAACCCGGGAAGGCCGAAGTCGCCTTCATCGTCGTCGACGGTTATCAGGGCCAAGGCATCGGGGCACATTTGATGCGGCATTTGGCCAACATTGCGCGTGACGCCGGATTGACCGAATTGATCGCGGAGGTGCTGCCGGAGAATACGGCGATGCGCAAGGTGTTCGGCAAGTTCGGCTTCCGGCCTGGGCCAGGGCGGGACCCGCAGGTCATCCACCTCGTGATGCCGCTCGTTTGACACCGGCCTGGGAGTATTCATGACAAAGAGCCTGCACGCACACTCGATCGTCGCCACCCGGGCCCTGCTGACCGCCGTACCGCTCATCGCGCTTGTCGCCTCGCCAGCGCGCGCCGATCACCGCTGCGATGATATCGCCAACCAGCTCAGAACCCAGATCGACGGACTCAAGGTCGGCATCACCGCCGCCAACACCATCCATCTGTCGCATCCATCGGTCATAGAACTGTCGCTGGGCTGTTCCAGCCGCAAGTTCAAGAACGAACTGTATGCCAAGGCGGACAGCCGGAAGCCAAATCCAACCTTCCTCGATCTCGTCAGCAGCGCGGCCGCTATCATCTTTACCTTGCCGAAAGACAATATCCTGATCGGCGTCACGCGCTGCATCCAGCGGATGGGGCTGCTGCGCGGCGACACCGTCAAGATGCGCTATCGCCGCCTCGACTTTGAATGCAGCCGCACCAGGACCGAAGCGTCGATTGTGATCTCGCGCCGCACGGATGAGTGAAAGGCGAGGGCAATAGCAGCCCCTTCATCGTGTCACCGATGCGAAGTCCACAGCACATCGGCAATTCGGATCCACGTCGTGGAGGCCGCGCGATCAGCGCCTGCCGCCACAATCCCCCGGAGCACCGCGATTCATCAGCTTACCCGCCCGCAAAGCCTTTCGCGCAACTGGCCTCGGCCTCGACACGCCGCCCCAATAGCAAACTCCGGCGAATTACTTTTCGTCCGGATACGACGCGCCGAATGCTGCCCGATAAATCGACCAGTAGAAGGCGCCGACAAAACCCGCGCCCCCAACTATGTTGCCCAGCGTCACCGGTACGAGATTGTGGATGATCCCGGACAGGGTGATGGGCGAGGCGTCAAAGTTCGCCGGAACGTCGCCTGTCTGGATCAGCAGCCATGCCAACGGCAGGAAATACATGTTGGCGACGCAGTGCTCGAATCCGGCCGCTATGAAGGCTGAGACCGGCAGCACGACAGCAACCATTTTGTCCGTGACCGAGCGGCCCGCATAGGCCAGCCAGACCGCCGCGCACACGAGCACATTACAAAGAATGCCCTTGAAAAACAGTGTCACCATATCCGGGCGGATTTTCCCGACAGCCGTATTCAAAATCGACAACGCGATGCGGCCGTCATTCATATCGAGATGGTGTGAAAAAAAGACCAGAACAACCAGCCCAAGCGATCCAAGAAAATTGCCGCACCAGACGATGGTCCAGTTGCGCAGCATCGTGCGCGTCGACACCTTTCCGCTTGCCCAGGCCATTACGATCAAGTTGTTGCCCGTAAACAGTTCGGCGCCTCCAACAAGAACCAGTGCCAATCCGAGAGTGAAAACAAATCCGCCGACGACGCGTGTCGTGGCGAAGCTGAGCGCTGCGTCACTGGCAACGATGGTATAGTAGAGCGCACCAAGGCCGACGCCGCCGCCTGCGACGATCGCCAGCATGAAGGAGGCCAGAAAGGGCAGATTGGCCTTCTTCACTCCGACCTTTTCGACGGCCTCCTTGATTTCGGCAGGACTGTAAGCCTGCAGATCGAAGATAGGCCGTTGTGGCGCGAGTGCCGGTTCAGCCATTCCTGTTTGCCCCCGCTCGCGGTCAGTTCGACGCCGCTACCCGCCTGCGCCCGTGACCAGAAGTCCGACGATCTGCGCGGCTATCACCTTCACCAGGGTCATCGACGGGAAGATCATGGCGTAGCCGATATCGGGTCGCTCGGTCGGCGCCATCCTGGTCGAGTAGACCAGGATGGCGGGATTTCCGGTGGCTCCGGACGCGACGCCGACCAGGTCGTCATAGGGAATCTTCAGGACGTAGTGCCCGACCAGGAGAACGATGAACACGGTCGTCAGCAGCACGGCCACGCCGATGAACAGCATCGTGAAACCCGATTCGGCCACAGTGCGGACGAAGGGCTGCCCGGCGTTGACACCCACGGTGGCCAGGAACATCGCAAGACCGAAGTTTCGGAGAACGATGTTCGCCGGCAACGGCATCGTCCAAAGCAGAGGACCCGTACGGCGAAGCTTGCCGCAAATGAGCGCGACGATCAGCGGGCCTCCCCCGATGCCGAGGGTGACGGTTCCAACGCCCGGGATTGGAATCGGAACAAGCCCGAGCAGGACGCCCAGCACCATCCCCAGCCCAAGCGATACATAGCTGAACTCGGCTGCCGCCTTCACCGTGTCGCCGAAGTAACCTCGGATCTCCTCCTTTCGGTCAGGTGGCGTCAGCACGCCGACCCTGTCTCCGAACTCCAGCATCAGGTCGGGCGACGGCACCAAGTCGGCGTCGTAGCGGCGAACGTGTAGCAGATGTGTCGGATAACCCGATGGCATCGGAAGACTGGCAAGCGGTATGCCAACCACGCCGGCCTTTCCGACAAAGACGCGGATGTAGTCGAGATCGGCGCGATCCCTCGCCAGCCTGCCCGGCTCCAGTTTCCCGAGTTGCGCGGCTGCCTCGGCGATCGTCTCTTCACGCTCGGAGACGACCAGCAACGCGTCGCCGGCGGACACGACGGTATCGCCTGTCGGAACGAAATTACGCCCGTCCGTGCGAATCATGGTCACCCGGACGTCGCCCAGCACGGCCCCCGTCAGATCGTCGAGTTTCCGACCTGAGAATGCTTCGCCGATCGAGATTTCGCCCATGTGGAAGCGTTGAGCTTTCGTGGGAAATCTGGGCTTGACGACACGCGTCATGAAATAGATGCAGAGGATCGGTCCGATGACGCCGAAGGGGTATGCGATGGAATAGCCGATCGATGGATCCTTGTTCTTCATCACGTCGAGCGCCGCCTGAAGCGACGCCGTGCTCGTCATCGATCCGGCATACAGACCGAGGGTGTGTCCGATCTTGATGCTAAAGACATGTCCAAGTCCAAGTGCCACGAGCAGACCGGTGATACATGCGACAAGCGCCAGAAGATTGTATTTCTGCCCGACCCCAATCATGCCCTCGAAGAACTGGCGGCCATAGAGGATGCCAATGCAGTACAGAAACATGATCAGGCCGGTCAGGCCGATCGGTCCGATGATCTGGGCCTTCGGCGCGAATGCGCCGATCGCAAGGCCGACGAACAGAACCGCGCCGACCCCGAGCGAAAACCCGGCTATGCTGATCTGGCCGACGAGGTAACCCAGTCCGATCGCCAGAAACGCCGTCAGGATCGGCTGGCCTCCGATGATGTCGCGTGCAAGATCCAACATGTGTGTTAACTCCCCCCGGATTGGCCGGACATCTGGTTGAATCAGCGTGCCTGGCACCCAGCGGCACGAAATTGCTCGATCACCCGGTTCACCAGTTCGCGGCTGGGCGGTTGGGTGTTTTCGAGCTTGTATTCAAGGCCCAACGCCTTCCATTTGAACGAACCCATCTGGTGGAATGGCTGCACTTCCACCCACTGGACGTTCTTCATGGGCGCAACAAATCGTGCAATGCCGTCGACATTCGCGGCGTCGTCGGTCTCACCAGGTACGAGCGTGAAGCGAACCCACACCGGCTTCGACAGCGAGGCCAGACGCTCGGCGAAGCGAAGCGTGGGCGCGAGATCGCGTGCGGTCGTTCGCCGGTATGTTTCCGGATCCGAACTCTTGATATCGAGGAGTACGAGGTCAATCTCGGACAGGTAACTCTCGTCTGCGCGGTCACCCAGGAATCCGGACGTCTGTATGGCCGTGTGGAGGCCCATGCTCTTGGCGCCGGCGAGGATCCGCCGGGTGAAAGCAAGCTGGACCATGGGCTCCCCGCCCGAGATAGTCAGCCCCCCGCCAAGAGCCTGGATCGAAGGCGCGAAATCGCCAATGCGGCGGAGCACGTGGTCGACCGAGACATAGGTGCCGTCCTTGAGGTGCCAGGTGTCCGGGTTATGGCAATAGGTACAGCGCAGCAGGCAGCCCGAGACAAACAGCACGAGGCGCAGGCCAGGGCCGTCGTAGCGCGATGACGTTTCGTAGGAATGGCAATAACCGAACGAACCGACCTCGTCCTTGATCGTGTTCTCATCGGGCGCGTCGGGCGAAATCCCGACCCGGAGGTCGTGACGACTTCCGGGCTCCAGTGCCTTCACCGTCGACATGGCGCACCTCGGTCAAATCTGGCCGTGGAAAGTACGGCTGATCACGTCTCGCTGCTGCTCCGGCGTCAAGCGGACGAAGTTTACCGCGTAACCCGAGACCCGGATCGTGAGCTGCGGGTATTTGTCCGGATTCCTGATCGCGTCCTCGAGCGTCTCCTTGTCGATCACGTTCAGGTTCATGTGGAAGCCGCCGCGATCGAAATAGACGTCGAAGGCCTTGACGGCCTCGTCCAGCAATTGGCTGTCCGACAGGTGGGTTTTTTGCGGCGCGACAGAGACCGTGTAGCTGATGCCGTCCAGTGAATCCTTGTACGGAAGCTTCGCGACCGAAAGGCAGGAGGCCAGCCAGCCATGGCTGTCGCGCCCATGCATCGGATTGGCGCCGGGCCCGAACGGCTCGCCCTTGCGCCGTCCGTCCGGAGTATTTCCGGTGGCCTTTCCGTAGACGACATTGGACGTAATCGTCAGCACGCTCTGAGTGTGCGTCGCGTTCCGGTAGGTCGGATGCTTGCGGATCTTCTCCATGAAGCTGGTAACCATGCTGGACGCAATCTGATCGACCCGATCGTCATTGTTGCCAAACTGCGGCGTCGATTGATTGCCTTCGTTCTGATAGTCGACAATCAGACCCGTGGCGTCGCGCGTGACGCGCATCTTACCGTACTTGATCGCGCTCAGACTGTCGGCGACGACTGAAAGACCCGCGATCCCAAATGCCATCGTTCGCAGGATGTCGCGGTCGTGCAGCGCCATTTCGAGGCGCTCGTAGAAATACTTGTCGTGCATGTAGTGGATGCAGTTCATGGCATGCACATAGGTCCTGGCCAGCCATTCCATGGTGGTATCGAACTTGGCCATGACGTCGTCATAGTCGAGGAAGTCGCCGACGACAGGCATCGTTCGCGGCGCGACCTGATCGCCTGAGACCTCGTCGCGACCGCCGTTGATGGCGTAAAGCAGAGCCTTGGCGAAATTGACACGAGCGCCGAAGAACTGCATCTGCTTGCCCAGCCGCATCGCCGAAACGCAGCAGGCGATACCGTAGTCGTCGCCCCAGAACGGCCGCATCAGATCGTCGTTCTCGTATTGCAGCGAGGACGTGTCGCGGCTGACCTTGACGCAGTAGCGCTTGAACGGCGCGGGCATATGGCTCGACCAGAGCACCGTGATATTCGGCTCCGGCGCCGGCCCCAGATTGTAGAGCGTATGCAGCATCCGGTAGCTGCTCTTTGTCACGAGAGTGCGCCCGTCGAGATCCATGCCGCCGACGCACTCGGTCGCCCAATAGGGGTCGCCGCTGAACAGCGCGTCATAGTCCGGTGTACGAAGGAATCGTACGATGCGCAGCTTCTGCACCAGTTGGTCCCACAGCTCCTGGGCGCGGGCCTCGTCCAGAGCACCAGCCTTCAGGTCACGCTCGATGTAGATATCGAGGAAGCTGGAGATGCGGCCGATCGACATCGCCGCACCGTTGGCTTCCTTGATGGCGCCGAGATAGGCAAAATAGGTCCACTGGAACGCCTCCTGGGCGTTCACTGCCGGCTTCGAAATATCGTGATCGTAGAGCTTCGCCATGGAGGCCAGATCTTCGAGTGCGCGCATTTGTTCGGATAGTTCCTCCCGCAGCCGGATGATTTCGTCGGTCGGCCACATGTCATTGATTTGCGCCCGCTCTTCGCGCTTGGCCTCAAGAAGCCGGTCGACGCCGTATAAGGCCACCCTTCGATAGTCGCCGATGATTCGGCCACGGCCATAGGCGTCCGGAAGACCCGTGATGATGCCGGACCTTCGGCAGTTCATGATCTCGGGCGTATAGGCATCGAATACGCCGTCATTGTGCGACCTACGGTATTTGGTAAATGTCTCGTGCACGGCCGGGTCGGGTTCAAAGCCTGCCGCCTTCAGGCCTGCCTCGACCATGCGCAACCCGCCGAATGGAAAGATCGCCCGCTTGAATGGCTGATCAGTCTGCAGGCCTACGACAATCTCGTTGTCTCGATCGATGTAGCCAGCATTGTGGGCCAGCAGCGTTGAGGGAGATTTCGCATCGACTGCAAGGACCCCTTTCTTCCGTTCATCCGCGAAGTACGGTTGCAGCTTCGCCCACACGGCTTTTGTCCGCTGCGATGGGCCGGCCAGAAAGTCTTCGCCACCGGCGTAGGATGTGACGTTCCGAGCAATGAAGTCGCGAACATTGATGGAAGTCTGCCAATCGCCTGGCCGAAAACCTCTCCAGCAATCTCCGGCATCCCCTTCTTTCCTAAGAGCCGCGCCCGCCTTCATGTCCGCCTCCATCGCAATCATGCTTTTTGATTTTGCTTGGCCTCGCGGCCGGACTCCAGAAGCACGCTGCATTCACTGCACGCTGAACGAAGCGTTAGGAAGCGCCACGCAGCTTCCATTGATCTAGATCAAGCCGGAATGACTTGATCTGCCGAAGCGTGCATTCCTGGCCAAGCGACCGAAGCGAGTTGGGCGAAGGGTCCGTGGCGTTGCAGTCCTGGCTACCGACGATTTGTCGATCGCATTAAGTAACTACCTGATGGACATGGGCGCGGGGAATTCGTTCGTTGAATATGCAGTTGCTCAAGGCTTCGATGTCATCGAGGCAACACCCTGCCATTTTGGCGAGCATAAATCGGATTGAGCTGTTGTCCGCACGCTGACGTCCGGGGCAGCCCGCCAAACCACGCCTCATCGCTATCGATTCCACCACGGAGGCGGCACAAGATGGATCATCCGCTCAGACGCCCGGAAGAAGCCTATCTCTTGCCCATCGGCGGCTGAGGCAGATTCTCAAACGGGGAGCCGTGTGGACTTGATCGGGCGGCCACTATGCTGGCGGGGGTCCGGTTCATGGAAGAGAAGAATATCGGCTTTCTCGTGGTTCTGGCGAACGCAACACGCGCCCCTGCATTCATACGGCAGGGGCGTCCCACACCAGCACACGGATCGGCGTCGGATTGAAATCATTGCATGGATTATTGATCTGCGGACAGTTCGATATGACAAAAATCACATCGACGTCCGCTGTGATGTCGACGAAGTTGCCGGGCGACGAGATGCCATCCACTACGGTGAAATGCCCCGCCGGGTCGATCGGCACATTCATGAAGAAATTCAGGTTGGCAACGATGTCACGCTTGCCCAAGCCATACTTGGACAGTTCGAGAATGAAATTCTCGCGACAGGCATGCTGGTACTTGGTCGCTTCGCCAAACCGCACGGCATTGCTTTCGCACGAACAGCATCCGGCCGAAGTGTCATGCCGGCCGCAGGTATCAGCGGTAATCCTCGCCATCACGCGACCACGGTTCGACACCAGTCGTGTTCCGAGATCGATATAGGCCGAGCCCTGGACCCGCAGCGTGTCCTGCGCGCTGTAGCGCTCGGCCGGATCGTCGACGCAATAAAGCAAGGCATCGACGGCCTGCTGGCCTTCGCTGTCGATGATACGCAAGGTCTGTCCGCGCCTGAGAATATGCGACCATGGCCGCTCGGCGGGCACATCCATTGCGTATGCCGCGTTCGACATGTCGAGCGCGGGCGTGGCTGCGGGGCTGATCATCCGGATCGATCCTTACACGAATAGCCGGTCGGTGAATGCGAAAGCACGGACCACTTCCTGCGACAGGGTTCTGCAGAGATCCTCGGGATCCGCAACCGCCGCGCGATGACGGATCAGCGTGACCGGTCCGGATGCAGCGGGCCTGATGGGATCGAGGGGATGGGCACAATTCGACAGCACAACGACGATGTTCATCTCGGCGCGCAGATCGACAAGGTCGCCCGGTCGCTTGCGGCTCGCATCCCAGCGAAAGCGCCCCTCGGTATCCAGCGAGACCGGTGCAAACAGAGTCAGGCACGGCGGAATATCGCGCAAGCCAAGCCCGAGCTTCGCGGCGGCGGCCAGGAAATTCTCATGGGTGTTGCGCGATGGCGCGCCGTAGGCGGCAAGCGTCGAGGCCGGGGTCGAGCCTCCCGCCAGGACATCATGCGCGCCGCAGCTATCCTCGACCAACGACATGAAGACCCGGCCCATATCCGACAGGATCACGCGTCCCTTCGCGAGCGCGGCGCTCCATTGCACCTTGATGGTGTCAGCGCAGTTGATGCGTTCGGACGTGTCCTCCTGGCGCCAGCCGATCATGGAGACGCTGGAGCGCCCCGTGGTGTCAATAATCCGCAGCACCTCGCCGCGACGCAGGCGCATCGTCGCATACCACCCCGCCGGAACGTCTTCGGTATCGATCACGGCGTCAGCCGCGATCGGCACCGCATCGCGCGCGGTTCGGTCCGGCAGGCTTTTCGTCGTGGCGTCCTGCCCCGCAGCGCGAAGCTCCTCGTAGCGGCGGCGGTTGGCCTCGGCGATGTCGCGTCTGGTTTCTGCGCCTATCATGCTGGTTGCTCCCTGTATGATCGGTCGATATTGCCGGATTCACGCGATGATGAAATGCGCCTCGACCGGCTTTCCGGACTTGCCGTTGATCGGCAGGATGTCCTGTGGACAGGCCGAGAATGCGATCACCAGATCCATCTCGGCGCGCAGCCGGACGTAACCGCCGGGCACCGGCCGCGGTGGCGCGGCAAAGCCCAGCGTGCCATCTGGCGACCAGGGGATGTTCATGAACAGATTGAGCGGACTGGGTACTTCGGTGGGCGTCAGGCCGAGTTCAGCCATTCCGGCAAACAGGTTGTCCGTACAATTATCGTGATGGCCCTCCACGCCCAGGAAGGCATAGCGGTAGCGATCGCAGGCCGCGATCAAGGTGTCGTGGATGCCGCCTGAAGTATCCTCGGTGAGCATCATGATCGGACGCCGTTTGTTGGTTCGCAGGATATCGCCGGGCCTCGGCACCAGATGCAGGCTGTGCGCGCGGGTATGCTCATTGGACATGAACTCGCCGAGATCGGCGCGGTTGAAGGCCCAGGTATCGACCACCTGCTCACCATGGGTATTGATGACCGTGACGATCTGGCCTGCCGAGACGAAGGCGGCCTTGCCACGGCGCGCCGGAATTTCGATCGCGAGGTCGGTCATGGCTGCGCTTTCATCGGCCTGAAAGCGATCATGTCGATCTCGATGATCCCACCCCTCGCCAACGCAGTGACGCCCACCGTGGTGCGGGCGGGACGCCGGCCATCGGCAAAGTAGGTCGAGAAGATTTCGTTCATCGGGGCGTAATCGCGGTTGAAGTCGGTCAGAAAGATACGGATGCACACGATGTCGGCGAAGGTGAGCCCGCAACCTCTGAGGACCCGGGCGAGATTGTCCATCACCTTCTGGGTCTGGGCTTCGATGCCGGGCGGTATCGGCAAGGAATCGTCATCCGGATCGGTGGCAAGCTGTCCGGTCACGAAAATGAAGGGGCCGGCCTCGACGGCATGGCTGTAAGGCGCAACCGGCTTAGGCGCATCGGGCAACAGATGAAAGATTGGATCCATGATGGAGGCTCTCCTGCTTGCGTGGTGTCAGCGCCTCATGGCTGCGGTATCGCCCGCGTAGCGCTGCAAGAACTGTTGTGCCCGTTCCGTCTCGGGATTCGAGAAGAACTGCTGCGGCGATCCGGTTTCGACGGCACGTCCGTGATCCATGAACAGCACGCGCGTCGCCGCTTCGCGCGCGAATCCCATTTCGTGGGTCACGATCACCATGGTCATGCCCTCGCGCGCGAGTTCGCGCATCACCACCAGCACCTCGCCGACCAGTTCCGGATCGAGCGCGCTGGTGGGCTCGTCGAACAGCAGCAAATCAGGACGCATCGCGAGCGCCCGGGCGATGCCGACCCGCTGCTTCTGTCCGCCCGACAATTTCGCTGGAAACGCATCGCGCTTCTCGCTCAAGCCCACCTTCGCGAGCAAGGCCAGCGCCTCATCGCGCACCTCGGCCTTCGGCCGTCGCTGCACCTGGACCGGCGCTTCCATCAGATTTTGCAGCACCGTGAGGTGGGGCCACAGCGCGAAGTGCTGGAACACCATGCCGATACGGGTCCGGATCGCTGACAAGTCGCGATCGCTCATGACCGTGCCGGCGCTGTTGATGCCGACCCGCGTTCCATTGAGGTAGATCTGCCCGGCGTCGGGCTGTTCCAGCCAGTTGATACAGCGCAGCAGGGTGGACTTGCCAGAGCCCGAGGGACCGAGCACGCAGACGGTCTCACCCTTGTCGACCGTGAAACTGACGTCTGACAGCACCTCCAAATCGCCAAACCGCTTGGAGACCCCGGCCACATCGAGCACCTTGTCGGATGTTGCCATGGCTGATCCTATCGGCGAGCATCGGCGACGCGGCCGACCGAGCCCACGCCGGCCTCGATCACGAGGCAAAGCCCCCAGTACAGAAACACGGCCGTGATGAAGGCCGCGAACGGTACATAGTGCCGTGACTGGATCGAACTGGCGGCATGGGTCAGTTCCGGCAGGGCGATGATGGTGAGGAAGGCGCTGTCCTTGATGATCTGGATCATCTGGTTGCCGATCACGGGCCCGGCCGACAACAACAGCGGCGGCAGGATGATCCGGCGGAACAACCGGATTTCCGAAAAGCCGAAGGCAATGCCCGCCTCGATCGGCTCGCGCGGCTGCGCGACCCAGGCTCCGCGCAGGATCTCCGCCATATAGGCGGCATTATAGATCGTCAACGCGGCGAGCCCGGTCGTCCAATTGTCTAGCCGGACGCCGAAGGTAGGAAAGCCGTAATAGACGATGTAGGCGAACAGCAGAAATGGCACGCACCGCATACCATCGACAAAGAAGCGCGCTATCCACGCCACTGCGGGTTGTTTCGACATCAAGGCTGGCGCAAGCCCGAAACCCAGCAGAAGCGCCGCGACGGCGGCGAGCGCTGACAGGATCGCCGTATTGGCGAATCCGGAGAGCAGCAACGCCCGCTCGCTCCAGACAATGCCGAAATCATGGATCATGCGACGGCCTCCGCGGCCTGCTGGCGCCGCTCGATCCAGCGCTGCAGCGAGACCAGCGCGAACACGATCGGCACATAAAGGGCCACGGCGACCAGAAACGGCGGCAGCGGTTCATAGGTCTCCGCACCGATCCTGACCGCGGCGCGGGTGATATCGACCACGCCCACCACCGCCAGCACCGGAGTCACCTTGATGAGCAATGACATCTCGTTGACCAGGCCAGGGAGGCTGACCAGCACGATCTGGGGCAACACAATGCGGCGGAACCGCTGCCCGGCCCGCATGCCGACCGACTGCGCCGCCTCGTACTGATCCCTGGGGAAGTTCATCAGCGCCGACCGCCAGACCTCGCAGTTGAACGCCGAGGTGTTCATGACCAACCCCAGAATCGCCGCTGAAACCGGGTCGATCGGCACCCCGATATTGGGAAGGGCAAAAAACAACAGCAGCAGCAGCGTCACGAGCGGCGTGGCCCTGAGCATGCTGACATAGACGGTCACGACCGCCGCAAGGAAGGGAACATTGGCCCAGCGGATCAGTGCGAGACCAAGTCCAATCGGCAACCCGATCAGGATGCCAGTCAATGACAGCGCCATCGTCACGATGGCGCCCTGGAATATGGCTGCGATGTCCCCACCGCTCATGACGGGCCTTGCCTGTCCGAAGCGCCGTCAGAATTCCGGTTCAAAGGTCGCCGGCAGATCGGGAAATGCCTCGCCGAACCATTTCTTCTGCAGTTCGGCAAACCGGCCGCTGGCCTTTTCCTTGGCGATGAACTCGTTCAGGAAGGCCACCAATTCCGGGCTGTCCTTGCCCACCGCCCAGGCCGGAAAGGATTTGCCTGAGACCGCCTGGCCGATCTCGAACACCTTGGGCTTTTCCGCGACCAGGGTCTTCAGGTTGATGATCGTGTTGACGACGTAGTCGACACGGCCCAGCGCCAGATCCTGATAGGCCTCGGGATAGGAGGTATACTCGACGATCTTGCCGAGCTTGCCGCCCTCCTTCTCGAGCATGGTGCCGAGTTCGGGAAGACGGCCCAGCAGCGCGCTGCCGGCCTGGACGCCGACGGTCTTGCCGTTCAGGTCCTTGATCGAGGAAATCGACGTGTCGTCCTTGCGCTTGACATAGTAATGCGTGGCGTCGGCGATCGGGCTGGTGAAGTCGAGCGACTTCTTGCGTTCCTTGGTGATGATCGCAGCCGTAATGGCAACGTCGTACTTGCCGGTGGAGACGCCGGCCAGGATGCCGGTCCAGGGAAGGATCTGCTGCTTGATCTCGAACGACGCATATTTGCGCAGGTCCTCGATCAGTTCATTGTCGAAACCGGTCGGCTTGCCGTCCTTGACGAATTCGAAGGGACGAAAATCATCCTCGGTCGCGACGATCAGGCCGCGCTTCTTGATCTCGTCGAGGCTGGCGGCTTTGGCCGTCCCCAGCATCGGCAAGGCCAGCAGCCCCGCCAGCAGGGCAAGCGTCAGGCGCCGTGATTTGATGTCTGCGAACGAAGGCTTTGTCATGGTCATTCCTACTCCGTTGGTGTGTTGGAATTGTCCGGCCTTTGCTGATTGGCGACGCCTCGCGCTGGATCGCCCCTAATCGAAACTGAAACCGTGTGAACGCAGATAGGGTGGGAACGCGGCTCCCTCCGCTTTGGCGGCTTGCCGCGCCTTGTCTTCGGACCACCCATAGAAAGGCACCTCGCCAAACTCGGCGTTGGCGCGCTGCTGCTCCTTCGGAATGGCGTGGATGGCATCGCGCCGCCGGTCGTAATCGTCGATGGCTTCAGTCAGCAGGTTGTCATCGTAGCAGTCGCGGTGCGTCGTGAGGCGACGCGGGAGCCGCAAGCTGACGTGCCCCTCCCCCAGCGGATAGCCGAGACAAAGCCCGGCGACCGGGAACACCAGGTCGGGCAGCCCGAGAATGGCCGACACTCTGTCGATCTCGTTGCGAATGACGCTGATCGGACACACGCCGAGACCCACCGATTCCGCGCACAGGATCATGGTCTGCAGCGCCAGCGCCGCATCGACGCTGGCGTTGAAGAAGCCTTCCAGCGTGCCGTTGCGAACCGGCTTGCTGCGCAGTTCGCCAACCCGCTGCAGCCGCCGCGCGTCGCCGAGAAAAACGTAGAACACCGGCGACGCACCGATCCAGGGCATGCTCGGGAACAGCTTGCCAATCGCGGCGCGCCGATCCGGATCGTCGACACGCAGGATCGAGGCCTGCTGGAAATCGGATTTAGCCGAACTGCTCAAGGCCGCGGCGACCAGAACATCGAGCAGGCTGTCGGCCGGAACGGTCTCGCTGTAACGACGCACCGTCTTGCGCGACATCACCCGGTGCAGAAACTCGCTATCGGCGACGCCCTCGCCCGCCGGACCGCCATCCCCGAAGCGCCGCCCGATCGCCTCTGTGTAGGACATCAGCCGCCTTCCCGTCCGATTTGAAGCATCACGCAAACGTTCTCGCGCGCGGTACTGGCATGAAAACCAAGGACCGCAGCCGAGGACAGACTGAGCAAGGGACATGCCAGACGTGGACGATCGCAAACTCCGGCGGCACGGCCCGCATCAGTGGGGCGCCCACTCGCCTATTCCTGGCCGAACCCGCTGAGATCAGGGCAATTCATTCGCTGCATCCGTTCCACCTCCGCCAAAATACGAAGCGTGCTTCGCATTGGCCTGAGAGCGGCGCCCCGGGACTGCGGCACCACTTCTTCCGGTGCCGCCATTTTTGAGGCAACCTTGCACAGATTGTAGCCTTCAGACCCGCCTGCCCGCGCGCTGCCCTTCAATCGAACACGGCGTCAGGTGGCTGCTGGCGCCTGGAGCGCGCGGTCACGATGCGCTGCATCATGGCGATGAAGCGCCTCTGATCGGCCTTGCTCAGGTCGGACACCGTCTCGAGATGGGCGATCTGCGCCGATCGTTCCATTTTTTGCAGGAGCGCAATGCCTTTCCTGGTCAGCCGGCATGTCTGCGCCCGGCGATCCCGGTCAAGGATGGAACGTTCGACAAAGTTGCGCGATTGCAATCGCTTGAGCGCGCCGGTGGTCGTGGTGCGATCGAGCGCGACGTCCGCCGCCAGCGTGGTCTGGTCGGCAGTTCCGCGCGCTGCCAGCGCTGTGAGGAGACTATACTGCAGTGGCGTGATGTCGAAGTCAGCGCATTCCTTCTGAAACAGGGCGACATGGATCTGGTGCAATCGCCTGATCAAGAATCCCGGGCGCTGTTCGAGCGGCCATGACGGAGGGGATTTGCGAACGCTCTTTTTCACCATCAGATCGATCCTCGACCACGCGAGGCTCCACTCATTGCCCGAATTTGATGCAACCTATGGCACGATAGTTGCTAAACCAGAACAGCAATACGAAGTATGCTTCGCAATTGAAAGCCGCTACCTTCGATCGGCGAAACCGGGGGGACCGACATGTCTCTGACCACCACATTCGATCTGCTGCTGCGCGGGGGCCGCGTGATCGATCCGGCCTCGGGCGTCGACGGGATCAGGGACGTCGCCATCCGCGGCGGCAAGATTGCCACCGTTCAGGCCGACATCATGCCAGCCAGCGCGCGGGAGGTTGTCGACGTCAGAGGTGAGATCGTGCTGCCCGGGCTGATCGACACCCATGCGCATGTCTACCAATATGTGACCGGCCGGTTCGGCATGAACGCGGACATGGTGGGCGTTCAATCCGGCGTCACCACGCTGGTCGATCAGGGCGGCCCGTCCTGCATGACGCTGCCGGGTTTCCGGCATTTCGTCGCCGAGAAGGCCCAGTCGCGCGTCTATGCCTTTCTCTCGGCCTATCTGGTCGGCGGACTTGAGGGGCACTACTATCCCAATCTGTACCGTCCCGACTGCGTCGACATCGACGCCACCGTCAAGGCGGCAGTCGCCAATCGCGATCTGGTTCGCGGCATCAAGGCTCACGCCGAGATCGGAGGCTTTGCGCGCTGGGGCATTCGCGTCATCGAAATGGCCGCCGAGATCGGGCGCCGGGCGGACCTGCCGGTCTACGTGCATTTCGGTCAGCTATGGGGCCTGCCGGAGAGCGGCACCAATGGTGAGGACGTCGATACGATTCTGACCAGGGTGATCCCGCTGCTGCGATCAGGCGATGTCCTCGCCCATCCCTTCACGCGGCATCCCGGCGGCTTCGTCAATCGCGAGGGCGACGTGCACCCGGTGATCGAGGCCGCGCTCGAACGCGGCTTGCGGGTCGACGTCGGGCACGGCAGCCATTTCTCGTATCGTCTGGCGCGCAAGGCGATCGACGCCGGAATCATTCCGACAACGCTTGGCGCCGACATCCACGGCTACAATACCCACGTCCCGGCGCCAGCCGGCACGCCAGGCGAGCATGTCGACGACGAAAACCATCCCTTCGCCGGCCAGGCCAAATTCAGCCTGGTGCAGGCGATGAGTTCGATGATGGCGCTGGGCCTGACGCTCGAGCAGGTGGTGCCCATGGTGACGTCGCATCCGGCAGAATTGCTCGGCCTGTCAGATGCGATCGGCGCGCTCAAGCCGGGCATGGACGCCGACGTCAGCGTGCTCACGCAGAAGCCGGGCCGCTTTGTTCTGCGCGATAACGAGAAGACGGAAGTCGTGACGGACAGTCTGTTGCAACCGCTTTTCTGCTTGCGCGCGGGTGTGCGTCACGATGCAGTGGCCCCCATCCTGCCGCAGGCCGTCGCAGCCTGACCGCGCACGACGGAGCGTGATGGAGACGGCTAATGGCACAGGCTGAAGCCGACCTCGGTGCCAGCACCAAGGCCGGCCTTGCTCAGGGGGTCGGCGCCAGGCTCACCCGCAAGGAGGACGATCGCTTCCTGCGCGGGCGCGGCCAGTATGTCGCCGACATCCGCGTCGCCGGCCTGCAGGATATCGCCTTCGTCCGCAGCCCGCTGGCCCATGCCCGCATCAAGGCGATCCGCGTGCCTGAACCCTATCGGGACGTTGTGTTCACGGCAGCCGATCTGATCGGCGTGAAGCCGATCCGCGCGGTGTCGGGCCTGCCCGGCTTCAAGATATCGGAGCAGCCGGTGCTCGCCACCGGCAAGGTCCGTCACGTCGGCGAACTCGTCGCCATGTGCGTGGCGCCGACCCGGGCGGAGGCCGAGGATATCGCAGCCGCCGTCATGCTGGAGCTCGAAGAACTGCCGGCAGTCACCGACATGCGCAAGGCGCGCGATGAAGGCACCGCGCTGGTCCATGAGCATTGGGGCGATAACATCTTTCTCGAAAGCGCCTTCGAGGTCGATATCGCTGCCGCGCTGGATGCACCGATCAAAGTCACGCGGGAAATCACGACCGCGCGGCAATGCATGTCGCCGCTGGAAGGGCGCGGCGTGGTCGCGACCTTCGATCATCGGCTCGATCAACTCACGCTGTGGACAGGCGCCCAGATGCCACACATCGTCCGCAATGGCCTGTCCGATTGTCTTGATATCGCGCAGGGCCAGATCCGGATCATCTCGCCTGACATTGGCGGTGGATTCGGCCACAAGGGAATTCTGCTGCCCGAGGAAGTCTGCCTGGCCTGGCTCGCGATCCACAAAGGACTTTCGGTCCGCTGGATCGAAGACCGACGCGAACATCTGACGGCGAGCGCCAATTGCCGCGAACATCATTACAACATCACCGTCTATGCCGACCGCGACGGCCGGCTGCGCGCTATCGACTGCGAGGCGACAGTCGATTCCGGCGCCTACTCGTCGTATCCGTTCTCGGCCTGCCTGGAAGCCGCGCAGGTGGCGAGCATCCTGCCCGGTCCCTACCGGATGCCGGCGTATCGCTGCCGGACCTTCTCGGTCGCCACCAACAAATGCCCGATCCTGCCCTATCGCGGGGTCGCCCGCACCGGTGTCTGCTTCGCGCTGGAAATCATGCTGGACGCGGTGGCCGTCGAAGCCGGGATCGACCCCGGCGAAGTCCGGCTTCGTAACCTGGTCAGTCCCGATCAGATGCCGTTCGACAATATCACCAAAAAACACTTCGACAGCGGCAACTATCCGCAAGCTTTGCGCCGCGCGCTCGCGGCGATCGATGTTCCGGCCGTCCGCGCCCGACAGCGCGCCAAGGAGCCGGATGGCCGGTTGATCGGCGTCGGCCTCGCGATCTATTGCGAACAAGCCGCGCACGGCACGTCGGTCTATGCCGGCTGGGGTATTCCGATGGTGCCCGGACATGAGCAGGCCAATGCGCGGATGACGCCAGACGGCGGCCTCGAAATCCGGGTTGGGGTGCACTCCCATGGTCAGGGCCTCGAGACCACGCTGGCCCAAATTGCGAACGAAATTCTCGGCATCGACACGGCCAAGGTGCGTGTTGTCCATGGCGATACCGCGCTGACCCCCTATTCGACCGGCACCTGGGGGTCGCGGTCGATGGTGATGGCCGGTGGTGCGGTCGCCACCGCCTGCATCGAGATCGGCGAGCGCGCGAAGATGATCGGCGCCAAGCTGCTGCAGCTTGATCCGGCCATGGTGAGCCTGCGCGATGGCCTGGTACGCGGACCCAACAGCAGCATCGGCCTCTCGGACATTGCCCACACCTGGTACCGGCGGCCGCAGGATCTGCCGCCGGATGTCGATCCCGGCGGGCTGGAATCGACATCCGGCTACAAGCCGCGGCGCGACAGCGGCACCTTCTCCTATGCCGCCCACGCCGTTACCGTTGCCGTCGACCCCGATCTCGGCGAGGTCGAGTTGCTCGATTATGTGATCGTCGAGGATGGCGGCGTGCTGGTCAATCCCATGATCGTCGACGGCCAGATCTATGGCGGCCTGGCGCAGGGGATCGGCACTGCGCTCTACGAGGAAATGCCGTTCGACCGCGCCGGGCAACCGCTGGCAACGACGCTCGCCGACTATCTGCTGCCCGGGCCGACCGAGGTTCCGGAGCCCCGGCTCGATCACATGGAAACGCCATCGCCCTACACGATGTTCGGGGTCAAGGGCATCGGCGAAGGCGGCGCCATCGCCCCGCCGGCGGCCATCGCCAATGCGGTGAACGACGCGCTGCGTCCGCTCGGGGTCGAGCTGTTGCATTCGCCGATGTCGCCGCGCCGCATCATCGAGGCGATACTCAAGGCACGCGCCGCTCAAGGGTCGGCCGTATGAAGGCGGCATCATTCGCGTACCGGCGTCCTTCGGATTTCCAGACCGCGCTGGCGATGATGGCCGACGCGGGCGGCACCGCGAAGATCATCGCCGGGGGCCAGTCGCTCGGGCCGATGCTCAATCTACGGCTGGTCGCACCCGAGCTGATCATCGACATCTCGGGTCTGTCGGAATTGAAGCAGGCCGAACGCGATGGCGACGACCTCGTCATCGGCGCCTGCATCACGCATGGCGATATCGAGGATGAGCGCATCCCCGATGTGACGCGCGGCGCCATGCAGCGGGTGGCCGCCGCCATCGCCTATCGCGCCGTGCGCAATCGCGGCACCATCGGCGGATCGATCAGTCATGCCGACCCCGCGGCAGACTGGGTTTCGGCGCTCTCCGCGCTTCGAGCCAAGGTCACGCTGCGCAGCCCCGGAGGGGAGCGTCACCTCGCCATCGAGAAGTTCGTTACGGGGGCGCTGGAAACCGCGCTGCGGCCCGGCGAGATCGTCGCCTCCATCCGGGTGCCGATGATGCGACCATCGGCACGCTGGGGCTACGTCAAGGCCTGTCGCAAGCCGGGCGAATTTGCACACGCCATCGCGGCGGTATTGATCGACTCCGAGATCGCGGCATCGCGCGCGGTCATCGGCGCCGTCGACGCCGTTCCGATCGTCCTCGGTGACGCGGCGGCGCTGTTCGGCGGACGGGTGACCTGCGACTTCGGCCGCCACTTCGACGCAAGGGCTGCCGACAAGCTGCTGCTGCAGGCCGGCATCACCGACACGGTCAACCGCCACATCCATGTCGCGGTGCTGGAGCGTGCGGTCCGGGAGGCTGCCGCATGACCGCGATCAGCCTCACGGTCAACGCCCGCCCCGTCGAAGCTGACGTGGAGCCGCGCACCCATCTCGCCGACTTCCTGCGCGACCGCCTCAATCTGACCGGCACCCACCTCGGCTGCGAACACGGCGTCTGCGGCGCCTGCACGCTGCTGCTCGACGATATGCCGGCACGGTCCTGCATTACCCATGCCGTGGCCTGCGACGGCGCCCGCATTACCACCATCGAAGGCCTCGATGAGGACGACATCGCGATCGAACTGCGCGCAGCCTTTACCCGCGAGCACGCGCTGCAGTGCGGCTATTGCACGCCTGGTATGCTGATCTCGGCGCGCGATCTGGTGCTTCGCCTCCCCGCCGCAGACGAGCGCCAGATTCGTGTCGGATTGAGTGGCAATCTCTGCCGCTGCACCGGCTATGTCGGAATCGTGCGCGCGGTGCGAGCGGTGATCGAGCAGCGGCGACAGCGCGGCGTGACGGCTGTTCCTGGCGCGGGGCGAACGAAGCTCGGTCCGGTCGGTTCGGACAACGCGGCCAAGACGCCCGGCGCGGAGGCCGAGAAAGCGGTGAGCAAGGTGGCAGCGCCTGAGCAGGCCGGTGCCATCGTTATCCCCGACGTCGTGCCGACCCAGATGGTGACGCATCAGTTCACGGTCGCTTATCCACCGGACCGGGTCTGGCAGATGTTCGGCGACGTCGCAGCCGTTGCCGCCTGCTTGCCAGGCGTCGCGTTGACCGGCGCGCCAACACCGGAGCGAGCCGAGGGCGTCATCACGGTTCGGCTCGGCCCGATCGCAGCGCATTTCCAGGGCGCGGCACGGATCGAGCGTGACCTTGCAGGCCTGTCCGGACGGATCACGGGCATCGGCAGAGATCAGCGCAGCCGCTCCGCAACGCAGGGCGAGATCCGCTACCAGCTCGTTGCCGTCGACCATGGCGCGGCAACGCGCGTCGATCTTTCAATCGGTTACAGCCTCACAGGCGTGCTGGCACAGATCGCGCGCCCAGGACTGGTCCGCGACCTCGCGGCCCGGCTGACCACGGACTTTGCACGCAATCTCGAGCGCCGCCTGGCGGGCATTGCGCCGGACGGCCCTGCGGCGACCACGCATGGTCTGAACGGCGCAGCCTTGCTGATCGATCTGTTGCGCGCGCGCGCACGTGATTTCCTTCGGCGCATCTTCAGAACGTAACATGGGCTGGCATGGCTCTTGCTCGTTTTCAGATGGGTAGGGTTTTTCACAGTGGGGAACGTCATGGCCGATTCCGAACTGCGTGCCGATAGTCACAGCATCGAACCGATTCCTGATGCCGACCGGGACTCCACCGGATTGCAGCAGATGTGGATCTGGGCCGGCGCCAATATTGCGCCGGTGAACTGGGCGCTTGGCGCGCTCGGCATCATCCTCAAGCTCGGCCTGTGGGAGACCATCGCCGTGATCGTCATCGGCAACATCTTTGGCTGCGCCATCTTCGCCGCCTTCACGGTGATGGGCCACAAGACCGGCGTCTGTCAGATGGTGCTGAGCCGCTCGGCATTCGGCCGGCGCGGCGCCTACCTGCCGAGCGTGCTGATGTTCCTGATGACGCTGTGCTGGATCGGGGTCAACACCTACTTCCCGGTCAAGATCGGCATGGCGATCCTCGGCCAGTTCGGCATCCCCGACAATTATCTGGTGACCTTCATCGTCATCACCGTGATCATGGCGCTGCAGGTGGGGATCGGCATCTACGGCTTCTATGCGATCCGGACCTTCGAGAAATATACGGTGCCGCCGACCGTCGCCATCATGGTGCTGATGAGCGTGCTGGCCTGGAGCCGCCCCGGGATCGTCAACTGGAGCCTCACCAGCCCGCTGCCGCCAGGCGCGCACCTTGCGATGCTGAGCCTGCTGATGACCGCGATCGGGGTCGGCTGGGGAATTTCCTGGGTGACTTGGGCCTCGGACTATTCGCGCTTCGTGCCGCGCAGCGTCCCGTCGAAGCAGGTCTTCTGGTACAGCTATGTCGGCATGTTCGTGCCGTCGGTCTGGCTCGCGATCCTGGGGGCGACCATCGCCAGCGTCACGCTGGACACCGATCCGGCGAAGATGGTCAGCGCGGTGTTCGGCGGCGTCGCCAGCCTGCTGGTGCTCCTGATGGTGCTGCACGGTCCGATCGCAACCAACATCCTCAACGTCTATTCGGCGGCCCTGGCGGCCCTGAGCGCCGGCATCAAGCTGTCGCGGACAGCGCTGGCGCTGGTGGTCGGCATCGCCGGCTACCTGGTCACGGTCTACTTCATCTTCGCGCCCTCGTTCGCGAAGGCATTCGACAACTGGATGATCAGCCTCCTGCTGTGGATGAGCCCCTGGGCCGGCGTCGTCCTCGCCGACTTCTTCATCAAGCGAAAGGGCCAGATCGACGTCGCTGAACTCTACGCCTCACCCGAGACCAGCGCCTATGGCGACATCAACTGGAGCGGCATCATCGCGTTTCTTGTTGGGCTGGTTGCCGGCTGGTCGGTCGAGGATGGACTGGTTCCGGCGCTGCAGGGACCGATTTCCACGGGATTGCTGGGTGGAGCCGACCTCAGCTGGCTGTTCGGGATTGTCGTTGCCGGCGGGCTGTACCTGGTTCTCAGTCAACGGGCCGTCGGCGCGCCCGTTGCCGCGACTTAGTCCAGGCAACTGGCGATAACGATCCTGGTCGGTCTCGAGGGCGGCCGAACTGCGCCGGCCGCCCTCTGTTGGGCTCCTGTCACTTCATCGCGTCGTAGACCGCGAAACTGTAGGCGCCTTCCGGCTTCTTGGTGATGACGGGATCCGATCCGCCCGACATCAGGGTCGCCACCGTCCGGTCGTAGTCTTTGACATCCAGCCTGCCGTCGGCGGTGCCGAGCAGCTTGGCGATCTCGCCCATCATCCGCTTCTGGTCCTTTTCGGTCTTGGCGCCGGTGGTATCGCCGGCGAGGATGATCTTCACGGCTTCATCGGGGTGGCTCTTGGCGTAGTCCCAGCCCTTCATCGAGGCCTTGACGAATTTCGCCATCTTGGCGACGAACGCCGGATCTTTCAGGTTCTTCTCCAGCACCCAGAGACCGTCCTCCAGGGTCGCGACGCTCTCATCCTCATACTTGAAGACGGCGAGTTGGCTCGGCTTGTAGCCGCCGTCGATCACCTGCCAATACTCGTTGTAGGTCATGGTCGAGACGCAATCAGCCTGTTTCTGCAGCAGCGGATCGACATTGAACCCCTGCTTGATGACCTTGATGCCACCGGCCGAGCCGTCGGTCTTGATGCCGAGCTTCGACATCCAGGACAGGAACGGATATTCGTTGCCGCCGTACCAGACGCCGATGGTCTTGCCCTTGAAATCGGTCGGCTTCTTGATGCCGGTCTCGGCGCGGCAGGTCAGCTCAAGGCCGGATTTCTTGAAGGTCTGCGAGATATTGACCAGCGGCACGCCCTTCTCGCGCGATGCCAGCGCCGACGGCATCCAGTCCACGATGACGTCGGCGCCACCGCCCGCGATCACCTGCGGCGGCGCGACATCGGGACCACCGGCCTTGATTGTGACGTCGAGGCCAGCGTCCTTGTAGAACCCCTTTTCCTTGGCGACGAAATAACCGGCGAACTGGGCTTGCGCGACCCATTTCAGCTGGATGGTCACGGTATCCGCCGCCTGCGCGGTCGCCCACGATAGTCCCATCGTCAGGCCAGCTGCGAGTGCCACTGTCTTTTTCATGCGATGCTCCGAACTGTATGAACCCGCCGAGTCAGGTCCGATAGGATGAATGCCAGAAAGTGGTCGCGCGCTCGGCCAGCGCGACAAGTCCGTAGAACGCCATTCCCGCGATCGCGGCGAGGGCGATTTCCGCCCACACCATATCGATCGCCATGCGACCCGCTTCGGTCGAGATGCGAAAGCCGATGCCTTGCGTCGGCGTTCCGAAGAATTCAGCGACGATCGCGCCGATCAGCGCCAGCGTGGCATTGATCTTCAGCGCGTTGAAAATGAACGGCAGCGCCGCCGGCAGATAAAGCTTCAACAGCGTCTGCCGGTGATCGGCGCCGTAGGAGCGCATCAGGTCGCGCTCCATGTGCCCCGAGGCGGCAAGTCCAGCGAGACTGTTCACCAGCATCGGGAAGAAGGTGACAAGCACCACGACGGCGGCTTTCGACGGCCAGTCGAAGCCGAACCACATCACCATGATCGGCGCAACGCCGACCAGCGGCAGCGCGGAAAAGAAATTGCCGAGCGGCAGCAGGCCGCGGCCGAGAAACGAAAACCGCTGCGCAACGATGGCGACCAACAGTCCCGCACTGCAGCCGATCACATATCCGATCAAGACGCCGCGAACGAACGTCTGAACGAAATCGATCCCGAGGATCGGCAGCGAGGCGCCAAACCTCGTCGCTGCCGCGCTCGGCGCCGGCATGATCACCGGCGATACGCCGAAACCGCGGATCGCTACTTCCCAGAGATAGAACACCACCGCTCCAAACAGCAGCGGGATGACAATATTCAGCAGGCGACGCGCCGGCTCGCTGCGTGGTCGCATGGTCGCAAGCTGCATCACGCAGAGCGCCGAGGCAAGCCAGACGGCCAAGACCACGGCCCAGAAGCTCGCGGCGGCCGATCCGGCGATGGCCGGATCGCGCAACAGTCCGAGCGTCGTCGCGACGCCGCTCAGGACGCCCATCAAGCCGAGGACAACGGCCGACGCTCCGCCACGCCAGGCGCCAGCCACGAACAGGAGCGCCGCGCCAAGCGTCAAGGCGAATTCGACCGGCCGCGCCGACAAGGATGCGGTCGCCTCACCGGAGAGCGGCAACACCGGCGCCAGCAGCATGCCCGCCGCGGCCAGGATCAATCCCCATCGGAGCCTTTGCGGATTCATGGCCGCACTCCCATGCGCAGGCCCGTGATTTTTTCCGCGAAGTCCACCAGTCCGATCAAGCCGGAGGCCAGCAGCGCCGCAGCCAGCAGCGCCGCCCAGATCTGAATGGTCTGGCCATAGTATGAGCCGGCCAGGAGGCGCGCGCCAATTCCGGCTTCCCCGCCGGTCGGCAGCTCCGCGACGATGGCGCCGATCAGCGAGATCGATATCGCGACCTTGAGGCTCGCAAACAGATAGGGGACGGCCGACGGCCAGCGCAGCTTGGCCAGCACCTGCCGCGGCGTCGCCGACCACGTCCGCATCAGGTCGAGCTGCATCGGATCGGGCGACGTGAAGCCCTTCACCATTCCGACCGTGACCGGGAAGAAGCACAGATAGGCCGAAATGATCGATTTCGGCAGCAACCCATGCAATCCCAAAGCACCAAGCACGACGACGAAGATCGGCGCCAGCGCCAGGATCGGCACCATCTGCGAGCAGATGATCCAGGGCAGCAGGCTTTTCTCCAGCACATCGCTGTGCACGATCATCAGCGCGAGCGCGATGCCAAACAGGCTGCCGAGCGCAAAGCCGAGCAGTGTCGCCGACAGCGTCACCACCGCATGGTAGACGAGGCTGCGCGGCGCCGACGGCGCATAGCCGAACACCGAATCGGCGAACGCCGAGATCACCTGGTGCGGCGCCGGCAGCAGCGGCCGCTCGGCGCTCATGGTCCCCGCGATGACGTCCGACACCGTGTAAGGCGTCTCCTCCCGTTCGAAGCCGTCGCGCACCAGCGACCAGTTCATCAGCAGCGCGGCGACATACCAGATCGCGATCAGGGTGAGCACGATGGTCGCGATCGGCGCATAGCGCAGCACCAGCGGATGCTGCCGCAGTGAGCCGGCACCTGTCGCAGGAAGAGCGAGCGCGCTATTCGTCATAGGAATGACCCGCCCGAAGTCCCATGCGCACGCGCTGCGCGATCCCTGCAAATTCTGGCGTCTCACGGATCTCGAGGGTGCGATCGCGCGGAAAATTGCAATCGATGACGTCGATGATCCGGCCCGGGCGTGGCGACATCACCACGATCTTGGTCGACAGGAAAACGGCTTCTGGAATCGAGTGGGTCACGAACAGCACCGTCTTGCCGGTCTTGTTCCACAGCTGCAGCAGCTGTTCGTTGAGATGATCGCGGACGATTTCGTCGAGCGCGCCGAACGGCTCATCCATCAGCAGCAATGCCGGATCGAACGACAGCGCGCGCGCAATCGACACCCGCTGCTGCATGCCGCCGGACAATTGCCAGGGATATTTCCGCTCGAAGCCGGTGAGGTTGACCAGCTCCAGATAACGCGCCGCGCGCTGCCGCTGCTCGCTATCGGAAAAACCCATGACTTCCAGCGGCAGCTTCAGATTCTTCTCGATCGTGCGCCACGGAAACAAGGCCGGCGCCTGGAACACGTAGCCATAGCGCCGCTCCAGCCGCGCCTGCTCGGCGGCTACGCCATTGACGAGAAGCGTGCCCGACGTCGGCTGCTGCAGATCGGCGATCAGGCGCAGCATCGTGGTCTTGCCGCAGCCGGATGGACCGATGAAGGAAACGAATTCGCCTTCGGCCACCTGCAAGGACACGTTCGACAATGCATCGACCTTGCCGTCACCGGTCTCGAACGTCAGGGAGACGTTGCGAACGTCGACCGCCAGGCGCGGCGTCATCGAGACCGGTTCGACCGTGGCTTCCGCTTCGCTGCTCATGCGTACCGATTCGATTGGAGCGGCGAACGGTGCCCGCCCGTCGGGATGCAGTGTAACGTCCGGATGATCAGCCTTCAATGACTTACCTCTCGGCAGGGCCATGGGCCCGATACTCGCAAACCCGGACGCGATTGGCGCGCTTAATGTTCGCGCAATGCAAAGAAAAATTCGTTCCGAGATAACCATCGGAGGCGAACATGCCACCATCGGATTTTCAGATGGCCGGCAAACGCCGCGATTTTTTGACTTGCGCGATGGGCCGCCTCATACTTTGAGCGTGGCGTTTCGCGGCTCGCGCGACGCTTGATCCCGGTCGGCCTGCCATCGAGCGCCATGAAGCCTGCTCCGTTCAAATATATCGCCGCCACCTCGCTGGAGCAGGCGCTTGCGCTCAAGGCCGAGCATGGCGATGAGGCGAAATTCCTGGCCGGCGGACAGAGCCTGATCCCGGCGATGAATTTCCGCCTGGCGCGGCCGGCGATCCTGATCGACATCAACGGGATCGAGGCCCTCTGCGGTGTTCGGACCTCCGAGGCAACGACACGGGTCGGGCCGTTAACCCGCTACCGGGCGCTGCAGCGCGACGCGGCCTTTGTGGGGTTGTTTCCGCTGATCGGCGAGGCGCTGCCGCATATCGCGCATCCACAGATCAGGAACCGTGGCACCATCGGCGGCAATCTTTCGCATGCCGATCCGGCGTCGGAACTGCCGGCGATCGCGGTGGCGCTGCGCGCGCGTCTCCATGTCCAGTCGGCAAAGCGCGCGCGGTCGGTCGCGGCTGCCGACTTTTTCGTGAGCGCGCTGACGACGGACCTGCAGCCCGATGAAATGCTGACCGAGATCGAGTTGCCGCTGCAAAGCCCACGCACCGGCAGCTGCTTCATGGAGGTAGCCCGCCGGCGCGGCGATTTTGCCATCGTCGGCGTGGCCGCGCAAATGACGCTGGACAATCACGACGCCTGCGGCGATGTCCGGCTGAGCTTTTGTGGGGTTGGCGAAACCCCGGTCGATGCCAGCACGGCGGCGAGTATTTTGATTGGACAATCACCGACAGACGACATGCTTCGCGACGTCGCGGCATCCGTGCAGACGATGATCGAGCCCGCCGGCAACGTTCACGCGACGGCGGACTATCAGCGCCATGTCGCGGGCGTGCTCACCGAGCGGGCTTTGCGAACCGCCCATCAGCGAGCGCACGATGCACGATGATCGGCATGACATCACGCTCACCGTGAACGGTGTCGGTTACAGCCGCCGCGTCGAATCGCGCATGCTGCTGAGCGACTTCATCCGCCACGATCTGGCGCTTGCCGGCACCCATGTCGGCTGCGAGCACGGCGTCTGCGGCGCCTGCACCGTCCTTCTCGATGGCGAGCCGGTGCGCTCCTGCCTGATGCTTGCCGTGCAGGCCAACAATCACGCGATTTCGACGGTCGAAGGGCTCGCCGGCAAGGATGGCGCGTATCATCCGCTGCAACAGGCCATGCACGATCATCACGGCCTGCAATGCGGCTATTGCACGCCCGGCATCCTCATGACCATGTCGGCCTTCCTCGACGAGAACTCATCGCCTGATGAAAACGAGGTGCGCGAGGCGCTGTCAGGCAATCTGTGCCGCTGCACCGGATACCAGAACATCGTCGATGCCGTGCTCACGGCCGCGGCGCGGATGCGGGGCTGACGCAAGATGTCAACGCGCACCTTCGGCGAACCGGTCAAACGCAACGAGGATCGCAGGCTTCTCACCGGACAGGCGCTGTTCATCGACGATGTCGAACTGCCGGGCCTGTTGCACGCCGCGTTCCTGCGCAGCCAGGTGGCGCATGCCCGGATTCTCAGGATCGATGTCTCACGGGCGCTGCAGCGGCCGGGCGTGGTCGCGGCCTATGTCGCCGATGATCTCGGCGATTACTGGAAGCCCGGCCCGCTTCTGGTGCCGCCGCCCCCGATCGCAGGGGCCATCTTCCATGCGCGGACCCAGGTGCCGCTGGCGAGGGAGAAGGTCCGTCACGTCGGCGAGCCGCTGGTGATCGTGATCGCCGAGAGCCGCTACATTGCCGAGGACGCGCTCGACGACATCGATGTCGAACTCGAAGTGATTCCGGCGGTGGTCGATCTGGAAGACGCTTTGAGCGCGGGGTCGGCACTGGTCCACGACGACCTCGGCTCCAACGTCTCCGCGCATGTCCACCAGAGCAAGGGCAATTATGCCGCGGCGTCCGCCGGGGCCGACTGCATCATCAAGCGCCGCTTCCGCTATGAGCACGGCATGTCATCGCCGATCGAGACCCGCGGCGTGGTCGCGCAATGGGACGGCCGTGCCAATCAGATGACGATCTGGGACACGACGCAGGCCCCGGTGTTCATTCGCAACGGCCTGGCCGCCATGCTGGGCTTGAACGAGCGACAGGTCCGCGTCATCGCACCCTTCGTCGGCGGCGGCTTCGGGCCGAAAATCATGATGTTCTATCCCGAGGAAGTGCTGCTGCCCTGGATCTCGATGCGGCTGAACCGGCCGATCAAATGGATCGAGGACCGCCTGGAGCATTTCTTCGCCACCACCCAGGAGCGCGGCCAGATTCACGACGCCGAGATCGCGCTGACGAAGGACGGCCGCATCCTCGGCATCAAGGACGTGTTCCTGCATGACGGCGGCGCCTACGACCCCTATGGATTGACCGTTCCGATCAACAGCCAGTGCACCCTGCTCGGCCCCTATGTCGTGCCGAACTATGACAGCACCTTCACGCAAGTTTTCACCAACCTGCCGATCGTCACGCCCTATCGTGGCGCCGGGCGCCAGCATGGCGTGTTCGTCATGGAGCGGCTGCTGGATTTGGCGGCTCACGAACTCGGGATCGATCCCGCCGACATCCGGCGGCGCAACCTGATTCCGCCGGATGCCTTCCCTTACAACAACCAGATCATCTACCAGGATTTCGCAGCCCTCACCTATGACAGCGGCAATTACGAGCCGGTGCTCGACATGGCGCTGGACGCGATCGGATATGCGAGGTTCAAGGCCGAGCAGGCCACGGCGCGGGCACAGGGCCGTCATCTCGGTCTTGGCGTGGCCTGCTATGTCGAGGGCACGGGGATCGGGCCCTATGAAGGCGCCAAGGTGCAGGTGCAATCCAACGGCAAGGTCAGCATCGCGACCGGGATCGGCACCCAGGGACAGGGGCACTTCACGGTGTTTGCGCAGATCGCCGCCGAGCAGCTTGGCGTCGAGGTCGGCGATGTCGACGTCGTCACCGGCGATACCGATCAGTTCTACTGGGGCGCGGGCACTTTTGCGAGCCGCGGCGCGGTGGTTGCCGGCAACGCGGTCAACGAGGCCTCGAAGGCGGTTCGGAAGAAGGCGCTGAAACTCGCAAGCGACCTGTTCGAATGTTCCGAGGACGATCTGGTGATCGACGGCGGCAAGGTTTCGATCGTCGGCATCCCCGAGAGATTCGTCAAGCTCGGCGATCTGGCCAGCCGGGCCAATCCGATGCGCGGGGCGGTCGAGCCGGACACCGAGCCCGGCCTCGAAGCGACGCGATATTTCGGGCCCAAAATGGGCGCGACCGCAAACGGCGTCCACGCCATGATCGTGGAAATGGACCCGGACACCTTCGAATTGAAAATCCTGAAGTACGTGGTGGTGCATGATTGCGGCACCGTGATCAATCCGATGGTGCTGGCGGGACAGATTCACGGCGGCGTCGCCCAGGGCATCGGCAACGCGTTCTACGAGAAGCTCGCCTTCGACGATCAGGGCCAACTGCTGAATGCCTCGCTCGCCGACTATCTGCTGCCCACCGCACTCGAAGTGCCGCGGATGGAACTGGCCCACACCGTGACCAGGTCGCCGCTCAATCCGCTGGGCATCAAGGGCGCCGGCGAGGCCGGCGCGATTCCCGGCGGGCCGCTGTTCGCACAGGCGATCGAGGACGCGCTCGGTCTGAAAGCCAAAGGCGTCGAACTCCTGGAAATTCCGCTCAGCCCGAGCCGGCTGTTCGAGCTGACGCGGACCGCAAAGGATTAGACGTCATTGCGAGCGCAGCGAAGCAATCCATCCGTCGGTACGGCGAGGCATGGATTGCTTCGTCGCTTCGTCTCTAGGTGGAAACAAGGGTGACAATTCAAAGGGCGCCCACGAGGGGCGCCCTTACGCCGCGCTGTCGATTTCGTAGGGGGCGACCCTCGTGGTCGCCCCTCTTCTACGCCCCATACGGCCTGTTTCGTGCACCGGGGTCGACCGAAGGTCATTCCCAACTCGCAATGACGTGCTGGAGTATCTCGCATGATCCTCGTCACCGGCGCCGGCGGCAAGACCGGCAAGGCCGTCATCAGGGCGCTGGTCGCGCGCGGCGCGGCGGTGCGCGCCTTTGTCCGCAGTCCTGCGCACGAGGCCGCCCTGACGACGCTCGGCGCGGCCGAGGTCGTCGTTGGTGCGATGGACGATGCGGAATCAGTCATGCGGGCGGCGCGGGGCGCGGCAGCGATCTATCACATCAGCCCGAACGTCAGCCCGCACGAAGTGGCTTTCGCCAAAACGCTCATCGCTGCCGCGACCCGACTCGCCGTGCCGCGGCTGGTCTATCACTCCGTGCTGCATCCGCAGATCGAGGCGATGCCGCATCACTGGGCCAAGCTGCGGGTCGAGGAGATGCTGTTCAGCTCGACGCTCGACGCCACCATTCTGCAGCCGACCGCCTATATGCAGAACAGCCTCGCGCAATGGGACCTGATGACGCGCGAGGGCGTCTATCGTGTGCCTTATCCGGTCGAAACGCGCCTCAGCCTCGTCGATCTCGACGACGTCGCGGAGGCCGCGGCGCTGGTGCTGCTCGACGCCAGCCACGCCGGCGCGACCTACGAACTGGTCGGCACATTCCCGCTCAGCCAGATCGAAATCGCCGCGACGTTCGGCCGCGCTCTGACGAAAGCGATTTTGGCTGAAGCCGAGAGCATCGAAGACTGGGACCGTCGCGCGCACAGCGCGGGACTGGACCATCATGCGCGCGAAACCCTGATCAGGATGTTCCGGGCCTATGCGCGCGATGGCCTCAAGGGCAATCCCAACGTGCTCGGCTGGCTGCTCGGGCGTCCGCCGAATTCGCTCGCGGCGTTCGCGGCGCGCACCGTCGCAGCTCAGGCGTGAGGCGGCCAGCCGATGGGGTGGGTCTGCTGCACGATCTTCATGACCGACAGGATCAGCGGCTCCTCGAAGCGCGGGCCGACGACCTGGATTCCGACCGGCAACCCATCGCTGGTCCTTCCGGCCGGCACGCTTCCGCCGGGCAGGCTCATCAGCGTGATCAGGAAGGAGCCGGCGATCCAGTCGGTGTAGTTGTCGAGCTTCCTGCCGTTGATCAGCGTCGGAAAATTCATCTCGACCGGAAACTGCTTGACCGGTGATTGCGGCGTGATCAGCACGTCATATTGCTCGAAGAACTTCGCGAAGCGCTGGAACAGCTGCGTGCGGGTCTGCTCGGAGGCGGCAAAATCCGTCGCCGTCACCTTGAGACCTGCCTTGACGTTGCCCTTCAGGTTGACGCCGAATTCCTCTAGCCGGTCGAGATTGGCGAATTGCTGCCCGACCATCCAGAGCCCGCGCCAGGCCTGATAGGGCGACTTGCCATCGGAGATATCGAAGCCGATCTCCTCCACCGTCGCGCCTGCGTCGCGCAGCGCCAGCGCGGTCGCGCGGCAGATGTCGTCGATCTCGGGTTCGACACCGATGCCGGCGATGTCGGAGACATAGGCGATGCGCAGCCCCTTGGCGTCGCGGGCATCGGCCACGATGGCGCGAGCGCTTGTCCACGGCGGCGACACCGAAATCGGCGAGATCCGGCTGAAGCCCACGATGGCGTCCAGCATCAGCGCGGCATCTTCAGCGGTGCGCGCCAGCGGACCGTTGACCTGACCAGGATCCCAGGCAAGCGGCATCGGCCAGTTCGGCGTCAGCCCCGGCGTCGGCCGGATGCCGACAATGCCGCAGAATGACGCCGGCATCCGGATCGAGCAGCCGAAATCCGTGCCCTGCGCCAAAGGCGCCATTCCGGTTGCGACCGCGACCGCCGATCCGCCCGACGACCCCGAGGGACTCAGTGCCGGATTCCAGGGATTGCGGGTGACGCCGAACACCTCGTTGAAGGTGTTGGCGCCGGCCGCGAACTCCGGCGTATTGGTCTTGCCCAGCACGATCGCGCCGGCCGCCTTCAGACGCCGCACCACCTCGGCGTCTTCGGTCGGCACATTGTCCTTGAATAGCGGCGAGCCGTAGGTGGTGCGAATGCCGGCGGTCGGCGTGACGTCCTTGATCACCACCGGCAGACCGTGCAGCGCGCCGAGTTTCTCGCCCCTCGACACTGCCGCTTCCGCTTCCTTTGCCTGCTCACGCGCGGATTCGGCCGCCAGCGTGACGATCGCATTGAGCTTGGGGTTGATGCGCGCGATGGTGGCGAGATGCGCGTCGAGCACCTCGACCGGGCTGGCCGCCCCGCGCGCAATCAGCGACGCCAGTTCGACGGCCGTCTTGCGGCTCAGAGTCTCGGTCATGTCAGAGCTCCGTTTGCTGTTCAGTTATTTGCCCGACCAGTGCACGAAGCGCCGCTCGATCGTGAGGAACAACAGGTTGAGCCCATAGCCGAGCGCGCCTGCGGCAAAGATCGCGGCATACATGTCGGGCATGTCGAACAACTGCTGCGCCTCGAACACGCGTTGACCGAGCCCGTCCGTGGATCCGATGAACATCTCGGCCACGACCACGATCACCAGCGCCAGCGACACCCCATTGCGCAGGCCAACAAAAGTCTGCGGCAGCGATTCCAGCAGCATCACGTCCCACAGCACCCGAAGGCGCGACGCCCCCATCACCCGCGCCGCCAGGATTCGCGTCTTGCGCGCGTTCATGACGCCGTAGGCGACGTTGAACAGGATCACCAGCCCAGCACCAAAGGCGGCGACCGATATCTTGGTGCGGTCGCCGACCCCGAACAGCACCAGGAACAGGGGAAACATGGCAGACGCCGGCGTCGAGCGGAAGAAGTCGATCAAAAATTCGACCGAACGATAGACCTTCTCCGACGAGCCGAGCAGGATGCCAAGCGGGATCGCGATCACAGCGGCGATCGCGGTCGAGTAGATCGTGCGCTCGACCGTCTTGAGAAAATCCACGCCCAGTTTGCCGCTGGTCATCCCGACCCACATCGCGCGGAAGGTCGCGACCGGCGACGGCAGCAGGACCGGATCGACCACCCGTGCCCAGACCGTCAGGGACCACACCATCAGCAGCACCGCGACGCCAACGAAAGGAAGCAATGCCTCAAAGCGTTTCATCGTCGTCTCAGCCTTTCCGGACTTCGCGCTGAAACACGTCGAGGCAATGCGCCTTGATATTGATGAAATCCGATTCCGACATGGTTTGCAGCGTGCGCGGACGCGGCGCGTCATAATGCACGAATTCGACCGCCCGCGCCGGATGGCGCGACAACAGCAGGATGCGGTCCGACAGGTACACCGCCTCTTCCAGGTCGTGCGATACCAGCACCGTGGTGGTCGCCGTCTCGACAAAGATGCGCTGTAGCTGCTCGCGCATGAACAGCGTCATTTCATAGTCCAGCGCCGAAAACGGTTCGTCGAGAAACAGGATTTCCGGCTCCACGATCAGCGCCCGCATGATCGAGACCAGTTGCTGCTGGCCGCCGGACATCTGGTAGGGATAGAGGTTCAGGTCGATCTTGACGTTGAGACTGGCAACGATTTTTTCGACGCGGCCGTTGCGCTCGGCCTTCGGCACCCCCATCACTTTGAGGGGATAGGCGATGTTGTCGAACGCACGCAGCCACGGGAACATCGCCTCGCGATAGTTCTGGAACACGTAGCCGAATTTGATGCTGGAGAGCGGCTGGCCGTCGAACAGGATCTCGCCGGCGTCGACTGGAAACAGCCCCGCGATCATGTTGATCAGCGTGCTCTTGCCGCAGCCATTGGGGCCGAAGACCGACATCAATTTGCCGCGCGGAATGTCGAAGTCGAAATTGTCGTAGATCGTGGCGTCGGAAAACCGTTTGGTGAGACCGCGGATCGTGACGTGAGGAGCCGTACGATGTGACGACTCCCGAACCGTGCCCGTCAACTCGACCTTTGCGGCTGGCTGTGTTCCGGCCACAGGCGTGTGCCTTCAGTATTTCTGGAGGACTTTGGTGACGTCGATTTTTTCAGGAACGACCCCGATCGAGTTGCCGAAGTCGGCCAGTTTCTGCAAGTCGGCGATCTGTTTCGGGCTCATGTCGCCGGCCATGACGTATCCCAGCATCGAAACCATATCGACAACGTTATCAGGGGTGAAGGTGTTCTTGGCGAGATATTTGCGCGCATCATCCGGGTTCTTGTTGATGAAATCGATCGCCTTGCCCCAGGCCGCGGCAAAACGCTTGGCCACCTCGGGCCGCTTCTGGATGAAATCGCTGGTCATGGCGCAGCCGGCGGCATAGGCATCGGCGGCCTCATCGCCCAGGATATATTTGGAGATCACGCCGGCTTCGAGCGATCGGGCGACGCCGGCCTTGATCATCATCGATGCGTTGGGCTCGAGCGTGTAGCCGCCGTCAAAGGTTCCCGCGGTCATGGCATTGATGTGCTGGCTCATGTCGAGCTGGTCGATGGTGTAGTCGCCGTCCTTCAGCCCGTTCCTGGCCAGAATAGCCTTGGCGGTGTTGAGATTGGCCGGCCCCGGCGCCGACAGCAGTTTGGCGCCCTTGAGATCGGCGATGGTGTCCGCCTTGAAACCGTTGCGGACCACGAATTGCTCCATCTTCCAGACCTTGGTCTGGCTGTTGAGCGCGATGTACATCGCGACGCCCGGCTTTTTCACGTTGGCGTTGAGGCCTTCGAGCGTGACCAGCACCGCCGAGACCTCGATCTGGTTGGTCATCATCGCCGCGACATTCGGCGGACCGCCCATCAGCTTGGTCATCTCGGGCTCGATATTCTGCTCCTTGAAGAAGCCACGCTCCAGGGCAACGAAATAGGGCAGCGACGAACTGACCGGAAAGACGCCGACCGAGACTTTGTCCTGCGCCGCCGCGTTGCCCAAGGCCGCCGCGGTCAAGGCCCAAAGGGCAAGCACGAATATCCCGAAATTGCGCAATTTCATCATCTGCCCCAGTCATTTGTCCAACGGGCGCCCTCCGGCCGGACCGGTGGCAATTGGTCCTTCTTAGAGCAAGGATCGTGCCTAATTACTCGTCCAGTTCGACAATGGCGATCACCGGGCCCCCGCCGTGCGGGCCCTGATGCATGGCATCGACCGACACGAACACCGCGGGATCGCCGATCGCGAGCGCCGCCACGCCACCCACCGCCGCCTTGGAATGGCGGTGATGATGGACGTCGGAATCGTCGAGCATGATCTGGCGCCGTCCGCGCAGGGTGCCCCTGCGGTCGGCCTCGCATTTCATGAAGCAATTGACCACGCGTCCCCCGAGGTCCTGCGACCGCGGCCGTTCCGGCAGCTCGATGCCGGCGTCGCGTATTGAATCGTAGATGCCGTCGATATCGAGCGCGTCGCGCATCACGGAATGTCCGATCCGGTAGCGGCCGCCGGCGCCGGCCTTGTTGCCGAGCAGCACGATCTGCGCTCTTGTCAGTTCGACCCCGGACGAACAGGACGCAACCGAGGAATAAAGGTCGAGATCCTTGCAAATCTGTTCGGCCTTCGGCATCGGCACTTCGCCCAGCGCCACGGCGATGCCGAGCGCGGTGGTGCCGTTGGAAACGCCCATGGAATCATGGACCTCGCAGGCCAGCGTCTGGTGCCGCGTTTCGGCATCGCGAACCGAGTCGATGGTCAGCAGCGGCGTCTTGGTCTGGACGTAGTGCACATCCTTCGGGTCCGTGATCCCGGCGTCCTTCATCGCCGCCTTCACCGCGTCGGCCACCTTCGCGACCATGGCAGGACGCCCGATGTCCTCCGGCAGCAATTCCGCGCTGAGCGCGGTGCCGATCACGAGCCGCGACTTGTCGGCGGGCCCGGTCTTGCCGTTGCGGGCGAAGATCGTGGCATGCGGCGTGATGACGCCGTCGCAACCGCCGGACCACACCATCGGCACGTTGTGAATCTCGGCCTCAGTGCGGGTGCCGTGTTTGAGCAAGACGCGCCGAAAAGCCTGGTCGGCCAGGATGCGGGTGAAATCGTTGACGCCGCCATTGCCCTCGGTCTTGCCGATCACAGCGATGACCTCGTCGGCCCCGAACTTGCCGGCCGCGATCAATCCTTCCAATCCGGTCGCGTCCTGCACCGTTTTCAGTTCGACCTTTGCAACTTCGATCGCCATGTGCCGGATACTCCGTTGTCTCGTTTGTGTCTGGTGTTGATCGCGTCGTCCTATCGCATCCGCGGCCGGTGTTCGCCGCGCAGCATCTTTTCATAGCCCTCGCCGCGGTCAATCATCGGCAGCGGAGCTTTTCGCGCACCCGCGAGTTCGGCGCGGCGCTGATTTGTCGCTGTTACGTCGATCACGGGCTGGTCGGGCAGTCCCGCCACCTTGAACACCACGCCATATTCGGCTTCCGCGGCAGCCACCGAGACCCTGTCCTCGATAACATCGCGCAATACCAAGTCGAGTTCGCGCTGGAGCGGGTCACCCCAGCCGCCGCCGCCGGTGGTCACCACGCGTACGACCTGCCCTTTCAGCACCGGTTCGCCGTCGACGAGACCGCCAAGGTCATAGGCCTCGCCTTCGGCATCGATCGTGACGCAAAAGGGATGGCCGGCTTTGCCGCCGTTGACGCCATAACAGCCGAGCCGGACCCGGTCCGCGGTGACGATGGTGCGGCAATCGACCAGCGCGCGATAGTGCTTCTCATACCCCTGCCCGCCCCGGCGCAGCCCGGCGCCACCGGAATCGGTGCGCAAGGCGAGTTTCTCCACCAGAAGCGGAAACCGGGTCTCGGTGAATTCGGCCGGCTGATTGCGCGAGTCCGGCACAATGTGGATGGCGTCGTTGCCGTCGGCGTAATAGCGACCTCCGGACCCGCCGCCGAGCACCTCGCGCGACAGGAACGGCTTGCCGTCGAGATCGGTGCCGAAGAAACCCGTATAGCGGATGGTCTCCTGGTCGGCCGGCATGCGCCCATCGACCGCCTGCGCGACCACACCCGCCAACAGGCCAAGACACCGCAACAGGACAAAGGACCGCGCGTTGGTCGCGGCCGGCCATTCCGGCGTGATCAGCGTGCCCTTCGGCGGAAAGATCACCTCGAACACGTCGCAGACGCCTTCGTTGACGTGGATTTCGGCTGCGCGCTCCGGCGTGTCGGCGAGATTGCGCAGGATCGGCGCGATCCATTTGATCAGGAACGCACCGTCGGCATAGTCGGCCGGCCAGTTGATCGGCCCGGTCGATTGCGGATCGGTGCCGTTGAAGTCGAGCGTGATCTTGCCGCCCTTTTTCGTCATCTTCAGCGCGATCTTGTGCAGCTTTGGATCGGTGATGCCGTCGTGTTCGACGTAATCCTCCCAAGCATAGTCGCCGTCGGCGATTTTTGCCAACAGCTCGTGGCGATAGATGTCCCGGCATTTTTCCAGGATGGCCTGGAAGCAAGCTTCGACCTGCTCCTTGCCAAAACGCTCGAACAGACCGGCCATCCGGCGCGCGCCCATCAGGCAAGCCTGGATCTCGCTGTCGAGATCGGCCGACAGCATGTCGGGGACCCGGGTGTTGCGCCTGATGATGGTGAAGACGGCGTCGTTGCGCACGCCTTCGCTGTAGATCTTCACCGGCGGAATCGCGATGCCTTCCTCGAACACCGTCGCCGCCGTCCCGGGCATCGAGCCGGGGACCCGGCCGCCGACGTCGTCATGATGGCCGAAGGCCTGGATGTAGGCGACAACCTCGCCCTGGTGAAACACCGGGACGGTGCTGCACAGGTCGGGCAGATGACCGATCGAGCCTTCCGTCAAATAGGTGTCGTTCATCAGGAACACGTCACCGGGCTTCATCGTCTCCGGCGGAAAGTCACGCACCACGCCGTTCGGCATCGCCGAATAGGATCGCCCGGTCAACTTGCGGCAGTAGCGGTCGAACAGCCCGACGCGAAAATCATGCGCTTCACGGATCATCGGCGAGCGCGCGGTGCGCTCGATGGCATATTCGATCTCGGCCTCGATCGAATTCAGCGTGCCTTCGACGATCTGCAGCACGATCGGATCGACCGCTGCGGTTTCACGCAGCGGCGCGGTTGGCCATGGGTGTGACATGGACTGCACATTCATCGCGGCACCTCCTGCGACGGGACCGGCCGGATCACCAGGATGCCGTGCGGATCGATCTCGACATCCTGCCCGGGAAAGACCACGGTCGTCGAGCCGAATTCCTCGACCACGGCCGGACCCCTGATACGACCGCCCGATGGCAGCGAGGCGCGGTCATAGATCGGCGTCTCGCGGAAGGCGCTGCCGAAATAGACGGCACGATGGCCTTTCGCCACAGGCTCGCCCCCGCGCAGGGCGAGTTTCGGCAGCTGCGGCCGTTCGATCACCCCGAAACCGGAGACGCAGAGATTGACCAGCTCGATCTTCTGCTTGCCCGCATAATCATAACCGAAGGTCTTGAAATGCGCCGCGTTGAAGGCGCCGATCAGCCCGGTGAGAAACGCTGCGTCCACGGCGCCGCCGGGCGCGGTCACGCGAACCTCCATCGACTGCCCGGCATAGCGAATATCGGCCTCGCGGACCAGCCTGATGCGAGAGCGCTCGATACCATCGCGCAGCAGCGTCGCGGCAGCATCCTGTTCCAGCGCTGCGTAGCGCGCCGCGACATCTGCAAGATCGATCGACTCCTCGTGCATCACCTTGGTGACGATGTGATCGGTGCGCCAATCCACCGCGAGCAGGCCGAAGGCCGAAAGATTGCCCGGATTCGGTGGCACGATGCAGGCCTTCATCGCCAGCAGGTCCATGACGGCAGCGGATTGCGCCGGACCCGCTCCACCAAAGGACAGCAGGGCAAAGGTGCGCGGATCGATGCCGCGCTGGATCGTCATCTGCCGGATCGCGTTGGCCTGGCTCCAGTTCGCGATCTCGATGATGCCGCTGGCCAACTGCTCGACGCCCATGCTGCCCGGCAGCCTTGCGGCCAGCGCCGCGATGCCGTCGCGCGCACGCGCAACATCGAGCGCGATGCCGCCGCCGATCAGCGAGGGTGGAATTCGCCCCAGCACCAGGTTGGCGTCGGTGATGGTCGGCTCATTGCCGCCGTTCGGATAGCACATCGGCCCGGGCTCGGCGCCGGCGCTGCGCGGCCCGACCTTGAGATGTCCTTCGCGGCTGATCCAGGCGATCGAACCGCCGCCGGTGCCGATGGTCTCGATGTCGATCATCGGGATCCGCACCGGAAACGGGCCGACCGATCCGCCGTTGGTGACCTGCGGCTTGCCACCTTCGATCAGGCAAAGGTCGGTCGAGGTGCCGCCGGCATCCAGCGTCACCAGGTCAGGAAAGCCGGCGATCTCGGCGATGACGGCCGAGCCAAGCGCGCCGGCCGCCGGACCCGAGAGGGCGGTGGTGATCGGCTTGCGCACCACCTGTTCAGCGCTGGCGACCCCGCCGCTCGACTGCATCACCAGAAACGGCTTGTCCTGCAGGCCTGTCCCGAGCTCCTGATGCACGCGCTTGAGATAGCGTTCCATATGCGGCTTGACGAAGGCATCGACCAGCGTCGTCACCGCGCGCTCATATTCGCGATATTCCGGCAGCACCACGCAGGACAACGATAATGTCGCTTCCGGATATTCCTGACTGACGATGTCCGCAGCACGGCGCTCGTGCGAATCATTGGCGTAGGAATGCAACAGGCAGATGCCGATGGCGCGAATGCCCTGCGTGCGGAAGAACCTTGCCGCGGCCCGCACGCTGTCCTCATCGAGCGGGTGCAGTTCATGCCCACGAAAATCCAGCCGGCCGCCGACTTCGCGGACGAATTGCAAGGGAACGATGCGGTCGGGCTTCACCCAGAAATAGGAGTTGCCGTAGCCTTCCGGCACCGACTGCCGGGCGATCTCGAGGATGTGCCGGAAACCGCTGTTGACGATCAGCCCCAGCGAGTTGATGTCGCCCTGCAGCAGCGCGTTGGTGGCAACCGTGGTGCCGTGGGCAAGGCCGACAACGTCGTCGGCGGCAGCGCCGCTGGCAGCAAGAATCTCGTTCACGCCGCGCAGCAATCCGATCGCCGGATTGGCCGGCGTGCTCGCAACCTTGGTGACCTGCGTGGCGCCGGACACGATATCGACCGAGACGATGTCGGTGAAGGTTCCGCCGGTATCGATGCCGATGCGAAGGCGCGCAGCAGCAGAGTGATTCGACATGCTTCGCACCATCTTCCAGGGGATGTTAGGGACGCCAGGATGCGCTGGCGACGCGACCACGCGCCGGACACAATGGGTCAGCCCTTTCGGCCGAGTCAAAAGCCTAATATCGATGGGGCCATCGGAAAATCCGATCCAGCAAGCCACAAACCCAAAATGCCTAGGCTTTCAGCATCTCTCGCAAGTTCAGCAGCGCCGCTTCCTTGCGACGCGACATCGGTTCACGCCGTCGAAACAGGCTGAACGCAACGTTACGCGCCGGTTGAATCGAAAGGGCCTTCAGCAATCCCAGCGTGACTTCATTTTCCGCACACGCGCGCGGCACGATGGCAATACCGCCTCCGGACTGCACGATCATCTTGATGGTCTCGATATTATCGACGACCGCAAGAATATTCGGCTTGATGCCGAGATCGGTGAACAGCGAGAGCACCACCTGCCCGTATCCGACCGTCAACTCGCTCATGATGAAGGGTTCGGCAAGCAGGCGGCCGATGTCGATGGGCGGCTTGGAGCGCGCCAGCGCATGCTTCGGATGCGTGATCAATGCCATCTCGACGTCGATCAGGCGGTCGAACACCAGTCCGGCGGGCAGTCGTTCCGGATCCGATTCAATCGCGATCCCCGCATCGATCCGCTCTTCGTGCAATTCGTTGAAGATGTTCTTGGTCGGCGCGGTCAGGATTTCCAGCCGTACGCCCGGCAGTCTGTCTTTCAGGTCAGTGAACATGCGCGGAATGAAGATCTGGGCCATGCCGGACCCCATGGCGATCGTCAGCGTGTCCTGCAGCACGCCGCGCAGCCGGCGCGCGGTGTCGGACAGGCTGAGCAAGTCGCCCATCACCCGTTCGGACTCGTACAGGAAGGTGCGACCGCGGTCGGTGGATTCGATGCCGCGGGACGTACGTGTAAACAGCTCGAAGCCGATTTCTTCCTCGAGCAACTTGACCTGCTCGCTGACCGCCGATTGCGAGATATTCAGTCGCTTCGCCGCCTTGGTGAAGCTGCGCTCCTTGTAGACCGAAAGCGCGTAACGCAGTTGGCGAAAATCCAAATTCGTCAGTCCTTATTGGGCCACGGCAGCTGGCAGATCGAAATAACGATACGTCTCGAGTCTTGTCTCTGCGATCAGCTTGCCCCTTCGGATCACCCAGCGGCGCGGAGACCGCGTCGCAAATGCCTCGCGCGCATCGCGGGCGTCCAGCACCACCAGATCCGCCATCGCTCCAATCGCCACGCCAAAATCCGGGACGCGCAATGCCTTGGCACCATGGCTGGTGACCATGTCCATGACGGTGCGAATTTCGGCCGGCTGGCTCATCTGCGATGCATGGCACAACAGGAATGCGATTTCGAGCGGATCGTTCTGGCCGAAGGGATAGAAGGTATCATGCACGCAGTCCTGGCCGCAGGCCACATTGACGCCCGCCGCCAACAGTTCCTTGACCTGGGTCACGCCGCGCCGTTTGGGATAATCGTCAAGCCGGCCCTGCAACATCAGATTGGTGGCCGGGTTCGCGATCATGCTGACGCCAGCCTTGCGAAGACAGCCGATGACGTGGTCGGCGTAGTTGCGCGGGTAGCTCGCCAGCGCGCAGGTGTGGCCGGCGGTCACCCGCCCCTGCCAGCCATTCCTGATCGTCAGTTCGGCGAGCACTTCCAGCGTTCGCGCCGTCGGATCGTCGGTCTCGTCGACATGCATGTCGATGTCGGCGTCGAATTCCCTGGCGATATCAAAGGCAATCTCGATGTGCCGCCGGCTGTCCGCCGGCGATACCTCGTTGAAGGGCATGCCGCCTACGACATCGACGCCTGATTTCATCACCTGGCGCATCAAGGCTTCGGTGCCAGGCGACTTGACGATGCCTTCCTGCGGAAAAGCGACGATCTGGATATCCATCAGATCGCGAAAGCGGTCGCGGGCGCGGATCAGACCTTCGGCCGGGCGCGTGCCTCCGATCGGGTCGACGTCGACATGGGTGCGTAATCTGGAGATTCCATGCGTCAGCGCGCGCTCGAGTACACGCGATGCGCGATCGGCAATCTCGTCGACCGTGTAATTGCGCTTGATGTTCCAGAGAATTTCGATCGCTTCCGTCAGCGTCCCCGAAACGTTGACCGGGGCACGCTCGGAGATCAGCGCCTTGTCGAGGTGAATGTGAGGTTCGACAAATCCGGAGACGGCTATTCGGCCCTGGGCGTCGAGCGTGAGGCCGGCATCGGGGGAATCGGCAGCCCGGTCGATGCTGACGAAACGGCCGTCGGCGATCCCGAGATCGCAATGTCCATCGACGCCCCACAGGGCAACGTTCTTGACGAGAATATCCAGGGTCATGCGCGTGGTTCCGGATCAGGCGGCCGCCCAATGTAGCCGACCCCGTTGCGATAGGAACCATGCCCGACCGATCGAGCTGCTGCCCAAACAGGCGGCAAAGGCCTGGACCGTCCAGGGTTTCCATGGGGCTGACCAAAACGCGTCGACGTAGGTCGCCCCCGCTCGATGATCATACAAGTTGTGGTCTGGACGTCGCGGTGTGGCTGATGTTCGCATGTGCCGGGCCTATCTTGCTATTTTCGTCTTCCCTGCGCACATTGGCTCGGCAGACTGTCTCGGCGATTTGGATCGACGTGTCCGATCAGATGGAATCCTCCACAGCGGCTCCTGCCGATCTCCAAGGGGCCGGGCAGGGCGATCCAGTGCTGGCGCGCGCCGCGCGGTTCGCAGCGATGCCGGCATTCGATGCGGCGATTCGCGCCTTCATCGCGGGTATGATCGGCCTCAGGCGCAGCAACCGGGTGATCAACAAGCTGATCTCCTATCAGGCGCGCTGGCGGGTTGCCGCCTATCTCCTGTATCTGCACGCCGACCGCGAACGCTACGGGCCCGAAGGCGGCGCGACCTACGGCAATCTGCTCGAGATGTGCCGGCGGCCGCCGGACATCAGCCCGCGAACCCTGCAGACCACCCTGGCGCTGCTGCGCTTCACCGGCATGGTGCACGCCATCCCCAGCGCCAGCGACCGCCGCTCGAAAATCTACCAGCCGACGCCGCGCATGCTGGGATTCACGCGACCCTGGCTGTGCTACGCCACCAGCACGCTGGACATTCTGGAGCCGGGGATCGGCCGCGCGCATCTGCTGGAGAACGATCCGGGCTTCGTCGACCGTTTTCTGGTGTCCTCGGGGCGGGCCCACGAAACCGCCACGCCTCTGGTGGAGCGCATGCCGGAGTACATGGCTTTCTTCGCCGCGCGCGACGGCGCCGGCGCCGTGCTGCTTCCCATCATGCGGGCGGATATGGACGGCACGCTGGTGCCGAGCCGCAGCGAGCTTGCCAAGACGTTCGGGCTGTCGAAGACCCAGGTCGGGAAAGTCCTGCGTCTCGGCGAAGCGGCGGGCTACTTCGCGCTGGATGCCGCCGGCGTTCCGGCGGCCACGAAGCTTCTGCGCACGATCTTCCGCCAATGGGTCTCCACCGAGCTCGCATTCTACGCCGAGCACATGCAGCCCGCCGCCGCGCCGCCGCAGCCGATCGGGTTGCGGCGTCCGGCGGCGCGGTGGGAATGATGCTCGGACACATGCGGGCACAGATCGCATTGTTTCTCGCGCTTGCCGCCAACGCGACCGGGCAGTCGTTCCTTCTCGTGATCCTGCCTCCGCTCGGCCGGCGGCTTGGCTTTCCCGATATCCAGACCGGCTTGATCCTGAGTGTCTCCGCCCTGCTGCTGCTCGTCTCGGCGCCGGCCTGGGGCTATGTCAGCGAACGCATCGGACGCAGGCCAGTGTTGGTCATTGCACTTGCGGGCGCCGTGCTCGCGCTCGCTGCATTTGGTCTCGTCATCGGCGCACGCATGGAGGGCACCGTCGCCGCGACGATGGCACTCGGCCTGTTGTTCGCGGTCCGATGCGGACAGGTCATCATATCAGGCGGACTGATGCCGGTGGCGCAGGCCTATATGGCTGACGTCACCAGCCCCGAAGGGCGGGCGAGCGGGATGGGCCTGCTCGGCGCAGCCTACGGCCTTGGTGTCATCGCCGGCGCGGCCGTGGCATGGCGCATGGGCGGCGGCGATGCCGTGCTGGCGTTTTCGCTCCTGGCCGGTCTGGCCAGTCTCGGGTTTCTCAGCGTGTTGTTGTTCGTATCGGAACCGAACCGTCGCGCCACGCCAGAGACGTCCGCGGTCACACACCTGCCGATCGCGGAGATCTGGCCCTTCCTTGCGATCACGCTTGTTGCCGTGTCGTGTTCCAGCATTCTGCAACAGGTCACGGCCCTGCGATTGCAGGATGCGCTGCACGTTCCGCCGGACGAGTCGATTGCCAAGGCAGGCGCAGCGCTCATGGCGACCGCGCTCGCGATGATCGTCGTGCAGGGCGGCGTCCTGCGTGTCCTGACCTGGAAGCCGCAGCGATTGCTCCAAACGGGCGCCTTGCTTGCGGCGTTCGCGATGCTGCTCGGCGGCTTCGCGCGCAGCTATGCGGAGATCTTCGCCGCGCTCGTGCTGTTCGGTGCGGCGCTGGGCCTCATGCTGCCGGGCAATCTCGCCTCGCTCAGCCTGCGCGTTGGTCACGACGCGCAGGGCAAGGCCGCCGGCATCAATGCACTCGGACAGGGTGCAGGGATGGCGGTCGGCCCCCTCGCCGGCGCCAGCCTGCACCAGCTCGCGCCGGAAGCCCCGTTTGCTGTGGCGGCGATCCTGCTCGCGCTTGCTTTCGGTCTTGCCGTTAAGGCGTCACGGTCTCGCGAAGATGCAATGCTCGCAGGATAGCCCGTCCGATCCCCCCTACCACCCGTAGCGCACGGCGGCCTTGGCGGCGTAGGAGGTCGTGGTGCGGGAAAACTCGCCGTCGATATTGGTGCCGATCGCCCAGCCACGCGCAAAATGATAGTCGGCGCCGAGCGAGACCAGGGCCGCGTCCGGCGCGCCCTGCGCGCCTGATACCGTGAAGGTGGCGCCGGGCAGCGTCTGGAAGGTCGCGTTCGCGCCTTGTCCGCTGTAGCTGTCGTGCGCCCAGGCGAGGCGCCCCCGCAGCGTGAGCAGGCCGGCGCCGGCCGCATGGTCGCTGAAGACGCGCAGGCCGAGTTCGCTGCGCGTCGTCGTCACGGTGCGCGCGGCGTAGCTCAGCGCAAACTGGTTCGAGCCGGAGGTCGCGGTCTCGGCATAGGACGGCAGGAAGAAGGCCATCGTCTGCACCGCGGCGTAGGGCGCGACAGTGAAGCTCGCCGCGCCGAAGCGCCGGCCGGTCTCCAGCCGCGCGCTCAGGGCTTGCGGATGGAAGGAGGCGTGCAGCGCGTCGGGGCCGGCCACCGTCACGGTGCGGTCGGTGCTTGCGTCCTGCCAGGTGTAGCCGACCAGGCCTGCGACATAGGCCGGGCCGAAATCATGCCGGCCATAGAGCGCGGCATGGAACATGTCGGCGCGGCTCGAGCCGAAACCGCCGTCGAGCGCGAAGCTCGAGCCCGCGCCGCCGAGCGCGAAGCCGACGCGGGTCGCCGGCGACAGCTGATACCCCGCGCCACTGACGACACCATAGACACGGCCGGCCGTGGCGTGTGAGCCGGTCGCCGTGTCGCCGCCGATGCGGGCATTGCCGTCATAGGCGGCGGCCCAGACGTTCCAGCGCTGATCGAAGCTCGTGCCGCGATCGCGCGGCGTTACCGCCGCATAGGCCTCCTGCGCAGCACGCGAGATCTTGCGGTCCGGCGCATAGCCGAGCGGCGCGCCGCCGCCTTGTCCCGCACCGCCGCCGGGATCGCCGAAGGCGGTGTCGAACACGCTGGTCATGAACCGGTTGGTGCCGGCAAAGCCCGTCTGCTGCACGCCGGCGCCGGTCTCGCCGGAGACCTGGCCGAGCGCGCCTGCGTTCAATGTCGCGAAGGCGATCGGAATGCCGCCATTCGTGTTGAAAAAGTTGACCAGCGTATTGGCAACGTTGTTCTGATTGCCGTTCAGGGTGCCGACCGCCGGCGTCGAGAAGTTGAGGATGAGGTTGAGATAAGCGTGCGTCCCGTCATAGCTCAGCGTATCGTGGAAGTTCGCCGGCAGGTTGGTATTGACCACCGTCGGGTTGAACGTGCCGCTGATGCTGCCGGCGGTCAGGATCGTGTACTGTTTGGCGATGTAGCTGCCCGGCGCGAAGCTCGCGTTGACCGCAGCCCCGCCCAGCGTCGCCGTGCCCGAGACATTGGCGAATGACGCGGTGGTCGGATCGAGGTTGACGGCATAGGTCGACGCCGCGTTGAACCCGAGCGTGCCATTGACGGTCATCGACGATCCGGCCGTGCCCGAGCCCGGCCGGAAGGTGCCGCCGGCGATGGACGTGTTGCCGACCGTGCCGGTGCCGGCGAGCGTACCGCCGGTCACGGTGAAACCGACATTGCCCAGGCCGCCGTTGACATTGAGCGTGCCGGCGCCGACCGAGAAGGTGGTGATGCCGGCATTGCTGCCGGTGAGCGTCCAGGCGCCGACCTCGGTCTTCTCGCCGGCCTCGAACGAGGCGAGCTGGCCGACATTGAAGCTGCCCGATCCGCTGCCGGATAGGCCCAGCGTGTCAGTGGCGGAGCCGCCGCGCACGCTGCCGTTGACGACGGCGCTGGTCACCAGATCGAGGCGGTTGGCGAAGCCCGTCGTCTGGTCGAAGCTGATGCCGCCGTTGACCGTCCCGGCGACCGTCACCGTCGCGGGCCCGCCCGCGGCCGCGATGGCAGTGCCGCCGGTCCCGGTCACAGTGCTCATCGCGCCGACCGTGATGGTCAGAGGGCCGGTGCCGAGGTTGCGCGCGTCGATGCCGGCACCAGAGGTGCCGGTGCCGGTGACATCGCCGTTGGCGGTGATGGTGAGCGCGCCACTGCCGGAGTTGCGCGCCAAAATGCCGTAGGTGCCACCGCTCACCCTCGTGCCGGCAGCGGTGGTCACGCTGAGATCGGTGCCGGCGGCGGAATTGGATGCGAGGATGCCGTGACCGGAGGTGCCGGTGACATCGCCGTTGGCGGCGATGGTGAGCGCACCGCGGCCGGAGTTGAACGCGACAATGCCGTAGCCGGCGCTCACTGTCGTGCCCGCACCGGTGGTCACGCTGAGAGTGCTGCCCGCGGCGGAATTGCGTGCGTAGATGCCGCGACCGAAGGGGCCGGTGACATTGACATTGCCGTAGGAGGTGATGGTGAGCGCACCGCTGCCGGAGTTTCTCGCAGAAATGCCGCTGGCGGTGCCGCGCACCGTCGTGCCGGCAGCGGTGGTCACGCTGAGAGCGGTGCCCGCGTAATTGCGTGCGAAGATGCCGTGACCGGAGGTGCCGGTGACATCGCCGTTGGCGGCGATGGTGAGCGCACCGCTGCCGTAGTTGCGGGCGAAAATGCCGTAGAGGCCGCCCCGGACTGTCGTGCCCGTGCCGGTGGTCACGCTGAGATAGCTGCCCGCGGCGGAATTGAATGCGTAGATGCCGCGACCTGACGTGCCGGTGACATCGCCGTTGGCGGTGATGGTGAGCGCACCGCTGCCAAAGTTGCGCGCAAAAATGCCGTCGGTGCCGCCTCTGACTGTGGTGCCCGTGCCGGTGGTCACGCCGAGATAACTGCCCGCGGAATTGAATGCGTCGATGCCGCGACCTGAGGTGCCGGTGACATTGCCGTTGGCGGTGATGGTCAGCGCACCGCTGCCGTAGTTGCGCGCAAGAATGCCATCGCTGCCGCCATTCACGGTCGTGCTGGCAGCGGTGGTCACGCTGACATAGCTGCCCGCGCCGGCATTGGTTGCGTAGATGCCGCGACCAGATGTGCCGGTGACATCGCCGTTGGCGGTGATGGCGAGCGCACCGCTGCCTTTGTTGGCTGCACGAATGCCGCAGGCGCCGCCGCTCAGGGTCGTGCGGGCGGCGGTGGTCACGCTGAGATCGGTGCCGGCAACGGAACTGTAGGCGTCGATGCCGCTAAAGGAGGTGCCGGTGACATCGCCGTTGGCGGTGATGGTGAGCGCGCCGCTGCCGAAGTTGCGGGCGAAAATGCCGTAGGCGCCGCCCCGGACTGTCGTGCCCGTGCCGGTGGTCACGCTGAGATAGCTGCCCGCGGCGGAATTGAATGCTTCGATGCCGCGGCTATATGTGCCGGTGACATTGCCGTAGGCTTTGATGGCAAGCGCACCGCTGCCGTTGTTGCGCGCAAAAATGCCGTAGAGGCCACTCACCGTCGTGCCAACAGCGGTCGTCACACCGAGATAGCTGCCCCTGTAGGTATTGACCGCGTAGATGCCGCGACCAGATGTGCCGGTGACATCGCCGTTGGCGGTGATGGTGAGCGCACCGCTGCCTTTGTTGGTTGCACGAATGCCGTAGGTGCCGCCGCTCACGGTCGTGCGGGCGGCGGTGGTCACGCTGAGATCGGTGCCCGCCGTGTCATTGCGTGCGTCGATGCCGACGCGAGAGGTGCCGGTGACATCGCCGTTGGCGGTGATGGTCAGCGCACCCCTGCCGTTGTTGAGCGCAAGAATGCCGTAGGTGCCGCCGCTCGCGGTCGTGCGGGCGGCGGTGGTCACGCTGAGATCGGTGCCCGCCGTGTCATTGCGTGCGTCGATGCCCTCGCGAGAGGTGCCGGTGACATCGCCGTTGGCGGTGATGGCGAGCGCACCGCTGCCCTGGTTGCGCGCAAAAACGCCGTAGAGGCCACTCACCGTCGTGCCCGTGCCGGTGGTCACGCTGAGAGCGGTGCCCGCGAAATTGCGTGCGTAGATGCCGCGACCAGATGTGCCGGTGACATCGCCGTTGGCGGTGATGGTGAGCGTACCGCTGCCAAAGTTGCTCGCCACAATGCCGTCGAGGCCACTCACCGTCGTGCCCGCGCCGGTGGTCACGCTGAGATCGGTGCCGGCAACGGAACTGTAGGCGCCGATGCCGAAGGCAGAGGTGCCGGTGACATCGCCGTTGGCGGTGATGGTGAGCGTACCGCTGCCGTGGTTGCGCGCAAAAATGCCTCGTCCGGAGTTGAGCGTGCCATTGGTCGCGATGGTGACGCTGCCGGGCGTGCTCGTGCCGGCATCGTTGCCGGCGGATTTGACGTAAAGGGCCGTGTCGACCGCGGTGAGCGGCGAGGCATGGGTGTCGGTGTAGGAAATCGCGCCGTCGCCGCTGATCGTGATCGCCCTGCCCGTGGCGGTGTTGACATTGAAGCCGGGAAGGGTGGAGACCGCGGCGTTGGCGGCGAAGATCAACTGCTCGGTGGTATCGGTTCCGGAGCACTGGTAGGTCGCGACGCCGACACTCACGCAAGCCGCATGGGCGCGACGCCCATAGCCCACCGCCGCCGCAACGAGCATGGTGCTCGACAGCAAGAGCCGCCGTTTCATAGTCCGCATCGCCGTCCGTGCCCCCAAAATCGGTCGATAGCGCTACCGATACAGGAGGTAACCAAAGGGGGCGCGGTCATAAACGCACCTGATCTTGCCTTCCCTTGCTATCTCCGACGCCACGTATTCAGTGTCGCCCCGCCGCAGGCCGGGGCCCATAACCACCGGCCGGACTCGTTGAGCGGGCTGCCGGTTACTCTGTTCTGTCGAACAACAGACATCACGCGGTATGGGTCCCGGCTCGAGGCCGGGACGACAGCGGTGGGTGTGATCGGGCTCGACGATAGGAGGCCGTCGCGTATTTCAGGAGATTGCCAGGGAGGCGCGGTCATAAACGCACCCGATCTCGCCGTCCCTTGCTATCTCCGTCGGGGGCAGCTACGACGGCGACCGACCGGCGAAGGTGGGGCTTTTTTGCCGCAAGTTGTTGCAAACGCACGCCGACTTACGTTTGCGCAAGGCCATCCGGGCGCGCCAACCAGCATTGCTCCGCGCGAGGGACGAAACCATGGACGCGAACGAGGCGATCGCGGAGATCGCGCCGGACGGACAGGAGACCAGGCCGGCCGAGCCGCAGACCAGGCCGGACGCGGAGCGCGTCACCTATTCGATGTCGCCGGGCCTGCCGGGCTTCCTCGGCGGCGCGCCGTTCGCGCTCGCGGTCTCGTCCTATCAGTCGGGCAAGTTCTATCTGCTGGGGCAGAACGCCGACGGCGGGCTGATGGTCAACGAGCGCTTCTTCCGCAAGGCAATGGGGATTTGCGTTCCCGACCACGACACAATCCTGCTGGCGACACTGTTCCAGATCGTGCGCTTCAGGAACGTGCTGGAGCCGGACCAGCGCATCAACGAGCTGTTCGACGCCTGCTACGTGCCGCGCGAGACCTCGGTCACCGGCGAGCTCGACGCGCACGATGTCGGCGTGCTGAACGACGGCCGCATCGTGTTCGTCAACACGCTCTACAACTGCCTCGCCACGCCGTCCGAGCGGCACAGTTTCACGCCGCTGTGGAAGCCGCCCTTCATCTCTAAAATCGTCAAGGAGGACCGCTGCCACCTGAACGGCCTCGCCATGGCGGACGGGGTGCCGCGCTATGTCACCGCCGTCAGCCGGTCCGACACCATCGACGGCTGGCGCGATCGGCGGGCCGACGGCGGCATCGTCATCGACGTGGCGTCGGGCGAGATCGTCATGAGCGGCCTGTCGATGCCGCACTCGCCACGGATCTATCGCGACCGCCTCTGGCTGCTCAACTCAGGGACCGGCGAACTCGGCTGGATCGAGCCCGGCAGCGGCTCGGGCAAGGGCAAGGGGACGGGGAAATTCCACGCCCTCGCCTTCTGCCCCGGCTTTCTGCGCGGTCTCGCCTTTCACGGCAAATACGCCTTCGTCGGTCTGTCGAAGCCGCGCTATCAGCGCTTCGAGGGTCTGGCGCTCGACCGCAGGCTCGCGGAGGCCGATTCGGAGCCCTGGTGCGGCATCCAGGTGATCGATCTGGACAGCGGCGCCTGCGTGCACTGGTTCCGCCTCGACGGCGCGGTGACCGAGCTCTACGACATCGCAATCGTGCCCGGCGTCACACGTCCCATGACGCTCGGTTTCGCCAGCGACGAGATCCTCGGCCTGATCACGCACGACCCGCTGGCCGGTGGCGCCAGCGCGGAATTATTTCCCGGCCTGGCTGCCAACGCGTGATTGAATAACTTCTGGTTGCGAATTGCGAACTAGGCATCCGGTCCAAAGCATCGGTCTTGGCGATCGCCGGCTACTTTGCATGGGGTTGTTTTCGACATTTTGGCGGGAGCCGGAGTTTGGCAGTGAAGCCATGCCTGAAGGCGCACGTCCGACCAGAGGTTCGACGCAACGAACCGGCGCCGTCGGGACCAGCCAGGCAGCCGCCCTCGGCACGACGCTTCCACCAGCGAAATTTCGCGGCAAAATCCAGGAAGCAAAAAGCCTCTGAAAACATCATGTTTTCAGAGGCTTGAAACTTGGTTGCGGGGATAGGATTTGAACCTATGACCTTCAGGTTATGAGTTTTATAAAAGCGGTTTTCGCTACTCTACGAGTGCGCCGCACTGTCCACGCCACTACACGACAACTCATTGAGCAGGCTTGATTTATTCTCGCGGTCGCTCCTACCTTATCTGCGAAGCGTTACGCCACGACTTTCGTCGCGCCGCTTCCACGACGCTTCCACGAAACATAAGCCGGCCAGAAACCTGAGGGTCGGAACGTTACGCGAACGGGTATGGCATGGCGAAGATCAAGATCACCAAGAGGACGGTCGAGGCGCTCAAGGTCGCGGCCAAAGACTACATCGCCTTCGATACCGACCTTCCCGGCTTCGGCGTTCGCGTGATGCCGAGCGGCAAGCGATTCTTCCTGGTGCAATACCGGCGTCACGGGCGGACGCGACGGGTGATGATTGGGCAATTTGGGATCGTCACTGCGGAGTTGGCGCGACGCGAAGCAACGATCAAACTCGGTAGCGTACGGGGCGCCGATGGCGATCCGGCGGCGTTGCGCGATGCGGACCGACAGTCAACAACGATGAAAGAACTTGGACGACGTTTTCTTGACCAGTATGTCCCTGTTCGCTGCAAACCCTCAACGCAAGCCGAGTATCGGCGGTCGATCGAATTGTTTCTCGACCCTTTTTTTGCCAAGCAGCGCGCCCGTTCCGTAACCACGGCCGACGTTGCTGAGTTGCACGGCTCCTTGTCTCATATCCCTTATCAGGCAAACCGCACCCTCGGCGTCCTGTCGAAGATGATGAATCTCGCCGAGACATGGGGGATAAGGGACAAGCACACGAATCCTTGCGAGGACGTCGAACGCTATCCCGAACGTAGGCGCGAAAGGTTCCTGTCGCCGACGGAACTGCAGCGTCTCGGACAGGCATTAACAATGGCAGAGGTTAGCGCGTCCGAAACCATATATGCGATTGCGGCCTTCCGGATCCTGCTTTTGACAGGATGCCGTCTGTCTGAAATTCAGTGTCTCGAATGGTGCCATGTCGATCTAGAGCAGAAAGAATTACGACTGCCAGATAGTAAGACGGGCGCGAAGACCGTGCATCTCGGCGATGCCGCCGTGGCGGTATTGGAGGCGTTGCCTCGTGTGAAGGACAATCCGTTCGTGATCGTGGGAAAGAAAGAGAAGACGCATCTGACAGACCTGCAACATCCATGGCGCCGCATTCGTAAGGCCGCCGGATTGGACGATGTACGCATTCACGATCTCCGCCACACATTTGCGTCCGGCGGATTGCTCGTCGGCGAAGGGTTGGCGATGATCGGAAAACTGCTCGGGCACACGCAGGTTCAGACGACTGCGAGGTATGCGCATCTCGCGGCCGATCCAGTGAAGCAGGCTGCGACAAAGATTTCGGACCGCCTAGCTTTGGCCCTGTTAGGTGCGCTTGATAAGCCGAACGCTGGAAAGGCCCAGCAATCCATCCAACAATCGGAAGCGGAAGACGATCAAGAAGCGGCAGCCTAATTTTGCGCGGGAGCACCGGCGGCGATTGGGTCATCGACGTCCCCTGCGTCCCGAACCCGGTTATCGCGCCGCATAGTCCTGAAAAGTCGAGAGCTTTGGCTTCATTTGACCTCGATTATTTCCGTTCGTTCTTGGCGTAGCTGGGGTTTTCCCGGGGTTGACCTCCCCTGCGAAGAGATTCACCGCGCGAATTTGTCCAATCTCGTTCTAGCGGCACCAACGAGATGATCAAACTGTCGACCGCAAGGCCGCTGTAGTCAGCTATCTCATCCGCTTGTCGGCTGCGAGGAAATCGATGAAGGTCCTGACCTTCGCAGACAGATACTTGCGGGTCGTATAGACGGCGAACAGCCGGCCTTCGAAGATGGCTTCGTTGGGCAGGACGTGCTCGAGTCGTCCGGCGGCGATGTCGGCGGCGATAAGCCATTTCGGCAGAAAGACGAGACCCATGCCTTCCAAGGCCGCCATGTGAAGCAGCGTTTCGTTGCCGCTGCGCAGCACCGGATTCAGCTTGACGGACTCGACGCCACCTTCACGCGCGAAGGAGAAGCTCTCGCCCGGATACAGCGAATAGTGCAACAGGGCTTGGTCGGACAAATCGGCCATCCTCGACGGCCGCCCCACGCGATCGAGATAGGCGGGTGCTGCGACCATATGGAAAGCGATCTTGGTGATCGGCCGTGCGATGAGCGCCTCATCGGGTGCGGCGGTCGCACGCAAGGCAAGATCAAACCCCTCCTCGACCAGGTTGACCAGCCGCCCGCTGAGATCGACGTCGAGCCGCACCTCCGGAAACTGCGCCTGGTAGTCCGCCAGGATCCGCGCGAACATTGGATTGGCCATCCAGACCGGTGCGGTCAGCCGCAGCATCCCGCGCGGAACTACTGTCGCCTTGCTGACGGCTGCCTCCACCTCGTCGAGCGAATCGAGCATCTGGCGCGCCTGCTCGAAATAGAGCGTCCCACTCTCGCTGAGGCTTACTCGCCGGCTGGTCCGGTTGAGCAGCCGCGTGCCGAGTCGCTTCTCGAGCTGCATCACGTGCTTGCTCGCCATGGCGGCCGAGATGCGCATCCGGTCCGCTGCGGCCGAAAAGCTCTTGAGCTCGGCGACCAGGCAAAAGACCCTCATGCTGACTAGGGAATCCATAGATCATCAACATATAGGAAAGAAACCAATCCTAAAATGCCTAATTATCAAAGACGGGGAGACTATCAGATGGTGGCAAGCCTCACTTTTCGGAGAAACTGCCATGTCCACCGCTGTACTCGAAACCGCCAAGCCGGGCCGCGCCCTCCGCATCGGCCTGTGGATCGCACAAGCCCTGATTTTCTTCGTCTTCACCTCGGCCGGGCTGGTCAAGCTGCTTACGCCGATTCCGCAGCTTGCCGCCATGATGCCCTGGACCGGCGAGCATCCCGAAGCCTTCGTACGCTTCATCGGGCTGGTTGATCTCGCCGGCGGGATTGGCATCCTTTTGCCGGCGTTGACGCGGATCCTGCCGCGGCTGACGGTGCTGGCCGCGCTCGGATGTATGGTGTTGCAGGTCTTCGCAATTGTCTTCCATCTTTCGCGTGGCGAAGCCGCGGTCACGCCGCTCAATCTCGTGCTGCTGGTGCTGAGCCTATTCGTGCTCTGGGGACGCGGCCGCAAGGCGCCGATCGCGCCGCGTCTGTTCTGACGCGCGGGACGCAGCCCAGCCATGACGGTGTTTTCTCATAGACTCTCCCGCCGAGGATTGCTCGCGGGCGCACCCGACTGGCTCTCGCGCGCGGGCGCGCGGCTGTTGCAGTTCTATCGCGAGCAGGCCTAGCCGGAACCATTGCGGACACTGCACGAAGGAACGCATCAAGGGCGATCGAGATCGAGATATCCAAGCCCTCGAACCGCATTGGCTAACATCCATACTGTAAATATCATAGATCAATACAATCGATTTCTCCAATTTCAAAAACCCCGGTAACGAGAATTCGCCGCTCAAACGGTCGGCGGCACGATGGCCTCAGATGAGCGCCAGTTTCCTCAACCGGACGTTATTTCAATGGCAGCCTAGATGAGGCCGGCATGAAGATTGGAATAATTGGGGCCGGAGCGATGGGCAGCTTGTTTGGCGGACATCTTGCCTTGGGAGGGCAGGACGTCACCCTCATCGATGTGAACGCCGACCACATCTCTGCCATTAATGAAAACGGCCTCTACATTGAAGGAGCGTCTGGAGTTCACTGCGCCAGACCTAGAGCTGGCCGGCCAGAAGATTTTGCAGAGACACAGGACTACGTCATCATCTCCACAAAAGGCGCGCACACTGAGAACGCACTCGTCTCCGCCTTGCACCTGGTCAACGAGCGAACATGGGTCCTGACGGCCCAGAACGGACTGGGGAACGCAGACTTAATTGCTCGCCATGTACCATTGGACCGTATCGCGATTGGTACGACCAACTATGCAGCGGCTCTCAGTGGTCCCGGACGTCTTCTGTTGCAAGCCGGTGGCGATCTTCGCATCTGGGCCGCAAATGGCAGCCGCGCCCCCGCCGTCGAGCGCTTGGCTGAAGCCATATCTGCGGCCGGGCTCGACTGCAAAGCCGATCCAAAGGTTGAGGGCGCAATATGGGAAAAGATTGCATTCAACGCCGCAATAAACTCGCTGAGCGCCGTAACGAGATATCGGGTCGGCGAGCTCGGCGACCTTCCGGCAGGCCGTACCCTGGCCGAACTTGTCGCAAAAGAAGTAGCTGAAGTCGCATGCGCCCGGTGCGTCGAATTTGATTTGTCTCGCGTCCAGCGCCTGCAGGACATCGCTTTCACACATCATCGGGAGCACCAGCCATCCATGCTGTGCGACGTGCTGGCTGGCCGCGAGACGGAAATCGAAAATATCAATGGCGCTGTAGTGAGAGAAGCACATCGGCTCGGCCTGCACGCCCCCGTGACTGAAGCATTACTGCTCCTCGTGCGCCTCATCGAGCGAAGCGCGCGCAATGATAAAGGGGAATTTCTTGCCTGACGCTCTACCTGCTGGCCCTGTCTCGCGTGAAATACCGCGACCGCCGCTTATCCGCGAGCACCTAGTCACCACACCTCGCAGTCAGCCTTATATCTGCATGGAGGGACCGGACCGCGCACTTTGGTTTTGCGAAAGCGGCACCTCGAAAATCGGGCGCTTCGATCCCGAAAACTCATCTTTCCGCGAATTCAACATTCCTGCTGTCGATGCCATGCCGATCGGCATCACCGTCGGCGCCGACGGCAATATGTGGTTCTGCGCAAAGCGAGCAAGCAAGGTTGGTCGCATTACCATGAGCGGTGAAATCACTCTCTTTGATCTACCGACGCCCGGCGCCCAACCAGACGGCATACTGCTTGGTCCTGACGGCAACGTATGGTTCTCCGAAACCGAAGTAAGCCAGATCGGGCGCATCACCCCGGCAGGCGAAGTTTCGGAGTTCTCAAAAGGCATCTCGCCCGGCGCGCGACCACTCTCAATCGCCGAACGTGATGGCGAGCTGTGGTTCTCGGAAGCCTCAGGCAATCGCATCGGTCGCATTACCATCAATGGCGAAGTGACTGAATTTCCAATCCCGAGTCACGACAGTCAGCCGCGCGCAATGACGACGCATCCGGACGGTTCGATCTGGTTTGTGCAGACCTCGACCGACTCACTCGGACGTATCGACCGCGCAGGCAATATCACCGAGCACAAGGCAACGACGGCTAACTCGTCTTTGCGCGGCGTATGCGTTGGGCCGGAGGGCGATCTTTGGTTTACGGCCAATGCAGCCAACAAGATCGGGCGCATGCGGCCCGACGGCACAATGGTCGGCGAATATCCAATCCCAACACCGAATGCCGGCGCGCGCTGCATCGGCCTCATGTCGAACGGGCGAATGTACGCCACCTTGTTCGATGCCGGAATGATAGCAGAAATAATTCCACAATAGCTGTAACAGTTGGGAGACTTGCGTGGCGATCGAACGAATTGAGTATCAGGCCGGCAGCGTTAGAGGTTTGGGCGCGCTGATCTACAATGACAAAATCGGCGGTAAGCGACCTCTTCTGCTGGTATTACCGAACTGGCTCGGCGTCACCGAGGCCATCATCAAACGCGCGGAGCAGATGGCCGGCGACAAATATGTCGCTTTCGTTGCCTGCATGTATGGCGAAGGCAAGACCTGCGATGGCCCCGCAGAGGCCACCGAATGGATGACCGGGGTGCGCCGGGATCGGGTCGAAGGCCGCGCACGCGTCAACGCTGCGCTGAACACCATGATCGCGGAAGCCGAAAGGCGCGGCATTGGCGATTCATCAAAGAAAGCAGCAGTCGGCTTCTGCTTCGGTGGCGGCAATGTGCTTGAGCTGGCGCGCAGCGGTGCCGATCTGGATGCAGCTGTTTGTCTGCACGGCGATCTCGCCACCACGATGCCGGCGCAGAAAGGCGACATCAAAGCGGCAATCTTTGTACTTCACGGCACGAAAGACCCAGTATCAGGCAAGGCCGATCGCGATGCACTGGAAGCCGAACTCGACAGCGCTGAAGCCAATTGGCAGCTACTCGATTTCGGTGGGCGGCTGCATTCATTCACTGAAGAAGAAGCGAACGTGCCGGGCGTCGCCAAATACGATGCCGGAGCCGCAAATCAGACTTACCGGATGCAGCACGATTTCATCCAAGATGCATTCAACAAGAGGCTCTGATCAAGCGGACGAGAGCCATTCCTTCGACAGCTTTGGAGAAGCTCTGCACGACTAGGCTCAGCAAGCCGGCGTAGGAGACCCCTCTTTCACCCGCCTGCTCGCCATCATCGCCGGCCGGGAAGATCCGCGATCAACGCGGACTGTCAGAAAATGAACTCACACGGGAGGAACATCATGACGTGGCGTACGCGCATGTTCGCATGTGCACTGTTTGCCGTCTGTACATCGACGGCCAATGCTCAGACCTATCCCAACAGGCCAATCCGGGTGATCGTGTCGATCGCCGCCGGAAGCGTCACCGACGTAATTATGCGCGCCGCGGCAAGAGAGGTCGAGGCGAAGCTCGGCCAACCCTTGGTAATCGAGAACCGAGGCGGTGCCGCTGGCATCCTCGGCGGTCAGGCTTGCGCACAGGCTTCGGGAGACGGCTATACGCTCTGTGTCATCTATCACTCGACCATGTCGTACAATCCGCTGATGTTCGACAAGCTACCCTACGATGCGGAGGCCGATCTCATACCGGTGACCCGGCTCTTCTTTCTGATAGAAGGGCTGTTCATAAATGCCGACCTGCCGGCGACGTCCGTGGCCGAGTTGAAGAAGCTGGCCCAATCCAACCCCGACAGGCTCAATTACGCAACACTCGGCAATGGCTCGTTTCCCGACCTGTTCAGGATCTGGCTCAACAATCAGTGGGGCACGAGAATTGTGGGCGTGCCATATAAGGGCGGCGGTCCCGCCGCCCAGGCTTTGTCCACCAACGAAGTGCAATTGACCCGCTTTGGCATCGGCAACTTCCGTGGAGCGATGGATGCAGGCAAGGTACGCGTCCTCGCTGTCACATCCGAGAACCGCTCGCCGCTACTGCCTGATGTGCCTACCTTCAAAGAGGTCGGACTCGATTACCCCGGCCAAGGCTGGTGGGGCTTGGCCGTGCCGAAGGGAACGCCAACTCCGATCGTCGAGAAGATCAATGCCACATTCGTTGCGGTGTTTAATGACCCAAAATTCATCGAATACCTAAACAGTCAATCCGTGGTATCGGCAACCACGAGTCCGGCGGGCTTTATCGATTTCCTGAAGGCAGACCGCAAGGCCGCTGAAGATCTGGTCGGAATCGCGAATACGCCGAAAAGCGAATACAAGCCACACTGAAGGGAACAACTGCAGATCAGCATCAGTTGTCGGTGCCAACGCTCGCGTGTAGGCATAAGCATCCGCGATTCCGGGAACCGCCGACCAAGAGAGATCCAGCATGGATCTCTCTTGGCGACTTTTCCAACCTTAACCAACCCTCATTTTTGCCGCTGGAGTCCGGTCAACTTCGGAAGCAACCTCGGTTATTATCTCGCGCAACCACGCCAATGCGGGATCCATGTGAAACGATGCCGGCCATTGAAGGGCCTCCCGAAACGCAGGGATACGGACCGGCGCGCGCAGCAGCTTCAACGGAAAGTTTCGCGCAAATATCGCAGCTAACCGATGATGCATCGTGGCGATACGGTTTGTCCCGATCACCATGGCCGCCATCGCGGTAAAGTTCGGGGCAATCACCTCGATACGACGCCGATAACCGAGCTGGACGAGCGCCCGCTCGTCAAAGGCTGCCCCGCCCGTAAGCCCGAGTTGAGCCGTTATATGTCCAGCTTGGAGGTAACGCCGGAGCGAGATTGAACGGCCGATCTGACGGTTGCCTCGCCAGGCGACGCAGCAGAATTCGTCCGCAAACAAATGTTGGCTGGGATGGCCGTCAATGAGATTTGACGCAGGAACTACGACAAAATCGACCTCTCCTCGCTGAAGCTGCTCATCGACCCGGTCACTGAAAGGAAGAATCTCGAGACAAACGCCCGGCGCATCCCGATAGACGCGCTTCATCACGGCATGCATCAATACGATGCTCGCATAATCGGAAACGACCAGCCGAAAACGCCGCTCTGAATTCGCCGGGTCGAATTTCGGGGGCGAGATCAGATTGGTCCGGATGCGCAGCAGTATGTCCCGCGTCGGCTTTTCCAGCGATTGTGCCAACGGCGTCGGCACGAGCTTTCGCCGTGAAATCGTGAAAATTTCGTCGTTGAAGTACTGACGCAATCTTCCGATGGCGGCGCTCATCGCCGGCTGGCTGAGATGAAGGCGCCGACTGGCCTCCATGACACTGCGTTCTTCAAGGATCGCATCAAGAGCGACCAGGAGATTGAGATCCAGACCTTCGAACCGCATCGGATGACATCCATGTTGTAAATATCACGGATCATTATAATCGATTTTTCAAATTTCAAAAACCCGGCTAATCGATAGTGCGCCGCTCTAGGAGCCGCCAATCAAGAGACAGTCGCGCCCGGGAGAGAACACCTTGATCAAGCCATGGATTTTTGAGTTCATGCACGCCCCGCATCCGGCCGATGGGGGGGCCCTGCTGCCCAGCACTGTGACCGCCGTGTTCAACGAAAGTTACGCATTCTGGCTCGAAGCCGAACGGCTGGGGTTCGAAGGAATATTCTTCAGCGAGCACCACTTCGGTCATTCATTGAGCCCCTCGCCCAATCTCCTGATCGCGGCGGTCTCTCGCCACACCAGCCGGCTGCGCCTGGGAACGATGGGAAACGTCGTGCCGCTCTATGAACCGTGGCGGATCATCGAAGAACTGACGATGCTGGACCACCTGACAAATGGACGCCTCGAGATCGGCTTTGCAGCCGGCGTGCCCCAGGAACTGCAGCGGATAGGCCTGGGAATGGAGGAGGCCCGTGAGCGGTTCAACGAGGCTCTCGAAATACTTGATGCTGCCCTGATCAACCCCGTCGTCAACCACAGCGGAAAGTACTGGAAGCTCGAGAACCTCAGCCTGATGCCGGGCGTCTTCCAGCAGCCAGCGCCGCCGAAATGGACAACTGTTGTAAGCACCGGGTCCGCGCAGAAATCAGCCCAAAGACGGTCCAAGATCTGCACCGGCTTCGAGTCCGTCTCTCGCATATCGCAAATCTTCGACGCGTATCGAAGTGAATGTGCCCGGTTGGAACTTCCGGCAGACCCCGATCAGCTCGCTGTCCGGCGCAATATTTCCATTTCACGTGATGCCGCCGAGGCACGAGAAGAAGCCAAGGCGGCGAAGGAAGCGACCCTGAAGGTCGTGGCTGGCGATCCCCGCGTCGTCAAGCACGCGGCGTCAACGCTCGATGCGCCAAAAGCTGGAGCCGGATTTTCCTTGCATGACGATGACTATATCGCCGGCACGCCGGCGCAAGTCGCCGAGCAAGTGATCGATCAATGCCGCAAATGCGGTGCAGGTCATTTACTCGCGATGCTGGGCAGGAGCATTTCGCCGCGTCGCCGCGAATCGCTCGCTCTGTTTGGCGAGGAGGTAATTCCCCTAATGCGCCGCGCGCAGATCGGTTGATCGGCTCGACCGGTCGAGCAGGCATCAATCGGCTGCACGCGCGAAGCAACTGCGGCATCTCCGACTGGCATATCCAGCAAGTCGCGAAGAAACCGTCGCCACAGGACAACAGCGGAGCAGAGGATGATCCAGGATAGACCTCTCATCGTCGGAATTGGCGGCACCCCGCGGCGTGGATCGTCATCGGAACGCGCGCTCGTGGTCAGTCTCAAGGCAGCCGAGGATAAAGGCGCCAGGACAATTCTTCTCTCCGGCACAGAGCTGCTTCTGCCGATGTACATGCCTGCGCAAAAGCAATCCGACCAGGCTTCACGTCTTCCGGCCGCACTTCGTGAATGCCACGGCATTATTATCTCTTCCCCTGCTTACCACGGATCAATATCCGGCTTGATCAAGAACGCCCTCGACTACGCAGAAGAACTGCGGACAGACACGCGCGCTTACCTTGATGGGATTCCAGTCGGCTGCATCGCATGTGCCGGCGGGTGGCAGGCGGTTGGGCAGACATTAGGTGCACTTCGGACGATCGCACACTCGCTCAGGGGCTGGCCAACGCCCCTCGGTGCGATGTTGAACACGTCCACAGCCCTGTTCGACGTTGAAGGCAATTGTATCGATATGGCAACCCAACGTCAGCTCGAGACGGTGGGGCACCAGGTGATCGACTTCGTGCGCATGCAACGTCTCGGCAGACAGAGAGCACCATCCATCCCGATAGACGCAAGGGTCGAACCATAGTTCCGGCGCGCAAGACAAGCACGGACTCAGCATGGAGTTTGACGTGACATTCGAAACGGCAAGACTCGAAATTGACGGCGTCGACACGGTGATAAAGATCATCGGAAAGGGCCCGGCTGTCCTTGCGCTTCACGGCGCAGCAACCATCGAGGGGCATGAATGGGCACGAGGTTTGGCCGACAGGTTTCGGGTCTATCTGCCGTTTCATCCCGGCTTCGGTGAAAGTGGGCCTGCGCCGCATATCTGCGGGATGCAGGACTTGATCGTTCATAACCTGCGGCTCATCGATGCCTTGGGTCTGGACCGACCGCACCTCGTGGGGCATTCCATGGGCGGGTGGATGGCGGCGGAAATTGCCGCGGTCGCCGGTGAACGGTTTGCCCGTCTGGTGCTCAATGCGCCTGCCGGGCTCAACCACCCTGATCATCGCGGCGCGGACCCCACCAAAATCGCTCCGCAGGATTTTCCGCAATACCTGGCCCATCGAAGCGAAGTCGCAGCCCGATACTTTCCTGGAGGTTCGCTTGCTCCCCCGACGGAACAGTTCATTGCGGCAAGGGAAAAGGAAAGCAACGCGCTGCGCAACATTCAGAAATCCCACGGCATGGGACATCCGAATCTCCGCCGATGGCTGAGCCGGATACCCAACGAAACTCTCCTCTTATGGGGCGACAGCGACAGGGTATCTCTTGCCAGCCAGGCGGAACTCTGGGCGAGAGAAATTCCGAAAGCACGCATCCATATTGTGCCCGGTGTCGGGCACTTCGCCATGCAGGAAGACCCGAGCTGCGTCACGACGATTGGCGATTTCCTCGCGGGTTGAGTTGCGCGAGCCGCTCTCTTTACGGAACACGATCCTGTGGAGAGGCCAAGAATCCACCACCTTACTTTCAAATAATATAAACCGGGGAGACAAACATGAGGGCCATTGCAATCGCGCTCGCTTTCGTCGTGAGCTTGATATCCACATCGCTGGCACAAACGTGGCCCACCCATTCCATTCGACTCGTCGTCAACTTCCCTCCAGGAGGCGCAGCCGACCTGCTCGCGCGCCTCATAGGGCAGTCCCTCACTGAGACCTTCGGTCAGCCGGTGGTCGTCGAAAACAAGGGCGGCGCAAACGGAAACATCGGCGGAGAAATGGTGGCCCGATCCGCGCCCGACGGCTACACCTTGCTCATGTCGTCAGGCGGAATGGTCGCGATCAATCCGCATCTGTATGCCAGCATGTCTTTCGACCCGGTGAAGGATCTCGTTCCAGTCGCTTCCGTCGCGCGTGTCCCGTTCTATCTCGTCGTTCGGACAGAAAATCCGGCGAAGGATTTCAAGGCGTTTGTCGCCGACCTCAAGGCCAACCCGGGAAAGCGCAATTTCGGATCGCCCGGGATCGGCAGCTCTCCGCATCTTGCGGCGGAAATGCTCAAGAAGATGAGCGCTGCGGACGCCGTACATGTGCCCTATCGCGGCGCAGCACCGGCGCTCAATGACCTGCTTGCGGGGCAAATCGACTTCCTGTTCGATCCCGGTATCGCCATCGAGCACGTGAAAGCCGGCAAGCTGCGGGCCATTGCAATCGGAAGCCCGCAGCGCTCGCCTCAGCTTCCCGACGTACCGACGCTGGAGGAGCTCGGCCTCGCCGGCTTTGACGCGGACGCCATTTTTGGCGTTTACGCGCCTGCGGGAACCCCAGCCGACATTATTGCGCGCTTGAACTCCGAGATTAACCGGGCGCTCGCGACGGCCGCATTGAGAGAACGCATAACGGCAGTCGGCAATGTCCCAGCGGCGATGTCCCCCAACGAGTTCGGGGAAAGAGCCCGCGAGGATTCCAAACGGTTCGGCGCAATCATCCGGGAACGGGGAATCAGGGCCGACTAGTGCCCGACAATTCAAGCCTCGGACTTCAGTCACGAACCCGAAAGCGCCGCTGCAAAGAACCAGATTGCGGAGCCTAAAGAGAACGGCAATGCCCACACCTCGAAGCGAGTGCTCAGTGCTCATCGTCGGAGGCGGTCCGTGCGGCCTCATGCTCGCCAACGAGCTGGGGCGGCGCGGCGTGACCGCCGTTCTCGTGGACCAGAAGCCGACTACCGCTTTCAATCCACAAGCCAACGCAACGCAAGCCCGTACCATGGAACATTTCAGGCGATTGGGATTCGCCGGTGAAGTCCGAGCCCTGGGCCTGCCGCCCCACTTTCCGACCGACATCGCCTATTTCACCCGTTACGCAAAGCACGAGCTCGCGCGCTTCAAGCTGCCTTCGGCGCGCGAGGCAGTTGAGCGCGTGAAGCAGCTCTCGGGATCGTGGAGCGCCGCGGAGCTGCCCCATCGCGTGTCCCAGAAATTCGTCGAGCAGGTACTGAGGCGGCATGCCGAAGCTCTACCTGGAATCTCGGTTCACTATGGTTGGCGGCTCACCCGTTTCAGCGAGACGGCCGATGGCATCGAGGCGGATATCGAACGGGTGAGCGACGGCAAGGCGCATCGCATTCGTTCTGCGTTCCTTGTCGGCGCCGATGGTCCGCGCAGCACGGTGCGACAGGCGCTCGGTTTCCAGTACACCGGTGAGGAAGGCGCCGTGCGCGACTTCTTCGGTGGGCGCATGTTTGCGATCTACCTGCGTGCGCCGGAATTCTATCAGGCTGTGCCGCATCCGCCCGCCTGGATGAACGTCACCTTCAATCATGAACGTCGGGCCTTCATGGCGGCGGTCGACGGCAAGGGCGAGTTTGCCTTCCATACCCAATTGCGTCCCCACGAGGTCGAAGGCGAGATTACGCGGGAACGCGCGCTCGCGATGTTTCAGGAAGCCGTTGGCGCGCCGATCCAGGCCGAAATCCTGTCGCAAGGCACCTGGATAGCCGGCTATGCGCTGGTGGCTGACCGATTCCAGCGCGGTCGCGCTTTCATCGCCGGCGATGCAGCGCATCTGTTCACCCCTGCCGGCGGACTTGGCTACAACACCGCCATCGAGGACGCGGTGAATCTTGGCTGGAAACTCGCAGTCACAATCCGCGGGAGCGGCGGTCCTGATCTGCTCGCCAGCTACGAGGCCGAGCGGCAACCGAACGCCAGACGCAACACGGCTTACGCGCGGCAGTTTGCCGACTCGCTGGGAACGTTCGTGCCCGTCCCGGAGATCGAGGACGAGACATCCGACGGTGCGGAAGCACGCCGCCTGGCCGGCAGCTATCTCGAAGCGCACGGCAAGGCCGAGTTCAACATCCCCGGAATCACCTTCGGCGCGCGATACTACACCTCGCCCATCACGGTTTCGGACGGAACGGAACCGCCGCCCGATGCGGCCAACCTGTATGTTCCCTCCGCCTGTCCCGGCGGACGTGCACCTCATTTGTGGCTGTCCGCGGAGCAATCCCTCTACGACCGCTTCGGCTTTGAATGGACCCTGCTGCGGCTTTCTGACCGCGCCGACGGGCGACAGATTACAGCGGCGGCTGGTGCCTTGGGGCTCGACATGAAAGTCGTCGATCTCCGATCGGATGAGGCGCGAGATCTTTACCAGACCGACCTCGTCCTGATCAGACCAGATCAGATTGTCGCATGGCGCGGCAACAGCGATGAAATTGCGACGGATATCCTCCGGCGCGTTCTCGGCCGGAATGACTGACACTTGAATGGCCAACAGCCGTCGTGAAACGAGCGGCGCACAGCGAAAAGGCGTGAGGAACCAATGAGGAATTTCAACGAATCCACCATCACCGGCGCCGTTATCGAGCGCATCAAGGACGCCCCTAATGCGCGGGTCAAAGAGATCAGCGCTTCGCTGATCCGCCATCTCCATGATTTCGTGCGCGATGTGCGCCTGACCGAAGCAGAATGGGTTTATGCGATTGATTTCCTGACACGCACCGGCAAGACCTGTGACGGCAATCGTCAGGAATTCATCCTGCTCTCCGACACACTCGGCGTATCGATGCTGGTCGACGCGATCAACCACGCCGCTCCCGGCGCCACGGAAACCACCGTGCTCGGCCCATTCTATGTCGAGAATCCGCCGGAATATCCGTCAGGCGCCGATATCAAGGGGACGCTGGAAGGTGATCCTCTCTATGTTCACGGACGGGTGACGTCTACCGGGGGTGCTCCACTCGCCAATGCCGTCGTCGACGTGTGGCACTCCGACAAGGAGGGCTATTATGATGTACAGCACCTCGAGCAGACCGAAGGTCTTGCCGGCCGTGCGCGCCTGCGCACCGACGCCGACGGCGTTTACCGTTTTTGGTCGATCAAGCCGGCAGCCTATCCGATCCCCTATGACGGCCCGGTCGGCGATATGCTCACGGCTCAAGCGCGCCATCCCTGGCGGCCGGCACATGTGCACTTCATGATCGAAGCGCCCGATCACGAGAAACTCACAACTCACGTCTTCGTCAATGGCGACCAGTATCTTGATTCCGACGCTGTCTTTGGGGTCAAGGACTCATTGATCGGAGATTTCGTCCGCCATGAAGCAGGCAAAGCACCGGACGGACGCATACTGGATGTCCCCTTCTTCACATTGGGGTATGATTTCGTGCTGCGGCAAAGATCATGATTGCCTGGTTCGGCGATATGAACGCGCCCTGACGGAGAGCTGATCTCATGCAGTCATTTGTCTATAACGCCTTGCCCGGTCGGGTCATCTTCGGTCAAGGCACGGTCTCGGCTCTGAAATCCGAGTTGGAACGCGCCGGCTGCACGCGTGCGCTGCTGTTGAGCACACCGGAGCAGGCTGCCGCGTTGAAGGATATCGCCGCTTCCATCGGAGCGTTGGCGGCAGGCACCTTCACCGATGCCGCCATGCACACGCCTACCGATGTCACCGAACGGGCACTACGAGCAGCAAGAGATTGTGCCGCCGACTGCACCATCGCCTTTGGAGGAGGCTCCTCCACGGGACTCGGCAAAGCCATCGCGCTCCGCACGGATCTGACCCAGATCGTTATTCCAACCACCTATGCCGGTTCGGAGATGACTCCGATCATCGGCGAGACCGAAGGCGGCCAAAAGATCACGCAACGCACGCTGAAGGTGCTTCCGGAGATCGTCATTTATGACGTCGATTTCACTCTCACTTTGCCGCCGCGATTGACCGTCACATCGGGTACCAACGCCATCGCGCACGCGGTGGAAGCACTGTACGCGCAGGACCGCAATCCGGTCATCTCCATGATGGCCGAGCAGGCGATCGCCGCAATGGGGCGCGCGCTCCCTGCAATCGTCGCCAATCCCCAGGACCGGGAAGCGCGTGCGGAAGCGCTCTACGGCGCATGGCTGTGCGGAATCTGCCTTGGATCAGTCGGTATGGCTTTGCACCACAAGCTTTGTCATGTGGTGGGCGGGTCCTTCAACTTGCCGCACGCCGACACGCACACGGTCATTCTGCCTTACGCCATGGCCTACAACGCAAAGGCAGCGCCAGAGGCTGACCACGCGGTTGCTCGCGCCCTCGGCGGCCATAGCGGGACACAGGCCCTGGTCGATTTGGCAAGGAAACTCGACAGCCCCAACAGTCTGAAATCGATTGGAATGGAGGAGCGCGACATCGAGCGGGCGGCCGATCTCGCCGTGCAGAGCCCATACTGGAATCCGCGACCTATCGATCGGAGCGCCATTCGCGATCTCATCGCCAATGCCTGGGCGGGCGATGTTGAACGTTTCATGTCAGGTACATGAAACGGCGGATCGCGTGCGGTCGCAGCGGCGAGCTCGTCGCCGCAGGATCGTTTCACAACAATCCCTGTGCGGAACCACGCTGTGGATGACTCAGCAACAGGTGGAGCACGACTCTATTTCGTACCACTCCTGCTTCCAGCAGCCGCGGGGCGGCTGTTCCCGGCAAGACCGAGCACCATGTCGGAAAACCGCTCGCCCTGCACCATGACATGATCGTGAAGCCGGGTTGCGGCGAGTTGCTCGTCGCCGGCGCGGATCGCTTCAAGAATTCCGGCGTGCTCCTGCAGCGATTGCAACAAGCGGTTTCGCGCACGCAACTGGATGCGGCGATAGGCGCTTAACCGCTTATGCAGCGCCAGCGCCTGGTCGGCCAGAAATTCATTGCGGCTGGCGCGGTAGATCGCCTCGTGAAACTGACGGTTCACTGCGTAATACCGCTCGCTGTCACCTTCCTTCGCCGGGATCTCGCAGCCGCGATGCGCGGCTTCAATGGCGGCCTCGTGATCGGGGGTGAGACGGCGCGCGGCCAATCGTCCGCAGGCGCTTTCGATCTCCGCCATGGTCTCGAACATTTCGAACAGGCGCGTCGGCGTGGGCACGCTGACAATCGCGCCGCGGCGTGGCCGGACATCAATGAAGCCTTCCGCACCAAGCTGAAGCAGCGCTTCCCGGATCGGCGTCCGCGAAACCCCGAATCGCTCCGCCAACGAAGCTTCGTCCAACCGGTCGCCAGGGACAAATTCCCCTGCAATCACAGCGTCTTCAATCGCCTGCTTGAGGCTAAAGGCCTGGCTCATTGCATACAATTCTCCTGTTTTTTTATACCACGGGCTTGACAAACAATACAGCATGCAGTTTCATTCCAATTGTATACAATAATAGCCATAAAAAATGCAATCTAGCACGGGAGGTATGGAATGAGCATTTCGAGACGACAAGCCCTTGCCCTTGGAATCGCCGCGCCCGCGCTACTGCGGTTCGGAAGCGCACACGCCGGAACCGCACTGAAAATCTCGCACCAGTTTCCCGGTGGCACGGCCGCCGAGGGCGACTTTCGGGACCGGCTCTGCCGCCGGTTCGCGGCGCTGATCCAGGAGCGCAGCAAGGGAGCAATGACCGCCGAGATCTATCCCGGCTCATCGCTGATGAAGACCAACGCGCAGTTCTCGGCAATGCGGAAAGGCGCGCTCGACATGAGCCTCATTCCGATCTCCTACGCCGGCGGCGATCTTCCTGAACTCAACCTCGGCCTGATGCCGGGCCTCGTCACCGGCTACGCAGAAGGGCTTGGCTGGAAGAACAAGCCGATCGGCCAGGAGCTCACCAAGTTCCTCGCCAGCAAGGGCGTGGTGATCATCACCTGGATCTGGCAGGCCGGCGGCGCGGCCAGTCGCACGCGTCCGCTCGTTGAGGTGGGTGACGCCAAGGGGATGAAGATCCGTGGCGGCTCGCGCGAGATGGACCTGGTGCTGCAGGCGGCTGGTGCGGCCGTGCTGTCGCTGCCGTCCAACGAGCTTTACGCCGCCATGCAGACCGGAGCCTGCGATGCCGCCCTCACCTCCTCCACCAGCCTGACGTCGTTCAGGCTCGAGGAGCTTGCCAAGCATCTGACGACCGGCCGGGCCAAGAGTTACTGGTTCATGCTCGAGCCGCTCCTGATGTCGAAGGCCGCGTTCGACCGCCTGTCGAACGAGGAACGCGAGATCGTCTTGTCGGTCGGGGCCGAGCTCGAGGAGTACGGCCGCGCTGCCGCCGTCGAGGACGATGTGCGCGTCGCCAAGGTCTATGAGGCGGCCGGCGCCAAGGTTTACGACCTCGACGAAGCGGTCGTCCAGAAGTGGCGTGAACTGGCGCGCGAAACAGCGTGGAAGGATTACGCCAACAAGAGCGAGAACTGCGCCCGTCTGCTCAAGCTTGCGATGGAGACCGGAGCATGAGCGCGCACGGCATCGACCTCGGCAGCTCCGTCACCGTCGCGGAAGCGGAGCCCGGCACGTTGATGGCACGGATCAATTACGCCATGGCCGTCCTCAACAAAACCATCGTCGTGCTCTGCTCGGTGGCTCTCATCGTGGCGAGCACGATTCTCAGTTACAGCGTGGTGGCCCGCTATTTCTTCAATGCCGCGACATACTGGCAAGATGAGGCGGCCGTGTTCCTCCTGGTCAGCGGCACCTTCCTTTCCACCGCCTTCGTCCAATCGGGGCGGGGCCACATCGGAATCGAGGCACTCAACGGCTATTTTTCGCCGCGGGGCAACGCCATCCGCGTCTTCGCGGTCGATGCCGTCAGCTTCGCATTCTGCTGCTTCTTTGCCTGGAAATCCTGGACGCTGTTTCACGAGGCATGGGTCGAGGGACAGGTTTCCGGATCGACCTGGGCGCCACCCCTATGGATTCCCTACAGCACAATGGCGCTCGGCATGACGCTAATGGCGTTGCAGATCGCACTGCAGCTTGTTTCGGCGATTGTCAGGAGGGGCAAATGAGCACGCTGGCTGTTGGACTGATGTATGGCGGCGCAACGCTCGCCATCATGGCTTCGGGCATGCCGATTGCGCTCGCGCTCGGCACGGTGGCCGTCGTCTTCATGTACTTCTTCATGCCCGGCGCATCGCTCGATACGGTGACGCAGAACGTGTACGAGGAAATGGCCTCGATCACGCTGCTGGCGATCCCGCTCTTCATTCTGAAGGGGGCTGCGATCGGCAAGTCGAAAGCCGGCCAGGATCTCTACACCGCGCTTCATGTCTGGATGGGCCGCATTCCCGGCGGGCTCGGCATCGCCAACGTCTTTGCCTGCGCGCTGTTTGCCGCAATGGCCGGCTCATCGCCGGCGACCTGCTCGGCGATCGGCTCGGCCGGCATTCCCGAAATGCGCAAGCGCGGCTATTCGGGCGGCTTTGCCGCCGGGATCATCGCGGCTGGCGGAACGCTCGGCATTCTGCTGCCGCCGTCGATCACCATGATCCTCTATGCGGTTGCTGCGGAGCAATCGCTTGGACGCCTCTTCCTCGCCGGCATCGGTCCCGGCTTCCTGCTCGTTGCGTTGTTTGCGGCCTACGCCGTCGTGAAATTCAGGGCGGAATACGCAGCGGCGCAACGACTCTACAAGGAGAAGCCGTCGCAGCACCCCATCCTGTCGAACGAACGCTTCACCATGGCCGCACGGTTCGGTGCCCTGCCCCGCGTTCTGCCGTTCATCGTCCTTCTGACCGGCGTCATGATCGCGCTCTATGGCGGCTATGCCACGCCGTCGGAGACGGCGGGTCTTGGCGGCATCCTTGCGCTCACCCTCATTGCCGCGATCTACGGCGTGTGGCGGCCCAGAGATCTTGGCCCGATCCTGGAATCGACGCTGAAGGAATCGACCATGCTGATGCTGATCATCGGCATGTCGCTGCTCTATTCCTACGTGATGAGCTATCTCCACATCAGCCAGGGGGCGGCTCAAGCCATCGTCGCGATGCAGCTCTCGCGATGGGTACTGCTAGGCGCGATCCTGGTCATGGTCGTCATACTGGGATTCTTCCTTCCGCCAGTCTCCATCATCCTGATGACGGCGCCGATCATTCTGCCACCGCTCAAGGACGCGGGCTTCGACCTGATCTGGTTCGGCGTGGTGATGACGATCGTCATGGAGATGGGCCTGATCCATCCACCCGTCGGCCTCAACATCTTCGTCATCCGGAACATTGCGCCGGACATCCCCCTGCGGGACGTGATCTGGGGAACGCTGCCGTTCGTGCTCTTGATGGCATTCGCAGTGGTTCTGCTTTGCCTGATGCCCTCGATCTCCACCGGGTTGCCCAACCTGGTGATGGGTCCCCCTTCCCGATAGCCGAGGAGGCATAACCATGTTGAGCGATACAAGATCCGGACGCATCACGGCGCCCGAATTCCTCCAGGGCCTGATCGAGACGCTGACACAGCGTGGTCGGGCGGTCCTTGGCATGAAGGTGGAACGTGGGGCAGACGAGGATAGCGACCTCGAGGTTCTGGGCGAGGCGCTGCTCTCCCGACGCGGCGAAGCTTCGGGCGTAGCGATCGCGCAATCGCTGCTTGCGGCTTTCGAGAGGGCCGACGAGCCGCAACGGCTAAAATTCCTAGCCTCGCTTGCCGACCGGTTCGGACCTGACCGCCGTTCCATCGAACTTGCCATTGCCGACTATCAGCGCAAGGAAGGCGGCGACGGCAGCAAGCTCGAGGCACTGCACGCGGCGGCGGAGCCGCGTCGTCAGGAACTCATCCGGCGCCTCAATCTGTCGCCGGGAGGGACGGCTTCCCTGGTGCGCGTGCGGGAGGTCCTGCTCTCGCTCCTGCGTGAGCATCCTGAGCTGCGGCCGGTCGACGACGATTTCGTCCATCTGTTCTCGTCCTGGTTCAACCGGGGTTTTCTCGTTCTGCGCCCCATTGACTGGGGCACATCCGCCAACATCCTCGAGAAGATCATCAAGTACGAAGCCGTCCACGCCATCCAGGACTGGGACGATTTGCGCAACCGTCTCGAGCCCTCCGATCGCCGCTGCTATGCGTTCTTTCATCCTCAGCTCATCGACGAGCCGCTGATCTTCGTCGAGGTAGCGCTCACGAAGGAGGTCCCCGGCGCGATCGGTCCGCTCCTGGACAAATCGCGGCAGGCCATCGTCGCTCATGAAGCCACGACCGCTGTGTTCTATTCGATCTCGAACACCCAAAAGGGCCTGGCAGGCGTCACGTTCGGTAATTTTCTGATCAAGCAGGTGGTGCAGGACCTCGCCCGCGAGCTGCCCAATCTCAAGACCTTCGTCACGCTGTCGCCTGTTCCCGGCTTCGCCGGTTGGCTAAAGCGTGAGCTGAAGTCTGAAGCCTCGGTCGCGATCGACGAGGAAACGCGGCGCGTGCTGTCAGCCCTCGAAGATGGCGGCGACATCGCACAAGCGCGAGAGGCCCTCACGTCCCTTGGCGCCTATTATTTCCTCAAGGCGAAGCTACCCTCCGGCAAGCCGGTCGATCCGGTCGCCCGCTTCCATCTCGGCAATGGTGCCCGCCTCGAGCGGTTGAATTTCCTCGGCGACCCCTCCAGCAAGGGGATGAAGCAATCCTATGGCCTGATGGTCAACTATCTCTATGCGCTGGAGAATATCGAGGTGAACCACGAAGCATTTGCGGAACACGGCACCGTCATCGCCTCGGACAAAGTGAAAAAAGCACTGCGCGCGAATCTATCATCCCGCGACCTGGTTCCGAGCCCCCAAACTAACATGCACCGAAAGATATCGTGATGACCTGGAACTTGTACGATCGCCTGCTTCCCTCGGCTTCTGATCAGACCATTTGCATCGAGAAGGAGAATGGCGTCACGCTGACCTACGGCGAACTCGCTGCCCTCAGCGGCAGATTCGCCGGCTTCCTTGCCGAGAAGGGGATCGGTCCCAACCAACGCGTTGCCGCAAAGATCGAAAAGTCCGTCGAGGCGATCGCGCTCTATCTTGCGACCCTTCGCGCCGGCGCGGTCTATCTGCCGCTCAACACCGCCTACACGCCGGCAGAGACCGAGTATTTCATCCGCGACGCGCAGCCAAGCCTGATCGTTTGCGATCCGAAGGAAGAGACCGACTTGCGCGCCATTGCCGCAAAGGCAGGCGGGCACGTCGAGACGCTCGATCACCAGGGCAAGGGCTCGCTCGTCGCTGCAGCCGCGGCCTTCCCTGCGGATTTCGATACCGTGCCACGGGCGAAGGATGATCTCGCAGCCATCCTCTACACGTCAGGCACGACGGGACGTTCCAAGGGAGCGATGCTGACGCACGGAAATCTGGTTTCGAACGCCCTGACGCTGGTCGAGCAGTGGCGCTACTCTCACAGGGACATCCTGATCCACGCCCTGCCGATCTATCACATCCATGGGCTGTTCGTGGCCTGCAATGTGACGTTCACGGCGCGCGCGCGCATCCTGTTCATGCCAAAATTCGACGCGGACCGAATTCTGGCTGCAATGACGCGATCGACCGTGCTGATGGGCGTGCCGACTTTCTATGTCCGCTTGCTCCAGAGCACAAATTTGAACGCGCAAACGACCTCGCACATGAGACTGTTCGTCGCCGGTTCGGCGCCGCTATTGGCGGAGACCCACCGGGACTGGAAAGAGAGGACCGGTCACGAGATCCTCGAACGCTACGGCATGACCGAGACCGGCATGATCGCCTCCAATCCGTATGAGGGTCCGCGCATCCCCGGCTCCGTAGGCCGCCCCTTGCCCGCCGTTGAGGTTCGCATCACGGATCCCGAGACTGGCGCTGGCCTGTCCACCGATGAGGTTGGCATGATCGAGGTAAAGGGGCCGAACGTGTTTTCCGGCTACTGGAACATGCCGGAAAAAACCGCGGCCGAATTCCGTGCCGACGGCTTCTTCGTCACCGGCGACCTCGGCAAGCTGGACCCACGCGGCTATCTGCACATCGTCGGCCGCGGCAAGGACCTCATCATCACAGGCGGCTTCAACGTCTACCCGAAGGAGATCGAGACCGAGATCGACGCGATCCCTGGCGTGTCCGAAAGCGCCGTTGTCGGCGTCCCTCACGCCGACTTTGGCGAAGGCGTCACGGCAGCCGTTGTGCGCGCGCCCGGCTCTTCGGTGGATGAACGAGCCATTCTCAATGCGCTGTCAGTGAGACTGGCAAAGTTCAAGCAGCCAAAGCGCATCATCTTCGTGGATGCGTTGCCGCGCAATGCGATGGGAAAAGTACAGAAGGCCCTGCTGCGGGAGCGCTTTGCGGATCTGTACTGAACCCAATTGGATGAGTTCTCGAATACTCTTTTCGTTTCTAATCTGACAGATGCACGGTTGAGCCGCGAAGCTAACTTCTCCGCTTACCCACCAGGGCTTGCAGTCCGACCACGGCAAAATGAGTCATCATGCGCCTGAATATCGGCCTGAACGGACGAAGGAACAAAATGCGTCTCAAGATCGGCCAATACCGCGCAATCCACGGTGGTTCGCGTGAGACATAGAACTGGGCGTCGTTCACGCTGTATCGGTCCAGCGAGTTCTTGATCCTGCGCATCCAGTTGGTTGCACCGTTCTTCGACGGGCTGAAGAAATCCGCCAGGGGTCCGAGTCCGGCAAACGCCTCGAATCCCATATCCCCCCTCGTGTCGACCATGTTGCCGTGTTCAAGCGCGACCCGCAGGACTGCACCGCGGGATTCAGGAAGGTTGACGTCGTAGGAAAACGCATTCTCGGTCCACAAGTGCCGTCGCTCGCTCGGCCAGGTCCAGAACTCTTCGCGGCTGCCTTGCATCAGCTTGCCACCCGGACGAATGTCCTCCCCAAGGCACTTTTCTCCGGCCCGCATCACGTCGGGGAGCCTCGAGAACGATTCCATCACGCCGAAACTGGTCGTCATCGCTGAAGATGGTCGAAGGACACGGGGGATGTAGATCGACGTGATCAGGAAATGGGCGACCAACTCCTCATGTTCGCGACTTAGCGCTATTGTTCTGCCGTTGGTCCGATCGAGGATGTCACGAACGACGCGCTTCTTGTAGAGCGCTTCCGCCTCGGACGACGCCACTGTCAGGAGCGTCCAGGTGTGGCGGCAGGCGTCCGAATCTTTCGCGATATCCGGAGTGTCCATGCCGGTTACGAGGTCGTGGAAATCATTGTTGGTCGGCGTGAGGGCCAAGCCATAACTGTTCGGCGGAATCCGCACGAGAATGTAGGCAACACCTGACTTGTTGATGTCATAGGTCGCTCGGGTGACATCCTCCCAGTTGTCCCACGCCAGATGATAGAGACGAAAATGCTCCGGAACTCGAATTCCGATCTGCGGATGTTGTCCGGTCTTTTCGAGTGATTTGGGCCCGGGCCAGGGGTAAAGTTTGTAGCCAATCCGTGTGAAGATCCCCAATTCGCCCATGGTACCGGTTATTCCGCGGATCATGCCACGAAATCCGGGTCCGGGCCCTTCATCGCTGAACCAGCCGCACCCCGAACCAGGTGTGCCGATTCTTAACAGTTCGCCTTGCGGATCAACCCACTCCAAGCCCAGGAGATTACGCACGTTGTTTCCGGTCGTCGTGCCGGTGATGCCGATGCCAAAGCAGGCTGTCGCCGACGCCAGAGGTGAATGGGTAAGGCCCGCGCCTACGATATGGCAGTTCAATCCCTTCTTCATGGCTTCGGACTGGAGCTGCCCGGCAGTGACATAGGGATCGATGATCGCCATCTGGTTTCGTTCATCGATCTCGTGAATCTTGTTCATCCGCCGCAGGTCGACGGAGACGGCATTCGGCGAACCCACCGTCGCAAGCGAGCCGTAACCCGTGCTATGGGGCTTGAACTTGATACCGTGACGCAAGCAAGCCCGAACGACGGCCTGCACTTCTTCGGTGCTGCCGGGAAGCACGACCCCAATGGGCGGCACCGCAGCAAGCCGGTTTGGCTTCGGCATGCCGCCAAGGCCGGCGTTCCACGCATAACTCATGCATGTACTCTCGTCGTCGGAGACGTTCCTGGCCCCGACAATGTGCTGAAAATCCTTCAAGGCTTCCGGCGTCATCATGGTATTTTCTCCCCTCGGCTCTCCGTCGGGGATAGTGCCGATTCCGACATGAATTCCAGCAGGCCCTTCACTTGCAGTTTCGCGCCCGTCTCCTGGGCGACATCTCGCAGATGCCGCTGACAAGTCGAACAAGCCGTCACCAGCAGAGATGCCCCGGTCGTTTCAGCTTCTGCGAGCCTGTCGCGCGCCGTTTGCGCGGCGAAATCCGGGAAAGCCTCCTTGGCGCCCCCACCCGCACCACAGCAATAGGAGACTTCGCGGCTGCGCTGCATTTCCACGAGGGAAACGCCCTTGATCATGCGAAGCAACTGCCGCGGAGCTTCGTAATTGCCGTCAATGCCGAACAGGACCTTGCGCGGCGGTTCAGCGACATAGACCACGTTGAAGACCGTACGCCACTCTCCATTCCAGGGCTCGTAAGGCTCGCTAAGACGGCCGAGCTTGCAAGGATCGTGGTAGGTAACGATTGCATCTGCCCCGGTATCCAGCTCAAGGCGGCCGTTCTGAAACAACTCGCCGAGATATTCCGTGATATGCACGACCCTCAGGGCACCGAGCGACAGCCCCAGGCGGGGATAGATGTTCTTGAAAGCCGCGTAGGATTCCGCGCAGAACGTGACGAGGGTCGTCGCTCCCGACGACAAGATGAGTTCAATATTGGCGCGCGCGAGCTCCCTCGCCTCGTCCTGAAAGCCAAGGTCGTAAGCCAGTCCTCCGTTGTTCAATTCCGCATCGGCTGCGACACCAAAGTCGATGCCGGCACGCTTCAAGAGATCGATACCGAACCGCAAATTCGGCCATTGTGACTCGTCGTAGGCCATTGAACAGCCGACATGAAGAAATACTTCAGCTCGATCCCTGGTGATGTCCTTTAAACCGAGATCCTTGGAGAAACGGCCGCGGTCATTCCGGGGCTTACCGAATGGATTTCCTTCGCGCCGCAGAGTTTCCATGATGTCGAGGTGCGCCGGAAGCGCGTGCCCCTTCGCGACCACCGCGTTGCGCAAGGCGTAGAGCGTATCCAGCGGCTCGACATTATCGCCAAAATTGGTTTTGCAGGCCGTATCGCAAGCGCCGCACATGGTGCACGCGTAGACGCTGCGAAGCATCTCCTCTGAAACTCCAATTCTGTTCTCGGCCAACGCATAAGCCGTGAAGCCTTTGCCACCAGCACTATAGGAATGAAAATTTCCGTACTGAATGCTCGGGCAGATCGGCGCGAACTCCTGACTCTTGGGTGCAGGCATCCACTTGCATTGAGAGCAACGGGGGCATCGTGCGATGTAGCGTTTTCGTTCTTCCAGGGACATCAAGGATCTCCGCGCATCGCGCATTTCCGTTTGATCGAATCAGAAGCAGAGCTTGCCGGGGCTCAGGATTTCGTTCGGGTCGAATAATTGCTTCGTCATACGCAGGTATCGTTGAATCGACCGGTCCTTTCCGAATGCAATGTCAGACCATGGTCCATGCGGCCTGCTGAAGAAGCCCCCGGCATCGGCGATACGCCTCGCCGCGAGTTGAGCCAGCGCAGCTATTTTGGTCGCCGATACCCCATCGCTCGGGGCGAACGGAAAAGTCATTTCGAAATGACAATTCACGCCCTGTATTCTCGGTTGCAGGTAGAATCCCACGGAATCAGCAGCCAAACCATTGGCGTCCGTCAGCGACGTCACCTCCCGCACAAACTTGGGAGCCTGATCGAGCTGCGTCAGGAAGAAGACATCTCGGTGCGCACCTAACGGTCGATCCTTATAGTGGAGAGCAGGCAGGTCGTTTTGCTGATCCCCTATTTCACCTGCAGAGCAGCCGGCCAGTTTATCGACAGCCGAAAGGCCGAGTGCCGCCGCATCAGCGATCAGATCGGCCTCCAGAAACGACATCCGGTCTTGCGCAAAATAATCCGGACTCGTGAGATTGACGTACAACGCCCAGCGCGGAAGTCGGCCAACCAGAGCGTCGAACGCGCTCTTGTCTCTCCCACAAATCATTGCCAGCTGCACGTTGTTGACAATGAACATCTGGCCGCCCTGACGCCTCCATAACACGCGGTAGGCAAGCTCGATGAGCGACGCGATATCGTCCGATCCAACGAAGAATGATTTCTCCAATGCCGGGATCGGCTCGCAATAAGCGGAAGCCCAGGCAACGATTCCCAACGTCCCTTGAGAGCCTTGGATCACACGCAGGAAATCGGTCACTCCGGGGCCGACCGCCATCATCTGACGCGAGCCCTTGCGCAGTTGTTCCTCAAGACTGCCACCGATGGCCGCTGTACCGGTTCGGAAAGCCTCGCCGCTGCCGAACACGACCTGAAGTCCGCCCAAGGGGTCCTGCGAATCCCAATGGTCGTGCGGAGAAGTGATGGGCTCGCGGTCGAGATAGCTCGTGAGAACAGACTTGTTTCGCCTGGGCAAGAGCGGCTTGAACGATCGCATACCATGGCTCTTGAGGGCGAGATCGAACTCGGGAAATGTCACGCCAGCTTCGATCACCGCGATGCCGTCGCGCTCATCGACATTAATGATGCGCTTCATGCCGCTCAGATCAACGATGATGGCCGGTCGTGCCGACGAAGTCGACTGTCCTCGTCCCGAGGCGCCGGTCGAGGAGCTCAGGGGAACCAAAGGGCAGTTGTTTTCGTTCGCCCACAGGACAAGCTCCCGCAATGTTTCCAGTTCTGCAGGCTTTACGATCGCGATAGGCGAGCTGCTTATAAAATCCACGGACTGCTGCGTGAATCGGCTCAATTCGGCTGGATCGCGCGTCGCGGATAGGGTCTTCGGCAAGGTCGCCAAAATATCTTGCATGTCGAGATCCTGTTCTGATTCCCCGTCTAGAGGGCGCCGCTCGCCGGCTATTTTGCCGTGAATGGCAGATGCCGCGGCCGCAGGCACATGAGCAAAGCGGCCGCGGCTGCGATGATCGCGGCTGCAATGGGGAAGACAAAGCTGAGATCGCCACCACGTTGCAGAACAACGCTGAACAGCGCCGGCCCCACCGCTGCACCGATGCCATAGGCCATGAACACCAGCCCGTAGACCGCACCGACGTGACGCAACCCGAAGGCGCGCGATGCAATATAGGCCAGCGCATCGGACTCGCATCCAAGCCCAAAGCCCAACAACGCGGCAGCGACGATCATCGCTGCTGCTCCATCGCTCCCCATGAGCAGCAGAAAGGCCATGAACGGGGCGAACCAAGTCGCAGCCGTGGCCCAGGGCGAAAACCAGCGATCGAGCATGAGCCCCATCGCGATACGACCGGCGAAATTCGCGGCGCCCACCACGGTCATGATGAAGGCTGCTTGCTGCGGTGCAATGCCACGACCCGATAGAATGACAGGCAGATTGATTGCGCAGCCCGCGATAACCGCCGTCGCCATCCCGAACGAAACGAACATTACCCAGAAGCGGCCCGTACGCAGCGTCTGACCGATCGTAAGTCCGTCAGCATTGGACGTCGATTTCCTGTTGTTTTGCGGCGCGTCCTTCAAGAGAAAAAGAGCCGATGGTATCATTGCGATGAGCGCGATCATGCCAAGCAGAGCGTAAGTCACGCGCCAGCCCCAAGCACCGATCAGCGCCGCAGCAAGTGGTGACATCAACGCGATTCCAAGCGATGCGCCGGCAAACACCACGCTCAAGGCAACACCGCGCCGCCGGTCGAACCAGCCGGAAATCGCTTGTACAAAGGGTGGTGGCGCGGTACCGGCGCCGATGAAGAACAACAGCGCAAACAGGATGCTGAATGTCTTGGGATCCTGCGGGACGAGGCCAACCATGGCGAGGCAGGCGGCGAATAGAGGCGCCACAGACAAGATCACCAAACGCACGCCGAACCGGTCTGCCAGCATGCCCGCCAACGGTTGACCGATAGCCAACAACAACGTCGCAGGGCCGACCGCGGCCGCGACGATGTCCTTTGTCCAACCCGTATCTTCCAGGATCGGCCCGACAAAGACGCCAAAAGTGAAGAGGGCCATCGGCCCGACGCCCAACCCGACGCAGAGCCCTGCCGCCAGGGCCGTGCCCCAGGCACGGTCGATCCCACGCGATTCCGTAGCCGCACCTGTCGCTGCTGCAGGTGCGAAGGCTTCGACAGCCATGTCTCCTCCCCAAAGGTTCTTGCCGCTGATCGTTTTTCTTGCTTTTCTCGCGGTCTGAGCAAACCGTAATCGGATTCCTAGCAGCGCTGTTTTGACCTGAAGTGCACAACGTCTGGACTAGGAGTGCTGTGCTCGACGACCAGCGCATCGAGAAACACAACGACGATTCCCAGCCAATTTCTGCAGGGCTGAAATGAAGATTGAGGCTTTCTCCACCCAGGCCGCACCGCACGCCAGTCCCGTGCGCGGATGGCAAGACGCCGTGCGTCGGCTGGTTGCGCTCGACTTCAAGACCAAGCCGCGTGGACTGGATCCCTTTCAGGCCAACATCCGGGTTTTCTCGTCGCCTCGCCTCAGGTTTTCAGCGTTGAGCGTGTCTGCGCACGTGAGCACGCTTCAGATGGATGCGGGATTCCGCAGCAACGCGAAGCCGTACTACCTGCTGGCCTATCTGAGGGATGGCAGTGTGATGGTCGAGCAGGATGGCCGCGAAGCCGTGGTGGGCGCAGGCAATTTCGTCATCGTGGATACTTCACGTCCGTTCCGCATCGATGCGCGTGCCATGACGACGAACTCGGTGGACCTTTCGTCCACTCGCATGCAGGAACTCTTCCCTCAGATCGAAGCGCTGACGTCGATCTGCATCACTGGTGAGAACGGCCCCGGCGCGGCGTTGCGAAATCTCCTTGATGATGTTTTCACCCACGCGTCCGATTGGCGGGACGAAGCATTCGATTTCGTCGCGGATGCTATCCCTTATTTAACCGCTGGAGCCTTGGCGACGTTACCGGCGGCGAATAACGCGCTTCCCAGCGGCACGAGCTTCCATCACAGGGCCCGGATTCGCAGATTTGCACGGTCGGAACTCAGAAATAGAGATCTTACTCCGGAAATGATCGCCCGGTGTTCCGGTTTGTCACTTCGCTACATCCATCAGCTATTTGCAAATGAACCGGCTACTCTCATGCAATGGATCTGGCAGGAGCGGGTAGCGCGCTGTGGTGACGATCTGCAGAAACCCGCACTCCGCCACAGAACAATCAGCGAGATTGCCTACTCGTGGGGCTTCAATGACCCGTCGCATTTCAGCCGGTTATTCCGCGCTCAGTTCGGGAAGTCTCCACGCGTCTTCAGACGCGATTGCGAAAGAAGCCTTCGCCCCGACTTCCCGCGGTTCAACTCGTAGAAGCGGGATGCGACATCACCACGCTGGCTGGACAGGATGCCAGCATGGAGGGGCGCCTTACTCTTTGCCGGGCAAACACGAGCCGACTAAAGGAAGCCGATCGAAATCCACGGCACGACAGCAACGATGATCGTGCCGATCAGCAGCGCGATCATGTAGGCGGCGATCGGCTTCATGCCTTCGTCCGGATTGATACGGCTGATCGCGCACGCGGCGTAGTAGCCCACCCCGAAGGGCGGCGCGAACAGCCCGATACCCATCGCAAGCACGACCACCATGGCATAGTGCACCTCGTGCACGCCGACCTGCCGGGCGATCGGAAACAGCAGCGGTCCGAACAGCACGATGGCTGGAATGCCCTCGAGCACGCTGCCGAGGATGACGAAGGCAACGATGGTCACCGCAAGGAACATCGGTACGCCGCCCGGAAGCGCCGTCATTGTCTTCGCCAGCGATGCCGAGAAGCCGGACTGCGTCAAGGCCCAGGCCATTCCGGTAGCCGCGCCGATGATGAGCAGGATCGCGCCTGAAAGGGACGCGGTTTCAACCAGCATCGGATAGAGGCGCCGCCAGGAAAACTGCCGGTAGATCAGAAGCCCGGCCAGCATCGAATAGACAATACCGATGGTGGATACTTCCGTCGCCGTCGCGACGCCCTCCACGACGGCCGCGCGAATCACGAAGGGCAGCGCAACGGCGGGAATGGCGACGATAAAGGCGCGGCCAATCTCGCGGGCGGTCGCCCGCTTGACATGCGACAGGTCCTCGCGCCGGTAGCGCCACCAGACGACGGCACAAAGCATGACCGCGAGCACGATGCCCGGCAGCAGGCCGCCTGTGAACAGCGCGGCGATCGACACACCCGTAACCGAGCCGATCGTGATCAGCACCAGGGAGGGCGGGATCGTTTCGGTCTGCGCGCCGGTCGCCGAAAGCAGCGCCACGAGGTCGCCAGGTTTGGCGCCCCGCGCCTTCATCTCGGGAAACAGCACGGGAGCAACCGCGGCCATGTCGGCAGCCTTCGAGCCCGAGATGCCGGATACCAGATACATGGCGCCCACCAGCACGTATTGCAGGCCGCCGCGGACGTGCCCGAGCATGCTTGCAAGGAAGCTCACCATCGCCCTTGCCATGCCGGTCATCTCGATGAGCAGACCGAGGAAGACGAACAGCGGCACCGCCAGCAGGATCAGATGGCTCATACCTTCGTCCATCCGGCCGATCACGACGACGCTCGGCGTGCTGGTGGTCAAGGTGAGATAGCCGACCGTGGCCAGGCCGAAGGCAAAGGCGATCGGCACCGCGGCAAAAACCATCGCGCCGACCAGGAACACAAAGAAGATGAGCAGGTTCAAATTACCCAAGGGCTTCAGCACGGGCGCCAGAAACGCAAGGACGGCAACGAGAGCGCCGACCAGGGCGACAGCGGTCAACACCTTACGCATATCGGCGATGACAGCCAGACGCAGCAACGCGACTATCAGCATCAGTCCAATTCCGACCGGCAGCGCCGCCGCGCGCCAGGAATTGACGATGTCGAGCGCCGGCGTCCTGATATACACCTCGTCCACGGCGAAGTCGTAGGCGGGATGGATGACGAGAAGCAGGAACGCCAGCGAGGCGGCGATCGCGACGACGTCGAGAAACGCTCGTGTGCCCAGAGCGAGCATGCCGACGATCGCGGTCATCCTCATGTGCTCGCCACGCTGGAACGCGATGACCGAACCGAGCATCGCGAGCCAAAGGAACAGGATACCGGCAAGCTCGTCCGTCCACACGATCGGTGCGTGAAAGACGTAACGGGCGATGATGCCGAGCAGAAGGACGACGATCTCCGCGACGACCAACAGCGCGGCTGGAATGGCAATCGCCGGCTCGAGCGCACGGATCAGACGTGCAAAGCCAACACGCCAACCTGACAGGGGCTGCGTCATCGCAGCCTCGTGCTCCGTAGTAGATGCATGTGCCATGGCGCTCACCCCAGCTTTCCGGCGGCTTGCTCGAGCTGCGCCCAGGCCTCATTGCCGAACTTGGCCTTCCAGTCGGCATAGAAGCTGGTCTTGCCGAGCGCCTGCCGGAAGGCGGCTCGGTCGACCTCCAGGAACTGCATGCCTTTGGCCGAAAGATCGGAACGAAGCGACTCGCTCAGCCTGGCGATATCGGCACGCTCGTCATTGGCCGAGCGATCGAATTCGCGGGTGACGATTTCCTGCAGATCCTTCGGCAGCTTCTCGAAGGCGCGCTTGTTGCCGAGGATCCAGTAGTTGTCCCAGACGTGGCCGGTCAGACTGCACGTCTTTTGCACCTCATAGAGACGCGCCGTCGCGATGATCGGCAGGGGATTCTCCTGTCCATCGACGACCTTGGTCTGCAGCGCAGAATAGACCTCGTTGAAATTGATCGGCGCCGGGCCGGCTCCCAGAGCCTGGAAGAGCGATGTGAGATTCGGCGCCGCCGGCACCCGAAGCTTGAATCCCTTCAGATCATCGGGTGTTTTGATCTCGCGCCCCGATGACGTGACATGACGAAAGCCGTTATCCCACGCCTTCGAAACGGTCATGATCGGCGTCTTCGCGATCTGCGCGCGGATGTAGGCGCCGAGATCGCCGTCCATCGCTTTCCAAACGGCGTCATAGCTGGTGAACAGGAAACCCACGTTCACGATTCCTGCGGCCGGGACCAGCGTTGCAAGGATCAGCGAAGAGAGGTTGAAGAACTCGACGCCGCCGTTCCTGACCTGGGTCAGCAGGTCGGTGTCCGATCCGAGCTGGTTGGCCGGGAAAAGGTTGATCTCGAGCCGTCCGCCGCTCGCCTCGCGGATACGATCCGTCGCCTCCTTGGCGCGGATGTTGACGGGATGCGTCGGGTCCTGCCCGGTCGCCAGCTTGTAGGTGAACTCCGCGGCAGAGGCGCGGCGGCTGAGGATGCCGCAGAGCGGCACGGCGGCCGCGCTCGTGATCAGGGTCCGGCGGCTCATGGTCATCGGCTTGCGCGTAGTCATCGTTTCCTCCCTGTGATTCTGGCCCGATGGGGCGGTGGCAACGGTTGTGTCCGTCAAATTCTTCTTGGTCGGCGCACGAAGGCCGGCAATGGGCGGCAGCCGTCATTCCCCACAGCGGCGCTGCAGAGCGATGCTTGCCGAAGTCTGATGTGGGGCTGCGGCTAGAGCCCTAGCGCCCGAGCCATTGCTTGATCTGCCGTGAGACTTCCGCGGTGGAAATTCCGTAACGGTCGTGCAGCGTAGGCAGTGCGCCCGCGGCTAGAAATTCGTCGGGCAGGCCAATCTGTCGAAAGGTCGGATGAACGCCAGAGCGCATCAGTAACCCGGCGACTGCCTCGCCGAGACCGCCGATCACGGTGTGATTTTCGGCAACGACGACCAGGCGCCCTGAGCGTCCCGCTTCGCGGAGGATCGTCTCGGCATCGAGCGGCTTGATAGTCGGAACGTGCAGCACGGCGGTGTCCACGCGATCGCCGGCAAGCTCCTTCGCGGCGTCGAGCGCGCGCATGGTCATGATGCCGGTCGAGATGATCAGGACATCCCTGCCGTCCCGGATCAGGGATGCCTTGCCGAGTTCGAAGTTGTAGCCGTACTCGTCAAGCACCACTGGCACCTGGCCGCGCAGCAGCCGCACATAGACCGGGCCTTGATGGGCAGCGATGGCCGGCACCAGTTGCTCGATCTCGTGCGCGTCGCAGGGGTCGATCACGGTCATGTTCGGCATGGCGCGGAGCAGCGCGAGATCCTCGGCCGCCTGATGGCTCGGGCCATAGCCGGAGGTCAGACCCGGCAGGGCGCAAACGATCTTCACGTTGCGGTCTTCCTCCGCGATCGTTTGATGAATGAAATCGTAAGCGCGGCGGGAAGCAAACACGGCGTAGGTGGTGGCGAACGGCGTGAAGCCTTCGGCGGCCAGCCCCGAGGCGGCGCCGAACAGAAGCTGCTCGGCCATTCCCATCTGATAGTATCTGTCGGGGAACGCCTTGGCGAAGATGTGAAGGTCGGTGTACTTGCCGAGATCGGCCGTCATGCCGACCACGTCGGCGCGGTTGCGGGCGAGCTCAACCAGCGCGTGCCCGAATGGCGCCGGCCTGGTCCGTTGTCCTTCGGCCGCGATCGAAGCGATCATTGCCGAAGTCGTGAGGCGGGGCTTGCCGGAAGGCGTCTCGGTCGCGGGCTTCATGCTGGCCTCCCATCATCGAGAGCTTTGAGCGCGAGCTGCCATTCGTGCGGCTCAACGCGGATGAAGTGATTTTTCTCACGCTGCTCCAGGAACGGAACGCCTTTGCCCATCAGCGTGTCGGCGATGATTATCCGGGGCCTAGGTTCTGTGTGATCCTTGGCAGCATCGAATGCCGCCACAACGGCTTCGAGATCATTGCCGTCGATCCGCTGAACGAACCAACCGAAGGCCTGGAACTTGTCGACCAGGGGCTCGAAAGCCATCATCTGCGTCGAAGGACCGTCGGCCTGCTGGTTGTTGACGTCGACGACCGCGATCAGATTGTCCAACTTGAAGTGGCTGGCCGACATGATCGCCTCCCAGACGGAACCCTCGTCGAGCTCGCCATCGGAAAACAGCGTGTAGACCCTGGCCTCGGAGCCCTTACGCTTCAAACCGAGAGCTCTTCCGACAGCGATGCCAAGTCCAAGGCCGAGGGATCCACCCGACATCTCCATGCCTGGTGTGTAGGCTGCCATACCCGACATGGGCAGTCGGCTTTCGTCGAAGCCGTAAGTCTCGAGTTCTGCTTCCGGCAGTATTCCGGCCTCGAGCAGTGCTGCGTAGAGCGCGATGGCATAGTGTCCGTTCGAGAGCAGGAACCTGTCCCGTCCCTCCCAGGATGGATCTTCCGGACGGTAACGCATCGCATGGAAATAGGCGGCAGTCAGAACATCGGCGATGTCCAGCGCCTGGGCAATGTAGCCCTGTCCCTGTACTTCGCCCATCCGCAGTGCATTGCGACGGACATTATGGGCGCGTTGCGCCAGCGTCGGTGCGTTGGCAATCGTTCCAGCCGTTCCCATGGCGACCTCCCTTCCCTTCCGTTCAGTGAATGAGCATGCCGCCGTTGACGTCGATCACCGCCCCCGTGACGTAGGCAGACAGATCAGAGGCGAGGAACGTGTAGATTCCGGCCACGTCGCTGGCTTCGCCGAGGCGGCCGAGCGGAATGCCCTCGAGTATCTTCGCCCTCATCTCATCGGTGAGCTTGCCGGCGGTGATGTCGGTTCCAATCAGGCCGGGCGTGACGCAGTTGACGCGGATGCCATCGGCTCCGAACTCGCGGGCCATCGCCTTGGCGAGGCCCAGCACACCGGCCTTGGCCGCGGAATAATGCGGGCCGCCGAAGATGCCGCCGCCGCGCTGCGCCGAGACCGACGACATGCAGGCAATCGAGCCGGACTTGCGCCGGCGCATGTGCGGAATCACCGCCTGGGAGAGAAAGAGCACGCCCTTGAGATTGACGTCCTGAATGCGATCCCAGTCCGCTGACGTGATTTCGAGCAGCTTCACCGGCTGCGTGATACCGGCATTGTTGATCAGGATGTCAATCTGGCCGAAGGCGGCGACGACGTCCTCGATCGCCTTCATGCAGGAATTCTGGTCGGCGACGTTGCATGCGAGGCCGAGATGGGATCCGCCGGAAACGGCGTCCAGGGTTTTTGCCGCGGCTTCCGCCGCTGCGCCATCGATGTCGAGGATCGCGACCCTGGCGCCTTCCGCTGCAAACCGCCTAGCGGTTGCAAGCCCAATCCCGCGCGGCGATGCCGCGCCCGAAATGACAGCCGTCTTGCCGCTCAGCAGCATGCCTTCCTCCCTGAATCGACCCCGCAAAGCACCGTCGATCGGCACTGTTTTCTTGACGACCTGACTATGCCCGGGTCGACATTCCGACAAACGCGCAGTTGTCGCCGATAGATGAATCTGGTTCACTTATGCAATGTTGCTTTCCAGTATCCCGATTTCGGCGATCCGCGCCTTCGAGGCGGCCGCACGCACCGGCTCGTTCCGCGATGCGGCGAGCGAACTCCATTTGACGCCGAGCGCCGTCAGTCACGCGATCCGCAAGCTGGAAAGCTCGATGAGCACCACGCTGTTCGAGCGCAGCGCCCGATCGATCCGGCTGACGCCGGCCGGGCAGAACCTGATGCGGCACGCCGGCGCCGCCTTCGACAATCTGCGGCGCGGAATCGAGGAAGTCGCGGGCCGTGGGCCGCAACTGCTTCGGGTACATTGCGCGCCGAGCTTCGCGGCGCAGTGGCTGGCGCCGCGTCTCGCCCAATTCCTCGCTGCCGAGCCCAAGCTGGAAGTACGGCTGACCGCCAGTACCGAGTATGCCCGGTTCAATAACGACGATTTCGATCTCGATATCGTCTATGGGGAGCCCAGGAGCGAGGCCCTGGAAATCATCCCGCTCGGCGAGGAAACGGTTACACCCCTTTGTACGCCGACGATTGCAAAACGAATCCGTAAGCCGAAGGACCTGGCCGGCCAGGTGCTCATTCGCTCGGAGGTCAAGCGGGTCCAGTGGCATCAGTGGTTCGCCGCGAACGGGTTGGAGTCACCGGCGATTCACGGCATGCGTTTTGACCGCAGCTTCCTGGCGATTGCCATGGCCTCGAGCGGTCTCGGCGTTACGCTGGAATCGACGCGACTTGCCGAGCGCGAAATCGAGACCGGCATATTGGTCGCCCCGCTCGCCGGTCGCGCCGTCGATGTCCGCTATGTCGGCCATCATCTCGTGTTCCCCCGCGCCAACCGGCAGCGCCGCGCGGTTCGGGCCTTCGCCGATTGGGTCTTGTCGGAGCTCGATCGAACGATTGGCCGGCCCTAGTGCGCAACAGGTGGTCGCCCGCGCAGCGTCCGGCGCTAAGCTTCGTAGCCTTCCGATTGCGGCGGCGGCCTTGTTAAAAACGGCACGCAAATCATAACCAGCAGCGTGGGGACCGCCAGCGACAGGAAAAACAACCCCTGCTTCCCGGGAGCCGCGACGAAGCCCGAGAACAACAGCGGCGAAGCGATCGAAAACATTCGCCCGATACCAAATGCCCAGCCGACGCCGGTAGCACGGACCTTCGTCGGATAGACGGTCGGCACATAGGAATTCAATGCGCTCTGCGCACCCGTCATCGCCGCGCCGGCAAACGCCATTGTCGCAATCATACCGATGCCCATACCTGTGCCGACGGTCAAACCGAGGGTCAGCCAGCTCGCCGTACAGGCTCCATACCAGAACCAGAGACCGATCCGCGGACCGAAGCGATCCAGCACGAAACCACTCAAGCCCGAACCCACCAGGCCGCCGAGGGAGAACGCAGCCATCAGCGTTCCGACCACCTGCAAGGAGAAACCGGCGGTGAGGTTAAGGACCACCGCGCCGAGTGCGGCGAAACCCGACAGCGCGATAAAGCTGAGCGCAAATGTGAGCCACATGAGCAGCGTCGCGTTTCTACGCCCTTCGGAAAACAGGTTTCGCACCGACGAACGGGGCGGCTGCTTTCCGTCCAGCACCAATGTGGCTGGATCAACCTCGATACCGGGTAGCATTCGCCGCAATTGGCGGATCGCCTGCTCTCGTCCCCAGGCATGCTGCAACAGGAAGCGTGTCGATTCCGGCAGGACGAAAAAGATAAGCGGAAGCACGGCAAAACCGGCAACCGCCGCCGTCACGAAAGCCGTTTGCCAGCTATGGTTCGCAAGAATGTGCCCGTTGACGAGGCTGGCCACCGTGGCGCCAACCGCAAAGCCGGAGAAGACCACGCCAACAAAGCCTTGGCGCAACCGCATCGGAGCGATCTCGTTTGCCAGTGCGATTGCATTGGGAATCACGCCCGCCAGGAAGAAACCGGTGACCAGTCGCAGAAAAGCGAACGTATACAGATCGCGCGCCAGAACCGAAAACAGGGTGAAAACCGCAAACCCGAATACGCTGACCAACAACGCCTTCTTGCGTCCATGCCGGTCCGACATGATGCCGATCAACGCCGTTCCCAACGCCAGACCGAGGCTTTGAAGGGCGAGCACCGGCGTGATCGAGGCCGGCTTGACGCCAAAGTCGGCTGCGATCTTCGGAATCACCATGCCGATGATGAAAAGATCGTAGCCGTCGATCACCATGATCGCGAAACACAGGGCGATCACCGATATCTGGTAGGCGCCAATCGGCTGCTTGTCGAGCAGGTCCGTCAGCGTGCTCTCGTCTTTCATGGCGCTCTGCTCACTCTGACAGACTCAACTCACTATGCGACCGGAGCGATGTGAAAGAGGGCCTCGGCGTTCAGGTATGCGACCTTCTCCTTCGTTTCCGAATCGAGAGGCGCGGTGTTGAGGAATGTCGTTGCGGATTCCGCGGACTCATATGGATAGTCTATGGCCCACAACACACGGTCTGCCCCCAGCTTGCGCACGGAGTACTCCAGCGCGAGATGGTCTTCCATGCCGCTGGTGGTGATGTAGACGTTGCGGAGGAAGTACTCCGCCATGCTGAGCGTTGTCTTCGGACACAGGCCCGCCCTCTGGCCTCTGGCGTTGATCGCATTGATCCGCCACAGCCAGAAGTGAAGTGCTTCGCCCATATGGCCGATGCAGATCTTCAGCTTCGGAAAGCGATCGAACACTCCCGACGCCATCAACCTGACGACGTGGGTGCCGACCTCCACCCCGTATCCCCACATGGCCGACTCGATGCCATAGTTGCGCAGCGGGCCTGACAACATGTCGGAAGGAGCGCGCGGGTGAATATAGAGCGCCGCATCATGCGCCTCGGCCGCTTCCAGGATTGGGAAAAATTTGGGATCGTCGAGATACTCGTTGTTCGTGTGCGAGTTCACGATCAGGCCATTGAGTTTCAGCGTCCCGATCGCCCTCTCGATCTCCCGTGCCGCGCGTTTCGGGGCATGTGGCGCAAAGCACGCGAGCCCCCCGAAACGGTCCGGACGGCGGCGCACGATGTCGGCCAAGCGGTCGTTCGCGAGTGCGGAGAGCTCACATGCCGTGTCGGCGTCGAACATTTGCACGCCGGGACTCGAAAGCGACAGAATTTGCATGTCGACACCCAGCCGGTCCATTTCGGCCAGCCGATGGGTTTCGACATCGAGCAGATCCTCGCGAACCGGCCTTTTATGAAGCCGTAGTCCCTGCCGGAAGACCGGGTCGAAGAAAGTCTTGTCCAAACTCAGCGTCGGGCTTTTGCCGATATCGATCAAGAGATCGGCAATCTCGGGAATTGAAAACGCCTCCTCGACAGCGATCTTCCGAAGCTTTCCCGACATGTTTTCCTCCACTTTTCTTTTCTGAAGACCGAGATGCGCTCGCTGATGTTTGCCAGCGTTTTTCGCGCGCTCAGAGGTTGGCTTGGCTAATTGGTATTGTTGGGCTGCGATCTGGACCGGCGCCAGAACGGTCATAATTGTTGCTGCCGAGCAGGAGCTTCCTTGCCTCATCGGGTGAAGCCGGCCTCGATCCCTGGCGGGTCACGATCCGGGCCGCCTCCTCGACGAGCTCGGCATTGCTGGAGGCAAGCTTTCCTTTGGCGATGTAGAGATTGTCCTCCAGGCCAACCCGCACATGCCCTCCAAGCTCGCACGCGGCCGCCGCGATCTTGAACTGGTCGTGCGCAACGCCGAACGCGCTCCAGAGCGCGCCGGGCGCAAGCATGTCCCGCATCAACTGAAGGACATTCAACTCGGCTGGAGCGCCCCAGGAAACGCCGAGGCAGAACTGGAAGAATGCCGGAGCCCTCAGCACGCCCAGTTCCAGCAAGTGCTTGGCCAGCCGGATGTGCCCGAGATCGAACACTTCGATTTCCGGCTTGATGCCGGCATCGGAGATGGTCCGCCCCATGAACTCGAGATCGCTCACGAGATTCACCATTGCGATCCTGCCGAAATTGAGCGTCGCAACGTCGAGACTGCAGATTTCCGGCTTGAGCCTGAGTATGTGATCGAGCCGCTGCTGCGGCGTCATGGGGGGATTTACCCCTGGCGCCGGCTGAAGCAGCAGGCCGTCCGCGGCATATAAAGAACCGGGTCCACTCGTCAGGTTGACGACCACGTCGGTCGATGATGCCCGGATACGTTCCACGACCTCGGCATACAATCCGAATTCGACGGATGGCGCGCCCGTCGACGGTTCTCTGACGTGAATATGCACTACGGCGGCACCAGCCTTGGCGGCCTCGATCGCCTGATCGGCGATCTGCCTTGGCGTGACGGGGACAGCCGGACTCTTGCCCGTCGTATCTCCCGCACCGGTCAATGCGCAGGTGATGATGGTCGGATTGGACATCGCTGTCGACCCCGCGTGATACTATTTGTGTTCAGCGTCGATCAGGACGAATGCAACCCTGCAGATACGGTCGGAGCGGTTCGACCATGCATGATTGGTGCCCCGCTGAATCAGGACATCGCCGGGCCGCATCAGCGTCTCGCCCTCATCGAGCAGCGCCCAAATTTCTCCCTCCAGCACAATCGCGTAGTCCAGCGTGTGCGTCTTATGGAAGAAGAAATGCCGGGCTTTGGTGTCGAACGCTTCGGGGCTGCCGATACCCTTCCTGAACTTGTCGAGCTCTTCCTGCGAATAGAGGTGGTCGGGGGGAAATTCGGCGATGCGCAGGACGTTGCCGCCTTGCGGCGGCTCAATGGACAGCTTGCGATCCGCAGCAGCCGTCTCTTGCTGATGCACGATATCCGCAGGCGTCTTGTCTGCAACCCAGAGGACGGTTCCTGCCAGGCCGGGCGTACCCGGCACGACGTGAACATTCGGCGCCGCGTCATCCGAGAGAATGACAGACCGACCGTCAGCGCGATGCCCGGTTACTATGCGACGAACAGGTTTGGCCATGATCGAATCTCAAAAAGGGAAAAAGGGCAAGCAAAGAGGTGCGCCTCAGGCCTGAGCGATGAGCTACCAGAACTTCTTGCGCTTCTCGGGCCACCAGCGCTTTTCTTCGGGCGGACCGATCTTGTTGCGGAGCGTCCCTATCCGGGAGACTTCAAGCTCCAGGACGTCGCCAACCTCAAGCTTCCGGCCGATCTCCAGACCGGAACCGTTGCCGACTGTGCCGGAGCCAATCAAATCGCCCGGCTGCACGAACTCCGAAATCGAGATATAGGCCAGCAACTCGCCGGGGCTCCAAACGGTCTCCGCGCTGTTGCCACGCGAGCATTCCTTGCCGTTGATCCGAACCGCCATCTCGAGATCGTCGAGACGACCGATCTCGTCCATCGTCACGATCCACGGGCCGATTCCGAAAGCGCAATCCTTGCCCTTCCCCGGACCCATACCGATCTTGAGTTCGATTTTCTGGATGTCGCGCGCGCTAAAATCGTTGAAGATCGTGACGCCAAACAGTGCTTGTCGCGCTTCTTCGGGCGTCCGATTGTGGCAGACACGGCCGACGATATAGCCCAGCTCCAATTCGTAATCGAAGTGGTCCGTGTAGAACGGCTTCGGAACTTCGGCATCGTGTCCGACGGCGGTGAACGGCGTGCCCTTGAAGTAGCCGGGAATCTCAAGCAACGATTCGGCCGGCTCCACCCCGACGCGTTCGTGGAACTGCTTGATGTGCTTCACGAAGGTGAGACCGTCACGAATGACAGGGGGATCGACGGCACTCAGCCAATTGACGGCTGAAATGGCGGTGGCGGCATCATCGCCGCGGGCCTCCGCGGCTTCATGCGCGGTCTCGAGGAAGGCATCGCCGAGGCCGATTGCCGCGGCCATGCTCGCAGGGAAAATCGCTGACGCCAGCCGCTGCGCTGCTTCTTGCGTGGCGCCCTTCGCCTGACGCCGCAGGATTTCCGCCGTTGCGAGATCGACGACCCTGCTCTTCGCGGGCTCTGCCGCCACGAGCCGGGTTACCGGTCCGAACGGAGTTCCGACCGAAATTCGTCCGAGCTTCACGTTCGCCTCCCTCATTTATTATACGATCCGTTTCGTATCGTTTATAGACGTGACTGTCAAGCTTCCTTCTGATCAGGACACTGCCGAATCACGCGAACACGTTTGTCGAAATGCGCGGTGCCGTGCTACTGGAACGGAACGGTCTCCGAGTCCCTGATTTTGAAACGCTAACACTGGCTATGGCATCAACCACCCAAGCAAGGCGCGCATCCAAGGGAGCTGCCACCGGCAGACAAATGAGCCCTGAAGATACCGACACATCGGATACGAGGTCGATCGGAAGACCTCGCGATCTTGAGTCCAGGCGGTCGATATTGTCGGCAACGATGGACCTGCTCCAAACCGTCTCCGTCGCCGATCTCGCGATCGAGGCTGTTGCTCGCGAGGCAGGGGTCTCAAAGGCAACGATCTATCGTTGGTGGAATAGCAAAGGCGCGCTGGTTATCGATGCGTTCATGGAGTCCCACTTCAGCAATACTCCGATGCCGACTGCCGTTGATCCGCGCACGGCACTCAAGCGGCACCTCACCTCCCTCGCCCAATATTTCGGCGGCCGGGCTGGAAAACTCGTTGTGCAGATTCTCTGTGAAGGTCATGACAAAAACGAGCTGCTCGCCGAGTTCAACGAACGGTTCGCAAAAAACCGGCGACGCCTTGTTCAGGAGACTTTCGAGCGAGGACAAAAGGAAGGATTGTTCAGGTCCGACGCCGACCCTGCATGGGCCGTCGAAATGTTATACGCGCCGATTTATCGTCGCCTCATTTTCGGCGAGCCCCTCGATGCGGAGTTCATCCGGCTTCTTTGCGGGGGCGTTGACCTGCTTTCGACCGATGCAAGAGCGAAGATCTCCCGGCCGAAGCCCAAAAGATAGATCGCATGCCTTACACCGCCGCGCGACCTTCCGCGCCGTCGGAAGAATCGTGAGCCCGGTTACGGCGAGGCGCGACGATCGCAAGCGAGGAAACCGCAGTGGCCACGAGCTTGTCCTCGCGATCCAGAAGCTGCGCGCGCGCGAACACAACACTCTTTCCGCAGCGCTCGATCTCGGCAACCGCTCTGTAGTGACCGGGCCTTGCGGACCTGATGCAGGAAATGTTCATGTTTATCGTCGCGACGGAACGCCCGTCGGGAATCGCCAGTAACGCCGCATAAGCCATGGCGGAATCGAGCATCGTTGCGACCGCGCCTCCGTGGACGACGTCCTCGGCCTGCACAAAGTGCTCACCAACCGCAAATGACAGCTCGATGCGCGGTGCAATTGCGTCGATTTTTTCGATCCTGGTCCCCAGCGCTTCGGCAAGAGGACTCGTTTTGATCGAAACCGGGAGTTTCTCTCCAGACTGATACTGACGCAGAAGCAGTTGGTCGAGGTTCATTGTCCATATCCAGGCGGTTATCTTGCTACTCCGGCGGCGAGCCGCCGCTCGAATGCTGGAGTCGGGAGATGGTGCCCTCGTATGCGGGACCGGGATTCTGTCCGGTCCCGCAGCGTCGCTAGGCGCCAAGTCGTTTTGGCGCCGCATGACTTAGCTTGGCTTTACCCTTCCGGGCGCCCTACCTTGCTTCAGCCAATTCGAGCTTGATGCTTCCGCCCAGCGTCGTCAGGCCGTAGACGAGAGCGATAAGCGCCGCCACGCCGGCCGCCCAGCCCAGCACGCCGATGGCAGCCCCAAGCCCGCCTGTTCCTGCAGCGAGGACGCCAGCAAGAATGGGGCTGAAGAACTGGCCAATGTAAAACGCGCCTGCGAACCCACCAGACCCTAGCCCCCGTTGTTCGAAAGGAAGCGCGGACATGATCCACGTCAAATGGAGCGGGATAACCAGGCCTCCACCGACGCACGCGATGAACGCCCCAACAACCGTAATCTCCGGAGTCGTAGCCGCCGCAACCATCGCGAAGCCACCTGCGAACAACGCCAGGCCGCAGGTCAGCAAACGCATCACGGGTTGACGCGCGAAAGCCTGGAAAAGGAACGACCCGAGTGGCACGCCGAGGTTGGCGATTGCGCTCGCGATTCCGATGCTTTCGGGAGTCGTAAGTCCACGAGAATTGAGAACGAAGCTGAGCTGAACCGGCACCACATAGAAGGCGATGGACGCGAGCATTGTCATCAGCCACAGCGGCGCGATCTGCTTCCAGGGGAACGGCCCCGATTGCCCGGCATTTTCGGTAAACTTGTCAACTGGGTTGGCCGGCTCCCACAGGAAGAAGAAGAACAGCGGCAACATCACGATCATGAAGCCGTAGACGAGAAACGGTGTGTGCCAACCCCACGCCAGCCCGCCCAAGGCGCCGCCCAGGCCGAACGCGAACACCGCGATCACAGATGCGGAACCGAACTGAAACGCCAGCCATCGCTCACGCGCCCGCCCGGAGAAGTAATCCACCGTCAGGACGGTAGCGACCGCGGTCAATATCGCCTCCGTAGCACCGACGATCATTCGGCTGGCGATGATGTGATAGATATCGGTAAGCCAAAACGGCGCGCATCCCGCGATTGCGTAAACGACAATGGCTGCCATCAGGCAGTTCTTGCGCCCGAAACGTCTCACCAAAACTCCGACAAAGGGGGAAAGCAGCGCAATTATCACGGCGGGCCCGGCAAGCACCGTCGTAACCAACACTTGCGCATTCGGGTGATGCGCGAAATCCTTCATCATGAACGGCAGAACCGGTGATAACAGAACCACTCCGAATACGGTCATCCATGGAGCTGTGGTCAAAATCCACCCCTGCAACGACCCCGCTTGTCTCGTCATGCATTCCTCCCCTGGTTATCTTTGATAGTAAGTGATCAGCTTGCGTTCGACTGGCAGATGCAGGCCGCCATCTGGCTGTGCCCTTTCCTGGCTCAGACAGGCGCGGCCAGAAACGCGTAGCCTTCGCGAAGAAGGCCCATCGAATAATCCCGACCATGCTCCGGTTTGCGCTCTTCCCGGCAAATGGCGTATGCGATGTCGTATACGCGCCTGGCCCTTTCCTCACGCCGACGGGAATAGGTCGCGAGCGCCGTCTCCAGATCGTCGTTCCGATCCAGTTCCTGAGAGAGGACCAGCGCATCCTCGATCGCCATGCCGCCGCCGGACGTCATTTGCGGCGTCAGCGAATGGGCCGCATCGCCCAGCAGCACGACACGGCCACGGTGCCAGGGAGCCGGCATCATCAAGACATCGAATGGGCGGTAGCTGATGTGCTTGTCCTCGCCGACCATGTTGGCAGCCGCGACCAGTTCGGGCGCCGTAAAGGGGGCGAGCAGGTTACGGAGATAATCGCATACCTGATCTTGCGGGATGCGAAGCTTTTCATCCGTGCTTTCCAGGAAGAACAGATAGCACAGTTCCTTCGACAGCGGCAGCGAGCCCACCATTCGACCCGTCGGATGGCGATACAGGACGAAGCCATTCATGGCCTCGGTACGGGAGACCGTGTAACGCCACACCCCCTGGCCGGCATAATGCGGCTTGAACTCTTCGCCGAAGATTTTCTGGCGGACCTTGGAATAAACGCCATCCGCGGCAATCAGCAGATCGGCGCGATCTGTCTCGCCGTTCGACAGATGCACCGTCACCCCTTCATTGTCCTGATCAATCTGGGTGACCGTTGTATTGAAGTCGATCTTCGCGCCGCTCTTCGTCGCAAAGTCCTCCAGGGTCTGTCCCAAAAGCGGCCGCATGATCCCCAGTGCGGCTGGACGATTGGGGTCCCAAATTCTTGGCGAGGACTGCTCGCTCAGGATCGTTCCCGCACCATCGCGCACCGACACGATGTCCCAACCATGGCCGCCTTCGAGGCAGGCATCCACCAATCCCAATTCGGCGAGTGCCCGCAAGGCGTTCCCAAGCAGCGTAATGCCGGTGCCGATCCGGTCACGCCTGTCTCCCATTTCAATGACTCTGGTGGATACGCCTATCCGTTGGAGCGCATGGGCGACCGTCAAACCGCCAATTCCGCCGCCGACGACGAAAACCTTCTTCACCGCGCCCATGTTTCCTCCTCCCACTCGTCGTATTTTGCTTTTTCGTGGCGGTCGCGCGTCCTACGCGGGCCGCCCAATGATCAGCACTTCCTCATCGCCGGCTACAGCGAGACCGCGATGTACTTGGTTTCAAGATACTCCTTGATGCCTTCGGTGGAGCCTTCGCGACCCAGACCGCTTGCCTTGCTGCCACCGAAGGGCGCCGCCGGATCGGACGCCAGCCCCCTGTTCAGCGCGACCATGCCGCTCTGCATTTGCCCCGACAGGCGCAAACCGCGCTTCAGATCCTCAGTGTAGACATAGGAAATCAGCCCGAACTCGGTGTCGTTGGCCAGCTTCACAGCGCGCGCCTCATCGTCGAAGGGAACGATAGGCGCTACCGGGCCGAAGATCTCGTTCTTGAGGATTTCGGCATCCTCCGGCACATCGGCAAGCACGGTGGGTGCATAGAAATGACCCGGCCGATTGAGCCGGCGCCCGCCGGTGACGACGCGCGCGCCGCGCGCGACAGCATCCCGCACAAGCTCGTCGATCTTGATCACGGCTGCGGCGTTCACCATGGGGCCGAGCTGGGTATCCTCGTCCACGCCGTCGCCGATCCTGAGCGCCGCCATGCGTTTGGCCAGCCCTTCAGTGAAGTCTCCGTAGAGATTGCGCGCGACGTAGAATCTGTTCGCAGCGGTGCACGCTTCTCCGCCGTTACGCATCTTCGCTACCATCGCGCCATCGAGCGCGTCATCGAGATTGGCGTCATGGCACACCAGAAACGGCGCGTTGCCCCCAAGCTCCATCGATGTGGTGAGCACCTGGTCGGCGGCCTCTTTCAGGAGAACACGCCCGACTTCGGTCGAGCCGGTGAACGACACCGTCCGCACGCGCGGGTCGTGCAACATGGCGCCGACCGACTTGCCCGATTGGGAGGTTACGATCACATTGATCGCGCCTTTTGGAACACCCGCCTTGAGCATGATTTCAGCGACGGCCAGTGCGGTGAGTGGAGTTTCCGTTGCAGGTTTGAGTACACAGGTGCAGCCGGCGGCGAGCGCCGGCGCCATCTTGCGCGTCGCCATGGCTGCGGGGAAATTCCACGGCGTCACCAGCACCGCGATGCCGACAGGCTCGTAGGACACGAGAATGTGGTTCTGCCCTGAGGGCGCCAGGCCCATCTCGCCCATGATCCGGGGTGTTTCCTCGGCATACCAACGGAAGAACTCGGCCGCATAACGCACCTCGCCCAACGCGTCCGGATACGCTTTGCCGTTTTCCAGCGAGATGAGCCGGGCCAGCTGCTTTTCCTCTTCGATCATCAGTTCGAAGCATTTGCGCAGGATCTCGGCCCGCTGTCGCGGCGAGGTGGCGGCCCATCCCGGCGCGGCGGCAGCGGCGGCATCCACTGCGGCCAGCGCATCGGCCACGCTGCCGTTTGCCACTTCAGCGATCACTTCATCGTTCGAGGGGTTTCGGACCTCGATCGTGGCTCCGGTTTCGCCGTCGCGCCAATCCCCGATCAAGATCCGATGGCGTCCTGACTGATATTTTTCGGCAATCGCGACCATTTCATTCACTCGGTCAGGCAACGTTGCGGCCGATGAAGAACTCATGAAACGGATCTTCGCTCGGATTGAGACCGGAGGCTCTCTGCGCGTTACGAAGCGCCATCATGTGGTTCTCGTGCATCCGCGGCGTCGGCGCGCGCAGCGGGCCACCATTGTAGCCCTGCAGCCAGCCCTGGAATTTCCACTGCATGCGGTTCAACATGAAGGCGCCCGTCATCGCTTGAGTCATCTGGTTCTTGACCTTGCGGGCGGGATGCATCCGCCAATAGATTTCCGTCGCTTCGTCAAACTTTGCTTCGCGCAGGAGCTTCATCACCTGCGGAATCAGCGGACCCCAGAATTCATGGTCCGAGGTCGCCGATAGCTGGATCGGGAAGAGCTGCGAAAGAGGAATCAGGTCCCATTCGAGCGGCATCGAGATCACGACCTCTTGGCTGAAGAGCCGGTGGCATTCGATCACACTCATGATCGAGGGATGGCCGCCCTCCGCCTTGATCGCACCTATATTCGGACAATTATCCAACATGCGCCGGATCAGGCTTGACGAGATGTCCGCCGGATGCAGCCGGGAAAATCCCCAGATCGCCATCGGAAACAACAGAACGCCGAGGTTCGTCGCATCGCAAAACGCCTTGGTGTACTCGTAGACTTCCTCCTCGGACTGCGGATAGAAATTCGCAGGGTAGGTCAGGAGTACATAGTCAGCCCCTGCCCGTTCAGCGCGCTGCACCGCCTCGATGTTCTGCTCCAGCGTGTTCCAGCTCGCATGATGCATGACGTAGAAGTCCTTGCCGGCCTCCTCCTTCATGATGCGGACGAAATCGATATACTCGGGCAGCGTGATGTTCACTTCGCCGATGGCGAGCGATCCCACGAAGCCGTGCTTCTTGGCGAGCGCGACATCGTGACGGATGGCCTTTTCATTGATGCCGGCGAGATCCCCGGTGAAGGAAGGGATCGTGCAATTCACCGCACCGACCATCCTTTCGCGCGTCCAGGCGCGCGTCTCGTTCTTCGTATAGGCCGCCATCTTGTTTCCTCCCTCTGCGTATCGCGCTCAAGACGCTTTCGCTTTTTTCTCTCGGGGCTATTGAAACGTTCTCGAACCCAGAGCCGCGTCGATTTTTTCCTCAGGTGCTCTAGATCGTCTTCCTGTAGAATTCGATCGGCAGCGGCACGAGTCGGCGCGCTTTGCTCGCAAGCTCATAGGCAAGCTCGGCGCAGACGATGTCCTGAATGCCAGCGCCGACGCTCTTGAACATCGGCATGCGCGCATTCCGCACCTTGTCCTCGATCTTTCCGCACAACAGATCGTTGAGCGATACGCATTTGTGTTCGAAGCCGATGCCGGCTTTTTTTGCTGCGATCATGTCACCGGTTTCATGCATGACCTCGTCGAGGACGTCGCATACGATCAGATCGCAACGCTCGACCACGGTGGTATCGATCTCGCGCTGTTCCGGAACAGTGGACCCGACCGAAACCACGGTGCGACAGTTGTCCAGCCAGTCACCGTAGAGAATCGGCGACTCGTCGCGCGACCGCGCTGCCGCCACAACCACAGTCGCCGGCCTCACCGCATCCTCGGGCGTCTCCGTCGCCACGCATTTGACGCCGGTATCCGCCTCGAATGTCTTTGCAAAGCGCGCCCTGCTTGCTGGCGTCGGGCTGAAGATGCGTAGCTCGCGGATTTTGCGGATAGCATGGATCGCGCGGGCATGAGCCACCGCTTCCTGGCCGCTGCCAATCACGCCAACAACCAATTCTTCCTTCGGCGCGAGCACATCGAGTGCGGCCGCCGAAGTGGAAGCGGTACGGAAGCTCGTTATGAACGCCCCATCAACAAGCGCGCGAAGTTCGCCGGTTTCCTGCTCGAACAACGGAATTAGATAATTGATCGCCGGCTTCGGCCCCATGCCGAACAGTTTGCCCCCCATGAAGCGGGCGCCGGGCGGGATCGCCGTCAGACTTCTCAGCCACATCCGACCGTTGCGCGCCACCGTGCGAAGCGGACTGACCATCGGCCCGTGCGGAACGGAGTAGGCCCGGGACAGGCTTTCGATCACCTGCTTCCAATCCAGGATTTCCGATACCGCTGATGCCGATACGAAACTAACCGCCGCATTTGATGCAGTCACAGGTGCAACCCTCGCTTAACCCAATATCAACCAATACCGATCAATATTCGACCAATTTGCGAAAGTCAATCAACCAATCGACCGAAATGTCGGCCGAACACAGCGATAGGTTGACCCACAGCGCGTGCCGCGAGGCCTGGAGACGGGCGAAGGTTATGTTTTGAAGCGCTAAATCGGCGCGAAAGGACCGAGCAAAGCCTTCCGCACTTCCTCGAGATGACGGCGCATGTGAACTGCAGCTTCGCGCGCCTCGCGCGACTGTATGGCGCGAAAGATCGCATCGTGCTCGTGCGTGATATGGGCGCGCCGAGCCTTGGCGGCGGGCAAATCTGACAGCCGCCCCCAGTTCCTCTGGGTCTGGCTTTCCTGAATCATGACCAGAAGTTTCAGCAGCAGTTGATTCTTTGAAGCCTGTCCAATGGCGAGATGAAACGCCTGATCGAGCGCGCGCCATTCCTCCCAGGACTCTTTATTCTTCGATTCTTCCAGTATTTCTTCCATTCTTTCGACGTCACTTCCCGTCGCGCGCTGCGCCGCGAGGAACGCGATCTGCGGCTCAAGCGAAAGCCTGGCCTCCAGAATTTCAGAAGGATTGGTTTCCAGGACAGGACCCGGATCCCCGAACGAGGAGACTTGCAGCGATTCCGGAGGCGCGCTCATGAACGTGCCCTGTCCGACGTGCCTCCAGATCACCCCTTCATCCTCAAGCTTGGCCAGAGAGGTCCGGAGGCGGCTTCGGGTCAGGTTGAGGTCTTCGGCGAGCTGACGCTCGGGGGGCAGTTGCTCGTTGGGGCCGAAACCGCGTTCCTTCAAATAGTTACGCAGGATCTGGATGGCGCTTTGCCGGGTGGCGGAAATCTGATTCATTCGCCCAATATCAACCAATTTGAGGCGAATGACAAGAACGGCACGCGCGATTGTGCTCGTTTGCCGGATTACCCCCACCCGAACTGGCGTCAGTTGGTCACGACAGGTTCGCCGATCAACTTGTCGTCCGCCCCGAGGAAGAATCGTATGTCCCCCTCGTACGAGATCGCGATCTCCACCGGGCTCAGCGATTGGCCAAGACATGGCCCCAGGACGCAAACGCCGGTTTCTATATCGAATATCGCCCCGTGCGCGCTGCAGAAGATGTGCTGCGCATCGCCGGTAAGGTACGCATTCTTCTTCCAGGGAAGCGGCGTGCTACCGTAGTGAGGGCATATGTCCACATAGGCGTAGACTTTGTTTCCCCTGCGCACGACGAAAACGGTGTCCCGCCCCCTCTTGAACGGGTCAAAGCCGTAAGCTTTGCCGCCTTCCAGATCCGAGAGACGACACACCACATCGGTCAGCGGCCTTGTTTTGTCTGCGCTCAAATCATCAGCCTCGAAACCTAGAGCAAAAGTTCTGAAAGTGCGCCATCGGCGGCAGGATTTCCGAGAGATAAGCAAACACAGCCGCGGGGCGCGGAAAATCCTCGCGCGCCGCATTCGTTAGGCCGCGCGACTCAGCCGCCGGGAGCCCATTTTTCCCGATGTTCGAGCAGGAATATCTGGGAATGCTCGGTCCTCATCGGCAGTTCGCGCGCTTCCCACTTGTCGTCGAACACATCCATGTCCGCGTCAAATTCGGCGTGGGTCCCCATTGGGCTGTTGAAGTACCAAAACCAGTTGGAGCCGAACTTGTGGCGGCCCGGTCCCCAGAATGACTGGTATCCCTTTTTCACCATTCGCGAGCCGGCAAGCATCAGCTCGGTCGGTCCCTGCATATGGAATGCAAAGTGCTCGAGCCCTTTCATGTATTCCGGGGTTTGGATCAGGAACAGCGTGTGGTGGTCGGTGTTTAACGCGGGACGCAGGAATGGCCCTCCTCCGGTGAACCGATCCATCAAGGTAAAGCCGAGACGCTCGACGTAGAACGCCTCCATCTTCGCCGCATCGGGCACGAAATAGACCACATGCGACAGGGTTCGCGGCAAGGCTTCGGCGTCCTCGTTGGCGCCGATTTCGTTGAAGCCTCGCTGTGGAGCAGCGCCGGGAGAATTGATACGTTCCGGAAGCAGGTTCAGCTTGCGCCGCCGCGTAACGCGGAAACCAAGCGCAAAACCCATGTCGTCCACCGCTTCGACGGTGCCATCCGACTGAACTCGGACTTGCCTGTCCTTGCTCAGTTCTTCCTTGAGCTGATTCAGCGTCTCCTGATCCTCAACGCCATAGATCGTCTTTCTCAGCATGCTGTTGGTAGGCAGCGGCGGTGGCAGGTTGGGATCATCCTTGCGATAGACGGACAGGCCCGTCCCATCGAGGGCCTCGTAGAAGCCGGACCCGTCCTTCTCCCCCCTGTGCTTCAAGCCAAAATCGGCGATGAACGCAGCGCACGCCTCCACGCTGTCGACACCGAACACCAGCTCATCGGGGCCAATGATCTTCACGGGTATCCTCCTCGATTGTTTCTTCTCGGATGCGCCTAACTCACCCGGGAACGCCGCAGGTGGTCTTCCGCTGCGGCCAGCATACGATCTGGCAATTCATCAAGGAAATGGATAGTTTCAATCATCTGTATTCAGAGAATCCATAAATCCGGAGCTGGCAGATGCGGTTCAACAACCTCGATCTCAATCTGCTGGTGGCGCTCGACCACTTGATCGTCACAAAATCCATCAGTGAGGCGGCGGCGCGCATGAACCTCAGCCAGTCCGCAATGAGCAATGCGCTCAGTCGGCTGCGCCAATATTTCGACGATCCACTGCTCGTCAGGGTCGGCCAAAAGATGGAACTAACAGTGCGCGCGGAAACGCTGCGCCCGGAAATCACCGACGTGCTCACACGCATCGAGGCCGCCTTGGCCACCAAGCCGGCTTTCGACCCAAAAGCAGCAAACCGTGAATTCCGGCTGCTCGTCTCGGACTATTCGCTTCATACCATCATTCCGTCGGCACTCGAGCTCACAGCGCCCTTTGGCGAGCACATCCGTTTCCAGTTCTTGCGGCAGAGCGAAAAACCCAATGTCTTGCTCGAGCGCGGTGAGGCTGACCTCTTGATCGCCCCCCGTATCGTCTGCTCTCCCGAACACCCTTCGGTCAAACTGTATGAAGACGATTATTGCTGTGTAGCTTGGCGACGCGGCAAATACGGCAAAGGCCCCCTCACCCGGAAGGCTTTCGTCACGGCAGGCCACGTCCGATATCTTTCCTCGACAACTTCGGGCGCTCTCGATTCCGTTCTTCTGGATCAACTCGGGATCGCGCGACGCACTGAGGTTTCGACGTTCGCTTTTTCCTCCGTGCCGCATCTCGTTGTCGGCACCGATCGCATTGCAGTCGTTCATCGCCGCACAGCGCAGCTTGCGGCACGCCACCTTCCCATTGCGATCCTGGAAATTCCGTTCCGACTGGAACGCTTCGAACAGCAGATGCAGTGGCATCACTATCGCAGTCGCGATCCAGGCATCACGTGGGTGCGGGAGATCTTCACGCAAGCGGCCGCCAAAATGTTGCGGAACTAGATCCGGTGGTAGCAGCAGCTTCACGCCCTTTACAAAACGATACGTATCGTTCATTTATTATGCGTGACGGAGATGAGAATGCACGTTACCGTTCATTGGTTCGTCGAGCCCGCGACGTCGATCTTGACGCGCATCGGCACGGTTACGGCGCCAGTGCAGCTTTCAGTAAATGGCATCGAGACCAAATCGTCGGATGAGCAGTTCGAGGCCCTCATGAGCGGCACGACAGATGCAGCCGTGACAGCCATGGACAATGTCATGGACTGGAACCTGCGGCCCGGCGCAGGGGATTTGCGCATCGTCGCACAGATCGAGCGGACAACTCCCCTTTCTCTTGTCGGCACCGCGGCTACAACCGATGTCCGAAGTTTGAAAGATGGGACAGTCCTCGTCGACGCGTCCGCGAACGGGTTCGTTGTGGCCGCCAGGGCTTTGCTCGATGAATGCGGGTTAGATAGCGGATCCTATACGCTCAAGCCTGCCGGCGGCGTGCGCGAGCGCTGCGAGACGCTGCTGGCAGGAGGCGGGGACGCCACCCTGCTCGGCCCGCCATTCGACGGCATGGCCGTTGCGCGGGGTGCGCGGGTGCTGGCGCGCGTGAACGACCATTATCCCGCGTTTCCTGGCCAGGGACTTGTCGTGCGCCAGAGCTCATACGATCGCGTTCGCGCACATGTGGTGGCGTGGCTTGCCGCAATGGAACATGCGCGCGCATGGGCACAGACGAATAAAAACGCTGCGGTTGTGCGTCTTGCAGCAACCGGCATTCCCGGCCCTCTCGCCGAAACCTTGATCAGCTTTATCCCGAGTTCGCTCGTACCCGACCGGGACGGCATTGCACTCCTCATTGCCCAGCGCCAGCGCGCGGGTCTACGCGGAGGCACCGTCAACTATTCAGATCTTGTCGATTCCGATCTACTCGAAAGCGTTGCCTCTTCGCTGGAGCCTAACCGATGATCCTCCAAGAATACGGCCTCGCAACTTTCCGCACCGATACCGAAATCCCGCGGGCGGGCTTTGCGATCGGCGAGCGCATTGCGGCACTCGACGATCTCGTCCGTGCCTACCCCTCCCCCAGTTACGAGCGGCTCGCGGGCAAGAGCGTTCTCGATCTTCTCCAGGACTGGGATAGCGCTTTGGAGGCCGTCAACAACTTGCGCGCGGCCATTACGGAAACGGTCATTCAAGATCACTTCCGCGCGTTTTCGGATGTTGCGATTTGTCCTCCGGTCGATCTGCCCCGCCAGGTCTTCTGCACGGGCGCCAACTACCGCAAGCACGTGATCGACCTGACGCTGGATATGGGCGTCGGCCCCGAGGGGCTTGACGCTGCGGGTCTCAGGCGCTGGGCGGAGAACATGATGGACGAGAGGGCGGCGACGGGCGAGCCCTATGCATTCACCAAACCGGTCTCCACGATTGGCGGAGCCTACGACGCGCTGGTTGTGCCTACCATAGAGGAAAAGCCCGATTGGGAGCTTGAGCTCGGCGTCATCATCGGCCGCGGCGGCCGGAACATCTCTCGGGCCGATGCGATGTCTCATGTTGCGGGCTATGCCATCGTCAACGACGTGACCTCGCGCAGTCTGATCGCCCGCACCGACTATAAGCAGTTAGGCACGGACTGGCTGCGCGCGAAGGGGCAGCCCGGCTTCCTTCCCTTCGGTCCGGTGCTGGTCCCGGCACAGTTCGTCACCGATCCGTACGATCTGCATCTGAAACTGAGCCTCAACGGCGAGGTCATGCAGGATGAAGATGCTGCGGACATGATCTTCGATATCAGCCGGCAGATCGAATACATTTCGCGCTATACGCGCCTTATGCCGGGTGACCTCATTTGCACCGGTTCGCCCGCAGGAAACGGCACCCACTACAACCGCTTCCTGCAGCCGGGCGACCTGATGGTCGGAGAGATCACCAAGCTTGGCCGGCAGGCGATCCGGTGTGTCGCGGCGGGGGCGGCAAATCCAGCCACGTTGCAGGTTCAACTCCTGCCGGCTCGATAATGAAGGGCGAAGTGGGCGAGTGGACTACGTTCTAAACCGCGGAAAGAGCCGCAGCGCATTTTCGCGGTCTACCGCTTTAAGGTCGTCTCCTTTGAAAAACGCCGAAACACCGCGAGCGTGATCTGCAGCTGTCCGATATGGAAAGTCGGTGCCAAAGACAATCTGTGAGGTCGGGACCATCTTCGCGAGGGCTGACAAGGTGACTTCGTTGGGCACCGCCGCTGTGTCGTAGTGGAAGCGCCTGATTTGTTTTTCCACGTCGTCCCGCGAAACATTTCCGCGATATGGAGGGGTCGCGAGTGCCTGAACGGTAAACCGTTCGTAGAAGGAGGTGAGCGAACCGCCCCCATGCGAGAAAATCCAATTGATGTCGGGATACCTTTGCGCCACTCCGTCGAAGATCAACGTAAAGATTGTGCGCGTAGTATCTGTCCCGAATTCGATATAGGGATCATCTACTCCCCGCACCAGGTTCACACAGCAATTCGCGCTTGTAGGATGTGTGTATACAGTGGCCTTGCGTCGATTTAATTCGGCCCAGACTGGTTCGAACTCAATATAACCAAGCCATTTGTCGCCGTAGCTGGTCATGCAACCCACCCCGTCGACTTTCAGCGTGTCGAAGGCATATTCAATTTCCTTCAGGCTCTGATCGATATGCGGCAGCGGCAGCATCGCGAAAGTGCCAAATCGGTTTGGGTACTGAGCTTCGAGGGCTTTGGCATATTCGTTGGATTCCCTCGCAAGGCGAGTGGCTTCCTCGACGGTGAAATCAGTGACCTGAGGAGTGGTCGGAGAAGTGATTGCAGTTGCGACGCCCCCTCTGTCCATGTCCTCGATTGTCTTTTGAATTGACCAGTTTGCAGCTGGCGGGTTGCTCTTGTTTATCCTTTTCACCGCGTCCAGCCATGTCGGAGGTGAAATGTGGTGATGCACGTCGATCCGACGCTGCGTCGTTTCCTGGCCCCGCACAGATTGGTAGCCGCCCGAGACGACGGTGGTGAGGGCCGCCACCCCCGAAGCCAGGAAGTGCCGACGGCTTATATCGGCTGTTTTTCCCGCATGTGATAATCCGCAACCACACCTTCTTGAAAAGCGCATCATGCGTCTCCTTCCTGACGAGCGGTCCAGTCGTCGTTCTTTGCGATCATTTCTAGTATGGAACTGGGAGGGTCTTTGGTCGTTGCTTCACCGCTCTGCCTGGTCGACCAGCGCGACGGCACGGGTCCACCCGGCTGACGCCGCCGCGATCTTCACCGGCAGGCAGATGACCGTGAAGTTGCTGGCCGGCAGCTTATCGAGGTTGGCCAGCTTCTCCAGATGACAGTAGCCGACATCACGTCCGACCTTGTGGCCCTCCCAGATGATGGAAGGGTCCTGCGTCTCTTCGAACCGCTTGCGTGTTGCGGAAAATGGCGCGTCCCAGCTCCATCCATCAGTGCCGGTAACGCGCACCCCTTGCTCCAGAAGATAGAGTGTTGCTTCGCGGCCCATTCCGCATCCGCGGTCGAGATAGTCAGGCTCTCCAAACGCGGCTCCAGCCGCAGTATTGATCAATACGATCTCAAGCGGCTTGAGCTTGTGCCCGATGCTGTCGAGCGCACGCTCCAGGTCACGCGCTGAGCAGACATGGCCATCGGGCAGGTGCCTGAGGTCGAGCTTGACGCCGGGCTGGATGCACCATTCGAGCGGAACTTCGTCGATCGTGATCGCTCGTCGACCCCCGTCCATAGTGGAGTGGAAATGCCAGGGAGCGTCGAGATGCGTTCCGCTGTGTGTGGTCAGGCTGATGTGCTCGATCGCGGCGCCTTGCGCATCCGGCAGGTCCGCGGCTTTCAGTCCGGGAAAAAGCTCCTCGAACTCGACCGCGCCGGCGGCGTGATCGAAATAGTCGATGCGAGGGCGCATCTTCGGGGGGTCGGATGGGATATTGTTTTCAAGCGACACAGAGAGATCGATAATCCTCCGCGACGTAACGTTGCGCATCACGATTGCCTGTTCTGTTCGCGCCGGAACGTTTCGAAAGGTCGACTTGCCGGAGCGGCTGAACGTTAGCCGCGCGCGATTTCCGGTGATACCGAGGAAGATGTCGCACCGTTAGACACGACTCGTTCAACACCGGCCGTCATATGGAGTTTCGCGGCTTGACGGCGCACTTCGCCGAGGAAGCTGACCCGGCGTGCATGGCGAACGTGAATGCAAGTTCGTTGAGGCACTGTGCTGCGACGCCGAAACGCGAGCGGTGATCGTGATCAATTGCATCGTGAGGCAGTTCACAGCGCGTTTATTCCACGGATGCGCGTTGAACAAGATTCAATCAACTCTTGAACGATGCGTGACGAACCGCTCCCCTCTGGCCACGGTAAGACGACACTCTCCGCACCACAAAAGACGTGATACTCTTATACGGAAATCGTTGAACGGGTTACTTATGGATCTACGTTTGATCGAACACTTCCTGCGCGTCGCCGAGGTGGGGAGCATTAACCGTGCGGCGAAGGAGCTTGGATTGTCCCAACCTGCGCTGAGCAGGTCGCTGTCGCAGCTCGAGCGTGACCTCGGGCAGCAGCTTGTCGTCCGGTGTCGTACGGGTATCACGATTACGGAGGCGGGCTCGATCCTGGCTTCGAGGGCAGATTCGCTGTTGCGCGAAGCGTCTTCGATCCGTGAAGAGCTGGCCAATGACGCCGCTGGACGGGTCGTAGTCGGAATGCCGTCCGCGTTGCGCCACCTTGTGACACTGCCAGCGTTGCAGGCAATGCGCAACAAATCACCCGGGACCGCCCTGCGTGTCCACGAAGGGTTGAATGTCTTTCTTCGGGACATGATCAAGCAGGGCATGCTGGACATTGCGGTGATCGCGGTCGAGCAGGTCCCTGAAGCCGAGTTCGCACCCGAGACTCGAGTCCGGGAGCCGCTGGTGCTCGTGAGGAGCGGCAAGTTGCCGCCTCCTCCTGATCCGGTCCGCATTGAGGATGTCGTGGAATATCCGCTTGCACTTCCTGGCCGTCCCAATGTTGTACGCAAAATGGTCGGCCGCGCGATCCGGTCGCGAAACCTGAGCGCTAAAATTCCATTGGAGCCCGAGAATCTCGAACTCTGTCTGGAATTTGTCCGGTGCGGACTCGTCGGACAGACTGTGACGCTGCGGTCGGCGTTGGTCGAAAGAGACCTCAGCGGGATGCGAGTCGCAGCGATCGAAAATTGGGAGGTCCACTGGGCGGTGGTAACGCATCCGCAGCGACAGCACGTCACGCCCGTTCGCCGTCTCGCGACCATCATCGGAAAGACATTGACCGACGCGGTGAGTGGCGGCGCGTGGCGAGGTGCATCCGTCGTCAAGTGACCGAAGACCGCAGTTATTGATTTCCATTGCCGATACGGCGGGCAGATCGTCGCGCAGGGTCTCGAAAATCGCGGGCCATGCCGCCGCGTCTGCGTTTACCGCGAGTGCGGCTCTGGCCGAAATCCAATCGATAATGAAGGCTGAAGGGGGAGCCCGCCTTGATCGCCCGGTGATCAAAGCTTCATCGGTAATGAGCGTACGGCGCCGCCCGCTGCGTCGCTATGGTCTCCGACCGGCGGCCGCGAACATGACGAAATCCACGCGCAATGGCCGCGCAAACGGGAGGACTATGGCATGAACGCAACGCAGAGCGCTTCGAGCGCTGGCCGGCGGAGGCACATGGTGGCCGTCGCAAGTCTGCTTGCGCCGATTTGTTTCGCGCTTTCCGTCTTCGGAATGAGTTCAACCGCACTGGCACAGGCTGACTATCCGACCCGCACCATCAAGATCATCGTGCCGTTGCCTGCGGGCCCGGTTGCGGACGTGGTGCCGAGGTTGATCGGCGAAAAGCTCTCGGCGCAATGGTCTCGACCCGTGATCATCGAAAATCGCCCCGGAGCTGCGCTCAACCTCGGAGCGGAGGCGGCAGCACGGGCCGAGCCCGATGGATACACACTGCTCGCTACGCCGCCGGGGCCACTCGTGGTGAGCCAGCACTACTATCGCAACCTCCCGTTTGATCCAGCCGCGTTCGTACCGATATCGGTCATGGCAAAGGTCCCGGCGGTTCTGGTCGTCAACCCGAAGCTCCCGGTCGCCAACCTGCCGCAACTGATCGCTTACGCCAAAGACAATCCCGACAAACTCACTTACGGATCGCCCGGCGTCGGCAACACGCCTCAACTTGCCATGGTGAAGTTGATGGCGGCGGCCGGAATTCGCCTGACCCACGTGCCATATCAAGGGCTTGCGCCCGCATCGCGCGACCTGGTGGCGGGCCACATCGACGTGATGATCGACAATCTCGGCAACGTTGCCGAACACATCAAATCCGGGAGCCTGAAGTTGCTCGCCGTCACGGGCGACGCTCGCCTTCCTGAGTTTCCGGACGTTGCCACCGTCGCCGAAAGTCTGCCGGGCGTGACCCACACCGATTGGTTCGCCATCGTGGCGCCGCCGAAGACGCCCGCCGCGCTTGCCGCAAAGATCTCCTCGGCGGTCTCCGATGCGCTGAAGCAACCTGATGTCGTGCGCCGTCTCAAAGACCTCTCGGTCGTCCCCGTAGGAAGCTCGCCCGAAGAGACGGCCACCTTTATGACCCAGGAAAGCGACAACTGGCGCCAAGTCATCTCGGCGTCGGGGATGAAGTCGGACTAATGGCGCGGATCGAAAGACGATCGGCCCTTCCGAACTTCTTAAAACGGGTAGGGCCGCGCCGCTCTTCCCCGAGCCGTGAGAACGCACTCTGGACGATACCAAGCGTCCGATTCAATCCACTAGGAACAAGTCGCAGCCATTGCAGGAACATGTTTCTAACTCGCGATCTCAAACGCACAGAATGGTGCCCGCTACGTAGTTGTCGAATCTCGGCGGCGTCCTCCCTTTGACGCCTGGTTTTGGAGGAAACGAACACCCACTGGTCCCCATTAACCCGAGTCAGTTCGCAGCGCCGAAACGCGAGACCGGGAGAAGAAAGGAGCGCACCTTCAGCAGATTGCCGCGACGACCGCGGAAGCAAAACAGGGGCCCAGCGGGTCGCGATGCAAGCTCTCCCGAACCTGCAATGCCAGCGACCGAAAGCCCTTGCGCATGGCGGTATAGCCGGTCGCGAGCCATACCCGCACGCCGGCCGGCAACGGGATCATCGTGGCCGTCCATCAGCGCAGCCACGACGGCGGTCAGCGTCACCGTGTCAACCGCGCCCGTGACCCGCATCCGGGCCCCGGCCGCGAACTCAATCTCGATCGCACCGCAGGTCTCGGAGGGCGCCGTCAACGGTTGCCGGTCTGGCGCACTGGAGACTGCCGCAAAACGGACTTCGTCATCCTGCCGCGGCATCGGTCCAGGCCCGAAGGAGCAAGCCGATGGAGGTGTGGCAGCGTTCCATCATCGGCAGAACGAGCGACGTAGCCGGACGACGATGACGCAGAAAGCGAAGTTAAAGGGTTACGCCGACTTCCGCGAACGGATCAAAGAGGAACGCGTGCAGATAGGCGGCCGGTCAACGCCTTTGCCGGACGCCGACGGCAGGGCACGGATCGGCCCAATAAAAAACACAAGCTGCCGATGAAATCACCCGATTCCAAATATCTTATCGATGCTCCTGCATTCTCAGAGCATCATGGTCGCGAATGGCCGACGAACAACACCACAGATATTTATCTCTCCGCAATCATTCTGCAACGATCCCCCTTCAACACCTCCGATATGCAGTTGTTTCCGCGGAGTATGGAAGCTTCCGGCGGGCTGCAGAAGCGTTGTTGACGCAGCAGTCAACTCTGAGCCGCTGCATTCGGGAACTCGAGCAATCAATAGGCGTGATTGTATTCGAGCGATCGAGCGGCGGCGTCTGCGCCACGTCGGCCGGCCGGGATTTTCTCCGAACGGCGCGGTCGATTCTCGAACAAATGGATGCGCTGGTTACGTCAGCCAAGTCTAACGGACGCGGCGAGGCTGGGCGGCTGTCTGTGGGATTCTATACGTCGCTGTCGGCCGGCAATTTACGGGCGACGTTGGTAGATTTCAGGGAGCGATGCCCACAAGTCGCACTTGGCATGGTCGAAAGGTCGCGGATGCGCCTCGTCACCGCCTTACGCAATGGTGCAATCGACGTTGTCATCGCGACCGACGGGGGACACATCTTTGACAGCAACGCCTTGCCGCTGTGGAGCGAGCGCGTCCTGGTGGCCTTGCCGGAGGGACATCAACTGGCTGGGAAGAAGGCGATCTACTGGACCGATCTGCGGAATGAGACGGTCCTTCTCAGCCATTATGACCCGGGACGAGAACTTGAGGATCTCTTGTTGGCGAAGCTGATCTCGACAGCAGACCGTCCCAAGATCGAACGCCATGACGTTAGCAGAGGTATCATCAAGACCCTCATATCCATAGGATTCGGTGTCAGTTTGGTGGCCGAGTCCGACATCGGCGTCACTTTTGCGGGCCTGACTTATCGAGAGGTACGAGACGGCACGGGGCCGAGTCAGGTCAATTATTCAGCACACTGGCGCAAGGACAATGACAATCCGGCGCTGGCAAACTTCCTCAAATTGTTGAGCGAGCGCTATCCCTTGCCTTGCGCAGGCTGACCCTTGCGGCGGGTCTTCGCAAAGGCCCGGTCGGTTGCCATGAATCGCGCCAGCATTGGTGCGACCAGCTTTGCTGGATCCGAGATCGACTGCCCGGTTTCGCGGGCAAGCATGTCGGTGTAGGCCGCAAGGTCGCGATGGACATCGGCCGGCAATTCCACGGTGAGCTTTACCGGCTTGTCATCGGCGATGGCGCCGAGCTTCAGCTTTGCCATTTTTTCAGCCTCTGTATGGTTCGAGCACGAGGTCGCGATTGACAATTACCCGCACCGGAAAACCCGGCCGGATTGTCAGGGTCGGCTGGATGTTGAGCTTGCGCCGAACGATCTGCTGACCGGTCTGGTTCAGGGAATCCCCTGCCCCACGGCGAAGGGCCTGCAGAATGGCGCTGTTTCCGTTGCCAGCATCCGAGCCGGACCCAAGTTCGGCTCCTACACCAAGCAAAGTCGACAGCAACGCCGCCTTGAACAGTTCGCCCCAGTGATGATCGACCTCGTCATGAAGCCCAGCATAGCCTGCGGTATCGGCACCCGGCTGGCGCTCAAGGACGATCGATCGGCCGTTCGGCATGATCAGGCGTGTCCAGACCAGGAGCACGCGTGACTGTCCATGTGTAACGTGGCTATCGTAGATTCCTATCAGCCGCGCACCCTGGGGCACCAACAAAGTTTGACCGGACAGCGTATCAAATAGCGGTTCGGTCACATGCGCCATGATCTGCCCGGGCAGATCGGAGCGGATGCCCGTAATAAGGGCGGCCGCAATCACAGATCCTGCTTGAACGACATAACGGGAGGCTGGCTTCGCCACACGGTCGGGGCTCGTCGTCCGCCGATCAACGGCAGCGCTAACAAACGCGAGCTTCCGGTCCTGTCCATTCTGGGCAAACGCCTCATCGGACGGTGATGCGGCATTTGAGGTCGTCTCGGGAGTCGCTGCCGCCGGTGGCCGAACATTCGTTGACGCAAATACTTTGCTGGTGCGCGCGGCCTCGCTTTCCTGGCTCATCCGCTGTTGCTCGGGATCGACCGCAAGCGGCCCGGACTGGGCCTGGGCCGCAACAATGGGGCGACCGAGATCACCCGGCAATGGCGGCCCGAGGCGCGGCACTTC
>Ga0268264_10000118_pt1 | contig 193487 bp, 217 predicted proteins | sample KBSSwiS32_FD_190357 | JGI IMG/M metagenome (GOLD analysis project Ga0268264, IMG submission 190357) | Switchgrass rhizosphere microbial communities from Kellogg Biological Station, Michigan, USA - KBS Switchgrass S3-2 (SPAdes) (version 2) | ecosystem: Host-associated > Plants > Roots >... | reverse complement strand
CCGGCCACGCCCTTCACCTGCGCCTGGCCGCCGAGCTTGCCCTCGGTGCCGACCTCGCGCGCCACGCGGGTCACTTCCGAGGCGAACGAGTTCAGCTGGTCCACCATGGTGTTGATGGTGTTCTTCAGCTCCAGCACCTCGCCTTTCACGTCGACGGTGATCTTGCGGGAGAGGTCGCCGTTGGCGACCGCGGTGGTCACCTCGGCGATGTTCCGCACCTGGCCGGTCAGGTTCGCGGCCATAAGGTTCACGTTGTCGGTCAGGTCCTTCCAGGCGCCGGCGACGCCCTTCACCTGCGCCTGGCCGCCGAGCTTGCCTTCGGTGCCGACTTCGCGCGCCACGCGGGTCACTTCCGACACGAAAGAGCCGAGCTGGCCCACCATGGTGTTCACCACCTTGCCGGTGCGCAGGAACTCGCCGCGCAGCGGCCGCTCCTCGTTCTCCAGGTCCATGGTCTGCGAAAGGTCGCCCTTGGCCACGGCGCCGATCACGCGAGCCATTTCGGCGGTGGGGTGCACCATGTCGGCGATCAGGGCGTTGACCGCATCGACGCTGGCGGCCCAAGAGCCTTGCGCGCCCGGCAGCTTCGCCCGGTGATTGATCTTGCCCTGCCGGCCGACCGTCTCGCCCAGCCGGTCGAACTCCTTGGTCATGCGGTCGTTGAGCTCGACCACCTCGTTGAAGGCCTCGGCGATTTCACCGCTGACGCCGGCCAGGCCTTTTGGCAGCCGCACCGAGAAGTCCCCGCGACGGAACGCACGCAGCGCCGCCAGCAGGTCGGCGGTTTCCAGCGGCATGTCCAGCTTGGATGCGCGCGGGGCGCGAGTCTTCTTCGCGGCCGTACGGGCAGCGGTCGTCGACGATTGCGGCATTTCTTCCCCGGAGACCAGCGTGGCGGCGACGGGGCCGTGCATTGTCGCACCAAGTCGGCGCAACAAGACACACCCCCGCCCTGGCGGTGGAACTGCCGAGACCGCCTGCGGGTTCCAGCTTGACCTAAGAATTTTTTCGGTAGGTGGAAGGCCGCCGACGAGCGGCTGACTCACGCCGCGAACGAACTCCCTCGCTAGGGAATCTAGGGTGAAAACGATGAAAAAACAATCACGACCTTAGGTGTTCTCCCTAGGGTGCGCGCGGAACCGTGCGGCTGCGCTGTCGTTTGGGCCGAGGGCGCCGAGCGCGCTGCAGAAACTGGGACGCCTTCCGCCTCATGTCGCAAACCTATGACGCCTCGTCGTTCGAGCCTCCCCCCGAGGCCGAGGCGTACTACGCCGAGAGCCTGCGTTTGCTTAACGAATCCGGCGTGCCGTTCCTGTTGTCGGGCACCTACGCCATCACAGCCTATACGGGAATAATCAGGCCGACGAAGGACCTCGACGTTTTTTGCAAAGCGGGCGATTTCCCCAAGATTCTCGCCTACTTCCAGGCCCGCGGCTATCGCGCCGAGGTGGAGGACGAGCGCTGGATCGCCAAGGTCTGGTGCGACCACCATTTCTTTGATGTGATCTTCGCCATGTCGAACGGCACCGCGCCGATCACCGACGACTGGTTTCGCGGCAATCCGACGATCGAGGTCTATGGCAGTCGCGCGATGATCACCCCGCCGACCGAACTGCTGGTCTCGAAGATGTTCATCCAGGACCGTTACCGCTACGACGGCGCCGACGTGGCGCACGTCATTCTACGCGCCCACGACCGGATCGAGTGGGATCGGCTGCTCCGCTACATGGAGCCGTACTGGGAAGTGCTACTGACGCACCTGTTGAACTTCCGCTTCATCTATCCGACGGAACGCAATCTAATTCCGCGGGAATTGATGGAGGAGCTGACGACGCGGCTGGCCGCGCAGGTCAGCCTGCCGCCCGCCCGGGTTAAAGTCTGCCGCGGCCGGCTGTTCAGCCCCCGCGACTACGTGACCGACATCACCGAATGGGGGTTCGCCGACGTCGTCGGCAAGGGCCTGGAGGAACGGCATGAGCCTATCGGCTAACCCGTCGGCGGGACCTATGCGGCTGGCCGCTCTGGGCGACCTGCACATCGGCGAAAACGCTGAGCGCCCGTACCGCGAGCTGTTCTCCCGCATCAGTCAGGTGGCCGACGCGCTCGCACTCTGCGGCGACCTGACCAACTTCGGCAAGACGCCAGAGGCCGAGATCCTGGCCGAGGATCTGCAGGCGTTGACGATCCCGGTGGTCGGCGTGCTCGGCAACCACGACTACGAATGTGGGCAGCCGCAGGAGGTCGCGCGCATCCTGCACCAAGCCGGCGTCAAGCTGCTCGACGGAGAGGCCTACGAGGTCGAGGGCGTGGGCTTCGCCGGCGCCAAGGGGTTCATCGGCGGTTACGGGCGCAACATGCTCAGCCCCTTCGGCGAGCCCGCGATCAAGGCCTTCGTTCAGGCCTCGGTTGACGAGAATCTGAAGCTCGAAAGCTCGCTGCGGATGCTCAAGACCGAGCGTACCGTGGTGGTGCTGCACTACTCGCCGATCGCCGAGACGCTGGAAGGCGAACCGCCGGAAATCTTCCCCTTTCTGGGGTCGGCGCGGATGGGTGAAACCATCGACCGCTTCGACGGCGTGAAGCTGGTGCTGCACGGCCATGCCCATTCCGGAGCCTACCAGGGCCATACGCCGCGCGGGACGCCGGTCTACAACGTCGCGCGCCCGCTGCTGACGCGCCAGCGCGGCGAGGAGTTCGCCCTGTTCGACGTCTGACGCCCCACAGTCAGACTTCGGCGTCTATCCCGCTCAACTGCAGCTGACGCCTGAGCTCGGCGCGCAGCCGGTCCAGGCCTTCGGGATGAATGCTCTCGCACCGGCAGGTGAGCTTGGCCTCGGTGCCGGAGGCGCGCAGAAGCCACCAGCCGTCGGCGGTCTCCACACGGACGCCGAGTTCGTCGTCGACATTGGCGCCTTCACGCACCAAGCGCTCGCCGACCTCGGCGACCACGCCCGCCTTGCGAGCCTCGGGACAGGCGATGCGCAGCTCGGGCGTAGCGAAGCTCGGCGGCAGGCTATCGCGGAAAGCGGCCAAGCCGCCCTGCAGGCGCGAGATCGCCTGGAAGGTGCGGATGGCGCAGTAGATCGCGTCATCGACCCCGCCCCAGGCGTCGGCGAAGAAGATGTGCCCGGTGAGCTCGCCGCCGATCGCGGCGCCCTTCTCCAGCATCGTCTCGCGCACCAGCACATAACCGGACGGCGACAGATCGCAGTGACCGCCGGCCGCCTCCACGCCGTCGAACAGCACCTTCGAGCACTTCACATCCGCCACCACGCCGGCGCCCGGCTCACGCGCCAGCAGGTCCCGAGCCAGCAGCAGCAGCAGCTGGTCGGCCCAAAGGATGCGGCCCTGGGCGTCGACCACGCCCAACCGGTCGCCATCGCCGTCGAACGCCACGCCCAGATCGCAGCCGTTGGCGAGCACCGCTTCGGCGAGGTGGGAGAGGTTGTCGGCGACCGCCGGATCGGGGTGATGCGCTGGAAACCGCCCGTCGACCTCGGTGTGCAGCAGGATGTGTTCGCCCGGCAGCGACGGCGCCAGCCGCTCGACGACCGGCCCCGTGGCGCCGTGCCCGCAGTCCCAGGCGACCTTGAGGGGCGCCATGCCTTCGGCGGCGCGCGCCAGCTCGGCGACATAGGCGTCCATGATCGTCGTGCGTCGCGCCGAGCCGCAGATGTCGCGCTCGCAGGGGCCGTGCACCATCGCCTTCAGGTGATCGCCGTGCACCCGCTCGTCGCCCAGCAGGATCTTGAAACCGTTCTCCGCGGCCGGATTGTGCGAGGCGGTCACCATGATGGCGCCGCCCAGGCCCAGCTCGCGAGCGGCGTAGGCGAGCATCGGCGTGGGACCGAGGCCCAGCCGTTCGACCCGCATGCCGCCGTCCATGAGACCCCAGACCAGCGCCTGCTCCAGTGTGGGGGAACTCACACGTCCGTCGCGGCAGACGCCGACGCGGGTGACCCCGGCTTTGCGCGCCTCGGCCGCATAGGAAAGGCCCAGCGCGTAAGCGCCGCCGCGGTCGATGTCCCGCCCGGCGTGACCGCGGATGTCATAGGCGCGGATGGCGGCGGGGCCGATGCGGGTCTCCGTGCGGGACTTGGGCAGGCCCTTCCCATCACGTCCAGGATCGGCGCCGGCGGGCTCTAACTGCATGCCCTTCGCTCCGCTTAAGCGGTGAGCGGGGCCATCGCCACACCCGCCGCGGGCGCCGCCAGGCGCAGCGCCCTCCAACCAAGCAATGGTTGTGCGCAGACCTTGTTCCGGTCTGGTCGTCGGCCGCCACCGGAGAAGCCGTTCCGCCTTCCCTAGGTTCGGCCGCCGACAGCTCGGAGCATCGACCCGAAGCGTCCAGCAGACAACCTTTTGGCGGGGACTCGCCACGAACCGAGCGAAGGGTCATCCTGCGACGGTCATGTCCGAGGGCTGAGATGCTGGTCCATGGCGACCGAGACGCGACCGCCGCCCCGCGTCAGGTCCTGCGCTCGATCACCGCGGCGCTGAATACGGTCGAACACTGCGAGCCGGGGCCGCGGCGACACGACCTTCTCACGTCCGCCTTCCTCGAGACGGCAGGCCTGCTGCAGGGGATCGCCGATGCGGAGATGCAAGGGCGCGGCTTCGATGAGCTGAGCCCGGCGCAGGACGCCGCCATGGCGCTGACGCTGATGCTTGCGCGCAAGCTCACCGCCTCGGCCTGGAGCGGCTTCGCCGCCATCGGATCGGGGGTCACGCCGGAGTTGATGGAGCTGGCGATCCAGCAGTTGCCCGAGCGGGTGACCATCTTCACACCCAGGGCCTTCGCCTTGGACGCCGTCTATCCCGAAGCCTATCTCAAAGCCGCGGCGGAGCATCCGTGGCCCGCGCCCCCGCTGGTGATCGGCCTACGCAGCGCCGGCGCAGCGCTGGGCGCTCTAGTGGCGGCCGCCACTGGCGCGCGCACCGTCGTCACCCTCCGAGCGACCGGCCCGGCGTCGCAACGTGAGCTGCACGCCTCCAGTCAGATCCGCGCCTTGTTAACAGCGCACCAAGGGCCGTTCGCCATCGTCGACGAGGGGTCCGCCGCCGCGGGCGGGTCATTCGAGGCTACGGCCGACTTGCTGGCGAGCCTGGGCGTCAGCAGCGATCGGATCGTCTTCCTGCCCAGCCAACTTGGCGGGCTGGGACCCGCCGTCGATCTGCGCCACCGCACGCGCTGGGCCAGCGCCGCGCGTGCGGTCGCCACCTTCGAGGACCTCGTCGCCGAGACGCCGCTCGCCGACTGGTTCAGCGACCTGACCGGGCAGGTCGCAAGGGTCGACAACCTCTCCGGCGGGGCCTGGCGCGCGGCCGGGCGCTTCGCCGAGACGCCCCCAGCCTACCCGGCGCGGGAGCGGCTGAAGTTCCGCCTGCACTCCGCTTCCGGGCAGTGGCTCGCGCGATTCGCCGGCCTGGGCGTGATCGGCGAGGCCAAGCTCGACCGGGCGATCGCCTTGCACCGCGCGGGCTTCACGCCGGAACCTCTGGCGTTGCGCCGCGGATTTCTGCTGGAGCGGTGGGAGGAGACGGGCGCCCCTGGTCCCCTGCCCCGCCAACGCTTCGTCGAGCAGCTAGGCGCCTACCTCGGCTTTCGCGCCATGGCCTTCCCCGCCGAAGACCACGAAGGCGCAAGCCGCGAAGTCTTGGCGGAGATGGCGCAGGCCAACATTCGTGAGGCTCTTGGCCCTGACACGGCGCGAGGCCTGCTGCGCGTATTACCGCGGCTGGTCTCCGCACCCGCTGGCCAACGTGTCCACGTCGACGGGCGACTGCATGTGTGGGAGTGGCTGCGCACGCCCGACGACCTGATCCTCAAGGCCGACGCCCTCGATCATTCGGCGAGCCATGATCTCGTCGGCGCCCAGGAGATCGACTGGGATATCGCCGGCGCCAAGCTGGAGTTCGACCTCACCGCCCACGAGCTCGCCCGGGTTCGCGATGCGGTGCGGGACGCCACGGGCGAGCGGCCGCATCCCGCCGCCCTGCTGTTCTTCGAAATCTGCTACGCGGCTTTTCAAGCGGGGTGCTGGCGAACGGCGCTAGCCTACGCGCCAGCGGCCGAAGCGACGCGACTGGCGACCCAGGCCGCGCGGTACGAAGAGCGCCTTGGCCTGCTCGCCCAGGCTGCGGAATCGTCGGAATAAGAGAGCCTTTCGCCGTCAGGACGGTCGGCTTTGCGCTTCGCTCTGTTCAAAGGCCCGTCGCAATACGGCTCGCTGCGGCTGCACGTCGATCAGCTTGCCCAGGCGCTGGTCGAGCTCGGCTACGAGGCGCGCATCGTCGACATGGCCGCTCCGGACGTCACTGCGCAACTCGAGGCCTGGATCCGCGATCCCGGCGATTGCGCCTTCACCTTCGGCGGCGGCGGCCACGACCTGCGGCTTGGAAGCCGGTCAGCCTACGACGCACTGGACGTCGTGTTCGCGTCCCTCCACGTCGACCACCCCTGCCATCACGCCGTTCGCCTGCAGACGCCGGTTCGAAGAAGCGTCGCCCTCTTCCTCGACCGCACGCACCTGGACTACGCCAGGTCCCTGCCCTGCGCGTCGAACTTCAGCAGCCTGGATTTCCTGCCGCCCGGCGCCAACGAGCTGCCGGAATCGCCGGAGCTTGCCGAGGACGCGTTCGCCCGCCGGGACATCCCGCTGATGTTCACCGGCACCTTTCGCGGAACGCCCTCGACGCCCTGGCGGGGATGGCCCGACACCCCGGCGAAGACGTTGGTCTCGGACATGGCCGAGCAGATGGTGGCCGACGGCGGACTGCCGGTCATAGCGGCCTTGAGCAATGTGCTCAGCCGCATGGGCGTCCAGCTTACGCCCCAGTTTCTGCAGGACGCCACGCCGCTCGTCGCGACCGTGCAGAGCTTCGCCGAGGCCTACCATCGCGACGCGGCGCTGCGCGCGATCGGCCGGGCCGGGCTGCCGCTGCACGTCTGGGGAAACGGCTGGGAGCCGATGCTCGAGGCGCACCCGTCCTTCGTTTTCGGCGGCGTGGGGAGCTTCGCCGAGACGCTGCACACGCTCCGGCGGGCGCGGGTGGTGCTCAACCTCAACAATGGCTTCGTGGCCGGCGGGCACGAGCGGGTGTTCACCGCCATGTGCGCCGGCGCGGCGGTGTTCTCCGACGCCAGCCGCTACTACGACGACGCCTTCGAGGCGGGCTGCGAAATCGCCACCTTCGCCTGGCGTGAGCTGGCGGCGATGCCGGACTCGCTTGGCGGTCTCGTGGCGGATGCGGATCGCGCCGGCAAGATCGCGCGCGCGGGGGCGATGCGCGCGCAGGCGGAGCACCGTTGGATCAACCGTGCCGAGGCGCTTGTCGCCGCCGTCGAGCGAGCGCTCTGAAGCGCCGCCATTCCGCCTTCAGTCCGACCTAGCGTCGAACGAATCGGGCCGCATCCCGCTTCGGTCTCATGTGCAGGAGGAATTCGATGCTCAAACAGCTCGTCGCAGTTTGCGGCGCCGCCGCGCTGGTCGCCGGCTGCGCGTCAACCGAGAGCAGCCCGAGCCGCAACGTGCAGAACCAGGCGCTGACGGGCGCAGCGATCGGCGCGCTCGCAGGCGGTGCGCTGGGCGCGGTGTCGGGCGATCTGGGCGTGGGCGCAGGCGCAGCGATCGGCGCGGCGGTCGGCGGCGGGGTGGGCGCCTACAAAGGGTGCCGCGAGGACGGTGGCTGCGGTGCGCAGCACGCGAACCGACGCCAGTACTACGACGAGCGCGCCGGCCGCTATTACTACTACGACCCGTCCAGCCGCCGGTACTACTGGGAGAACGGCGAGCCCAGGTACTGAGGAAGATGCTCCCCCTCAGGGGAGCTGTCCCGACGGGACTGAGGGGGCTTCCGCTCAGACAGTCCGACCTGACGGCTTCCATCCACATCTGAGTGGAGGCCCCCTCCGGCCTTCGGCCGCCTCCCCCGATGGGGGAGGATCTTTGTGCGCCCTACCTCGGCAGCTTGGTCGAGCCCATCAGGTATTCGTCGACCGAGCGGGCGCACTGGCGGCCCTCGCGGATCGCCCAGACGACCAGGGACTGGCCGCGGCGCATGTCGCCGCAGGAGAAGATGTTAGGCGCCGAGGTGCGGTAGTCGACGACGTTGGCCTTGACGTTGCCGCGCGGGTCGAGCTCGACGCCGCCCTGCTCCACCAGGCCCTCCCGCACCGGGCTGACGAAGCCCATCGCCAGCAACACCAGGTCGGCCTTCAGCTCGAACTCCGAGCCCGCCACCTCCTGCATCTGCATGCGGCCCTGGTCGTCGGGGGCCCATTCCAAGCGCACGCACTCGATCGCCGAGACCTTGCCGTCCTTGGCGATGTAGCGCTTCGTCGCGACGGCGAATTCGCGGTCGCAACCTTCTTCGTGGCTGGACGAGGTGCGCAGCTTCAGCGGCCAATCTGGCCAGGAGAGCGACTTGTTCTCCTTCTCCGGCGGTCGCGGCATGATCTCGAGCTGGGTGACCGAGGCCGCCCCGTGGCGGTTGGAGGTGCCGATGCAGTCGGAGCCGGTGTCGCCGCCGCCGATGACGATGACGTGCTTGCCCTTGGCGCTGATCGTGCCGTTCGGCGCTGCCACCGGCTCGGCGTCGCCGGCGTTGCGCTTGTTCTGCTGGGTCAGGAACTCCATGGCGAAGTGCACGCCCGGAAGCTCGCGGCCCGGAGCCGCCAGGTCGCGCGGCTTTTCGGCGCCGCCGGACATCACCATGACGTGGTAGTCGTCGAGCAGGCGGGCGACGGAGACCGTCGCGCCCACTTCGAAGTTGGTCCGGAAGATCACCCCTTCCGCCTCCATCTGCTTGATGCGGCGGTCGATGAGGTGCTTCTCCATCTTGAAGTCGGGGATGCCGTAGCGCAGCAGGCCGCCGACGCGGTCGTTCTTCTCGAACACGGTGACGGCATGGCCGGCGCGGGCCAACTGCTGGGCGCAGGCCAGGCCCGCCGGGCCGGAGCCCACGACGGCGACACGCTTGCCGGTGCCGCGCGGGCTCGGCTGCGGCGTGATCCAGCCCTCGGTCCAGCCGCGGTCGACGATCTCGCACTCGATCGTCTTGATGGTGACCGGGGTGTCCTCGATGTTCAGCGTGCACGACGCCTCGCAGGGCGCGGGGCAGATGCGGCCGGTAAACTCCGGGAAGTTGTTGGTCGACTGCAGGTTCTCGAGCGCCGCGCGCCATCCGTCCCGATAGACCAGGTCGTTGAAGTCCGGGATCTGGTTGTTCACCGGGCAGCCCTGGTGACAGAACGGAATGCCACAGTTCATGCAGCGCGAGGCCTGCTCGCGCAGCTCCGCACCCGGCAGCGGCCGGACGAATTCCTTGTAGTGCTTCAGCCGCTCGGCCGGCGCGTCGTAGCTCCGGTCGTGGCGCTCGATCTCGAGAAATCCGGTGGGCTTGCCCATTGGCGGGTCTCCAACTCTTAAGAGCCCTCCCCCATTCGCGACAGCGCGAGGGCTCGAACCAAAGGACGACGATCCTGATCGGCCCGCCCGACCAAGGTGGTCAGGCAGGCCAAGTCTGGAGTGTTACGCGGCTACTCGGCGGCGACGGGCGTGGCTTCGCGCTGCGCCTGCATATCGACCAGGGCGCGGCGGTAGTCCGTCGGCATCACCTTTACGAAGGAAGCGAGCGCCTTGTCCCAGTCGGCCAGCAGGTCCGCCGCGCGTTTCGAGCCCGTGTAGAGCTGATGTCGCTCGACGAGGATACGCAGCCGCTCCGCGTCGAACCGCAGCATGTCGCCCATGCCGTTGTTCTCGACGGAAATCGCACGCTGAGTCGGCCTGGAGGCTTCGTCCGCGGCGGTCGGCGCCGTGGCCGGAGCGATCTCCTCGATCTCGACCATGGCGGTGTTGCACAGCGCGCGGAAACGCCCGGCCGGGTCGTAGACGTAGGCCACGCCGCCGCTCATGCCGGCCGCGAAGTTGCGCCCGGTGTCGCCCAGCACTACGACCACGCCGCCGGTCATGTATTCGCAGCCGTGGTCGCCCACGCCTTCGACCACCGCCACCGCGCCCGAGTTGCGCACCGCAAAGCGCTCGCCGCCGACGCCTTCGAAATAGGCTTCGCCGGCGATGGCCCCGTAGAGCACCGTGTTGCCGATGATGATGTTGCGCGTCGGCTCGCGCTTGGAGCCCTTTGGCTGACGCACGATCACCCGGCCGCCCGACAGGCCCTTGCCAACGTAGTCGTTGGCGTCGCCTTCCAGCTCCAGGCTCACGCCGCGGGCCAGAAAGGCGCCGAAGCTCTGCCCGGCGGTGCCGAGGAACTTCAGCTGTATCGTCTCGTCGGCCAGGCCGGCATGGCCATAGCGCTTGGCCACCTCGCCCGACAGCATCGCGCCCACGGTGCGGTTGATGTTGCGCACCTGGTATTCGCCCTGGACGGGCGCGCCGCCTTCGAGCGCGGCCTTGGCGTCGGCGATCAGCGAGTGGTCGAGCGCCTTGCCCAGCCCATGGTCCTGACGGTCCGTGTTCCAGAGGCCCTTCGCCGCTTCCGCCGGCGCCGAATAGAGGATCTTCGATAGGTCGACGCCGTGCGCCTTCCAGTGATCCAGCGCCGGCCGCATGTCGATCCGGTCCACGCGCCCGATCATCTCGTTGACCGTGCGGAAGCCCATCTCGGCCATGATCTCCCGCAGCTCTTCGGCGACGAAGAAGAAGTAGTTGATCACGTGCTCGGGCTGGCCGGTGAAGCGCGCGCGCAGCACCGGGTCCTGGGTCGCCACCCCCACCGGGCAGGTGTTGAGGTGGCACTTGCGCATCATGATGCAGCCGGCCGCGATCAGCGGCGCGGTGGCGAAGCCGAACTCGTCGGCGCCGAGCAGCGCGCCCACCGCCACGTCGCGGCCGGTGCGCAGACCGCCGTCGACCTGCACGCAGATCCGCGTGCGCAGGCCGTTCAGCAGCAGGGTCTGCTGGGTCTCGGCTAGGCCGATCTCCCAAGGCGAGCCAGCGTGCGTCAGCGAGGTCAGCGGCGAGGCGCCGGTGCCGCCTTCGAAGCCGGAGATGGTCACGTGGTCGGCGCGCGCCTTGGCGACGCCGGCGGCCACGGTGCCCACGCCCACTTCCGACACCAGCTTCACGGAGATGCGGGCGCCCGGATTGACGTTCTTCAGGTCGTGGATCAGCTGCGCCAGATCCTCGATCGAATAGATGTCGTGGTGCGGCGGCGGGCTGATCAGGCCCACGCCCGGCGTCGAGTGACGGACGCGGGCGATGTTGCGGTCGACCTTGTGGCCGGGCAGTTGGCCGCCCTCCCCGGGCTTGGCGCCCTGGGCCATCTTGATCTGGATGTCGTCGGCGTTGACCAGGTACTCGGCCGTGACGCCGAAGCGACCCGACGCGACCTGCTTGATGCGCGAGCGCATCGAATCGCCGTTCGGCAGCGGCTTGAAGCGGTCGGATTCTTCGCCGCCCTCGCCGGTGTTCGAACGGCCGCCGATGCGGTTCATCGCCAGCGCCAGCGTGGTGTGCGCCTCGCGGCTGATCGAGCCGAAGGACATGGCGCCGGTGGCGAAGCGCTTGACGATCTCCGAGGCAGGCTCGACCTCGTCCAGCGGAACCGCCTGGTCCGACGGTTTGAGGCGCATCAGGCCTCGGATGGTCAGCAGCCGTTCACTCTGCTCATTGATCGAGCGCGAGAACTGTCGGTACTCGTCAGGCAGGTTGCCGCGGACGGCGTGCTGCAGCTTCGAGATCGATTCCGGGTTCCAGGCGTGCGCCTCGCCGCGCAGACGCCAGGCGTACTGGCCGCCGACGTCCAGCATGTTCTTGTAGATCGGGTTGTCGCTGAAGGCGTCGCGGTGGCGCCGCACGCTCTCCTCGGCGATTTCCCGCAGGCCCACGCCCTCAATCGTGGTGGCCGTGCCGGTGAAGTACTTCTCCACCAGACCGCCCGAGAGGCCGACGGCGTCGAAGATCTGCGCGCCGCAGTAGGACTGATAGGTGGAGATGCCCATCTTGGACATCACCTTCAGCACGCCCTTACCGATCGCCTTGATGTAGTTCTTGCGAACCTCGTAGGCGCTGAGCGGCAGGCCGCTCTCCACCCGGATCTGCTCCAGGGTTTGGAACGCCAGATAGGGGTTCACGGCTTCGGCGCCGTAGCCTGCCAGCACGCAGAAATGGTGCACCTCGCGCGCCTCGCCGGTCTCGACGACGAGGCCGGTCTGCATGCGCAGGCCCTGACGGATCAGGTGGTGGTGCACCGCCGCCGTGGCGAGCGCCGCCGGGATCGGGATGCGATCGGCCGAGGCCGCCTGGTCGGACAGGATCAGGATGTTGGCGTCGGCCAGCACCTGTTCCGTGGCTTCGGCGCAGAGGCGTTCGAGCGCGGCCTCGAGGCCGTCGCCGCCTTCTTCCGCCGGCCAGGTCGCATCGAGCGTGGCGGTGCGGAAAGCGCCGTCCAGCAGTTCGTGGATCGAGCGGATCTTTTGCAGATCCTCGTCGGTGAGGATCGGCTGCGAGACTTCGAGCCGCTTGTGCGAGCCGGCCTGGCGGCCGAGCAGGTTCGGCCGAGGACCGATCATTGACACCAGGCTCATGACGAGCTCCTCGCGGATCGGGTCGATCGGCGGGTTCGTCACCTGGGCGAAGTTCTGCTTGAAGTACTCGTAGAGCAGCTTCGGCTTGGCCGAGAGAACGGCGATGGGCGTGTCGGACCCCATCGAGCCGATCGGATCGTCGCCGCTGCGCGCCATCGGCTCCAGGAAGAAGGCGATGTCTTCCTGGGTGTAGCCGAAGGCCTGCTGCTGATCGAGCAGCGCCGAGGGGTCGTTGGGGCGCGGATGGCCGCCGTCGCCGAGCGACAGCTCCTCCAGCTTGAACTGCGTCTCGGAGAGCCACTGCTCGTAAGGCTCGGCCTGGGCGAGACTGGCCTTGATCTCCTCGTCCTCGATGATGCGACCGGCTTCCATGTCGATCAGCAACATCTTGCCAGGCTGCAGGCGCCACTTGCGGACGATCTTCTCGTCGGGAACGTCGAGCACGCCGACTTCCGAGCCCATGATCACATTGTCTTCGTCGGTGATGACGAAGCGCGCCGGGCGCAGGCCGTTGCGGTCGAGCGTCGCGCCGATCTGGCGGCCGTCGGTGAAGGCCACCGCGGCGGGGCCGTCCCACGGCTCCATCAAGGCCGCGTGGTACTCGTAGAAGGCCTTCCGCTTCGGATCCATCAGCGGGTTGCCCGCCCAGGCCTCCGGAATCAGCATCATCACCGCATGGGCCAGCGGATAGCCGCCGGCGACCAGCAGCTCGAGCGCGTTGTCGAGGCAGGCGGTGTCCGATTGGCCGTGCGGGATCAGCGGCCACATCTTGTGCAGATCGGGGCCGAGCAGCTCGCTCTCCATCGAGCGGCGCCGCGCGTTCATCCAGTTCACGTTGCCGCGAACGGTGTTGATCTCGCCGTTGTGGGCGATGAACCGGTACGGGTGGGCCAGCTTCCACGACGGGAAGGTGTTGGTCGAGAATCGCTGGTGCACCAGCGCCAGCGCAGAGGCCGCCAGAGGATCGGCGAGGTCCTTATAGAAGGTCCCTACCTGGCCGGCGAGCAGCAGCCCCTTGTAGACCACCGTGCGCGTCGACAACGACGGGATGTAGAGCTGCGAGAGCCCCGGCAGGTTCCGCTTCACCGCCAGGTCGGCCAGCGGGTTCTGGATCTGTTTGCGCACTGCCAGCAGCTTGCGCTCATGCGCGTCCTGGTCGCGGATCGTCGTGCCGCGCCCGATGAAGCACTGGCGGACCACGGGCATCGAGGCGAGCACCGCCTCGCCCAGGCCGGTCGTATCGACGGGCACGTCGCGCCAGCCGAGCAGCGGCTGCTTCTCGACCGAGAGGAAGTTCTCGAACTGCTGGACGGCGGCGGCGCGCGCCTCCTCGTCCTGCGGCAGGAAGCACATCGCCACGGCGTACTCGCCGAGCGGCGGCAGGGTCACGCCCGCGCCGTTCGCCCAGTCGCGATAGAGCGCGTCTGGAATCTGAATCAGAATCCCCGCGCCATCGCCCACCAGCGGGTCGGCGCCGACCGCGCCGCGGTGGTCCAGGTTGAGCAGAATTTTCAGGCCGGCCTGGATCACCTCATGGGATTTGCGGCCCTTGATATTGGCCACGAAACCCACGCCGCACGAGTCATGCTCGTTCGCCGGATCATACAGACCTTGCCGGGTGAACCCCATCCGCTCGTCCTCTACTCCCACTCGCGCACGCCAATACGCGGCCCAACCCCTGTTCGAGACGGACCGGTGTGGCGCAATCGCGGGCATTTAGCTGGCAAATGGGGACCTGTCGATGGCAGGGAAACGACGCTCGCCTGAGAATTTTGCGGCGGAGCGACGCAAATGCGCGCAGATCGAAGGCTACTGCCTTTCACAAGGCGCCTTCGCAGCCTGGGCGGCGACGCCCGCCGAGGCTCAGAAGCTGTAGACCAGCGTCACGCGGGTAGTCGTGTCGGTGTTTTTGCGGTCGAGCGGCGGCCGGCTCTCATAGCGCACCTCCACCGAGGCCCGCGCGGCCAGAGCTTCGTAGAGCCGGGTCGTCAACGCGGCCGAACCGACCAGGGTCGAGTTGCCGGATTGCAGGTAGGCGATCGTCCGCTGCGTGAACTCCTGGCCGGGCGCGAACTTCCAGCTGAGATATTCCGCGGCGCGTAGGGAGCCCGATTGTTCGTCGCCTGTCTCCAGATAGTCCGCCTGGCGCAGCGCTGGGCCCGCCTCCGCGCGCAGCTTCAGGCCCGGTCTGTTGATCAGGCGATAGCCGATTCCGGCGCTTTCGGAGAAGCGGCTATGGTAACCCGCGAACCGGTCGCCCTCGCCCCAGAGGACGCCCACCAGATAGAGGCGGCTCGACAGCTTGTAGTGGGTGGCGAGCGACAGGAAATACCGTTCCTTGGTCAGTTCGCCATCCTCGCGCTGCACGTCGGCGGTCGCATCGAGCGTGTGCCACCACTTCGGCCCATCCTTCTCGAGCTCAACCCCCAGCGCGAGACCCTGCTGATCGGTGTTTCCGGTGGAGACGTTGATTCCCGCCTCGCCCTTGCCGGTCCAGCCTCCGAAGCCCCCCTGCTGTGCGGCCTCGCGCGCCTTGCGCCCCGCGGCCCGCACTTGAGCCTGCGCCGCCAGAGCATCGATCTCGGCGATGGAGCCGGGATTGGCCTTCTTGGCGATCTTGACGACAGTCTGCAGGGCTTGGGGATCGTTTGCGGCGGCCTCGATCATCTCTGCGACTGGCGCAGGCAACGGTGTCGCCTCCGCCCGGCCGGCGGACAGCGTAACCAGGACGCCGATCAGCGACGCTGCGCCGATCGCCCAGGTTTGCGCCCGATGCACGACCTCCGCAGTCGTCATGCGCCTCTCGCGGCAAAACTGGACGATGGAGAGCCCATGCGAATGCGGCCACCCAGCAAGGACCTGTGTTGACGTCCGCATTTCAAGGAGTCGCCGCGAGCTTCCCCCGCACAGCGGCGGCATGGGCGTCGAGGCCTTCACGATGGTACCGCCTCCCCGGATCGAACGGGGGACCTCCAGAGCCACAATCTGGCGCTCTAACCAACTGAGCTAAGGCGGCGCGTCGCGAGGGCGGGGTTGTAGTCGCGCCGGGCCGTGGGATCAAGCCGGCATCCCGCATAAGAAAACGGCCCCGGAGGCGAACTCCGGGGCCGTCGTATCAAGTGTCCGTCGTCGTCAGCCCTTGGGCAGACGGAAGGAGATCGGAATGGTGATCCGACCGCCATCGACAGGCGCGCCATCCTTTGTCATGGGGCGCATCTTGAACAGTTTGCTCATGCGAAGCGCGGCGTCGCCGAACCCGCCGTCAGCCGGCGTTTCCGAACTGACCGAACAGCCTTGCAGTGTTCCGCGAGCGTCGACCGTGCAGCTGATGCTGGCGCGGCCTTCGACGTTCATCCGCTGAGCCCGCTCCGGATAGTACCGTTCCAGATCCTCCGCGGAGGGCCGTCGCACCCAGTCAGGCTGAGTGATGACCGACGGGCGCGGCGGTTCCGGCGGCGGCGGGGCCGGCGGCTTGGGCTCTTCCACCCGCTGCGGCACCGGCGGAACCGGCAGCGGCGGGATGGTCGGCGCTTCCGACATCGCGGCCGGAGGACGCGGCTGCAACTTGGGCGGCGGCGGCGGCGGCGTGTTCGGCGGCGGCGGCGGCGGCGGAGGCGGCGGAGGCGGAGCCTGAGGCTTGATCAGGGCCACATCCGTCACGTCGTCCGAGTATTCGTGAAACTTCGCCTCGAACTTGCTCTTCCACAAATAGAACGCCAACGCAGCGTGGGCGATCGCGGCGATCGAAACCGCCATGACGAAGCCCTTGCGCTGCTTGGGCCGCGGCATGTCGAACGGATTGTGTCCGGGGTGGGCGACGTCGCCTCGCTGTTGAATATCAGCCATGCGTCACCGCCTACCGACGTTTGTCTTCGCCGACGAGCGCCACGCTGTAGAACCCGTTGTCCTGCAGCATGTTCATAACGCCCATGAAGTCCCCGTAGAGGACCTCCTTGTCGGCCCGGATGAAAATCCGCTCTTTCGTCGGGTTACGCTTCGCACCCAGGGCGGACCGGACGTCGTCGCCAAGAGTGGCGAGATCCGTCTGGCTGTCCTGAATGAAGATGCGTCCGTTCGGCTGAAGCGAAATGTAAATCGGCTTCGGGGGGTTGGGCGAGGCTTTCGCCACAGCCGGAGGCAGAGCCACCTTCACGTTCACGGCCGTCATCGGCGCCGCGACCATGAAGATGATCAGGAGGACCAGCATCACGTCCACGAAGGGCGTGACGTTGATCTCGCTGTTCTGCTCTTCCTGGTACTTCCCCCCAGAGCCTGCAAGCTTGGCTCCCATGGTGGGTTAGGCTCCTTTGTCGAGCTGCCGGGAAATCGCGTTCATCAGTTCAGCGACGAACCCTTCAGAGCGAGCGCCGTAGGCCGAGATCCGCGTCTGGAAGTAGTTGTAGAAGATAACCGACGGGATGGCGGCGAACAGGCCGAGGCCGGTGGCCAGCAGCGCTTCGGCGATACCGGGCGCCACGACCGCGAGGTTCGTGGTGTTGGTGTTCGCGATGCCGATGAAGGAGTCCATGATCCCGTAGACGGTGCCGAACAGGCCGATGAACGGACCGTTGGAGCCGACCGAGGCGAGGAACTGCATGCCGCTGGAAAGGCGGCGGGCCAGCGAGGCCTGCACCGCGCCGACGGCGGAGTGCGCACGATCGATCGTGGTGTCGCGGTGCTCGCCGCCGACCTTCAGGCCGGCCTGGCGGGAGAGCTCGACTTCGGCGGCAGCCGCGGCGGCCATGTCGGCCAGCGGGTTGCCTTCGAAATCCTCAGACTGGGCGATACGGCCCATGTCGGTGATCGACTTCGCGCCGCGGAACGCTTCGACGAAGCTGTCGGAGGTGCGGTTCAGCGAGCGGAACTCGATGAGCTTGGTGATCAGGGTCGCCCACGAGAACAGCGACGCCAGCACGAGGCCGATCATCACCACCTTAACGACGGGCTTGGCGTCCATGAACATCGTGCCGACGTTCAGCTTGCCGGCATGGCTCACCTGAGGCGGCAGTTCGGCAGCCGGAGCGCCGGCGTCGGCCGGAGCAGCCGCGGGCGCGGCGTTGCCGTCGGCGGGAGCCGCGGCCGCAGCCGGCGCGGCGGCCGGATCGGCGGCGTTCTGCGCGAACGCAGGCGCACTCGCCATCAGCGCCACGGCGCCGACGAGAGCGATGAGGGAGGTCTTCCGTTTGTTGTCGAGCATCTGTCGCCAGTTCCTGGTTGGTCTAGCACGATTGGCCGAGGGTCGTCGCGCGAGAGCGTCTCCACCCTTGTTAAAACAGTCCCACCATCCATCCTCGGATCGAGGGCCGGACGGCGGAGCCGCTGTCGCTGCGCCTGCCCCGGAACGCGTGCTCCCAATCTTTTTCTTGGAGGAAGCTTGGCGTTTCGAAGGCGCTTGGCGACCTTGTCTCCCCGACGGGGACACGAAGGTCTCACCGCTATGTTAGACGTGCGGCTGCGGTCCTTTGGCAACCCCTTATTAAAGCGTCAAGGGGGGAGAGCCATTACGGGACGACTTGCAGACGACGGAGACATGCGGAATTGCTGCGACGCAGCATGCCGCACCGCGAACGCAAGCAGCGAATTCCGCAGCCACATCGAATTTCGACGCCGCAGTGCAATAAATCCTAGCGAACCTTGGTCGTGAAACTTTGGATTGTAGCGCCGCGCGGAAGTTGCAGCCTCGGCGCCGGGTTCGATCCGCAACGCGGCGCACGGCCGCCGCCTCTAGACGAGCAACTGCGGGGCTTAGCCACGCCCACGTCCAATCAGGATGGAAGAAGTGGTGCCTGGGGGCGGATTCGAACCACCGACACGCGGATTTTCAATCCGCTGCTCTACCAACTGAGCTACCCAGGCTGAGGCCCGCCGTCGCGGGAGCCGCGTCTATAGAAGAGCCTTTCGGCGAAGTCCATACGCCGGTTCAGTCCTCATCCGACGAGGGATCTTGCGCCGACTCCTCGTTCTCCACGGCCGGCACGGCATAGCGGCCCGAGAGCCAACGCTGCAGGTCCACGTCGGCGCAGCGCTTGGCGCAGAACGGGCGAGCGGATGCTTCGCTCGGGCGACCGCAGATCGGGCATTTGGGCTGGGTCATGGCGCGCCGACGTCGAAACTGTTCGGCGGGCGCACAGGATCCGGCGACACCTCGAATCGCGCGCCGATCCGCGCGGCGAGGCGCTGCGCCAGCGGCGCGGCGGCGGCGGCGACGGGCGGGGCGCAGCGGGCGACCAGCTGCGCCCCGGGCTGAGCGGCGGCCTCGGCCTCCAGGCGGCGGATGAGCCGAAGCGCCAGGCTCTCGTCGGTCAGCGTTCCGTCCAGGCCACAGAGAACCTCGGCGAGCGGCCGCGTGCGCCTGGGCAACGAGAGTTGCAGGACGCCGAAGCGCCCGATCGGTTCGATCGCTACGCCGGGATTGTCCGGCGCGAACGCGATGCGCGCGGCGGCGCTCAGCGCCTTGGCGTCGTGCCCGCGACCGACGAGGTCGATCGCGACGATCCCGCCCAGGCTCTTGAGCCTGAGCAGGCGCGCCGTTTGGGCGATGGCGGCCAGATTGGCGGCTCGCGTCACGCGCTTCGAATCACCGCCCTTGCGCTGGCCGAGGTCGACATCGACGGCGGTGAGCGCACGCGTCGGCTCGATCGCCAACGTTCCCCCGCCCGGCAGGGCGTGCAGCACCTCGAGCGCTTCGGCCTCGGCCTCGTCGGCCATGACGCGGGCCGGCGCGCCGGTGACGAGCGTGGCGCCCGGGACCAGCGCCTTGAGCGTCACAGCGAAACCGGGCGCCTCGGCAAGGAGGCGCGGCGGACCTTCCGCCGCCCCAAGCAGCCGCGCGACCGCAAGCTTGCCGCGCCGCGGCTCGCCACGGATCTCGACCTCGACCACCTCGCCACGTGCAGGCTTGGCCTCAGGCTTGAACTGCAGGATCGCCTCGGCTCCTCTGCCGAGATCCAGGAAGGCCATCGAGAGCGCGGGCTCGAGGCTGGCGACGACACCGGCCAGGCGCGCGCCGGCCTGCAGCCGGGGATCATCGCCGTCGCGACGGACGAACAGCCGCTCGGGCGCGCCGTCGAGCGTCACCACCCCACGGGTCTCGCCCAAGCCCTCGTCCAAGAATATCCGACGCTCGCTCATTTCGACGCCATCGGGCGTCGCAGACCGAGCCCTGTCAGCAGGTTCATGGTTTCGTACAGCGGCAGGCCCACCACGCCGGTATATGAGCCTTGCAACTCCGTGACGAAGGCGCCGGCCAGGCCCTGGATGGCGTAGCCGCCCGCCTTGCCCCTCCCCTCGCCGCTTTCGAGATAGGCCGCGACTTCGTTGGGACCCAGCCGCTTGAAGCGCACGCGGCTCTCGACGAGCCTCACCGAGCTTTTCCCACCAGGCGCGACCACGGCGACCGCGGTCAGCACCCGGTGCGCGCGCCCGGACAGCAATTCGAGGCATCTGCGGCCCTCGGCGTCGTCCTCGACCTTGGGGAGAATCTGCCGACCGACGGCGACCACCGTGTCGGCGGCCAGCACGAAGGCCGCGGGTTCGCGGGCGGCGACCGCTTTGGCCTTGTCCGCAGCGAGACGCACCGCGTGCTGGCGTGGCGTTTCATGACGCTGAGGAGATTCGTCGAGCTCGGCGGCCACAACCGCATCGGGCGTGACGCCGATCTGGCGCAGCAGAGCCAAGCGCCTAGGGCTCGAGGACGCCAGCACCAGGCGTTGATGATCGTGTGTCAAAACTTCGGGGGCCTCAGCGTACGCGGAAAGTGATGCGGCCCTTGGTCAGGTCGTAGGGCGTCATCTCGACTAGAACCTTATCTCCGGCCGACACGCGAATGCGGTGCTTCCGCATCTTGCCGGCGGTGTGGGCGATGATCTCGTGGTCGTTCTCGAGCTTCACGCGGAAGGTCGCGTTCGGCAGGACCTCGCTCACGGTCCCGGGAAGCTCGAGCAGCTCTTCCTTCGCCATGCAGGTTTCCCACACCAACAATAACGATGGCCCACCCCTGCACACAGGCCGCGAGCCGTTGACCACAGGTGAAGTATAACGCGGGCGGCCTGGGGAGGTCGATGGGTCAACAACCACAGCGTTGCAGCTCAATCCTCACGAAAACGCTCCGCAATACGATGCGCGAGTGAATCACGGACCAGTCGATAGGCCTCCAGACGCGTCTCGCGCGAGCCTTCAGCCAGGGTGGGATCCTGGGTCGCCCAGTATTCGATCACCGCAGCGCGGCCGCGGGCCAGTTCGACGGCCCGATGCTGCGCCTCGGGCGTGAGCGACACCACCAGATCGAAGCTCTCGTCCTCCAACTCGTCGAAGGTCTTCACCCGGTATTCGGAGAGGTCACAGCCGACCTCCGCCATCACGGCGGCAGCCAGGGGGTCGACTTCCGAGCCGCCATCCGGCTCGCTCTCGGGCGGCGGCTTCAGGCCGCAACTGTCGACGAAGATCCGCTGCCCGGCCAGCCGCTTCAGCAGAGCCTCGGCCATCGGCGAGCGAACGCGGTTGAAGTTGCAAGCGAAGAGGACGGCTGCCGGGGAACGCCGGGAGGACTGACTCACGGCGTCACGTCCGCCGGTGCAAAGCGCAGATCAGCGTGAACAGTCGCCGCGCCGTGTCCAGGTTGGTGTCCACCTTCCCCTTGAGCCGCGCGCGCAGCAGTTCGGACGCCTCGTTGTGAAGGCCGCGCCGACCCATGTCGAGCGCCTCGATCTGGGCCGGCGTCGCGTTGCGGATGGCCTGATAGTAGCTTTCGCAGATCATGAAGTAGTCGCGGATCACCGAACGGAAGGGCGAGAGGGAGAGGATGTGGCGGCGTTCGTAGCCGGGTCCTGTGACATCCAGCACCAATCGGTTCTCGATCAGGCCCATCAAAAGGTCGAAAGGCCCCTCGCCGGCGCCATCTGGCGCGAAATAGTTCTCTTCCAGCAGGTCGAAGATCGCGATCTGCCGCTCCTGCTCCTGGTCGCGCGTCGCCGCGGCGAGGGAGGCCTCGTCGAGCTGGACCGATTGCAGGCGGTGATTTGAACGGGGCGGAGCCATGAGTCGTGGGAGCGGACCGCCTGCACCTTTAGGCTATTCCGCCCCCACACGTCATCCCGCCTCGTCGCCATCTCCTTCGGGCCATGGCGCGAAGGAGGCCGGGCAGCTCAGTACGAGGCGTAACGGGCGCCCTCGGAGCGGACGTACGCTCCGTTGACGTAGCCGATCCCGACGCCGTCGCGGCCGACGAGGATCCATTCGCCGCCGCGCACCTGGGCCATCGCCTCGAAGCGCTCGCCGCGACGCAAGCCGCCCATGCGCGGGCTGCCCGAGTTCGGCGCAGCGCGCAGATTCACCGTGCTCGTCGCCACCAGGGTCTGACCGAGGCGCTGGTAGTTCGCCGGCTCGACGCCGGATTCCAGCTGATAGCCTTGATGCGAGTAGGTGCGCGCAGCGTCGCCCTGCTCGTTGGCGGCGGCCGCGCGCTGCGCATCGCCCTTCTGCATCTGGCAGCCGACCGCCGAACCGGCGGCCGCGCCCGCCGCGGCGCCCAGCAGCGTACCGGTGGTCCGGTTGTGGCCGGCGATGCTGTTACCGAGCAGGCCGCCGGCGACCGCGCCCAGACCGGCGCCCATCACCTGCTTGTTGCCTGACGCGCTGCAGCCGGTCACGCCGGGAACCAGCGTCTGGGCCTGCGCCGGAATCACCGCGAGAACAGAGCCCGCCATCGCCGCGGCCGCCACCGCGCCCGCCATCATCTTCGAAGTCCGCATGAGACAACTCCAGTCTGCATTGTCCGTGCGAGGCGCTCGCCCCGTCGCATGCAAGGCTAGGCGGCCGAGCCTGAACGGCCGCGCCATGCGACTGTCAGCTATTGTTTAGCTTCGTGAGAGTTGGCTTAGCGGATTTGGTTTAAGCGAATTGCCGCTGATCGGGCGTGCGCCGGCAAGCCCTCGGCTTCCGCCAGAGCGACGGTCGGCGGTCCCAGGTTGGCGAAGGCGGCCGGATCGCACTTCACCAGCGAGGTGCGCTTCAGGAAATCATAGAGCGACAGGCCCGAAGAGAAGCGCGCCGCGCGGCTCGTCGGCAGAACGTGGTTCGAACCGGCCACATAGTCGCCGACCGCCTCGGGCGTGTGGCGCCCGAGGAAGATCGCGCCGGCGTGGCGAATGCGGGCGGAGAGCGCGTCCGGGTCCTCGACGGCCAGTTCGGCGTGCTCGGGCGCGATCAGGTCGACCAGGCCGGCGGCCTCTTCCAGGCTGGCGATCACCACCGCGCCGTGGTCGCGCCAGGAGGCGGCCGCGTCTTCGCCGGTGGCGAGCTGCGAGAGCTGGGCGGCGACCGCGGCCTCGACCCTGGCGGCGAAGGCTTCGTCGTCGGTGATAAGGATCGACTGCGCCGCGGGGTCGTGCTCCGCCTGCGACAGCAGGTCCGCGGCGATCCATTCCGGGTCGTTCTTCGCGTCGGCGACGACGACGATCTCCGAGGGGCCTGCCAGCGCATCGATGCCGACCACGCCATAGACCCGACGCTTGGCCGCGGTGACGAAGGCGTTGCCAGGACCGACGATCTTGTCGACCGGGGCGATCGGGCCGGCGCCGAAGGCTAAAGCCGCGACCGCTTGAGCGCCGCCGACGCGCCAGATCTCGGTGACGCCCGCGGCTTTGGCGGCGGCCAGCACCGCCGGCTGCAGACGTCCGGGCGGCGTGACCATGGCGATCCGCGCCACGCCCGCGGCGGCGGCCGGCACAGCGTTCATCAGCACGGTCGAGGGATAGGCTGCGCGACCGCCAGGCACGTAGACGCCGACCGCATCCAGGGGCGTCCACCGCCAGCCCAGCTCCACGCCGTCGGCGTCCTTGAACCACTGGTCGGCCGGGCGCTGACGCTCGTGATAGGCGCGGATGCGGGCCGCGGCGAAATCGATCGCCTGGCGGACGTCGGCGGCGCAGGCCGCCGCGCCGCCCTCGATCTCGTCCTGGCTCACGCGCAGCGTCGCCTCGGTCAGCTCGACCCGATCGAACTCGCGAGCGAAGCGCAGCAGCGCCGCCAACCCCTCACCGCGCACCGCGGCCAGCACGTCGCGGACGATGGCGTCGACGTCCTCGGGCGTGTCGCGCCGCTCGTCGACGAACGTGGCGAAGGCGGCTTCGAAGCCGGGATCGGAAGTGCGGAAACGGCGCATGTCTTTTAACTTAGAGCTCGTGGGCCGGCTTGCGAGGCGTCGGCCACGGTTCGGAAACGTCGGCCAGCACGGCGTCGACGCATTCGACGACGGCGCGCAGGTCCCCGCCGCCGGCGAAGCTGAGGGTGACCTCACCGCCTGGCGGGTCGCCGGGCTCGAACGAGAGGGCGAGGAGCTCCAGCACCGCTTCGGGCGCCTCGCGGCGAATGTTGCGCGCCTCGACCTTCAGCACGCCGGCGATCTGCAGCGCCGCGCGGACCCGCGCTCCGCCGCCGGCCTCCCAGGCGTAGCGATTGAACGCCACGGTGAGCAGCCGCGCTTTCGGTTCGTAGGAGATGTCGCCCACCTTGGCGACGGCGTCCTGCATGGCGGCCGAGATCACCGCGAGGTCTTCGGCGTCCTCGGCGAGCAGCTTGAGCGGCGCGGGCCTGGACATCAGAGCTCGGCCTCGCCGTCGCTCTTGAGGCGACGAATCTGCGCGCCGCAGGCGCTGAGCTTCTCCTCCAGGCGCTCGAAGCCGCGGTCGAGGTGGTAGACGCGGTTGACTACCGTCTCCCCCTGCGCGGCGAGGCCCGCGATCACCAGGCTCACGGAGGCGCGCAGGTCGGTCGCCATCACCTGCGCCCCGTCCAGCTTCTCGACGCCCCGCACGCGAGCCTCGCCGCCCTGTACGGTGATGTCCGCCCCCAGTCGTGCGAGCTCCGGGGCGTGCATGAAGCGGTTCTCGAAGATGGTCTCCTTGATCACGCTCTCCCCATCGGCCAGCGTCATCAGGGCCATGAACTGCGCCTGCAGGTCGGTGGCGAAGCCGGGATAGGGGTCGGTCTCGATCTCCACGGCGCGCAGACGCCCGCCGTTGCGCTTCACCGTCAGGCCGTCGTTGTGCGGGATCACCTCGACGCCGGCCTCGACCATCTTGTCGAGCATCGCCTGGATGAAGTCGCAGCGGGTCCGCGTGAGGCGCACCTCGCCGCCCGCCATCGCGGCGGCCAGCGCATAGGTGCCGGTCTCGATCCGGTCGGCGATCACCGCGTGGGTCGCGCCGCGCAGTCGGTCGACGCCCTCCACCAGGATGGTCTTGGTCCCAGCGCCCGAGACCTTGGCGCCCATCTTGTTCAGACAAGCCGCCAGGTCGCCGATCTCCGGTTCGGCCGCAGCATTTTCCAACACCGTATCGCCGCTCGCCAGCACGGCGGCCAGCAGCGCGTGTTCGGTCGCGCCCACCGAGACGAACGGGAACACGATGCGGCCTCCGGTCAGGCCGCGGGGCGCCTGGGCGTAGACGTAGCCTTCGTGCAGGTCGATCCGCGCGCCCAGCGCCTCCAGCGCCTTCAGGTGCAGGTCGACCGGGCGCGCGCCGATGGTGCAGCCGCCCGGCAGCGAAACCTTAGCCTGGCCGGTGCGGGCGAGCAGGGGCCCCAGCACGTTGAACGAGGCGCGCATCTGGCGAACCAGGTCGTAGGGCGCGAAGCCGGAAACGATCTCGCGGGTGGTGAGCAGGGTCTCGGGTCCGTCGGGGCCGTCGCTCTCGACCACCTCGGTCCCCAGCCGCCGCAGCAGCCGGCCGAGGAATCGGGTGTCGGCGAGCCTCGGCATATTGGTCAGGCGCAGCGGCTCGTCGGTGAGCAGGCTCGCCGCCATCAGCTTGATAGCCGAGTTCTTGGCGCCGCTGATCGGGATTTCCCCCCTCAGCCGCGCGCCGCCGGTGATCGCGATGCGGTCCAATCCCAACCCTTCGAAACGGCCGCGATCGGAACATCGCGGAGGGCGTCATCCAAGAGCGCTATCTAGCGTGCGGCCCGCCCCGCGCATAGGGCGGCTCAGGTGGATTCGCCGCCCTGCGTCTTCGGCGCCTCTTCGCGAGGTCCGTCGGGGCGTGCGGGCTCCGCCTTTCGACGGCGCAGGTTGGTCCGCAATGCGGCGGCGAGCTTCGCCTCGCGGGCTGCTTTCGGGTCTGCGCCGCCCTCGCCGTTCGGCCTGCCGTTCGTCGTCATGACCACATGCGGTGCGGCCGCCTATGCGCCGCGTCAAGCCGTCCCGACGCGAAATGAGGGCTTCACGCCGGCGGAATCGTTGGCTATAGCCCCCGCCTCGCCTTTCGCCGCCGTAGCTCAGTGGTAGAGCGCATCCTTGGTAAGGCTGAGGTCGGCAGTTCAATCCTGCCCGGCGGCACCACAAATACCACAATATATACAACAACTTAGCCCCCTTCGATACCGGAGGGCGGCTAAGCCTGTTTGTCATTTCGAGCGTGAACGCGTCGAGAACATGAGCTAGAGTTTGGGAGAAACGTGGGAAGCCGATGCTCGTCTATTTTGTGAGCGCTCCCTCAGCCGGCCTGATCAAGATTGGTCGAGCGCTTTGCGCGGTCCGCCGATTCGACAGCTTGCGATCAAGCAGCCCAGTGCCGCTCACGATGCTTGGCGCTGTGCCGTGCCACCGCGGCGGAGCCCTGGAAGGGGAGCTGCACGACCGCTTCGCAGCGCTCAGGTCCCACGGCGAGTGGTTCCGGGAGAGCGACGAGCTGCTGACCTATATCGCCAAGCACGCGCAGCCACCAAGGCGCCGGGCAGACGCGCGTGACATCACCGAAGACCGCAGGCGCCGACGCGACCTAAGAAATGAGCAGGTGAGAGCAGATAGGGCGCTTGAGAGATGGCTCGCCAGCGAACAGGGTCAACGCCTCAAGGAGCGCGGATGACCGACCCTATCCTCTCCGGCCTGGACTTCGTCCGCTCCACCTTGCGAGCCCGCTGGGAAGCCGCTGGAAACCTGGAGCACCTCATCGCAGCCGAGCGGGTGATCCTGGCGACGATCGACGACGCCTGCGAGCGGCTTCAGTTCGGCTGATGCCCTTCCACATAGACCCCCGCATCGCCGCCTGGTCGATCGGCCGCTTCGTGGAGAAGTCTTGGCTGTTGAGGGTGCGCTGCGCCTGCGGACATGAAGGCCGGTTGGCTCACGCTCAACTCGTCGCGATGCCCGCCGAACGACTTACCGGCGATGTGGTCGCCCGGCTGACGTGCACGAACTGCGGAGGCTCTGAGGGCGAGGTCGACATGCTGCAGGATCGCGGCGGCCCGACGGGATCGCTCAGGGCTGCGCCCGAAACGCTGGGCTCGCCGTGGAAGGGGCGCGGATGAAGCTCATCAGCCGGGACGGCTCGGTGTTCGGAGATGCGCCGGCCGAGCTGGTCGCTGCAGCGCCGGCCGAGATCAACCGCGCGTTCCGGTTCGAAGGCGTGACGTTCGTTCGGCTGGCCGATGCGCTGCGGTTCTACGATGTGCCGGATCGTGAAGCCTGGATCGCCCGCGGCAGGTAGCGCTTGCGGCGGCCTGCGCCCGCCTATCTACCCGAAATGGCTGGGTTCTATCCGATCAAGGTTGACGTCGACGGGCGCTCGGTTCGCGGCGAATGGACGATCAAGCAGGGTTCGCGCATCTGCGTCCGCGCGCCGGGCTATGGGCCTGCCCTGACCGTTCCGCTCGGAACTCGCCGCCCGCACGTCTACGCGCCGATCGTGCTCGGGATCATGGTGCGTGCCTACTTCCGGCGGCAGGAGGCTTGGCGCGTGCATGAGGAGCGCGAGGCGATCAGGATGGGTGGAAGGCGCAGGCGGCGAGCACCGCTGATGCCGGCGTGAACGACGAGGAGTTGATCCGGGCTGTCGTGCTGCTCATCGAGCAAATCCGCATCTGCGATTTCCGGGACAAGCTCGGGCATTCGATCGAGATGAACGCAGCGTTCCAGGATCTGGTGCTTGAGCTGACGGTGCGGGGGCTTTTGGGCCGGAGTCGCTGACGGCGGAAGCTCTGGCGACTGACGGGAAGCTTTAGAGTGGCCAACCCACCCCCTTTGCGGCCATTCCGAAATGGCGGCGCTTCGCCCTCCAGGCGAAATTTGTGGCCAAGGCAAGCTATTGCGCAAAGAGTCAGTTTCGGCGCCGCGCATTATCCGGTTATCAACATGAAGGGCAAATTATTCCACCGGCAGCCACGTAGGGAACAACATCACCGCGAGTGGAGTTTCACTAAAGGGCAAATACGCCCCCCTATGCTTGACGTTACAGGCGAGTTGCATAGTTTAGCCGAACCGCCAGGAGGACGACGATGGGGCTCACCGAACTTGTTGAACGCGCGAGGCAATACAGGATGTCGCCGACGGAGCGCCGTGCGCAACGCGTCAGCTTGATCATGGGCCTGCGCGGCCACCGCTCGACGCTCACTCGCGAAAAGGTAGAAGAAGTCTTGGACGACGTCGAAGGTCATGACGCTCCGTCGGAAGACGTTAATCGCCCTTGATGCGACTATAAAATTCGTATCAGTTTGCGAGGCCCGGCCGAAACGCCGGGCCTTTTGCATGTGATGAGCGATGCTGGATGACAATTGGGAGCTGATTAACGGCCCCGTCGCGCATGAAATCGAAGTCCTGAACTACTCCAATCAGGTCAACGTCATCGACGCGATGGTGCGCTTTGTCGTGCATCGCGAGGGGTCAGGCCCAAACGGCACTCCGAACCCGCTCAATTGCAACGCTCTGCGCGAATTGCATCGGACAGGTACGTTGCTCCTCTTGGAACAACCAGGCGCCTACCGAACGACGCCAGTTGGCGTCGTCGACGATGCTGGAAACATTGTCTACAGCGCACCGCCGCCAGAGGAGGTGCCCGATCTGATGGCCGACTTCGAGCGAGGGATTGCGGCCGCTTGGACGCAACTCCCGCCCGTGGGGATCAGCGCTCTTGCCCTATGGCGGCTTAACTGGATCCACCCGTTCAAGAACGGCAACGGCCGAACCGCGCGCGCCTTCGCCTACGCCTGTCTTTGCATGAGGTTCGGCTTCGTTCTGCCGGGCACACGAACTGTCATCCAGCAGTTGATGGACGATGCTGGCAATCAGCAGGAATACTATGCCGCCCTTCGAGATGCGGATCGGACCTTCGCGGAAACGGGGGCGCCGGACATAACGGTCATGGCTGCTCTTCTAGAGCGGCTGTTGATCGTGCAACTCAGTTCCATTCCACCAGCTCTGCAGCCATGAAACGACAAAAGCCCGCCGCCGGTGAGGGCGACGGGCTTCGGGGGGTCCAGCAGGCCGCTAGGGCGGCGCGATGGATCTTCAACTAGCCAGAGTCGGTGACGCTGAGCCACCAGACCCACAGCGCCAGGGGAAGCGGCATCTAGGAACAGGACTTCGCGGCGGCTTCCAGTTCGGCCTCTCTAGCTTTTCTCATTTCTCGGTCGATGAGAAGGGCCTGGACCAGATCGAAGATGGTGCCGTCCAGGCTGACCGTATCGGCGGCGTAGGAAGACTTGGCGGGCAGAGCGACGCGGCAGGGAACCGGCGTCGGCACGAGCACCTTCTGCACGACCGTGCGTGGTTCGGTGTGGGCGCAGGCGGTGAGCGTCACGAGCAACCCGCAGGTGACCGTAGCCCCTGCGAGCCTGCGCGTGGCCGCTCTCGTCCGCCGGAAACCACGACCCGGTTCGGGTAGATGCGCACTCCCCGAAAGGCGGCATGGCTTACGCCAGAGGCCGGCCCTCGGCTCACGTAGGAATTGTAGCCTAACCATCTTGAATCCTCAATGGTTTTTGCTAATCTGCTACTTCCATCTGCTGGCTGCTGATGGGTCCTCGCAAGGGAGCCAGCCCACTGCGTATAGGTGGGCTGGCGTTCCCTCACCTCTCCGTAGAGAGGGCGTCCACGATCAACTCCCGAGCGCTGGCGCATTGATCGGGACCGGGGCGAGCCTTGGCGATCTTCTCAGCCTTGGCCCGGTAGACCTTGGCTTCCCGCTGTGCTTGCCGGATGGCCTTGTCGGCAGCGTCGGCGCGTTCCTGGGCTTCCAGGCCGAGAAGTTCGATCGCCGCGTTCTGAGACGCCAGCGCGTCCCGTTGCTGTCCGAGCGTCGAGCGGCAATCGGCGAGATCCCGCGTCACCCCGCCCTTCCCGTCCTTGCCGTTCAGGGTCACGTCCAGCTTGTCGGCCCTGCGGTCGGCGCTCCAGTAGAGCACAGCCACCGCGATCAGCCCCACGAACGAGACGCCGAACAGACCGCTCGCAGCCAAGAGCTTCAGCTTGTCGGAGAGGTTGAACATGCTAGCTCCTGATGAGGTCCGCGAGGCAGAGCTTGGTTTCCGCAGTCCGGCGGTTCACGAGGCCTTGGCTGACGCAGCGGCGAACGCCGTCCGAGCCGATGCGGCGCTTCTCCGCCGGGCAAGCGTTCCATTGAGCCGGCGTCACGCGGATGAGGGTGAAGGCTCCGATGTTGGCGCAAGCCCTTGCGTAGTCGCCGGCTCTTGCCGCCTGGGCGGCCTTGGATGACGAAGCCAGTGGAACGCCGACGTTGTAGGCAAACGAGATGAACGCCAGCTTCACCGAGCGGGGGGCGTCTTCCGGGATCGCCTGCAAGATCCCGCCCGCGTGCTTGGCGAGCGAGGTCTGGAACATTGCCTGACACTCGGCCGGCGTATAGCGGCGCATCTGGACGGCGGTTTCGCCGGAGCAGACCGAGAGCACGCCCGCGACGTCAACGTAAGGGTCGGTCCTCAAGCCCTCCCATTGCGCGACGAAGGGCGCCGCCGCCGCGATGAGCGCGAGTGTCCCCGCGCCCGCCGCCGCAATGGCCTTGGCGTTATTGGCCATGATAGGCAATTTCCTGTTTTGAATCAACGCTAAACGGCGCTAAGATGCGCGCATGAGCGAGATGATTGAGCGGGTTGCGAAGGCGCTAAAGCCGTGGCTTGTGGATGGCGGGCTCGCCGACGATCGCAACGCTACACAAGCAGCGCGAGACGTACTGGAAGCGATGAAGGTTCCGACCGTGGAGATGGTCATTGCCGGAACCGAGGACTGGCTCTGCATCCGCGCCATGGAAGATCGGGCGGAAGTGATTTGGGATGCGATGCTAGACGCCGCCATCACCCCCTCGGAATAAGGGAATGAGCTATCTCGTCAGTGGAAGACGTAGGCCAGGAGCCGGCCCCAACATTCGCGCAAGAAGTTGACGAACGGCGGGCCGACGATAGCGATCAAGACCAGGACCAGCGTTCCCCAGCTACCCATCACCGCCAGCGTCTTCTTCATCGACCACGCGCCCACGGCCGCCTTAACCTTCTCGATGCCATGGACCTCGCCGTCTTCCTTCACATCGAGGTTCAGGCCCATGCGTTTGGCCAAGCCTACCGTAACACCGTTGTTGATGGACTGAGCAACCGACAACTCGCCCAGCTTGTCGCCTATGACCTTGAACGCAATGCGGGTCTCTTCGCGGTGGTCTTCCAAGCAGTCGTGAAGCTGCGTCGAGGCGCTCAGCGAGGCGTCTACCTTTTCCTCTATGGTCATTTTCGATGTGTCCGGCATGTCGAACTTCATCCTTGGACGCCCCCCGGCGTGAAAGAACGCTAAGCGTTACTGAGATTGATCTTCGGGCTTCGGCGCTTGATCCTGCTCGCGCACCATCTCGCCCCAATAGGCTCTGAACGCCGACCACGAGGGCCAGGGATGGGCCCGTTGCTCTTCCGGTTCTGGCATCAGGTAGTCGGGCAAGCGGAAGGCCTCACGCGTTAGTGGTCTGTTGGCGGTGTTCGTGCTTAGGCTGCGGGAATGGGGCGCAGATTGATCGCAGGTTGGCTGGCGGCGATTGCAAGCTTCGCGGCTCTCGCGAGCGCCGGCCGACTCAATTTCCTCGACAACGTCACCGGCTGGGTCGCGCTGGTCTGGCTCGCGTATTTCCTCGCCCTTGTGGGGCTGACGCTCAAGCGGCTGATGCGATTATGAGCGCTTACTTGCTGCTGTCGCTCAAGGCGATGCTGGACGAGTTCACGCGGATTGCCTGGGTCCTACCGCTCCTCACCGCCCTAGAGCTGCTGTTGCCCGCCAGCCGTTGTTCGTGGACCTCACGCCTTCGCGGCGCTGTCTTCTGGCTTCTTTGGATTCCGGTCGCCGCCCTCACCATAACCGCCTTCTGGGTCGGTTGGCGCTTGCTCGGCGTGGGGCCGCTCTTTCGGCTCGACCTGAGAGGGTCCCACGATCTTCACCCCGTCGCCGTCGCCGGCGTAGCGATCGGCGGCTTTTTATTCGCCCAGATCGTCGGGGACTTCTTCTTCTACTGGTATCACAGAGCCCAGCACGCCTGGTTCTGGCGCTTTCACCGCGTGCATCACGCCATCCGCGAAATGAGCGCAATCAACTGCGTTCAGCACATCGCCGATGAGGGCATCCGGGTAGCCCTGATGGTCCTCCCGCTCGCGCTCCTATTCGACTTTCAAACTCGCTACGTCGCCTGGTTCGCCGTCTTGACGCAGGCGCAGGGGCAGTTCATCCACGCCGCCACGCGCCTGCATCTGGGCCCGCTGCGCTACGTCCTGAACGACAATCGCTTCCACCGCATCCACCACTCACTTGAGCCGCGGCATTGGCATAAGAATTTCGGCGGTTGGACGACGCTTTGGGATCAAGTCTTCCGAACCGCGTACTTCCCGCAACGGGGTGAGTGGCCGGATACCGGCCTGCGTGACTTCGAGGACCCGGAGAGCGTCACCGCGTTCCTGTTGGCCCCGCTCCGGCCTAATACATCACCTTGACTACAAGGTTGTGAAACTGGCGCGTCGGAGTGGTGGCAGCGGCGCCCAGGAATGTAACAGAGTTCGCGCCGCTCCGGGCTTCGGCAGCTTGCACGTAATGCAGTCCAAGCTGCGGCGTCCAGGCAGCGGCTACACTCAGGCTGTGGCCGATCACAACGCTCGATGCAGCGCCCTCTGACGCAGAGGTCGGTGTGCCGCTTGTGGCATCGAGAAACAGGCCAAGGACGGCGGAGCCCGGCCCCGTCGTGTTGCCCTGCACATAGGCCTGAAAGTCGGCGAAGATATCAGAGGCTTGAATGCCGTCGACGAACGTCCCGCGATTAGAAGTGCTGGCGTCCGAACTTTGCCACGCCGTCGAATTGTAGGTCCAACTAGCCTTGCTGTCCTGACAGCGCAGCGTGATGGGCTCGCGGTTGTAGGCGTTCGATAGATAGACGAATGGGGCTGAGCCGCCTGAGGCGGCGGCGGGCGTCGGGTTGAACCCTGTCTGACCGTTCGCTGAGCAATAGATTGTCCCAAGGAAGGTCGCCCGATTGGCTGCTGGCGTGCCGACCGTGGAGCCGCCAGCCTTCAAGGTGATCGAAACCTTGTTGGTCAGGATGCCGTCTTTCATCTCCAGTTCGGTCGTGCCGGCGCCCGTTCCGCGAGATGTCGAGCTTGACCACGCCGGCCCCGTGCCCAGCGTCAACGTGCCGGAGTTGTCGAACACGAAGACGTCGTAGAGCGACCCCGAAACGTTGTCGGTGGAATTGAGCGAAAGCGACCGCTGGGTGAAGGCCGTCATCGCCCACGATGAGCCGTCGTAGATCGGCACGTAGGCGTGCACGTGGGGCGCATAATAGACAGTGCTCTGCGCCGTCGCCGCCGCATTCATCACCGGCGTATTGCTGGTCAGCGTTAGCCGGCCGCCCGGTGTGATCGGCGACGCCCCCCCACCGCCACCCCCGCCGCTTGCGGCAATGGTGATGGTGTCGGAGCCGTCATTGACGGTGATCGTGATGTTTGACCCGGCGACGAGTGCGGCCCCGATAGCATCGCGCGCCATCTCGTCGGTGTATTGGGAGACGCTGGAGGCGACAGTGATTGTATCAGCGCCGTCATTGGGGGTGATGGTGATCCCCGTCCCGGCGGTAAGCGCCGCCCCAAGGGCGTCTCTCGCCATCTCGTCGGTGTACTGCGTGATCGTGGATGCGATCGTGATGATGTCGGAGCCGTCGTTCGGCGTGACCGTGATGCCGGTCCCGGCCGTCAGCGCCGCGCCCATGACGTCGCGAACCTGCTCGTCGGTGTAGCCGGTCACGTCCACCGTGACGTTTCGCTCATCGTCCGTCGTCACCGTCGCGCCGACAAAGTTGATGCTCCGCGGGTTGCCCTCGACCTCGACGCCGCCGTCTTGGATCGACGTCAGGTCCGACTTGAGCACCCATCCGGGGTTGGCGATCACCACTTTGATCGACAGCCCGGCCCGGTTGTCGGAGTTAAAGCCCGCGTCGTTAGTCGCCTCGACCTTGTATTCGGAATAGCCGGTAAGGGTGACGGGCAACTCGGCCGCCAGCGCGGCAAAGGCCGCGGCGGATGTGGCGTAGTAGGTCGGGATCGTGTAAAAACTGAACAGCGTTGTGTCTGCGCCGCCCGTGTTGCCCAAGACGTTGGCGTCATTGGCCCAAGTGAGCCCGCCGTTCGAGCCGTCGTTCGGCCAGGTCGAATACGCGTCCCAGCTCAACAATCCGCCGCTGGAGGCGGCGAGCGGCTTGGAAAACGTCACAAGGGCGAGAGGGTCGACACCAGAGAACGTTGCGAAGCGGCCAGACCCCGCCATGACGTTGCCGGCGATGTTGGCCGCAGTCGTTGTGATGTCGCCCGCGCCAGCCTCATACTGCCAGAGCTCGCCGCTACCCTCTTCGACGTACAGTGAGCCGATGGGAAGGTCGGTGCGAGTGGGCTCCCCTTCCCCGCAGACGATCTTGACGCAGCCGACCGTCAGCCCGTCCAGCGCCGCCATGAGCGCATCCCAGGAGGTCGTCACCTCCACCCAGGGCGTGGCCTGGAACGGCAGGCCGGGCGCTCCAGCCGGGTAAAGCCGCACCTCGAGATGCTGGCCGACGCTGACGCCGTTGACGATCTTCGCCGTGCCCGCAGCGAGTTCGTCCGCAGTCAGCACTTGCTCAGCGATCGGCGGGTTCTTGCCGGCGTCCGATCCACGCTCCCGCACCTGGGCGGTGATCTTGGTGATCGATGGCGGAAGTGGCGTGCGGAAGGTCAGGTCCAGGCACGGCCACCAGCCGTCGACAGTGGTGGTGACGCCGGCTTCTGCGGTGAGGTTGGCGACGCTGGACGGGCCGCGAAGCAGAACGGACTCTGCCATCAGACGCTCTCAAGATCGAGTTGGAAGGGCGTCATGTCAGGGTAGGCAATGGTGGGCTCGAAGCTCTTGACGATCCCGAAGACGATGGTCGAGCGGTAATCTGGATCGCCAATGAACAGCAGCGGCGAACCGCGCTTCAGCGTCAGAAGCTCGACCATGGGATCGAGGTCGGCCGTGTCCACCAGAACTTCGCCCGCGAAGGTCTGGTGCCAGGGGCGCTTGACCACCTTGAACGTGCCGAAGTCATCCGGCTCTATAACCGAATAATCCTTGATGTTGGGGCGACCGCCCCAGCGGGTGCCGCCCGCATCGATGGCCAGACCGAACACAAGTTCCGCGCAGGCCGCGACGCCGCCCGGGTTGGAAATCCGAACGCGGATCTGATCGCCGGGTTCGAAGTCCACGTCCTCGAAAAGCACCTTGTGCATGTGCGGGGCGTCATCGATCTGCCACTTCACCCGGCCGGGATCACCCTCGATGGTGATGGTCTCGTCATAGCTCCGAGCGGCGACGGTGACTTGCACCGAGGCGCCCTGCAGGACGAAGGCGCACACCGTGTCCAGCGGCTCATCGATCTCATAGGTGTTGTCGATCAATTCACCCCAGCGGGTAGCGATGCGGGTGTTGTTGACGCCGAAGCCCAGCATCCGGTCGTGCATCGCCCAGCGGTTCGTGGGTGACATTTCGAGCCAGTAGACGCCCGCGTCGGCGGTGGGGTCGTGGTCCTCGTTGTCGTCGCGCACCGACCAATAGAGAAGGTGCACGTCGTCGCCGTCGATCTGCGCACCGCCGCCGGATTCGCCCGCCGCGTAATTGGTCCCGCTGTCGTAGGGCTCGGCGGCATAGCCGATCGCTCGCCACCAATCGACCGACGCCGCATCCTCCGGGTCGTGGCCGGTATTGCCGCTTTGCAGGCTGGCGTATTGGACTTTCAGCGGATTGGCCGTCACGCCGCTAACGACTTCGCCTGCGGCGTAGGTCGTGCCCATGTTATGGTCGGCTGCCGGGCCTTCCTCGACGTTGGTCGAGACCAGCACCGCGTCGGTGATGGGAATGGGTGGAACGATCAGCACTTAGGTTACCCCCATCACGACGCGCGGGTATCCGGCAGGCCTTCGCCGTCCCAGCGGTCGAGGATCTTGGTCGCGGCCTTGCCGTTGGCGGCGAGCGCGTTGGCCGCGGCGCGGATGTCCTCGCGCAGGCTGACGACCTCGCTTTTCAGCGCCGCCAGGTCGCTCGACGCAGTGTCGTTGGCAGGTGATCCCGACGCCACGAGTTGGCTGGCGTCAGTCGTCGCAGTCGGGCTGTTCGCCGCGGACATCGCCGCAGTCGGCGGCGCGAGGCCGGTCGGGTTCGTCGCCGCAAGCAGCGCGCTGGAGCCGATGGCCCGCGCACGCGCCACGGCTAGCAGATATTCCTGCTGACTGCCGGCGATGGCCTTGGCCGCGGCGATATAGGCGTTGCCAAGCTCGGGGATCTTCTCCAGCGCGTCCTGGTCGCCGTTGCGGGCGGCGAGGCCGGCGGCCTGAAGTCGGGCGTAGGCTTGCGCCGCGTTTTGGCCCGGCGACGCGGTGATCCCGGTCAGCGACTCCAGCCAGTCCTGCAACTTCTGCGTGGCGTCGCTCACCGAGCCGCCGAACTGCTTCATGACGTCGGCGAGCTTCAGGCCCTCCAGCGTGTCGAGTTGGTCGTTGATCGCCGCCAGTTGGTCGGCGGTCAACGACCCTTGATCGAACAGCGCCTTCGCCGCGTCGCGCTGGGCCTTGATGTCGTCGGTGACTTGCTTCTTCGCGTAGGCTTGCGGGTCGGTCAGTTGCAGGATCTGGTCGGCCAACTGCTTGCCGACCTGCTGCGCCTGGAGAATGGTGGCGATGTCGTCAAAGCCCTTGCCGGCGGCGAGCGCGCTCTCGACCAACTGCTTCAGCGCGTCGTCGGCGTAGGTGGCGCCCTGAAGCAGCCGCTTCAGCGCCGTTTCCGCCGCCTCGGCCGGGTCGCCCACGGCGTTGGTGCGGAACTCGGTCCCGTCGCTCAGGACAATGCGGGTTTTGTCGCGCGTGCCGAGGTCGACCAAGCTCACGGAAGTCTTCAGCGTCACGCCGGCCTGGGCGAGCAGTTGCTCGGCTTGCAGCAGCGCCTGGGCGGTCTGGTTCGCCGCGTTCTGCGTCTCGTCGGTCTCCTTGCCCGACGAGACCGCCTTGATGGTGTTGCCGTCGATCTGGGCGATGCCCGCGTGATTGGAGGGCTTGGAGCCGAGGAACAGGGAGGCGAGCCCCGCAACGATGGCGATCGGGCCGGCGAGCGCGCCGATGGTCCCGAGGATTGTCGCAGCAGAACTTGCGAAGCCCGCGAGGCCAGCCGACGTCCCCGCGAGCGCCGCGGCTCCGACCTGGGGCGCCGCCCATGCGCCCAGCTGCGCGCCGAGCGAGCCGAGCGCAGATGCGCCGATCCCCGCCGCCGCGCCCGTCGAGAGCGCGTGACCAGCCTTGCCCCCGACGAGCTGCCCGAGCGCGCCCGCCGTGCTCAGCAGGCCGCCCGTTAGCCCTTGCGATTGGAACGCCGCGCGGATCGTCTCGACGGTCGCGGCGAGCGAGTTGAAAAGCCCGGCCCAATCGTGACGGCGGAACGCGTCCTTGAAGTCCCGCACATTGTCGGTCGCGGTCTGGATGGCTTCGGCGAGGCTGGTCGATTCATCGGCGACCGCTTGCTCGGCCTTGTGTAGATCCTTCAGCCCTTCCAGCCGGTCCCGCGCGATCTGCTCCTCGGCCGAACCCGGCGTCGCCTTCTTCAGCGCCGCTTCGGCCTGAAGCCGCTCTTCCTGCTGCTTCAGCGTGAGGATCTTCGCCTCGATGACGGCGCGCGCGTAGGTCGACTTCGCGACCATCGAGAGCGCGCCCAGCTGATCCTGCTGCTTGCGCAGCGTGGACGTGGCCAGGTCGGTCTCTTCGTCTATCGTCCGCAGTTGCGCCTTGCGCTGCTGAGCCTTCTTCTCCGCGGCCTGCCGGTCGGCTTGGGCCGCACGAAGCTCGGCCGCGGCGCTCTCGGTGATCTTTTCGGCGATGAGCTGCTGCTCTATCTCATTATCGAGGTCGCGTCGCTCCAACCTTTGCCGGTCCTCCAGGGCCTTCGCCTCGATGCGGTTGCGCTCGGCGGTGGTGGCCGCTTCATCCGCCGCCAAGTCGGCCACCTTCTCGTACTCGCTCGCGACCGCATGGCGATGCTCAAGCTCTTGGGCGGCAAGCTCGGCCATCGCCTCACGCTGGATCTTCTGCTTTTCCAGGTCGGCGAGTTCGTTGTTCTTGGCGACGATGATCTTGCCGGCCGCTGCGGTGATGGTCCCTTCCGCGACGTCCTGCGCCACGTCCTGATTGGCCTTCTGGGTCTCGATGTCGACCTGGCGCGCCTTCATCTCGGCCAGCCGCTCGACGTTCTCCGTCAGCGCCATCCGGGCGTTGAGTTCCTTCAGCTCGACGTCGGCCAGCGCATCGGCGGTGCGATCGCGCGGGCCTTTGCCGCCGCTGTCGCTGGGCGGTTTCAGCGAAGACCCGGCTCCCCCCTTCCCCGGAACCGTCGTTCCGCGATGCGGGCTTTCGAACTTCGACCAGTCGACGTTATCCGGCGTCTTCTGAACCTGGGTTATGTCCGCCTGATGATCCTTCAGCCACTTGAGGCCGCCGATCATCCCGCCCTTGCCGATGGCCTCGACATAACCCGCCGCCAGCCGCAGCTCGGCCAGCGTCTTGGGGTTCATCGTCCACGAGCGCAGCGACTTCGCCGCGTCGGCGAAGGCTTCGGTGATCTCCAGCACGATGGGCGCCAGATCCACGAACGCGCTGTGGATCTGGACAGCGATAATCTGCTGGAGGTCCTCGAATTTGTCGTTCGCCTCGCCGGCCTTGGCGATCAGGTCGGCGTCCATCACATAGCCGACGTTGTGCGCGGCCAGGCGCAGGCGGTCCATCTCGTCCACGCCCGCCCGGATCGCCGGCAGCATGGCCGTCAGGCCCAGCTTGTCGGCGATGGCGGCCTGTTCCGCTGTCGAGCTGAGCGCCGAAATCTTCTTGATTACGGCGTCGAGCGCGTCTTCGGTGCTGTCGAACGACTTCGGGTCGAAGTCCTCGCCAAACAGCGCCTTGAAGGGCGCGACGGCCTTCTTCGTCAGTTGCGCGTGCGCGGCGCCGAACTTCTGTGAGAAACTTTCCAGCGCCGCGTCGGCATCGCGGTACTCGCCGCCGAGCTGGTGGACGGCGTAGCGATACTCTTGCAGCGCGTCGGTCGTCACCGCGAGCTTGTTCGCCGCGTCGCCGATCTCGTCGGCGAAGGCCAGCGCCTCGCGCGCTTTTGCTCCAGCAGCCGCCAACGCCACGAATCCCGCGGCGGCGGCAACCCCGGCCAGCCCCGCGCCCGACAACGCGGCCCCAGCCACACCCGCACGGGACGCCAGGCCGCGCATCCCGCTCTCGACTTCATCGATGCCGGATTTCAGGCCCCGGCTGAACTTGAAGTCGCCGAAGCTCTGGAGACGCTTCTTCGAGTTGGCCAGCTCCGCATTGAATTGCGACGAGTCGAGGCCGAGCGCAGCATAGAGGGAGCCGATAGGCTTAGACGCCGCCATGTCGTTCTCCGTCAGGTTTGGGGTTGGGCTTGCGGCGCTGCTCGCGCTTGCGGGCCTTGGCGGCTTCCGCGGCCATCACCGCATTCTGCGCCGCAGCCCAGCGGCGCATCGCCGTGTCGAGGTCCAGCCGCTCGGCGGGCCGCGCCTTCCGCTCCGGGTCCGCGCCCAGACCCATGAAGGTCTTGAGGTCGGGGAACTTCTTGCCGGCGTGCGGCGCGACCGAATGCCAGGCGAGGAAGCGGGTGGTCTGGTGGTCGCGCTTCAGGCGGTCCTGCGCGCCCTGGATGGCGAGCCGCAGGGTTTTCGGCGTCTGACGCCAGAAGGCGTCAGGCTCGAACTCTAGGCTGCACCAGCTTCGGAAGAGGCCTGGCCAGTCCCACCTGCGGGAGGGTCCGCCTTGCCATCCTCGGCCGCCTCCCCGTCCTGATCCGCTTCGCCGAACGCCAGATTCATCGCCCGCGTAACCAGTTGCAGGGCCTTCTCGCCGTCCTTCGGCTTGATGTGCGGGATCATCTCGCCGGCTTCGCGGACGGTGATCTTCGGGTGGTGCGCTTGCAGGCCCGCCCACATGCAGGCCCGCAGCGTGCCGATGCGGCCGCGGGCGAGCTGCGTGAAGATCTCTATGGACGACTTGTCCAGAAGCTCTTCCAGCGTGCAAATCGCGTCGATGGTGAATTGCAGGGTGTAGGTCTCCCCCGAGACAAGCTCGAAGGAGACCTCGCCCTTGTGCGGGTTGGCCGGCATTAAGACGCCGTGCCGACCGTGATCGCGCCCGCGGCCTTGACTTCCAGCGTCGCGGCCATCTTGCCGTCAACCGGCATCTGCGGCTGCCAGCCGGTGACGAACGACGGGAAGGTGTAGGTGGTGTTGTTGTTGGTGGTGATCCGCATGTTGCGGGTCTCACCGGCCGCGCGCCAGGCGAACACGTAGTCGTCGGTCGCAGCGCCAGCCACCCAGTTGACATCGATCGAGGCCGTGCCGGCGTCGATCAGGCCCTGGATGAACTCGCGATAGCGGTTCGGGCTGGCCATGTGGGTGACGTCGATCACGTCGACGCTTTCGCTCGGCGGCGTGACGTTGGTCACTTCGCCCAGCTCGAACCAGACGTCGGGGCTGGTGGAGGATTGGACTTCGACGGAGCCGCCGTAGCCAATATCCGCTTCAGTGGTCATAGATCAGTTTCCTTCAAGGAGTGGCGTGAAAGACGCGGACCATGACGATCCGGCGGGCGATCTCGGCGGGCGTGCCAGCCGCGGGCGCTGCGGTTTCCAGTTCCGGCGGGGCGCCGGAGACGCCCTCGACCTTCACCAGACGAAAGTTGTCGGCGCGCAGGCCGTGCAATGCGGTGCGGACGGCCTGGGCGATGTCGTGCGCGGCGTCCGGGGTGGATGCGAAACAGTCGACCTGCACGAGGCCTTCAATCAGCCCGTCCGGCGCGGCGTAGGTCAGGCCATCGGCTGAATTGATCAGCGCCAGGCGGATCGACGGCAGGCCCGCGCGCGCGTCCCACAGGATCGAACCCGCAGGCACGAGCGCGGTCACCGCTGCGGTGGCGACCAGCAGCGCCCTGAGATCGGCTTCCATGGACAAGGGGTCAGCCCTTCGGGGTCTTCAGTGCTTTGCGCGCGGCGCGTTGGCGGGCGCGCTCGATCTCGCCGGAGAGTTCGGTTTCGATGATCCGCTGGGCGTCTTCTCCGCGCTGCTCGATGGCCGGGCGGATGTACGGGTGCGGCGCGTGGTTGACGGTGCCGATCTCCTGCGGCCACGCCTGGGCGACGCGCTCTTCCACGCCGACGAACGCCTCGGCAAAGGTTAGACCGTTTTGCGCGTTGACGGCGCGTTGGTAGGCGGCGGCCTCGGCCTTGCTGGCGCCCGCCGCCATCGCCTCCGCGAACGCCGCCTTGCTGGCGTGGCCCTTGGGCTTGCGGGTGTCCTTGCGGATCTTCGACTTCAGGACGCCCGTTCGAACCGGAGCCAGCGCCTGAGCCGTCTCCAGAATAGGATCGGCCGCCTTCAGCAGCGTCCGTTGCAGGATGTTGCGGGCGGTCGCCTTGCTGAACTCAGCCAGGGCGGCGTCGAGCTCCTTGGCGCCGGCGATGTTCATAGTGACCTTCATGCGTCCGCCCTCGCCTCGCACGTCCATTCCAGCATGGTCGCCGCGCCGGAGTCGGGAACGAGTTGCTTGATGCCGACGATCTCGAAATCAGTCCCGTCGTGGCGCACCCGGTCCATGGCCGTGACGCTCTCGGTGCGCGTCCAGCGCCGAACGACGAAGCGCGTCCTCCGCACCGACACCAGAGCCCCTGCGGCGGCCTTCTCGCCGTCGCTGACATCGCGGCGCTGTGCGGCGATCGTTGTATCCTCGGCGGTCCAGACGTCTTGAGGCGTGCCGAGCGAGCCGGCGGACGACGTCGAATGCCGCAGGATGGTCAGCCGCTCGCGCAGCGCGCCCGCGTCGATCACGGCGCGGCCTTCCTCGGCCGGCGCCGGGTCTTGACCGGCTCCGGCTCGGCCGCCGCATCGCCGCGCCGGGCCAGCCGCTCTGCCAGAGCGGGGCTGGCGTGAAACACCTGGCCAATCGCCACGCGATGGTTCGGCTTGAGCCAGAACGGCCGGCGGGCGGTCATGCGAACAACTTCCGCCATGGTCACCTCAACAGCTTCCAGAGCGTGCCGTCGACCAGCTCGCGCTCATTGAATTGCGAGTACGCCAGCGAGCGCACCCACGGCTCCCGATCCGGGTAGATCGGGCTTTCGATCTCGTTCAGGTCTGTCTTGCCCACCAGACTGGCGGCGCTGTCCGGATGGACGAACACCGGGCAACCCATGATGACGCTCTCGACCGCGGCGTTAGAGCCGTGGGTGACGAGACAGTGAGCGCCTTTCAGATCCTCGTGCAGCTTGCGGCCGAAGCGCTGCATTTCCTTGTCGCGGATGACCAGCGGCCGGTCGGTGTGGCGCTTCAGCTCCTCGATCGTGCGTTCGGTCCAACCTTCGATGCCGTGAAACCGTTCGTAGGTTGGCGACGGTTGGGCGATGACGATGTGGCGGCCTTGGGTCTTCCAGGGCCAGAGCGGCGTCTCGAGCGCCTGCCAGCGATCAGCCGGGCGATCTGCCACCACGCCAAGCTGAAAGCCGCCGACATGCCAGCGATAAAAGCCGCCGTCGCTACCAGTAGGTAGGTCAGTAGCAAAAACCCGGCGGGCATAGCCCCGATCCCAATAGATCCAGTCTCGCCCCTCGGCCTTCCATGCCTCGATGTAGGGCCGGAGCTCCGGCGTGCAGCCGACGATCGGGACGCGACCCTTGCGGACCTTGTGAGCGAGAAGCTCGATGTCTCCGCGGACGACCGCCCCGCCCTTGGCCTGGATGGTCGCGGCGATCCGGTTGAACAGGTTGAGCTTGAAAGCCTTGAGATGCGACGGGATGAAGAAGGCCGTCTGACCGGGATCGATCAGGCCGCCCAATGCTTCCGTACCCATTCGAGGTGGGTGAACTGACTAGGGTCTCGCTTTCCCGGAAACGCTACCAGACGCGCGTCTGAGGGCAGCTTGTCTCCCGTGGTCCAGCCGGGCTTCATGAAAGCGTAAGCGCCGTCCTGAGACCCCAGAGCGCCCGCGTCGGGCATCTTGGCTTCGAACCACGCCTGGTCGTCTGGAAACTCAGCGTGCGGGACGGCCGTTGCCGCCTCCAGGCTGAAGTCCGACCACACGTCCGGCCGATAGCCGACCGTGGTCCACCAGAGCGAGCCGTTGAACCTTCCCTTGTGGTTGTTGACGCCCTGCAGGATGCCGAATGGCTCAGGCTTGGCGAACAGCGGATCGAGCTCTCCGGTGATGATAAGATCCAGGTCCAGGCACACCGCCCGGCCCTTGAGGCCGTGCTTGCGCTGGAACATGGGGTCGAAGAGGCGTAGCCGGGCGAAGCAGCCGGGGGTCTGCGTCAGGTGATAGTCGGCCTCGTTCGGATGGAAGACCCACGGCGTGAACGGGCGCTTGAGGTGGCGATGCAGGCCCGCAAACAGGCGCTCAACGTAGTCGCGTCCGTATTTGCTGCCCCACACCCAGGTGCAGACGTTCAACTCCTCCACAGAACACCGATGCCGTTGTTCTTGCCGGTCGGGCAGAGGATGATCTCCTCCGTCCGCGCGTAATCGCCCTTGATCGAGGCCCAGAACTCCGGAACGTCGATCCGCGTCCCGACCCAATCGGGCGCCCGCTTCCAGGCCAGGTCGTGGAAGGCGACAATCCGGGCCATCGGGCCATAGTTGGCGAAGTCCTGCGTCACGCCCGGCATCCGGTGATCGCCGTCGATCAGGCAGGCGTCGAAGGGACCTAGCGCGCGGACCTGTTCGATAGTCTCGGCGTCGAAGCTCGAGCCCCAAATCGCGTGGGTGTCGTAGCCCTTGGCCCTCAGCGCCGCATGGCAGGCTTTCAGCGAGGCTTCGCTTTGCTTCCAAGCCTTGGTGCCGCCCGGCAGGTCCACCGAGACAATCCGCGAGCCCGCCGGCAAGCTGTTCGCCGCACGCCACAACGAGCCGCCGAACTTGGAGCCGATCTCCAGATAGGAGGTCACGCCTTCACTGCGCAGGATGTCGCAGAAGGCGGCGATTTCCGCCTCGTCCTGCGCCATGTTGGTCAGGTACTCGCCCATCAACCCCTCGCCCAGACTGCGCAGATGCCGAGGTTTTTCGACGCGTCGTTGGTGTGGATGCGCTTCAATCCCACTTCGCCCAAGTCACGGTCGAGCGCCGCCATCTCCGCGAGATTGTCGTCGTGCTTGTCCGACGTGCCGCGCCAGGCGAACTGCGCCGTGCGACTTGCGAAATGGCGCATCAGGTCCGACAGCTCAGCCGGCGGCATGGCTCGCTTCAGCTTGTGATAGGTCGCCAGGCAGAGGGTGAGGTCGTAGGTCTGATCCGCAAACGCCGACAGCGCCGCGGGGCCGCGCGTCAGGTCCACCACCTCGAAGCGGGCGGAGACCTCGCGAATGTCGGCGAAGTTCAACCGCGCGCCGTAGATCCCTTCGGCGTCGATGTCACAGCCGTGCAGCAGCTTGGCGCCCATCCACGCCATTTCCAGGCTGACCAGCCCGCGATTGCAGCCGATGTCGAACACACGCTTGCCGGCCGCTTCCGCATACAGGTGATCCATGCCGTCCAGCCGGTGCAGGCCCTGGCCGCGGACCTTGACCTGAAACTTGGACTTCCCGCCCAGCGAGGTGTTCACTTCCATTCAGAGCAACCTCGTCGCAGCGTCGTGAACCTCGCCAACACTGATCGCCGCCATGGCGTCTTTGCAGTGCTGGCACGGCATGTAGTTTCCGCAGGCCTCGGCCCCGCCGGTCAGGTTGGTATGCGTCGCGTAGCCGGTGACGATGGGTGGGATGAACCCGCCGAACAGCACCACGGCTTTGCGGTTCATCGCCGCCGCCGCATGGTGCAATCCGCCTTCCGGGCCGATGTAGAGCGAAGCGCGCGACAGGATCGCCGCGGCGTCACGGAAGTTGATGGTCGCGAAGTGCTCGACGCCACCGAGCGGCGGGCCGCTCTTCGGGTGCCGAAACGCCGCAAGGCGATGGCCGTCCTTGCGCAGCTTGTCGGCCAGCGCCTGCCAGTTCTTGCGGCCCCAATCCTTGTTCGGCGCCACCGACTTCCACGACGGCACGTCGGGCTCGAGGATGACGAAGCCGGAGCCATAGCGCTTGCCGTTCCTGACCTCGGCGGAATTGAAGAACAGCTCGCCCGGCGCGGGCTTGAAGTCGTAGTTCCAGATCCAGCGCTTGTTGGCGGCGTCCTGCGAATTGTAGATGCGGCTCCCCTTGTAGAACCCGACCCATTCGACGTCCTGGTCCCGTTCAGCTCCCGGCGGGGCGACGTTGGGATTGCCGCGAAACACCTCGGCCGAGTGCTTGTCCCAGAGGATCTTGCGACCGTCGCCGAAGGCTATGCGCTTGCCGCGGGCCTTGGCGCCGCGCGCCATGCCGGTGGCCATCAGGTTGTCGCCGAGGCCCATTCAGGCCGCAGCCCGTTCTCTGACAGCCGCCGCCAAACGCTCGCTCGTGAATTGCTTTGGCGGCGGTACCGGCTGACGCTGGACGAGGGACCAGAGCAACCGGCGCTCAATGTCGGTCGGCTTCAACTCACTAGGCAGTCCAGGCTTCGTCGGCCAGACCGTCAATTTCATTCCATAGTCCCGATTGGCGATCCAAATATGGACCTTCAAGCGGTCGTTGCAGAGCACGTAGCCGTCACCAGACCCCCAGCTATCGCGATCTAGATCCAGCGAGTCCGCTAACATGCGGACCAATTCGCTGCTGCGCGCATACTGGCGACGCTGGAAGAAGCCGAGGCTCACGCCGCCCTCACCAGTTGATGCTCCGCCCGCCACTCGTCGGCGAATGACTGATCCGCCCAGCCCGGCATGTCGGGAAGCCCGAGCGTGAAGTGCGCCACCGCCACGTCGTCAGTTTCGGGAGAGACCCCGACGAGATGGTTCCAACGCGGGTGAAGACTACCAATTTCCTTATCTTCAAGCCAGCAAAACCGGTGAAGATCACGGCCAGGTATGGTATTAATTAGGTCAATAGTCAGTTCGTTGTTGGCTGGATGCGAGACGTTGAACGCCATCACGCTTGACCAGTTCTTTCGCGCGTAAGCTTGCTGGACCTGATTATCCATCTTCCGGACTTCGGACGGCTCGTAATCGTGCTTGACGCAATAGACCGCATGCTTGGGGTCGAGCGCGTCGAACAGCTTGGAGAGATCGTCCCGAACCAGAACGTCCCCATCCATGAACAGCGCCCAGCCTTCCTTCGCCAGGTGCGGCGTCAGGAACCGCCCGCAGGCGTGCTCCGTGCTCATCGGCGCATCGGAGATCACGTCCCACATCAACCCGTCGCGGTTCTCGGTCGGCCGCGTGTAGAGCCCGCGCTTGATCAGGTCGGCCATCGCCAGCGCATGAACCGGGATGAACTCTGTCAGGTGCCGTTGCAGCGAGGACAGAGCCACGCCGTAGGCCGCCCGCTCGCGCGGGTCCCAGCCGATCCAGACCGAACGCTTCACGCTTCGTCTTCCCAGCTGAACCGACGAAGCTTCAGCGCCTCGGGGTTGCGGTCGTCCTGCGACTGCCGGGCGATCCCGCCCAGCCAACCGACGCGCTTCCTCTGCGCCAGGGTCATCACGATGTCGGGGACGACGAAGCCGTTCCCTTGCTGCATCTTAAGCCGGCTCACAGATCCCCCAGGCTTCCAGGGCTTCGGTAACGGTGGCCTTGCGGAACATGGTCAGCGCCGTGAACTCGGAGGCGTTGATCACCTCGACGCCACGCTCTTTCAGTTGCCGTGCGGCGTTGTCGAACGCCCGGCGCCAGCGGGCGAAATTGCTCTCGGTCGGGTTCGCGCCCCCCGACCAGTTGTTGCGCCCGTACCAGTGGACCCCGCTGCGGTCCTGACAGTCGAAGCCCAGCAGCAGGATGCGCTTCGCCCCGAACTGCGCCGCCAGGTTCAAGGCCTGGAACCCGGAGTTCCCGCCGCCGCCCACTTCGCCGAGCGTCTCGAACCGCAGTTCGTCAGACTTGGCGTGACCGGGGATGGTCACCTGACGACAGCCGTAATCCGCAACCGCCCGCGGCGCATAGGTCAGCTTGAGACCCTTGAACTCGGGAAGCCCCCGCACCGACTGCCACCAGGGGAAGTCGCAGCCGTAGACGGCATCCGCCCAGGGGGCCAATTCCACATTCTTCTTGATCGCCAGGACGCGAAGCTTCCCCTTCAGAAGTTCGACGTCCGCCTTCTTGGTCGAGGGGCCGGACGCGACGATCGCCACCGCCTCGCCGGTCCAATCAGGCCAGTCAGGCAAGGCCTAGATGCACCCGGCCGCGCCGCAGGTAGATATCGGCCGCGTCGCGCAGTCCCTGCGCCTGCTCCCCGCCGTCGTATTCCGCCTGCACCCGCAGCTTGACGCCCAGCTTCACCGAACCGCGGACCTTGCTGGTCATGGGCGAGGAGCCTAGTTCCGCTTCCCCTGCGATGAAGCGGATGCGAACGGCGTTCAATTCCTCGTAGGTGGTCGGCCAGGTTTCGTTCGGCGCCAGCCCGATCCGCGCGCGGGTGGAGTCGATGTCGGCGAAGTAGGCGGCCGCATCCAGTGTCTGCTCGACCCCCTCACTGTCCAGATAGAAAACGCCCGTCACCTCGACCACCTTGGCCAGCGGGACCTCGATCCAGGCTGGATCTGCATCCTTGGCGGGAAAGGTGTCGACCAGATAGTCCCAGGTCTGCAAGGCCAGCGCCCGACCGGTGAAATCCTCGGCGTAGGAGGTCACCTGCTCGATCAGGTCGGTGATGCGGCTATCGTCCTCATCATGCTCGACGCGCAGGAATTCCTTCATTTCCGCAAGCGTCACGGCCAGTTCGGTCGCGTCTGTGACGAGCCGCAGCGCCATGTCAGAGGCCCTTGGACTTCAGGATCGCTTCGAGGCGCTTGATGAAGCGCGCCTCGGCGTCGGAGAACTTGTCTTCGATCAGCCGAAGCAGCGGGGTCGGGTCGGCGTCCTTGCCGTCGCGGCCCTTCTTCACCGCCAGGCGCCACGCTGCGGAGCCCTCGCCCGGGCGATCAGTGGTCTTGTCCTGGGCGAGCCAGTAGGAGCCGCCCCAAGTGACGCCGTCGCCCATGTCGTATTCGGAGCCGTCCTTGAAGACGCCGCGGTCGATAAAGCAGGGGAAGTTGAGCTCGTAGATCTCAGCGATGTCGCCGCGCACGAATTTCAGTGCAACTGTCCGCTCGTCCACCTTCGCAACGTCGAAGTCATCCAGGCTGAAGCCCGCCTCGCCGCGCTCGCCCTTCTGGCCGTCAACACCGTTGCGACCGTCCAAACCGTCGCGACCCACAACAAGGCCAAGCTCGCGCGTCGCGCCATCGGTAAGCGTGAGGATGAGGCAACCGCTGCGGTCGATGACCGCCCCCGCCAGCCCGACGCCATCGGTTCCGACCTCGCCCTTCTCGCCATCCTTGCCGTTGATGCCGTCGCGGCCATCTTGACCGTTCAGGCCGGGTTCGCCCCTCTCGCCTTGCGGCCCGGGTTCGCCGCGCTCGCCCTTTTCGCCTGCGACGGGCGTTTGGGTTTCCAGCGCCGCCACGCGCTGACGCAAGGCGTTGTTCTCGGCGGCCAGGCCCGAAACGCGGTCGTCCACATAGGACCGGACCATTTCCGCCAGCTCGGAGCCCAGCGCCTCGGCGTCAAACATGGGCGAGACCCTTCTTGAATGACTGCCGGATGGCCCAGAACGCCTTGGCGGCCGCGGCGCCATCGTCCTCGGCCGGAGCGTCATCGTTGGCCGGCGCCGTGGGTGGCGCTGTCGGTTCGCCGGTCGTTGCGGTGCGAGCCGCCCAGGGGTCGGCCATCGCATCCCGCTTGGCCAGCGCAGCGAGGCTGTAGTTCTGCTCCTGAAGGTAAACCGCGTCGCCACCAGCCACAGGCTTGTGTCCAAGCTTCCTTCGGGCCTCGTCTGGCTTGAACAGGCCGCCTAGAACGCCCTTGCTCAAGCTCTCGATCTGCGAGGCCGTGTCCATGCGCAGGAGGTCGTCCAGATCGAATTCCGTCCCGTAGACGGTTCCCGCAACTGGCACTCCGGCGCCGATGCCGAGCCCCTCGTCCAGGCACAGCTCCAGGCTCTCGATGTGGATTTGCAGGCACTGGCCGTAATACTGCTGCGCCAAGGCCTCGACATTGTTGGAGATCGGCGGTGAGCCGACGCCCGCCATGTAGGGCGGGACACCGAAGCAGCCGCAGATGGTTTCCGCCGACCACTTCAGTTGCTCGATGAGTTGCGAGTCCACGGCGTTGACCGCCATCGCCTCGTACTTCAGGCCATCGCCCAGCACCGCCACCTTGCCGCGGTTCTTGCCGCCGAAGTTAGACTGCCAGGCGTCGGATAGACGCTTGGCGGTGTCGTCGGAGATGGCGCCGGGCGCGGTCAGCACGCCGCCCGGGTTGGAGCCGTTGGTGAAGAAGTCGGTGGAGTTGTTCTGGATCTCCAGACCATGCACCGCGGCCAGACCGCAGGCGTAAATCGGCGAGAGGCCGACCAGCGGATGAAACAGCGTGTTCCAGCGGTCGTGGATCACCTCGGAGGCTGGAATGGCCTCAACGCCTTCGGGGACACCCGCCAAGTCGTCGCGGTTGATCTTGTAGAACACCGAGCCGTCCGGGGCGACAAGCGGTTGCAGACGGGTCCAGTCCAGGACGTGAAGCTGCACCACGACATTGCGGTTATCGCGGACCTTCAGCGCCAAGGCGTTTCCAGTGGACAGCTTGGACAGCATCCACGAGGTGAGGAACTGGATGCGGTTCTGATAGCGGTTCGGTTTGCGCAAAACAGGCGAGAACGCCGCGCTCTCCGTCTCGCTCCAAATGCCATTGCTGTCCTGCGCCACCAGACGCAGGCGCATCTTGGCGATGTCGTTGGCGATCAGCGAGATGCAGCGGAACAGGGTCGGGTTGGTGAAGACGGTATCCAGCCGGATCTCGCGGTTGCGCTGCCACGCGCCGGAGAACGGCTCCCGGAGCAGCGGATACCAGCCGCGGCTGCTGTCCACGGAGTTCAACGCCGGCGCCGCCTTGGCGCGGGTGATCTCCAAGCCCAGGATGCGCAAGTCAGTCCTCGGCCTTCAGCCGACGCGTGCGATACGGGAAGCTGCGGGCGACCGGCGGTGCGAGGAGGTCCTGCTCCGACTTCGGCTCGGTCGTTTCGACAGGAGCAGGCGGCGCGACGGTCTCGGCGACCTTGCGGACGGGAGTGGGCGCGGGCGGCGCGTCGTCGGCCTTGCCGATCGCCTTCAGCACGCGCGCGTCCTTCTCGGACGCATCGAACCGCGCGCCGTTCAGGTGGGTCTTGCCGGCGTAGCGAAGCTCTCGCGCGGTGACGATCAGCTCGGGCATGAAGCGCCTCTCGCAAAGGGGATGGGGCCGAGATCGCTCCCGGCCCCGAGGTTATTCCGAGGGGGAGGATTACTCGGAATAGTTGGCGTTCTGGATGAAGCCCACGGCGCCGGAGCGCCGCTTCGTCCAGGTGACCATGCGCTCGGCGCGGATGCCGACCATGTTGTGCTGCCAGAGGCTGGTCAGCACAGTCGAGGCCGTCGCCGGGCTGTCGGGCGTCGTCTCCATCTGGATGGAGGCTTCGCGCGAGGCGTCGATCATCACCTGGCCGTCGTCGGCCAGAAGGATATCGGCGGCGCGGACCAGGGCGATCATGTAGCCATCGGTCGGCGAACCGCCGGTGGCCGGCACGTTCTCCGAGGTGACGACCGGGATGCCGGCGATCGAGCCGCCATTGATGCTGAGGCCGGGGAATTCCGCTTGCCCCAGGGTGTTGACCATCAGGCTCAACCGCATGGCGGTCGATTCCGTCATCAGCCACACCGCCCCTGAAAGCGACAGGTTGGCCGCCGTGAAGACCGCCAGCAGGTCGGCGACGTCGGCGCGGAACGCATCGGCGGTCGTCCCCGACGCCGTGACCGGGGTCACACCGTAGGTGATCGAGGCCGGCGACACGTCGTTGGACGCCTTGGTCGGGTCAAGGAACTGCGAGTCCATGAACTGGATGATGCCGTCGGCCAGGTCGTTGCGGACCAGCATTTCGGCGGCCGGGCTGGACAGGCGGACCAGTTCGTCGGTCAGCACCACGATGCCCGCGATCTTGTTGTGATCGAGGGTGATCGAGTCGAAGGCCAGCGAACTGACCGGCTTGACCTTGCCTTCACCGACCCAGTTGACCGAGGCGGCGCCCGTCTGACGCGGGATCTTCACCTTGAACGGCACTTGGGTCAGGCCGGGGATGCGGCCGATGATGGTCTTCGGGCGCAGGTACTCCACGAACTCGGAGGCGAGGTTCGTGTATTGCACCAGCGGGCTGGCCCAGGTGGTGTCGGTCGTGTTGCCGGCGGCCACGGCGGTCTTGATGGCGAAGTGGTTGGCCGGGGACAGGACTTCGATCACTTCCGGGGTCTCACGCACCCAGCGCTCGTTCGCCTTGGCGATGTCGAACGCCACCGACTCGTTGCCGCGCGCCATGGCCAGGGCCTTGACGTAGCGGGTGAAGCCGATGCCCTTCTCGACCTTGACCGGAGCCGCGCGGACCTGCACCGGGGCGCGCGACTGCGAGCCTTCGGCCAGATTGGCGCCGGCGACCGGAGCGGCCTGTTCGAGGTTCAGCGCTTCGAGCGTCTTGAGGCGCTTGATCTGCGCGTCGATCGCCGCGATGTCCTTTTCGAGGGTGTCGAATTCTTCCTGTTCGGAAGCGTTCAGGGTTTCGCCGCGGCCCGCGGCGTCGTCCATGATGGACTTCATCCGCGCGGCGGAAGCGGAGCGCGTGGCCTCGTAGGCCGCACGCTGTTCAGCGTAGGTCTGCATTTTCGGGATCTTTCAGGATGGCGGACAGGCCCGCGCCTTCAGCGCAGGTGGTTGATCCGCTTGATCAGGAAGGGCGCTCTGTCGCGAGCTGGGGGGTTGAGCTTGGCCACATGGACCTCGCTCGGCTCAAGGGACGGTTCCGGCTGCTGGCCTGGCGCGGCCTGCGGCTCGTCCTCGGATGAGGTGACGACGCCGGCCGCCTTGCGGGCTTCGGCGTCGATCGACTTGACGACGTTGATGGTGGCTTCCTGCTGAGCGGGGATCGTGACCGCCGACAGCTCAAGCCATTCCCACTCGGCGAACTTCACCCCGCCGCCGTCGAGGAAGCTGTACTCCAGCGGCCGAAAGCCGATGGAGACCGCCCGCACCAAGCCACCCTTAATGCTGTCCCAGGCCAGCCGAAGGCGCTCCTTCAGCGTCTCGGACTCGAAGTCGTCGGGGTTGGCGATGCGCGCCTTGAACGGAATGCCCGCCTTGGTCGGCTTGGCGAACTCGACGTGACCGATGGGCTCGTCGTGGTTGTGCTGCCAGAGCAGCGGCATGGGAAGCGCATACTTCGCCCCCATCGGCTCCACCACGTCGCCGTGACGGTCGGGCGCCGGGGTCGAGGCGATGCCTTCGATGACGCGGGCGTCTTCATTGACCGCCTTCACGTCGAGCAGGCTATAGGCTCGGTTCATCCGCGCCTCCTTTAGACGAACATGATCTGAAAACTGGGCGCCGGCGGCGGCGCGTAGGTGCCGGCCGCGCTTTTCGCCATGGCCAGGCTGACCATGCCGTCGATCCGCCCGCGGCTCTTGGCCTTGGTCAGCTTGCGGTTGCCGGCCGGGTCCGACTGCACGACGGCATTGGCCGCACACATGGTCAGCACCGGATGGCCGCCGTGCTTCAGCTTCTTGCCCAGCAGCGTGACTTCCAGATCCCGCAGCGCCGGGCTCATCGACTGGAAGCCCTGGCCGAACTCCTCGAACCTCTCGAGCTCGGCGTCGGTGAACCCCACCTTCTCAAGCCAGGGCTTCAGGTGGCGGAAGTTCCAGCGGTCGAAGGCGATCTTGCGCACGTCGTAGAGGTCGAAGACGTCGCGAAGCTTCAGCGCGATGAACTCGTATTCGATCGAGCGCCCTGGCGTGGTTTCCAGAAACCCAGCCTTCGCCCAATGGTCGTATGGCACCCGGTCGGTGCGCGACTTCTCCGCCAGGCCGTCGCCCGGAAGCCAGAACGTCGGATGGACGCCCCACTCCTCCCCTTCCGGGGACAGCAGCACAAGGCTGGTCAGGTCGCTCGCCTCTGAGAGGTCCAGCCCGCCGAAGACGACCGACTTACGCTCGAGCGGCTTGGGCTCGGCCGCGTTCTCCTGCCACACCGCCCGCGAGATGAACGGGCTCGCCGTCTCCACCCGCTGGTTCAGCACCAAGTTGCGGTATTCCGCTTCTCGGCTTGGCATCCGGCGGGCGTCTTCCGCCATCGCCCGGACTTCCGTCGCGTTGAGGAACGCCCCGAACGCCGGATTGGCCTGCTTGATCGTCTCCTCGGCGAACGGGTCGAGATCTTCCGGCGCGGTGAACAGCACCAGCACCACGCGGGGGTCGTGGCCCTGCTTGGCGTCATCGATCAGCACCGACAGCAGATCGGCGTCCGTCGGGGCCTGCGTCGAGATGACGATGGAGAGCGGTTCTTCCTGCGCCCCGACCGCCGTCTCGAGCGCCTCGTAGAGCTCCGACCTCGGCCCCTTCACCTGGCCGAGCTCGTCGTGGACGATGAAGGCTGGCGAGAGCCCGTAAGCCGTCGTCGCGTCCGCCGACAGCGCCCGGTAAAGCGTCCCCCGCTCGTCGCAATAGAGCTGCTTTGCGGTGTCCCGGATGCCGACATAGCGGTGAAGTTCCGGGCTCATCCGCACGGTTTTCGCCGCCAAATTGAACAGGATCGCCGCCTGGTCCCGAGACTGCGCCGCGCTGTTGAGCTGCGAGTTCGGCCGGCTCTCGGGTCCGACCAGATGCACCAGCAACAGAAACGCCGCCAGCGTGGTCTTGGCGTTCTTCCGCCCCACACTGATGATCGCCCGGCGGGTGCCGTGCGGGTTGTCGTAGATCCGCAGGATCGCCGTGCGTTGCCAAGGGTGCAGCTTCACCGGCTGGCCGACGAACTTCCCTTCAGGGACGCGACAGTTATCCTCGATCCACTGGCAGACCGCCTCGCCGCGGGTTAGCTTGCGGCTTCCCAAGGCTTCCGCTCAGTGCTCGACTTCCTCGCCGCATGTTCCGCCGCCCGCGGCGTGTAGCGCGCCTGATTGGTGAGCCTAAGCTTCGTGGCCTTGTCCGCCGCCGCCCGGCTCTCCCGCTCGCGCATCTTGCCGAGCAGGTCGTAGCGCTTCAGCCCCGCCTCGTCCGCCAGCCACTCAGGCTCGAACGCGTCGATCTGCGACGTCAAAACGTCCGCCGTCTCACAGTGCCGGCAATAGTCCGCCAACATCGACTGAAGGGCCGCCGTCCTGAAGAAGTCCGGCGCCTCACTGGCCACCGTCCGGCGCCAGATCTCCGACGCGGCGTCCGACAACTCAGCCGGCGGCTCGACCCGCGAGCCAAAGCCGCCCTCGATAACAACCGCTTGCGCCGCGGCCGACTTCCGACCTCGCGCCATGTTGCACTCCGATTTCCGGTGATGTTCGCGCGTGTGCGCGTGGTGTTGCAGTTTGTGGTTTTGATTGTTCCCCGCCGGTCTAGAAACCGAACGCTGGAAATCGCGAGCCCCCCCCCGGGTGGGTCAGGCGTCGATGGGCCACCCGTCCAAGCCGATCGCGGCCGCCTGTCTTCCGTTCTCTTGCCGCTGCTTCGTGCTGTCGTGGTGGCGCTTGCAGAGAGATTGGAACGGACCCGACCAGAACCTCGTCTCGTCACCCTTATGGCGTTCGATGTGATCGCAGACGGTTGCTGGGGTGTGTCGGTTCTGAGCGAGGCACATCCGGCAGAGGGGTTCGGCCTTGAGGTGCTTGGCGCGGAGCTTCTGCCAGCGGGCGGTCTTGTACCACCGGCGGTAGGCTTGGGTTTCGGCTGAGCGTTGGTCGGTCATGGTGTGTTACACCGCTCGCCAATCGGGCGCTGGTGTGTTACACTCGGTCATGGTTAGCACGACATCATCCGTTCGCTCGGTGCGCCTGCCGAACGACATCTGGGCGCAGCTCGTAGCCGAGGCTGAGAAGCGGGAGACGACGGTCAACCAACTCCTGCACTCGTTCGCGATCGTGGGGCTTCTCAAGTCCGCCGAGGGGCGCGCGGCCGTGATGGAGCTGAGGAGGGTGAAGGCTCCAGCGGCAAAGCCTACTGCGGTCTCAGTGCCGCTGGCCGGGACGTTCGAGCGCAAGCCGATGCAGAAGACGCCGAAGGTGAAGAAATGACCGAAGCTAGAGACTTGGCCCGCGCGATCGCTCAGGTGATCGCCGAAAGGCACGGCAATCGCGACGGACCCGCGCATAGGCCAGGCGGTGGCGGATATTACGGCGTGTCGGGTGACGACGCGGTGCTTGAGGAGGAACTCGAAGACCAACTCCTCGATGGGCGGGACGACCTCGTAGCCATTTGCCGCGAAGCGCTTGCGAGGCTGAAGCCCTAAGCCGTTGGTCGGTCACCACATCGCCTCTTCCAGCATCAGATGGCCGATCTCGCGGGCCATGTCGGCGTATTCGGTGAGCTGGCGGGCGGTGTCGTAGTGGCCTTGCAGAGCCTGGTAGGTGGCTCTGACATACTCGTCCGAGGCGAACTCGAAAGCGTCTTCCCAGGATTGAAAGGCAGGGATGCGACGCTTGGTGGTCATGTCAGTGGAGGGCGAGAGCCATAAAGGCGGCTATGGCGATGACTCCAGCGATCAGCAGAAGCCAGCCGCCGTCTGTGTCTTTGGGCATGGGAGGCTCTGGGGTTGCGCGAGCAATAAAAGCCGTATGGGTGAAACGGAGCGGGCGCAGCCGGCGCGCCTCTCATCACCTGGGTTCCACAACGGACGCGAAGCGCCCGGGTACTGCCACGCTCGCCATAGTGCCGCTGATTTGCCCCGATTGCAATAGGTGGTGGGGTTCGCGGCCTGTTCTCACAACATAATGCGTCAGGCGGCGCGCAGTTCCGAGATCGGCAACTCCTTCTCGTGCTCCTTGCCGAACATGGAGAGGATCACCTTGACCTTCTCCGCGCTGGTCATTCGCACCACCCTGCCCGGCCATCCGGTGAACTTGCCGAGGCTGACCTCCACCGGATCGCCTTCCTTGAACAGGCCGCCAAAGTCGTCTGCGCGGGTGGCGTCGAACTCGCCACCCTCCTCACGGTCCCTGAGCTTGTACAGCTCGCTGGCGATGACGGGCGCCGGAAAACCACCCGGGTTGCGCACGAAGTCCCGCACGCCGTCACAGAGCCGGATCAGGTGCATGTGCTCGTGACGGATGAAGACGAACACGTAGGACACCAGCAGCGGGCGCGTGCGGATCTCGGTCTTGCGGGCGTGGCGGGCGAAGTAGGTCTCTACGGGCAGGTAGACCGACAACTCGCGCTCAACGTCGATCGGCCGCAGCGCGTCCATGATGCTGAGCGCCGCGCGCTTCTCGCAGCGGGGATTGGTGACGACGCCGTACCAGCGGGTTTGGTCCAAGGTCATCGCCCTCCAGTGCAATGCTGCGGTTGGTTGATCGTCTGGATGCCAAAAAGATTCATCTTCCTTGCTCTCCAGGTGGGGGAGGAACAGCCGTTCCCTCTCCAATCCGTTCCGTACGGAAGCCGCTCATGCTGCCTTCTCCAGAACGATGAGGTTCAGCTTGGCGAGGATGTCCCGCGCATCGCGGACCAGCTTGGTTCCGGCGTAGCGGGTGGCGGGGATCAGGGCGCGCTCAGGCACGTCCTGCCAGGCGCAGCGATCGAGGTAGGTGCGGCACCAGTCCTCGCCGAGCTTGGCGCAGAAGGCGTCGCGAACCTCTTTTGGTCCCAAAAAACAATTCTGCTCAGAGAGGGTAGAGGCTCCCGTAGGGGCCTCTACCTCTCTGGATGCGGAAGCGGAGCAGCTTTTAAGCAGTGCTTTTGTGGTGCTTGAAGCAGTGCTTTTAGCAGCCTTGGCGCGGCCTCCGGCGGCGGCCCGCTCGATGTATTTGGCCTTCTTCTCAGCCCACCGGATCAGCTCCTCATCCACCCGCTTGTGGCGCCACACGCCATCCACGATGCGGAAGAACGAGGCCAGCCGGGGCCGCTGCTTGCGCCACGTGCGGGCGTCGAGCTTGGTGATGGAGGCCAGGGCCGCGTCGTCATCCGGGGGCGGCCCCTTGGTCCAGTAGTCCATCAGCAGCAGCAGGTAAGCGCCGTGCTGCTCCGTGGTCAGGCGCGAGGTGTCCTTGAGGTAGTCGCCGACCACCAGAGGGAACCAGACATCGGGACGCGTGTCGGCGCTCATGCGGCGTTCGCCCTCCCCTGCGCTTCGGCGAGGCGCTTGGAATGGGCGCGGACGCCGTGCACGACGGTCGTGTGATCCATGCCGCCGAGGAACCGGCCGATCATCGGGAAGCTGTAGCGGTGCTCCCCGGTTCGGGTGCGTATCTGGCGCGCGCGCCACATGAAGTCCTGGCGGGCGTGGGCGATGAAGCGCTTGCGCGTGTCGGCCATCAGGTCCAGTGCCGTCAGACCATGATCGGCGGCGGTTTCCCGCAACAGGCTCTGCATGGTGACGGCCGGCGGCTTGACATAGGGGTACAGGGAAAGCGGCGCTTCGCTCATGCGGCCTTCCTCGGCAGGTGTTCGCCGCGCTTCATGGCCGCTGCGATCAGCTTGAGGTGCTTGGAGCAGTCGGAGACGACAGGCTTGGGAATGTCGCCAAAGCCGTAGGTGTTGATGGGCTTTGGGTTGCTCACAGCACCACCTCGACCCGACCGGGCTTCTCAGGGGCGCAGAACTCGTAGGACGGCAGGAACCGGGCATCGTTCACGCCCAGCGCGTCGGCGATCCCGTCGAAATAAGGCTTCAGCCGGTTGGCGAAGTTGGTTCGGTCGCCACGTCCATCGGGCGGGATGAAGCGGATGTGGATGCGAATATCGCCACTTGCCGGCACGGCCGGCGCCGCAGCCAGCGTGGCTCGCCTCGCCCACTCGCGGTGTTGCGCGGTAGGCTTGGCCCGGTCGCGCCAGTGGCCTTTCGCATGGCCCGATAGCGTCGACGGCGGGAACGGAAGCGCGATCTCCGTCATAGGCCGCTCGCAAACGCGTCGTTGATCTTGCGAGCTTGCCGCTCGTCGGTCTCGGCGCGGTTCATGGCGCGCTTGTGAATCCGGCGCTTCTCGGCGTTTAATGTCTCGCGAAAGCCGTTGATGAGTTTGAGAAACCCCTCGATCTCGACGAGACGTTCGGTCTCGGCCGGCTTGTACTGGCGAGCGGTCATCAGACACCCGCCCGCAGACGCGCGTTCATCGCCTTCACGAGCGGCTTGTGCAGCTCGTGCATGGCGCGGGTGTCGCAGCGCGAGGCCGCGGCGAAATACGCTGCATAAGCTTGAGCGTAAGCGGCGGTCGGGTCTTCGTGGCGGCGGATACGGGCCGCGATCCGTTTGATGACTTGGAGCAACGCTCCCCCCTTACTTCCCCTTCCGGCCTGGACTGGCGGGCCGGAAAACGCCGTGGTTCAGTCAGTCCCCCGCCACTCGCCGAGGCGCTTCAAGGCCCACTTTTCCAGTGAAGCTCCGGGCTTCCCGAGCTGACGCAGCAGCGTCCCGGTCAGGGCCAGGATTTGCAGAGCGAGCCGCCAAACTCCGGTAGGCGGCGGCGGCGAGCTGTTCGTGTTCGACCGCACGTTCAGCCTCCCTTGCAGCTTTCTTGATTTGCTCCCGGAAGAACGTCTCCACCGGCTGGCCGATCACGGCCCCGATCACCGGAAGCGCGACGCTCCATCCGCCAGCACGGATGATCTTCGTCACCGTGGCGTCCGAGGCATGGCCCTTGAGGACGTTCTTCGCGGTGTCTTTCGAGATGCCCCACGCCTTCGCCATGTGGCCTGAGGTGTTGGTCGGCCAGGTGCGCCGAGCGAAGTTGGCCAGCGCCTCGCGCAAGTCCTGCGCAAAGGGTAAGCCTTGCCCTCCGAAGGTCATGAGATCCGCCGTCGTTGTGGTCATGGTTGCATGACCTCAGGACGGGAGTTGCAGACGTGGAGGGACTTGGAAACGACGCTTGGACAGCGGCTCGGAGTTGCTTGGAGGCTATCAGCCGAGCCGAAGACGAATGGACGCAGCGCAGCTTGTGGAGAGCGGCGCTGAAGTACTACGGACGTGCGAAATTGGATGCGGCGGCCGACCCAGGGGTGGGTGAGGCCGACCGCCGCTTCGCGGGTCTGGAGAGGTTGGGCTCGTTCGAGACCCGCGATTGGATTGAAGCGTGAGGCCATCAAAGATGCGCCCGCTTCAGAAGTTCGATCAGGCCCCAGAGCATGGCCCAGGAGCCGAGCGCGAGGGCGAACCAGATCAGCGGCGCCCACCAGGGGCATTGGTCGCGCGCAAGATCCAGACGGTCAGCAGCCGGGGTTGCGTCGGCGATGAACGTCGGCGCCGGCGCGCGCACGACGGGCTTGCGCGTCTCCAGGCTGATGATGTTGTCGAGCGCCCCCCAGTCCATGGCGTCAGGTCTCGCGCAGGGCTTTGAGACGGCGGGCCGTGGCCTTGCGGGCGCGGAGGTAGGCGCGGGGGTTCAGTTGGGCGAGGAGGTCAGAGGCCTTACCAGCCCAATTGCTCAGGCTGGCGAGGCATGCTCCCCTCATGAGCTGGCGAGAACCGAGGGGAGAACGGGGATGTGGCGCAGCGAACAGACGGAGGCGGTTCTCGCCGCCCACCATATGCTGCTGGTCGAGTTGGCGCGGATCACTCATGCTCATCACCCAGAGGCGATTGAGGCCCTGCGGGCGGAGCTCGCTGGGGTTGCGGACCTTGGCCTTCGTCGAGGGGCGCGAGAGGCGACAGCGCTCGCAGTTGAGCTTCAGATTGAGATACTCGACGAAGCTCTTCTACCTCCGCCCGGAGGGATTTGATCTCATACCGCAAGGTTGGCGCTGGTTCTGCTTCCGGCGGGCGACCCGCGCCATCCCAGCGTTGAAGGAGGGCTGCAGTTCGCTCCATGCGATCACGCAGTTGCGCTTCGGCAACTTGCAGCTCCTCCCGCACGATCTCGCGCAGGCGGGCTTCGATCAGCGACAGCGCTTCATGCGCCATGCTCAAGTGCTCCTTGAGCGCGCTCATCACCTCGTCTTCGGTGGGGCCGGGCGGGATCACGCAGCGGCTCCGTGGCCGTTGTGGTCGCCTTCGTTGGCGGGAATGCGCTGGGCCCACTGCGCGAGAGGAACGCCAAACTCGCGTTCGATTTTGACCGCCACCTCTAAGGAGGGCGTCTTGTTCCCCTTGATCAGCTCGTGGACATAGCTCCGGCTGAGCCCAAGTCGCTTAGCGACCTCACCCGCCTTCAAGTCACCGATGGCTGCGCGCCGTTTGATCATGCAGTAAGGTTCTCACACAGAGAACCCCAACACAAGGAAAATGTTCTCTGTCAGAGTGACGACGCAAGCGCGACAGTTCGCCACGCTGCGAACATGGCGGCGGGCGGCACCTTCGGCGAACACCTCAAGCGGGCGCGAAAGGCCCTCGGTTGGTCCCAGCAGCGGTTGGCGCAGGAGGCCGGGCTTGAATCTAAGGGCTACATCAGCGCGCTCGAAACCGGCGAGCGCCCCATCCCGCCAGGACGGACGCTGGAGAGCATATGCAGGGCTCTGGGCGTTCCAGCCTCGGAGTTGGTCGGCGCGATCGGGCCGCGGAAGGTCAAGCTAGTTGGCTACGTTGGCGCGGGCGCGGCGGCGCACTACTACGCCGGAGCGGACGACCTAGGCGAACTCGTCGATGCGCCTGACGACGCCAACGAGCAGACAGTCGCGCTAGAGATCCGCGGCGAGAGCCTGGGCGCGCTGTTCGAGAGCTGGCTGGTCTACTTCGATGACGTGCGCTCGCCAGTGACGCCGGATCTCTACAACCGCCTCTGCGTGGTCGGCTTGCCTGATGGAAGGGTGCTGGTGAAGCGCATCCGCAAGGCCAGGACGGAAGGCCTGTTCCACCTGGACAGCAACACAGAGCCGACCATGAACGATCATGAGATCGTCTGGGCGGCGCGGGTGAAGACGATGAGGCCCCGGTGATGAGCGACCCACCCAAACAAGCGCGAAGATCGCCCGTCGTCGTGCTCGCGGTCGTGGTCATGGTCGTGGGCGCCTACGCCATCGTCGCCCTCGCAAAGCTGGCCAGCGACGCCCCGACGCCGCAGCCTGAATATGCGCACAACGATCCGCACAAATATCTGTCCGCCTGCGCCGGCCTGTTCGTGCAAGGAAAGCACCACGCCCACGCTCTCGCTCGCACTCATCTCGTTCCGGCGGACCCCAGCATTCTCCAAGACGGCCCGCCGCCTCGCGTGCAATGCGCCGTCGCGGATCAATTCGGAAACATAGGAGCCGTCACCGGCGACGTGACCTGCCTTGGGGTTGAGCCGAGCTGCTACTCCGTGACGGCCGTCGTGCTGCCGGGCGGCAGGGTCGCCTATAGCCAGTGACTCGACGCTATGTGCTGGCGGGGGAGTGAATCACTTCGCTATTTCGCGCCTTAGAGCGGGTGCTTCTCGTAGTTCTATCAAAGACTTACGCGAGTGAATCGCTTGCGGCTTAGGGGCGGTCGCAAGCCCGCTAACGGCGCTTAATAGATGCCAAACCCTGCTGCGTGCACTATATTGGGGGACATGTTCGCACGGGAGAAATTTAAGCAGCTTGTGCACTACGTGATCGCACAAGCTGGCTCGAAGCCAGGCTTCGGCGCCACAAAGCTCAACAAGGTTTTGTGGTTCGCGGACGCGCGCCAGTACATGCTGACCGGCAAATCGATCACGGGCGCGGAGTACATCCGCGAGAAATTCGGCCCCGTTCCGAAGGCCATCATGCCCGTTCGATCCGAGCTGGAGCGCGAAGGCGCGATCAAGGTTTATCCGCCGAAGTCGGCCTACGAGGGCTGGCGGTTCCGCGCTCTGCGCCGGCCGTCCGCGGATTGGTTCTCTCGCGAAGAGTTGCAGAACGTGAACTGGTGGATCCGCTACGTCTGCGATGAGCACACGGCGAACTCCATCAGCGAAGAGTCCCACGACTACGCTTGGGAGATCGCCAAGACGGGCGAGCGTCTGCCGTATTACGCCTTCATGGCCAACCGGGGACGGCCGCCAGCGGGAGAGGAGCTGGACTGGGCGCGCGAGGCCGCAAAGCGACGCGGCCTTGTCTAGGTGCTCGGCATCCGCGAAGACACTGCCGCCACCGAAGCTTACGAGTTGGCCATTGAGCGCTGGGCGCGAGCGGACGACGCCTGGCAGGGCGTGACCTGGACCCTGGCCCATGCTCCCGACACGCCGGACAGCGTTCCGCTGAATGAAGCTGGGACCGTGCGCGCCTACACCTCGGACGGCGCGCGCTCGATCGACATGCCTACGCTGACCGTCGTCTACAGCTTCGATGACGAGTACCTGTCCATCCACGAGGCGCGCTTCACCGACGCCAAGGCCCCGTTCGCCGGCCGCGCGTAGCTGTGCTAGGATGTCCCATGCGCAACGCAGTGGCTTGGCTCGGCTGGTTCCTGATCGAATTCGGCGACCGCTTGAACAGCGGCTTCCTGACCCCGCGCCTCTACCACCTTGGCTCTCGCCTGGAGGTTTGGGGGACCGAGCGCAACGACACGACCCACTTGCTCGGCTCCCCGGCGAACGCCGAGCGGCTGCGGCAGAGCATCCAGCAGCTAGAAGGCCGCGAGGTCGATTGGGGTCCGCCACGCGGCTCCGAGGAATGGTAGCCTAGCTCTTCAACCCCTCCCCTAGCCCGCCCTCACCCGGCGGGCTTTTTGTTGATGTGGCGACAAAAGTTCTCTGTCAGTGGACTTTGTGCTTGCGCCTAGGTTCTCTGTGTGAGAACGTCTCTCCATCAGATCGAGACAGATCGATGGAGCCGCCGATGCCCTTCAGTCCCGCAGACGCCGCCAGCCGACAGCCGCTCGGCGTGTGCTGGTCGGGTATCGAGAGCTACCCGGAAACGCGCTTGGTCCCTTCGCCGGAAGCCCTTGCCGCTGCTGAAGCGGCTTACCGCAAAGCCCTGGCGATCCAGGAAGAACAGGTTGCGGCCTACGCTCGCAGCCAAGGGCGGGTTTATGTGGTCGGGAGCGCGTCGTGATGGGCGGCCCCGCCCTCACTTTGCAAGGCTATGCTCCCGAGCGCGGCCCGGTCCCGACCTACGTCGTCACCTGCGATGGCCAGCCGGTGACCGCGCCCGCGCCATTCCCTGAAGCCGCGTCACACCTCCGCGAACTGCGCGCCGCCCGCACCTTCGCCGCCGAGACCCTGCGGCATGTCCTTTCCAACCCCAAGACGGAGGCCTGAACGATGGCCGCTCGCCTGTTCCTCGAAGCTTCACGCCTGGGAGCCGTCGTCGGCTTCTTCGGCTTCGTCATAGCTCTGCTGATCGCAACGCGAGGCTGAGATGACGCGCGCAACATTCATTGTCCGCACCCGATACGGCGCCCCGATCATTGGGGCCGAGTTCACCAGCCGCAAACGCGCTGACATGTGGATTTCGCTGGAATGCGAGCGCTGGCCCGGCTGGTTTCTGGAGCTGGTGGACAACAGCTCCGGCCGCACCGTCCGCGCCATCCTGGCGGCGGATGAGATGGAGCGGGCGGCATGACCCAGGAGCCCCGCCTCGACGCCTGGGGGCGAACCGTCGTCCCGCAGGACAGCGCCATGGGCGCCTGGTTCGACCAGCGCCGCTGTGAAGTCTGCCGTCGCCAATCCCTCCAACGCCTCTGCGCCGAATGCGGCGAAGAGCTAGCTGAGCAAGAGGTTACGCAATGAACGCGCTCGCTACCGTTCACGCCGCCGACTACGCCGTTTCCGACATCGAGCGGATGGCGCAGGCCGTGGCCAAGTCGAGGCTGTTCGGCATGAAGGAGCCGGAACAGGCTCTCGCGCTGATGCTGATCGCCCAGGCCGAAGGGATGCACCCAGCCATCGCGGCGCGCGACTATCACGTCATCCAAGGCCGCCCAACGCTGAAGGCCGACGCCATGCTCGCCCGCTTTCAGCAAGCCGGCGGCAAGGTGAGTTGGGGAGAATACACCGCCGAGCGCGTCGCGGCCACGTTCTCGCACCCGCAAGGCGGCTCAGTCGAGATCGACTGGACCATTGCGCAGGCCAAGGCTGCTGGGCTCGCCAACAAGGACACCTGGAAGCAGTACCCGCGCCAGATGCTCCGCGCCCGCGTCATAAGCGAGGGCATCCGCACCGTATTTCCCGGCGTCGCCGTGGGCGTCTACACGCCGGAAGAGGCTGACGACTTCGACGCTAAGCCGGCCCGCCAGCCGGCGCAGGAAACCGCGCGTGTGGTCGAGGAAGAGCCGGAAGGCCCCTCGCCCATCTTCACCGCCTGCAAGGCTGCCATCGACATCTGCGACGACGAGGCGGCGCTGAACGCCTGGAAAGAGCAGAACGCCAAGGCTTTCGAGCAGATGAACGACGACGACTACAACGCCGTCGGCGCCTACTGGCGCGATCGCGTGAAGGCCGCCCGCGCCGCCGCCAAGGCCGCGCCGCCCACGCCTCCACCGCCGGACGAAGACTTCGGCATCGGCGACGACGAAATCCCCTTCTGAGGCAGCCATGAACGCGATCACCGATGTGCCGGCGCCCGCTGGACATAACAACCCGCCAGACGCCACGCCCCGCGAAGCCCTGGTCACGAACCTCGCCGACCTCCTGGCGGAGGCCCACAACTGGGCGGACGGAACAACCGTCGAGGACCAAGCCCAGGCCGACGAAGCCTCCCGGCTGATTGACGAGCTGCGCAAAGGCGCTAAGGCGGCCGACGAACAGCGCGTCTTGGAGAAGAAGCCGCACGACGACGCCTGCAAGGAAATCCAGGACTTCTGGAACCACTGGATCGCCGACCCGAAGACCAAGAACCCCGGCAAGGTCTGGAAAGCGATCGACGCGCTCAAGGCGTGCGTAAAACCCTACCTGGACCGACTGGAGGCCGAGCGCCAGGAGGCGGCCCGCAAGGCTCGCGAGGAAGCCGAAGCCGCCGCTAGGGCCGCCGCCGAGGCCGCGCGAGCCGCCTCAAGCTCGGACCTCGCCGCACTGGAGGCTGCGACCGAACTCGCGTTCATCGCCGAGGACACCGCCCGCGAAGCCAAGCGCATCGAGAAGAGCCGCGCCCAGGCGCGAGGCGGCGAGCGGGCGCTAGGCCTGCGTACGGTGTTCGTGGCGGTGATGACCTACCGCAAGGCCGCGCTGCTGCACTATGTCGCCCAGCAGCCGGAGGCGTTCGTCGACCTGCTGCAACGGCTGGCGGACACCGACGTCCGCGGCGGCAAGCGCCAGATCCCAGGCTTCACCGTTGAGCAGCGCACCGCCCTCTGAACCGCTCACCCTCGCCGAACTCCAAGCCCATTTCCCCGGAGCCGTCGTGACCCGCTTCATCGTCCCGCTGATGACCAAGGCAGACCGAGAGCTTGCCAAACGCGCCATCGACCGCGCCCCGCCCGGCTACGTCGCCGACATCCACGAGAGCAAGCGCTCGGACGAACAGAACCGGGCCTTGTGGGGGTTGCTCAACCAAATCGTCCGCCAGCGCCCGACGCACAACGGCGTCAAGATGGATGCGGCCATGTGGAAGGCCGTCTTCATGGACGCGCTTGGCAACGAGACGGCCTACGCGCCTAAGCTCGATGGCCCTGGTTACTTCCCCATCGGCCAACGTTCGTCACAGCTCACGGTCAGCCAGTTCCGGGACTTGCTGGAACTGATGCTCGCCTGGACGGCGCGCGAAGGCCTGGAGATCAAACATTTCGACGGCGAGGAGGCTGGGGTTGCTCAACAAGCGCCCCAGCACGCCGCGTGACCGGCCGCTCTGTTCCTGAGTGGATCGGAGCCACGCCCGACACGGCAGCGCCGACGCGCGTTCGTCTCCGCGTGTTCGAGGCCCACGGCGGCCGATGCCACATCACCGGCCGGAAGATCGGTGTCGGCGAAAGCTGGGAGCTTGAGCACGTCAAGCCGCTCCACCTCGGCGGCGAGAACCGCGAGAGCAATCTAGCGCCAGCGCTGAAGGACGCCCACCGAGAGAAGTCCGCCCGCGAGGTGACAGCCAAGGCCAAGGCCGACCGCATCCGGGCCAAGCACCTCGGCATCTATCCGCCGAGCAAGCACAAGATCCGCTCGCGCGGTTTCGACCGGAGGTGGACGCCGTGAGCGAGCCCATCACCTGCAAGTTCCGCGGCGAGATCGAAGTCCCTGAAGGCTTCGCCGCCGAAGTGACGATCAAGCTCATTCGTCAGCCCGCCGAGCCCGATGAACAGCTTCCGCCTAACCCGGCCAAAGCCCTGAGGGCCGCGGCGTGATCCGGGAAGCCATCTCCTCCGCCGCGGCCCGAAACCGCACGAAGTGCCAACTCGGAAAAGGACCCCTTCCGTGAAGACGCAGACCTTCGATATGGCCTCGATCTGGGCGCGCTCGAACGACGGCGCATGGGCGGATAGCGACCTCTCGCGAGTGTTGGACGCGCTGGCGTGGCCAGCCATCACCGAGCGCGGGCCTTGGCTCGGCGGCGGCGCCCTTCGCCGGACGCTCGCCCATATGCCGCTCGCCTCGGACTTCGACTTCTTCTTCCGCGACGCGGACCAGTTGGAGACGTTCGCGGCTGGCTTGGAGAAGGCCGGACTCGTCAAGACGCGCGAGACCGCCCACCACGTCCAATACTCGGGCTACCTCGCCGCGGCGACCCGCGAAGTCGAGATCCAGTGCATCCGCTTCCGCTACTACGAGACCGCAGAGCAGGTGATCGAGAGCTTCGACTTCACGATCTGCCAATTCGCCTATGACGGCGAGAAGCTGACCTGCGGCGAGTTCGCCCTTTGGGACCTCGGCCGCCGCCGGCTGTCGATCAATAAGATCACCTACCCCGTCAGCACCATGCGCCGGCTGCTCAAGTACACGAAGCAGGGCTTCACGGCGTGCGGCGGCTGCTTGGCCTCCATCCTTACCGAGACGGCTGGCTCACCCGAGCTGCTGGGCCAACTCGACATCCAATACGTCGACTGAGTGTGGCCGCTGTCCGCTCCCCTTACGCCATGAGGATCGCCAGCCAATGAGGTTCGGATCTGTCTGCAGCGGCATCGAAGCCGCCTCGGTGGCCTGGCATCCGCTCGGCTGGACGGCTTCGTTCGTCTCCGAAATCGAGGCGTTCCCGCGCGCCGTCCTGTCCCACCACTACCCGGAAACACCGCTGCATGGCGACTTCACGACGATCGAAGCCGGCGAGTACGAGCCAATCGACCTTCTGGTCGGAGGAACACCTTGCCAGTCTTTCAGCGTCGCGGGTCTCCGAGGCGGACTGGATGACGAGCGCGGCAACCTGGCGCTCGAATATCTTAGGCTGGCTGACCGCCTGCGGCCCCGATGGTTGGTTTGGGAGAACGTCCCCGGCGTCCTGTCGTCGAACGGCGGACGGGACTTTGGTTCCATACTCGGGGGCCTGGTCGAACTCGGGTATGGGTTCGCCTACCGAGTGCTTGACGCTCAGTTCTTCGGAGTGGCCCAGCGACGCCGCCGTGTGTTCGTTGTCGGATACGCTGGAGACTGGCGACGTGCCGCAGCGGTTCTTTTTGAGCGCCACAGCCTGCAAGGGCATCCTGCGCCGAGCCGCCAAACGGGGGAAAGAGCTGCCCGGCCAATTGCAGCGGGCTCTAAGCGCGGCAGCGGCTACCGGAACGACGCCGATACCGCCGACAACCTGATCGCGGCCTTTGGCGGGAACGACACCCGCGGGCCGATCGACGTCGCCACCGCCTGCAACGCCCACGGCGGTCCTATGGGACGCCTGGACTTCGAGAGCGAGACGTTCGTCTGCCAAGACGTGGCGGATACGATCACCTCGGTCTTCTACAAGCACCACGGAGCCAGCGGCGGCAAAGACTCCGCGCCTCGCAACCATGTCGTCAGCTTCGCCCTTCGCGGGCGTGAGGGCGGCGCCATGCCAGAGATAGGGGGCGATCAGGCCGGCGCCTTGCGCTCAGCGTCTGGCGGCTCCAGCCGCGACTATGTGGCCTTCGACACGACGCAGGTCACGAGCGCGACCAACCGCAGCAATCCGCACCCGGGCGACCCCTGCCATCCGCTCGCGCGCGGAGCGCATCCGCCAGCCATCGCCGGTTCGGCCGTCCGCCGCCTGACGCCCCGTGAGTGTGAGCGCCTCCAAGGCTTCCCCGACGACTACACCATGATCCCCTGGCGCAAGGGCATGGCCCCTGACGGCCCTCGTTACAAGGCGCTGGGAAACAGCATGGCCGTGCCGGTCATGGCCTGGATCGGCCGCCGCATCGAAGCCGTCGAGGCCATCGCCGCGACCGAGTTAGCCGTGTGAAAGGTGGTCTCCCATTGCGTCCCCTGACCCCCATGGAGCCGAGATAAATGCGAGAGGCCGACGGTGACCCCAATGCCCGCGCGTGCGCGATCGAAGCGCTGGAAAGCGCTGCGCCGACCGACATTCGGAGCAGCATCCTCACCCACCTGACGCCGGGCCTTCAGGCTCGCACGGACGCCATCGAAGCCCTCGCGAGCGCCCTGTCGGGCAGCATCGCCCGGCTTGGATATCCGGTTGGAATGGGTCTCGGCCCGTCCGCTGACGACTGCGAGTTCGCGAGCGCTCGCATCCTCGACCGCCTGTTGGCCGTCATCACCGAAGAAGCCGCGCAATGACGGACAACCTCTCCGGCCAAGCCATCACGCCAGGTCAGCGCTTGTTCTCGCTTCATTGCGACCATGACGACCCGGAGGGTTCGTGGCTCCACCTGCGGCCGAAGTATCGGGACCGCTGGGAGCGAACGGCGAGCGCCTTTAACGCAGAAGCCGCCGCCACCCTTGAGCGGGTGGAGCGGGAACGTGAGGATGCCGAGCGACGGGCAGGAAAGTACCTAGGAAGCGCGTTCGCCGCCGACGCTCGGGTCGAAGCTCTGAGGAAGGCGCTGGAGGAAGCCCGCCAGTCCTTAAACGAAGATGCTGCGGCTGGATGGCGTGTGAGAGCCGTGGCTCGCATCGAAGCCGCCCTCTCCGTCCCGGCTTCGGGGAAGCCTTCGACGCCCGGTGAAGTAGGCTCAACAAGTCCTGTCGCTAGCAGGGATGAGCCGAACCTAGCCCGCCGGGACTCGGAGGTTTCCACCCAAACTGGGGCGGAGGAGAGTTCCGCCAAGGCGGTTTTGACCCTCACCGAAGCCATGCTGATCGCCGAGGCCGGATACGACGCCTGGGCCGCGAAGCCGCACAACAAGGGCTGGCGCCGCAAGATCGACGGGACGCCCATTCCCAACGATCTGCCCGTCTGCATTGCGCAGGCGTTTTACGACGCGCTCAAGGCCGCCCCGGCGGAGGCTCGTTCCGATCAAGCGGTGCGGGAGCTGCTACGCGAGGCTGCCGTGGCGCTCCAACAGGCGTGCATTCGGTTTCAGGCCATCGAGCAATACAGCCGCCGCCTAGGACCGCTCCCAGCCGTCGAGGCGGCGCATGAACACGCCGAGAAGGTGCTGTGCAAGATCGCTGAGTTCGGCGTGCCCACGCCGCCGAAAGCCGAGGCCGACCATGGGTGAGCGCATCTGCCTGGGCAAGACGGCGCAGCGCGCCCTCGACGCCCTATCTGTTTATGGCCCGCTGCCGCTCAGCCACGGCGCTCGGTACGCCGAGATCGGCGCGGCTGGCATCCGCGTCATGGCCAGCACCAACTACCTGCTTCGGAGCAGCGGCATGGTCGAGTGGGCGGGCGGAAATTACGGCCGCTGGCATGTTCGCCTCACGGAGTACGGCGACGAGTGCCGGCGTCGGGGCTGGCGCGACGCCTCACGCACCGTGAGCTTCTCGGACAGCTACGGCCCGGCAGACGTTGGGTCCGCCTACCCGAAATCCGAGAGGGAAGTATGAACCGCATCGCGGCCCGTTGGGGCGACAACGACACCTATTTCGGCCCGTTCACCTTCGCGAAGGACACGACCTGGCGGCCACTCGCGATCCAGCTTTCATCGGGTGACGATGACGGCCGACGCTGCCGGCTCCGCTTCAGCGGCTTCGGCCGCACCATGCTCGTCGCGCTTCCCGAATGGGTGTGCCGAGCCGAGCGGAAGTGGGTCGACACCTCGCACTACGAATGGAGCAAGGGAAAGGGCGGCTATTGGGACATCATCCCGCGCGAGTATGGCTTCACCCTTAGCGACGGCCACCTGTCGGTAAGTCACGGGCGCCAGACGCACGACAGTAGCACCGAACAGCGCTGGGGCTGGTTCCTGCCATGGACGCAATGGCGCTTTGTCCGTCACAGCCTGTACGGCCTCGACGGCGCGCTGTTCGCCGATCTGCCGCCGCGCGCCCGCTGGGGAAGCCCCGAGCATGAGCGGGGCGAGGCCCTGAAGGATGCTTGCCCGACCGCAACCTTCGCCTTTCGCGACTATGACGGTGAGGCGCTGATGGTCACCACCAAGATCGAGGAGCGCGCCTGGAAGCTCGGCGAGGGCTGGTTCAAGTGGCTGTCCGTCTTCCGCGCCCAGAAGGTGAGACGCTCGCTCGATCTGCGTTTCTCCGGCGAGACCGGCAAGCGCAAGGGCTCGTGGAAGGGCGGGACCATCGGGCACAGCATCGAGATGCTGCCCGGCGAGCTGCACGAGGCCGCTTTCCGCCGCTACTGCCCCGAGCACGACATGACGTTCGTCGGCCCGGCCGCCTAGGGCGGAGTTGGGTTCCGCCCAGCCCACAATCACCAGCTAAGATGGCCATCCATCACGAGGGGAATGACATGACCACCATCGACACCGAACTGTTCATCGGCGGCCCGAATGACGGTGAGCGCAAAGCCACCGACGCGAGCATGAACGTCGTCAAGACCGTCTCCCCTGGACGGGCCAGCTCCTCAGGGGCCGAGATCGTCAGCACCTTCTACCATCGGACCCTGATAGCCGGCGCGGAGAAGACCTTCGCCTTCTGGCTCGCGGACGGGACGTCGGTGGATGACGCCCTGGAGCGGCTGTTCGACGTCTACCCGTCCAAGCGCAGTTAGACAGACAAAAGCCCGTCAGGGCGGAGGCACGAGGAGAGAAGCTATGAGCGACCCGCGCTTTTTACAGAAGGGCTTCAAAGAACAGTTGGCCCATGCCGTTGAGGAGATGGGCGAGGCCCTAGCTGCCGCCGGCAAGACGCAGAGATGGGGCGCGCTCAGCGTGAACCCGCTGCTGCCGCCCGAACAACAGGAACTGAATATCACTTGGCTCGACCGCGAACTGGCCGATGTCGAGGAGGCTGTTTCACGCCTCCGGGCGACGATTTTCGAGACGTGGCCCGACGCCGTCAGGCAACCCGCTTAGGCGGACGCATACACCCCTTAGGGAGGGCCGCATGGCCGTCATGGATCTCTACACGATCGTCTCCACGGAGCCGCAGATCCGGGAGCGCCTGGACGCCGGGCAGAAGTTTAATCTCTACGATATCGGCCGGCGCGAAGGCGAGCGTTACGTCATCTGCATTGGCCCGATCACCGATCAGCCGCTCAGCCTCGCCGAGACGCACGATGAAACGGCCGGCAACCTGATCGTGGAGGCGCTACGGGTCGCCTTCGCCGACTACCCGCGCCCTCAGCCGATATCGCGGCGCACGCGCTCAGCCTGAGTTTGGAAGAGCATCACTCCGTAACCGCACATGACCCCCCGCCTGCTCACCGAGCGCGCCGCCGCCGAATATCTGTCGCTTCCCCTCGCTGGGGTGCGCCGGATCACGGCTGGCCGCGTCGTGCTCGACGGTCGGGTGAGATGGGACCGTCTGGCGCTCGACGCATGGCTTGACGGAATAGGAGCGCGGTCGTCTTCATCGGCGGCCAACCAAAATATGACAGGCCCCGATGCAGCGCTCGAACAGTGGCTTGCCGATACGCAAAATGCTGCCAGGCGTTCATAGGATCAGGGCGCAGCGCAAGGCCTGCGTCGTCGAGTATTGGTACGCGTGGCGAGGCGGCCCGCCCATCCTCATCGCCAAGGCGCGATCGGCCGACGAGCTGGCGCGCCTGGTGGAATCGAAGTTCGCCGAGGCAGCCACCGCCTACAAGGCGGCGATGACGCCGCAGACGTCCGAAGATTTCCTCTCGGGTCTGGTGGCGAAGTACCTGGCGAGCGCGGAGTTCAAGAAACTCGGCGCCCGCACGCGGGACGACCTGACACGGCATCTGGGGAAGGTGCGCGACGGCCTCGGGACAATGCCCGTCGAGGCGCTGAAGTCGGAGAAGGCGCGCAAGATCCTTCTCGACTGGCGCGACCAATGGAAGGCCACGCCGAAGACCTCAGACGCCCGTCTGGGGGCGCTGGCGCTCGTCCTGAGCTGGGCGAAGAAGCGCGGGGACCTCAGCGTCAACCCGCTGGAGAAATGGCCGCGGCTCTACAGCGTCAACCGCGCCGAAGTCATTTGGACGAAGGCCGACCTCGTGGCGCTGCTGAAAGGCGCGGACGCGGACTTCCGTCGCGCCGTGCTGTTTGCCGCGTTCTCCGGCCTCCGCTTGGGCGATCTAGTCCGCGTGACCTGGGCGGATGTCGGCGAGAAGGCCATCACGCTCACGACCGCCAAGAGCCGGGGCAAGCGCGTCGTCATCGTGCCGATCACGCCGAAGCTTCAAGCGATCCTGAAGCAGATCGGGCGCAAGGACGTCGGCGCGGTCCTGACGCACTCCAGAGGCTTGCCCTGGACGGCCTGGGGCATTCAGACGGCCATGCAGCGCCGAAAGACTGCGAAGGGCGTCAAAGGCCTGCGGTTCCACGACCTCCGCGGAACCGCCGCCACCCACTTCGCCCGATCGCTACCGCTCGCCGACGTCGCCCGCATCATGGGCTGGACGCCACAGCGCGTGGACGCCATCGCCGCGAGATACGTCACCGCAGAGGCGGTTGCCGAGGGGATGCTGAAGCGGCTAAAGGGGAACAAATAGGGGTGCGGTTTGTAAACGCCTGCCCGAGAACTGTAAACGACGTAACGTTGGAACCCGAAAAGCTCAGCAAAAACAATTAGCCGGATTAGCTCAGCTGGTAGAGCAGCGGTTTTGTAAACCGAAGGTCGCGGGTTCGAGCCCTGCATCCGGCACCATCCCCTGCGGTGCAGCGCGACCGGGGCCTTGAACGCGCCCGCGATCCGCGCGATTGCCGCTTCGGCCGCGCGCAAGCTTGGCCGCCGTTCCCGTCCAGGAGCCTCTCGCATGCGCCGGTTTGCCGTTGTGTCCGCCGTTCTGAGCCTCGCCGCCGTGGTGGCGGCTTGCGGGAAGCCTGCTGCGGAAGGAGGCGACGGAGCGTCGTCCGCCGGGCCCCAGCCGGCCGAGCTGGCGCCGGAGCAGATCAAGGCGCTGCAGGCCAGCCTGCCGGCGCCGTACAACGCCGCCGACATCGCCAACGGCAAGATGAAGTTCGCGATCTGCTCGGCCTGCCACACGCTGACGCCTGGCGGCCCGAACATGACCGGGCCCAATCTGCACGGCATCGTCGGCACGAAGGCCGCCGCGGTGCCCAATTACAACTTCAGCGACGCCCTGAAGGCGCAAACCTTCAGCTGGGACGCCGCGCACCTCGACGCCTGGATCGCCGATCCCAAAGCTGTGGCCCCCGGGACGAAGATGACCTTCGCCGGGGTCAAGGACGCGAAGGACCGCACCGACCTTGTCGCCTATCTGATGGTCGCCACGGCGGACGCGCCCAAGCCCTGACATCAACTATTTGGCGATCACGCCTCATCAGCAACCTTGACGCGATCAGTGACGCGGCGCATTGTCGCAGCGTCGCGGATCACTGCATCTGTCCCGACAGCTTCCCGACGGCGACGTTTCCCCGACGTGGCCGCCCAGACCAAAACGTCAATCGACGTCCGGTCATCCCCCATGACTCTTGGCCTTCCTCCGGGAAGGCCATTTTCTTTCAGCTCCTCACGCGGGCTACCGCGTCCAGCCAGCGGGCGTAGGCGGCTTCGCGCGCACGGGCGTCCAGCTCGGGGCGAAAGCTTTCGGTCTGCGGACGCACGCGTGCCGCGGCCTCCAGGTCGGGATAGACGCCCGCCCCCACGCCCGCGAACAGCGCCGCGCCGAGCGCCGTCGTCTCTTGATAGAGCGCGCGGCAGGCGCGCACGCCCGTGAGGTCGGCGAGCCGCTGGGCGAAGCCGGCGCTGCTCGACATGCCGCCGTCGATCCGTAGTTCCACATCGCCATGGAAGGCGTCAGGCGCATCGGCCCGCATCGCCTCGATGAGGTCGCGACTCTGCAGGGCCGAAGCGTCGAAGCAGGCCTGAGCGATCTCCGCGAGCCCGGCGTCGCGCGTCAGGCCGAAGATCGCGCCGCGCGCCTCCGGGTCCCACCAAGGCGCGCCCAGGCCGGTGAAGGCCGGCACCAGCACCACGCCGTGGTCCGCCCGCGCCGTGGCCGCCAGACGCTCGACGCCCTTGGGCCCGCCCTCGACGCCGAGTTGTTCGTTCATCCACTGGATCGCCGCGCCGGCGACGAAGATCGCGCCCTCCAGCGCATAGGTCGTGCGGCCACCCACGCGCGCAGCCACGGTGGTCAGGAGCCTCGCCTCCGACAGCGGCGCTTGTTCGCCGCAGTTCAACAACAGGAAGCAGCCGGTGCCGTAGGTGGCCTTCATCTCGCCGGGCCGAATGCACCCCTGCCCCATCAGCGCCGCCTGCTGATCGCCCGCCACGCCGCGGATCGGCACTGAAGCGCCCAGCAGCTCCGGCAGGGTCTCGCCGAAGTCGCCGGCGCAATCGCGTACCTCGGGCATCAGGCCGAGCGGCGCCTGCAGCAGGTCGGCCATCTGCGGCGACCAGGCTTGCTTGCGGAGGTCGAACAGCAAGGTGCGCGAGGCGTTGGTGGCGTCGGTCGCATGCACCCGCCCGCCGGTGAGCTTCCAGATCAGCCACGTGTCAATGCTGCCGGCCAGCAGTTCGCCGGCCCCGGCGCGAGCGCGCGCGCCCTGCACGTGGTCGAGCAACCAGGCGATCTTCGTCCCCGAGAAATAAGGGTCGAGCAGCAGTCCGGTGATCTCGGTCGCCCGCGGCTCGTGGCCGGCGTCGCGCAGCCGTTCGCAAGCCTCGGCGGTGCGCCGGTCCTGCCAGACGATCGCCGGATGGATCGGCTCGCCGGTCGCGCGGTCCCAGATCACCACGGTCTCGCGTTGGTTGGTGAGGCCGATGGCCGCCACCTCGGCCATCTGTCGCCCGCTCTTTTCGACCGCCTCGCGCATCACCGCCACCGAGGCTTCGAAGATCTCGTTGGCGTCGTGCTCGACCCAGCCGTCGCGGGGGTAGGACTGGCGGATCGGTCGGCCCGCCTCGGCGAGCACCCGCCCGGAAGCGTCAAAGAGGATCGCGCGGGTGCTGGTGGTGCCCTCGTCCAGCGCCAGAATCAGCGGTTCGCCCATGGGTTAAGCGTCTCCCTTCCCGATTCGTTTAAACAACTCTTCACTCCACGCGATCAAAAAGGCTCCGAGCTCCGCCAACTCAGAAAGAGCAGGATCGGGCGTTGGAAGCGATCGAGAGCCAGGATCGGCTCGTCAGTCTTGCCCGCAGCCGGACGCCCGCCGAGCGCGACCGGCTAATGCTCGGGCTTGCCGACCTGTGCCGGGTCGGCGGCGCGGCGGCGTCCAAGCCGCCGGTGCAGGCGCTGATGTCCACCCTGTTCCTCAATCTCGTCGTCGAAGCCGAGCGCGACATGCGCCGCCGGCTCTCCCAAAAGCTCGCCACAGCCGAATGGGCGCCGCCGGCGCTGATCAACATCTTGGCCCTCGACGAGATCGAGATCGCCCGCCCGGTGATCGCCGCCAGCCCGGTGCTGAAGGACGACGATCTCATCAAGCTGCTGTTCGAGGCCACCGTCGAGCACCAGATCGAGGTTGCGCGCCGCCCCGCACTCGGCCGCCCGGTGGTGGTCGAAATCCTGCGCCAGGGCGAGCCGGCCGTGCTGACCGCGCTCGCCGGAAATCCGACCGCTGAGCTCACCGACGCCGACATGCGCGAACTGGTCTGCGAGGCGCGCCGCGTGGCCGCGCTGCGCGTGCCGCTCGCCCGCCATCCGAAACTGACCAGCGAGCTCGCGCTGCAGCTCTACGTCTGGCTGGGCCAGGCGATGCGCAAATCGCTCACCGAACGCTTCCGCCTGGACGCAGAGGCGCTCGACAGCATGCTGGCCGAGACGGTGCGCGAGGCGCATGGCGGCCTCGGCGTCGCCGATCCGCAGCCCGCCGCCGCCAACGACGAAGGCGGCATGCGCGACATGGAGCGGCGGCTGGTCGAAAAGCTGCACGCCGCCGGACAGCTGCGGCCCGGCTACCTGGTGCGGGCGCTGCGCGAGGGCCGCGTGAACCTGTTCGCCAGCGCGCTCAGCACGCTCGCCGGCATCTCCGTCGAGGAAGTGCGCGAAGCCATGGACTCCCCGTCCTCCGAACGGCTGCTGTATTATTGCGAACACGTCGGGGTCGATCGCAGCGCGTTCGGCTCCGTGCTGGAAATGGTGCACGACCTGCACGGCGATGCTGAGTCGCGACACGCGCGGCAGCCGCTCAACGCACCGGGCGAGGTCAAGTTCGTCGTGCCCCAGCGCCGCCGCTGAGAACCCGCCGAAACTTGACTGACGAGGTTTGACAACCGCTCACCTTGGCGGCTTGCTGGCCCTTCGATGTTCAAGCCCGAACCCTTCGTGACCCGTATCGCCTTCGTCGCCAGCGACCGGCCGGAGGCGCAAGAGGCGCGCGCGCGCCTGGCGTCCCGCTATGGCGAGGCCAGCCTGGACGAGGCCCAGGCGATCGTGGCGCTCGGCGGCGACGGCTTCATGCTCGAGACGCTGCACACGCACGTCGACGCGCCCAAGCCGATCTACGGCATGAACCTCGGCACGCTGGGCTTCCTCATGAACGAGTACAGCGAGGAAAGCCTGCTGGAGCGGATCAACGCCGCCGAACGCGCGGTCGTGCACCCGCTGCGCATGGTGGCCGCCGACACTAGCGGCCAGATTCACCGCGCGCTCGCCTTCAACGAGGTCTCGCTGCTGCGCCAGACCCGCCAGACCGCCAAGCTGCGCATCTCGATCGACGGCAAGGTGAGGTTGAACGAGCTGTACTGCGACGGGGTCCTGGTCGCCACGCCGGCGGGCTCGACGGCCTACAACCTCTCCGCGCACGGCCCAATCATACCGCTGGATGCTCAGGTGCTGGCTCTGACGCCGATCAGCGCGTTTCGGCCCAGACGCTGGCGCGGCGCCCTGCTGCGCCACACCGCCAAGGTGAAGTTCGAGATGCAGGAGCCGCAGAAGCGGCCGGTGAGCGCGGTGGCCGACAACTTCGAGGTGCGCGACGTGCTGGAAGTGCACGTCTCCGAGGACCGCGAACTCGCAATCACCATGCTGTTCGACGCCGGCCGCAGTCTCGAAGAGCGCGTGCTCGCCGAGCAGTTCACATCCTAAGCTGGCTCTCCAACGCTGACCTGTTGTTAACGGCTCGGGAATAGGGTCGCCATCGGGGCGCAGGAGGCCACCACGTGAGCGATCAAGACAGCCGGCACGCCATCCAAGGTATGAACGCCCCTCGCCCGAAGCTCGGCGGCCGCCTGGGCGCCTTCGATCCTGCCGCGATCGCCAAAGCCGAAGCGGCGCTGAAGAGCCTGTCCGGCAACTTCGCTCAATGGCTGCAGGACGAGATCAACAAGCTCGAGGCCGCCCGCGAGAACGTCCGCGCCGAGGGCGCGACGCCGCAGACGCTGGAACAGCTCTACATGCGCGCCCACGACCTGAAGGGCCTGGGCACGACCTACGGCTATCCGCTGATCACCCGCATCAGCGCCTCGCTGTGCAAGCTGACCGACGACGCCGACAAGCGCAGCCGCGCGCCGATGTCGCTGGTCGACGGCCACATCGAAGCGATCCGCGCCGCGGTGCGCGACGAGATCAAGACCGATGACCACCCGGTCGGCCTGCAGATCGTCGACGCGCTGGAAAAGCGCGTCCAGGAAGCGCTGGGCTAAGAGCCGGTTTCCGCCGCCCAACGGCGGGAGGTGAATTCAGGCGATCTTGGCTTCCGCGTCCTCGCGCAGCGCGCCCGAGACCTGGTCCATGCGCGCCAGCAGATATTCGACGTCCTCGCGGGCGGCGAGCTCGGGCTGGGTCAGGAAGCGCTGCAGCATCTTCTCCTGGAAGCGCTCCTTGTCGCGCGGCCCGCCGTCGAGCTCGAGCGAGTGGAAGGTGTCGACCGCGGCGCGGAACGCCGGGTAGAGCCTGGCCGGCAGACCGGCGCGCTCGTAGATGGCCCGCAATCCGAGCGGGCCGGCGTCGTGGATCATCAGCCAGGTGCGGTGATGCGGCACGCCGGAGAGCTCGGCCAACCCCCACTCGAAGAAGGTCATCAGCCCCTGCGCCAGGCCGCGCAGCAGGAGCGAGGCGGTGAGCCGGTTATTGGCGCTGAGGTGGGCGACGAACGCCTTCATGTCGGCCGCGCGCCCGGCCTCGTCGATCAGGTCGATGCTGGCCCGCTCGGTGGTCTCCATCGCCAGCCGCATCGCGGTCTGCGGGTCGACCGAATGGCGGCTGATCAGGTGCTCGCGCACCTGCTCTCCGACCATGTGGATCAGCCGCTCGGTGATCGACATCGGCAGCACCTGACGGTAGGCGACCGCCGCCAACACCCGCTCGGAGCGCTCGAAGCGCTCGATCACCTTGGCCAGGCCGCCGTCCGAAAACTCGACGGAGTCGTTGGCGCAGGCGGTGACCACCGCACGCTCCACGCCCACTTCGGCCAGCACGTCGGCCACCTTCGGGCTGAGCTTGGGCCGCTTGGCGATCGCCACCTGACGCACCGGGCCGCCCAGGCGCACGATCTCGGTGAGATCCTCGTCGGTGAAAACCGGCGAGAAGCCGAGCACCGGCAGCGCCACGCCTTCCACGTCCCGCGCCAGCTTCAGCGCGACGTCGCGCGGCAGCAGCGGCGACTTCTTCAGCGTGACGGAGAGCGCACGGCGCACCAGTTCGGCCGCATCGGCGGCCATGACGCGGATGATCTCGCCGGCCAGCTCGGCGTCTTCGGCGGAGAGTTGCGTCTCGTCGATCGTGCGACAGAGCTTATGCGCGGCGGTGGCGCGCGCTTGGACGCTCTCTCCGCGCACCAAGGTGCGGATGTCCTCGTCGGTCAGCGCCGACCGCGTCGTACCCATAGCCCCGAAAGCCCCCCGGTCCCGGAGACCGAAATCCCACGAGTCGAACCTGAGGCGGTAAGGTTAAGCGGAGGTAACCGGCGCGAAGCTGTGTATGTCGCAGGCGCCGGGGTCAGCCCTCGCTGGAGTCCGACAGCACCCGCAGCATCTCGCTGGTGAACATCGAGCTGGCGAGCCGAGAACCGACGCCGAGTTGGTCGGCGGGTTGCGATCCGCGCAGGATCAGCGAGACCAGCGCCTCCTGTCGGTGCTGGCGATCCGCGCGCCGCGCCGAGGCGTACTGGACGAAGCCGTCGGCGGATTCTTCACGCGCGGCGGGCTGTGTCACGCCATCGCCGGCGCCCCCGGTACGCGTGAGGTTGGCGTAGACCTGGGCCACCGACGCCGGCCGGCCGTCGCGGTAGAATATCGACTTGTTGGCGCGCGCCGCGTCCGGAAACAGGCTCACGGCGGAGGCGCCCGGCGTGCTCTCCACCGCCTCGATCAACCGCGCGGAGCCTTGGGGTCCCAGGAAGTGCGCCGCATAGAGTTCTCCCGCCGTCGGCTGTCGGCCCGTGCGGCCTTTCAGGTAGGCGGCATGATCGGAGGCCAGTTCGCCCGCCATCAGCGAGGAGGCGTGCGGATCGAGCCGCAGATCCATGACGGCTTGCCGCGCCTCCGATCCGCCGACGTGGTAGCGCCCGTCAGACCCGCGCGAGATCAGATCGGCGTAGCGGGCGTAGCCGTATTTGGAACCATGTTGCTTCAGCGTCGAAAGCCAGGTCTGCTCGACGAACTGGAACAGTCCCGCCGCTGAAGATGTCGGCGCCTTGGCCTGCGGGTTCATCCCGCTCTCGCGGCCAGCGGTCTTCATGAGGAAGCCGAAATCCACGCCGGTGACGTTGGCGGCGCGCTGGATCGCCGCCTCCACCACCCCACGGATTCCCTCGATCGCCATGTGCGAGTCCTGCCTGGACATGGTTAACGCCACGCTAACCATGTTCCGCGGCCGCTCTACTTGACGAAGCGATCGCGTAGGCGCCCCATCACGCTGTCGACACTTTGTTTCAAGAACGACATTATAGGGAGCATGCCTTGGTCATTCGTCAGTGGATTCCGTTCGCCCTCCCTGGCTCTCCGCGGCGGAGTCCGTCGCACCTTAAGCTGGCGGTCGCCGTCTCGCTCGCCCTGCACGTCGCGGCCGGCGCCTATCTGGCGATGATGCGCTTCACCGCCCCGGCGCCGATGCCCGACCCGGCGCCTGCGATCATCGATGTGGTGATGCTGCCTTCTGCGCCGCCGCAGCAGGCCGAGAAGGCCCCGCCGCAAAAGCCCTTGCCCGTTCATCAGCCTGTGAACCTGGACATCACCGCCGTCCCGCCCATTCAGCCGATCCCAATTCAGCCGCCGTTGGACCTCAGTGGCGAGAAGCCGTCACTCACGCCCCCCGCCGACCCGCCAGTTCCGGCGAAGACTGTCGTGCACAGCCCGAACTGGCTGAGGCTGCCGACCGCCGCTGAACTCGAACGCGCCTATCCCGAACGCGCCATGCGGATGGGAATCGCCGGCCAGGCGATCCTCGCGTGCGGCGTGACAACGACGGGTGCGGTGCGTGACTGCAGGGTGGCGTCCGAGACGCCCGACGGCGCCGGCTTCGGCGATGCCGCCCTGAAGCTCACCCGCTACTTCCGGATGACTCCGCCCACCGTCGACGGAAAGCCCGTGGACGGCGAGGTGCAGATCCCGATCCGGTTCAAGCTCAACTAGCCGTCCCATAAAAGCGGCTCGGCGCGAGCCGGGGCGCGTGCGGTCCGGGATCGCGCCCGGTCGCCAGGGCCGCGACGACGCCGGCCACCAGCGGGGCGAGCAGCCAGCCGTTGCGGCGCGCGCCCGCCGCGATCAGCACGCCAGCCTCGCGACTGAAGCCGACCAGCGGCAGGCCGTCTGGGCTGGCGGCGCGGACACCGGCCAGCAGGTCGCAAGGCGCACTGCCGAGCGCAGGGAACAACCGTGCGCCGGCGGCCTGCAGCGGCGCCGCCTTGGCGGGATCAGGCTGCGGATCGGCCACGCCCGGCTCCATAGTCGCCCCGACAGCGATCGCCCCGTCGGCCGGGGTGACGTAGACGCCCTCCCCGCGCACGGTCACGCCGCCTGCGACGCCGCGGGCGCGCAGGATATGTCCCTTGATCGGCGCTAGCTGCGTGAGTTCGGGCGCCAGCGACGCCGCTTCGCCCGCAGCGCCCACCGCGAGCACAAGCACATCCGCCGCTCCGCGCTCGCGCACCGCCTCGGGGCGGAACGAGACACCCGCCGCCGCTGCAGCGGCGCGCAGCGATGCGAGCGCGGCCGCCGGATCCAGCCTCCAGTCCTCTCGGTTCAGCAGCACACGCTCGACGCCGAAATCGAGACCGGGCGCCAGCGCCTGAGCCGTCGAGCCTGGGATCTCGGTCACGTGCAGCCCGAGCCGCGCCATGCTCGCCGCGACACCGCCCACCCAGTCCGCCCGCCCGGCGGCGAGCGCGCCACTACGGTCGAGCCGCACGCCGGCCCGCGTCTCAAGCGCCGGCCACAGGTCGCGCGCGGCAAGCCACAGGTCGAAGTGGGGCGCAGCGTCTGCGTCGAGCACCGCCTCGAAGACCGGGGCGAGCATGCCGCCCGCGACCGCCGAGGCGTTCGCCAGCGATGGAGCGGGGTCGCAGACAGTGACCTCGAACCCGGCGTCGGCGAGCGCGAGCGCCGTGCTCAGCCCTAGGGCTCCCGCCCCCGCCACCGTCGCGCTCGGTCGTTTCGTCATGCCGCTAACCAACGGCTCGCGCTTCGAAAATCAAGCCGGAACCGGCTTTGGGCCAGCGGGTTCCTTGGCTCACTCAAACGCTCAGAGGAGTAAACGTCCATGCCTACCGCCCATACCAGCACCGGCAAGAGCGCGAGCAAACGGTCGAGCTCCACCAAGTCTCGCGCCTCTGTGAAGGCAACGGGCGCCGCACGTCCGCAGGACGCCGTCGCGCTTTTGAAGGCCGACCACCGCGCCGTCGAAAAGTTGTTCGGCCAGTTCGAGAGGGCCCGCGGCGAGGATCGCAAGCAGCAGATCGCTCAGCAGATCTGCCTCGAGCTGCGCGTGCACACCCAGATCGAGGAAGAGATCTTCTACCCGGCCTCGCGGGAGTTTCTGGAGGACGACGAGATCGTCAACGAGGCCGTCGTCGAGCATCAGGCGGCAAAGGACCTGATCGGCGAGATCGAGGGGATGGACCCATCGGACGAGATGTTCGACGCCAAGGTCACCGTCCTGCAGGAGCAGATCGAGCACCACGTCGAGGAGGAGGAGAAGGAATACTTCCCGCAGCTCCAGAAGACCGAGATGGACCTGAAGGCGATCGGCGAGCAGCTCAAGGCGCGCAAGGCCGACCTGATGGAGGAAATGGGCGGCGACATCTCCGCAACCCATTAGAGATCCGCCGGCCGGAGGGCGTAGGGCGGCGCCCTACCCTGCCACCTCGACGACGTTGGCGATGCCGATGGCCTTCAGCGCCGCGATTAGCTCGGCCACGGTCGCAGCCAACTCGTCGAGGTCACGGCCGCGCAGCACCAGGTTGGAGCCATAGCCCTCCGGGCCGAAGAACGGATAGCTTCCCAGGGACATCGCCGGGTGCGCCTTGGCGACCGCCTCCAGCGGCGCGGCGATGATCCCTTCGCCGTCGCCGGTAACCCGAACGGTGCGCGAGTGAGTCACGGCTCCCGGCCGCAGCCTGGTTCCGACGTCCGTGAGCATGCCGCGCATGATCGAGGGGACTCCGGCCAGCACGAAAACGTTGCCAATGGTGAAGCCGGGCGGCCCGCCGGACACATTGCGCACGAGATCGCCGCCTATCGGCACGCGGGCCATGCGCCGCCGTGCCGGCGTGAGTTCGCTGCGCCGGGCGATCATCTCCAGAATCTCGGGGTTCTCCTGCAGCTCTACGCCGAACGCGGCGGCCACCGCGTCAGCGGTGATGTCGTCGTGGGTAGGGCCAATGCCGCCCGTCGTGATCACATAGTCGTAGCGGGTCCGCAGCGCGTTCAGCGCCTCGACGATCTCCACATGAACGTCGCGCACCGTTCTCGCTTCGCCCAGGTCGACGCCCAACCCGCCGAGAAACTGGGCGATGTCGCGCAGATTGGTGTCCTGGGTGCGCCCCGACAGGATCTCGTCGCCGATGATCAGCACCGCGGCGGTGACTCCCGTTTCCTGCCCGCTCGCCATCCGCCGAACCTCGCTCAATCACGCCACGCCGCGTACCGACCTAAAGCCTTCGGGCGAGGTCCTGCAACCGGTGAGAGGCCTTCACTTCGAGACCGACCACTCGACGGGCACGCCGTTCACGTGGTCGGAAGGCGGGGTGGCGGAGCCGCTACGGTCTGGCCGCTGCTCCTCGCCATACAAAGTTCGTCTGTAGGTGGCCTGGCCGTGATCGTAGTCGCTGCGATCGAAATCATCCTGGCGACGGTTGGTCCTGTCCCAAACCGCCGTGGCGTCCGCTCGCCAGCCCGCGCAGGTCGAGCCGCGGATAGCCGCCAGCGCCTCGTAGGCGCCGTTCTCGGCGATGCGAGCATGCTCGTCCTCATGCGCGCGGACGCTCGCGGTCAGCTCGCGCCAGTTCTGCGTTTCAGTCGGCGAGAGCTTCACCCCTTGCGGCAGCCGGGGCAGCACCAGGGTGATGGTCATCGCCACCCGGGCGGTTTCGAGGTGGCAGACGCCGCGCCCGTCGTACAGCACCGACCATCGCGCCTGAGGCCGGGTCTGGGCGAACCAGTGGACGCCACGGGTGCGGCGCTCGCGGAAGAAGGCGTCGATGTCGCTGAGCTTCGCGATGCCGACGTCGAAATATTCCGTGCGGCGCTCGATGCTGACGCCGGGCTCCGCAGCCTGGGCGGAGCCAGCCGCCCCCACGAGCAGGCCGACCACGCCGGCCCATTGGCCCAGATTCATGCGCAATGGCTCGCGCCCCCATGACAGCCCCGAGATCAGGCCACAGCCAAGCAAACCCGCGGCCACAGCTCAAGCGTTGATAGGAGGGCTGACGCAGCCCTGCCGTGCGCCGAAATCGCGCCGTCCGCCCCGGGTGCGCATTGCCGCCACCGGCCCTCCGCGCTAACGCCGCGGCCATGAAGTTCCACTCGACGCTGGCCCGCGGGCGGCTCGTCAGCCGCTACAAGCGCTTCTTCGCCGACGTGCTGCTGGACGATGGGCGCGAGGTCACCGCCCATTGCCCGAACCCCGGCGCCATGCTGGGCATGAACGCGCCCGGCCAGGTCTGCTGGCTCTCCCACGACGCCAACCCGAAGCGGAAGCTCGCCTACACCTGGGAGCTGGTGGAGGCGGACGGCGCGTTGGTCATCTGCAACACGCTAACCCCTAACAGGCTGGTCGCCGAGGCCCTGGACGCCGGGGCCATCTCCGAACTCGCCGCCTATCCCTTGCGTCGCCGCGAGGTCGCCTATGGCGCGGGAAGCCGCGTCGACTTCCTGCTGGAAGGCGCAGGCGCGCCTGCCTGGGTGGAGGTGAAGGGTGTGACGCTGCGCCGTCAGGGCGGCCTCGCCGAATGGCCGGACTGCGTCTCCGCCCGCGGTGCGCGCCACGCAACCGAGCTTGGCGAGATGGCCCGCCTCGGCGGCCGCGCCGTGGTGCTGTTCGCGGTCCTGCGCAGCGACTGCGACCGCTTCGCCGTGGCCGCCGATCTCGATCCGGCCTTCGCCGCAGCACTGGCGGCGGTGCGACAGCACGGCGTCGAGGTGCTGGCCTACGCCTGCGATGTGACGGCGGACGAAGCCGTGATCAGCCGTGCAATTCCGCTCTAAACCGGGCATCGAGCCCAGTTGAACTTCCGCCCGCGGGTTGCGACATAGGGCGTTCGCACAAGGCGATCCCGACCACGGATCGCGGAGCTTCCACGATGCACACCGAAATCCTCGACGCCGAGCACCGCACGGGCCAGATTAAGATCCATACGCCCGAGGACTTCGAGGGCATGCGCAAGGCCGGCCGGATGGTGGCCGAGTGCCTGGACATGCTGACGCCTTACGTCGTGCCGGGCGCGGTGACCGACGACCTCGACAAGCTCGCCCGCGAGTTCACCCTCGACAACGGCGGCCAGCCGGCCTGCCTGGGCTATCGCGGCTACACCAAGACGCTGTGCATCAGCCCCAACCACATCGTCTGCCATGGCATCCCCGGCGAGCGGGTGCTGCGCGAAGGCGACATCGTCAACGTCGACCACACGGTGTGGGTGGACGGTTGGTATGGCGACAGCTCGCGCATGTTCGGCGTGGGCGAGATCGCGCCGCGCGCCAAGCGGCTGATCGAAGTCACCTACGAGGCGCTGGCCCGCGGCCTCTCGGCCGTGAAGCCCGGCGCGCGCACCGGCGACATCGGCCACGCCATCCAGAGCTATGTTGAAAGCATGCGCTGCTCGGTGGTGCGAGACTTCTGCGGCCACGGCGTCGGCCGTATCTTCCACGATGCGCCCAACATCCTGCACTTCGGCCAGCCCGGCACCGGCGAGCTGCTGCGGCCCGGCATGTTCTTCACCATCGAGCCGATGGTGAACCTCGGCAAACCGCCGGTGAAACTGCTCGCGGACGGCTGGACGGCGGTCACCCGCGACAAGTCGCTGTCGGCGCAGTGCGAGCACTCGGTCGGCGTCACCGAGACCGGGGCCGAGATCTTCACCGGCTCGCCCGCCGGCATCTTCCAGCCGCCGCTGCAGAGCGCCTGAACAGGCGCGCGCACGGCCGAGCGCGGACGCCTTGCGTTCCGCGAACAAATATAGAACAACTCTGTTCATGGATAGACGGCCCACGCTCCAAGAGGTCTCACCGCAGCCCGATCTCTGGGCCGCCGCCGTCAACCCCGGCCGCCCGGAGGCCCCGCATTACGTTGGCCACCGGGAGCGATTACGGGAGCGCGCGCAGAGCGGCGGGCTGCCCGCCCTCGCCGACTACAAGGTCCTCGAACTCCTGCTGTTCCGCGCCATCCCGCGCGGCGACGTCAAACCTCTGGCCAAGCAACTGCTGGTCCGCTTCGGCTCGCTGGGCGCGGTGCTGGGCGCCGGGCCGGAGGCGCTGAAAACCGTCCGCGGCGTCGGCGAGGCCGTCGCGCTGGACCTCTCGCTCACACACGAACTGACGCTACGAACTGCGCGCGAGCAGGTCGCCCGCAGGCCTGTGATCTCCTCGTGGTCGGCCCTGCTCGCCTATGTGAAGGCGGCGCTCGCGCACGAGCCGCGCGAGCAGGTGCGCGTCCTCTTCCTCGACAAACGCAATCAATTGCTCGCCGATGAAGTCGTCGGCAGGGGCACGGTGGATCATGCGCCGGTCTATCCGCGCGAGGTGGTGCGCCGCGCCCTGGAGCTGTCCGCCTGCGCGCTGATCCTGGTGCACAACCACCCCTCCGGGGACCCGACCCCGTCCCAGGCGGACATCGACATCACCCGCCAGATCGTGGAGGCGGGCCGCACCCTGCGGATCGCCGTGCACGATCACCTGGTCGTCGGCCGCGACGGAACCGCCAGCTTCAAGGCGCTAGGCCTGCTCTGAGCATCAGCCAACGGCGCAGATCTCGACGCTCAGACCTCGTAGATCATGTTGATGCCGCGGGCGCGGAGCGGCGCGTCGAGCTCGCGATCGAACCGCTCGCTCTGTTCCACGGTGAAGCGCGTCTTCCAGCCGCCCGCCTTGCCCTGACGCCGCGTCATGGACGGCTGGTACTGCTTATCCATGCCGCTCTTCTTCATCGCCTCGAACTCGGTGTCGCGGATGATCTGATCGAGGCGTTCGGAGGCCACCGGCACACCGACGAAGTCGATGATGCGCTCCAGCGTGCCGCGCTTGTCGATGTGCATTTCCTCGTACTTGAGGCGAAGCACGCGGTCGCCGCCATTTTCGTACCAGCTGATGACGTTGTCGAGCCACGGGCCGAAGAACAGCGTGCCGCGCAGGAAGGCCTCGTAATGCTGCTCCCAGGTCCAGTCGCCGTTCACGACAGTCTTGAGATTGTGGAAGTAGGAGTCGCAGACGTCCTTGGGATTGCGAACGATGGAAATCGCCTTGCCCCTGCCCTCGCGGAAGGCGCGCGGCAGCAGGTTGTAAGGCAGGTGAGTCTTCATCAGGCGCGGCGATGGCGCGGCGATGCACTTGTTGAAGCCCTGGAAGTCGCTGTCCAGGTCGTCGGGCACCGAAAGCTCCGGCACCACCCGGTTGGGGGTGATCTTGCAGGTCTCCCAATGGTCGAACAGGTGCGCCAGCGTGATGTCCATCCAGTTGGTGCCGGACTTCGGATGGCCGGCGACGATCACGTCGCCATCTTCCATCGGGAAGTTCTCGATGCCCTCGAGGAACGCCGGGGTGACGTTCGGCGTGTAGGCGACGCCCTCGTGCAGATACACCGCGGCGCCATATTCCTCGCGATACTGTGCGGACATCGCGTCTCCTCCCATGTCTTTGTGCTCGATGCCCGCGTCGGCCGGCGCGCAGCGATGGCTTTGAGAGTTCATAATGACGGCCGCAGGACCGCGAGCAAGCTCAGGTCGTCTTGCGGCGCGACGCCTGAATGAAAAAGGGTCGGCGCATCGCCCGGTGGCCCCGCTTCAGTAGCTCGGCGACGAGCATCGCCTGGCCAAGCTGAGATCAACCGGCGGCAAGTCGTGGCGACGCCGGTCACCGCGGGAACCTCTGCCGTTGATCGGCATTGCAGCAGACGCGGGACCCTCCAGTCCCCGTGCGTAAAGAACGAACGCTGGAGGCTCCCGCGATCCCGGGCGGGAGCCTCTTGTCCACCCAATATTAGCTATCGAAAGAGCGTCCCAAAGGTGCAGGCGCACCTCGACAAGGCCAAGGCGCTGCAGGCCAAGCTCGGCGGCTAAGCGCCGAGGCGGCCCTCAGGTTCGCTGCTGGCGTCCGAGCAAATAGCCGACCGCCGCGATGAGCAGCATTTGCACGGCCACCAGGAACTCCGGCGAAAGCTGCGCCGCCAGACCCGCGGACGGGCTGACGATCCATAGAACGGCCATGGCCGCCGCCAGGACCGCGACGATCAACCCACGGCCGCGCCCGGAGGCGGCGGTCGGAGCCTGGGCGACCGACGGCGCGGCGGCGGACTGCGCAACCGGCTTGACGCTCGGCGTCGCCCGAGCCGCCGGCGCGACTTCGATCCGCCGGCCCTCCGCGCCGTAGCGGGCCGCGATCTGCGCGGCGAACGTCTTGAAGAAGGCGGCCGCCATCGTCTTGGCGGTGGCGTCGATCATCCGCCCGCCGAGCTGCGCCAGCTTGCCGCCGACCTGGGCGGTGACGTCGTAGGCCAGCAGCGTCTCGTCGCCATCTGCCGTCAGCCGCACGACCGCCCCGCCCTTGGCGTGGCCGGCGACCCCGCCCTGCCCTTCGCCGGAGATGCGATAGCCGTTCGGCGCATCGAGGTCGGAGAGCGTCACCGCGCCCTGGAAGCGCGCGCTGATCGGCCCGACCTTGACCACCGCCACCGCGGTCATTTCGGTCTCCGATGTCTTGACCAGCTCCTGGCAGCCCGGAATGCAGGCCTGCAGGATCTCGGGATCGTTGAGCGCCTGCCAAACGATCTCGCGCCGCGCCGGAATGCGCTGCTCGCCGGTCATCTCCATGGGATCGTCCTTGGCCCTTTGCCTATTTGTCGATGCCGCCGAGGCAGAGGTACTTGATCTCGAGGTAGTCCTCGATGCCGTACTTCGAGCCCTCGCGGCCGAGGCCCGACGCCTTCACCCCGCCGAACGGCGCCACCTCGGTCGAGATGATGCCTTCGTTGATGCCGACGATGCCGCTCTCGATCGCCTCGGCGACGCGGAAGATGCGGCCGACGTCGCGGCTGTAGAAGTAGGCCGCCAGGCCGAACTCCGTGTCGTTGGCGAGGCGGATGGCCTCTTCTTCGGTCTCGAAGCGGATCAGCGGCGCGAGCGGCCCGAAGGTCTCCTCGTGCATCACCATCGCGTCCGGCGGCACGTCCGCCAGGATGGTCGGCTCGAAGAAGCTGCCGCCCAGCGCATGGCGGTGGCCGCCAGTGACGACCCGCGCGCCCTTCGACAGGGCGTCGGCGATGTGCTCCTCGACCTTGTCGACGGCCGCGGCGTTGATCAGCGGACCCTGGGTCACGCCGTCCTCGGTCCCGTCGCCGACCTTCAGCGCCTTGACCGCCGTCGCCAGCTTCTCGGCGAAGGCGTCGTAGACACCCGCCTGCACCAGGAACCGGTTGGCGCAGACGCAGGTCTGGCCGGTGTTGCGGTACTTCGACGCCATCGCGCCCTTCACGGCCTCGTCGAGGTCGGCGTCGTCGAAGACGATGAACGGCGCATTGCCGCCCAGCTCCATGCTGGTCTTCTTCACCGTCGGCGCGCACTGCTGCAGCAGGATCGAGCCGACCCGGGTCGAGCCGGTGAAGGAGAGCTTGCGCACCATCGGGTTCTCGCAGAGCTCCTTGCCAGATTCCGACGACGGCGCAGTGATGACGTTGCAGACGCCCGCCGGCATGCCGGCCCGCTCCGCCAGCACGCCCAGCGCCAGCGCCGAGAACGGCGTCTCGCTCGCCGGCCGGATCACGCCGGTGCAGCCCGCGCCCCAACCGGGGCCGGCCTTGCGGGTGATCATGGCGCTGGGGAAGTTCCAGGGCGTGATCGCCGCGAAGACGCCGATCGGCTCCTTCTGCACGATGATCCGCTTGTCGGGCAGGTGCGCGGGAATGGTGTCGCCGTAGACCCGCTTGGCCTCCTCGCCGAACCACTCGATGAAGCCGGCGGCGTAGGCGATCTCGCCGCGCGACTCGGCCAGAGGCTTTCCCTGTTCGGCGGTCAGGATGCGGGCCAGGTCCTCCTGGTTCTCCATCATCAGCTCGAACAGGTGGCGCAGCACCGCGGCACGCGCCTTGCCGGTCAGCGCCCGCCAGGCCTTCTGCGCGCCATAGGCCGCCTCGATCGCCGTCTTCACCTCGGCGCGCGAGAGCGACGGCACGCGGCCGATCACCTCTCCGGTCGCCGGATTGGTGACGGTGATGACAGCGCCGCTGGCCGCCTGCACCCACTCGCCACCGATCAGGTTGGCTTCGCGGAACAGCAAAGGATCCTTCAGCTTGGGCGGGGCGGCGGGACGCTGTGCGATGTCGTTCATGTCAGTGTTCCTCACTCACCGAAGCCGACCAGCAGGCGCACGACGCTGCCGTCGTGCAACCGGTCGAAGCCAGCGTTGATCTCGTCGAGGGGGATAACGCCGCTCACCAGCTTATCGACCGGCAGCCGGCCGGCCTTGAAGAGAGAGATATAGCGCGGCACATCGCGGACCGGCACGCAGGTTCCGATGTAGCTGCCCTTCACCGTCCGTTCTTCGGCGACCAGGCTGACGATGTTCAAGCCGAGCGCCGCGTCCGGCGATGGCAGGCCGGCGGTGACGGTGGTCCCGCCGCGGCGGGTCATCTTGTAGGCGCTCTCCAGCGCGCGGGCGACGCCGGCGAACTCGAAGGCGAAGTCTGCGCCGCCGTTGGTCAGTGCGCGCACCTGCTCGACCGCGTCCGGCGCGGCCGCGTTCACCGCCGCCGTGGCGCCAAGCTCCGTGGCGAGCTTCAGCTTGTCTTCCGAGATGTCGACGGCGATCACCTGGGCGGCCCCGCAGGACAGCGCGCCCAGCAGCGCGGCGAGGCCCACGCCGCCCAGCCCGATCACCACCACCGTCTGGCCGGCCTGCACCTTGGCGGTGTTCACCACTGCGCCGACGCCGGTCAGCACCGCGCAGCCGAACAGCGCCGCCTGCTCCAACGGCAGGTCCTTGTCGACCTTGACCAGGGAGCGTCGCGAAACCACCGCATGGTCGGCGAAGGCCGAGCAGCCGAGGTGGTGGTGGATGTCGCCATGGTCGTGGTCGTGCAGCCGCGTCTCGCCCGAGAGCAGCACGCCCTTGCCGTTCGCCGCCGCGCCCGGTTCGCACAGCGCCGGTCGGCCTTCGGAGCACGGCAGGCAGTGGCCGCAGCTCGGCATGAAGACCATCACCACGTGGTCGCCGACCGCCAGGTCGTCGACGCCCGCGCCCAGCTGCTGCACGACGCCGGCCGCCTCGTGGCCGATCGCCATCGGCATGGGCCGCGGCCGGCTGCCGTTGATCACCGAGAGGTCGGAATGGCAAAGGCCCGCCGCGTGGATCTGCACTAGCACCTCACCCGGCCCCGGGGGGTCCAGCTCGAGCTGCTCGATCTTCAGCGGCTTAGACGCCGCGTACGGATGGTTGGCGCCCATTTCGTGCAGGACGGCGGCGTTGATCCTCATCTCGAGCAATCCCTTTTGCGGCGCGCCGAACAGCCGGTACGCCCCACGTCGAACGCTTGACGCTCGCTACCACAGTCCACTAATGCAAGTCACTAAGGAGATGCGGATGCCCATGGCGGACGGACCTACGGCCAGCGCGAAACCGCCGAAAGGGCGACGCGGCGATTACGCGCTGCTGCGCGCGATCACCACACGGTGGATGGACAACGACGTCTACGGTCACGTGAACAACGTGGTCTTCTACAGCTTCTTCGACACCGCTGTGAACGCCACTCTGATCGAGGCCGGCCTGCTCGATCCGACCACCAGCAATGTCATCGGCCTCGTGGTGGAAACCGGCTGCCGCTACAACGCCTCGCTGGCCTTCCCCGAGACCGTAGAGGCGGGGGTGCGCGTGGCCAAGCTCGGCTCGTCGAGCGTCCGCTACGAGATCGGCCTGTTCAAGGGCGGCGAGGAAGAGGCCGCCGCCGAGGGCTTCTTCGTCCATGTCTACGTCGACAGCGAGACCCGCCGGCCGACGCCGTTGCCCGAGCCTCTGCGCGCCTTCCTGCAGACGCTGCTGGTTGAGGCGCCGGCGTGAGCGCCGAGGGCCTCCGCGTCGAGCGCGCCGGCGACATCTGCACGGTCTTCCTCGACCGCCCAGACCGCCGCAACGCCATCACCCTGGCCATGTGGCAGGGCCTGGCCGCGCTGTTCGGCGACCTGGCCAAGGACGAGAGCATCCGCGGCGTGATCCTCACCGGCGCCGGAGATTGCTTCTCCGCCGGGGCCGACATCGCCGACTTCGAGGCGACGCGAGCTTCCATCGAACAGGGCATCGCCTACGAAGTGGCGGTGGACGCCGCCTGCGACGCCGTCGCCGCGCTCGGCCGGCCGGTGATCGCCGCCATCCGCGGCTTCTGTTACGGCGGCGCCTGCAATCTCGCCATGTCCTGCGACTTCCGCTTCGTCGCGCCGGGCGCACAGATGGCGATCCCCGCGGCCAAACTCTCCATCGTCTACGGCGAGCGCGGCACGGCGCGGCTGTTGGCGCTCGTGGGCCTCGCCGAAGCCAAGCGCATCTTCTTCTCCGCCCGCCCCTTCGACGCCGACCGCGCGCTGAAGACCGGCTTCGCCGACGCGCTCGAGGCCGATCCGGTCGCCGCGGCGCACGCTTGGCTGAAAGACGTCGCGGACCTGGCGCCGCTGTCGATCGCAGGCGCCAAGGTGATCCTAAACATGGCCGCTATGCCCGAGCAGCCGTTCGACGGCGCGGCGGCGCATAAGGCGATCCTGCGCGCGCTCTCTAGCGACGATTACAAGGAGGGCCGCGCCGCCTTCGCAGCCAAGCGCCCGCCGCAGTTCAAGGGCCACTGAAGTGAAGCCGGCGCCCTTCGCCTATGTGCGCGCCGAGAGCGTGCCGCATGCGCTGGAGGCGCTCAGTGAAGCCGGCGACGAGGCCAAGGTCCTGGCCGGCGGCCAGAGCCTGATGCCGATGATCAATTTCCGGCTCGTGAAGCCCTCGGTGCTGGTCGACATCAACCGCATCCCGGGCCTGGACGTCATCGAAGACCTCGGACTGCGGCTGAAGCTTGGCGCCCTGGTGCGGCACTGGATTACCGCCTCGGACGCCCGCATCGCCGAGCACGTGCCCGTGCTGCACGAGACGATGAAGAGCGTGGCGCACATGACGGTGCGCAACCGCGGCACCTTCTGCGGCAGCGTCAGCCACAACGACCCGGCCGCCGAGATGCCGATGATCACGCTGCTTCTCGACGGCGCAGTTCACATCGCATCGCCGAACGGGCCGCGCACCCTGCCCGCAGCCGAATTTCTGACCGGCCCGTTGACCACCGCGCTGGAGCCCGGCGAGCTCGTCACCGCCATCGAGATCGACAAGCTGGCGCCGGGCGCCGGCTGGGGCTTCGAGGAGTTCTCCCGCCGCCATGGCGACTTCGCGCTCGCCGCCGTCGCCGCCGTGCTCGAGCGCCGCGAGGGCCGCGCAACGGAGGTCCGCGTCGCGATCATGGGCGTGGGCGACACCGCGCTCCGCTTGCCGCAGGCCGAGGCCATTCTCGAAGGCTCCGACATGTCGGCGGCGGTCGTCGACGCGGCGGTGGAGGCGATCCGCGGATCGCTGGATCCGCGCTCTGACCTCTCTGCATCCTCCGACTATCGCCGACACCTCTCAGGCGTGCTCGCAGCGCGAGTGCTGAAGGCCGCCTGGTCGCGCGCGGAGGAGCTGGCATGAGCGAGCTCGTCGACATCACCGTGACCGTCAACGGCGTCGCTCACGCCCGCCGCGTCGAGCCGCGCCTGTTGCTCAGCGACTTCCTGCGCCACGAGCTCGGCCTCACCGGCGCCCACGTGGGTTGCGAGCACGGCGTCTGCGGCGCCTGCACCATCCTCCTGGAAGGCCGCAGCGCGCGGTCCTGCCTGACGCTGGCGGTGCAGGCCGACGGGCTGGATGTCGAAACCGTCGAAGCCCAGGGGACTGTCGAAGCGCTCGGGCGTGTGCAGCAGGCGATGCGGGACCATCACGGCCTGCAATGCGGCTTCTGCACGCCCGGCATGATCATGGCGATCACCGACATGCTGCGACACCACCCGCTGGAAACCGACGCGCAGATCCGCGACGCCCTCTCCGGCAATATCTGCCGCTGCACCGGCTACGAGCACATCGTCGACGCGGTGCGCGAGCTCGCGAAGGAACGAGGCCCCCTCCCATGAAGATGCATTTCCTCTCCGGCGGACGCCTGCGCATGCGCCGCTCCGTCTATTTTCCGGACGCGCCGCGCGAGGAGACGATCGAGCTTCCGGTGTCCTGCACCCTGCTCAAGCATCCGCAGGGCAATGTGCTGTTCGACACCGGCTGCAGCCCGCAGGCGGCGACCGATCCGGAGGGCCGCTGGGGCTCGCTGGCGCGCGCCATGGCGCCGATCTTCACGCCCGAGGACACGGTGGTCGGCCAGTTGCCCAAGGCCGGCCTGACCGCCGACGACATCGACGTAGTGCTCTGCTCGCACCTGCACGTCGACCACTGCGGCTGCAACGAGCACTTCAAGCGCGCGACCATCTTCTGCCACGCGGCCGAGGTCGCCGCGGCGAAATCCGAGACCGGCGTGGCGCAAGGCTATTTCCCGCTGGAGTGGGACCAGCCGCAGGGCTTCGAGGAGTTCGACGGCCAGCGCGACGTGTTCGGCGACGGAAAGGTCATCCTGCTACCCGTGCCTGGCCACACCGTCGGCATGACCGCGGCGCTGGTTGGTCTCGACAAGTCTGGCGAGTTCCTGCTGGCCTCCGACGCCGTGCCGATGAAGGAGCATCTCGACACCGGCTTCGCGCCGAAGAACTCCTGGGACAAGGACAAGGCGGTCACCGCGCTGGAGGAGATCCGCCGCATCGGTGAGCGCGGCGCGACGATCATCTTCGGTCATGACGAGCCGCAGTGGTTGTCGCTGAAGACGGGCGCGGCGTTCTACGAATGAGCACGGGCGGCCCTTCGGTGGAGATGCGGCCGGGTCTCGTCGGCCAGCGCATCAAGCGCACCGAGGACCCGCGCCTGCTCACCGGCGCCGGCCGCTACGTCGACGACATCAAGCTGCCCGGCATGGCCCACGTCGCCATCCTGCGCAGCGACCAGCCGCACGCCCGGATCGTCGATGTCCGGCTGGGCGCTGCGATCGACACGCCTGGCCTGATCGGAGTCTTCGAGGCGGCCGACTTCGAGGGCGAGCTGAAGCCGGCCATCCCGACCTCGCGGATGAAAGGCTATTACGCCACGCCCTATTGGCCACTGGCGCGCGGCAAGGTGCGCTACGTCGGCGAGCCGGTGCTGGCGGTGGTGGCGGAGAGCCGCTACGCGGCTGAGGACGCCCTCGGCCACATCGAGGTCGACTACGAGCCCCTGCCCTTCGCCATCCGCCAGGTGGACGCGGTCAGGGACGACGCCCCGCTGCTGCACGAGGAAGCTGGCTCCAACGTCATCGTCCAGCGCGAGTTCGCCAGGGGCGACGTCGATGCGGTGATCGCAACCGCGCCGCATGTCGTGCGCGGGCGCTTCCGGATGACGCGCAAGACCGCGACCTCGATGGAGAACCGCTGCTACCTGGCCGACTGGGACAAGCGGGACCGGGGGCTGACGCTGTGGACCTCCTCGAATATCCCCGGGATCGTCCGCGACGTGCTCGCCGACTGCTTCGACCTGCCGGGCAATCGGCTGCGGGTCGTGGCGCCCGACGTCGGCGGCAGCTTCGGCGGCAAGGGCTCGCTCTACCACGAGGAGATGCTGGTCTGCGCCCTGGCGCGAAAGCTGGAGCGGCCGGTCAAGTTCACCGGCGACCGGCTGGAAGAGCTGCTGGCGTCGAGCCAGGCGTTCGACGAGCTGATCGAGGCCGAGCTGGCGGTGGACGACGAGGGCCGTTTCCTGGGGCTGCGCGCCGAGGTGATCAGCGACATCGGCGCCTACTCCATCTACCCGTGGACGGGGGCCCTGGAGTCCGTCCAGGTGGTCAGCTTCATGCCCGGCCCCTACAAGCTGGAGGCGTATCGCGGTCGGGTGCGCGCCACGCTGACCCCCAAGCCGCCCACCGGCCCCTATCGCGGGGTCGGACGGCCCTCCTCGACCTTCGCCATGGAGCGGCTGGTCGACATGGCGGCGCGCAAGGTCGGCCTCGACGCCGCCGAGATCCGCCGCCGCAACCTCGTCAACGACGAGGACTTCCCCTACCGCACGGCGCCCGGGATCATTTGGGACAAGTCGGCCTTTCAGGAGTGCCTGCAAGCCGCCTGCGACCGCGCCGACTATGCCGCGCTCACCCGCTGGCGCGACGAGGCGCGCGCGGAGGGGCGCTGGGTCGGCCTCGGCCTCTCGAGCTACGCCGAACTGACCGGCATCGGCTCGCGCATCGCCGTCGCCCCCGGCATGCCGATCAACACCGGGGTCGAGACCTCGACCATCCGCATCGACTCCACCGGCGCGGTGGTGGCGGGGTTCGGCATCGCCTCGCATGGCCAGGGACTGGAGACCACGCTCGCCCAGGTGATCGCCGACGAGTTGGGCTGTGCGATGGAGGACATCGAGGTCCTGCACGGCGACAGCGCGCTGGTCCCCTCATCCTCCGGCACCTACGCCAGTCGTTCGGCGGTGCTGGCAGGCGGGGCCGCGACCATGGCTTCGCGCACGTTGAAGGCGAAGGTGCTGCGCGCGGCGGCCTTCCTGATGGAGGTCGAGGTCGACGACCTGGAGGCCTCGGACGGCGTGATCCGCGCCCGCTCCTCCAACGCCTCGATGACCTTCAAGGAGGTCGCGCTGGCGGTCTATCGGCAGATGGGCCGCATCCCGCATGACCGGCGCGAAGACCTCGTCGCCTCGGAGACCTACGACCCCTACCTGGGCACCGCCGCCTCCTCGACCCACCTCGCCGCGGTCGAGGTCGATCCCGAGACCTTCGGCGTGAAGATCGTCAGCTACGTGGTCGCCGAGGACTGCGGCCGGATCATCAACCCGATGATCGTCGACGGCCAAGTCCAGGGCGCCGTCGCCCAGGGCATCGGCGCGGCGCTGCTGGAAGAGGTCGTGCACGACGACGACGGCCAGCTCGTCACCGCCAGCCTCGCCGACTACCTGCTGCCGCTGGCCAGCGACGTGCCGGATATCGGCATCGTCCACGTCGAGGCCGATCTACCGGGCACCATCGGCGGTTTCCGCGGCATGGGTGAAGGCGGGACCATCGGCGCGCCCGCGGCCATCGCCAATGCCATCTCCGACGCGCTGTCCCCGCTGGGGATCGAGATCGAGACCCTGCCTGCCACCCCGGACCGGATCTTCCGGCTGGTCGAGCAGGCGCGAAACGCATCCATCGTGAAAGGAACTCTAGGATGACGGCATCTCTGGCCGGCAAGGTCGCCCTGGTCACGGGCGCGGCCCGCGACGTGGGCCGCAAGATCGCACTGACGCTGGCCGCCGAAGGCGCGGCCGTGGCGGTGAATTACCAGTCGAGCGGCGATGCCGCCGAAGGCGTGGTCAAGGAGATCCTGGCCGCTGGCGGCAACGCCAAGGCGTGGAAGGCCGACATCGGCGACTTCGACGCGACCAAGGCGATGGTCGACGACGTCGTGCGCGCGTTCGGCCGCATCGATATCGTCGTCAACAACGCCGGCGTCGCCCAGCGCGCGCGATTCCTGGAAACCACCACCGAGCAGTGGAAGCGCCATGTCGACATCGGCCTGATGGGCACTGTGAACACCTCGCGCGCGGCCCTGCCCCACATGGTCGAGAAGGGCGAGGGCGGCCGCATCATCTCGCTCGGCGGCGACAGCTCGCGGGTGGGCGAAGCCAACCTGTCCATGGCCGCGGCCTCGCGCGCGGCGACCATCGCGCTGATCAAGTCGCTGGCCAAGGAATTCGGCCGCAACGACGTCACCTGCAATGCAGTGACGCTCGGCATGATCCAGTCGGCCCACTCCGATCCGGCGTGGCTGGCGGAAAACCTGCCGAAGATGGTCAAGAACTACCCGCTGAAGCGGATCGGCCAGCCGGGCGACGTCGCCCCGATCGTCGCCTTCCTGGCTTCCGACGGCGCGAGCTGGATCACCGGCCAGACGATCAGCGTCAACGGCGGCTTCTCGATGGTCTGACGTGGCGCCGCGTCCCGCATCCGCAGGGCTCGCGCCAGCCGATCCGGCTCCGTCGGATCGGCCGCTGGTCCGCAACTGCTCGGTGGCGCGGACGCTGGAGATCCTCTCCGACGCTTGGTCGTTCCTGGTGCTGCGCGAATTCTATCTTGGCGCACGCCGCTTCGATCAGATCCAGGGCGTGTTGCGCATGCCGCGCAGCACGCTCAGCGATCGGCTCTCTCGGCTGGTCGACGCCGAGGTCATCGAGCGGCGGCCCTGCGACTACCGCCTCACCGAGCGCGGGAGGGACCTCTATCTCGTGATGCTCGCCCTGCTGAGGTTCGGCGACGACCACCTGGCAGGCGACTCCCCGCCGCCGCTTCGGCTGGTGCATGCGACCTGCGGCCATGAATGTCGTCCGCAGACGATATGCTCTGCATGCCGTGCGCCCGTCGACGCGTTGCAGGTGAGCTACCGCGACGGCCTGGGCGCCGGGCTCTCGCCTGCGCCGCAACTTCCGCAGAGGCGCCGCAGCGGACGCGCCACCGCCTACGAGCGCGGGCGACCGTCCTCGGTGTCGCGTACGCTCGGCATCGTGGCGGATCGCTGGTCCTTTCTGGTGATCCGCGAGCTGTTCTTCGGCGTGACCCGCTTCGACCGCTTCCAGGCGGCGCTCTGCATTGCGCCGAACATCCTCGCCGACCGCCTGGGCCGGCTCGTCGAGCAGGGCATCCTCAAGCGGGTGAAGTATCAGGCGCAGCCCGAGCGGTTCGAATACCGGCTGACCAAGACCGGCCGCGACCTCTACCTTCCGCTGATCCAAATGCTGCGCTGGGGCGACCGCTGGCTCGGTCACGCGCCGCCGCTGATCCTGCACCATCAGGTCTGCGATCACGACTTCACGCCGGTCGTCGCCTGCGACCACTGCCACGCCCCGCTCGACCCGCATGAGATGCGCTACGAGCTGAACTACCCGGCCCCGGGCGGTTAATCCCAATCGCGGGGATGAGCGGGGTGAAGCGTTATTGGCGCGGTTCCAGCGCCGCCTCGCTGGCGGTCAGCGCTTCAGCGCCATGTTCGACCACAGCGGCGAGCGCATCGACCTCCGGCAGCAGACGTTCGGCATGGAAGCGCAGCGAGGCGCGAAGCGTCTGGCCCAGCGGCGCCGCACTGTTGGCCTTCGCCACGGCCTCAGCCATCAGCCCCGCGCCGCCGACCAAGCCGAAGGCGCGCAAGTAGGCGCTCGCGCCCGCCAGTGCGTCGGCCGGTGCGAGCGCCAGCAAGGCTCCGGTCGCGCGTTCCAGTACGTCCAGCGCCTGCTTTAGATTCGCTGAGGTCCGATCGAGGTCTGCGCTGTCGAGCGCCTCGGCCGCGTCGCGCCAGCGCGCGAACATCCGCCGCGCGGTCTCGCCCTGGTCGGCGGCCAGCTTACGGCTGACCAGGTCGATCGCCTGCACGCCGTTCGTGCCTTCGTAGATCGTCGTGATGCGGACGTCGCGGTAGTGCCGGCTGACCCCGCTCTCGTCGACGTAGCCCATGCCGCCGTGGACCTGAATCGCCAGCGACGCGACCTCGCATCCGGTCTCGGTCCCGAACGCCTTGGCCACCGGCGTCAGCAGGTCGGCCTCGGCCTTGGCCGCCTGGCGCATAGCGGGATCGGCCTCGTGGCGCGAACGGTCGATGGCGTCGCCGGTCGCCAGCGTCAGGAACCGCGCCGAGGTGGTCAACGCGCGCATGGTCAGCAGCATGCTCGCCACGTCGGGATGACGGGCGATCGGCAGCACCGCATTAGGCGTCGAGCCGGCCGGGCGACCCTGGCGGCGCTCGGCGGCGTAGAGCGCCGCCTTCTGCCAGGCGGCGTCGCCGGCCCCCACGCCCTGGCAGCCCACGGCCAGCCGCGCGTTGTTCATCATGGTGAACATGGCGGCGAGGCCCTTGTTCGGCTCGCCGAGCATCCAGCCGATCGCGCCCTCGCCGTCGCCGAACGACATGGTGCAGGTCGGCGAGCCGTTCATCCCCATCTTGTGCTCGATCATGGTGCAACGGACGTCGTTACACTCGCCGTCGGGCAGCACCTTGGGCACCAGGAACAGCGAGATGCCGCGCGTGCCGGGCGGCGCGTCCGGCAAGCGGGCCAGCACCAGGTGGACGATGTTCGGGACGAGGTCGTGCTCGCCGTAAGAGATAAAGATCTTGGAGCCGCGGATCCGATAACGGCCCTCGCCCATGGGCTCGGCGCGGGTGCGGATATCGGCCAGGTCCGAGCCCGCCGAGGGCTCGGTCAGCGCCATCGTCGCCATCCACTCGCCGGCCGCGAGCTTTGGCAGATAGATCGCCTTCAGCTCCGGCGGCGCAAAGGCCTCGATGGTCTCGGCGGCCCCGGTGCATAGAAGGTTGCCCATGGCGAAGCCCATGGACGCCGCGTGCCAATACTCCAGGCAGGCGACGTTGAGCGTCACCGGCAGCGCCTGCCCGCCCCACTCCTCAGCCAGCGTCAGCCCCGCCCAGCCGCCTTCGGCGTAGCCGCGGTAGGCGTCGCGATGACCGGGCGACATCGTCACCACCCCATCGGCGAACTGAGCCCCGACGCGGTCCAGCGCGTCGTCGATCGGCGCCAGCACCTCGGCGGCGAACTGACCGGCCGCCGTCAGGATCGCGGCCGCGTCGCCATCGCCGAGCGGGAAGGCCCCCGCCGCGCAGAGGCGCGGGATCGAGGTGCAGTTCTCGATGAAGAACAGCGACTCTTCGACGGGGGCGACGTAGGCCATGGGGCGAAGCGCCTCTAGTTGGCGAGCGGGCGGTTGGTGTCGCGCATCGCCTCCAACCGGGCGAGCGAGGTGGGCCGGCGGGCCAGCTCCAGCACCCCTTCCCGCTCCAGCGTCAGGAACGCCTCTTCGCCCAACGCCGAGCCGGCCTTGGCCGATCCGCCGGTGAGCACGTTCGCCAGCACCTCGAGGATACCGAGGTCGGTCGCGGTCAGCTTGCCGACCGGGAAGCTGTCGACCAGGTGCTGCTTCACCGCCCGATGGCCGTCAGCGCCCGAGACGACGACGCTGGCGGGCGCCGGCGGCGTGTAGCCGGCGGCCAGGCGAAGCGCCTCGGCCTTGGCTTCGGCGAAGATCCGGTCGCGGTTCATGACGATGCGGTCGGCGTCGCGCAGGAAGCCCATGTCGCTCGCGACCAGCGCCGAAGACGACGGGCTCGCCGCGGCGATGGTGGCGAACGCCCGCCGCGTCGCCTCGGCCGGCGAGGCGCCGCGCGCCTGCGCTCGCAGCAGGAGCTGCACGGTGCCGCCCCAGCCGGGGATGATGCCCACCAGTCGCTCGGGCAGGCCGGCGGCGAGCTCGGAATGGGCGACGATCTTGTCGGCGTGCAGCATGAGCTCGGCGCCGCCGCCCAGCGCCACGCCGCGCGCGCCCGCGACCACCGGGAAGGCGGCGCGCTTCAGCCCCAGCCACGCAGCCTGGCCGCGCGCCACGAAAGCGTCGAGCCCGGCCCAGTCTTCGCGGCGGACGTGTTCGATGAAGGTGTTGAGGTCTGCGCCGGCGGAGAAGGCGCGCGGATTGTCGTTGGCGATCACCAGGGCGCTGAAGTTGGCCTTCACCACCCCGAAGGCGCTTTCCACCACCTCGACCACGCGGGCGTTGCACGCGTTCATCTTGGTGTGGATCTCCAGCACGGCGACGCCGTCGCCCACGTCGCGGATCGAGGCCGCTTCGTTGCCAGTGACGCGTTGGCCCTTGCTGGCCGAGGCCACCGCGGCCGCAGCGGGAACCGGCCGCGCCACGAGCGCGCCAGCTGGTGACAGCTCCTGGTCTGCAGAGGGATAGAAGCCGCCGGCCTCGGCGGCGCGCTGCAGCAGCGCGGGAACCTCGCGGCCCTCGCCTTTCAGCTTGGCGACGATCCAGCCGGCGCCGACCTGGTCGGCGATCTTGAACGGCCCGCGCTCCCAGCTGTAGCCGAGGCGGATGCAGCTATCGATGTCGTCGATGCTGTCGGCGATGTCCTCGACCCAGGTCGCCGAGTAGACGATCAGGTTGGACAGCACCGACCAGGCGTAGCGCCCGGCCTTGGTGTCGCTGTCGCAGAGCGCCTTCAGATCGGTGGTGAAGCCCGGCAACTCGGGCTGGCGACGCTCGCGGTATTCGCCGGTCTGCAGGTCCAAGACTTCGTCGACCTTGGCGCCGTCAGGCCGCTTGCGGCGGTAGAAGCCGCCTGGGCCTGCGCGTCCGGTCAGCCCGCGCTCCAGCATCGACTTGAACAGTGGCTCGACCGTCAGGTCGTGGTTGCGGTGCGTGTCGCCTGCCGGCAGCGTCTTCATGAAGCTGCCCCAGACCAGGGGCACCAGATTGATGCCGACGAAATCCATCAGGCCGAAGATGCCGGTGCGCGGAATGCCGAACGGCGCGCTCATCACCGTGTCGGTCTCTTCGACAGTCAGCCCCTGCCAGATGGCCTCCAGATTGGCCACCGACATCCAGTAGTTGCCGACGCGGTTGGCGATGAAGCCGGGGGTGTCGCGGGCGACGACTACCGTCTTGCCGAGTGTGACGTCACCGATGGCGCGCGCGCGCTCCAGAGTCTCCGGCCGGGTTTGCGGCCCGCCGACCAACTCGAGAAGTTGCATCGCGCGCGGCGGATTAAAGAAATGGGTGATGACGAAGTCGCCGCCGAAGCGCTCGCCCATGCCCTCGATCAGGTGCGCCAGCGGGATGGTGGAGGTGTTGGACGACACGATTGAGCCGTCCTTCCGCACCGTCTCCAGTCGCCGGTAGAGATCTTGCTTGACGCCCAGGTCCTCGAACACCGCCTCGACGATCCAGTCGACGTCGGCGAGACGATCGAGGTGGTCCTCGACGTTGCCGACCTCCACCAGCTTCACGCAGTCCGGGTGCATGAAGCCGCCCGCCGCCTTCTGGCGCTCGACGCCCGCCAGCGCCAGGCGATTGCGGTCGCCTTCGCCCGGCGGGACGATGTCCAGCAGCAGCACGGGAACGCCGGCGTTTGCGATGTGGGCGGCGATGGCCGAGCCCATCGAGCCGGCGCCGACGACGGCGGCGCGGGACAGGCGGGGGTTGGCGGAGGTCTGCGTCATCGGTGTCGTACTGCTTCTTCGTTCGTGGAATTAGTTCACGCGCTCGACGACGAGGGCGATGCCCTGGCCGCCGCCGATGCACATGGTGATCAAGCCGTAGCGGCCGCCGGTGCGGCGCAGCTCGTAGAGCGCCTTGACGGTCAGGATCGAGCCGGTCGCCGCCAGGGGGTGGCCGAGCGCCACGGCGCCGCCGTTCGGGTTCAGCTTGGCGGGGTCGAAGCCCAGGCCGTCGGCGACCGCGATCGCCTGGGCGGCGAAGGCTTCGTTGGACTCGATGACGTCGATGTCGGCGAGCGTCAGGCCCGCGCGCTCCAGCGCTAGCGGCACGGCCTTCACCGGGCCGATGCCCATGATCTCCGGCGGCACGCCCGCCAGGCCCCAGCCCATGATCCGGCCCATCGGCTTCAGGTCGCGCTTGGTGACGACCGACTCCGGCGCCAGCACCACCGCGGCCGCACCGTCGTTGATGCCCGACGCGTTGCCCGCGGTGACCGTGCCGCCCTCGCGGAACGCCGCCTTCAGCTTGGCCAGGCTTTCCATGTTGGTTTCGGGGCGCGGATATTCGTCGCGCGCGAAGACCTCCACGCCCTTGCGGGTCTTGATCTCGATCGGCGCAATCTGCTCGTCGAAGCGGCCTTCCCGCAGGGCCACGCCGGCCCGACGCTGGGTCTCGACCGAGTAGGCGTCCTGGCGCTCGCGGCTGATCTGGTACTTCTCGGCGACGTTTTCAGCGGTGCAGCCCATGTGGCCGTGGCCGAACGGGTCGGAGAAGGTGTTGGTCAGCCAATCGTAGAGCACACCGTCGCCCATCCGCCTGCCGAACCGCATGCCTTCGACCGCGTAGGGCGCGCGGCTCATCGACTCGGCGCCGCCGGCCAGCGCGATGGTGGCGTCGCCGGTCTGGATCATCGAGGCGGCGGTGACGATCGCCTGGGCGCCGGACCCGCACAGCCTGTTGACGGTCAGGCCCATCGACTCTTCCGGCAGGCCGGCGCCGATGGCCACCGTTCGGCCGAGGAACAGGTCGGCCGACTCGGTCGGGATCACGCTGCCGAACACCGCGTTGTCGAACTCGCCGGCTTCCAGGCCCGAGCGCTCGATGGCCGCCTTCGCGGCCACCACGCCGAGCTTGGTGGGCGAGTGATCCTTCAGCGTGCCGCCCAGGGTTCCGATGGCGGTTCGGGCGCCGGCGACGATGTAGATGTCGGTCATTCGTCTCTCATCCTGTGATGGGGTCGGCGCGAAGGCCTGAGGCCTTCCCTTATTCGGGCGCATTAGATACTCTTCATACCTATTACCAGCAATATCTATTGCCGCGACGGATAGGAGCGGAAAGCCGATGGCGGACTCAGCGGAACAGCGCCGCACCGACACCAGCTACCTCGATGGGGCGCTGGGCTACGTCCTGCGCTGCGCCCAACTCGCCGTGTTTCGCGACGTCTCGGCCGTATTCGCCGACGTGCCAATCACCATCGGCCAGTTCTCGGCGCTGGCGGTGATCCAGGACAACCCCGGCATCAGCCAGGCGGCGCTGGCGGCGGCGCTGCAGGTCGATCGGCCGCGGATCGTGCCGGTGCTCGACGCCATGGAGCGCCAGGGCTGGACGGTGCGCAAGACCGGCGAAAGCGACCGGCGCGTGCGCCGGCTGCATCTCACCGCCGAGGGCGAAGCAGTCCTGGCCGATCTCCAGCACCGCTTCGCCGCGCATCAGTACCGCATGCTGCAACGGCTGGACGGCGTCGACGCCGAGGTCCTGATGAAGGCGCTGCGTCAGCTCGCCGGGGTTTGAGCGCAGCGGCCGCCGCCCCATCTGAAGGGCGTGAGCTTCGCCCAACCGAGCCTCTTCGATGACACCCCCGGCCTGCCGGAAGGGCTGGCCTATCGACCGGACTTCCTCGCGCCGGGCGAGGAGGCGGAGCTTGTCGCACACGTCGCGCCCCTGCCCTTCCAACCCTTCCAGTTCCACGGCTTCGAGGGCAATCGCCGCACCGTCTCCTTCGGCTGGCGCTACGACTTCAACGAGGGCGGGCTGAAGCGGGCCGATCCGTTCCCTGCCTGGCTGCGCCCGCTGGCCGACCGCGCCGCTATGTTCGCCGGAGTACCCGCCGAAAGTATCGCCCACGCACTGCTCATCGAGTATGCGCCGGGCGCCGGGATCGGCTGGCATCGCGACCGCCCGCAGTTCGAGGACGTGATGGGAATCTCGCTGCTCTCGCCGGCCCGCCTGCGGTTCCGCCGCCGCGACGGCGATGGCTGGCTGCGCGCGGCCCTGCTCGCCGAGCCGCGCTCAGCCTACCTGCTGCGTGGCCCGTCCCGCCGCGAATGGGAGCACTCGATTTCGCCGCTGTCGGTGCTGCGCTACTCGATCACCTTCAGGACCTTCCGCGCAGATGCGCGGCCACGGGCGGCTCAGGACCACGCACTTTAACACCGCTCATCCCCGCGAAAGCGGGGACCCAGGTGTTTTTCACGCGACGGATCTCCGAGCCGCACGCGCCTGCAAGTCGGCGGGATAGACCAAAGAGCCTGAGTCCCCGCTTTCGTCGGGATGAGCGGAGGTGATGAGTGTCATCGCGTGGTTCACCGGCTCGCCAGGCCGAAGCCGCCCTGCCGCTGGATCTCGGCCAGCAGCGGAGCGTCGTGGTGGTAGACGTCGTTGCGCACGTCGAGACGGCCGGCCTCGGTCGGCGCGGCGGTGAAGTAGGTGATGTAGACGGGCGTGGGCGCGGGGAGGTCGACGCGGGTCTCCGGCGGGCCGGGCGCCTGGCCCCGGCGGACGGTCTGGTCGGCTAGCAGCCAGCGCGCGAGCCGCGCCGCGTCCTCCAGGCGCACGCAGCCGGCGCTGCCTAACCGATCGTCGCCGCTGAACCAGGCGCGCAGCGGCGTATCGTGCAGGTAGACCCCCAGCTCGTTGGGGAACATGAACTTCACCTGCCCCATCATGTTGTCCGGCCCTGGCAATTGGCGCACCCGCAGCGTGGCGCGTCCGGCCGCCACCGCCGGCCAGTCGATCTTCGCCGGATCCAGGGTCCGCGGGTGCTCGCTCCAGTCCGACAGCGCCTCCAGGCGCTCACTCCGGAAATAGCCCAGCCCCTGCTGCAACACCTTGGGCGCGGTGCTCTTGGCGACGAGGTCTGGCGGCACGTTCCAGTAGGGGCGGAAGACGGCATAGCGCACCAGCGCCGCCATGCCTGGCGTCGGTTCGCTCGCCTTGCCGACCACCACCTTCATGCCGTCCACCGGCTGGCCGTCCTGGTACATCCAGAGATGTTGGGCGGGCACGTTGACGAGGATGAAGCGGCGGCCGAGCGTGGTCGGCAGCGCCCGCGCCCGCTCCAGGTTTACGCGGATCAGCGCGGCGGTAGGACCGTTCCGCACGGCCTCCTGCGCCAGCGCCGCGCGAAGCCGCCGATAGATCGGGTTCATGCGCCCAACTTCGGCGAGGCCGGACGCAAGATCGACGCCCGCGGCGGCGCTCTCCAGCACCGCGCGGCGGCTCAGCTCCGGTGGCCGCAGCTCGGGATCGCTGTAAAGCAGCGCCGCGTTGCGCCGGGGCCGGTGCAGATCCGCTCCCCAATCGGCCAGCGCGCGCGTGAGTGAAAGCTCCGCCGTCGCCAGATCCGGCACACGGCCGCTGGCCGCGCCACGAACCGCGGCGTCCACGTCTTCGGGCCTGTAGCGATCGGGGTCGAGGTTGTCGGCGTCGGCGTCGCGCAGGCGTGCGATCAGCGTCTGCGCTTCGGGGACGATGCGGCCGTCCCTCACCCAGAGCGCGCGATGCCTCCGGGCGTTGTAGAAGGCCGCAAGCTCGGCGTCGGCTCCCGGGCGGGTCAGGTCGTCCGACAGCCGCGCGCCGAGAGGGCTGGCGAACTCGACCGCCGGGCGCGCCTGGGCGAGCGGCCCCGCGACCGGCATCGCCACGGGCGCGGCCAAGCCGCCGGCCAGGGCGACGAGCCCCACCAGCCAGCCGGATCGCACGGAAGACTTGTCTGGTGGCCTCACCGCCTCACCTCGCCCAACCACGAGCCTAACCGCGTCAGGCGCAGCCTGTTCCGCGTCAGCCCATCAACACCCCCGGTTCGGGCGGGAATGCGGCGCCGCGCGCGCACTCCGCGACGAGGCTGGCGCGACGTTGGGCGCCGATGTGGGCCGGATGCGGGCGCCGAAGGCCTTAGGCGCCGGCTTGCCAGGCCAGGAACTCCGGGGTTTCCAGAAGTCGCTCGGCGTACTCCCCCCCGCGGCCGGTGTCGCCGAAGTCGGATAGGCGCACGCCATAGGTCCGCATGCGACTGGCGACGGGGGTGTAGAAGGCGTCGGCGATCCCCCACTCCGCTCCGCCCAGCCACGGCCCGCCCTGCTGCTGCAGCAGGTCGCTCCAGAGCCGGGCGATCCGGCGCAGGTCCTTGTGCGTCGCCTCCGACAACTCCGCGACCTTGGGCGGCGCGGTCAGGTTCATCGGGCATTCGCCGCGTAGGGAGGAAAAACCGGAATGCATCTCCGCCGCCGCCGCCCGGGCGTGAGCGCGCGCCGCAGGGTCCTTCGGCCAGAGCTGCGCCTGGGGGAACTTCTCGGCCAGGTATTCGCAGATGGCGAGCGAGTCCCAGATCGTCAGCTCGCCGTCCTTCAGCGCCGGCACGTGGCCGCTCGGGCTATGCAGCGCGATCGCGGCCTCGGTCTCTGCGCCCCGGCGCAGCTCGACAGGCCGCTCGGTGAACTCCGCGCCCGCCTTCTTGAGCACCAGCCAAGGTCGCATCGACCAGCTCGACCAGGCCTTGTTGCCGATGACCAGTTCCATGCGGGTGCTCCTTCGCAGGGGTTAGCTGACGCTCTCGGCGCTGTAACGCGCGATGAGGCCGGTACGGATCGCCCGACGCCACACCGTTGCGAACGCCAGGCAGGCCAACGCCAGATAGACCGCCGCCAGGCCGCTCGCCATCGCCAGCTTGTCCCACGGCGCGGGCCCGCCCGCCACGATGGCCCGCATGCCTTCGAACACATACGACGGCGGCAAGGCTTCCCCGATCGCCTGCATCCACCGCGGCAGGGTCGACAGCGGGTAGAAGACGCCGGCGAACGGCGAAAGGAGCGAGGGGATCGGCCAGATCAGCCACTCCGACGCCGGCCCGAAGCGGAGCACGATCGAGGTCCCGAAGATGCCGAGCGCGATCCCGGTGACGAACAGCACCAGCAGGAAGGGAACGAGCGCTGCGCCATAGGCCAGGAAGTCCAGGCCGAAGACCCCGGTGGCCAGCAGCAGCATGGAGGCGAGGCCGAGAAGGCTCGTCCCTACACCTGTGGTTACCAGCCCCGCGAGATATTCCGATACGCGAAGAGGTGTCGCGAAGATGTTGAGAAAATTACGCGACCAGACGTCTTCGAAGAAGGCGGTGGTGACGCCCTGCATCACCCGGCCGAGGAAGTCCCACAAAAGCACGGCGCCCAGCAGGGTGGCGGTGAAGTTGGCGCGCGGCCCGGTCAACTGGTCGAGATAGCGCGCGAGAAATCCCCACAGCACCATGTCGATCGCCACCCAAGCGACCATCGGCAGCAGCCGCACCGGGCTTCCGCGCAGCAGATAGATCTGCCGCAGGACCACCGCACCGACGCGAGAGGCGCGCATCAGGCCACCGCCTCGCCCGTAGCCGGATGCTCGTGGGCGACCTCGACGAAGAGGTCCTCCAGATTGGCCGCGCCGCTGTGCGCGATCAACGCCTCGGGCGAGCCTTCGAGCAGCACCTTGCCGCGCGAGAGAAACAGCACCCGGCCGCAGGTCTCCGCCACCTCGTACATGTTGTGGCTGGTCCACAGCACGCCGGCGCGGGTCTCACGAGCGAAGCTGGTGATGCGCGCGCGGATGTCGCGCGCCGTGGCCGGATCGATCGAGGCGGTGGGCTCGTCCAACAGCAGCAGCCTGGGGCTGTTGAGCATCGCCTTGGCCAACGCCACCCGGGTCTGCTCGCCGGACGAGAGCACGCCGGCCTTCGCCTTGCGCTGAGCCTGCAGGTCGTACGCCTCGATCACGGTCTCGATACGATCCGAAAGTCGTTTGACGCCATATATTTGTCCAAACACCCTGAGGTTCTGCTCGACCGAGAGATTGCCCGGCAGCGGAGCATAAACCGCGGCGAAATTGGTCACCGCCAGCCCCTGGCTGCGGGCGCGCGCCAAGTCGAAGCCGCAGATCTTGATGCTTCCGGCGGTCGGCTGCAGGACGCCTAGGATCATGTTGATGATCGTGGTCTTCCCCGCGCCGTTAGGACCGACGAGCCCCACGACCTCGCCCGGCCGCACCTCCAGCGAGACCTGGTCCACCGCGGCGCGCCGGCCGTAGGTCTTGCAGAGCCCGGCGGCGGCGAGCACCGCGTCCGAGCTGGGGGTGGCGTGATCTGGCATCGCGGCGTCAGGTTGCAGAGGCGAGGCCGCTCTGCAAGCGTCAGCCGCCGTCGGCGACCGCCGTGGCGCCGGCCCGCTCCCGTTCCCAGGCCGCGATGACGCCACGCTCCGCCAGCCCTGCGAACAGCCGCTGAACCGCGATGGCGTTGTCGCGCAACAGGCCGCTCCAAGGGGCCGACGCCAGTTGAGTATCGGCGACGCGGTAACCGCCCGCCGTGGCCCGGCAGGTTCCCTCCTGCTCCAGGGCGGCCAGCTTCCGCCGCACGGTCTCGTTCGGCACGCCGATACGCCGGGCAAGCGCGGAGGCGCCGACTGCGGGCGGATCGGTCTCGGCGGCGGCGGCCACCACCAGCGGCAGCATCACGATGCCCGCGGTCAAGTCTCCCATGCGCGACACCAACGCCTCCGCAGCCCGCAGGATGTAGTCGGACATCAACCGAACCGCGCCCCGGATCGGCGGCTCGGCCTCGTCGTAATTGGCGGCCGGCAAGGGCTCCAGCAAGCCTCGCGCGTCCAGCATCAGATAGAGCGTCCGAAGGCGAATGTGACCGACCCGGGCGGTCTCGAGGTAGGCCGGCGACTGCAGGAAGCCCGCTGGCACGACGATGCCCGCCTCGCTCGTCATACAGGCTCCGCGCGCCTCGAGGCTGCGAATGTTGCGGCGCGCCGTCTCGTACGGCAGCCGCATCGAGGCGGCCACGGCGCGGACGCTCACCGGCCGCCGTTCCGCGTCGGGGGCCGGCGCTTCCAGGGCGCCGTAGCGCTTGCGCGCGGCGGGATCGCGGGTGAGCGGCGCGATATTGGCCTGATTGATCGCCATGACCAGCAGCATCTCGAGCGGTTTCAGGCCCGCGACGCAATCTGCGGTCATTTCGACGACGAAGTTGAAGGCCAGGTGAGCGATCTGCCGATCGCGCATCACGCCGGTCGCCGCGGCGTCGTCATGCGTCGATGTAAAGGTCACGACCTGAGTATATGTCTTTTGACACCCGAGGTCTGCCGAATAGCGCGGCAATGCGGCTTCGCTGCGGCGCCGCTTGCGGGCCTTGACTCCCCTGCCCCCCGCGCACACACCCCGCGCCATGATCCCCCGCTACACCCGTAAGGAAGCCGCCGAGATCTGGGCGCCGCAGACGCGCTTCAAGATCATGTTCGAAATCGAGGCGCACGCTGCCGACGCCATGGCCGAGTTGGGCGTGATCCCCAAGGAAGCCGCGCGCGTCATCTGGCAGAACGGCCGCGACGCCGTCTGGGACGCCGACCGCATCGACGAGATCGAACGTGAGGTGAAGCACGACGTCATCGCCTTCCTGACCCACGTCACCGAGATCGTTGGGCCGGAGGCGCGCTTCCTGCACCAGGGCATGACCTCGTCTGACGTCAACGACACCACGCTGGCGGTGCAGTTGTCGCGCGCCACCGATCTCCTGATCGAGGACGTCGACCTCGTGCTGGCCGCGCTGAAGCGCCGCGCGCTGGAGCACAAGCTCACCCCCACCGTCGGGCGCAGCCACGGCATCCATGCCGAGCCCACCACCTTCGGGATCAAGCTCGCCGGCCACTACGCCGAATTCCAGCGCGCCAAGGAGCGGCTGGCGATGGCGAAGTTCGAGATCGCCACCTGCGCCATTTCCGGCGCGGTCGGCACCTTCGCCAACGTCGCCCCGCAGGTCGAAGCCTATGTCGCCGACAAGATGGGCCTGGCGGTGGAGCCGGTTTCCACCCAGGTGATCCCGCGCGACCGGCACGCGGCCTATTTCGCGGCCCTGGCGGTCGTCGCCTCCTCGATCGAGCGGCTGGCGGTGGAAATTCGGCACCTGCAGCGCACCGAGGTGCTGGAAGCCGAAGAGTTCTTCGAGCAGGGCCAGAAGGGCTCCTCGGCCATGCCGCACAAGCGCAACCCGATCCTCACCGAGAACCTCACGGGCCTGGCCCGCCTGGTGCGCTCGGCAGTCGCGCCGGCGATGGAGAACGTGGCGCTCTGGCACGAGCGCGACATCAGCCACTCCTCGGTCGAGCGCGGCATCGCCCCCGATTCGACCGTCCATCTCGACTTCGCGCTGCGCCGCATGGCCAACGTCGTGGAGCGGCTGGTGGTCTATCCGGAGAACATGGCCCGCAACCTCGACCACCTCGGCGGCCTGGTGCACTCCCAGCGCGTGCTGCTGGCGCTGACCCAGAAGGGCCTGTCGCGGGAAGCGAGCTATGCCGCCGTGCAGCGGAACGCCATGAAAGTTTGGCGCGGCGAGGGCAATTTCCTCGACTTCCTGAAGGCCGACCCGGACGTGACGCTCTCCGACCAGGAGCTCTCCGAGCTCTTCGACCTCGGCTACCACTTCAAGAACGTCGACGTGATCTTCGGCCGGGTGTTCGGGGAAGGCTAGCGATCCTCCCCTTTAGGGGGAGGTGGCGCGAAGCGCTGGAGGTGACTTCCGCTCAGAAGTCTCAGCTAGCTCCCCGAAAGGGGAGCATTCTAGCCTACCCGCCGGCTTTCACGCTTTCGCGGGCCTGGGCCATCAGTTCGTCCATGCGGCGGCGGACTTCGCTCCGGTGATCTGCACGCCCGCGCCCTTAAGGTCCTCGAAGACCTTGCGCAGGACGTCCTCGTCGCCGGGCGCCTCGAAATCGGACTTCACCACCGCGCGGACGTATTCGTCGACGTGCGCGCCGGCCAGGCCCATCAGTTCGGCAGCCCATTGCGCCAGTGCACGGTTCCGGCGCACGGCCGCCTTGAACTCCTGTTCTTGATCAAGCGCGAACTTCTTCTCGAACCCGCGTTCCCGATCGTCGAAGGTGCTCATGTGGTCCCCGTGCAGCGCGAAACCGCGGTCACATATCGCGCCCCGCGGCGGGCCGCAATCGAAAGGCAGGTTCTGCGCCGAAGTTTGCGCCGCAGCGCGCCATCCGCTAATTTCCGCCAGCCTGTGATACGAGCGAGAGGCCGAGTCGGATTCGCGCGCGAGGGAGACATCCGCGCGCGTTTTTTCGTTTCGCCGACCGGCAAACCCCGCTTCTCGGAGAAGGCGCGCATATGACCCGTCGTAAGAAGATCTATGAGGGGAAGGCCAAGATCCTCTACGAAGGTCCCGAGCCCGGCACCCTGATCCAGTACTTCAAGGACGACACCACCGCCTTCGACGCGACGAAGAAGGCTGTGCTGGAAGGCAAGGGCGTCATCAACAACCGCATCAGCGAACACATCATGACGCGGTTGAACACGATCGGCGTGCAGAACCATTTCATCAAGCGGCTGAACCTGCGCGAGCAGCTGATCCGCGAGGTCGAGATCATTCCGCTGGAAGTGGTGTGCCGCAACGTGGCAGCGGGCTCGCTGTCGACCCGCTTCGGCCTACCCGAGGGCCAGGCCCTGCCGCGCTCGATCATCGAGTTCTACCTGAAGGACGACAAGCTTCACGACCCGATGGTCGCCGAGGAGCACATCACCGCCTTCAACTGGGCCTCGACCCAGGAGATCGACGACATGATGGCGCTCACCCTGCGAGTGAACGACTTCCTGACCGGCATGTTCGGCGCGGTCGGAATCACGCTGGTCGACTTCAAGATCGAGTTCGGCCGCATCTGGGAGAACGAGTTCTCGCGGATCATCCTGGCCGACGAGATCAGCCCCGACAGCTGCCGGCTGTGGGACACCCAGACCAACGAGAAGCTGGACAAGGACCGCTTCCGCCGCGACCTGGGCAACGTCATCGAGAGCTACACCGAGGTGGCGCGCCGCCTCGGCATCATGAAAGAGATGCCGACCGTGATTCAGGGGGGCCTGCACTAGTGAAGGCGAAGGTTCATGTGTTCCTGAAGCCCGGCGTCCTCGACGTGCAGGGCAAGGCGGTCGAGCACGCGCTGCACGGCCTGGGCTGGGGCGGTGTCGAGCACGTCCGCGTCGGCAAGACTATCGAGTTCGACCTGGCGTCGAGCGACAAGGTCGCCGCCGAAGCCGAGGTCAAGGCGATGTGCGAGAAGCTGCTCGCCAACACGGTGATCGAGAGCTACCGCGTGGAGCTGGCGTGAAACAGATCCTCCCCCTCAGGGGGAGGTGGCCCGCAGGGCCGGAGGGGGCTTCCACTCAGAAGCCCACAGCCGGCTTCTGGTCGAGATTTCTGAGCGGAAGCCCCGTCACCCGCTTTGCGGGAGTTCCCCCTAAAGGGGAGCATCTGGTGCTCGCCTTCCTGCCCCTCCTCGTCCTTGGCGCCTGCGCGCCCAAGGCCGAGCCGACCGCCGCGCTGACGCTCGACTGCACCCAGCCGTTCGACGCCCAGGTGGCGAAGATCACCGGCCAGCCGGGGCTCAACCCGGCGCCGGAGGAGTCCGGCGAGCCCTACCGAGCCTATTCTACCGCCGACGGCGCGGCCTCCTACTTTGTCACCAAATCTGGCGCGCCGGCGCATCCGGCGATCCTGATGCAACAGGCGTCCGGCGGTCAGATGATCAATTCGGGCTGTGCCTACGGCGACAAGACCGCCTACGCCGAGCTCCTGGCCTATCTGGCGGGCCTCAAGGCCGGGCGGAAATGACGGCCGCGCTTGACCCTTCGCCTGCCTTCGACCACCTGAAGCCCTCCTCGCCGATCGGATCTCGCCCATGAAAGCCGCCGTCATCGTCTTCCCCGGCTCCAACTGCGACCGTGACTGCAAGGTGGCGGTGGAGCGCTCGACGGGCGCCAAGGTCGAGATGGTCTGGCACGCCGAGACCCAGCTGCCGCAGGGCCTGGACCTGATCGTGCTGCCGGGCGGATTCTCCTACGGCGACTACCTGCGCTGCGGTGCGATGGCCGGGCTTTCGCCGGTGATGCGCGAAGTCAAGGCCGCCGCCGAGCGCGGCGTAGCCACCGTCGGCATCTGCAACGGCTTCCAGATCCTCTGCGAGACCGAGCTGCTGCCGGGCGCGCTACTGCGCAACGAGAAGCTCAAATACGTCTGCAAGGCGGTCGAGCTGGAGGTCGCCAACGCTCAGACCCGCTTCACCGCGGGCTACGCCGGGCGGCGCAAAGTGACGATGACCGTAGGCAACGGCGAGGGCAACTTCTTTGCCGACGCGGCCACGCTCGACCGAATCGAGGGCGACGGCCAGGTGGTATTCCGCTACCGCGACAATCCCAACGGCTCGGCCCGCGACATCGCCGGCATCGTCAACGCCAAGGGCAACGTGCTGGGGCTAATGCCGCATCCCGACCGCGCCTTCGAGACCGAGCTCGGCTCCGCCGACGGCGCCATCCTGTTTCAGAGCGCTCTCGCCAGCGCATAGTCCCTAAGCGAAAGGGCCGGAGCGCGCCGCGCATCCGACCCTTTCCTTCGCCCCTAGTCCGCCACGTCGAGCGGGCCGGGCCGGAATCGGCGTGGCTAGTGCGGGTCACGCCGTTGCGGGTTGGCTGGCTTGCCGGACTGGCCTGGACCCTTCTGCTGCTTCTGATCCATCTGGCGTTCGCCGGCCTGCTGCTGTTGCTGCGTCTGAAGGTTCGCGTTCTGCGGTTGTTGGTTGGCCATTACGCTTACCTCGGGGTTGCTTCGCGTCCTTGTTGACGTCTTGAGCGGCCGACCAACCGCTCGCCCAGCTCACTTGTTCCAGGCCTCGCGCCTGTGCGCGAGACCGGCTAGAAGGCCGCCCATGAGCGCCCAGCCTTCCAAGACCATGGCCGAGTCGGCCGCCGAGTTCGGCCTGAAGCCCGACGAGTACCAGCTGATCCTGCGGCGGCTGAACCGCGAGCCCAACCTCGTCGAGCTCGGCATCTTCTCGGTGATGTGGAGCGAGCACTGCTCCTATAAGTCGAGCAAGAAGCAGCTCGTGAAGTTCCCGACCACCGGCCCGGCGGTTATCTGCGGCCCCGGCGAGAACGCCGGAGTGATCGATATCGGCGACGGCCAGGCCTGCATCTTCAAGATGGAGAGCCACAACCACCCCTCCTACATCGAACCCTATCAGGGCGCGGCGACCGGCGTGGGCGGCATCATGCGCGACGTCTTCACCATGGGCGCGCGGCCGGTGGCGCTGCTCAACGCGCTGCGCTTTGGCGACCCGTCGCACCCCAAGACCAAGCGCCTGGTGGGCGGCGTGGTCGCCGGCATCGCCGGCTACGGCAACTGCGTCGGCGTGCCGACCGTCGCCGGGGAGACCAATTTCCACCGCGGCTATGACGGCAACATCCTGGTCAACGCCATGTGCGTGGGCTTGGCCGACGCCGACAAGATCTTCTACTCGGCCGCGCCTGCGGCCGGCCTGCCGGTGGTCTATTTCGGCTCGAAGACCGGCCGCGACGGCATCCACGGCGCGACCATGGCGTCCGCCGAGTTCGACGACGCCTCCGACGAGAAGCGCCCGACCGTGCAGGTCGGCGACCCGTTCGCCGAAAAGCTGCTGATCGAGGCCACGCTGGAGCTGATGGCGTCGGGCGCAGTGGCCGCCATTCAGGACATGGGCGCGGCCGGCCTCACCTCTTCCTCGGTGGAAATGGCCGGCAAGGGCGGCGTCGGCATCGATCTCGACCTGGACTGCGTGCCACAGCGCGAAGACGGCATGAGCGCCTACGAGATGATGCTGTCGGAGAGCCAGGAGCGCATGCTGGCGATCCTCAAGCCCGGCCGCGAGGCTGACGGCTACCGCATCTTCGAGAAGTGGGGCCTGGACGCCGCCGTCATCGGCAAGACTACCGACACCGGCCACATGGTGCTGCGCCACCTGGGCGAGGTGGTGGCCGACGTGCCGCTCGCGCCGCTGTTCGACGACGCCCCGCTTTATGACCGGCCCTGGACCCAGCCCGTGCTGCAGCCGCGCCTGACCGCCGCCGACGTCGCCCCGCCGGCGGATTACGCCGAGGCCGTGCTGAAGATGCTGAGCGCGCCCGACATGGCGTCGAAACGGTGGGTCTGGGAGCAATACGACCGCCACGTCATGGCCGACACGCTCGAAGACTCCGCCACTGGCGCGGACGCCGGCGTGGTGCGGGTGCACGGTTCGAAGAAGGCGTTGGCGGTGACCTCCGACGTCACGCCGCGCTATGTGCTGAACGACCCCTACGAGGGTGGCAAGCAGGCCGTAGCCGAGGCCTGGCGCAACCTGACCGCCGTGGGCGCGAGCCCCATCGCCATCACCGACAACCTGAACTTCGGCAACCCCGAGCGGCCCGAGATCATGGGCCAGATCGTGCGCGCCACCGACGGCATGGCCGAAGCCTGTGCTGCCCTCGACTTCCCCGTCGTGAGCGGCAACGTCAGCCTCTACAACGAGACCAACGGCGCGGCCATTCCGCCTACCCCTACGGTAGGCGGCGTCGGCCTGATCGCCGACTACGCCCATCGCGCGGACTTCTCGCGGCTGAAGGCCGGCGACACGCTGGTGCTGATCGGCGAGACCCGCGGCGAACTCGGCGCGACCATCTACCTTCGCGAAGTGCTGGGCCGCGAGGACGGCGCCCCGCCGAGCGTCGACCTGGCCGTCGAGCGCAAGAACGGCGACGTGGTGCGCCAGCTGATCCAGGACGGCGCCGCGCCCGTCGTCCATGACCTCTCCGATGGCGGCCTCATCGCAGCGGCGGCCGAGATCGCCCTGGCCTCCAAGGTCGGCGTTCGGCTGACGCTCTCGGGCGACGCGCCGCACGCCCGGCTGTTCGGCGAGGACCAGGCCCGCTACCTGGTGGGCGCAGTGGACCCGGCGCCCATCCTGACGGCCACGAAGGCCGCCGGCGTCCCCGCCGCGGTCATCGGCAAGGCCGAAGGCGAAGCGCTTTCCGTCGACGGCCTCTTCAGCCTGCCCCTCGCCCGCCTGCGCCAAGCCCACGAAGGCTGGATGCCGGCCTACATGGGCGACTGAGGCGGCCCTTCCCTCCCCTGCGCTCTCCCCGCATGATCGGGGAAACAGCCGGCGTTGGGAGGCGTGATGGACGCAGAATCGCAATGGACGGGGCTCGACCCCGCCCGCCTCGCGCGCATCGGCGACCATCTGGAGCGCGAATACCTCGACAAGGGCCGCGCATGCGGCTTCCACGTCGCCGTCGTGCGCCGCGGCCACATCGCCTACGTCGCCTTGCTGGGCCAGTCGGACCTTGAGCGCGGCAGGCCGGTGCGCGAGGACACGCTGTGGCGCATCTATTCGATGACCAAGCCGATCACCTCGGTCGCGTTGATGATGCTCTACGAACGCGGCCGTTTTCAGCTGGACGAGCCGGTCGCCCGCTATGCGCCGAGCTGGAGCGCGCCGCAGGTCTGGGTTTCCGGCGAGGGCGCAGCGATGAGAACCGAGGCGGCCAGGCGACCGGTGACCTTCCGCGACCTGCTCAGCCACGCCGCCGGACTGACCTATGGCGGCCTCAATCCCAACGCTCAGCGCCCGGTCGATGAGGTCTACCGCACCCTGCAGCTGCGCGATGGCAAGACGGCGCACAGCATGGAGGACTTTCTCGACAAGCTCGGCCAAGTCCCCCTCGCCTACCAACCCGGGGCGGCCTGGGCCTATTCGCTGGCCACCGACGCCTGCGGCGCGCTGGTGGAGGTGATCTCGGGGCGCCCGTTCGCCAGCTTCCTGCAGGACGAGATCTTCGCGCCGCTCGCCATGCGCGACACCGGCTTTGTCGTGCCCGCCGACAAGCTCGGCCGACTGGCGGCGAACTATCGCCAGGCCAACGGCAAGCTCCAGCTGTTCGACGATCCAGCGACGACAGCGCTGGCCCAGCCGCCCGTGTTCGTCTCCGGCGGCGGCGGCCTGGTCAGCACCACCGCCGACTATCTGCGCTTCTGCGAGATGCTACGCCGCGGGGGCGAGCTGGACGGCCAGCGGATCCTTGGGCCGCGCACGGTCGAGCTGATGCACCAGAACCACCTGCCCGGCGGCCAGGACCTCGCCCAGGCCGGCGTCTTCGAGCGTGATCGGGAGGTTGGCCGGGGCGTCGGCTTCGGCCTGGGCTTCGCCATGAGCCTCGGCCAGGTGGCGAGCGGCGGGTTGGGCGCGAGCGACTATTACTGGAGCGGCGCCGCCGGCACGCTCTTCTGGGTCGACCCGCAGGAGGAATTGTCGGTCGTCTTCATGACCCAGGTGCTCTCCGCCGGCGAGTTCAACCTGCGGGGCGAGCTCAAATCGTTGATCTACTCGGCGATCGTCGACTGACGTTCGAGCCATGTCCGTGCTGATCAACATCGACGTTCCGGACGTGGCCCGCGCCGAGCGCTTCTACGTCGAGGCGTTCGGCCTCACCCCCAGCCGCCGGTTCGGCGCCGACGGAGTGGAGCTGACCGGATGGGCCTCCCCCGTCTATCTGCTGGCCAAGGCCGAGGGTACGACGGGCGCGGCCGACCAGCCGCGCCGGTACGGTCGCCATTGGTCGCCGGTCCATCTGGACGTGGTGGTCGACGACCTGGAGGCGGCGCTGGCCCGCGCCGTCGCCGCCGGCGCCACGCCCGAAGGCGAGATCCGCACCGGCGCTTGGGGCCGGATCGTCACCCTCGCCGACCCGTTCGGGCACGGATTCTGTCTGATCCAGTTCCTCGCCCGCGGCTATGACGAGGTGGCGACGCCGGCGTGACGGCGCTTGCGTCGGCGGCTGTCCTCAGCCAATCCAGCCGGCCAGACTGGAGATGCACGCCATGCCCATGCGCATCGAAGACCTCGAAGCCGCCCTGCGCGAGGGCTTTCCCAACGCCGAGATCCAGGTCGACGACCTGGCCGGCGACGGAGATCACTACCGCGCCCGCATCGTTTCGAGCGCGTTCAACGGCCTGCCGCGGATCAAACAGCACCAGCTGGTCTACGCCGCGCTGAAGGGCAAGATGGGCGGCGAGTTGCACGCCCTGGCGCTGGAGACGTCCACGCCGGCGTAGCGCGCTGTCGCAGCCGCTTGACCCTGGGCGGCGCGATCCCTAGCTCTTGCCCACGTTTCTGCGCCGAGAGGGCGAACCATGACCGAAGCTGCGACCACCGATCCCGTCCACGATTTCATCGCCAAGGCCGTGGCCGATCATCCGGTGATCCTGTTCATGAAGGGCGTGCCGGACCAGCCGCGCTGCGGCTTCTCGCAGCAGGTGGTGCAGATTCTCGACCAGCTTGGCGTCGACTTCGTCGGCGTCGACGTGCTGCAGAGCGAACCCCTGCGCCAGGGCATCAAGGCCTTCTCCGACTGGCCGACCATTCCGCAGCTCTATGTGAAGGGCGAGTTCGTCGGCGGCTGCGACATCGTCCGCGAGATGTACCAGAGCGGCGAACTGCAGGACTTCCTGCAGCAGCAGGGCGTCGTCGCGTCCTGATCCGGTGAGCGCGGTGCTCGCGCCGCCGGACGGCCGCGAGGTCTTCGAGCTCGCCTTCGAGCCGCAGCCCGCCCACATCGACGCTAACGGCCACGTCAACAACGTCGTCTACCTCGCCTGGGCCCAGGACCTGGCGATCGCCCATTGGGGTGCTCGCGCCTCGGCCGACGACCAGGCCCGCTGGGGCTGGATCGTGTTGCGCCATGAGGTCGACTACCGCCGCCCCCTCAAGCTGGGCGAGGCCGCCCGCGGCCTGACCTGGGTCGCCGACGCCCCCAAGGGCCCCCGCTTCGATCGCCTGGTGCGCTTCGAAGCCCCCGACGGCGCCATGTGCGCTCAGGTCCGCACCGTCTGGTGCCTGGTCGACCCGGACAGCGGCCGCCCGCGCCGCGTCCCACCGGAGATGGTGTCGCTGTTCATCTAGCTTGCAGACGAGAGGCCCCCCACAAGCGATAAACTAACCGTCACAGTGCGGGGCCAGAACCCCGGCTCCTGTGAAGCTCGGATTCGGGAGGGTTCGCGTGAACTGGATGGGTCGTCTCCGTCTCGCCGTCATCGGGGCCCTGCTGAGTTCGGCCGCGGCCTGCGTGTCGCCGCCGACGACGGCCTCCGATAGCTCGGCCGTCCCAACGTCGGCCGCCGCTCCCGCGCCTCCGCTTGCGCCGAAGCTGGTGGTGGCGATCTCCGTCGATCAATTCAGCCTCGACCTCTTCCAGAAGTACCGACCGACCTTCACCGGCGGCCTGAAGCGCATCGGCGCGGGGCGAGCCTACGTCGGCTACCAATCGCACGCCGCCACCGAGACCTGCCCGGGACACTCCACGCTGCTGACCGGCATGCACCCCTCGCACACCGGCATCGTCGCCAACAGTTGGTACGACCGCGCCAGCGCCTCGACCGTCTATTGCGTCTCCGTCGACGGCGTCGCCGATCCCGAGGCCAGGGGGTCCGCCAAGCTGAAGGTCGACACCCTGGGCGACTGGCTGAAGGCCGCACGACCGGCCGCCCGCTCCATCGCCGTCTCCGGCAAGGATCGCGCGGCGATCATGATGGCGGGCCACCACCCGGACGCCGTCTACTGGTGGAGCGACAAGCGCGGCTTCGTCACCTCCCAGTTTGCGGGCCCGACGACCCCGGCCGTGCTTACGCCCGCCAAGGCGTTCAACGACGCCCGCTTCGCCGACTGGCGCGCGGCCGCGCCGCAGCTCTGGCCACGTGACATCCCGGCGCGCTGCACCGCCTTGCAGGCCCCGCACAAATTCGGCGGGCTCGAGCTTTCCGGAGCCGTTCCGCCGACCGACGGCAAAGGCGGCAGCATGCCCCTCACCGATCCGGCCTTCGCCGACCAGCTGCGCGTCTCGCCGGCCTTCGACCCGATGACGCTCGATTTCGCCACCGAGCTGGTGGAGCGGTTCAACCTCGGCCGCGGGCCGGAGCAGGATCTGCTCTCCGTGAGCCTGTCGGCCACCGACTACATCGGTCACCGCTACGGCTCGGGCGGCGCGGAGATGTGTGTGCAGTTGGCCGCGCTGGACGCCGCGCTCGGCGCCTTCCTGGCCGGCCTCGACCGGCTGAACGTGCCCTACGTCGTGATGCTCACCGCCGACCACGGCGGCGTCGACGCGCCCGAACGCCTTGGCCCGCCAGCCAGGCGCATCGACGCCCGCCCCATGCTTGCGGAGCTCGCCAAGCATCTGCGCAAGACCTTCGACCTGGCCTACGACCCGATCGACGGCGACGATCCGCGGCAGCTGATCGTCAATCTCGGGCCAGCCGATCAGCCGCGGCGAGACGCCGTGACCCAGGCGGCGATCGCCTGGCTGCGCGACCAGCAAGGCGTCGTCGCCGCCGCCTACCGCGCCAGCGACATCGCCAAGGTTCGGCCTCCCGCCAGGAAGCCGGTCGCGGATCTCACGCTCGAGGAGCGCTTCGTCGAGAGCTACGATCCGGAGCGCAGCGGCGACATCATGGTGGCCTATGCGGAAGGCTCGACCGTGGGAACGCCGCGCGGGCCGGGCGACACGGTCGCCGGCCACGGCTCGCCCTGGGACTACGACCGGCGGGTGCCGATCCTGTTCTGGTGGCCGGGTGTGACTGCACGGGACGAAGCGCAGCCGATCGAGACGGTCGACATCGCCCCTACGCTCGCGCCGTTGCTGAAGGTGAAAGCCCCGCCGGTCGACGGCCGCTGCGTCGACATCGGCCAGGGCTGCCCACCCCAGTAGATGTTCGCGGGGGGCGCGGCCCGGCAGTCGAGCCGCGCCCTGCCGATCAGCGCGGCGTGCTCGTGGATCTGCTCGTGTCGCCGGAGCCGCTCGCGCCGCCAGAACCTTCAGCTCCCGTCCCGCTGGTCGTCGCGCCCGCCTCCGAGCTGTCGCTGGAGGTGTTGGCCGCGCCGGATCCGTACGTCGACGCCGAGCTGGCCCCCGCGGGGTCGGACGTCGAGCCGTGCTTGTGATGCTTACTGGCCTTGGTCGTCTTGGTAGGGCTTGCCGCGCCCGTGGTTGCGCTGCTGGCGCCCGACGGGCTGGTTTCGGTTGCGCTCGCCCCCATGGAGCCGCTCGTGGAATGCGTGGAGCTGTCAGGGGCCGTAGTCTGCGCGAGGGCCGCGCCGCCGCCGCCGAGCATCAGGCATGCGGCGAGCGCCGGGATCGTCGACTTGAAGGTCATGGCTGTCTCCTGGGGTTTTCCGAGCTACGCCCCCGCCCAAACCCGAAACAACCCGCCGCCAACGTTCGTTCCGCGATTCACAATATAAAGTTCAATATAGAAAACATTCACCCGCCATTCACCGGTGATATATTTTGGCCTTTTCTTGTTTATCAAGAGTTGTTATTTAGATTATCGCATGATTTTCGTGATTTGATCGCGCGAAATTCGACACATTTGCGGACAGCGGAAGTCTCGAAACGAAAAAGGCCCCGGATCGCTCCGGGGCCTTTGGCAATTTCGGCGGTGTCCGGCGTCGGCTTAGGACGCGTAGAACTCGACCACCAGGTTCGGCTCCATCTTCACCGGGTACGGCACTTCGGCAAGTTCCGGCGCGCGGACGAAGGTGGCGCTCATCGCCTTGGCGTCCACGGTGACGTAGTCGGGAGTGTCGCGCTCGGAGGAGCTCAGGGCTTCCAGCACCAGCGCCATATTGCGCGAACGCTCACGCACCTGCACCACGTCGCCGGCCTTCACGCGGTAGGACGGGATGTTTACCCGCTTGCCGTTCACCAGCACATGGCCGTGGTTGACGAACTGGCGCGCCGCGAACGGGGTCGGCACGAACTTGGCGCGGTAGACCACCGCGTCCAGCCGCGACTCCAGGAGCGCGATGAGGTTCTCTGAGGTGTTGCCCTTGCGGCGGGCGGCTTCCTCGTAGATCCGGCTGAACTGCTTTTCGGTCAGGTTGCCGTAGTAACCCTTCAGCTTCTGCTTGGCGCGCAGCTGCAGGCCGAAGTCGGACACCTTGGACTTGCGGCGCTGGCCGTGCTGGCCGGGGCCGTAGGCGCGGGTGTTGATAGGGGACTTCGGGCGACCCCAGATGTTTTCGCCCATCCGGCGGTCGAGCTTGTACTTGGCGCTATGGCGCTTGGACATCAATCGTCTCTTCTTCGACGCAGGCCGGCCAGCCTCACTAAGAGGTAGGCGATCGCAACGGCGGCTTCCGCATCAACCCGTCATAGGTTTCCGGCCACGCGGGCGAGCCCGGCGGCGGAAGGGCGCGTATATGCGCGGGGGCCTTGCGGGTGTCAAGCCGGCTGGGAGCCCTGGAACAGTCGCCACTTCCAGTCGCCGTAGCGCGGCTCCAGCACGCCGGCCAGCCTGTAGGGCTTGCGCACCTCGCTGGAGTCGCCCTTGAACACCACCTCGCCGTCGGCGTGGATCCAGGCGACGTCGCCGTGCACCGAAACGTCGACCTCGCGCCAGGCGAACGACAGCGCCTCGGGCTTGGCGAACAGCTCCTCGAAGAAAGCCTCGATCTGCGCCGGACCCCGCGCCCGCTCACCAACTTCCGAGCCGATCAGCAGCGCGTCCTCGCAGTCGACGAACTCATCGACGATCGAGAGGTCGCGACGGCTCAACAGGCCGTTCAGTCGGATCAGCGCCAGCCGCACGCCGCGCTCGGCGATCGAGCGCGGCGGCGCGAGCACCTGCTGGCCGAAGCCGAACACCATCAAGAGAGCTGCGCCGGTCGCCAGGCTGCGAGTGGAAAACGCCATCGAATACTCCTGCCCGGCGATTGATCGCCGACTGCGCGATGCGCCGCAAGGCCCGAGCGACGGATCGCCTCTGCGTTAACACTACTGGCCCAGCAACATTTGTGGTATGCTACGATGATCGAGCAGCCGTGACGGGAGGCTGTTTGCCATGGCCCACTACACGCTCGTAACGACGCGGCCGAGCGGCGGACGATCGACCTACGTCTTCAAATACCCGACCGACGCTCTGATCATTGCAGACGCAAAGCAGGTCCTTAGCGAGGACGTGATCGCCATCGCGATCGCCCGCGGCACGGCCTACTCCGGGCTGGAGTGGCTGGGCGCCTGGCGCTTGGAAGGCGAAGCGCAATGGAACGCCAACAACATAGCGCCGTTCCGCACTCCAAGCCGGCGACGAACGGACGGCCGCCCTGGAGAGGCGCGGGTAGCGCATGGCGCCGACAACTGCTGACATGGCCGTTCAGGCGGCGCGCGCTCATCTCTAGCCGGTGGAACCCTTCCGATGGACCGCCTCCAGCCCCCACCGATCTAGGGTCCGCCGATGAACTTCGCGTCGCGTGTTCAGAGGTCGCTCATTCTTCGCGAACGTGAAGCCATCGCCGAACAGGCGGCGGGCGACAGCCTGGAGGCTATCCTCGAACGCCATCTGCGCGTCATCGAGGCGGCGGCCGGCCGAAACATGCTGACCTCGATTCTGTTGCTCGACGCCCAGACCCGCCGCCTGCTGCATGGCGCCGCCCCCAGCCTTCCCAAGGCGTTCTGCGAGGCGATCCACGGCGTCGAGATCGGCCCGGACGTCGGCTCATGCGGGACCTCGGCCTTCCTGCGGCGGCCCGTCTACGTGACCGACATCGAGACCGACCCACTTTGGACGAACTTCCGCGGCCTCGCATTGCCCCACGGGCTGCGGGCCTGCTGGTCGACCCCCATCGATGGTTCGGACGATCGGCTGCTCGGCACCTTCGCGATCTATCACCTGCGGCCGCGCAGCCCGACGACGGACGAGGTGGACGCGGTGCGGATCATCACCCGTCACGTCGCCGACGCCATAGGCGCTTTCCAACGACCGGAATTCGGCTCCGGGGCCAAGGGGGCGGCGGCGTTAGGCGCGCCCGGGCCTCGCGCTGCAAAGGTGACTCCAGGGCCAGGAGCCAAGTCCGAGCTCTGGCGCCGCATGCAGCAGATCGAGCGCTGTCGCCACCGCGCCGAGATGGCCGTCCGCCAGGGCGAAGGCGGGTCTCCCACCTTCCAGCGGGAGATGGCGGAAGCCGCCCAGGAATGGGCTCGCCTGGCGCGGGAATACGAAGTGATGTTGCCGAGCGAGGCTGACGGCGAAGTCTGACTACACCTTCGTGCGGCGAGCCAGCGACCGGGCCGCGTCGCGCGCCTCATCCCACCAGCGCCGCATCAGCGTCTCGGCGCCCCCGCTCTCGATCAGCTTGGCGCCCTGACCGGCCCACAGCGAGATCATTTCCGCCTTGCCGTCGCGGGTCGCGGCTGCGCGCAACGGCTGCGTCAGCCGGTTCTGCACCGGATAGGCCGGAACGTCGCGCTCGCCCTCGCGCATCTCGCGCATGAAGCGGTTCTCCAGCCCGCGCGCATAGCGGCCGGTGAAGGCGCGGGTGAGTCGGGTGGCGTCGTCGCCGGCCGACTGCAGCGCGTCTTTCCACGGCGCCGACACGGTGGCCTCGTCGGACAGCAGGAAGGCGGTGCCCATCTGGGCGGCGTCCGCGCCGAGCGCCAGCGCCGCGGCCACGCCGCGCCCGTCCATGATGCCGCCGGCGGCGATCACCGGAAGGTTGACGGCGGCGCGAATGGTGGCGACCAGCGCCAGCGTGCCGATCAGGCTGTCTTCGATATCGGCCAGGAAGTAGCCATGGTGGCCGCCCGCCTCGGCGCCCTGCGCACAGATCCCGTCGGCCCCCACGTCCGCCCAGGCCCGCGCCTCCGCCACGGTGTTCGCCGTGCCGACGACCAACACGCCGGCCTTCTGCAACGCCTCGACCTGCTCTCGCCGCAGGATGTCGAAGGTGAAGGAGGCGATCGGCGGGGCCGCCACGGTCAACGCCTCCAGCTGCGCCTCGAAGTTCGGCGCGAACTGATTGGGACTTTCCGGCAGCGGCTCGCCGAGTTCGGCGTACCAGGGTCGAAGCGTCTGGATGGCGTCGTCCAGGTCCTCGGCGGCGGGCTCGGCCTTAGGGGCCATCAGCAGGTTGACGACGAACGGCCGATCCGTCGCTTCGCGCAGCGCATCGACCGCCGGACCGACCTCGGCGGGTGAGAGACCGGCGGCCGGAAGGGATCCCAGGCCGCCAGCGCGGTTGGCCGCTAAGGCCAGGGCGGCGTCGCAGGCGCCCAGCATCGGCGCCTGCACGATCGGGATCTCCAGGCCGTCGAGGAGCGCCTTGAGCGTGGTCATTCGCTGCCCTCCTCGCCTTCCCGCTTGCGGGCCAGCTTCTCGAGCACCTTGCCACGCCCGCGCGAGAGCGCCGTGACCACGCCCCGCAACGTGCGCACCTCCTGCTCGGTGAACCGCGCCCGGCCGAGCGCGGAGCGCAGGTTCTGCACCATCGACGGCGTTTTCTCCGGCGGGTGGAAGAAGCCCGAGGTCTCGAGCTCTCGCTCCAGATGCTCGTAGAGGCCGAGCAACTCGCGGCCGGATGCGGGCGGCGCGCCTTCGCGGAAGGCGGGCGGCGGCGCGTCCTCCGCGGCGGTGCGCCATTCGTAAGCGTTCACCGCCACGGCCTGGGCGAGGTTCAGCGAGCGAAACTTCGGATCGATGGGGATGGTCACCACCGCTTGGCAGAGCGCGATGTCGGCGGTCTCCAGGCCTGCGCGCTCGCCGCCGAACAGCAAGCCGGCGCGCAATCCTTCGGCGGTCGCGCATCGAAGCTCCGCCGCGCTCTGCCGGGGGGTACGCAGCGGCAACTGCAACTCGCGCGGCCGCGCCGTCGTCGCAAACACGAGCTGCAGGTCGGCCAGGGCCTCGCTCACGCTCTGAAAGACGCGGGCCTCGTCGAGCGGCCAGTTCGCGCCGGAGGCCGAGGCCCAGGCCCGTTCCTGCGGCCAGCCGTCACGCGGGTTGACCAGGCGCAACTCGGCGAGACCGAAGTTGGCCATCACGCGCGCCACCGCGCCGATGTTCTCGGCGAGCTGTGGCGCGTTCAGGATCACGACAGGCGCCGGGGGCGAAGCTTCGGCCATGTCGCGTATAGAGGAGGCTCAGACCCGCATGGCAAGTCTTCCGCGCCGCGCTCTGTTGATCTCGGGCGGCGCATTGGCGCTGATCGGCTGCCGCCGCGCTCGCTCCACGACCGTCGCACCGTCTATTACGCCGCCCTTCGACATGGCGCGCCTCAATCGCGAGGTCGGTGCGATCGCTCGCCGCCTGGAGCCGGGGGTGCTGGGCGCGGGGCTGATGAATCTGGAGTCGAGCGAAGTCTTCACCTGGCGCGGCGACCGTCGCTTCCCGCTGCAGAGCGTCTTCAAGGCGCCGCTGGCGGCGGCGGCGCTCGCCGAGATCGACGCCGGCCGCCTTTCGCTCGACGAGCGGTTCACGCTGAAAGACATGGACCTTTCGCCGCCTTGGTCGCCGATCGCCGACGCCTGGCCGGCCCGGCGGGACTATACGACAGCCGATCTGCTGCACGCCGCCGTGGCGATCAGCGACAACACCGCCGCCGATGTGCTGATGGCGCGGATCGGCGGTCCCGGCGCGGTGACCGCCTGGCTGGTTTCAAAGCGCATCGAGGAAATCCGCGTCGACCGCTACGAGCGCGAAGTGCAGGCCGAGATCCTGGGCGTAGGCCCGTTCCGGCCAGAGTGGAAGGGCGAGGCCGCCTTCGGCGCCGCTCAACTCGCCGTTTCGCCTGCCGATCTGCAGCGGGCGATGGCCGCCTATCAGGCCGATCCGCGCGACACCGCCACGCCCGAGGGCATGCTGACTTTCCTCGACGCCCTTCTCGACGGCGCCCTGCTCTCGCCGGCCTCGACGCGCCGGCTTCTGGCACTGATGTCCGCTGCCCTCACCGGGGGGCGGCGCATTCTCGCCGGGCTTCCCAAAGGCTCCGCGCTCGCCCACAAAACAGGCACTGGGCCGGCCCGTCTCGGCGTAAGCTCGGCGATCAACGACGCCGGGATCGTCACCTTGCCCGATAAGCGTATGTATTGCATGGAAGTTTTTGTTGCTCGCGCGCCGCTCTCACCAGAGGCCTGCGAGGATGCGATCGCCCAGGTGACGCGCGCCTTCATCCGTGGCCTGGGCTGAGTTGAATTAAGCTGCCTGAAAAGCCCCCCGTGCGCTTGCGTCCCGCGACGTGACGGCTAGAACGACCACCAACAACGTCCTGGGAGCGCTACGTGTCCAAGATCAAAGTCGCCAACCCCGTCGTCGACATCGACGGCGACGAGATGACCCGCATCATCTGGAAGCTGATCAAGGACAAGTTGATCTTCCCGTTCCTGGACGTTCAACTCGACTACTACGACCTTGGCATCGAGCATCGCGACGCCACCGACGACAAGGTGACGGTCGACTCGGCTGAGGCGATAAAGAAGTACGGCGTCGGCGTGAAGTGCGCGACCATCACCCCCGACGAAGCGCGGGTCGAGGAGTTCAAGCTCAAGAAGATGTGGAAGTCGCCGAACGGCACGATCCGCAACATCCTGGGCGGCGTCGTCTTCCGCGAACCGATCATCTGCCGCAACGTCCCCCGGTTGATCCCGGGCTGGACCCAGCCGATCGTCGTCGGCCGCCACGCTTTCGGCGACCAATACCGCGCCACCGACTTCGTCGTCCCCTCCAAGGGCAAGCTGAAGATCAGCTGGGAAGGCGACAACGGCGAGAAGATCGAGCACGAGGTGTTCGACTTCCCCGGCAGCGGCGTCGCCATGGGCATGTACAACCTCGACGAGTCGATCCGCGAGTTCGCCCGCGCCTCGCTGGCCTACGGCATCACCCGCAACTACCCCGTCTACCTGTCGACCAAGAACACCATCCTCAAGGCCTATGACGGCCGCTTTAAGGACATCTTCCAGGAAGTCTACGAGGCCGAATTCGCCGCCAAGTACAAGGAGCTCGGCCTGACCTACGAGCACCGCCTCATCGACGACATGGTCGCCTCGGCGCTGAAGTGGTCCGGCTCCTTCATCTGGGCGTGCAAGAACTACGACGGGGACGTGCAGTCCGACCAGGTCGCCCAGGGCTTCGGCTCTCTGGGCTTGATGACCTCGGTTCTGGTCACGCCGGACGGCAAGACCATGGAGGCCGAAGCCGCCCACGGGACCGTCACTCGCCACTACCGCCAGCATCAGCGCGGCGAGAGCACCTCGACCAACTCGATCGCCTCGATCTTCGCCTGGACCCGTGGCTTGGAGCACCGGGCCAAGCTCGACGGCAACGAGGAACTGGCGAAGTTCGCCCACACGCTGGAGAAGGTCTGCGTCGACACCGTCGAGAGCGGCCAGATGACCAAGGACCTGGCGCTGCTGGTCGGCGACGAACAGGGCTGGCTAACCACCGAGGGCTTCATCGACAAGGTCGCCGAAAATCTCGAAAAAGCGATGGCCGCGGCCTGATCCGCTTCAAAGCGAGAACAAGACGCCCGCCGCGGAGCCTCCGCGGCGGGCGTTTTCGTTTCAAGGCAGCTGGCTAGTGGCCGCCGCTCTTGGCTTCCGCCAGCACCTCCCGCAGCACGCCAAGCGCCGGTCCGGCCTTGCTGACGCCGGCGTAAGGCAGCGCCTGCAGCACGACTTCTTCCAGTTCCTGCGGCGTCAGGCCGTGGTTCATGCCGATATGGAAGTGGTGCTTCAGCTCGCTCTTGGACTCCAGCGCGATCAGCACGCCGATGACGACCAGGCTACGGGCACGCCGGTCGAGGCCGTCCCGCCCCCAGACGTCGGCAAAGGAGAGATCTGCGGCGACGCCGGCGAGCGCCGAGCCGAAGCCGCCGCTGTTGATCCGCTGCTCGGTGGCCTTGGCGAAATCCTCGCCGAGCATCTCGGCCAGCACCTGCAAGCCACGCTTCCGCCTGTCGGTTTCGTCCGTCATCGTTCCCTCCTGTTCGCGGGCCAGCATTCAACCGCCGGCGCCCATGTCGACGACCACCTTGCCCGTGGCCTTGCGGTCCATCACCCAGCGGATCGCGGCGCCCGCGTCCTCGAGCATGAAGCGCTTGCTGATCAGCGGCTTGAGCTTGCCCTGCACGAGCCAGCCGTAGAGCTCGGCCATGTTCTCGGCGTGCTCCTTGGGCGCGCGGTCGGTGGACTCGCCCCAGAACACGCCGACGATCGAAGCGCCCTTCACCAGCGGCAGGTTCAGCGGGATCGCCGGGATCTGGCCGCCGGCGAAGCCGACCACGAGATATCGGCCCTGCCAGGCGACCGAGCGGAAGGCGGGCTCCGCCAAGCGGTCGCCCACGGGGTCGTAGATCACGTCCACGCCCTTGCCGCGGGTCAGCGCCTTCAGCGTCGCCTTCAGGTCCTGGGTGCTGTAGTCAATCAGCTCGTCCGCGCCGAAATCCTTGGCGATCTGCAGCTTCTCCGGCGTCGAGGCGCCTGCGATCACCTTCGCGCCCATCGCCTTGCCGAGCTCGACCGCCGCCAGGCCGACGCCGCCCGCCGCGCCCAGGACCAGCAGCGTCTCGCCGGCCTTCAGCTGGCCGCGCACCTTCAGCGCGTAGTGCGAGGTGCCATAGGTCATGGTGATGGCGCCGGCGACGTCCAGCGGCACGGTGTCGGGGACGTGGATCACCCTGTGCGCCTGCACCACCACATAGTCGGCGAAGGCGCGCCAGGTGCTGAGCGCGGCCACCCGATCGCCCACCTTGAAGTCGGTGACGCCCGGGCCAACCGCCGCGACCACGCCGGCCAGCTCGCCCCCCGGGCTGAACGGCAGCGGCGGCTTGATCTGGTACTTGTTGTCGATGATCAGGCTGTCGGGAAAGTTCACCCCAGCGTAATGGGCGCGGATGAGCAGCTCTCCTTCGCCCGGCTCGGGCGTCGGGACCTCGCGCAGTTGCAGCGTCTCGGGCGGTCCGAAGCTTTCACACAGCAGCGCTCTCATTCCGCTCTCCCTATCGGCTGACCCGTGCCGACCTTATCCGACGATCGCAGCCTTGACCGCGGCCAAGCCCTCGGCGGCCTTCGACCCGTCCGGCGCCCCGCCTTGGGCGAAGTCCGGCCGGCCGCCCGCGCCCTGACCGCCCATCGCCAGCACCGCCGCCTTGGCGAGCTCGGCGGCGTTGAAGCGGCCCTGCGCCTGGCCGGTGACCGCGACGGTGACGGCGGCCTTGCCGTCGGCCACGCCCACCAGGGCGATGACGCCGTCGGGCAGCTGTTTCTTGAACTCCTCGGCGATCGGCCGCAGGTCCTTTCCGCCGACGCCCTCCATGACGCGGGCCATCAGCTGGACGCCGCCGACCTCCTCGGGACCGGCCGCCGCGCCGCCACCGCCTCCGCCCATGGCGAGCTGGCGCCTGGCCTCGGCCAGCTCCTTCTCCAGCTTGCGGCGCTGGGCTTCGAGCGCGTCCACACGCGCGCCGACCTCGGCCACCGGAACCTTGAACTGTTCGGCCAGCGACTTGGCGACCGAGGCCTGCTCCAGCAGGAAGCGCCGCGCCGCCTCGCCGGTCAGCGCCTCGATGCGGCGCACGCCGGCCGCCACGCCCTGTTCGGAGACGATCTTGAAGATGGCGATGTCGCCAGTGCGTGACACGTGCGTTCCGCCGCACAGCTCCACGGAATAGTCGCCCTCGCCGGCCAGCGCGCGGCCGAGCGTCAGCACCCGCACGCTCTCGCCGTACTTCTCGCCGAACAGCGCCATGGCGCCCTTCTCGATAGCCTCCTGCGGGGCCATCAGCTTGGTCTCGGCGGCCAGGTTCTGGCGAACGACGGCGTTCACCTCGGCCTCAATGCGGTCGATCTCGTCCGGCGTCAGCGGCTGGCCATGGCTGAAGTCGAAGCGGATCCGCTCCCCGTCGACCATCTGGCCCTTCTGGGTGACGTGCGGCCCCAGCACGTTGCGCAGGGCAGCGTGCAGCAGGTGGGTCGCCGAATGGTTGGAGCGCGTCGTGGCGCGTCGCTCGGGATCGACCGCCAGGCGCACCCGGGCGCCCGGCTCCAACTCACCCTCGATGATTTCGAGATCGTGCACGTTGAGGTCGCCAGCCTGCTTCTGCACGTCGCGGACGCGGCCCTTACCACCGGGCCACTCGACCTCGCCCTGGTCGCCGGCCTGGCCGCCGCTTTCGGCGTAGAAGGGCGTGCGGTCGAACAGCGCCTGGACACGCTGACCGGCGCTCGCGCCCTCCACCTCCCGGCCGTCGGCCGCCAGCACCAGCAGCTCGGCGGTGGCTTCGGTGGTGTCGTAGCCCAGGAAGTCGGTCGGCCCGAGACGGTCGCGGATGGCGAACCATTCGGCCGCGGCGGCGACCTGGCCAGAGCCGGCCCAATTCTCGCGCGCCTGCTCGCGTTGGCGCGCCATGGCCGCGTCGAAGCCGTCGAGGTCGACGGTCAGGCCCTTGGCGCGAACCGCGTCCTGGGTGAGGTCGAGCGGGAAGCCGTAGGTGTCGTAGAGCTTGAAGGCGGTCTCGCCGGAGAGCACTTGGCCCTCCTTCAGCGCCGCCGTCGCCTCGTCGAGCAGACTCATGCCGCGGCCGAGCGTGCGGCGGAACCGCTCTTCTTCCTGGCGCAGCGTATCGACGATGGCCGGCTCGGCGCGCTTCAACTCCGGATAGGCCTCGCCCATCAGCCGCACGAGATCCGGCGCGACGCGGTGCATCAACGGCGTCTCGGCGCCCAGCAGGTGCGCGTGACGCATCGCCCGGCGCATGATCCGGCGCAGCACGTAGCCACGCCCCTCGTTCGACGGCGTCACGCCGTCGGCGATCAGAAAGCTGGTGGAGCGCAGGTGGTCGGCGATCACCCGGTGCGAGGGCGTGGTCTCCGCGCCCTCGGCGTGGAGTTCGCGCTTGGCCGCGGCGATCAGGTCGCGGAAGATGTCGACGTCGTAGTTGTCGTGCACGCCCTGCAGCACCGCCGCGACGCGCTCGAGCCCCATGCCGGTGTCGATCGAGGGTTTGGGCAGCTTTATGCGGTCGCCATTCGCGTGCTGCTCGAACTGCATGAAGACCAGGTTCCAGATCTCCACGAACCGGTCGCCGTCTTCGTCCGGACTGCCGGGCGGGCCGCCCGGGATGTGCGCGCCGTGGTCGTAGAAGATCTCCGAGCACGGGCCGCAGGGGCCGGTGTCGCCCATGGACCAGAAATTGTCCGAGGTGGCGATGCGGATGATCTTCTCGTCGGGCAGGCCGGCGATCTTCTTCCAGAGTCGGTGCGCCTCGTCGTCCTCGGCGTAGACCGTGACCAGCAGCTTCTCGGCGGGAAGCTGGAACTCCTTGGTCAGCAGCGTCCAGGCGGCCTCGATCGCGGCGTCCTTGAAGTAGTCGCCGAACGAGAAGTTGCCCAGCATCTCGAAGAAGGTGTGGTGGCGAGCGGTGTAGCCGACGTTGTCGAGGTCGTTGTGCTTGCCGCCGGCGCGCACGCACTTCTGCGACGAGGCGGCGCGCGGCCAGGGCGCCGCTTCCGCGCCCGTGAAGTAGTTCTTGAACGGCACCATGCCCGCGTTGACGAACAGCAGGGTAGGATCGTTCTGCGGCACCAGCGGAGCCGAAGCGGCTACGGCGTGGCCCTTGCGCCGGAAGTAGTCGAGGAAGTGGCTGCGGATCTCGTTCAGGCTCGCCATCGATGCTTCACGTCACAGGATCATCAGGAACGGCGAGGGGTCGCCGGCCCCCGGATATGGGGACGCCTGCCGTTTAAGGCGCCCCTTCGCAAAGGGAAAGCGCGCAGCGGCGGCGCAGGCGCGCCCTTCCCTGCTCAGGCGAGAATTCGGACTGAAAAGAAAGGGCGCCGGAAAAGAAAAAGGACGTCTGGGGGTGGGCCAGACGTCCTTCAGCGCCTCATGTGGCGACAGCGTGCATTCGGGGCAGAGGCGTCAGTCCCAGGGGTCAGGGGCGGGAATGACGGCTCAGCGCGCTGGTCCACCTCGAGAGGTTCTTGAGGTTCAAGCTCGACTATGAAAAAGGCGATTTGATGGAGAGACTTGGGCGCAATTCCTCCAGCGATGTGGCGCGCCCTACTCCTCGTCGCCCTCCGGCCCGCCGACCAGAAGCTCCTCCTCGATCGTCTCCTTGCGGCCCCGCACCTGGCCCTCGATCTCGGCGGCCATGTCGGGATTAGCCTTGAGGAACTCGCGGACATTGTCGCGGCCCTGGCCGATGCGCTGGCTGTTCCAGGAGAACCAGGAGCCGGCCTTCTCGATCACGCCGGCCTTGACGCCCAGGTCGATGATCTCGCCCAGCTTGGAGATCCCCTCGCCGTACATGATGTCGAACTCGACCTCGCGGAACGGCGGGGCGACCTTGTTCTTGACGACCTTCACCCGGACGTTGTTGCCGACGATCTCGTCGCGCTGCTTGACCGAGCCGGTGCGGCGGATGTCGAGGCGCACCGAGGCGTAGAATTTGAGCGCGTTGCCGCCCGTGGTGGTCTCGGGGCTGCCGTACATCACCCCGATCTTCATGCGGATCTGGTTGATGAAGATCACCAGCGTCTTGGCCTTGGAGATGGAGCCGGTGAGCTTGCGCAGCGCCTGGCTCATCAGGCGGGCCTGCAGGCCCGGCAACTGATCGCCCATCTCGCCTTCGATCTCGGCCCGGGGCGTCAGCGCCGCCACCGAGTCGATGACGATCACGTCGACCGCGCCGGAGCGGACCAGAGTGTCGGTGATCTCCAGCGCCTGCTCGCCGGTGTCCGGCTGCGAGACCAGCAGGTCGTCCAGATTGACGCCCAGCTTATGGGCGTAGGACGGGTCCAACGCGTGTTCGGCGTCGACGAAGGCGGCGGTGCCGCCCGCCTTCTGCACCTCGGCCACGACGTGCAGGGCGAGCGTGGTCTTGCCCGAGCTTTCCGGCCCGTAGATCTCGACGATGCGCCCCTTCGGCAGGCCGCCGATGCCGAGCGCCAGGTCGAGACCGAGCGAGCCTGTGGAGACCGCTTCGATCTCCACCACCCTGCCCTTGTCGCCAAGCTTCATCACCGAGCCTTTGCCGAAGGCCCGATCGATTTGCGACAGCGCCGCTTCGAGCGCGCGCTGCTTATCTCCGTCTTCTTTCGCCACGAGCCTCAACGCCGACTGAGTCATGTCCAGAGCCCCTTATATCCACGATTCCGCCGGCCCGCCGCGCGCTCTTGCCGACGCCCGGACGCCGCGTCGCGGCCAGGACTCACTCGTACCCTCTTTGTTCCGTGTTCGCAAGATGTTCTTTACAGCCATCGCCCCGAACCGTTTGGAGCTGTTCAGGCTGGCGTGCTCTCGCTTTGGGCGATCAAGAGCCCAGGGGACGTGAAGCGTGGCAGCCTTCGCCGTGCGCTTGCGCAGCGACGGGCCAGCTCAGCTCATAAACGACCCGGAAGCCATCGTGATCCGAGAGAACTGGACTTTCGGGGCGGCCGTCGAACATCGCCTCCACCGCAATTGGGCGGATATCGACCCGTGCGCCCGGCTTGAAGAACAGCAGGTCCTGGGTGTCCATCCAGGGGGCGTCGCCGTCCCAGGACATCTTCACCGCGCAGCGGCTCGGCGTCTCCAGGCAGTACCTGTGAACGAGGATCAGCGGCTGCAAAGGCTCGAACACGCCGAACCGCTCCTCGGACCCCCGCATGTTGAAGTCGCCGCCCAGCACAGTCGGGAAGTCGGGATTGCGTCGGTCCCCGATGAAGGCGGCCAGCTCGGCCGATTGCACCTGGTGCGAGGCCAGCGTGCGCGATGGCGAAGCCCGCGAAGCCTTCTTGGAGTTCATGTGGCTGTTGAACAGCTCGATCGGGTCTGGAACGCCGGGGATGTCGATCCGTGCGTGGACGGCGCCCTTGTTGCTGAGGCAGTCCATGCCCGCGCAGGCCCGGTGGCTGAAGGGCTCGGCCTGGTAGAGGGCGATGGGGTAGCGGCTGGCTATGGCCAGCCCGCCGCTCGCGAAGCGCAGGCCAATCTCGCCGTGTTGCAACTTGCGGCGGCCCGGCGTGCGCCCCTCGGCCGGCAGGGCGCGGCTGCTCTTGCGCGACGGCCCGGCGACCAAAGCCGGATAGCCAGCTCCCTCGACGCCGCTTACGGCGGCGCGGCTGAACATCTCCTGGAAGAGGACGACGTCCGGCCCCTTGCCCGCCTCTCGCAGGGCGGAGAGGCGTCGGCCGATCTCGCTCAGGTCGCTCGCGCGGCCACGTCGCGCCGGCCAGCCCAAGCCTTCGATGTTGTAGGTCAGGACGTCGAGGCGCAGGCGCGCCGTTTGCCCGTCGGGTGAAATCGAGATGGGCGGCGCCGGCGTCTCATGGCAGGCCGGCAACCGTGGCGCTGGGATGGAGCTGCAGCCGCCGGAAGTCAGCAATAGCGCCAGCGTGACCCGTCGGAGCAGGGAGGCGGTGGCCGTAGGACCAGCCTTCGTTGCACGTCTTGCGTTCAAACCAGGACCTCACGGGGATGCGACCAGCCGGCGGCATTGGCCGTCGGGCTGCCTGCCGGGCCCCTCCTCCGCCATGAGCGGCGAACGGTTGGCGCCAGGCGACGTGCACGCGAGCCCGCGACTTGAGCATTACTCCCGGCCGCAGCTCGTTCCATCGGGTGGATTCAGGAGCCGCCGCTCGCCCGGTCAAGCGTCGGCGCAAGACTTGACGGCCGGGCCGGCGGGCCAGCGGGTCTCGAGTTCGGCCCGTCAATGCTCCGGATCATCGCTTGCTGCAATGGCAGTGGCCCGACCCCGACGGCGCCGTCGAATGGCCCATCGACAACGGCCACCAGAGCGATCAACAGCCCGATCGCCGCGCCAATCACCGCCGCTGCGAGACTCCGCGGCGACGAGGGCGCCGAGAGCGTCGCAAGAGCAAGCAGCAGGCTCACCAAGATGGCGATCACACACCAGTAGACTTGAGGGAGATACAGTTTCGCGGCGGCAAGGCGCGCCTCGCGCAAGCCTTCCAACTGTTCCAAATCATTGATCGCGCGGGAGATCGTGACCTGTTCGCGCTCATTGGCAGGCTCGAGCGCCGCCAGCCGGCCCGACAGATCCTCGAAGAGAGCGTCGACTTCCTGACTGCGCCCGCCATTGAGCATTTTTGGCCACTCGTCCGCGACGATGCGCGCGGCGCAAAGGCGAAGCAATCTGCGGAGCTCCGGGACCTGAGCATCGCCGAGATAGGACAGCTCACGGTCGGTGGCGCTGACCATGGCGGCCTCGCGCCCGACACTGACCTGTTCATTGCGCAGGTTGCCGTCCACCTGCACCAGCGAGAAGCTGAGGATCATGCTGGTGGTCGCGGCGACCGACTTGAACGCGTCGAAAGACAGCTCTTCGCGCCGCGGATCGTGACGGACGTGGAGGACTCTCGCTCCGAACCAGGGCGCTGCCAGCATCGCCGTTCCAACGAGCCCCATTGCGCCCGCAAAGACCACGCCGTCGGGCAGTGCATGGAGCCAGTGAATCATAGCGAACCCGGCCGCTAAGATGGTTGCCTAAACAAACGCCCGCGACCACGCCTCATGTGGTGCGCCTCACCCTCGCGCACCCCGCCCGGCTCGTCCAGAGCCGAGGTTTTTGCAACCTTCTCTCCACCCTCGCCGGCTCCTTCGTAGAGGGCGCGCGGGGGCCGGCCTCCTGATTGCGCCTGAGGGAAGGTTTCACTGGGCTCGGGCAGGCTATGCGTGATCGCTCGAGGGCCACATGTCGCGCTTCGGTCTCTTTGCCCTGGTTCCAATGTTCCTGATGCTCGGCGGTGCAGGGGAGCCGACATCCGTCTCGAGAGCTTTCGGCAACACCATCGTCTCAACCTACCCGGACGCTCGTGAGGCCAGGCTTTGGCTGGCCCCGACGGGCTCCTACACGGCTTTGGGCCCGGCAGGCGATCACTCTCGCGGGCAATGGAAGATCCGGGGCTCAAAGCTCTGCTTGCGGCAGGTCAAGCCCGTGACACCTCCCTTCTTCCACTACTGCACGCCCATCCCGTCGGAAGATCAGTGGTCGACCAAAGCTGTCACCGGCGAGACGATCCAGGTCCGCCTGGTGCAGGGGGCGCCGACCATAGGCCGATAATCCCGGCGTTAGGCTGGTGGCTTCAGCCGGCTTTCGTGCGCGCGGCAGCGTGACAGGCGCGTCGAAGGCGCCCTTTCCCCGTTGATCCGGAGGATCGGTCAAGACTTCCGGCGGAGCGGTCATTCGATGGGGCGGCGGCGACCCCTAAAACCCCAGCATCGAAACCCGCCCGAACCTCAAGGACGCCGCCATGAACGCTCACGTGAAGTTTCCGAACACCGATAGGTATCAGCACGCCGTTCGCGCCTCGAAGGCGGTTCGCTGGGATATCGAGGCCGACGTGATCCGCGGCAGGTGGTTCGACCTTGACCAAAAGTTCCTGCCCGATGGCCTCTCGTTGGCCGAGGCGTTCACCTCGCTCTCACGTCGAGAAAAGCGCCTCGTCAGCCAGATCCAGGGCCGCACCTACGCCTGCATCTTCGGCGTGGTCGAGCGGTTCATCACCGCCAAGCTGCTGGAGGTCGGCCGCGACCATGGGCTGGGCGACCAGAATGCGCTCGAGGCCCTCGTGCGGTTCAGCGAGGAGGAGCTGAAGCATCAGGCTCTGTTCCGCCGCATCGAGGCGATGATCGGCGCGGTGATGCCGGCCGGCTACCGCTTCGACATCGACCCGGACGCGGTCGCCGGCGCGGTGCTCGCCAAGTCGACCTGGTCGGTATTGCTCCTCACCCTGCACATCGAGCTCTTCGTGCAGAACCACTATCGGGAGAGCATCGGGCCCGACGAGAGCGTTTCGGAGCTCTTCCGGGACGTGTTCCTGTTCCACTGGAAGGACGAATGCCAGCACGTCGTCCTCGACGAGCTGGAGCTCACACGCCATGACGCGGCGTTGACCGACGAAGCGCGCGATCGCGGCGTGGACGACTTCATCGACCTCGTCGGCGCGGTCGACGGCATCTTGCAGACCCAGGCCATCGCCGACGCAGACTATTTCTGCGAGACCTGCGGCCGGATGGTCGCGACCGAGGAGCACGAGGATCTGAAGCGACAGTTCCTGCGAGCGTACCGCTGGCAGTACATCTTCTCGGGCGCTTCGCATCCGCGCTTTCGCACCGCCCTGACCCGCCTTGTGAGCGGGGAGCAAATGGGCCGAATCGGCGACGCGCTTGGCGCGATCAGCTGACCCACTGGGGCGCCCTCTCCGATGGCGAGGGCGCCCCCTTTCGCATCCAGCGTCCAGCGCAGTGATGCGCTCCCGTTATCGCAAACCTCGGGAATGATTATTAGACGCGGCCGTCCTGCCGTCGCACGCTGCGAGCTCCGATCCCATTCGAACGAGCGCGATGAAATACAGGATCTTCGGCCCCTCCGGACTGCGCGTGTCGGAAATGTGCCTCGGCGCTATGACCATCGGCGACGCCTATGATTGGGGCGCCGACCGCGACGCCAGCCGGGCCATCTTCGACGCCTTCCTCGACGCCGGCGGCAACTTCATCGACACGGCCAACCGCTATCAGGAAGGCCGAAGCGAAGAGCTGCTCGGCGAGTTCATGGCCGGCATGCGCAACCGCGTCGTGCTGGCGACGAAGTACAGCCTGACAATGGATCCGAACGATCCCAACTCCGGGGGCAACCACCGGAAGAGCCTCGTGACCGCGATCGAGGACAGCCTTCGCCGATTGAAGACCGACTACATCGACCTGCTCTGGATGCACGCCTGGGATCAGGTCACCCGCGCCGAGGAGGTGATGCGCGCGCTGGAGCACCTCGCCGCCTCCGGCAAGATCTTGCACTTCGGCGCCTCCGACACGCCGGCCTGGATCATCTCCCGTTCGAACGCCATCGCCGAGCTGCGCGGCTGGTCCAGCTTCACCGGCGTTCAGCTACCCTATAGCCTCATCGAGCGTTCACCCGAGCGGGAGGCCTTGCCGATGGCGCAGGGATTGGGCCTCGGCGTCGTCGCGTTCGGCTGTCTCGGCGCGGGCGTGCTGACCGGCAAGTATCTCGACGACGCCGAGAACGCCGAGGGCCGGATCAACCGCCGCGACTGGCCGCTGGCCAACACCGCCAAGGACGCGGGCGTCCAGGCGATCGCCAGAGCGGTTCGGGACATCGCCGCCGAGCTCGGCGTCACGCCGTCCCAGGTCGCGCTGGCCTGGGTCAAGGCGCAGCATGAGAGCTACATCCCCATCGTCGGCGTCCGCACCGTCCAGCAACTGCAGGACAACCTGGCGGCGGTCGACGTGGCGCTCGACGCCGCGCACCTCGGGCGGTTGGACGAGCTCAGCCGCATCTCGATGGGCTACCCTTGGAACGTGCTGTCGCGGATCGCCAACACCACCCTGGGCGGCCGGCTTTCGAAGGAGAGCGCCAGCGCTTGAAGCTGCGAGAAAGGCTGTGGCTACGCCGGCTTCGCGCCGACGCGCCGGGCCTCGCCTGCCACGCCCGGCCGTCCGGCCCGCGAGGCCGGGATCAGGAGCCCGATCGCCAGCACGCCGATCGAAGTGACGGCGACGTAGCCCATGGCGTGCATATAGGCCGCCTCGTCCGGCCGCCCGCCGTGACCTTGGCCAGCGAGCAACAGGCCGAGGATTTGCGCGCCTATAGCGGCGAAGACGCCTCGGACCACGCCGACGACCGCGGTCGCGGCGCTGGTGTCCTCGCTCGGGGCGACCTCGACGACCAGGTTTGCGATGCTCGCCACCGCCATGGCGCTGCCGACGGCGCTCAGAAGGGCGGCGACAATGACCTGCCAGATCTGAGTGTGTGCGAGCAGCATCGCGATCCAAGCGATGGTCATCAGCACGCCCGAGAAGATGATCGGCGTCTTCGCGCCCCGGCGGCCGGCGAAATGTCCGGTGAGCGGGCCGACCCCGAGCGAAAGGAGGTTGGACGGCAATTTCACAAGGCCTGCCAGGGTCGCGCCGAGGCCGAAGCCGATGCCGGAGGCGACCGGCTGCTGAAGCAGCATCATGACGACGAGCGCCGCCTGGGCCGCCCCCATGCCGACCAGCGCGCTGGCGGCGTTCGCCGCCGCGAACTTGCGCCGCACCAATTGCCTGACGTCCACCAGAGGGGCGTTGACCCGCAACTCGACCAGGCTCCAAACCGCCAGCAGCAGGGCGCCGGCGAACAACTCACCCAGTGTGAACAGATCCCATCCACGCTCCGCCCCTCGGCCGATGCCGAGCTGAATGAGCACGATCCCCGGCACCAACAGGGCCGCGCCCAGCCAGTCCACACGCCCGCCCGGCGCCGAGAGATGATCCGCCGGCGCAATCCGCGCGCAGGCGAGCATGACCAGGACAGGCAGCGACGCCGTGACCCAGAACATCTGCTGCCAGTGACCGTGCTCCGCGAAAAGGCCGCCCAGGACGTAGCCCAGCGCTGCGCTGCCAGCCCAGGCGCCGGTGAGCGTGCCGATGCTGAACTGGACCCGATCGGGCGGCGAGATCGCTCGCGCGATCCCGAACGAGAGGGGAAGGATGGCCCCGGTCGCCCCCTGCAACATCCGTCCGGCGACGATCCAGGCGAGATCCCTGGCCAGCGCGCTGATGACCGACCCGGCCAGGCCCACGAGCAGGACCACCAGCAGTGCGCGCTTTCGCCCGTACATGTCGCCGAGCCGGCTCCCCAGCACAGCGGCCGCCGCCGAGACCAGGGCGTAAGCCGTGATCAGCCAGGTCGCGCCGGTCAGGCCGTGTTCGCGCGCGATCGTGGGGAGCGCGCTGTACAGCATGCTCGCCTCGAGCGAGGCGACGACTTCCGCGACGAACAGGACAGCGAGAACGCGCCCCAAGCGGGCGCCGCCTGCATCCGATGTCGGCAATCTCGTCCCTCCCCGCAATGTCGCCGGCCAGCCCGCCGCGGCGCGGCCGGCGCGCTTCGATCAGCGCTTCAGGTAAGGGGCCAGCCGTTCGTCGCTGAAGAAATTGACCCACCCCATCGAAAGCTTCGGGGTCCTGGTGTCGCCCACGCGGCGCAGCACGCCTTCACGGTCGCGGTGGATCGGGTTGGCGGGGTCGCCCATGTCGCCGCCCGGACGCGGCCGCCATTCCCACCGTTCGCCCTCGATCGTGTAGTTCAGCTCGTCCGGATAGCCGATCTTGTCGAGGGCGATCTCCAGGTCGACGTCGGTGGTGCAGGCGCGCGGACCTGTATTGTCCTCGATCATCGCGAACTTCGCGCCGGCGGCCAGATGGCCGAGGTGGCAGCACTCGTACTCGCCGTTCTCATACTCGTTGATGGCCAGCAGCCAGGAGGCGCCCTTCTCGTAGTAGAGCGGGCCGAAGCTAATGCCGGGCGGCGTCCAGACCGTCGAGAACTCCGAGAAGCCTTCGACCTTCTTGCCCATGATGGTCCCGGACACCCGCGACAGATAGGCCGAGAAGCCCCAGCCGCCGTCCTCGTCGAAGCTGTACCAGCTGATGGCCGGACCGAGCCGCTTGCCGGTGAGCTGGACGATATCGCCTTCCGTCCATTCGATCTCTTTGGTCGTGCGCCGGTAGTAGAAGGGCTGCCGGCGCTTGTCCGTCAGGCCCAGGTTCTGGATCACGTGTGCATCGCCCTCGATGATGTGCTGCACCGGGCCGGCGTAGGCGCGGTCGCTGAGCGGGTGCTGCCGATCGTACATCTTGCGGCCGTCGGCGTTGGTGCTGATCGAAAGCCCCAGGCTGCCGCCGTAGCCGCAATAGCGGACCAGGTTCCACATATTCCCGTCTTCGTCGTAGACCATGACGTTCGGGGCCACGGCGTCCACGTTGAGGCCGAACTTCCGCGTCTCGGGGTTGGACGAGTCCATCGTCTCTTCGAAGAAGCCGATGAGGGCCTGGTTCTCGTAATCGCCGTGTTCACGGACCTTGAGCGCGCGTTTCATCGTTTCCTCGTGAAGTATGCCGGGCGTCGGCGGCTTGATCCGCCGCACCCACTTGAGCATTCGCCGTTCGATTTCGATCGCGTCCTGCGGCCCGCTCACGCCGGTGCGCATCACCTCGCCCAGCGACACCAGGTGCTGCGCGCCCTGGATCGCCAATGCGTCCTTCAGCCGGTCGGCCAGCGCGTCGGGATAGACGCCGATCGTCTGCGAGGAGGCGTTGATCCGGGCGACCGCGTCCGCGAGGTTCGCCACCGGCACCAGGTTCGCCGTCCGGTTGGCGAGCATTCCGGCGAACTCGACCGGCTCGTCGATCTGCGAGACCACCACCGCGCCTTTGCGCGGATCGTTCTGGTAGACGCGGTAGAAGTCGTCCTGGAACGCCAGCCCCGCCAGCTCCGCCTGCAATTGCTGGTCGGGGTATTTGACGTCGGTGCTGAGGCCGGTCGGCATGTCGCCGATCTCGTAGAGCACCTGCTTGCCGAAGGCGTTGAGGCGCTCGAGCTGCTCGGGATCGCTGCTGTCGCACTCCACGTAGATCACGCGGGCGTTGGCGCACAGCTCCTGGTTCATGCCGCCGATGTCCCAGGCCGCCCGCCGTGCCGCGTCGATGACCGAGATGTCGTCCTGCAGCGCTTCCTTGCCGATGATCGAGGCGCTGTGCTTCGGATCGAGCGTGATCAGGTCGATGCCGGGCTGCAGGTACTTGGTGATGTGCTTGACGGAGTCGAACCCGCCCCAGGCGACGATCTTCTCGACGTTACGCGGCGTGTAGAGCGCGGTCTCCACCTTCTCGTCGCCGCCCTTCCAGTAGGCGACGCTGGTATGCCGCGTGATCGGATGGTTCGCATCAACGTCGATCATCGTCCGCACCACCGCCGCGGCGGTGAGCGGATCGTTGGACGGCAGCTTGATGATCGTGTCGGATCGGGTGATGGCGCTGCGCAGCACGGTGAGGAACGCAATGCCCGGCGAATTGCCGGCGATGATGTGGATCGTGCGGGCGCCGAACGCGCGGACCTGCAGGGTGCGGTTGTCGCGCAGCGGCGTCTCGACCCACCCCTCCAGGTGGGCGCGACCGATCTGCCGCTCGACCATGTCGGCGACCGCGTCGCGCTTGTAGGTCTCGTGCAGGTTCTCGTAGACCTGCCCGAGGATCGAGCGCGGCAGGCCCGACGTCAGGCAGCTGAGGCGGAAGGCCTCATGCAGGTAGACGTTCTTCTCGAAGTCCAGCGCCTTGCCGACCTCGTGCATGAACTCGATGATGTCATCCATCGAGATCTCATAGAGATCGTTCATCGCTTGCGCCGTCGTCGGCAGCTGCAGCAGATGCTTGGTGGCTTCCGGCGAGGTGAACCTGATGGTTCCGTGGCGGCCCCAGAAGGTGGCGTCGTCACCTTCGATGATCTTGCCACGGATGATGAGCGGAACGTTGAACTGGATCGTGCTGATCGGGGAGCTGTCGTCCATGGTCGGGGGCCCCTAGATTTGCGCCGCGCGGGCGAGCAGGTACTCGAGGGCCGCCTCGTGGGCGTCGCTGGAGCCGGCGCAGCTGATCTTGTCGTCACCCCCCTCGACTTCGCTGAAGCGTTGGATGCCGTGCTCGACGTAGGCGCCTTTGCGTCCGCAGGGGCAGTCGTCGTAGCCCATGGTCACGCGGTCGCCGGTGACGAAGCCGCCCCAGTATGTGGACGGCAGCAAGTCGAATACCGCCAGGCGACCGGTCTGCTTGCCTTCCCGCGGCAGCGGCGCGCCCGTCTGGGCGTCCAGCAGAAACGTCACCGTGAACGGCAGGAAGTGGTAGCGGTTGTGCTCGCACTGCGACGAGCCGGTGGTGAGCTCAGACATGCCGTAGCCTTCGCGAACCGGGCTGCCGACGAAACGCTCCGCCTCGGCCTTCCAGTTCTCGGGAATGGCCGCGCCCTTGGTCCCACCCCCGCTGCTGACCCAGCTCCCGGGCGCGAACAGTTGATCGACGCCGCGCGCCTTCGCCGCGTCCATCCAGCGATAGAGCATGGGAACCGGAGCCAGCAGATAGACGCGCCGGGCCACGCAATTCTCGAGCACCCGATCCATGAACTTGGCTTCGGCCTCGCCCGCCCCCGCGCTCCGCGATTGCTTGAACTGGCGTAGGAGCTCGGGCGAGATCTCGAGCTGATTGAGCGTTCCCCGCTGCTCGGCCGCCTGCACGCGCCCGGCGAGCACGGCGACGTCGGGACTGAGGTGATCGTCGTAGAGGGCGTAGAGTTCGCACTTGTTGCCGAAGAAGCGCTGCATGGCCTGCAGAGCCCGCTGGGGGGCCGCCCGGCCATATCGGTAGGACGGGAAGATCACCGGCACGGATTCCGCCTCGTCGCGCAGAGCGACCAGGGGATTGATCGCGCCGTCGACCGGATCGCCCGAGCGCGGGAACAGGTCGTAGAACAGCTCCAGCTCGTCGACGCCGCGCGGGATCACCGAAAGCTTGCCGGACGTCCCCGACGTGTGATTGGGCCGCAGCAGCGACTGCGCTTCGAGGGCGTCGAACCAGCCGGCGATCGTGGTGCAGCCTTTGACCTCAACCTGAGAAAGGTCGTGCGTCGTCAGGCCGCCCAGCCAGTTCGTGAGCAGGTCGAACCGGCCCTTTTCCAGCAAGGCGATGGGATAGGACTTGTAGACCGTGTGCTGGAACAGCAGCGGCGCCAGGTCGTCGAAGGTCGAGATCCGCTCGACACCCTGCAGCTTGGCGAGCTTGCCCAGTTGCGCCAGCCGATCCTTGAGCTGCGAGAAGCGTTCTGCGGCGATCCGCAGCTGGAACGCTTCACGGGTCGCGGGGTCGAATGACCACCAGTCCTTGCCGGACCCGGCGACGAGGGATTCGACCGTAACTTTGGCGTTCCGCGATGTCTCTGAATTCAAATCCGGCATCTCGTCCCTACCTCTCGTCGCCGCCTCGGCCGCGGGGAACGACGCCCCCTCCTCCTGAAGTGACAAAATTTTGGCCCTCGATTGGGGGCTGGTCAAATAATCAATACGACTATTATTGGTTCGTTATGGGAACCGATAAGCGCTTGGCGATTACCGGCGGCCCCTGCCGGTTCGGATGCCGGAATCCACGCGATAGGGTGCAGCCGTGAGCCGCTTGGCCAGCACACGATCGACGAAAGCCTCCGGGCGCCGCGGTGGCGGCGCAGCGCCCAGGCGGCGGCCCTAGAACCTGGCGCTGAGCTCGACGCCGACGCTGCGGGGTTCGCCGTAGACGACGGTCCAGATCGGCGAGGAGGCCAAGCTGTAGGACTTGCGAACTTCGTCGGTGAGATTGCGCCCCCAGAGCGAAACGTCGAGCTTCGATCCAAAAGCCTGCCCCAGCCGCACCCGACCATTCAGGACGAACGTCGGACTCTGGTGGAACAGGCTGGTGTTGGTGATGCTGGGCCCACCCTCCTGGAAGACGCTGTCGACCTCGTAGCTGCTCGAATAGGCGGCATCGAGCTGGAAGAGCCACTCGCCGATATTCGACGGGACAGTGTAGGCAAGCGTTCCGCCGGCGGTCACATCCGGGGCGCCGCGCAGCTTCGTATCGCTCAGATCGATCCGCCCGCCCGGCACCGCGAGGCCGCCAAGCGAAATGGCGTTAAGCACGAAGTTCTCGCGACTGCTGTCGAGAAGGCCCAGGTAGCTCGTCAGCGTCAGCGCCTCGGTCGGGCGATAGGTGAACTCGAACTCGGCGCCGTTGATCTTGGCCGCGCCGGCGTTCACCACGGTCTGCCGCGTCGGGTTGGCCAACACGGTCGAGATCTGGAAATCCTTGTACTTGGAATGGAACACCGCGGCGTTCAGACGCGCCGGCGCGCCTCCGAGATGGAAGTCGTATTTCACACCGGCTTCCGTGGTCTTCGCGGTCTCCGGCAGGAACTGCGCATCCGCCGCGCGGAAGCCAATGCCGCCGGCGCGATAGCCCGTGCCCTGCTTGGCGTAAAGTAGAAGGTCGGGCGTCGCCTGCCATTCGATGCGCACGTCGTACAGCGTCGCGTCGTCCTTGAAGTCCTGCGGACCTCGCGCCAGCACCGTGCCCGTGCCCGTGAGGTAGGAGTTCACGAACACATGCTTGTCTTCTTCGGTGTATCGTAGGCCGCCGGTGAGGGTCAGGGTCGGCGTGACCTTGAATGACAGGTTGCCGAAGACGGCCTTCGCCTTGTTGTTGAAGTCCTGCCCCTTGAGCAGCAGGGGATTGAAGAACGCCCCGGTCGGCAGGGTGGTGACGTTGGTCGCGATAAGGTTCTGGTCGAGGCCCGTTTCCTTGAAATAGTACAGCCCCCCGACGAAACGGAAGCGTTCGAGGAAGTCGCCCGTCAGCACGAGCTCCTGGGAGATCTGGTCCTGCTCCAGGCGGCTTGGCGTGCTCCCGACGAAGAACTGGGTGGCATCGGTTTCGGCCTGCGTTGAGTGCGTCGTATCCCGCCATCCGGTGATCGAGCGCAGCTGCCAGCTCGAAGACAGGTTGAGCGACATCAGCAGGGTCGCCGAGTTCGTCCTGGCGCGGTTGTGCGACTTGTTCGTCAGCTCGCTGTCGGTGTGATAGCGGTCGCCGGCGGCGATGATCGCATCGATGGCCGCCTGAGCCGCGGTCCCGCCCTGCAGCGGCGAGATCACCCCGATGCGCCGCACCGGCAGGTAGAGCGGCGCGCCGCGGTCGGTTTCGCTGTGCTCCAGGATCAGATCGGCTCGGAAGTTGTCCGTCAGGTCCAACCGCGCCGAACCCCGGATCCCGAAGTCGTTCTTGCCGTAATAGTTGTAGCCCGTGACACGGCTGCGCCCATAACCGCCGTCGTTCTCGTAGTAGCCGGCCAGCCGGAACGCGAGGCGATCCGAGGCCGGGACATTGATCGCGCCTTCGTAGCGCCCAAGGAACCGATCCGCGCCGTTCCCGACGCTTCCGCCGCCCCAGCCCATGGTGGCCTTGAAGTAGCCGCCCAACTGGGAGCCGGGACGCACGGTCTCCAGCAGCACGGCGCCGACGGCGGTGTTGCGGCCGAACAGCGTGCCCTGCGGACCGCGCAGCACCTGGATGCTGTTCATGTCGTAGAAAGTGCTCGTGAAATCGTTCGCGCGGGCGATGAAGACCTCGTTCTGATAGACGCCGACCGCGCTATCGAAGGAGAAATTGTCCGCGGTGACGCTGATGCCCCGGATGGCGACCGTGAGGCCGCCCACGCCGGCTTCTTCCCGCATCTGAATGTTCGGGACGGAATACTGGAGATCCGTAACCGTCGCGATGCCCTTGTTCTCGATCATCTCCGAGTTCATCGCAGTCACGGCTATTGGGACGCTCTGGACCGACTGGCTCGAGCGTTGCGCCGTCACGACGACTTCCTCGATCGTGTTTTGAGCGACTTGCTCCGCGTGGGCCGACGTGGCGACGGAAGCGAGCGCCGTCGAGCCAAATAGCGCCGCGACGCGCAACCTTGCGCTGAACTTTCCCATGACTTCCCTCCCCTTGGGTCCCGCTCAGCCCTCTTGTGGAGCTCGAGCATTGTCCGTCCGAAACATTGAAGCCGCGGGCTCAGCTCCTTTCGGAGTGCTGAGCAAGCAGGTCTTTACAACGGAAGGTGGGGCGCCAAGATGGTTCTGTCTAATAATCAGAATCGGCGTGATGTGATGTGTTTTTGGAACCAAAAACACTCACGGCCGCACCGGAAGGAGGAACGATGCTTAGCTGGGGTGATTTCGGCGGAGCGTGCCTGGTCGGCGAGTGCGCAGCCAATCCCTACCTCTACCTTCCAGACGGCCAGGCCATGGGTTTGGTGAAGTCCGCCTCCTACCTGCTGGGCACGTGGAGGACGCGTGATGGCTCGATCCACCGCTTCCTGAGGTCGGTTCACCCCTACCGCTCCGACGTCTGTCACGTCTTCAGCACGCGCGGCGCGGCGCAGCTGGATCGCCTCCCGGACGAAGAGGCCAAGACCTACGGCGGCGGAATCGCCACGCGATATGACGGTGATCGCGTGACCTTCGCCCCCGCCGGCCAGGGCGGCTTTCTGCACACTATCGACGGCGACAGCGCGCACTGGGAGGAAGAGGGCCTGCTGTCGGTAACCGGGCGTCGCGCGGCGCGCGCCACCCAATGGTACAATCCCTGGCGCAACGGTGGCGGCGGCCTGGCGGTCACCTCCAAATTTCGCGCGCCTGGGCTGGTGTTCGGCGAGGCGTCGGACGGGTTCTTCGCCCACGAAACGCACTACTTCCCGCGCGGCCACGACTTCTTCAATTCGCCCTACGGCTGGGGCGGACGCGAGATCCACTGGGGGCACTTCGCCACCGCCTTCGAGGACGGCTCGACGATCGACGCGAGCCTCGCCTACGGGCCGGACGGCTGGGGCTTCGCGATGCTCTCGGACGAGCATGGGCGAATGCACGTCAGCACCGACATTACGATCGAATCGGAGCTGCGGCCCAACGGTTTTCCCGAACTGATCGTCTACCGCTTCCTGGGCCAGGCCTGGGAGTGGCGGATCGAGCCCAAAGGCGAGCGCGGTTCGCCCCGGGCCGGCGAGAAGATCATCGGCGCCGAAGGAATCCTGCGCCGCCAAGGCGAGACTCGCAAGGTGCTGGCCGCTCAGGGCACCATAGACTGGTGGCTGGACGGCCGGGCGGCGCCGGTCGTGCGGCGGTAGGGCGCGTGAGGCCAGAGTCAGCGCGCGAACGGCGCCCGAAGCAGCCCCAGATCAAGGATGGTGGCGATCCCGGGCGCAGCGGCGCACACCGGCCCTACCGCATTGACCGCGCGCATGCCGGTGGCGACGGCGCCGGAGGTCCCCGCCTCGTCATCCACGCCGAGCTCGATCGACGAGACGATGTTCGGTTCGCCGTAGATGCGGTTCTCCCAGCGGTGGACGCCCTCCCGCGCCGGCGCCGGCCAGGCCGGCGCGACGTGCGGCGCGGCCCGTCCGATATATTCGAACCGGATCCGCTCGCGCCCCTTCTCCAGCCCGCGGACGATCACTCGATGCGCCGCGTGCGTGCCTGCCTCGATGCGCGTGGTGCGGATATTGAACGCCGCTTCGGCGTCGACGTCTTCCCGCACGTGCTCCACCTCGTCGATGACCGCGCCCATGGCGTCGGCCAGCACGTGCAGGGCCGGGTCCGCCGGACCGACCCGGTAGGCCCGCGGGCGCGCGGACGCCTCCGGCGGGCAGCCGAACTTGAGCAGCTCCACCACGGTCGTGTGCGACGTATGCTTGCTGTAGTCGTAGATTTCGATGGCGTGGACACGGGCGACATCGCGGCACAGGCCGGACAAGGTCATCGTCATTACATCGGCGAAGAAGCCGGGGTTGATGCCCGTCGCGTGAAAGGTGCTTCCGCCGGCCTCGCACGCGGCTTCGATCTTCGCGCGGTGTTCGGGCGTCATGGTCCGCGGGTGCACCAGCGACATGAGCGCGGTCGAACAGACGTTCTTGCCGGACGCCAGGAGTGCGCAGATGTCGTCCACGGTAGCGTCGGGGGAGAACTCCCCCTTCGGCGTGTGCACAACGCAATCCGCTTCCATCTCGACGAGCTCACGAACGCCCACGGCGGCAAGCCCGATCGGCGCGCGCCCGAGAATGTCGCCGATGTCGCGCCCGACCTTGGCCGGATCGTAGACGCCAAGACCGGCCAACTCGAACTCGGGGCGCGCCAGCAGGGCGTCGGCGCAAGCCCGCCCGACCCGTCCCGAAGACCATTGCAGCACGCGTATCGACATCGGTGGGGCCTCCCGTCGGCAAGCGCCGACGAGCGGATCACCGCACCCGCTGGCGCACGCGCAGCGCGCAGCCTTGGCGCCGCGCCATCATTTTTGACTTTCCCGAGCCTGCCGCGCGCCACACGCGCTGTCTAATAACCAGTTCGCTCGCCACCGATCCCTTGCCGGAACCAAACAGGACAGAGCCCATCCGCTCAGCATGGTTCCATTCCGTTATCTTACGCCGGACTTTTGATTACTAGACAACGCTTCAGAGGCCGGGCAATCATCCCCCAAGAGGCGCGAGCCTGGGCGCGAAGAAAGCTCCGTCACCCGACGCCGGATGACGATCATCGGGAGGCGAGCTGCGAAGGTCAGCTCATGCAGACGCGCGCTCACGCCATGCCTCAACGATCATTTGAAGCAGGCCACAGCAATGCGCACCACCGTCGTCACCGGAGCCGCATCCGGCATTGGAGCCGCCACCGCCGCGGCCTGCGCCGCCGCGGGCGGACGGGTCCTGGGGATCGACCGCGCCGGAACGGAGATCGTCGCGGATCTGTCGACGCCGGATGGGCGCGTCGGCGCGGCGCGCGCGGTGAGCGAGCTCTCCGATGGCCGCATCGACGCGGTGATCGCCTGCGCAGGCGTGTCTTCGGGCGATCCTGCCAACACCGTCAGCATCAACTTCTTCGGGTCGACGGCGCTGGTCGCGGCCCTGCGGCCGCTGCTGGAGGCCGGCGAGGACCCGCGGGCGGTGATCATTTCGTCCGAGGCCCTGCTTCTGGGTTACGACCCGGCGACGCTCCAGGCCTGCCTGGACGGCGACGAACCGGCGGCGCGAGCGGCCGCCTCGGCGGCGGAGCCCCACCTGGCCTACAACACGTCCAAAATGGCGATCGCGCGCTGGGTGAAACGCGAAGCGGTCAAGGCGGAGTGGGCCGCCAGCGGCGTCCTGCTGAACGCCGTGGCGCCCGGCGTCGTCGCCACGCCGATGATCCAGCAACTGCTCGACACCGAAGAGGGCCGCGACATGCTCGGCAAGGCGACGCCGATGCGGGTCGGCCGCTGGGCGCAGCCGGCGGAACTGGCGCGCCTGCTCGCCTTCCTGGCCAGCCCCGACAACAGCTTCATGGTGGGACAGACGGTGTTCTGCGACGGCGGGGCCGAAGCGACCCTGCGCCCCGAACAGGTCTGACCGCCACAGTAGATCCAACGGATTCCTCCGCCGAGAGGCGATGAGTCCGGCTCAAAGGCGCTCCGCACAATCCCTAGAACAGCAAGGAAACGGCCCGCGATGCCGGAGGTCTACGACTACATAATCGTCGGCGCAGGTTCATCCGGCTGCGTGCTCGCCAACCGTCTCTCTGCGGACCCGAAGATCAGCGTGCTGCTGCTGGAGGCCGGCCCGCCGGACACGCACAGCTATTTCCGCATACCCCGCGGTTACCCCAAGCTGATGGGGAACCCGACCTACTCCTACCTTTTCCCCGCCAAGCGAGGCGCGGGGACCAACGAGCTGGAATACTACGTACGCGGCAAGGCGCTCGGCGGCTCCAGCTCGATAAACGGCATGGTCTACATGCGCGGCCTGCCGAGCGACTACGACAGTTGGAATTGCGACGGCTGGCGCTGGCCCGACATGCTCCGGGCGTTCCGCACCATCGAGGATCATGCGATGGGCGCCTCGGAGTGGCGTGGGGCCGGCGGGCCGCTGCATGTCACGCCCCATCCCACCCGCATCCCGATATGCGACGCGATGATCGCTTCGGCGAAAGACCTCGGCGTCACCGTGAAGCACGATGTCAACGAGGGCGACGGCGAAGGCATCGGCTATCTGCAGCGGACCATCTACCGCGGCGACCGGGAAAGCGCCTCGCGGGCCTTCCTGCGTCCGGTCCTGGGGCGCAAGAACCTCCGGGTCATGACCGGGATGGACGTCCGCCGGGTGCTGTTCGAGGGCGGCCGCGCCGTGGGCGTCGAGGTCGAGAAGGATGGCCAGCGCTTCGAGATGCGGAGCGGTCGCGAGATCGTTCTCTCGGCCGGCGCGCTGCATTCGCCGAAACTGCTGCAGCTGTCGGGCGTCGGACCGAGCGAGCTCCTGCAGGGCTTCGGCATTCCAGTGGTGAGCGACTCGCCCGACGTCGGCGGCAACCTGCGCGACCACAGGCTGATCCTGCAGCAGTTCGCCGTCTCGCACGGCAGCCAGAACCCTCAGTTCCACGGCTGGCGCCTGGCGCTCAACGTCGCCCGCTGGGCGCTGCTGAAGAACGGCGTGCTGACGCACGCAGCCTTCGAGGTCGGCGGCTTTGTCAAGACCCGGCCGAGCCTCCACCATCCCAACGCCCAGCTGATCGCCGGCCCGTTCGGCCTGGACCGGTCGGCGACCGGGCTGGCCATCAGTCATGACCAGATGGCGATCTGCGGCGGCTACCCGATGCGGCCCAAGAGCACTGGCCGCCTGCAGATCGCGTCCGCCGATCCCAGCGCGCCTCCGGCGATCGACCCCAACTTCCTCACCCACGAGGAGGACCGGCGAACCAGCATCGAGATCATTCGCTACATCCGGCAGCTGTTCGCGCAGGCGCCGCTGGCGTCCTACCAGCCGCAAGAGGCCTATCCCGGCCCGGAGGTCGAGACCGACGACGAGATTCTCGATCTGCTGCAGCGGGCCAGCGGCTCGGGCCAGCATGTGGCGGGCACCTGCAGAATGGGCCAGGACAAGACCTCGGTGGTCGACACCCGCCTCCGCGTCCGCGGCGTCACCGGGCTGCGAGTGTGCGACATATCGGTGATGCCCGAACTCGTATCGGGCAACACCAACGCCCCGGCCATGGCTATGGCTCAGCGCGCCTCTGAACTGATCCTGGAGGATCATCGCCGATGATCGGTGGCGACACGACCCGCCGCTGCGCTCTTGCCCGAGCCCGACCGAGGGGCGTACGACCACGTCGGAGTCCCTCGTTCACTCGATCAGAGGCAAGTTGAGTGCGCTGGAATCTGCAGCAGCTGAGGTTCTTCGTCGCCGCGGCCAAGTTCGAGAACTTCCACCGCGCAGCGGAAGATCTCGGCGTCGCGCAGCCGGCAATTTCCAAGCAGATCCGCGAGCTGGAATCCTCGCTCGGCGTCGAGCTCTTCGCGCGCCTGCCGCGGGGCGTCAAACTGACCGATACCGGTCGCGCCGTCGCCGAAGACGTTCGAAACATACTGGACCAGTTGGACGGGGTTCGGCTGCGCGCTCACCAGGTCCAGCAGGGTATCCGCGGGCGCCTGCGCATCGGCATGAACGAGGCCGGGGTCGGCTGCACGATCACCAGCCACATCATCCGTCGCTTCAAGGCGGAGTTCCCGATGATCACCTTCGACGTTCTGCCGATGCACTCGCAGCGGCAGGTGGAGGCGCTGGATCATCGGGAGATCGACATCGGCTTTCTGCTGAGCTCCTACATCAATCCGTCGCGATACGACTGGATCGAATGCTCGCCCATCCACCTGGCCATCGCCGTGTATCGCGGGCACCCGCTGGCCGAAAAGCAGGCCATATCGGTCAATGACCTGGATCACGAGACGATCATCTGGACGGTGCACAACCCCTCGGAGATCGGCCACCTGAAGCGGATGATCGGCATCAAGGCCACCGCCCATCGCATCAGCCCCTCGCCGGAAATCACGCTGCAGCTCGTCGCAAGCGAGTTCGGCATAGCGCCGGTCAACTCTCCGGCGTCGCGAGCGCATCCGGATGTGGTCTTTCGGCCGGTCAAAGAGCCGCTGCGGAACGAATTCACCTGCCTCGCCTGGCTCAACGACGAGATGTCCGAGCCGCTGAAGAACTTCGCCGCCTTGGCAAGGGCGACCAAGGCGGAATTCGCCGAGAAACAGGCGCGCCAGACGGCCTGACCGCGTGAATCGGCCGCTCCGCCGAGCGTCGCCGCAGCACCCCTTTGCCACCCGCCTCATTCACGTGCACAGTCCGGCGCAACGAGCGACGGCGGAGACACGTCGCAGGAGGAAACTCGCATGCGTCAGGGCCGCTGGTACCACGGCTGGAACATCGTCGCGGCCTGCGTGCTCGCCCAACTGGCGTCGCTGGGCATGCCGATCAACGCCTTCTCGCTCTTCCTGCACGACTGGTCGGTGGCGTTCAAAACACCGGTCAGCACGCTGCAGCTGGCGCAGCCGGCGTTCGGCCTCGTCATCGCCATCATCAATCCGTTCGTCGGCATCTGCGCCGACAAGTTTCCAGCGCGGAGGCTGTTTGGCTGGGCGATGGTCGGCATGGCCCTCTTTTGCGTGGCGATGGGATCGGTCACGGCGACGTGGCAGATCTTCGCCCTTTACGTCCTACTGCTGCCTCTTGCGCTGGACTTCGGCGCCGCGGTTCCGGCCAACGCCGTCATCAGCCGCTGGTTCGTAAGGCGCCTGGGCTTCGCGCTGGGCCTGAGCGCATTCGGCCTGGGCCTGGGCGGCGTCGTCCTGCCGCCGCTGATCGGCGCCCTGCTGCCGGTGGTCGGCTGGCGCTGGTTGTGGCGGCTGGCCGGCCTTTTCATCCTGGTGCTCGCTTTGCCCGTCATGCTCGCCGTCTTCAGGGATCGCCCCGATCCCGAACGCGACGACATGAGCTATGTGAACACCGGCTCCGCCGCCGGCGCGGCGCACGGCCATGGCGGCGACCTCACATCGCGCGAGATCTTCCGCCGCCGGAACTTCTGGCTCTTGCTGGGGGCCTTCCTGCCGGTGCTCTCCGCCACGGAGGGCGTGCTGTTGAACCTCGCGCCGATCGTCCGCAGCCACGGTTTAGGACCGCAAGCCGCCGGCGGCCTGCTGGCGGTGCTCAGCTCGACCCACCTTGCCGCCACCATCGGGCTGGGCCTGGTGGTCGACAAGTTCGGCAACCGCCGGCCGCTGGCGGCGCTCGGCCTGATCGGCGCAGCGGGCTTGGCCATTGCGGCGCTGGCGTCCAACTTCACCTCGCTCGCTGTGGCCTTCGCCGTCGTCGGCCTGCTGGGCGGGGTCTGGACGCCGCTGGGCGCGGCGATCTCGGCCGAGTTCGGCGCCAGGAACTTCGGCCGCGCCTTCGGCCTGATGACGGCGTTCAGCCCCATCGGCCTGCTGGCCGGGTTCGCCGTGGCCAAGGCCCAGGAGATCCAGGGCGGCTATGGGCCGGTGCTTTTTGTGCTCGGGGGCGGCTGCCTGATCGCGACGCTGCTCGCGCTCATGATCCGCGAAGCCAGGCCGAGCCGCTCGGCGGCCACGCCCGGTGCGCCGCTGGAAACGACCCCCGCGGCTTGAGCCCCCCGGGAACGGCCTTTGCATTTGAGAGTTTGAAATGCGCTCGCGACTGAGCATCTGCCTCCCATACCGTCTGCGGTTGTAAAACGGCAGCAGCCGGCCGGGGAAAGGGCGGGGTCGGCCGCTCTCGCAAATTGCGCTCGTGGGGGGCCTCCGCCGGAATGTCAGGAGTCGACGACGCACCGCCGTCAGGCGTGACGCCGGGACTGAGTTTTCTCGCCGGCGGCGGCGAGATGGGCGCGCGCATCCGCGCCTATGACTGGCGAAGCACCCCGCTCGGCCCGCCGGAGGGCTGGCCGCAGAGCCTGAAGACTGCAGTCCGCATCATGCTCACCTCGCGCCAGCCGATCTGGATCGGCTGGGGCCAGGAGCTGACCTATCTCTACAACGACCCCTATCAGTCGATCATCGGCGGCAAGCATCCGTGGGCGCTGGGGCGTGCGACCTCGGAAGTCTGGCGCGAGATCTGGGCCGAGATCGGCCCGATGCTGGCCACCGCGATGGGCGGGGTCGAGGGGACTTACGTCGAAGAGCAGCTCCTGATTATGGAGCGCAACGGCTATCCCGAGGAGACCTACTACACCTTTTCCTACAGCCCGATTCCCGACGACCAGGGCCGGCCGGGAGGCATCATCTGCGCCAACACCGACGACACCCAGCGGGTGATCGGCGAGCGGCAGCTCGCGCTGCTGCGCGAACTGGCCGCCGAGACCGTCGATGCGCGCACCTGGAGGCAGGCCTGCCAGCGCAGCGCAGAGGCGCTCGCCACCAACCAGAAGGACCTCACCTTCGCCCTGCTCTACATGGCCGAGCCGGAGTCGAGCACCCTGCGGCTCGCCGCCGCGGCGGGCCTGGACGAGGGCCAGGCGGGCGCGCCTGAAACCCTGGACGCCACGTCCAGCGCACCCTGGCCGATCAGCGCGGTCATCTCCGACCACGAGCCGCGGCTGATCGAGGCGGCCTCGCTGGCCGGGACGCGTGTGGGGGTCAGCGCCTGGGGCCGCCCGAGCCGCCAGGCAGCGGTGCTGGCGATCACGCCTTCGGGCGAGACCGGCCGTTCAGGCCTGCTTGTCGTCGGGCTTAATCCCTATCGGCTGTTCGACAGCGAGTACCGCGGCTTCCTGGGCCTCGCGGCCGGCCAGATCGCCGCGGCGGTGGCCAACGCCGACGCCTATGAGGAAGAGCGTCGGCGGGTCGAGGCGCTGGCCGAGCTGGATCGCGCCAAGACTGCCTTCTTCTCGAATGTCAGCCACGAGTTCCGCACGCCGCTGACGCTGATGCTGGGACCGCTGGAGGTAATCCTGTCCGGCCACGCGGAGCCGGGCCAGGTGCGAAGCCAGGTGGAGCTGGCTCACCGCAACGGCGTGCGGCTGCTGCGACTGGTCAACAGCCTGCTGGACTTCTCGCGGATCGAGGCGGGCCGGGTGCGGGCCACTTTCGAGCCCACCGACCTGGCGGCGTTCAGCGCCGAGATCGCCTCGAGCTTCCGCTCGACGGTGGAAAAGGCCGGCATGGCGCTGAGACTGGACTGCGAGCCCCTGCCCCGACCCGTCTACGTCGACCGCGAGATGTGGGAGAAGGTGCTCCTCAACCTCATCTCCAACGCCTTCAAATTCACGCTCGACGGCGAGATCGAGATCTCGGCGCGGCCCTCCGCCGACGGCGCAGCGGCGCAGATATCCGTCCGCGACAGCGGCATCGGCATCCCCGCGGAGGAGATCCCCAAGCTGTTCGAGCGCTTCCACCGCGTGCAGGGGGCGCAGGGCCGCAGCTTCGAGGGCAGCGGCATCGGCCTGGCGCTGGTGCATGAGCTGGTGAAGCTGCACGGCGGCGAGATCGCGGTGGAGAGCACGCCGGGCCAAGGCAGCGACTTCGTCATTTCCTTGCCGTTCGGGCGTCGCCACCTGCCGGCCGACCAGGTGCGGGAAGACACCGCCGGCCTGCGTCCCACCGGCGCCCAGGCGCAACACTTCCTGGAAGAGGCGTTGCGCTGGTTACCGGACGTAGCGCCGCAACTGGAAGCCAGCGGCGAACTATCCATTCCGGGGCTGGGCGGCATGACTCCGGCCGCCGAAGCGACGCCCGGCGCCGGCAAACGCGTACTGCTGGCGGACGACAACGCCGACATGCGCCACTACGTCGTGCGCCTACTCGAGGCGCAGGGCTATCTGGTGCAGGAGGCTGGTGACGGCGAGGCTGCGTTGGCGACCGCCCGCGCCGCCTTGCCGGACCTGATCCTCACCGACGTGATGATGCCGAGGCTGGACGGCTTCGGCCTGCTGCGAGCGATCCGCAGCGACCCCGCGCTGGCCGGCGTACCCGTATTGATGCTGTCGGCGCGCGCCGGCGAGGAGGCCAAGGTCGAGGGCCTGGAGGCGGGCGCCGACGATTATTTGATCAAGCCGTTCGCCGCGCGCGAGCTGCTGGCCCGCGTCGGCGCCAACATCCAGATGGCCGAGGTCCGCCGCGAGGCCACACGCGCGGTGTTCCAGAGCGAGCAGCGCTACCTGATGACCCAGGACCGGCTGTCGCTGGCGCTCTCCACCGGCCGGGTCGCGGTGTTCGAGTGGAACGCCGAGAACGACAGGCTCTCGATCCAGGGGCCGCTGGCCGAGGTGTTCGGCGTGCCTACGCACGATGCGGCGCGTGGCCTGCCGCTCGCCGACTTCCTGGGCGGCATCCATGAGGAAGACCGTGAAGGCGTCGTCGAGCTGGTGACCCGCTCGGTTCAGACCGGCGAGCCTTACGAGGCCGAGTATCGCGTGCTGGGCGACGGCCAGGAACGGATCGTGCTCGCCCGAGGCCAAGTGCAGACCGACGCGGCGGGCGCGCGTCAGATGGCCGGGGTCGTCATCGACATTACCGAGGAAAAGGCCGCGAGCAGCGCCCTACAGGAGCAAACCCGCGCGCTGCAGATCCTCAACAGGGCGCAGGCCGCCATCGCCGGCAACCTCGACCTCGAGCGGCTGGTGCAGGCGATCGTCGACGCCGGCGTGGAGCTCACCGGCGCCCAGTTCGGCGCGTTCTTCTACAACATCGTCGACCAGGCCGGCGAGCGGTACACGCTCTACACGCTGTCAGGCGCGCCACGCGATGCGTTCAGCCGCTTTCCAATGCCGCGCAACACCCAGGTGTTCGCCCCGACGTTCGACGGGACGGCGGTGGTGCGATCCGACAACATCCGCATAGACCCGCGCTACGGCAAACTCGGGCCTCACTTCGGACAGCCCAAGGGGCACCTGCCGGTCGTCAGCTATCTGGCGGCGCCGGTGAAATCGCGCTCCGGCGAGGTGCTCGGCGGCCTGTTCTTCGGCCACGAGGCGGAGAGCGTGTTCGACGCGCGCTCGGAAGAGCGGATCGTCGGCCTCGCCGCTCAGGCCGCCATCGCCATGGATAACGCCAACCTGTTCCAGACCGTGCAGAGCGAGCTCGGGCAGCGGCAGCGCGCCGAGGCGGAGCTCCAGGCGCTCAATGCGCGTCTCGAGGAACGGGTGCTCGAAGAGGTCTCCGAGCGCAGCAAGGCCGAGGAGGCGCTTCGGCAGGCGCAGAAGATGGAGGCCGTGGGCCAATTGACCGGCGGCGTCGCCCACGACTTCAACAATCTGCTGACGGTGATCATCGGCGGGCTGGACACCATCCGCCGCGCCCGGCCGACTGAGGAGGCGCGCATTCACCGCGCCGTCGACATGGCGCTCGCCGGCGCCCAGCGCGCGGCGAACCTGACCACCCGGCTGCTGGCCTTCTCGCGCCGCCAGCCGCTGGAGCCCAAGCCGCTGGACCTCAACCACCTCGTCCGCGACATGACCGACCTCCTGCACCGAACGCTCGGCGAGCAGGTCGAGTTGGAAGGCGTGCTGGCGCCGCGCCTTTGGACCGTAGAGGCCGACCAGAACCAGCTCGAGAGCGCGATCATCAACCTGGCCGTCAACGCGCGCGACGCCATGCCGGACGGCGGCAAGCTGACGATCGAGACAGCCAACACCGCGCTCGACGAGACCTACACCGCGCTCGACACCGAGGTCGTGCCTGGTCAGTACGTCATGCTCAGCGTCAGCGACACCGGATCGGGGATGTCGAAAGACACGGTCGTCCGCGCCTTCGAGCCGTTCTTCACCACCAAGGAGGTGGGCCGCGGCACCGGCCTGGGGCTGTCGATGGTCTACGGCTTCGTCAAGCAGTCCGGCGGACACGTGACGATCTACAGCGAAGAGGACCAGGGCACGACGGTGAAGCTGTACTTCCCCCGCTTTCTCGGCGGGGCGGAGAAAGCAGTGGTCGCGGCCGAGCGCATCGCGCCGCGCGGCAGCGACGGCGAGGTGGTCCTGCTGGTGGAAGACAATGACGACGTCCGGACCTACAGCGTCACGACCTTGAAGGAACTGGGCTACACCGTGATCGAGGCCGCCCATGCCGACACCGCGCTGGCCATCCTGGCGACCGATCAGCGCATCGACCTGCTGTTCACCGACGTCGTGTTGCCCGGCCGCAGCGGCCGGATGCTGGCGGACGCCGCAGCCGAACTACGGCCGAACCTGAAGGTTCTCTTCACCACCGGCTATTCGCGCAACGCCATCGTCCACCACGGCCGGCTCGACGCGGGCGTGCAGCTGATCACCAAGCCCTTCACCTACGAGCAGCTCGCCGTACGGGTTCGCGACGTCCTTGATCAGCGTGCCGACTGAAGCGATCCGGGCGCTCGATGCTGCACGCGATGGGTTAGCTGCTGAGGCGGCAGTTTCAACTGGCGGCGCCTAGTCAATCCGTCTTGCGGCGCGCATGACCCTAGGCGCACATGTGGGTCGCCTGGATGCAAAAGATCTTCTGCCGATTGAAGCTACACGCTTGGGTTGAACACCAGCGCGGCTTCCATCAAGTCTGCAGCCGTTGCGGCAAGATGAAGTGGGTCGTCGGCCCGCCGGACTAGAGCTCGACAGCAGGGCGGTTGCCGCCGTCTTCGATCAGGACGATGCTCCCGCCGTTCAGGCGCGGGAGGCGCGGCCATGCTCTTCGAACAGATCGCAACCGGCGGATGCCAATCCTATCTATTGGGCTGTCCCGCGACGCGGGCGGCGGTGCTGATCGACCCGGAGCTGTCGCGCATCGATCAGTACCGGGGGCTCTTGAACCAGCACGGCCTGGCGCTGCGCTACGTTGTCGACACCCACACCCATGCCGACCATTTCTCCGGCAGCCGTGAGATCGGCCAGACGCTCGGCGCGCCGGTCGTGATGCATCGCCTCAGCCCCGCGCCGCACGCGACGCTGCGGCTCGACGACGGCGACATGCTCATCGTCGGCGAGCTCCGCCTTAACGCACTGCACACGCCCGGCCACACGCGCGATTCCATGTGCCTGGTGATGCCCGACCGCGTGTTCACTGGCGACACCCTGCTGATCGGCGGCACCGGGCGCACCGACCTGCCGACCGGCGATCCGCACGAGCTTTACGAGAGCCTGTTCGACAAGCTGCTGACCCTGCCGCAGGACACGCTGGTCTACCCGGCGCACGACTACAAGGGCCGCACCCACTCCACCATCGGCGCCGAGCTCGCAGACAATCCGCGGCTGTGGAAGCGCGAGCGGGCCGAGTTCGTGGCGATGATGCAGAGCCTCGACCTCTCGGCGCCCACCCACCTCACCGAGGCGCTGCGCACCAACATGACCGGCGCCAAGCCGGTCTCGCAACTGCTCGCCGAGGCTGCGGCCAAGGTCGCCTTCGTCTCGCTGCCGGAGCTGGCGGCGCGGATCGGCGGCAACAGCCGCAACATGATCATCCTCGACCTGCGCGAGCGGGAGGCGTTCGAAAGCGGCCACATTCCAGGCGCCGTCCACCTGCCCCGCGGGCAGCTGGAGCTGCGGGTCAACAGCGATCTGCCGGACCCGACGGCAAAGATCCTCACCTGCTGCGAGTTCGGCAAGATCTCGACGCTGGCGGCCGCCACCCTGCGCGAACTGGGCTACCTGCGCGCCACCGCCCTCGAAGGCGGCGTCAAGGCGTGGCGCGAAGCGGGCTATCCGGTCGAAGGGGGCTAACCCTCAGGCTTTTCGCGCGAGCGCAGCCACTGCCGCGCACCCCAGCCGAGTGCGATCCAGACCGCGACCAGCAGCACCAGCCAGATGAGGTCGCGCCCGACCTCGCCTTTCATGGCCCGCGCGATCGAGGCGCCGGCGAAGGCAGTGAGCGCGATCTTCGGCACGATGCCGAGCGCGGTCCCCGCGGCGAAGTCGAGCGTCCGCATCGGCGTGACGCCGGCGGCCATGTTGACGACGATGAAGGGCGCCGACGGCACCAGGCGCACGACCAGGCTGGCCAGGAAGCCGTTCTTGCCGACGTGGTCCATGAAGCGTCTGACGCCGGCGCCGGAGAACCGCTCCAGCGCCTTGGCCCCCGCGGCCCGGCCGAGGCAGAAGCCGACCAGCGCCGAGACCATCGTGCCGATCCAGCTGTAGGCGAACCCGGCCCAGGCCCCGAAGGCCACCACCGCCGCGGCGATCAGCATGAACTGCGGCACGCCGACGAAGGCCAGCAAGGCGAACGCCGCCACCGCCACCGGCAAGGCCAGCGGCCCGTGCGCCGCGCCCATCCACCGCTCGACCGCCGCCTCGCCGCCGAAGCCCAACATTTGGGCGCCGAAGACGAACACCAGCCCGACCCCGCCGAACAGCAGGAAGGACACCAGCAGCATGCGCCACGCCTGGGCGTCCATGTCGGACAGGAACTGCAGGATCCGGCGCATCTAGGCGCTGAGGTCGCCGATCATGGAGGAGCGGTCAAGCGCCCCTCCCTTTATGCGGAGGGACAGACGATGGGTTTGCCGCGGCGCACACTTCGGTTAAACCGCGCGGCGTTTTCTTCTCTTCATTTCAGCCGGAGCCCGTCCAGCCATGTCGCTGCAGTCCGCCGCCCTTTCCCGCGTGAAGCCTTCCGCCACGCTTGCGGCTGACCAGAAAGCGCGCGACCTGCGCGCCCAGGGCCGCGACGTCATCGGCCTGGCCGCCGGCGAGCCCGACTTCGACACGCCGGACAACATCAAGGACGCCGCGATGAAGGCGATCCGCGACGGCAAGACTAAGTACACCAACGTCGACGGAATCCCGGAGCTCAAGGAGGCGATCTGCGCCAAGTTCCAGCGCGAGAACGGGCTCACCTACAAGCTTGCGCAAGTGAACGTGTCGCCGGGCGGCAAGCCGGTGATCTACAACGCCATGGTCTCGACCCTGAACCCGGGCGACGAGGTGGTGATCCCCACCCCCTACTGGGTCAGCTATCCCGACATGGTGCTGCTGGCCGGCGGCGAGCCGAAGTTCGTGCAGACCACCGCGGAGAACGGCTTCAAGGTGCAGCCGGCCGACCTCGAGGCGGCGATCACGCCCAAGACCCGCTGGGTGTTCCTGAACTCGCCGTCCAATCCGTCCGGCGCGGCCTACACCAAGGCCGAACTGCGGGGCCTGGCCGACGTGCTGCTGCGCCACCGGCACGTCTGGATCCTGACCGACGACATGTACGAACACCTGCTGTTCGACGACTTCGAGTTCTGGACCATCGCCCAGGTGGAGCCGGCGCTCTACGACCGCACCCTGACCATGAACGGGGTCTCCAAGGCCTACGCCATGACCGGCTGGCGGATCGGCTATGCGGCAGGTCCCGAGCCGCTGATCAACCTGATGCGCAAGGTGATGAGCCAGACCACCTCTAACCCCTGCTCGATCTCGCAATACGCCGCGGTCGAGGCGCTGAACGGCACGCAAGAGTTCATCAAGCCGAACCAGAAGCTGTTCCAGGGCCGGCGTGACCTGGTGGTCTCGATGCTCAACCAGGCGACAGGGATCAAGTGCCCGACGCCGGAAGGCGCCTTCTACGTCTATCCGTCGTGCGAAGGCCTGATCGGCAAGACCGCGCCCAGCGGTAACAAGATCACCTCCGACGCCGATTTCGCCAACGAGCTGCTGGAGGCCGAGGGCGTGGCGGTGGTGCACGGAGCGGCCTTCGGCCTATCACCCTTCTTCCGCATCAGCTACGCCACGGCGAACTCGGTGCTGGAAGACGCCTGCAGCCGCATCCAGCGCTTCTGCGCCAGCGTGAAGTAGGCTCCTGAAAGATCCCCCTCTGGGGGAGAATCGATAGGTTCAATGCCGCTCGCGCCACTGGGCGTGGGCGGTGTCCTTGGTGCGGTTGAGCCGCAGCTTGTCGTCCTCGATCGTCTCGATCCAGGTTATCGGGATCAGGTGGTGTCGAAGTCCGGCGCCCATGTCGAACTTGGCCAGTTCGATCTCGTCGCCCACGATATGGTCCACGCGGCCCACGTGGCCGCCGTCGGACCCGATCACCTCCATGTGCTCGTGGATGTCGGCGTGTTGCACCATGTTCGATCTCCTCGTCTTGTGAAGGGTGAGAACCACTCTGGGGAGCCTGAGGTTGCGCATGGCGGAGCCGATCAATCTCAACAAAGCGCGCAAGGCCCGCGCCCGCGCCGAAGGGAAGGCCCAGGCCGCGGAGAACCGGGTCCGCTTCGGCCGCGCCAAGGCGGAGAAGGCGGTCTCCAAACTTGACGCCGAGCGCGCCCGCCGCGCCCACGATGGCGCCAAGCGCGACGACTAGGGGTCGAACAGGCGAGCCGGATGCACGGCGTGCGGATGTAAGCCCCATGGCTCTATGTCGAAGTGCAGGACCTCCTCGCGGGTCCCGAGCTTGTCGTAGAGCGCCAGCGCCGGCTCGTCGCCGTGGTCGCCCTGAACGAAGATCACCCAGGCCTGGCGCGCGCGGGCGATCTGCTTGAGGCGCTCGATCAGGGCGGTGGCGACGCCGCGCCGCCGCTGCATCTCGGCCACCGCGAGGTCGTAGATGTAAAACTCACGGCGGGCGCGCTCGAACTTCTCCAGCTCGTAGGCGACGAGGCCGCCCACGACCGCGCCCTCGTGCAGCGCCACCAGCACGGCCACGTGCTCGCGGGCGAGGAAGCGCTTGAGCCAGGCGTCGTCGGGCGGGTCGGCGGCGTAGCTTCGCGCATCGTCGAAGGCCGCGGCGAACAGGGTGTTCAGCTCGCGCATCCGGGGAAGCTCGGCCGGGGCCAGGCGCTGGATCTCGAACGTCACTTGCGGCGCCCCTTCGGCTTCGGCTGAGCCAGAAGATGGGCGGCGGCGAGCGCTGAGACGAGGGTCGGCTCGTCGACGATGGTCAGGTCGCAGCGCGTAGCCCCCTTTCGCCCCCAGCCGCCGGGAACCGGGGCGAAGGCTTCGGGCGCCTGCTCGCAGTAGAAATCGCGCAGGTCCGGGTCGAACATGAGGTTGAGGTCGGGGGCGCTGGCGTCGAGCGTGGCGAAGGTCTTCCGTGGCGTGTGGAAAGCCTGGCGGTGAAAGTGCGGCTTCTCGGCGGCCCCTGGCAAAGCCAGCGCCAACGCCCTCGCCCGCTCCGGATCGACGCCCATGGCCTGGCCTCCTGTCTCAGTGCGCGGTGTCAGCTGGATCGTCCGCCTGGCCGATCTCGATCAACGCCGCCAAACCGCGGCGCAACGCGGTCACGCCCTCGGCTCCGACGCGATTGGCGAGCTGCGTGTCGATGCGTTCGCGCGCGATCGCCTGAGCCGCCGCCGCCGCGGAACCGCGCTGAGTGAGGGCGATGTTGAGCCGCCGGCGGTCGGCGGGATCGACGGCTCGGTCCAGATAGCCACGCTCCACCAGGGTGTCGATCAGCTGGCCCGCGGCCTGCTTGGAGATGCGCAGCTCGCGCACCAGCTGCCGCAGCGGAACCCCGCCCGCGCCCAGCGCCAGACCGCCGATCACATAGAGGCCGTTGCGCGGCACGTCCTCGAAACCGGCCTCTACAAGCGCGCGCCGCATCGCGACGCCATAGGTGTTGCGGGCGTGCCGCAGCAGGGCGGGGATGACGACGTCGTGGCACCAGGCTGGTTCGCTCATGCGGGATAATTTAGGGCAACTATCAATACAGTCCACATTATGGACTAAATTTAATTGACCTTGCCCGCGGCGGCTTCGCGCGCGATGGCTCGACCATGCCGCAGCTCCGCAAACGCTCGCTCCAGCTCGCCGGACACCGCACCTCCATCGCGCTGGAACCGGAGTTCTGGGCGGTGCTGGAGGAGACGGCCCGCTCGCGCGGCGTCAGCCTCGCCGGCCTCGTGCTGCGCATCGACGCAGAGCGCGGCGAACGCCCCCTCGCCTCGGCCTGTCGTGTAGCGGCGCTGGGGTTCGTCGGATCGCGGCCCTAGCGCGCGGGATCAATGCACCGGGTTGAGCAGAACCGCGGCCAGCACGAAGGCCGCCACGATCAGCACGCCCATCAGCGCCCAGAACACCGGCGGCATGGCGTCGCGGCGCCGCCGCGGCGGAAGATCGTCGTCGGACATCAGAGCTCTTCAGCGTCGCCAGGTTTTTCGGAGCGCCCCTCGTTCGCCCTAACCTTGGCTCCTGCGGCGAAGTTCCGCCTACGCGGCTCCTCGCCCCCTCAGTCGCGCTAAGGCGACCCCAGCTAGAGGCGTCAGACGATTGACCATATCCTGCGCTTTCGTGGCCATGGTTATCGTCTCACGAGTTCCCGGCCTGGCCACCAAAACCGCCTCGCTTTGAGGCGTAGGCCGGTTTGGGCCTACGCATTCTAGCCAGCCATTCTATATTTGTTCCCCATGTCCCCCGCCGAATCTCCGTTCGATCCCGACCTGCCCGCGCCGCGCATCAGCGATCTGGCGCGGCCGCGCGGCGCTCCGGCGCCGGACTATCTCGACGGCCTCAATCCCGAGCAGCGCGATGCGGTGGAGACCACCGACGGCCCGGTGCTGGTGCTGGCCGGCGCCGGCACCGGCAAGACTCGCGTCCTGACCACGCGGCTGGCGCATATCCTGTCCAGCGGCAAGGCCAGGCCGTGGCAACTGCTGGCCGTCACCTTCACCAACAAGGCCGCGCGCGAGATGCGCGAACGGATTACCGCGATCATCGGCCCCGAGGCCGAGGGCCTACGGTGGCTGGGCACCTTCCACTCGATCGCCGCCCAGATCCTGCGCCGGCACGCCGAGCTGGTAGGGCTGAAGTCGAACTACACCATTCTCGACACCGATGATCAGGAACGGCTGATCAAGCAGATCCTGGAAGCCGAGAACATCGACGCCAAGCGCTGGACGCCGAAGGCCCTGGCGGGGCTCGTCGACCACTGGAAGAACCGCGGCTGGACGCCCGACCGCTTGCCGCCCGCCGAGCATCAGGCCTTCGCCAATGGGCGAGGCCAGGCGCTCTATCGCCTCTATCAGGAGCGGCTGCGGGTGCTGAACGCCTGCGACTTCGGCGACCTGCTGCTGCACAATCTGACGATCTTCACCGGCAGTCCGGACGTGCTGGCCGAGTACCACGACCGTTTCCGCTACCTGCTGGTGGATGAGTACCAGGACACCAACGTCGCCCAGTACCTGTGGCTGCGCCTGCTGGCGCAGAAGCGGCAGAACGTCTGCTGCGTCGGCGACGACGATCAGTCGATCTATGGCTGGCGCGGCGCCGAGGTGGACAACATCCTGCGCTTTGAGCGCGACTTCCCGGGCGCCAAGGTGATCCGGCTGGAGCGCAACTACCGCTCCACCGGCCACATCCTCGCCGCCGCGTCGGGCCTGATCGCCGCCAACAAGAGCCGCCTCGGCAAGACGCTGTGGACCGAGGCGCAGGGCGGCGAGAAGGTGATCGTCCGCGGGGTCTGGGACGGAGAGGCCGAGAGCCGACTGATCGCCGAGGAAGTCGAACGCGCCAAGCGCGGCACGACCGACAAGGGCGCGCGCCGCTTCCGCGACATGGCCATACTGGTGCGCGCCTCCTTCCAGATGCGCGCGTTCGAAGAGCGGTTCGCCCTGCTGCAGATCCCGCTGAAGATCATCGGCGGCCAGCGGTTTTTCGAGCGCGCCGAGGTCCGCGACGCCCACGCTTATCTGCGGCTGATCCTTTCGCCGGACGACGACTTGGCGTTCGAACGCATCGTCAACGTGCCCAAGCGCGGCATCGGCGACACCACGGTGCAGAAGCTCCTGCACGTCGCGCGGGTGCGCGGCGTCCCGGCGAGCGTCGCGGCGCGCGAACTGGTGCGCACCGACGACCTGGCCGCCAAGACCCGCACCGCGCTGGCGGGCTTCCTGCGCGACCTCGATCGCTGGCGCGGCGAGGCCGAGCGCATCCACCACGCCCGGCTGATGGAGCAGGTGCTGGAAGAGAGCGGCTACACCGACGCGCTGCGCCTCGACCGCTCCCCCACCGCCCAGGGCCGGCTGGAGAACCTGAAGGAGCTGGTCAGCTCCATGGCCGAGCACGAGAACCTGCAGGCCTACCTGGAGCACGTTTCGCTGGTCATGGACCTTGAGCGCGAGGCCGGCGGGGACAGCGTGCAGATCATGACCCTGCACCAGGCCAAGGGCCTGGAGTTCCCGCTGGTCTTCCTGCCGGGATGGGAGGAAGGCGTCTTCCCCTCCCAGCGCAGCATGGACGAAAAGGGCGAGAAGGGCCTCGAGGAGGAGCGCCGCCTGGCCTACGTCGGTATCACGCGGGCGCGGGAAGAGGCGCGGATCTCCTTCGCCGCCAACCGCCAGGTCTACGGCCGCTGGACCAGCCAGTTGCCCAGCCGTTTTGTCGACGAACTGCCCCTCGCCAACGTCGAGGCCTCCTCGGAGACCGGCTATTATGGCGGCGGGCCGGGCATGCAGCAGCACGGCAGCCGCTGGGACGAAAGCCCCTCGTTCGGCGCCGGCTATTCCTCCCCCGGCTGGAAGCGCGCCCAGGCCAGCGGCTACCGCGGCAGCCACCCGGGCCGGCAGGCGGTGATCGAAGGCGAAGGCCGGCTCGTCGCGGTCTCCGAGAGCTCGGCCGCCAGCGCCTACAAGCGCGGCGACCGTGTGTTCCACGTCAAGTTCGGCTACGGTCAGGTGAGCGGAGTCGAGGGCAACAAGCTCACGGTCCAGTTCGAAAAGGCTGGCGAAAAGAAGGTCATCGACAGCTTCGTCGAGAAGGCCTGAGATTTCAGATGCTTCGATTTGGTAGCAGGATAGCAGCCGCGGCATGCCGGGGCTATCCGGCCTCGTCGGCGCGCTCAGGCAATTACGCTAGCGCCTTGTGCAAACTCGAAAATCGACGTTTCTTCCATTCTGCAAACTAATTGCGCCGCCTCGGCAACTCCTTGCACGGGCGCAGAGCGCAATAGCGGGGAGGAATAGAGATGGTCTCCATGAGACGAGGGGCTTTGCTGGCGGCTGCGTCGGCGTTGGCCATCACAATCGATATCGCGGCCGTCAACCAAGCCGCGGCGGCCGAGGCGTCGGATCCGACGCAGCAGCTCGAAGAGGTCGTGGTTACAGCCCGCCGGAGGGCCGAAGCGCTGCAGGACGTACCGCAGTCGATCCAGGCGCTCAGCGGCGAGACGCTGCAGGCGCGCGGTGTCCGCGTCGTCAACGACCTCATGATTGTCACGCCTGGCCTTCAGATCAACGCGACCGCCACCGCCGGCAAGAACAAGCCGGGCTATGAGCTTCGGGGCATCGGCATCTCCGACGTGCTGGGCACCCAGGACCAGGCCATCGGCACCTATGTGAACGACGTCTATCTGGCGCGAAACTCCGGCTTGAACCAGGCCCTGTACGACATGGAAAATGTGCAGGTGCTGTACGGCCCGCAGGGCACGCTGTTCGGCAGAAACACCACCGCAGGCGCTATCCTCTACACCTCCAAGCGGCCGGTGGATCACTTCGAGGCGGAAGCCAACTCTGAATTCGGCAGCTACGGCGCCTGGGGCGTTGGCGGAATGGTCAACATTCCGGTCAACGAGAAGGTCGGGCTTCGCCTGGCAGGCCAACACTACCAAAGCGACGGCTTCACCAAGAATCTGCGGCCGGGCGGCCACCGGCTGGACGACGACGACATCTACGCCGTGCGCGGCACCCTGCTGCTGCGGCTGACGGACTCCCTGACCAACACCACCATCGGAGACTACTTCAACAACGACACTCACGGCTGGAACGGGCGCATGGGCGTCGCCGTGACCTCGCTCACGCCGGCGACCGTGCCGATCCCCGGCGGCGGGTCGGTGGCGCTGTCCCGCACCCTCATTGGCCTCTATGGTCAGCGGCTGGTCAACGCCATCGCCGCGGTCCCGACCGACGCGCGAAAGCAATGGACCGACATCGACGAGTACTATCGGGTCCGGACCGGCGGCATCGCCAACATCACGCAATGGGACGTCGGTCCCGGCATTACAATCAAGAACGTGTTCGGATATCGGCGCCTTAAGGAAGACTTGGCCCACGACTCCGATGGGACGCCGCTGCTGATCGCCGGCGGCGATCTGACCCGCCTGCAATATTTCAACAATCGCCAGCACCAGGTCTCTGACGAACTCCAGCTGCAAGGCGACTCGTTCGAAGGCAAGCTGGAGTGGATCCTCGGGGCCTATTACTTCCGCGAGCGTTCGGGCGGCACGGAGGCCCAGCAGCAGCTCATCGACACGCCCGCCGGCGCCACCTCGCCGACCTTGATCCGGTATGGGGCGACCAACTACTCCAAATCCGTGTTCGCGCATGCGATCTGGCAAGTGACGCCGCAGCTCAACCTGACCGTTGGCGGCCGCTACACCTGGGACAAGCGGGAAGTCAGCTACGACAATCCGCAACTCCGGTTCGGAACGCCGACCGCCGCCTGCTCGCTCGCCGCCGACCTCGACCTCGTCGACGGCCTGCGCGACTGCCATGCCGCACTGAGCGCCAAGTACAACGAGCCGACCTACACCGTCAGCCTCGACTACAAGCCGACGGACAAGATCCTGCTCTACGCCGCACATCGGCGCGGCTATCGCTCCGGCGGCTTCAACGGGCGCGCAGCCAACCTACTGGTCGCCAGATCGTTCGCGCCGGAGACTGTCCGTGACGTGGAGGTCGGCTTCAAAGGCGATTGGCGGCTCAGCGACGACGCCGCCCTGCAGACCAACCTCGCCGCCTACAAGATGTGGTACAAGGGCATCCAGCGCAGCTCGGTCATCGCCAACCCCGCAGGCGGGCTCATCACCGCGACCGTCAACGCGGCGAGCGCCGACATCAAGGGCTTCGAGGCCAGCACGACCCTGCTGCTGTTCCAACGCCTGACCCTCGACGCCAACTGGGCCTACGCCGACGCGGTGCACACCAAATTCGATTACGCAAATGCGCCTGGCGGCGTCGTCCGCGACGTGCCCTTCGGCAACTCGAAGAACACGGTGACCGGAAGCGCAACCTACATCGCGCTCGACGAGCCTCAGATCGGCAAGATCACCGCGACGGCCAACTTCTCCTATCGCTCGAGCTGGTTCCTTCCCAGCGAGCTTCCGCTGCTGCCGGCGGGCGCAAAGATCCCGCCGCGGACGGTCTGGAACGCTTCGATCCAGTGGGGCGACATCCGCGGGACGAACTTCACCGCCGAGGCGTTCGTGCGCAACATCACGAACAAGACCTACGTCGCGGGCGGCCTGACGGCGCTGACGTCGCTTGGACTGACCTTCGTCAACTTCGCCGACCCGCGCACCTACGGCGTCCGCTTCCGCTACCGGTTCGAGTAACAGCGGCCGCGCTTACGAATGTAGCGCTGCGATGGAGATCTGATCGACCGTCGCGTTGCTTGTGCATCGCGCGGGGAACCGGCGTCGCCCCGGGTCGCGCGGGGTCGCCGCGCCTGCGGCTGCGCCGCGGCTTGCAGCGACGGCCGCTCAGGGTCGGTAGGGAGAGCACGCCTGAACTCCACCCGCCCGGCGGAGGGATCGACGTCCCCCGCCGCCCAGCCCTGACCTATCCAGGCGCGGCTGTGGCTCTTGGCGGGCTCGTTCGCCCACCAGTTGCGGCCCGACCGGGCGGCTTTCGGCAGGGCCAAGCCCAGCATCGCCGCCAGCTCGGCGAAGCTGACCCGCCATTCGCACGCGGTGCTCCCGGCGAGCCGATCGGAGAGCGGCTTGTATTTGCTCATTCCGCGGCCTCTCCCGACGTCAACGCGCCGCCCCCGCGCATGGCGCCAGCTTGGCGCTGAACCAACCGGCCCGTGGCGCGCTGATAGCCCGACCTGAAACCGCATGGGTAATCTGAAGTGCGTACGCTGTGGGCAGGGGCGGGAATGGCTTTGGCCGCGGGCCTTCTGATGGGCGCCGCCATGAAACCCGATCTGGAGGCGGATAATCGCCCAGCGGGGCCGCAGGTGATCGCCGAAGGGCCCGCCGCAGGCTCGACCGGCCCGTTCGACGACCGCACGCAGGCCTACGCCGCCTACCGCGGCGAGATCCCCGACTATGTGCTGGGCACCGACTGGAAGCGGCAGCTAGATGCGCCGCTGCCGGTCGCCTATGCCGACGCTGGCTCGGCGGTGGACTACTACGAATCTCCGCTGGCCGAGGAGGAGCGGCCCGTCGCCGAGACCGGAACCGCGACGCCGGCGGTGTACCGGGCGCCTCCCGAACCGCACGGCGGCTACCCGTCGCTGAACGGCGCGGCGGCCTACTCGGACGACAGCCGCGCGGAGAAGACACCCGTCGTACGGGCGGTCGAGGTGGCGGACGACGCCCCCCCTAAGGCCACCGGCGACACGACCCCCGCCCGCTGAGTCCCCTCGCCTTTCGCGCCTCGGTCGGCTAGCAGGGCGCGCATGACCGACGAGGCCCTGCAGATCATCGCCCGCGGCCCGCGCGCCGCGGCCGAAGCCGCCGCCGCGGTGCTGGACAAGACCCCCGCCACCGAGACCCTCACCTACTCGATCCTCGAGGAGGACGAGGACCACGACGTCTGGCGGATCGACGCCTTCCCGACGAGCGACGACGAGCGCGACGCGACGGTGGAAGTGCTCAAAGGTTTCCAGGCTTTGCGCGTCGCCACCGAGAAGCTGGCCGACGCCGACTGGCTGGCGATGGCGCTCTCCGGCCTGCCGCCGGTGCGGGCCGGTCGCTTTTTCGTCTTCGGCGCTCACGACCGCGGCCTGGCGCCGGCGTCGACCGTCAACCTCCGCATCGAGGCCGGCGCGGCCTTCGGCACCGGCCACCATGGCACGACGGTCGGCTGCCTGCTCGCCTTCGACCGACTGCTGAAGGGCCGGCGCTTCGAGCGGGTGCTGGACGTCGGCTGCGGCACCGGAGTGCTGGCGATCGCCGCGGCGCGCACCGGATCGCGCGTCGCGCTGGGCACCGACATCGACCCGGTTTCGGTCCGCATCGCCAACGAGAACGCGCGGCTGAACCGCGCGCACGCCGAGTTCTTTCACGCCGCGGGGCTGGGCGACGCGCGGATCCGCGACGGCGGTCTCTACGACCTGGTGTTCGCCAACATTCTCGCGCCGCCGCTGGTGGCGCTTGCCGGCGACATCAAGGGCGCGCTGCGGCCCGGCGGAACCGCCATCCTGTCCGGGCTGCTGCGCACCCAAGAGCGACGTGTGTCGGCCGCTTACCACTCGCGCGGCTACCGCATCGTGAGGCGGCTGCATCGCGATGCCTGGGCGACGCTGGTTGTCCAGCGGCCCTGAGCCCGCGCCGCGGAACCCACAGCCAAAGACCGACGTTCCGCCGACCGAAGCGACACTGTCGCGCTTTGGAGGATTCCGAATGTCTGATCGCGAATACGTCGAACGCACCACCGTCACCGACACCCCGGACGGCCGTGAGACCGTGCGCGAGAGCACACCGATCCGCAGCAGCGGTGGCAACGCCGGCTGGTGGATCGCCGCAGTCGTCGCGGTGGTGGCGATCATCGGGGTGCTGATGCTGGTCAACAATCAGAGCAGCCAGGCCGATCTGCAGGCCGCGCGCGACCAAGGCGCCGCCGAAGCGAACCTGGCCTCGGCGACGAGCAACGCCCAGCAGGCCGCCGTGCAGGCGAGCCAGGCCGCCCAAGCGGCGGTCTCGTCCACGGCCCAGGCCAGCCAACGCGCCGCCGAAGCCGCACAGAGCGCCGCCAACCAGACGGCGCAGGCCGCGCAGAGCGCCGGCGACGCCGCGCGCGACACCACCACGGTCGAGATCGCCCCGGCCGAGCCTGCTCCGCAGCAGTAGGCCGATCGCCGCGCCTGGAGCACCGTTGAGAAATCGTGCTCTATGCGCGGCATGCTTCGCCGCCTGCTACTTTCAGTCGTCGCCAGCTTTATCGCCGTCACGGTGGCGCATGCGGCCGACGCCAAGCTGTTCGAAGGCGAGGTCGGCGGGCTGCCGATCGTCCTGAAGGTGGAGGTCGACGGCCAGTCAGCGTTCGGGGCGTATTTCTACCGCCGGACGCTGTTCGACATCATCCTCAACGGCGAGGTTCGCGGCGGCGCGGTGCAACTGGAGGCGCCGTTCACCGAGGACAAGCTGAAGCTCGTTCCCAAGGGCGACGGCTACACGGGTCAGCTCACGACGGCGCGCGGCAAGACCCTGCCGGTCTCGCTACGCCCAGTTCGTCCCGCAGTCCGCTCAGAGTTCGGCGATCTCGACGGCTATGAGCGCCTGCGTCTCGCCGCGCTGACGTTGCGCGCTGGCCGCACCGAGACCATCGGCCAGGGCTCGATCCGCTGGTTCGTCGAGCCGAGCAGCGGCGTCAGCCTGTTCCGTCTGGTAAGCGGCTACGGCGCGTCGGCGACGGCGACGATCAACCGGGCTCTGGCCCAGGCCCACTGGAAGCGCGTGGCCGACTATTTCGGCTGCCCGGCGTTTGGCGGCGGCCCGGGTTCTGAGATCAGCAAGCCGGAGGACGTCTACCTGTCGAACCGGTTCATCAGCTTCGGCTGGCCGGCGAGTTGGAGCTGCGCGGGCGCGGCGCATCCGGACTTCGGCCTCGAGGGCCACTCCTTCGACGCCGTCAGCGGACGAGAGCTTGCGCTCGACGAGGTATTGCATTTCGGCTCGGCCGCACCGCCGAAGCCCGACACGGACGCCTGGTACGAGTATCGTAGCGGGACCTTCGCGCCGGGCGTCGTCGCGCTGATGAAGCGGCTGCACCCTAAGGAGGTGCTCAATCCCTCCGGCGGCGCCGACGAAGAGGACTGCGACTATTCCGATCCCGGCGTCTGGGACTTCCCGGCCTGGCACGTAACCGAGAAGGGCCTGTATCTGGGCGCCACCTTCGCGCGGGTCGTGCGCGTCTGCGACAATCCCGATTGGTCGTACATCCCGCTGTCGGCGTTACCCAGGCGCTGAACGCGGCCTCGCGGCTTCACCGCCTCGCCCGAAGCGCCTACATCTTTCGGATGCGCCAGACCTTCGACGAGACCACCGACTCCTCCTTCGGACCCAGGCATCTGCCGCTGATCCGTCAGGCGATGGCCGAGCAAGGGCTCGACGGCCTGCTGGTGCCGCACGAGGACGAGCATCAGAACGAATATTTGCCGGCCGCCAACGACCGGCTCGGCTGGGCCACCGGCTTCACCGGCTCGGCCGGCGCGGCGGTGATCTTTCAGGACAAGGCGGCGATCTTCGTCGACGGCCGCTACACGCTGCAGGTCCGCGACCAGGTGGACGCGGCGACCTTCGAGATCCGCGACCTGATCGACGGCGGCGTCACCGCCTACCTGGAGTCCACGGCCCAGCCCGGCCAGGCGATCGGCTACGACCCGCGCCTGCACAGCCCCGACGCGCTGCAGCGCCTGAAGGCGGCCGCGGCCAAGGCGGGCGCCGAGCTGAAGGCGGTCCCGCTCAACCCGCTGGACGCCGCCTGGGGCGAAGCCCGGCCCGATCAGCCAGCAGCGCCGGTCGTGCCCCATTCCCTGGAGTACGCTGGCGAGGACTCCACGTCGAAGCGCCGACGGATCGGCGAGACCCTCAAGGCCCAGGGCGCATCGGCCGCGGTGCTGACCGCGCCGGCTTCGCTAGCCTGGCTGTTCAATATCCGCGGCGGCGACGTCATCCGCTCGCCCCTGCCGCTCGGCCAGGCGATCCAGTTCGCCGACGGGACCGCGCGGCTGTTCCTCGACCCGCGCAAGGTGACGGCCGACCTGCCCGCCTGGCTCGGCAACGAGGTGCGGCTGGAGCGGCCCGACGATCTGCCCCGCGCCCTGGCGGAGCTTTCCGGCCAGACGGTGCTGGTCGATCCGGCGCAGTCGTCGGCCTGGTACTTCGACGAGCTCTCAGCGGGCGGCGTCCAGGTGCTGCGCGCTGAGGATCCGTGCACCCTGCCCCGCGCCTGCAAGAACGCCGTGGAGATCGAGGGCGCGAAACGGGCGCACGCGCGCGACGGGGCGGCGCTGACCCGCTTCCTCCACTGGCTGGCGACCGAGAGCGAGACAGGCTCGGTCGACGAGATCACCGCCGTGCAGAAGCTGGAAGCCTTCCGGGAGGCGACCGGCGCGCTGAAGGACATTTCCTTCGACACCATCGCCGGGGCGGCCGGCAATGGCGCCATCGTCCACTACCGCCCCACCGAGCGGCTGAACCGCCAGGCAGAGCGCGGCAGCCTGATGCTGATCGATTCCGGCGCCCAGTACCTCGACGGCACGACCGACGTGACCCGCACCGTCGCCATCGGCGAGCCGTCCGCGGAGATGAAGGCGCGCTTCACCCTGGTGCTGAAGGGCCACCTGGCGCTGGCGCGCGTCAGGTTCCCCGCCGGGATCACCGGTTCGGCGCTCGACGCCCTGGCGCGCCAAGCGCTGTGGGCGCACGGGCTGGACTACGATCACGGCACCGGCCATGGCGTCGGCTCCTATCTCGGCGTCCACGAGGGCCCGCAGCGAATCTCGAAGGCGCCCAGCCCGGTCGCCCTCAAGCCCGGGATGATCATCTCGAATGAGCCCGGCTACTACAAGGAAGGCGCCTACGGCATCCGCATCGAGAACCTGCAGGTGGTGACCGAGGCTCAGGCCATTCCAGGTGGTGACCGGCCGATGCTGGGCTTCGAGACGCTGACGTTGGCGCCGATCGACCGCCGCTGCATCGCCCGCGACCTGCTTAGCGACGAGGAGCGGGCCCAGCTCGACGCCTACCACGCCCGCGTGCGGGAGGTGATCGGCCCGCAGTTGCAGGGCCCGGCGCGCATCTGGCTCGAGGCGGTGACGGCGCCAATCTAGCTAGGACGTTCTCACCTGCCCGACTGCACTTGCACGTTGCCGGCCTGCGAGCCGCGGCCCGACGACTTGGCGAGGTCTTCCTCGAACCAGTCGCGCACGGCCTGATTCATTCGCCGCGCCGCCAGCTCGGTGGCTTCGACATCCGACTCCAGGATCGCCTCCGCGAGCCGCAGGCGCATGCGGCGCGCATGCTGGATGCGCTCGGCGTGGCCGAGCCAGATCCCTTCGGATTGCAGTTTCGAGAGGTTGAGAATGATCTCCAGGAACAGATTGAGCACCGGATTGCCGCTCAGGCTGTAGAAGATCTCGCCGAACTCGCCCTCGGTTTTGAGATACTTCTGAATCGGCGGCGCCTCGTCGAGGCTCGCGCGTTCGGCGGCGGCGAACTCGCGCAGGCGCTGCAGCTGAGCCTGATCGGAGCTCGCCGCGGCCGCCGCAGCCGTAGCCGCATAGATCGGCGCGGCCGACAGGATCAGATGCTGCAGCGTCGCGCTGCGCGAATGCAGATAGACCGCCGTCACATGCGCGACCGCCTCGCCGGTCGGGCGCTGGACGAAGTATCCGCCGCCTACGCCGCGCTTGATCTTAAGCAGTTGTTCCTGTTCGAGGAGCTTGGCGGCCTGGCGAAAGGTGGGCCGGCTGACCCCGAAACGGGCGACCAGTTCGTCCTCGCTGCCCAGCAGCGTGTCGTGGCCGAGCCGGAGCGCTTCCTCGCGGATCGCCGCGACGACCCGCTTCAGAGTGGTTGTGCGGGCCTGGTTCATTGCATGATCCGCCGCGAAAGCCCCGATCCCACGCCCGAACAGCGAAACGCCATGGAGTTGCGCCGCTTGCGGTCGACAGCTCTGTAGATCACCCCGCCCGCCAATTGAGCAAGCTCTAAACGTGCCGTGGTTTCCGGGTGCGGATGCCACGCGCGTCAGGCCCCCCAGACGGCCGCGCCACCCGCCGATGCGCGCCGATTAGCACGCGCCGCCGAATGACCTCGGCGAACCCTCTGATCGCGCCTACGCCGTGCGGGCGCGTTAGCCCCCAGGCCGCTGCGTCGGCCCTCACGCGTCGAAAGAATCTGGGAATTTCCATGAAGTATTGCGCGGATGTAACGGGTGGCCTCGCAACAGGGCCGCGCAATGGAGGGCCAACGAGCCTGGATGCAGACCCAGGGAAGCAGGCCCGCGAACGGGCGCCAAGATGCCCCTAGCGCGCGAAATGCGCCTACGATAGGGATACAGATACATCTATTCAGGGGCGCTCAATGGACCTGAGTTATACGCCGGAATACAAGGCCTACCGTGCGGACCTACGCGCTTTTCTGGAGCGCGAGTGGGATCCGCAGAAAGCCCGCGACCGCCAGAGCGGCGAGGCCTACGTCTCGGAGTTCCGCCGCAAGGCGACCGAGAAAGGGTACCTCTATCGCGCCGTGCCGAAGCGGTATGGCGGCTCCGAGCAGCCTGCCGACGTTCTGCAGGTGCAGATCATCCAGGAGGCGTTCGCGCGCGCGCGCGCGCCGATGGAAGTTGTCGGCAACGGCATGCTGATCGTCGTGCCGACGCTGCTGGAAGTGGGCGCCGAGTGGCAAAAGGAGATGTTCGTCGAGAAGACCGTTCTTGGCGAATACCGCTGGGCGCAAGGCTATTCCGAACCGGGCTCGGGCAGCGACCTGGCCTCGATCAAGACCCGCGCCGAGCTGGACGGCGACGAGTGGGTGATCAACGGCCAGAAGATCTGGACGACGATGGCGCACACCGCGACGCACATGTTCGCGCTGTGCCGCACCGAACCGGACGCGCCCAAGCACGCCGGCATCTCCTACATGCTGATGGACTTCAAGCAGCCGGGCATCACGATCCGGCCGATCAAGCAGATCAGCGGCGCGCAGGAGTTCAGCGAAACCTTCCTCGACAACGCCCGCACTCCGAAGGACTGGATCGTCGGCGAGCGCGGCAAGGGCTGGGCGGTCTCCAAGGTCAACCTCAAGCACGAGCGCAACAATGTCGGCTCCGCGACGCGCACGGTGGGCGAGTTCGAGAAGCTGGTGACGCTCGCCAAGCGGACGATGCTCAACGGCAAGCCGGCCATCGAGGATCCGTCCATCCGCATGCGGCTGGTCACGCTCGAGGGCTACATGCAGGCGCACCTGTGGAGCGGCTACTATCAGCAGACGCTCGCCTCGCGCGGGGAGAGCGCCGGCCCGCTCGGCATGATGAACAAGCTCAACATGAGCAACATGGGCCAGACGATCGCCGGCATCGCCACCGACGTGCTCGGCCCGACGGCGCTGCTGGCGCCCAGCTGGAGCGGCGGCCCGATGGGCGACGAGCGTTGGCTCAACCAGATCTTCGGCTCGATCGCCATGGCCATCGCCGGCGGCACCTCGAACATCCAGCGCGGCGTGATCGCCGAGCGCGGGTACGACCTTCCGCGCGAACAACTCGACTAGGAGCGCCGGACATGTACTTCGATCTCACCGACGATCAGAAGATGCTGCGCGACCAGGTCGAGTCGCTGCTCGCCGACCGGCTGGGCGACCAGCAGGTCCTGGCCCTGGTCGACGCCGACACCAGCTGGGACCCGGCGCTGTTCAGCGCCCTGGTCGACATGGGCCTGCCGGCCATCCTGGTCCCCGAGGCCAAAGGCGGCCTGGGCATGGATCTGCTGACGCTGGCGGTCGCCGCCGAGGCGCAGGGCAAGTTCGCCGCGCCGACGCCGATCATCGCCAACGCGCTGGCGGCCTGGCTGCTGTCGCACGTCGACGGCAAGGACGATGACGTCGGCCAGCTGATCGGCGGCGAAGCCATCGCCGCCTTCGCTTTCTGCGGCGGGAGCGGCTGGACGCCGGATGCCTGGAGGCTGGCGGGCCCGACCCTCGCGGGCGAGGTTGCAGGCGTCGAATGGGGCGAGCGCGCCACCCACTTCATCGTCGGACTGGCCGGGGGCGGGCTAGGGCTGGTCAGGGCGGGCGCGCCGGGCCTGACCGTGCAGCCGCAGCAGAGCGTCGACCGCACCCGCCCCGTCGCCAAGCTGGTCTTCGAGGGCGCCGCGGTGGAGGCGCTGCCGCTCAAGCCGGAGACGATCGCACGCCTGCAGCAGGCGATCCTGGTCGCCTACGCCGCCGACGCGGTCGGCGCGGCGAACAAGGCGCTCGGCATGGCCATCGAATACGCCAAGGTCCGCAAGCAGTTCGGCCGCGTGATCGGCTCGTTCCAGGGGCTGAAGTTCCAGCTCGTCGACCTGGCGATCGAGGTCGAGCCCAGCCGTCCGCTGGTCTGGTATGCGGCCCACTGCTGGGACGCCATCCCCGCCCAGGCCGAACGCATGGCGGCCCTCGCCAAGGCGCACACCACCGACGTCGCGGTGAAGACCGGACGCGGGGCGATCGAGGCGCACGGCGGCATCGGCTACACCTGGGAGTATCCGCTGCACGTGTGGCTGAAGCGCGCGATGCACGACCGGACGATTTTCGGCGCGCCCAGCGAGCACCGGACGCACGCCGCCGCGCTCGCCGGCTGGTGAGTCATACAGCTACCTGAATAACCAGAAGGGGCTTGCCGCGGCGGCTCCTCGCTGGATAGCACGGATCGGCGCTTCCGCCTGGAAGCGCCCATTGCTTTTGCGCGCGCCGGCATGGAGTGGGGTCGATGTCTGAGACGTCGGACGATTGGAAGGCCGCCTGGCGGCCGGTCATCAACCAGATCGGGGCCGACCTGGTCGACGGCGCGACCTTCTTCGGGATCGACCGCGCCGAGCCTGGCGCGATCCGCCGCTACCTCGAGCCGCTCGAGTTCGAGTGCGCGCTGCATACCGACGCCGAGACGGCGCGCGCCTACGGGTTCGCCGACGTCACTGCGCCGTACACGGCGATCTCCACCTGGGCCGCCGCGCCCGTCTGGGAGCCCGGCGAGCAGATGTTCACCAGCGCCGAGCGCAACGCGCTCCCTGCCCGGCTGTCCGTCAAACCGGCCATGCCGCCCGGCGGGCCGCCGGTCAGCAACTACTTCGCGACCGACTCCGAAGTCGAGTACCTCCGCCCGGTCCTCGCCGGAGAACGGCTCGGCCGCCGCGGCAATCGGCTGATCGGCTGTTCGCCCAAGGAGACCAGGGTCGGGCGCGGCGCCTTCCTCAGCTACGAATGGGACGTCGTGACCGAGGCCGGCGAGGTGGTCGCCCGCCAGCGCGCCACGATGTTCTGGTACTAAGGCGGATCAAGCATGACGCAGAAGACCTGGAACCAGGCCGAAGTCGGCGACGCGCTCGGGCCGATCGCCTTCCCCCTGTCGGTCTATCGGCTGATCGTCGCGGCGGCGGCGAACCGCGACTTCAACGCCATCCATCACAACAGCGAATACGCCAAGTCGACCGGCGCGCCGGAAATGTACGCCAACGGCATGTTCCTGCAGGGCATGTGGGAGCGCACGCTACGCGAATACATGGGCCTGGCAGGCACGCTCCGGCGGATCGCCGGCTTCCGCATGAACAGCTTCAACTGCGTGGGCGAGACCGTAGTCGTGAAGGGCGAAGTGGTCCGCAAGTGGCAGGACGGCGAGACCGGGTTGCTCGAGGTGAAGATGTGGTCGGAGAACGGGGACCGCATCACCGTCGGCCCCGGACTCGTCACGCTCACACTGCCGATGGACGCCGCCATCGACGCCTGAACCGGCTGCGCCCATTCGTTACGCGTCCGGCATCGTGGCGACGGGCAATTCTGCGTAAGATTGGACGCTGGAACGGCGAAGAGATGGGTTGCGCCGCAGGCGCTCGCCGCCGTAACCAGTGAGATAATAAGGCTCCGCAAGGCGCTGGAGGCGACGTGCGCGAGGCGCATGCGCCGGGCGATTGAAGGCGGGGACGGCCGCCGGCAGGCTGGCGTCGAGCAGAGGAAGACCGCAGTGGAATATGTGAATCTCGGCGCGACAGGCTTGAAGGTGTCGCGCTTCTGCCTTGGCGTTATGAGCTATGGCGATCCGACCCAGGGCTGGAACCCTTGGATCCTGCCGCCCGAGCAGGGCATGGTCTTCATGCGCCAGGCGCGTGAACTGGGGATCAACTTCTTCGACGTGGCCGACGTCTACGCCGGCGGCTCCAGCGAGAGCTTCCTGGGCGAGGCGATGGCCGAACTCTACCGGCGCGACGAGATCGTCATCGCGACGAAGGTCGGCGGCCGCGTCGGCGCGAACAGCATCGCCCAAGGCGAAGGTTGGCCGACCGTTCAAGGCACGTCGCGCAAGCACATCTTCGACGGCGTCGACGCCAGCCTGAAGCGGCTGAAGACCGACTACATCGACCTCTACCAGATCCACAGCTTCGACCCGACCACACCGGTCGACGAGACGATCGGAGCGCTGCACGACCTCGTGAAATCGGGCAAGGTCCGCTACATCGGCGCCTCGAATATCCCGAGTTTCCGCCTTGCTCAGGCGCTCTACAAGGCCGACCTCAAGGGCCAGACGCGGTTCGTCTCGGTGCAGCACCATTACAATCTGATCTACCGGGAGGACGAGCGGGACCTGCTGCCGCTGATGCAGGACGAGGGCGTGGCCAGCATGCCGTGGTCGCCGGTGGCGCGTGGCTTCCTCGCCGGCAATCGCAGCGCCGGGACCGAGCGGTCCAAGACCGATCCGATGGGCGCCCACCTCTACGGCTCGGACAATGACTTCGCCATCGCCGAACGGGCGGCCGGTTTGGCGAAGGCGCTAGGCGTCGCGCCGGCGGCGCTGGCGCTGGCCTGGCTGCTGCACCGTCCGGGCGTCACCATTCCGGTGATCGGCGCGACCAAGCCGCACCACCTGACCGACGCAGTCTCTGCTCTCGACATCAAGCTGACCGAAGAACAGCTGACAAACCTCGAAGAGCTGTATCAACCTCGCAAAGCGAATAGCTTCCGCTGAAGCCCGCCGCCACCTATTCGCAATTCAAGCTTCAAGAAAGGGAACGCCGCCGTGCAAGAGCTTCATGTTGGCGAGAGCGGCCTGCGGTTCACGAAGGTCGGACTGGGCTGCAACAACTTCGGCTACTTCCCGCTGGCGAGCGGGATGCTGACCGGGAAGTACGGGCGCAGCGGCGGCCAGGCGGTCGGCCGGCTGGCCGACAACTTCCTGGGGCTGGGCGCCGCCTTCATGACCGACCGCAACTTCGAGGTCGTCGAGAAGCTAGAGGCGTTCTGCAAAGAGCGCGATCGCACGCTGCTCGAGCTGGCGATCAGCTGTCTGGCCCAACAGCGCTTCGTCTCCAGCGCGATCTGCGGAGCGCCCCCCGAACAGGTCGAACAGAACGTGGCGGCGTCGAATTGGACGCTGACGCCGGAAGAGCTGGCCGCCGTCGACCAGCTGACCCAAGCCTGAGCCCAAGAACAACAACGAACATACCGAGAAGGAACGACCATGATCCGCGGCGTCCACCACATCTCCCTGGCCACTCCCGACCTCGATCGGCTCCTCCATTTCTACCACGAGCTTCTCGGCATGGAGCTGCTGGGCATCTACCCGCTGCCCACCGGCGAGCCCTGCCTCGAAGAGATCGTCGGCATGAAGAACCTGGTCGGGCGCACAGCGGTGCTCAACCTGGGCAATATCACCATGGAGATCTTCAGCTACTCGAACCCGGTCCCCAAGCCCGGCGAGCGGCGCCCCGCGTGCGACACCGGCATCCGCCACATCTGCTTCGACACCGACGACGCGTTCGGCGAGTGGGAACGGCTGAAAGCGGCCGGCGTGCAGGCGGTCTCCGACGGGCCGGTTAAGCTGCCGGAGGAAATCGGCGCGGCCTCGATCTATCTGTACGACCCCGACGGCAACATCTGCGAGCTGCAGCAAGCCTATCCCGGCGGCCTGGTGAAGCCGCTGCCGAACTATAGGGGCGAGCCGGTCTGAGCCTTCGGATGTCGCAGCTCGAACGCAAGGTCGCCTTCGTCACCGGAGGCGGCAACGGCATCGGCGCGGCGCTCGCCCGCGCCCTCGCCGACCGCAGATATAAGGTCGCCGTCACCGATATCGACGTCGAGACGGCGCGCGCCGTGGCCGAGGACATCGTCGCGCGCGGCGGCATGGCGATCAGCCTGAAGCACGACGTCACCCGGCCGCAGGAATGGGCCGAGGCGGTCGCGCGGACGGAGCGCGAACTGGGCCCGATCGACTTCCTGGCCAGCAACGCCGGCGTGGCGGGGTCCATGCGCCCGCTGGAGAAGGTCTCGGCGGACTATCTGCGCTGGCTCCTGGAGGTGAACCTCATCAGCGCCCTGCACGCGATTCACACGGTCGTTCCGGGCATGCGGGCGCGCAAGTCTGGCCAGGTGCTGTTCACCGGCTCTCTCGCTTCGGTGTCGGCGGGCGGCGGCAACTCCGAGTACTGCATGTCGAAGCATGCCCTGCTCGCCATGGCGGCGGCGTTGCGCGACGAAGCCGGGCCGGACGGGGTGCAGGTCTCCCTGCTGGCGCCCGCGTCCGTCGAGAGCAAGCTGGCCGCGACGACGCGCAAGATCCTGCCACAGGCGTTGGAGAAGGACGCGCTGTTCGACAGCGACGAGAAGATGCAGTCCAAGGCGGCCAGTTCCGCCCTGCTGGGCGGGCGCATCTCCGCCGAGGAGGCCATCCGCCTGACGCTGCACCAGATGGACCGCGGCGGCTTCCTGATCTTCACGCACCCGAAGTCGCGGATCGCCACCGAGCGCCGCGGCCGGGAGGTCGCGGATGGTTTCGACCTGCTCGACGCAGCCCTTCGCGCCTAGAGTCGAGCCTGCGCCAACAACAGCCAAGCCCAATGGGAGCGCTCAATGCCGGTTCTCATTCACTGCCGCTACCGCATTCCGGCCACCGTGCGCGACGTCTGGGTCGAGTCCTCGAAGCGGATGCAGGCGCTCAGCCGGGTCGAGGAAGGCTGCATCGGCTACGCCTTCTCGTTCGACGTCGCTGATCCGGAGATCGCCTACGTCTACGAGGCGTGGACGACCCGGGAGCTGCTGGAGATCCACGCCAAGGCTCCGCACCACGACGCCCGCACGGCCGAGCTTCGGCAGCTCGAAGGCATCGATTACCAGGAGATCACCTTCTACGACGTGCCCGACGACGGGGTGCACGACATGCTGGCGCGCGCCCGGCCGAAGTGACCGCAGTGGGTTCTGGGGCGGCGTCTCGCCCGCGCCAGCCCCGGCTAGGTGATGCCGCGCCGGATCCGCCGTCCCAACGACAAGACGGTGGCGATCAGGGCGACCTGGGTCGCGCACATCACCGCTATGGGAAGCGTTTCGCCCTCGCCTTTCAGCATCGGCAGCAGCACCAGCGGCGAGACCGCCAGCCCCAGGCCGTTCGTGGCGTGCCCGACCGTCGTGGCGGTGCCCCGCAGCTCGGTGGGAAACATCTCCGACGCGTAGACCATGGCGCCGAGCCCGCACATCGCCGAGACCATGGTCATCAGGGTAGCCAGGGTGAGCGCGGCCGGCGCGCCCGGGATCAGCAGGAACGCGATCGCCAAGCCGATGAACACCGTCGCGCCGCTCGCCATGGCCGTTCCTCGATCGATCTTGTCGACGAAGAGCGTCGTCAGCAGCGCTCCGACGGGCACCGAGAGCATCGAGATGCCCGTGAACACCAGCGAGCGGTTCAGGTCGTAGCCGCGCAGGGCGAACACCGCCCCTTGCAGGGCGATGAAGATCACCGCCCAGGCGGCCAGGAACTCGACTGCGACCAGCAGCGCCAGACGCGCACGATACTCAGGGCTGAACAATGCGCTGAACCGGGCGCGCTTGGCGACGGCGGCGCCTGCGGTCTTCAGACCTTCCAGTTCCTTCGCGGCCTCCGCGCCCTCGAGCCGCCCGTAGGCGCAGATCGCTTCATCTCGTCGGCCTTGCGAGTTGAGCCACTTCGGTGACTCCGGCAGCAGCCAGAGCGTCAGGGCGGCCACCAGCAGCCCGCCGACGCCGCCGACGATGAGGGGAACGCGCCAGCCCTCGAAGCCGCCATCGACGTTGAAGGCGCGGGTGAGGAACATCGGCGAAGCCCCCCCGGGCCCCGCCAGGACCACGGTCCAGTACATGACGCTGCCGCGGGCCGACGACGGCATGGTGTCGACCAGATAGGCGCCCTGCACCGGCCGGTAGGCTCCGACGCAGATCGAGGCGAGAAAGCGCGCGATGATCAGGGCCGGCATCGAGTGCGTGGCGGCGCAGAACAGCGAGAATGTCCCAAAGCCGATCAGGGTGCCGACCAGCGCCGGCCGGCGTCCGAAGCGGTCGGCCAGCCAGCCGAAGACCGGCGCCCCGAGAACAACGGCGAGCGCGCTGACGCTGATCAGGAGCCCCAGCTCGCCGGGCGCGACGTTCGGGTCCCTGGCGAATACGGCGGCGAACACGCCGTTCATTCCGAGCTCCAGCCCGTCGAACGCCATGCCGGCGCCGCAGACGCCGACGATACCGGCATGTCGGCGCGTGAAGCGGCGCGGCTCGAACGGCGACGCCTTCGCCTCGCCCTCTTCGGTCTCCGACATCCTGTCCACTGAAGGCCCTTCGTCCCTGGCCGCCGCGACCGGCCCAAGGCGCTGGGCGCGGCCGAAAATACGCCACTGATTTGGCTTTGCGACGACACGCCCGCCTGTCGTCGGTCTGGTCGTACTTGACCGGGCGTGCGGGTCTTTGCGACAGCGCCCCGCCGCGTCCTCACCTATCGGGCCACTATTAACAGGAGCGACTGCGACTCGAAAGCCGCCGAGCGTTCAGCCCGTGCGGTCATCCCAGGGGAAGAATGGCGGCATCGCCGAGGCTTTGCCCTCGAACGCGGTCGGGCGCTTGTCGAGGAAGGCCTGCACGCCCTCCTTGCCGTCCGCCAGGCTGGTGTAGAACATCGCCAGCGACTCGACGTAGTGCGCCTGCAGCGGGTCGGCCATGGCGCTGTTGCGGTACATCATCTGTCGCACCAGCGCGATCGAGACGGGCGAGCTTCCCTTGACCAGCGAGAGCGCGAAGGCGCGAGCCTCGTCGAGCAGGCGATCCGGCGGAAAGATCGCGCGCACCAACCCCTTCGCCAACGCTTCCTCGGCCAGGAAGATCTCGGCGCGGTAGGTCCATTCGAGCGCCTGCTCCAAGCCGACGATGCGCGGCAGGAACCAGGTCGAGCAGGCTTCCGGCGCGATCCCGAGCTTGCTGAACACGAAGCCGAACCGCGCCTTTTCCGACGCGAAGCGAAAATCCGCCGGCAACAGCATGGTCGTGCCGACGCCCACCGCGACGCCGTTCACCGCCGCGATGATCGGCTTGAGGCAACGGGTCATGGCCAGCGAGACGCGACCGCCGGTGTCGCGCACGCCGCGCACCAGCACGGGGTCCTCAGGCGACGCGCGCAACTCCTCGAGCGTCGGCTTCAAGGTCTCATCGAGGCCGAAGACGTTGCCGCCGACCGACAGGTCCATGCCGGCGCAGAACGCCTTGCCCTCGCCGGTAAGAACGATAGCGCGCACGGCGTCGTCGTCGCTGGCGCGGCCGTAAGCGGCGATTAGCTCGTTGGCCATCTCGACGGTGAAGGCGTTCAGCTTCTCCGGCCGCGACAGCGTCAGCGTCAGGATGCCGTCGGCGTCGACCTCGTAGCGAAGGGCCTTGTAGTCCATTCCTCGTCCCCTGGGCTCAGGTCGGGCCGGCGCGCACATGCAGCGGCGATAGGCGCTAACGCGAGATCACACCGTCAGCTTCTGACGCCGCACGCGAATGCCGGCGGCTTCACGATCCCAGGTGTCCGCAGTGACCCCTTCGGCGCGGAGCTGCGTCTTCTGCACCTTGGTGGTCTGGGTCTTCGGCAGCTCCGCCATGACCCGGACGTAGCGCGGCACCATGTAGTGCGGCATGCGCGGGATCAGCATCTCGAGCAGCTCGGCCGGATCGACGGTCACCCCTTGGCGCGGCGCGACGACGATCAGCACTTCTTCGTCGCCGTCCTCGGATCGCACGCCGATCGCGGCGACGTCTTCGATCAATGGATGGCGCCGCACCTCGGCCTCGACCTCGACGGAGGAGATGTTCTCGCCGCGGCGGCGGATCGCATCCTTGAGGCGGTCGCGATAGTAGAGGTCGCCGTCATCGTCGGCGACCATCAGGTCGCCGGTGTGGAACCAGCCGTTGCGCCACGCCTTCACCGTGGCTTCCGGCGCGCCGTGGTACCCGTCGTTGATCACCCAGGGAAGTGTGGTGCGGATGATCAGCTCGCCCATCGTTCCGACGGGCACCTCCACGTCATTCTCGTCGACGAGGCGCACCTCCAGGCCCTTGCGCGGGCGCCCGACGCACTGGTCCTTCTCGTAGTTCAGCGGCGTCAGCGTGACCGCCGAGGTTTCGCTCATGCTGAACCCACCGTAGAGATCGACGCCGAAGCGTTTGGTGAATTCCCGCCCTGTGGCGTTGTTGTAGTTGAGCAGCGTGCGCCGCAGTGTGTGGTTGCGGTCCTCCGCCGACGGCGGCGCCTTGAGCAGCATGTCGAGAAACGGCGTGCCGAGGCCCTGAGTGGCGGTCGCGCCCGTGCGTCTGATCACGTTCCAGAAGGTGTCGGCCCGGATCACTTCCATGACCGCAACCGCCGCGCCGGCGCTCACCGCGCCCCAAAGCGCTCCGAGCGAGGCGACGTGGAACATCGGCAGCGCTAGCAACATGCGGTCTTCCGGCCCCATGAAGCCGTAGAAGGCGTTGCCCAGCGACCAGAACTGGCAGCAGGTGACGCGCACGCCCTTCGACGGCCCCGTCGTGCCAGAGGTGAAGATGATCGCCGCCAGGTTCCACGGGTGCATCGTCTGGATTTCGACGTCCTCGCCGCCGGTTCGCGCCGCTTGACGGACCTCCACGCCCGGCTTGGGCGAGGTCGCCGGCTCGGTGGCGATGACCAGTTCGAGGCTTGCGTGGTCGGTGTCCGCCAGTCGCTCGACAAGTTCGCCATGGGCGACCATCACCTTCGCGCCCATGGTCTTGAGCGCGTGGGTCAACATGCCGCCGCGGAAGGCGATGTTGATCTGCCCAGCCGCTGCGCCCAGCATCGCGCAGGCGAAGATGGTGTAGAGCATGTTGGCGCTGTTCGGCTGCCAGACGGCGACGATGTCGCCACTGACCACGCCCGAGTCGCGCAACTGAGCGGCCAGCGCCCGAGCGCGAGCTAGCAGCTCACCATTCCTGACCTCGGTCCCGTCCTCGAAGAACGCGAACGTTCCGTCGGGAGCAGCTTGCGCGCGCGCCTGCAGTTGCAGGCCCAGCGAGCACTCCTCAGAGGTCGGAAGCCTCGGCTCGAACCAATCCGGGCCTCGCCATGCCTTGGACGTCACGCTCACGATCCTCCCGAACTCTTTCGGCGACGCGCGTTCGCGCGTCGCCGTTGCAACCCCGCGACCCGGTCTCGCCGAGCCGGCGGCCGCCTACTCGATACGCGCCACGAGCGCGCCGACTTCGTAGATCTCGCCGGCCTGCGCCAAGATGCGGATTGTGCCGCTGACCGGGGCCTCGATTTCCTGCGTCGACTTGTCGGCCTCGATCACATAGATCGGGTCGTTCTTGGCCACGCTCGCGCCATCCTCGACGAGCCACTCGGTGAGTTGCCCCTCGGTCATGCTCATCGCGAGCTTGGGGATCTGGATGTCAGTCAAGTCTTACTCCCTCGGAACCCGGCCGGATCAGGCGCGGGAAAGCTGGCGGACACGTTCGATGATCGAGGCCGGGGCCGGCATCTGCTGGGTCTCGAGCACACGCGCGAAAGCGATTGGCCCGTAAAGTGCGCCAAGACGCTGCATCGGCGCCTTCAGCTCACGCCACAGCACCTCGTTGACGGTGGCGGCGATCTCGCTGCCAAGGCCGCAGAACTCGGTCGCCCCGTGGACGACGATGCCGCGGCCGGTCTTGCGAACCGACTCGAAGACCGTCGCATAGTCGAGCGGCACCAGCGTGCGCAGGTCGACCACCTCGACATCAATGCCCTCGCCGGCGAGCAGTTCGGCGGCGGCGAGCGAGTCGACGACTTCGCGGCCGTAGGTGACGATGGTCACATCCTTGCCGCGCCGCTTCACGTCGGCCACGCCGAGCGGGATCGCATACTCTTCCGTCGGCACGTCGCCCTGCGCCGAGAACAGCAGCGGCGCCGACTCCATGTGAATGCAAGGATCATCGTCCCAGATGCAGCTGGTCAGCAGGCCCTTGGCGTCGTAGGCCGTCGAGGGATAGGCGACCTTGAGCCCCGGCGTGTGCAGCAGCCAGGCTTCCAACGTCTGCGAATGCTGCGCGCCCGTGCTGCCGAAGCCGTTGGCGGTGATGACGCGGATGGTCATCGGCACGTGGGTGGCGCCGCCGGACATGTAGCGTTGCTTGGCGGCGTGGTTGGCCAGCTGGTCCATGCAGACGGCGGTGAAGTCCGAGAACATGATCTCGCAGATCGGCCGCATGCCGACCAGCGCCGAGCCGATGCCCGCGCCGATGATCGCCTGCTCGGCGATCGGCGTCGGCAGGACCCGGTCCTTGCCGTATTTGTTCTGAAGGCCGGCCGAGGTCTTCCACAGGCCGCCGGGAGGATCACCGACGTCCTCGCCCAGCAGGATGACCTCCTTGTCGCGGCCCATGGCCAAGTCAATCGCGCTCTGGACGGCGCCGACCATCAGCATGCTCGAGGTCGGCCCCGTCGGCGCGGCCGGTGCGTGGGCGATCTTCTTGCCCCAGTTCGCGCGGCTGGGCACGTGCTTGGGATCGTCGAAGATGTCGACGTAAAGCTCGTCGACGGCGGGCGGAGCCGATTCCAGGGCGAATACGATGGCGGCCTCGACCTCTTCCGCCGCGGCCGTCTCGATGGCGGTCAGCTCGGCCTCCGAGGCCACGCCGCTGTCGAGCAGGAAAGCGCGCGAGCTGCGGACCGACCAAAGCTTCTTCGCCTCCCGCAGCCCCTCGCGGCCCAGGTGATCGGTGTTGCCGAAGCCCGCGTGCGGGCCGAGCCGGTTGACCACCGCCTCAAGCATCACCGGGCCTTCGCCGGAGCGGACATGGTCGATGGCCTCGCGGGCTTTCTGGTACATGTCGACGATGTCGTTGCCGTCGGCGCGGATGCCGCGGAAGCCGTAGCCCGGCGCGCGGTCGACGAACTGCTTCGTCGCCGTGTAGTCCGGAATGAGCGTGTACTCGCCGATCTGATTGTTCTGCACGACGAACAGCACCGGCAGCTTCCAGGCGCCAGCCAGGTTCATCGCCTCGTGCACGGCGCCGATGCTGGTCGCGCCGTCGCCGAAATTGACGATGGAGACGCGGCCGGTGCCGCGCAGCTTCTGCGCCAGGGCCAGGCCGTTGGCGATCGGCGCGCCGGCGCCGACGATGCCGGTCGTCAGCATTGAGCCGGACGCCGGATCGGAGATGTGCGGCGAGCCGCCCTTGCCCTTGTTCAGGCCGGTCGCACGGCCGAACATTTCGGAGAACAGGCCCTTCAGCGGAACGCCCTTGGCGACCTGGTCATGGATGCCCCGGTAGGTGGTCACCATGAAGTCGTCGTTGTTGAGCAGCGCCTGGAGGCACGCAGGGATCGCTTCGTGGCCGGTGAACGGCCAATAGGTGCACGCGAACCGGCCAGACTGCAGCCCGCTCTGGATCGCCTGATCTGTCGCGTGGATGCGCGAGATCTGCGTGTAGATTTCCTTGAGGGTCTTCGCGTCGACGTCGTTGCGCGTCAGCACTTCCACCACCATGACCTCCGTGAACGGGGAGTTTTTCTTGCGTGGCAAATTAGCACGCTGATTGGGCCGTGTAAGGGATGCAGAGCGGTTTGTCAGGCCCCGAAATTGGTCTCGCCGGTCCAATTTCTTCATGACGAACATGAACGCGGTCGGGGGTCACGCCCCATTGGCATCCCGAATGATGCGCGCCTCGACACCTGGCGAGAGTTGCGCGACTAGACGTCGGCTCGGGCCGAAGACCCGAGGCCGGACGGAGACCTAAGTGCCCACGATCACCTTCATCGACCCGCAGGGCCAGCGCTACGATATCGAGGTCAAGACCGGCGAGACTCTCATGATGGCGGCGCTGCGCAGGGGCGTTCCCGGAATTCTCGCCGAGTGTGGCGGCGCGTGTTCCTGCGCGACCTGCCACGTGTACGTGGATCACGCCCGCGTCGGGCCGGCGGGGCCGATCGAGAAGATGATCCTGAGCGGCGTCTCCGACCTGCAGCCGGATTCTCGACTCTCCTGTCAGATTGTAGCCAAGGACGCCCTGGACGGCCTCGAGGTGCGGATCGCCCCCAGCCAGGGTTGAGCCTGCGGAGCCCACTTCCCCCGCGGGCGTCGTTTCTTGCACCGCCGGTAGTGTTGTGACATCGAGGTGCGGTCACGAAACAGGTGTTGTGAGGCGTCTCTGTGCGGGCGCTGGCGACAGCCGCTGGGCGCATTTCGGCGCTCAGTTCAAAGGGAGAGTGAGATGAGCCGCCTCAAGGAACTTACCGGTGTAGAGTTTCCGCTTTTTGCGTTCAGCCACTGCCGCGACGTGGTCGCCGCGGTGAGCCGCGCCGGCGGCTTCGGCGTGTTCGGCGCAACGCGCTGCTCGCCGGAGGAGTTGGACATGGAGCTGCGCTGGATCGACGAGCACGTCGACGGCAAGCCCTACGGCGTCGACTTGCTGATCCCCGAGAACCACGCCTTGGGCGACGACGACAGTGGCGAGGCGCTGGCCGCGCGCGTGCCGGAGGAGCACCGCGCATTCATCCGCGATCTGCTGGCGCGCAACGGCATCAACATTTCCGAGGAGGAGCTCGTCTCGACGGGCACGCCATCCATCGTGCCGAAGCGCAGCGAAGAGCTGATGGACGTCGCCTTCCGTCACCCGATCCGGCTGATCGCCAACGCGCTCGGCATCGCGCCGCCCTCGATGATCGAGCGCGGCAAGAAACACGGCGTGGCCGTGGCCGCCCTGATCGGCGCCAAGGAGCATGCACTGCGCCAGGTGCACGCGGGCGTCGACATCCTGGTCGCTCAGGGCGGCGAAGCCGGCGGCCACTGCGGCGAGGTCTCGACCATGGTGCTGATCCCGGAAGTCGTCCGGGCGGTGAAGAAGATCCGCGACGTCCCCGTCCTCGCCGCCGGCGGCATCATGACGGGCGAGCAGATGGCGGCCTCGATGGCGATGGGCGCCCAAGGCGTCTGGACCGGCTCGGTGTGGCTGGCCAGCACCGAAGCGGAGACTAGCGAGGCGTTCCGCGAGAAGATGATCCGGGCGCGCTCGCGCGACACCGTCCGCTCGAAGGCGCGCACCGGCAAGCCGTCCCGCCAACTCCGGTCGTCCTGGCACGACGCATGGGAAGGCGACACCAGCCCGGGTTCGTTGCCGATGCCGCTGATGGGCATGCTCAGCCGGCCCGCGTTCGACGCCATCGAGAAGGCCGCGGCCAACGGCAACCAGGCGGCCTATGAGCTGGTCAGCTACTGGGTCGGCCAGGGCGTTGGACTGATCGACCAGGTGCGCTCGGCGACCGCCATCGTCCAGGAGTTTAAGGTGGAGTTCGCCGACGCCGTCGAGAACCTGATGGGCTCACTCGAAGAGGCCTGATCGGCGAAGACAAATTCGCCGCGGCGGACCCCGCCGTGGCGAATGAGCATCTCTGAATGTGAGGCCGGCCCACGCCGGCCGCCCTGCCCTAGTCCTTGAGCCAAGGCAGAGGTTCCTGCTTCCAGGGGTTCGGCGGCGCCCAGTTCGGCGCGCGCTTTTCCATGAACGCCACCGGGCCCTCGTTGGCGTCAGGGTGCGTGCGGTGGCGCACCAGC